>CDZN01001609.1_pt1 | contig 637476 bp, 545 predicted proteins | sample 557701 | NCBI WGS metagenome assembly CDZN01 (sample SAMEA3182089, study PRJEB8094) | gut metagenome | biome: human; feature: gut; material: Stool; isolation source: human stools | place: Canada | collected 2013-02-04 | reverse complement strand
AACGTGCGTGTCTGTGTATGCCGAAGTCAATTCCCAACTGATTTGGATAATGGCACGGTGAATCTTGATACCCAGAAAGTATTTCGGCTTCCGTGCGATAGAAATAGTCGCACGGAACGTAATGATACCATTGATGTTCGGCATCGTCGCCTTACGGACGAACGTATAGCCGCTCCATGTACCTCCGTCCTGCCAAGTGAGGCTATAGGCTGTCTTGCAATCCTGCATGATAGCCGGTAGGCGGTAGTAATCATCTGTCGGCACATCGTTCTCTGCTTCCGCTTCCTGCTTTGCATCTGCGTACTCCTTCTGTTTTTGTTGCCACTCGGCAAGTTCGCTTTTCAGTTCCTCGATACGTGTCCGGTTGGAGTTATATTGTTGTAAGGGGGGTAAAACGAAATGCGATAAATTGAGTTATTCCACATAAACGGAATAGCTTTGATATACAAATAGTTATGATTGAATAGGAGAGGAGAGAGGGAAAAACGAAAAGTTTACTCTGCTTTACTTTGGCTTTACTTTAGACTTTACTCTGAATAGTTTGAACGCCTATCTGCTTTACACTGCAGCGAAAACTTAATATACGGTGGAGTAGGAGAGGAGAGGGGTGAGCACATTGGCCGCAGAACGCTTTTATTTAAGCGGATTGCGGCTTTTTTATGCTCTGTTGATAGGATTATCATTTCATATTAAAATAGCCTGAATTCGGCGTTCAAAATAGCGGAAATAGGAGAGGGGCAAATGGTATTCATTTGAGGGTGGAATATTGCGTTTTTTAGGGGTTGGTTGTGCATTTGGTTGTGCGTTTGGTTGTGCATTTTTGTAATAAAAAAAACGAAATGTTTTTAATGGTTGTGCATTTGGTTGTGCATTTCCCGTTAAAAATAGACGTGTTTAGATATAGAAATTGCCTATTTATTAGCTGTTTTATAGTTGTTTTGTGGTTTTCAGAGGGGGAAAATACCATAAAAAAATAATAGAAATCAGCATATATTGTTGTTTAATATGCTGATATACAATATAATGAATAACTGATTCTTATTTGATAAAAATCAAAAGTGCGTGTGCAGCTAATATTTGGGACACTTTTTCCCGAAAATTATACGACATCTGCACATATTGCATCGGGTGCAGCCGATTGTTGTGTACCCAATAACTTTACTTGTTCTTTTAATTTGCCGATTTCCTCTGCTTGTTCTGCGATTTTCTCTATAAAGTAGTGGGTGTTTTGGTCGGGAGGTGTGTATTGCGTCTGAGAGGTAGAATTATACAGCATCTCCCCTCTTTCCATTAATAACCACTCTGCTGATATATTCGCATTTGCGCATACTTTTTCGAGGACATCATAAGATGGCTTACCTTGCCTCGTACCTACAACATTCTCAATCACAGTAGCAGATACACCTATTGCGTTGGCAAAAGCTCGTTTGTTTCCGCCGTACAATTCTTTGATAATATGGTTCATTCGTTCATTTATAGTCATACCTCTCCTATTTTATTTGCGCAAAAGCGAATAAAATATTCGCAATTACTTGTTTTATTCGCAAATGCGAATTATATTTGCAGCACGATAACAATGTAAACGGCTGTAAAAGTACAAAAAGCGGTTGATATTGCAATGAATAACTAATAAAAACAGAATTATGCAAGCAATTAAGGTACAAATCTATTTTTCGGAATGGGAAAAAGTAAGTGATTTTATTTCTGAAATAAATATAGATGAAGAAATGGCGGCTTACGCTATTGATAACAGAACTATGGTGATAGCGACAGTTGGAGAGTGTTCTATGGCCTATGCAAAGGCACAGCTGAAAACTTGGTTTAGTGATCCTACTATTGAAACCATTAAATAAGAAAAACATGAAAAAGAGAATTGTAGTTGAGTACGGGAAAATATCCCAAATCTCAAAAGATTTTAAGGTGACGAGGCAGGCCGTTTATAAGGCATTGAATTATTTGAGTAATAGTTCTAAGGCTACATTAATCCGAAAGGTAGCCATTGAACGTGGAGGCGTTGAAATCGGTGATCAAAAGGAAACGGCATGAAAAGGATGTTTTTGCTCCTTTTGGGAGATGAGTTTAAAGAGTATTTCTCTTTGACTACAAAGCAAAAGTTTTATGTGTGGTATTTCTGCTTGAGTTTCTGTTTTTTGTGTATAACAGATGATAGTCCGATTTGGGCGATTATAGTGGTGGTTTTGAATTTTGCTAATGCCGCCCGTCTGATTAAAAAAGTACCAATTTCAACCGATGACAAAGATATTTAAAATAGGTGAATCCCGGACGGCCTTTTGAGGTGGTTCGATTCCGCCTCCGGGGACTAAGATTTTAAAATAATGGAGTATTTCAATAAAATAGTATGCGTAACAGTTCAGGAATTAACCAGCTCTGAAAATGGAGAACCGGTGATTTCATTATGGACGCTTTATTCTTTAATTCGGAGAGGTAAGGCTCAACGGGTTAATAGAGGCGGTGGTCTTGATAATTACGCTCTTATTGATTACTTGTCCTTACCTGAACGTTACCGGATCCGCTTTGAGCAAAAGTATGGGGATCCGGTGGAGTTAATCAAAGAGAAGTGTATGAAAAACAGGCTTAAAATAGATGAAGCAGCCCGGATATTCTTTGAGGATTACCGGTATGATAAGGCCGGGGAGTTAGTAAGTCTCACAGAACCCAAAAAAGCTGAATATACCATCAACGCCTCAGTACTGAACGAGTTGATATCGATCCTGAATGACCGGGAGGGCTATCGCAAGGCTTTGGGTGGAAGTACAAAGAAAGTATGGGAAACGATTATCGGAACGGCAGACCGCCTCCGTGACTCTTATGGCCATACGCTACCTGAAAACGCCGCCCGGCTGAAAGACAAAATAAACCAATACAAAAAAGAGGGTTACTCCTGCTTGATCAGCAAGAAAATGGGAAATGGCAATACCCTGAAAATAACCGAGGAAGCCGGTAACATGATTATAGCGTTAAAGCGGAGCAGCGTTCCCGTTTATACAGATGCTCAAATATTCGTGGAATTCAACCGGATTGCAGGCGAGAAAGGCTGGAAACAGCTCCGGAGCATTCAGAGTCTCCGTGGGTTCCTGAATCGTCCTGACATCGAACCGTTGTGGTACGATGCTGTTCACGGGGAGCTGAAAGCCCACCAGCGTTACAGCCGCAAGAATAAGACCGAGCTTCCCTCGATGCGTGACTCCTTGTGGTATGGTGACGGTACGAAAATCAATTTGTATTACAAGGATTACGACAAAGACGGTAAGCTGGTGGTTCGTACCACTCAGGTTTACGAGGTCATCGATGCTTATTCGGAGGTATTTTTGGGATACCACATTTCAGACAGCGAGGACTACGAGGCGCAATATAACGCCTACCGCATGGCCATTCAGGTATCAGGTCATAAGCCTTACGAGCTGGTGCATGATAATCAGGGAGGCCACAAGAAACTGCAGAACAGCCATTTCTTTGATAAGATTGTCGGCCATGTTCATAGAACCACGGCTCCATACAGCGGGCAATCCAAAACGATAGAGAGCGTTTTCGGACGTTTTCAGGCCGAGGTTCTGCACAAGGATTGGAGGTTCACTGGTCAAAATATCACCACCAAAAAAGACACGAGCCGCCCGAATTTAGAGCGTATCGAGGCGAACAAGGATAAACTTTACACTTTGGCCGAACTGAAAGCAGCATACGCTGCCGCCCGGAAAGAATGGAACGAAAGCAGACATTTTGCTACCGGATCGAGCCGTATGGAAATGTACAAAAATAGCGTGAACCCTGATACCCCGGCGGTGGGTGTTCTCGACATGATCGAGATGTTTTGGGTGATGACGGACAAGCCGTCCACTTATACCGACAACGGCTTGAAAATAACCATCAAGAAACGTGAGTTCACATACGAGGTTTACGAGGCTCCGGGTGTTCCCGATCACGAATTCCTCAGAAGCAACAGGGGGCAAAAGTTCTACACCATGTATGATCCTTATGACCATACCTCTGTACGGCTCTACAAGAAAGATAAGGCCGGAGAGCTGAGATTCGTGCGGACGGCGGAGCCTTATATCGTTATCCACCGGAATATTCAGGAACAGACCGAGGGTGAAATGTCCTTTATCCGCCGGAATATCGAGGCGAACACGGAGGATCGCATCGAGCGTCAGGTGGGAGCCCGGATCATCGAGCAGGCGCACGGCGTGAGCATGGAACAACAGGGACTCAAACGTCCGAAACTGAAAGGTGTAAAGAAAGAAACGGAGCGTGAGATTGAACGCCGTGTCCGCCGGTACAGTCAGGATCCGGAGCAGCTCTCCGCCGGTAAGGTGACAAAACTGATAAGCAACATCACGTTTGACCAGCTGAATGGAGACATCCGCCTGAATGAAAAGAAAGTAGCAGGAAAATTATAATTCAAAATAAAATGAACAGTACAATGACACAGCAAGAGAAAGACACTATCCGTGAGGCTCTCCGGGTATATGCAGCGAAGTATTCCAGCCAAAAAAAGGCTGCGGCGAGTTTGAACGGCGTGTCTGCCGGTACACTGAGTGCCGTGATTAACGGCAAGTACGAGAATATCAGCGATGATATGTTCCGTAATATCATCGCTCAGATTACTCCGGCAGCCGCAGCTACCGGTTGGCAGCTCGTGGAAACGAACTCCTTTCAGGAAATATGGTATGCCCTGAGCGATGCGCAGGAGTTTAAAAAAGTCCGCTGGATCGTGGGTGGTGCGGGATGCGGCAAAACAACGACAGCCACCATGTACGCACAAAAAAATCATGAGGTGTTCGTCATACTTTGTGATGAAGATATGCGGAAAGGTGATTTTGTCCGGGAGATCGCCCGTAAACTCGGTTTTAAGACTTGCGGGATGCGTATCCGTGAAATATTGGACTTGGCCATCGAGAGCATCATACAGATGGAAAATCCACTTTTGGTGTTCGATGAGGGTGATAAGTTGAATGATAACGTGTTTCACTACTTTATCAACCTGTATAACCGGCTGGAGGGCAAATGCGGGATTACTTTCTTATCCACCGATTACATCCAGCATCGTATTGACTGCGGTTTGAACCACAACCGGAAAGGCTATAACGAGATTTATTCCCGCATTGGGCGTAAGTTCTTTGAGCTGGAACCAACCTCCCATAATGATGTATTTGCCATTTGCCAAGCCAACGGACTGATGGATAAAAAACTTATTGCAAACGTGATCGATGTGACGGAAAAATCGGAGTTTGATTTGCGATGCGTGAAAGATGCCATTCACCGGGAGAAAAAGGTGGCGGCAGCGAAATAGTATAAAACCCTGTTCAAACGCTGGTTGAACGGCGTTTGAACGTAATTCCAAATAGAAAGGAACAAGAATATGGCAAAGATTTATGTAGCAAGTAGTTGGAGAAATCAACATCAACCCCAAGTGGTTAGTTTTCTTCGTGAACAAGGACATGAGGTTTATGACTTTAGACATCCTGCCGGGAAAACGGGATTCCAGTGGTCGCAGATTGATGAAGATTGGGAGAATTGGAGTACAGATCAATATAGGGCAGCACTTGAACACCCCATTGCACAAGCTGGTTTCAAATCGGATTTTGATGCTATGCAATGGGCAGATGTTTGTGTTCTTGTATTGCCTTGTGGACGCTCTGCACATTCGGAGGCAGGATGGATGAAAGGTGCAGGGAAAAAAGTAATAGTCTATCAAATTTGGGAAGAAGAGCCGGAACTGATGTATAAATTGTTCGATGGTGTGTGCTCAATGGGAGTAGGATTACAGATGTTTTTAGCAGAATTTGACAAGGAGAAAAATAACGTATAACAGAATATATATGAAACAAATTGTTTTACCACTCGCAAGCCGGTTTCCGGTAGGCCATTTTAAAAGAGGCCAACTCACCGGCTTTCCTGAGAAAGTAATTAAAGGAACCAAGATCCACACGTTTCGTGAGGATCCGGGCAAATGGGCGTACAACGTGGAGCTTATCAACTCCCATAATGCGGAGCTATCTATCCGCCGGTGGATTGGCCGTCCTTATCACACTCCGCAGCTGGAGGTGAAAAGATTGAAGAAAATCGGTATCCAGCAGGTGCAAATGACATGGGACTCCGATATCGAGCAGCCGACCGTTTTCATAGACGGAAAACGTATCCTAAACGTGGAGCAGCTGGCTGCTAATGACGGGATGACTCTCGATGATTTCGTGAGCTGGTTTTTTAAGACCTCCAACACATTCGAGGGAGTGATTATTCATTTTACAGATTTCAGATATTGATTTATGGCACGGGCATTATCGGTAACAGAAGCAGTAAGCATGAAGAAAGAAACGCTCAAGCTGACAGGCGCATGGGCGGACGCTTTCGGAGAGCCTGAACGGATTGGCGTTTGGTTTATTTGGGGCAATAGTGGTAACGGGAAAAGCAGCTTTGTCATGCAGCTTTGTAAAGAGCTGGCAAAGTTTGGGCGGGTGGCTTATGACAGCCTCGAAGAGGGTGCGAGCCTCACCATGCAGAACACGCTCCGCCGTTTCAACATGGCCGAGGTAAACCGCCGTTTCCAGCTGCTTGACTGTGAGCCGATGTCCGAGCTTGGTGAAAGAATGGATAAGCATAAAAGCCCCGATTTTTACGTCATTGACAGTTTCCAATACACCCAAATGAGCTATAAAGAATACATCAAATTTAAGGAGGCGCACCGGAACAAGCTGCTGATTTTTATCAGCCATGCAGATGGCCGGAACCCTGATGGTCGGAGCGCAAAGAAAGTGATGTATGATGCCGCCCTGAAAATTTACGTGGAGGGGTTTCGGGCTTTCTCGAAAGGCCGCTTTTTCGGCTCCGTGGGGCATTTTACAATTTGGGATGAGGGTGCGGTAAGATATTGGGGAGATAACGCTTAAAACGAACGGAAATGAGTAAAAATAATCAAGTTATAACGATTTCGCCTCCCATGTTTATCGGGGAGGGAAATCAGAAAGAAAGTATCTCCAGCAAAGGCCACCGGTGTAGCTATTGCCACGGTAACGGTTTCTTTTGGGGAGAGGAACAACGGGAACGGGTGAAAGTTGATTGCCCGGTCTGCAAAGGTAGCGGTAAACTCGATGCCGTGATAACTATCGAGTGGAAACCTGCAAAATAGAATGAACGATGGAAAAAGAAGTACCTGAAAATATATTGGCGAAAATTAGAAAGCTGCTCCGGTTAAAAGAATCCGCCATAAAAATCGGATCCGAGGGAGAAGCCCATGCAGCTGCGGAGGCTGTAAACCGGCTGCTGACATCCTATAACTTGTCATTGATGGATGTTACCCCGGAAGAACAAAAGAATATGATATCCGTGAGTGAATCGGAGAAAATAACCTATCAGGACACGTATGGGAATATTTGGAAAAGGGATTTGTTGCGGATTATATGCGAGTATAATTTTTGCCGGATTTTGTTGCATGGAGGTACGACTTACATGGTGGTAGTCGGTACACGGGAAAATGCGGAAGTTGTGCTCTCGCTTTATAATTACTTGAGGTCTGTATTCCGCCGGTTGTCGGTAGAACGTTGCACCGAGTATGTGGCTACCCGCAGAGGGTATTACCGGACAAAGAAGTTTAAACGGAATTATATAAAATCTTATTTGTTGGGATGTTGCACCGGTTTGCGGAAACAATTTGAGAGCATTCGGAAAACAGCGGAGGAAACCGGACTGATGCTGTGTCACAACCATTTGATTGATGATTATTTTCAATCGATAGGCACAACCACCCATAAATCCAAGAACCGGAATAAAGTGAACACTTCCGCCTATTGTTCCGGGTACGATGACGGTTCAAAGATCAATTTAAACAAGCAAATCAATGGGAAATGATCTTTATCAAATAGGCTTACCGGTGGCCTCTTTAAGTACAGTCCTTATGAATTGGACTTGCTTTAACCGACCGGAGAAATTGCTGATCAGCCCGGCCAAGAAAGATGATTGGGCGGTGGTTGAACTCCGGAACCCGGAGCTGGCCGCAGCTATCATCAAGGATGTGCCGGAGGCAATGGTAAAAGTAGTACAACAACCTGTAAAAGTCGTGCAAATATGAAAGCATTATCAGCATTAAGACAGGTATTCAGCCTGAAAAAGAACGAGGAACTCGGCAGAAAGTTTTCTCACGAAGATTTGAAACGTATTGTCGATGCGATGAAAGAGTATGCGGCATCCAAGCTGCAGGAACAGCGAGCCATTTGTCAGCGTGAATTTGAGTTGGCCTATGACTCCGGCGAAAGTAATTTGGGGACGAACCCGGCTATTACCGAATTGTACGTCCTGCAATCCTTAAAAGAAAGTGAAACCCCTGAACTTGACTGATTATGGCAAAGACAAACAGTTATTCACGTTTTTGGACGCTGCTGGCGAAAATACCCTGTTCTGACAGGGACGGTTTAAAGCTGCAGCTTGTATCCAGCTTTACGAATGGCCGGACGGACTCTCTGAGAGAAATGACTTTGAGTGAATATAACTCGATGATACGGGAGATGGAGAAGCAGACCGGATCCAGCCGTCCGGTCAGTTACGAGGTTCTGAAAAAGAAACGTTCCGCCGTTCTCCACCAAATGCAGTTGATGGGTATTGATACGGCAAATTGGGCGGCGGTGGATAACTTTTGTTTGGGCGTTCGTATCGCAGGAAAGAAATTCAGGGAGTTATCTGCCGATGATTTGGATGCGGTGTTGCTCCGAATCCGTTCCATACGGCAAAAGGATATGCAGAAAGCAAAGAAAGAACTCAATTAACTTATTTATAAACCATTTAAAATGTGATATTATGGCACAGATTGAAGAAAAGCAGACCGTTGAAATGACGGCAGAGGAAAAGGCTCAGTTCGAGGTATTCCGTAAGGAAAAGGCCAAAAAAGAGGCACAGGAAAAGGCGAAAGCCGAACGTGAAACGTACCGCCAAATGGTGGATGACGAAGTGAACAGCGCAATCCCGGTACTCCTCTCCTTGAGTGAGGATATCAAGGAAACCAAAAAAACGGTGCTGGAGAACTTTAAGAGTATCCTCGACATGAAATGCGAGGTTTTGAAAGTCGTAAAGGATGACCAGCGCAGCCATACCTTTACCAATTCGGAGGGGAACAAGCGCATTACCCTCGGCGTGTACGTGACGGACGGTTACCGTGACACGGTGGAGGACGGCATCGCCATCGTGAAAGAGTACATCGAGAGCCTCGCCGACAATGCTAAAACGAAATCACTCGTGAACATGGTCTTGAGACTGCTGGCTCGTGATTCCAAAGGCACGTTAAAAGCCAGCCGCATCGTCCAGCTTCGCAAGGTTGCCGAGGAAAGCGACAACGAGCGTTTCATGGAGGGGGTGCGTATCATTGAGGAGGCATACCAGCCAGCGATCAGCAAACAGTTCGTGAGGGCGGAAATGAAGAACGAGGACGGTATGTGGGTGACCATTCCCCTCGGTATGACAGAGGCATAAGGAGGGGTGGTCATGATATACAAAGTTCAATTCCAAATCCATCGCAGAGGTTACCGCAAGCTCCGGCTTGAGGGGTTGTACGTCCCGGAAACGGGTGGCGAGATGTCAGTTCCTGAAATGAAACGTGACGTTACCGAGTTCATCAAACGCCAGCTTTCCAGCCGGAACAAGGAATTTGAGAATTTTCAGGTGGAACTTACGGTTTTCAAAAAGCTCAAAACCGATTTCATGTATCACCCGAAATCAAGTGAAGAATTAACCGTAATAAAGGAGGAATCAGATGGAACAGGTGAATAATGCGAAAGCCCGGTATATTCCCACCCGTGTGGCTGTATGCAAGCGTTGCGGGGGAAAAGGCGTTGTATTCGAGTACAGCGATGAGAACAGGACAAAGGTGTCCGGATCCTGCAGGTGTCCGACCTGCCTCGGATCCGGCAGGGTGAAAGTGACCAGCTCGGTGGTAACCACTATAAAGCCGTTCGTTCCGGGTAAGGATGACAAAGAGGGCGAACTTACCATGTAAAAGCCCGCTGATCAATAATAAAAGTCCGCTGAATTCCTAATTTTCAGCGGACTTTTTTCGTACTATGGTGCAAATGATGTACTTTTGCATTAAGTAATCCAATGAATATGCAGGAGCAGCTCGTGATACCTTTTTTTTGCCCGGAAATAGAGAAAGCCGGTAACCGCCGCAGAACACGCACGGTTGCCTCCTCCGATGCTGCCATCACCTCCCGCCGTGACCGGCTCGAAAAGCGGAACCGTATCATGACCGCCCGTTATTACTATTGGACTGAGATCAAACGCCGCCGCTTTGATGATGTGCTGAGGATCCTTTCCGATAACGAGTTCTTTGTCGAGGAACGAACCATCAGCAACACGCTGGTGGAGCAGGATGATTTTTACAATGAACTCTTGCGTTCCAAAGCATCCGCCCGCAAGCTCAAAGCGATGTTTCCCGGCTTTGACTGGAACTAATCCATAAACTCTGTTTCGTAGATCACGTTATAGACTTTCAGGCCGTCCGCCCTCTTTTCCGGCGCACCCCGGAGGCGGCGCATCGGGTTGAAAAGGTTCCCCCCGTTCCACCATTGCAAAGCCTCGTGTATCTTATCCAGCGTGTCCATGCAGCGGAGGGCGTGTTCCCTCACGAGTTTTGGGGCTGCGGCGTTTGTACTCCCTCCTGATTGAAAGGCCACCCTGACCTGTATCTGTGCCTTTATCTTCTGACGGCCACCCATGTGGGTTTCACAAGACGGGTAAGAGATATCTATCAGGCAGCACGGGAAAGCCACTGCAGGTCGTTCTCCCGTGTTCAGTTGTCCCTCCTCGGCATCTATCCACCTGAGCTGTGGCACTTCTGTTTTCAGCCGGTCACAAACGGCGATAAAAATTTCTTTGTTCATGGCTATTTATTGTTAAGTGAGTCAATATATCCCTCTATCCGTGCGTGTATCTGCCCGTTCAATTCTTCTGAATCTCCCATGAACTCACGTTTCGGGATATTGGTTTTCCGGGTGTGCGCCTTGACGGACACATCTTTCCGTTTGGTTTTTCGAGTATGAGCCGGTACGGACACTACTCCTTTAAAACCCTCGTTATGTGCCTGAGCGTAATCCACCTTTTCATTCCCCGCAGAGATGACCACCCGCTGGGGAGTTATCACTGCCGGTCTGATACTATTCACCAGCGCACCGGAGTCGATCAGCAGCGATCCGGTTGTTTTCGGTACTTTTGCCGGAGTCCACGGGTTCCCGTCAAAGGCTTTCTTCTTGAAAGTCGATTTATAGTATTCCGTGGCCGTTTCCGCCACGATTTCTGCCGCATCGGAGATTATCTCCTCCGGGAGCGATTGCAGATATTTATTTAATTCCTTGATATTCATATTAAAATAATTTTGTATATTTGCTCCCGTAAGCATATCGCTCCGGGGATGAATCGAATGTGCCAACACCTGACGGATGACGGGGGCATCAAAAAGTCCGGGCTTTATACGGCGGAGCGGGATGTCAATCCGTAGATAAAAGGAGGTTCTCAGAGCCTCCTTTTACTTTTTGATAAGCAGCCCACGGCGATACCTCCAGCGTGGATCTATCTTTCTGCTCCTGCGTCCTTTCACCTTGATATTGGCGTTCCGCTCTATCTCGAACCATGTCGTGACCTGATAGAGCTTCCCGTTCCTGACCTCGCAAACCACGTTTATCACCTTATCCTCGTAGAACTTGATAAAGTTCAGGTTATCGAACTTTTTCTGATAGTCGTTTATCCATACCTCGTCCGGGTTTTTAAGCACGTCCGGGATACACTCCACGAGCGGGACACGAGCCTCCTCGTATTTCTTTGTGGTGTGACGTTTGAACACCTCCTCCGTGAGTTGTACCTTTCGGCCTTTATAGTCATCCATCACCTGATGCGAATTCCTCCATTCGTTCGGATCCCCGGTGAACACCGGTGCTTTTTCGGTTGCTGCAGCCGCTTTCTTTCCAAAGGAATCCAGTCCATAGTCATTATAATGCAAGTCACCCAGCAGGGAGGCGGCCTTATCGGGGAACTTTCGGATATAATGCTGGTTCTTGGAAAACACCTCAGCCGTTTCTCCCCGGTTGGAATCCCATCCCTGAGCCTCGTTCATTTTCCATTCACCCGTACCGAGGTATTCATCGACAATGGCACGCATGGCGTTGATGTCTATACCCTCTACCTCGTGTTTCATGAGCGGAACCACCCGGCAACGGCATTTCCATCCATTAGGCGGGAATATCTTTTTCCATCGTGGATCGTTGGCCGGTAATATCACCCCGTCCAGCTTCCGGTGTTCCTCCCTTACCTTTTCATCCCCGGCAGTGACATATTTCCAATAAGGGAACATTTTCGTTTTTCCCATGAGCCGGTGGTAATTGCTGGCGGACTCCGCCGTTAGTACCGCCGTTTCGTATTCCGTCTTTTGCCACGTTTTATTGAACGTGCCACATATCTGCTCTGCTTTTTTGGAGAACTCCTGAAAATTACCGCTCTCCCTGAACGCCTTGTTCAGCTCCTGAATTTCCGCCAGCGTCTTACCGGCGGAGAAATGAAACAGGTTCATCTCCAAAGCGGTGATAAAAGCGTCATCCTGCAGGCCGTATGCGAATCTTACATCCGCATGGTTCATTGAACGTTTGAACGCACTTTGAACACCGCTCAAAAAGTCGGTAGCAATAAAGGAGAACAACTCCGCATCGAACTTCCCGGTTTCGCCGTTTGCAATCCTTGCGGCCAGCTTTTCCGACATCGGAGCGTTATCATTCAGCCTGATGGGGGCTTTTCCAATGGATGCCCCGACCTGCGGGGCTTGCACGAAAAAATCCCATAAGCGCATAAAGAAATTACGGTCTGCATTACTGATTGTATCCTCCTCCGAATCCTCTCCTATATCGAACTGAGCGGCCTGAGAGGAGGCACGTTTTGCGACCGGCTCCCCATCTTTAGGCACGGGAATCGAATATTTTTCATGCAGGTAGCTCTGCGGGATATCCATGATGTCGGAGAGCTGCACCACCTCGGCAACGGAGAGCTGCTCCGCCGCTTTGGGGAAAATGAACTTTCCGCCAGCAACGGGATACCCTCTCGCCTCCAGCATGGGGAGTACCTTTTGGTTGAGGACACGCTGCACGTACCGGAGGTCAGATTTATTCTTTCCCTCCTCTACCTCCTTGTGAACCTCACCCAATGAACGTGCGCCTTTCTCTCCCTGTACGGTGGTCATGGTTTGTCCGAGGATAGTGATCAGCATCTCCTCGTTGTTGGCCTGCCGGAATTCGTTGTACGAGGATCCTGAACCCGTTCCGCCCTCTTTGGTTTCCACATCCGCCTCTTTTGGGATGACCACATACGGTGCGGATCCGGCTTTATCGAAAGCCTCCTCCAGCAGCTTGCGGCTCTCCGGATCATACGTGTTGTATTTACCGATGCGCTGGGGCATCCCGAAAAGCTCGATCCATTGTGACCAATCCCCAAAGCCTCCCCGTTTGTAGATGGCATAGGGAGCCGCCTTGAGTAACAAACCGAAATCCCGGTCTTTGCCGAGAATGAGCAGCTGTGAATCTCCCTCGTATGGTATGCCTATTTCGTCCGTGTCCTGCCGGAGGATTGTGCGGTTTTTCAGGTTGATATGCTTTGCCGGAATCGGTTCCACGTTGAAACCGTCATTAAAGGTCATTTCAATGCCTGAACGCCCGTATATTTTCTTTTTCAGGATTTCAGTCAGCAGATCCTCCCATGCGGTGGTGTCCATCAGGTCTGCGATCTCCTCCACTTCCTCCCCAGCCGCATTTTGGAAAGTAAGCTCCGAGTTCGTGACCGCATCGATGCGCTTTTGAACGGCATCGCTCAAAACGCCGTCAATCATGATATCATCGAGCAGGTCATACAGCTGCTTTGTTCGTCCATTGTCTGCAGAGGAGAGAGCCGTCCGCCAATTCCCCACGTCATACACTTTCCGCTGGGGAGCCTTGACTACGATCTGATGGATGACCAGCTGCTCCTTTGATTTTGCCCCGGCATTTGTCGTGGCCGTCTTTTTTTTCTTGTTCGCCATAGTCATATATTAAAAATGTTGATTACGCTTGGGATTGCTCCCGTAGATATATTCACCTGCAGTATCCGGTTTCCCGTCACCGTCCTCGTCTATAATGGGGAGGTTAGGCTTAATGTCTGATTTCTGCACTTGCCGGAGCCATGCCACGGCACGCTCGTACCTATCCTGCCGGAGCTGCAGGTCAGTACCGGCATTGCATAGGTTCACGAAATGCCACACGGCTATGTCCTTTACAAAAATGAGTAGGAGGGCGTTTCTTTGGCTCCCTGTGGCCTCGAAAATCTTTTTGCGGTCATACGCACCAAGATATCCGTATGCTTCCTGCAGGGCAGCGTCTATGGCTGCCGTGAGGATTGTTTCATCCTCCCTGCTGATAGCCTCTATATTCTCTTTATAGAGGTGCGTTTCCAATTCTTTGGGTGTGATAAATGCCATGATTAAAATCTCTTTTTATTGGTTACACGTGCGCCCACGGTGTAGGATCCAGCCGAGAGCGTGCTTATCTTTTGGTTGATGATCCACACGCCACCCTCGATACAGTCCACGCCGTCAGCGGGTGATTTCATAGCTCGGTTGATGAGCAGGAACTGCTCCTCCAGCCTTTTCATGTGCGGATTATCCTTTTCGTCAATGTTGAGGATGAGTTGTCCTCGCCGGTTGATCGGCTCAAGGTTTCCCTCGATACGGTCAAACTTTTCCGGTTTCTTCCGGGTATCCGGTATGATCCCGATAAATCCGAGTTGTTTTCCTTTCTCGCTAAATAGCGGAACGAACACCTGTTCATAGAAAGGATCCTGCAGCTTGTTATTTTCGATGTAATTATATACCTGCGTTTTTTGCCCCACGTAATCCCGAAGATAATAATACCAGTTCACGTACTCCTCGTTTACCACATGGTCAAGATAACCGGTGTAAACGTAGAATTTACCGTCATAATACCCGATAAGGAAACAGGCTTTGAAAGAGGTGGCCTTGTTCTTTGAGTTGGACGGAGCCGGATCCCCGTAAACAACGGCAAACTGCAGCTTTGAGAGTGGCGGGCATTTGCCCCATACCATTTCTTTGAACGTGTCACCCTCGGAGAGCGGGTTGTTCATGTATTCTTGCTGGAACGCCTTTGTGCTGATTTTGGACTGAATGCGGTTAATGCGTTCCTCCGTGTTCTTTTCCGGCCAGCTGGATTTGCCATCCTTGTCCCGGATGTTCACGATATCCCAATGGTCAGCTTTATCACCGGCACGTTTCACGCAGCAGTCGAGAGCGATCAGGTTTCCGCAGAATATCACCAGCAAATCCTCGCTGATGGATCGGGTTGGAAACAGAGCCTCCTCGAACCATTCCCATTTCTTTTTCAGGATGTCCGGGTTCCTGCAGTCTGCATCCGTATCGAAGTCATCCACGAGAGCCGTGTCCGGACGTACAGCGTCCTTTCTCGTACCACGGGGTGACTCCAGCGCACCGATAGCCCGGAACGTTGCCCCGGTAGTGAGCGTGAATTCGTCCGCCGTCCAGCTCCCGAACTCCCTCAAATCACCATAATATGCCTTTAGCATGGAATTGCTCTCAAAGGCTTTTTTATAAGGTTCCAAAAGCCGGACGGCGTTCTCGTGACTGTTTGAGATGAGTAGCACGTTCTTTTTCTTTCCGGTCAGCACGAGGTACATCATGCACATGAACACGATGGTGGATTTTGCCAGCTCACGTGACCACGATAGAACCTCGTACCATTCCATATTCGTGGTGATGCGTTTGATGGCCTTTTTATGGAATTTGGTAAAGGGGTACTTTGCGAATTCCGAGAAAAAGAACAGGATCCACTCGATGACGTTCGCCTCCAGCTTTTCCAGCTTCTTTTTTCGTTCCACCGGCGAGAGGTTGTCGGCGGCTTTGTCCCTTTTGAGTGAACGGTGGTATTCAGTCCACTCCTTGTATGCTTGAATATCATCTATTTTACCCATTTCATTTTCTCCTTTATATACGCATCGAAATAATCACTCAGCTCCTTTGCCCTTTCGAGATCCTGCTGTCGGAGCCAATCGAGCAGCCCACGGGAAACATTGTATATGTCCCTGATGGAGGCATCCTGCTCCAACGCCTCAAGGTCAGCCGTCAGTTTGCGCCGTATATCGGCCTCCGCCGCTGAGGGATACCGTTTTCCCTCCTCTTTGCCTGCGATGGAGCGGTCGAGTTCGTCCAGCTGCGTGAGCGTGGAGCTGATCCGTTCCTCCCGTGTCTGCAGGAGGTTGAGCTTTAAGCCCTCCCATTCCTTAACCCATTTGTTCACCGTGACACGGGAAACACCCACCCGGTCGGCAATTTCCTGCTGGGTGATGTTCTCTTTTAGATACATCAATTTCGCCCATTCTTTCCGTTGATTTGCTTTCAATTCTTCCGCCATAGCTATATCATTTTATAGCCCAAAGGTAAAGCCTTGCGGTGAGTGAAAATAATTGGTTTGTAATGGTTTACGTTTAAACTGAAATGGCTGCGGTTTAAGTTGAAACGGTTACAGGCCGATTTGTACAGCCCGTTTTTTACCCTGAATTTTGTCACAAAATCAAACGAGCGAAATGGGCAAATTAACCTTTGTATTACATGATGAGTCGGTGAACACCTACGGGTTTAGGATGCTCACCAGCGGAGCCAATTTGGAGGAGTTTAAAAAGAATCCCGTGATGCTTCTGAATCACGATGATTACTCCCTGCCGATTGGCCGGTGGGAAAATATACGTGTTGAGGGAGGTAAGATTTTAGCCGATGCCGTGTTCGATGAGGGAGATGCCCGTGCCGCAGAGGTAAAGCGTAAAGTTGAGAATGACTTTATCCGTATGGCCTCTATCGGTGCGTGGCCTCCGGAGGAGAAAAGCGATGCCTATGACCTGATGCTCCCCGGACAAATGCTCCCTACCGTTACAAGATGGACGGTTCGTGAGGGCAGTGTCGTTACAATCGGAGCCAATCACAATGCGCTGGTATTCTATGACAGAGAGAGCAAACAGATTATCGACCTGAATGATAAGGGTAATCTTATCCGGTTGATAGATCACAGTAATAACCCCAAAAAACAATTAAAAATGAGCGTACTTACAGGAGTATTGAAGCTGCAGGACTCTGCAAGCGAGGCGGAAATCGTAACCGCCATTCAGGGAATCATTGCCAATGCCGACCGCTTGGAAAAAGAAAACAAGACGCTGGCCGCCGCAGTGGATAAAATGAACGAGGCCAAAAAGGAATCCCAAAAGCGGGAGGCGATTTCCCTGACCGATGCGGCCATTAAAGACGGACGCTATGATGCGAAAGGCCGTGAGAACCTGCTGAACCTTTTCGATAAGGATTTCGAGGGAACAAAGGCTATGCTGGCAGCTATCCCGTGCCGTGCAAACGTGGCCGGTCAAATCAACACGGATAAAGGATCCGGTGTAACACTCGGTGATTGGAAAGACAAATCATGGAACGAGCTGGATAAAGCCGGTAAGCTCGTTGAGCTGAAAGATGCCGCTCCGGACTTGTATAAGTCCAAGTTTAAAGAGCGTTTCGGTATCGAACCGAATCTGTAATTATTAACCATTAAAGCAAGAATAGAAATGGCAATTCAGAAAGAAATTTGGATGGCGGCTATCGTGGAGGGTTTATTTGCCTCCAATAGCTTCCTGAGCAAGGCGTTCAACGCCGATGAGTACGTGAACAACGGCAAGATTGTTCACATCCCGAATGCCGGTGCAGCATCCGGAACCAAGAAAAACCGAACCAGCCTCCCGGCTACGGTAACCAAAAGAACGGATATCGATGTGACGTTCCCGCTGGATGAATACACCACGGATCCGGTACTTATCCCTAACGCCGACACGGTGGAACTCAGCTATGACAAACGGGAGTCCGTCCTGCGTCAGGATAAACTCAAACTGCAGGATGATGTGGCACTCGATTTCGTTTTCAACTGGAGTCCTGCCGCCGCACAGTGCATTGAAACTACCGGTACGGAGATCGATGCCTACACGGATAAGGCTACCGGCAAACGTAAAGGTATCTGCAAGGCAGACGTGTTGGGCTTGATGACCAAGTTCAATAATGATGATATCCCGCAGGAGGGGCGTTATTTGCTGCTGGATGCGCAGATGTACTCCCAACTGTTGAACAGCCTGACGGAGAACGAGAACACGGCGTTCCTCGCTTCCGCCGATGCGCAGAACGGTATCCTCGGTAAGCTGTTCAGCTTTAATATCATGATGCGCAGCAGGGTTGCCCTTTATACTGCGGCCAAAGCTCCCAAAGCGTGGAGTACCGCCGGTGCAGCCACCGACCTCGCCGCCGGTCTTGCATGGCACGAGCAAAGCGTCTGCCGTGCGCTGGGTGAGGTGAAAGCGTTCGAGAACGAGGGTGACGCAACCTATTACGGTGATATTTATTCATTCCTTGTACGTGCCGGTGGCCGTATCATGCGTGAAGATAAAAAGGGTGTAATCGCTTTAGTGCAGGGAACCCCTGCAGCGGGATAAGGTTATGGCAGAATTGAAATATTTGGTAATCCACTGTACCGCCACGCCTCAAGGCCGTAAGGTAACGGGTAACGATATCCGGGCATGGCACACGAACCCGGTGAGTAAGGGTGGGCGTGGCTGGAAGCAGGTGGGATATACCGATATGTTTCACCTTGACGGAACGGTGGAGCGATTGGTCCGGAACAACGAGGACGCACGGGTGGATCCGTGGGAGATTACCAATGGAGCAAAAGGGTACAATTCCATTTCCCGGCACATTGTGTACGTTGGCGGTGTGGCCGCTGACGGCAAGACTCCCAAAGACACCCGTACTCCCGGCCAGCTGAAAGCGTTGGAGGATTACGTGAAAGACTTCCACCGCCGTTTCCCACGGGTGAGAATCATCGGTCATAACGAGATTGCGGCCAAGGCGTGCCCGTCATTTGACGTTCAGGCATGGCTCAGGAAAATAGGCATTAACCAATAACAAAGCAAAGAGATGGACGGTCTGATGGATTTTTTAATGTTCGCCCTGCCGGGTGGTTTTATCGGGAGCATCTTCACATGGTTTGTTGGCCGTAGAAAGCAGAACAATGATATGTTATCCCAGCTTCAGGCGTCCATCAATATGCTCAGTAGTGAGAACCGGAAGATATTGGATGAGAATATCCAGCTCCGTAGAGAGAATGCCGACCTGAAAGCGAATCAGGAGGAGATGATCCAAAAGCTCTCCCGTCTTACCAAAGAGGTGGAGAGATTAAGAAAAGTAATCAATAAACAAACAGGAAATGATGAGAAATCCAATCCGAGGGGTAACCCTCGTGCTACTTATAGCCGTGTTCTGCCTGATGGGATGTGCCACGGCGAAATTAACCAAGAGCCAGCAGTCACACACGCTGACGGAACAGACGAAAAGCGGAACCACCACCGGAGTAACCGGAGAGCAGTCAGACGTGACGGCTCAGAGGACGGGGGAACTACTGCAGGGACAGACGATAACCGCCCTGACACGGGAGGGGATTCCGGAGTCGGAGGCGAAAGTGGATGTTCCGATACAGAACCTCCTTAACCTGCCGGATGGTGCTGGCTACACGGCCAAAGACGGTCAGGCATCGGTAAGCGTGCAAAGGCATGGCGATAATATCACGGTTACGGGTAAATGTGACTCTATCGCCCGGCAATGCCTTTTTTACGAGCGTGAGGTGTTCCGACAGCGCAACGAGGTGGATAGCTTAAAACGGGTTATTTCCCGGATGGAACAGACGAGCAGCCGGAGTGATGAAACCTACAAGGCGGAGAGCGATGCCGCTGAAAGTATCAAGGAAAAACCTCCCGCTACATGGTATAAATGGCTTTTAGCCGGATTCGTGGGCGGTTTGCTGCTTACCTCTCCACTAAAGAAACTAAAGAATAGAATATTAACCTTTTTAAAATAGAGAACGATGTCAAAAGTATATGTGAATGATGGATACATGATGCTCCTTGATGCCATTTATTTCAATGGTAAAAAGATCGGCAATGTTTCTGAGGACGGTATCGATTGGGGCGGTGATGCCGCTGAATATATCAAGCTCTTTGCCGCACAGGTTCGTAATGCCCCGGTCAAGAAAATAAAGAAAAAGGATGCTACCAATCTGCTAAAGTTTACCCTGATTGAACTTGTTCCTCAGAACTGTAAGGACGTGATGGGCGGAACGGTGGACGGTACAAAATGGGAGGCTCCCTCGGAATCCGTTTCGTTAGAGGGTGCATTGAAAATCCTTTGCGGAACCGGCCAGACTATCGAGGTCAAGCGTATGACGCTGGACGGTGTTGTACGTGGCAAGATTGGCGGTGATGATCCGCTGGGTATCGAGTGTGAAATGGAAATGTTGAACCCGCTGGACGGAGGTTCTCCTTTCAGCTTTGATGACACGGTTCCATTTATTTCCATAACGCCCACCTCTTTGTCATTCGCCAAAGGTGGAGAAAGCAAGACGGTGGATATTGAAGCCTCCGGAGCGTTTTCCGTTGGAAAGGTTCCCGCCGGTTTCAGCCTTGAGATTGTAAACGGCAGGATTACCATCACGGCGGATGCCAATACCGGGGCTGCGAGAAACGGATCGGTAGAGTTTATCCTTGCGGCTGATAATACCAAAAAGGCCACCCTCACGTTGAGTCAGGCGGCTGGTAATGCGTAACCCATGAAAAAGAACGTGGAAATAGAGGCAGCGGAGGCTTTGCTTGATGTAGGGGTTTCCCTGCCTTTTTTGCAGTTTAAGATGCCATTCAGAAAGAAACCGGTATCGATCAGGGTAACCATGAAACGTCCCTGCTTGGGGAGTCAGATCCGGATCGCAAGGCTATACCTGCAGTTGGGTATCACATACGAGGAGATGGAGCAGTTCAACAAGCATGAGGAGATGGCGTTCCTTGCCATTCATGGCAAACGTGTTTCCAAGATGGTATCCCTGACCATCTGCCGTGGGGCGGTTTCCGGTCTATTGTTTTCCGGTATTGTCGCATGGCTCTTGAGATGGTTTGTTCCTGACAAGTACCTGCAGGGTGCTAACCAGCGTTTTGTCACTTTGCTTGGTACAAAGTCTTTTATGCGTATTATCGAATCGGTTCAGATATCCAATCCACTGAAACCGAGAGAGAGCCAAAAAAGAAAGGGGAGTTAAGAACGAAATATGTCGGATCCCATAGCCCCTTTGGTATCGTGTGGCAGATAGCTGCGGCCACCGGCTGGAGTGTAAAATACATTCTTTGGGGTGTCAATTACCAAACCCTCCGGATGATGCTTGCCGATGCGCCACATTACGAGAAAGAGAATGATAACAACCGAACCGGAAGCAAAGGCGGTAAAGGGAAACCTAAAAGCCTTTCCGGATTTTTCCAATCACGACTGAAAGAACAATGAAACCCGTTGAGATAGAATTCATAATGAGAGACAAGCTCTCTCCCGGCATTGACAAGGCGGGCAAGTCCGCCGAAACGCTGGGAGATAAGGCCGAGCAGGTGTCTAAAAGCATCACAGACCGTATTGCCGCCCAAAAAGAGCAGATCAAGTATGTTGAATCCTGTCTCAAGGATTTAAAGAAGCAATACGACAACCTTGCACCCGGAAAGGCGCAGCTGGAGATGCGTGCGGAGATAGATGCCTGTACCAAAGCCCTGCAGGAGGACAAGAACATTCTCTCCTCCCTTGAGGCGGAGCATGACAAGGCATCCGTTTCCACCAAACGTCTTTCGATGCAGCTCCGGGAGATGCAGGATGCGATGGCTCGCCTGCGTTTGGAGGGCAAACAGAACACCAAAGAGTATGCGGAGATGGCCGATAAAGCCGCTGTATTAGCCGATACCATCGGTGATCTGCGTACCCAAACGAATATTCTCGCCAATGATGATGCAGCCTTGCAGGGAGTGATGAGCGGTGTGAACGGCTTGTCCGGTCTGTTCACGACCGCCACCGGTGTCATGGGGATTTTTGCCTCGGAAAACGAGGATCTGATAAAGATACAAACCCGTGTGCAGAGCGTCATGGCCGTCACTATGGGGCTGCAGCAAGTCATGAATACCCTGAACAAGGATTCCGCTTTCCGGCTGGTCACCGTTGTCAAGATGAAAAAGCTGCTGACGGCGGCCAATACAAAGTTGGCCGTGTCATTGGGCATCTCCAATGCGGCTGCCACCGCTTTGATGGCCACCCTTACGCTGGGGCTTTCCGCCGTTATAACGGGGCTTATCGTGCTTTGGGATAAATACAGCGATGCTCAGGAGGCAGCGGCGGAAAAGGCCAAAGAACGGGTTAAAATAGAAAGTGACGGGCGTTCCCAAATGATCAAAACCCGCTTTGAGATAGAGAATACCACGAAAAGCCTGAAAGACTTTACCGGTAGCAAGGAGCAGGAAAAGGCCAAAGTTGAGGAGTTGAACCGGAAATACGGCGAGAGCTTCGGATATTACAATACCGTTGCCGAGTGGTATGATGTGCTGATCCAAAAGAGTGATGACTATATCCAAATGCTTTTCCTGCAGGCGAAAGCCCAAAGTCTTGTTAACAAGGCCGTGGAAGCGGACGAAACGGTGAACGAGGTAAAAGCCACTCCTGAATCCGATGTCGAGGGTTCGATGGGCTGGTTCTCTAAAATGGGGCTTTATATGGCTCAAAGCGAGTCTTACGGTCAGATTGACGCTCAGGCGTTGATAGAGAAACATAATAAGGAGGCCAAGGATGCAGCCGTAAAAGCCGCCGAGGAGCAGCGGGACGCTTATTTGGAGGAAGCAAAGAAGCTGCAGGAGGAATATGCCGAGCTGGGAAAGAAATCCGGTATCGGCGGGTTCGTGGCTCCTGAGAACAACAAGGATAAAGCGAAACCGGCCAACAACCTTGCCGAGTTAGAACTGAAAGCCCGTCAAAAGATAGAGGATCAGCGTATCGCCATCCTGAAAGAGGGATATGACAAGGAGCGTGAGGAGGCATCGTTGAACTTTGAGCGGGAGAAAGAGCGTATCAACCGTGAGGAGCAACAGCGCATTGAACTTTATAACAAGCTGAAAGCCGCCGGGGAAAAAGTTACTCCTGAGCAGCTTGCCAATATCTCGGCACAGGCCGCAACCCAGCGTATACAGGCTGCACAGATATATGATGCCACCGTTGCAGAGATTGACGGTAAGGAGAAAAAGGATAACGAGGAGAAAAAGAAGAAACAGCAGGAAACCCTGCAGGAACTTCTGACTAAATATCGTGACTATGAGGCACAGCGTGCGGCTATAAAGAAACAAGGTGATGATGATATCGCTAAATTGGAGGCGGAGCGGACTGAGGCAAACTCGGCGGAAATTGACCGGGCGATAGCCGTCGCAAGAGAAAAGGTAAAACAAGGCATCCAATCAGTGAATGATGCGGAGGCCGACAGTATCTCAAGAGACAATGATTTCTTTAAAAAGCTCTTTGGGGATTACTCCTCCATGTCTTTCGATTCCCTGCAGAAACTGATCTCGCAGGCGAAGCAGCTGCGCACGTATTTATCCGGAAAGGGAGACGCGAAAGGTATCACGTTCATCTCTCCGGATCAACTGAAAAACATAGAGAAAAGTCCGGCTGAGCTTGAAAAGCTGAAAAAAGCCCTTGATAAACTACTCGATACCGGCAAGGGAGGCAATAACAAGTGGGAGAATATCTTCAAGACATTTGAGAAAGGCTTTGCCGAACTCAAAGGTGCGAAAGGAGCCAAAGAGGTGTCCGGCGCAATCGGTACGATCAGCGGGGCTGCATCCGAGGCAGCCGGTGAACTTGCCAATATGTTTGACCAGATGGGTGACACCGAGGTTGCCGATGCTTTGAACGGTATGCAGCAGGTGATGGGTGCGGTTTCCAATATCGGGCAAGGTTTCGCCAAGGGTGGCTTGATCGGTGGCATCGGTGCGGCTATCGGTGAGGCCGCAAATTTCCTGACCTCTGCCTTTGCTGCAGAAGCCCGTCACAAGGAGGCTCTAAAGGAGATTGAAAAGGCAAGGCTCGATTTCCAGCGGCAATACAACCTCTTATTGCTGGAGCAGAACCTTTTGCTCGAAAAGGCCGAGAATATATTCGGGGAGCGTCAGGTGGCAAAGGCCGTGGGTGCGATAGAGGTCTATCGTGACGCACTCTCGCAATTCAAGGACGAGCTGGCCGGTGATGCTCCGACCATGAACTGGATAGAGCGTATGACGGGTGATGTTGCCGGAACCTACCGCAAACGGCTGGAGAACTATCAGAAAGGTTTTGGCGGGTTGAACGATGCGCAGATCGTAACGGGGCATAAAAAAACGGGATTGTTCGGCTGGGGAAAAGGAAAGGACGTTTATAGCGGTATCCTTGATGTTTACCCTGAACTGATAAAGGCCAACGGCGAGCTGGATACGGAGATGCTCCAAGTCATTCTCGACACCCGCAAGATGAGCGATGAAACCCGGAACTACCTTGAGAACCTGATCGCCCTGAAAGATGCGATGGACGAGGCGGAACAGGCTTTGGATGATTATCTGCAGGAAACGTTCGGGAGTCTCGGTCAGGGAATGCTCGACTCCATCACTTCCGCCATCAAGGGGAGCGGCACGGCATTGGGGAATTTTGCGGATCAGGCCGCTTCCGTGCTGGAAAACCTCGGAGAGCAGATCGCATACTCCTTGTTTTTCGCAGATAAATTCGATGACCTGCAGAAACGGCTCAAAGAGGTTTATGGCAGTGGTAAAAGTGAGGAGCAGATTGCGGGTGATGCCATGCGCCTGATCGATAACTTTTATGACAATATCGGGAATAACGTGGATGCGGCTCAATCGTGGATGGAAGCGTGGAAAGACAAGGCCGCCGCTATGGGGTATGACCTTTGGAAAAACGATGAGGAGAAGACTACCACCCAAAGCGGGCGTTCCGGTGCTTTCCAAACCCTCACGCAGGAACAGGGCACGAAGCTGGAGGGCTTGATGACCTCCCTGCAGATGCACGATGCCTCCATCGATGAGAACGTGGAAAACATCTCCGAGGGTATCGGCGGTGCCTTGGAAATGATTGACAAGATAAAGACGAACACCGATGCCCTGCCAAAGATATACGATGAGATAAGGGACATCAAACAGAACGGTTTAAAAATGAAATGACAATGGATATTTTGAAAGGTTTGCTACTGATAAACGGAACGGACGTATTCACGGCATACGGTGCGTATCTCGTGGAGGAGAAAAAGGGCGATAACAAAAATTACTCCGCCCTGCTGAAACCGCCAGCGGCAAAGTCGCACACGGCTGTATCATTCCGGGAGAGAGACGGGGAGAAACTGCCCGATTCGCTTTTACCGGCATGGGAGGCCCGTGATGTCACCCTACAATTTGCGATCATGGCGGCAGACCGGGCACAATTCCTGTCCCGTTATTCGTCATTCCTGAAATTTCTCAAGGAGGGTGATAAGGGGTGGCTTAATATTAATCCCCCGGAGCTTGGAAGGACTTACCGGATGTATTACAAGGATTGTACGGATTACACCCAGCTGACCGATTTCGGGGGTGAGGTCATCGCAAAATTCAGCGTGAAATTTCGGGAACCGGTTCCCACGTTATAGGATTCAAACATTATTCAAACAGCGTTCAAAATGGAACTTAAAATATACAACCAGCAAGGGGTGTTCAAGACTGCGATATCGCCGTCAGACTCTGACCGCCACGTAAAGGAGGTGATGAATGACAATATCCTGAATTTGTCGTTTACCCTTTACGAGTACGTGAAACTGGGCGTGAATGACTACGTGGATTTTGAGGGTGAACGCTTCACGTTGCTGGAGGATTACAAACCGGAGCAGAAATCCACTGTTGAGTATGCCTACAGCTGCAAGTTCTACGGAATAGAGAGTGAGCTTAAAAAGGCCAAAGTCCTCAAGATGGTGGACGGTGACGATGAACTTTCCTTTTCCTATGATGCCACGGCTGCCGAACACCTGCAGCTGATATGTGACAATATAAACCGTATCAAGGGGACGAAAAATTGGGTTATCGGCGAGGTGGTTTCCTCCGCTAACGTAAACATAGAGTATGACAAGATATTTTGTTTCGATGCCCTTTCGGAAATAGCCAAGCAATTCAATACCGAATGGTGGATCGAGGGAACCACTATCAATCTGAGCCGTTGTGAGCATGGCACTCCTGTATCTTTGGGGTATGGAAAGGGGTTGCTCAGGCTTTCCCGTGTGGAGAACGATACGGTTCCTTTCTTCACCCGGTTGTATCCTCTTGGCAGTACCCGTAATATCGTGGCCTCTGATTACGGTCACCGCCGCCTGCAGCTTCCGGGTGGTGTCCGTTACGTGGAAAGGAATATCCATCTCGGTATCGTGGAGCAGGCGGAGGAGGAGGCTTTTGCGCACATATTCCCGAAACGAGTCGGTACTGTTTCCTCCGTCAGGACTGAGGAGGCCACGGGTGGGGACGGCAATGCGTTCACTATATATTATTTTACTGATGAGGGGTTGGATTTCGATCCGAACACCTACGAGATCGAGGGACTTGTCAAGCAGGTGTCGTTTCAAGGCGGGGAGTTGAACGGGCGTGATTTTGAGGTGAATTTCAATTCCGAGACAAAGGAGTTCGAGATTATCACGCAATTCCCGTACGAGAACCAGCAGCTACCGGGCGGCCTGCTGATCCCGAAACCGGGTGACGAGTATATCCTTTGGAACATACGGATGCCTAAAGAGTATTATCCGCTGGCGGAAAAAGAATTCGAGGAGGCCGTTCAGGAGCATATCGAGTCGATAAGCATTGATACGTCAGTCTATAAGGCTCCAACCGATTACATCTATTTTGACGAGAACCATATCGATTTGAAATTGGGGCGGCGTGTCCTTTTGGAGAATGAGATTTATTTCCCCACCGGCACTCACGAGAGCCGTGTGACCAAGATCTCCCGCCGGGTGAACCATACCACAGATATGGATATTGAATGCACGTATGCGGTTGATTACGGGCGTATCAATCAGATCGAGAGCAATATCGTGGATATTCAGGCGGCTTATAAGGAGCAGCTTAACAAGGACGTGCTGACCGTGTTGAAAAGCTGGGACAGCATCGATCCCACCGAGTACAATGTGCTTTCCGCTGTCCGGACAATACGCACGATTGCGAACTCCCTGAGCAAGCTGGAAAAAGAGACGGCAGACAAATATCTCAGAAAGGACATACCTGATACGGCGGGTGAGCTTGAAACCTTTTTGAAGGGGATAAAGGTTATCGGCGAGGCTCTTGTCCAAAGCCTTATGGTAGAGAAAGACTCCACTTTCAAAGGTCTGCTTTCCTCCGAGGTCTTCACTTCGGGTTTCCCCGGCGGAACCGGCTGGGCTTTGTTTTGGAAAGAGGTGCTTAACGCCGCAGGTGTAAAGGAAAAGAAAGCCGTCATGGAACTGGACGAGATGACCGTCCGTGGGGTTATGCGGGTGTATGAATTCGTCATTTCCCAGCTGCTGGGCGAGAATGGAACCCGCCTGACAGCGGATATGATGCGTGTCGATCACATCGATGCGGGCACAAAGACTATCTATCTCGATACGGAGAAAGGAGTCCTTTATAATCCTTTCCGTACCGGTGATATCGTGATGGTTCAGCAGTTCTCCGTGAATGGGCACGGGGGAAAGCATTACGAATTTGAGGTGGTAGATGTCAAGGTCGGGGCTTTGGCTGATGGAGAGAACCGGCTGGATAGTATCACCTATAAAAATTTTGTTGGTGACGTGAGCAGTGTGGCCGCCCGTGACGTGCTTACCCGTGTGGACTCCGCTACCAATTCAGACCGTAAGGGCGTGATCAAGCAGACCAGTGTTGAGGAGGGCAGCCCGTACCTTGATGTCCTGTATGGAATGAAAACGGATCCTGACAACGCCGTGCGTCTCCGGCTTGGGCGTCTGGCCGGTATTATTACCTATTGGTGGGGGCAGCTTCAGGGATACGGCCTGTATTCCAACAACGCCTATCTGCTGGGTGATTTCCGTCTGCGTACCGGAGAGGATGTCCGGACGAAATTCGAGGTGATGGAGGGTATGCTGCAGAGTGCCATGCAGAGTGTTGTCAGTACGATGACCGAGGAGGATAACTTTCTGAAAAACGCCAACTTTCAGGATGACATGGCTTATTGGGAGCGTGAGAGCGATATGGCTTTATATGATATCGGAGGCCAGCTGCTTGATTTAGGCGTGAATTTCTATTCCGAGAAAAACAAGGTGGCCGACATCGACTCTTTCGATGGCCGTTTCATGCTCCGGATCAAGCGGAGCCACATCCGCCAGCTGAATGCGGATATCACCAAGCCGGAAGATGGCAGCGTCATATTTCTAACCCTGAAATATCATTGCGCCGAGGAGGGGATCCTGACCGCCGGTTTCAGCGGATCCGCTCCCTATGTGGAAGAAGCGGTTCCAGCCAATGAGGGCTTTGAAACGCTGGAGGTATCGGGGGTATGGGACGGAGCCGGTGATTTTCTCCTGAGATTTACCGGTGACTTGTATATCGAGCAGCTGACCCTGACCAATCACCCGTTGGATGATTATAAAAAAGAGGTCAGTACCAAGTTCGAGCAGACCGCCGAGCATATCCTTGCCGTGGCCGAGGAGGTGAACAAGATAGACAACACCATCAAGACCGCCGGATGGATCACCACGGCTGATGGCAACAAGCTGTGGGCTACCATAACCGAGGTGGACAGTCTTGGCAATCGTGTCACCACGCACGAGAGCAGCTTCCACGTGACGGCGCAGCAGATCAACGCCATCGTGAGCCGTATCGACAAGGCGGAGGATGATTTGGGAATCATAGACCATACCATCAAGACCGCCGGTTGGATTACCACTGCAGACGGCAACAAGCTGTGGGCTACCATTGACAGGGTGGATGTTCTTGGTAATCGCCTGACCACGCACGAGAGCAGTTTTCACGTGACGGCACAACAAATCAATGCCATTGTCAGCCGGGTGGATACGATAGACGGAACCATCAGTAAGGCCGGTTGGATTACCACTGCAGACGGCAACAAGCTGTGGGCTACCATTGACAGGGTGGATGTTCTTGGTAATCGCCTGACCACGCACGAGAGCAGTTTTCACGTGACGGCACAACAAATCAATGCCATTGTCAGCCGGGTGGATACGATAGACGGAACCATCAGTAAGGCCGGTTGGATTACTTCCGCAGACGGCAATAAGTTATGGGCGAGCAAGACGCTTGAGGATGGTGGTACCATTGTTTCCTATATCAACCAAGCGGCGGACTCCGTGACAATAAACGCCAAGCATATCAAGCTGGAGGGGCTTGTAACTGCGAATGGTAACGTACAATTCACCACGGATGGAAAGATAATCGCCAAGAACGGCGAGTTCAGCGGAACGGTTGTCGGTGTGTCGGGTTCCTTCAAATCCTTAAACTGTGTGAATAATAGCGGGGATATTGTCGGAGGCATCTCCTTTGGCAGTGATGGAAAGATGTGGTTTAACGGTGACCTGTATCATCAGGGCTATGACTATGACAAAAAACGTTCTTTCCGTTTCTATACCTCCGATGTTTGGTGTCGTGGTAATTTCGGGGCAAGGCAACGCAATACACTGGTGGTATATGGCAGTTATGGTTACTATTACGTAAATGGTTTGGATACGGAAACCGGTAAGGTATATGTCTCCCTACCCTCGGCCACGTCATCCAATAACGAGACCTATTATACCATTCCGTTATACGGAACCACCGGGGATGCTTCCGGTTTCCCTGTTGACTTGGTGATCATAAAGGTTTCAGGGACGTACCGGTATTTATTGAGCGGGATGAAAAGCCAGCGGGTAACGGTCATGAATGCGAATAATCAAAATAGTGAAATTTATATCTACTCGAATGGCAATAAGGTAAAATGGCCGGGCGGTACTATCGCTGATTGTAGGAATATAGCGGATTTCATGAGTCCTTCACCGGCTTCTAACTTATTAGGCAGAGGATGGATAGTGGGCGCAATGAATGATAATAACTGGTAATAATAAAAAGGAGGTATTTATGAAAGTGAATTTGAATGTTCCCTTTATGAATTATAAGGGGTTGGTGATCACGAAAAAGGTAGAGGGTACGGATGTGGAACAGGAGCAGCTGATGAAAGATGTCATTGCTCCGATCCTATTCAGTGGGGAGTGGAGAGATGAGAGGGTGAATGCTTTGAGTGGTGATGAAAAAATCCGTGCTTATAGCTTGAGCCTTAAGATCTATCAATCCACCGGAGATATCGAAATCTCAGCGGAGGAGGCTCTAATGATAAAAGAAGCCGCATTGGTTTTGAGCCCCGGCGGTTACGCACAAATTGTCAAATTGATAGACGGATAAGTTATGGTACTGACAGAAGCTCAATTGCAGGAAATCGCTAAACGTGTGCGTGCGATCATCCGAGCCGAATCCAAAGGCGTGGGTGATCTACCGGTGGCCACCTCGTTGGACGGGCTTCTCTCGCTTCCGGCTTTGCGCTTTAACGGTGGCGTGCCGGAAGTAGTAGAGGCTCCTATCTCCAAATTGCAGGACGTGGCATTGGATGCGGTCAGCGGGGCAACGAAAGCCGCCAATGAAGCCGCAGTAAAAGCCAACACGTCTGCAGATAATGCAGATAAGGCAACCACAGCGGCCAATAACGCTGCCAAAAGTGCCAATGATGCCGCCGGTACTGCCGGAGCAGCTACCGAAGCGGCAAAGAAAGCCACGGACGCAGCCAACGGAGCCGCCTCCAATGCCACGAATGCCGCCACGAAAGCGTCCTCCGCAGCTGATACGGCGAATAAGGAGGCCAGCTCTGTAAATGCGGCCAAATCGGAAGCTCTTGCCGCTGCCGCCCGTGCGAGCAGTACGGCCACCACTGCAGAGGCCGAAATCGAGAAAATGAAGCAGCTGCAGGAGTCCATATCAGGTGCTGCTTCATTGGCTCCCACGAGAATGGAACTGACCTACACGAAACGCATCACGCAGCGTAACCCTTACGTTCAGCGTATCGTGGCCAAGATGTTCCCCTCGTACTCCCTGCAGAATGTCTTGTTCTTAGGGGATGACGTGGCCGTGAGCGTGGATCCTGCCGGTGTCATAACCCCGCTGAAAATCGGAACGAGCCGGATCCACGTGATCCCGACACAGGCCACCCACTTGTACAAGACCATAAACGTGGAGGTTCAGGCTCCGTCCGTCCGCCTTACCGGAGGCGGTAAAATCCGGGTTGACAGTAAAGGTAGAATACGTTTAACTTAAAAACTTGATAAATATGACAAGCGATCAGGAAACCCGTGTGTTAGCGATGCTTGCGGCTTTCGAGGCCGGAAAGAAAATCAGTGACCTTGATACTGCCTCCGGCAGCGTGAGCGATATGCGCATCGAGGTGCTGGACACGGACGGAGAGTCCAAAGTTATGAATTTGTCAGAGGCGGTTACCACCGCCGCAAACGCCGTTTGTGGACGTTATTGGAATGAATCGAATTCCACGTACCGGGCTGCCGGTTATCATGGCAGCCTCGATATGCTCCGCAAGCTGCCAGAGCTGTTGGGACTTGGTTGTTACCTCGTTAAGGATGACCGTACCCGGCGCAAGCTGGATCCCACGAACCACTACCGTTTCGAGGACGGCACACCGGCCAAGCTGGATGGCACGATGGGGCAGTATATGTGGTGTTGGAATACCGGTTTCTATTTTGCCGAGTGGAAAGTGGGGAATCTGAAATATTATGCGGTTTCTCTTTCTCCTATCAAAGGCAAACAGTGCGTGTATATTCCCGCCGGTGGCCTTTCCGCCCTCGGTGGTGGCGTGATGGATAGAACGAACGCCATTCTTTGCTCGGTTGTGAGTGATGCCGCCCAATATCGTGGTGGAAACAATGATGCAAGCCGGGACGGGACTTACCGCACGCAGTTGGGGATGGTTGCAACCAATATGCAGTACCGTAATTTTTCAACTTATGCCCGCAAGCGTGGCGAGGGTTGGGATGCCAACTGGTACGTGGCTCAGGCGGTGGTTGAAATTCTTTTCATGATCATATTCGGAACCCGCAATATGCAGGAGGCCGTGATTGCTGAAAAGGACAGCAACGGTTTGTATCAGGGTGGCCTCGGATCCGGAACCACCAATATGCCGAATTGGGATCAGTGGGGTTATTACCCGGTTGTTCCGACCTCTGCCGGTATCGAGCTGGGTGACGGCTGTGGTGAAACCACGTTTAACGTGCTAAAGGAGGACGGCTCGTTGCATTATGCCGCAAAGGTTCCGGTGTTCTTCGGCCTGAAACATCCTTTCGGTCATATTTGGAAGATTGTCCGGGGGCTTATCGATAACGTGGGTGATGAAAAATCGGAGGTTTACGTTGCCCCGTCCCTTTATGCCGGTTATGATGACAATTCCATCAGCGGTCTTATCAAGGTTTGCGAGGTTCCAAGAACCTACGGGTATATAAAACAGAAAAGTTATTACTTGCTTTGCGCCATGCCGACTGAAATCGGAGCAACCGCCTCTACTTATTTCTGTGACTATTTTTGGGAGAGTTCAGCATCATCCAAAGGTCTTCGTGTCCGCCTCTCCGGTGCTCGCGCTGACGATGGCGCGAGTGCGGGGGCGTTTGCTACGAAGACGAGCGATGCGGCCTCGCATTCGGATGCGACTGTGTCCGCTCCCCTCTGCTTCTTTGATGCGGATCCAGTCATGTCGGCTTAAAACGAAAAAACGGAAACGAGAAGCGATAAAAGAGCGTTCTTTGAAATTTTGTATTGAGAGTTTTGTAAAAGCGGTTCGGCTGCTTTCAAAACTCGCCGTAAGGCGAGTCGATTTTTGTGATTTTTTTGCGTGTTTTGGGTGAATGTATTTAAAAGGCTTATCTTTGCATCGTTAAACCAAGTTTAACAGGTTGTTTTACCCTTAGTGTGACGCAGTCTTCGTGTCCGCCTCTCCGGTGCTAACGCTAACAATGGCACGAATGCAGGGGCGTTTGCTACGAATACGAACAATGCAGCCTCGAATTCGAATGCGAATGTGTCCGCTCCCCTATACTTTGCAGTTAGGAAACGGTTAGATGGGGCGAAAGACCTTGCCACTTGGCAAAAGATGACGAACGCTCAAAAGGACGCTGGTAGGCCGGTAACGGTTCGAACGCTTCCGAGTAAGGCAAAGCAGACACTCAGACACTCAGAACCGCAGAAACAGGCCATGAAAAGGTATGGAAATTTGTTTGAACGAGTTGTCGAATACGGCAATCTCGAACAGGCGTTTCACAACGCCGCCCGTCACAAAACCCGCCGAAGCGAAGTAATAGAGTACGGCTCCCATTTGGAGGCGAACCTATTACAGCTCCAGCGTGAACTAATCACCGGTACTTACCGCACCTCCGAGTACAAGACTTTTATCATTTACGAACCCAAAGAACGGAAGATCTTTAAACTGCCGTTTCGGGATCGTGTCGTTCATTGGGCTATCATGCAGGTGATTGAACCGATATGGCTCTCCAATTTCACCCGTGATACCTATTCCTGTATCCGTGGGCGTGGTATTCACCCTCTTTTATACAAGCTCCGCCGTGATTTGCAAGCGGATCCGGATGGAACCCGGTACTGCCTGAAAATTGATGTGCGCAAGTTTTATCCAAGCATAGACCATGAGATCATGAAACGGGTGATCCGCCGGAAGCTGAAAGATGCCCGGTTGCTCGCCTTGCTTGACGGCATCGTGGACTCGGCGGAGAACGGAGTACCCATCGGAAATTATCTCTCCCAATTCTTTGCCAACCTCTATTTGTCGGAGCTGGATCATGTCATTAAAGAAGAAATGGGCATCCGGTACTATTATCGTTTTGCGGATGATATTGTCCTGCTGGACGGGGATAAAGGGAAACTCCACGGAACCCTCGTGTTTATCAACCACTACCTGAACAATGAACGTGCCTTGAGTATAAAGCCGAATTATCAGGTCTTCCCGGTAGAGAGCAGGGGTGTCAATTACGTGGGATACGTGACGTTCCATGATTATTGCCTCGCCCGCAAGCAGAACAAGAAAAACCTCTGCCGGGAGGTGGCCAAACTACGAAAGCGTGGAATGAGCGATGAGGAGATCCGGATAAAGGCATCCAGCCGGTTGGGGTTCATGCAGCATTGCAATAGCATTTATTTATTAAAAACTCTCAATATGAAAACATTCAGTGAAGTAACAAACAGCAGTGGTAATCTCACGGGAGATAAGTACCACATTGATGACATTTTGAACAGGGAAATCCACCTGAAAGGCTTCGAGATAAAAGCCTCCAAGTACAAGGGTGAATGCCTGATCATCCAGTATGACATCTACGAGCAGGTAAAGGACAAGACCGGAGCTTTGCTCGCTGATGATGACGGTTCTCCAAAAATGGATTGGGTGGAGCATATCACTTTCACCGGTTCGGAGGCTCTTATCAAACAGTTGAAAGATGTGGTGTTGGATGAACCCTGTTCGGCAAAGATTATTAAACAACCAATCGGTGACCGGGGTAAATGCTTTTATAAGATAACCGATCCCGATTAAAATATCGGTGATTATGTACAAAGGGATTTATGCAGAAAAAAAGACTTTTTCAAAGTTCGATAACGAACATTATTTGTGCTATCTGAACGAGCAGCGTGAGGAGTATTCTCCTGAACCGGATGCCCGTTCGGGTGAGGTGACTGAACCGGTGTCCGCTCCCATATTGGGATATGCCTATACAGGAAGTATGGCGGACGGAGGTACTCTGATTGAAGCGAGAGAGGCTACTTATGACGAATTTGTTTCCGGGTTGATCCGCACGAGGTACTCGGCCAGCCGGGTGGAGGCAATCCAGTCAAACCGTATGATAGCCTTTGTCAATCCGGAGCATGAACGGGCTGCTGAATTTATTTCCGAGTGGGATGATTTCCAGTCTTACCGGGAACAATGCAAGGAACAAGCCAATGCGCTTATAAACGGATAAATGCCTGTCGGGGGCAGGCAAGAAAAAGCCCCCGGCCTGTAAGTAGTTATCTCACCCACATACTTACACAAAGATGCGACCAACCGCACAGCCGGGGGCTAAATACCCTCTGCTGCGGTTGGTCGCATTTGTATGTTATGTGAGTGAGATGTCGCAAAGATAGTAATATTTAAAGGAATAACAGCAATGAAAACACCTATTTCTTACTACGGAGGCAAGCAAACCCTCCTGAAACATATTCTGCCTCTGATCCCAAATCATAAACTTTATACAGAGGCTTTCTGCGGCGGTGCTGCAGTATTGTTTGCCAAGCGTCCGGCTGATGGCGAAGTTATAAACGATATCAGCATGGATATAACGAACTTTTATTGGATGGCTAAAGTCTATTATCGTGACCTGAAACAGGAGATTGAGAAGACTTTGCACAGCCGGGATATGCACGCCCATGCCGGACATATCCTGCAGTATCCTCAATTCTTCCAACCGGTGCAGCGGGCGTGGGCTGTTTGGGCGTTGTGTAAAATGTCCTTTGCCAGCATGATGGACGGTTCGTTCGGTTATGACTTTGGCGGCGGAATGCCGAAAAAACTGCGTAACGCAAAGGATGAGTTTACCGAATGGCTATGCTCCCGGCTTGATAACGTGACCATAGAGAACCGGGATGCGCTGGATGTCATCTCCACTTATGACTCGCCCGATACGTTTCATTTTGTGGATCCTCCCTATATCAATAGCGATTGCGGCCATTACGAGGGTACGTTTGATGAATATTGCATGGAAAAGCTCCTGCAGCTTTTGGAGAAGGTGAAAGGCAAGTTCATGCTGACAATGTTTCCCCTGCCAATGATAGAGGAATACGCAAACAAAAACGGATGGATAATCCACCGGGTAGAAAGAACCATCAGCGCATCAAAGACGAGCCGAAGAAAGCAGGAGGAGTGGATGGTATGCAATTATGAAGAACACCCGCAGCGAACTTTGTTTGATTACAAAGATAGCAGCGATGTTGATACAACAGATGCCTCCTAAATACTTTGTAAAGATAGTCATTTCTAATGAATTACACAAATATTGGAACGTATTTTTTATGTGAAAATGCAATAATTTTAAAGGCTTTCAAACACCATTCAAATGACGTTTGAAAGCCTTTTTATATCGTGCGTGTGCGATAATTTTTTCACATTTCGTTTTATACCCTGATTATCGCATTTCGTTTTTTATACCGCTCGCATTTCGTTTTGCCGATTATATGTGGTGTTTTTGTGGTTAGTAAGCGGAGAAAGTTTTTTCTTATTGGTATGGTCTTTGCGACTCACAATCAAATGGCAGTGCATACTTAGTTTGTTGTCGGAACAATTGCGATCAAAATGAATCTTACCGTAAAACTTTATATCCGAAGCGGATAGCCCTTTGTTGAAGTTCTTGGCATATTCAGGAATGAACACTTCCCGAATATACTGTTTCATTGCTTCGCCCTTCTCCTGTTCGGTGTTCCCCATTGCCCGAAGTTCGTTTTCCGATGGGCTGACGTGAATAGCGTAAAACTTGCATCTGTTTTAAGAAGTTGCCCGATGTTGCTATCTATATCCTTTATCACCTTTAATTTGCGAATATTATCATCTGTCAGATTGAAGAAGTCTTCGGTATAGAGACCTTTTTCTATACGTTCCAAATCTTCATGTTCCAGATAATTGGCTAGCTGTCGGCTACTCCCAGCATTATTATATATTCCATTTGATGGCAGGGCACAATCTATGTGCATAATCCTATGTGCTTATTAGATTGCTGATTTCGGTTTTCAGATTCTCTTTCCTTTTGCTATCCATCACACCACAAGCAGAAAGTTCTGAATAGAGTTGTATCAAGTGGAGTAACTTTTTATAGTCTCTTTGGTGTATCTGGTAGAGTGCGTTAATCTGTTTGGATTGGTTGTTTATCACATCGGCATGATTACAGAACTGTTCGCTTAACTTTTTAAGCACGGCTGTTTGTCTCTCCTGACTGGCTTCCAATTGAGAGAGAATAAGAGTTTCCAAAGTTTTACCAATAGCATCGAATCGCAAAGCAATAGAATTTGTTACCCGTATCATGGGGTTCAGTTGTTCTTCCTCGTAGTGACGGATGAACCGGATAATATCATCCTGTCTCTTATTTATTTTCGCCAGTTCTGATTTTACAGATTCAGGAGCTTCAGATGGATTGATATGCGCCTTATCTATATACCCGAACGCCAACTTTACAACTTCGCTCTTTTTCAGTGAATAGCGTTTGCATATCTTCTCTACCAAAGCTGCCGTTTCCTTGTCTATGGAAATGGTAGTGAATATCGTTTTTCGACTGCTATTTGGCATGGTAATTACTTTTTTATAGAAATATGAATAGATAAATACCTGATAATAAGCATTACAAAGAAAATGCTTATTACAGGTGTCATTACAGCGTGTTCTTGTAATACGCTAAAGCCGAAGGCTTTGCCCCGCAGGGCAAGAGGGAAGAACAGGACTTGTCCAGTTCCCTCTTGCTCGATTTAGCGAAACGGGCTGAACCGATAGGTGAAGCAGTTTATGCTAAATCGGGGTGGTGGCACAGAGGAATAGCTCAAACATATGCTTCTTTCCTCTGCTACTTTTTGCTATCAGGGCTGATTCGCTAACTGATTGGCTTTTTCAAACTGCTTGTAGGTTTGAGAATCGGCATATTCACGGACGAAAGTCCGGATGTCGCTGGCTTTATAATACGTTTTTCGTCCGATGGTAAAGTAGGGAAGTACACCTTTTGCCCGATAGCGTTGTAGGGTTCTGAAAGATGCTTTCAACAGAAAGGCTAAGTCTTGATTATCTAATAGCTTTTCGTTTTCATCGAATACAGTATCGGTGTTGATAAGGGATTTTAAGTCTTGTCCGATTTCGGTGAGTTTCTTGGATAGCTTCTCCATCCACTTCTCGAAGTTTTCATTGTCTATATACATTTTGCTTCAATTTTAAGTTCAACATTATTGTTTTCAATTGATTGATGAAGCAAAGTTCTGCAAAACAAGGTCGCAGAAAAAGAGGAGTAGTTACCCACCTACTCCCCGAAAAATGGTTTATAAACTACTATAAATAAACAATTTGCAGAATCAACTTTTCTAATCTTTATTTGTTTTTGCGTTTACGGTCTTCTCTGGCAATAGCATTTCGCAAAGCATCCAATGTTTTAGTAAGATTGTATGGTTTACGAGTAAACACTTCACCGATCTTATCGTAGATACTACCAAATTTCAGATTGAAAAGCTGCTCAAAGCCACGAGCCAACTGAATTTTTGGGACTGGCTTTCCATTTTCCCCAACGATTTTTCCCAGTAGAAACAGAGCTAGTACAATTTCAGCAATACCTATAATCCCCAATTCTTTAGACTTTGGGAGTACATATAGGTCTGATTTGAACTCTGTAGACACAGGTGAATTAAACTGTTCGGGATGGGTAATCTTCAGATTGAGTAACTCTAATTCTGCATCAATTAAGGATAATGCTTTGTGAATGTATAGATTTTTAGGCGCATTTTTCCCCCTGCCCATCCTGATACAACCCCTTTAAAGGGGCTATCTCAATACGGGTGAGATTAAGCATCCGGAAGATATGAGTATAATCTTCCGAATTGCTAATTGTTACTATTTGCTTCACAAAATCTTCATAAGCATCTTGCATTTCTGTGTTAATAACTTCTTGTGAGGTATCAGCCAGTAAGATGAAAAACCTCGTTCTCAATAAATCATTCATAGGCATAAAATTTAATTGTGAATAAATTATATATATCAAAGCATTTGCTTTGTATGCTGAATGATTTCTTGTTTTGTTTGTAGTTCCTCTGCTAATCAGAATGATTCAAGGGGTATTCAGCCTTATTGGTCGCAATTTTAGAAATGTGAACCTCAAATTCCTGCTTCTTACGAATATAATTCACTGGCATGAGTTCTAAAATAGCGAAATGTAGCTATGCAGAAGAACTGCGACCTGCATCAATCCTTGTTAATGATTTCTTTATATAGTTCATATTTTATTCTTTCATTATGGCTAGTAATTCATTCAATTTTCCCTCTGCAATATATGGCAAGCACTGACGTATTTCATCAGTAGACCAATCCCACCATTTCAGCATGAGTAATTGTTGAATTACCTCTGCGTCAAAGCGTTTTCGTATTTCTTTGGCAGGAGTACCGCCCACAATGGTATAAGGTGGAACATCTTTGGTCACTACTGCACGTGCGGCAATAATTGCTCCGTCACCGATATGAACACCTGCCATAATCACAGCTTCGTAGCCGATCCATACATCATTGCCGATTACAATATCGCCTTTATTGTCCCATACAGTAGTAATATTCGACTTCTCCAATTCCCATTCTTCATAGAATAAAGGGAAGGTATAGGTAGACAGAGATTTCAATGTATGATTCGCACAATTAAACAGAAACTTCGTGCCACAGGCAATAGAACAGAACTTGCCAATGATTAACTTCTCCCGATGGATGGGATAATGATAAAGCACATTGTTCTTCTCAAATAGCAAGGGATTAGCTACAAAATCATTGTAAATGGTATAATCGCCTACCTCAATTTGAGGATCTTTAATCACGGCATTCAGATAGACTGTTTGGTTATCTCCGGTGCGTGGATATATTTTTGTCATCATAACTTGATTCGTTTTTAATAGTGTTTACTTTTCAGATAAATAATAGATTGCAGTGCCAGCAGAATCACAAACAGATATTCTGCCGTCAAGTAGAGGGCTAAAGATGCTTCTATACAGAAGCTCAACCAGTAGAGATACATTAAATAGACACAGGTGGTTGTCACTTGGAACAGAAAGGTGATTTTGGTTTTTCCCGTTCCCCCGACTGCATTGAGATATACATAGCCGGGTAGTGCAAACGTGTAATTCAATAGCATCACCACGAAAGGAGCAAATGCTAATTCTATCAATAGTTCATTATCGGTGTAGAAACTGACAATCCAACGGTTGCAGAGTAATGCAACTACTACCAATGGGAAGCCAACAGCATAGCCTAATTTCAGGATCTTGTGACAAATCGGGAAAAGCTCGTTTCTCGCTCCGGCTCCAATAGCATTGCTCACTAATGAACCTGTAGTGACGGCAAAGGAATTGGCGATTACGAAAAAAATAGCCGATACGCTTCGGGTGATATTGGAAATAGCTAACTCTGTTTTCCCTAAATGCTCGATTGCCACGAAAAATAGAAACCAAGGGGCTACGCTGATAAAGGCATGAAGCATACTCCACACAGATAGATTCAGGACTTTGATAAGTAACCGTCCATCATACACGGGCTCCAATCCGTATTTTTCTTTGTCAATCTTCGCTCCTATGTAGAGACAAAGCACAATCAAAGAACCCATTTCCGCTAAAGATGAAGCGATGGCTGCTCCTGAAATACCTAACTCCAGCGTAAATATTAAGAAGTAGTTCAGCGGGATATTAATCGCTACCGCAGTAACAGCCGACCACGATAAGGCTTTTGTGTGCGTTATTCCAACGAAGAAAGACCGGATAGCTAGAAAAGGAAATGAGAATAACAGCCCGAAGTTACGCCAGTCCAAATAGCGGACTACCGCCTGATAAATCTCCGGTGAGGAAATTAATCGTTTCAATAGATAAGGAGAAACGGCATGAATCAGCAGGCAAAGCAAGACGGCAAATCCCGATAAAAAGAATAGCCCCTGAAAGAAAGTCTTTCCGGTTGCCTTATAATTCTGCTCCCCGTTTCTGCGGGCAATCATTACTTGAAGTCCAATACTGAACCCGAAGCCCAGCATATAGACTGCCAGATAATAAATTCCGGCAATAGCGGATGCTCCCAATTCCACCTCGCCTACGTGACCTAAAAAGACAGCATCCGTTATATTGATTAACTGCTCCATGAGGATGCTCATCATCACCGGAAAGTTGATGAGCCATATTTGTTTATATGTATAATTCATTGCTCAACTGCAAAATAGCACGATACGAACAGACCTGTATAACATGGTCTGCCAGCTCGTAAATTCATAAATAAAAGGATGTAAAATTTCTGTGGCAAATAAATCGGTATTTGTCAAATAGCTGAATAGCTTTCTTGAAAGGGGCTATTCGCAGGAGCGTAGCTATATACAGAGTTTCATAAGAAGTGAATACTATTTGTTAGTTGATATAGCGCAAATGTATGAAAAATTAAGAAATTCAATCTATCAATTCATGGATTTCTTTTATATGCAGGTGCAAATGTCCCAAATATCCCTCTATCATTTCTCTTAAAGTAACCTTTGCTCCTGTAAAATCGCACCAGTAACTATCCAGCCTGTTTTTATCTACCGAATTAATTACTTGGATGATGTGCAGATTGTAGCACTTCCACAACTGGATTAAGTTAGTCCAGTCTGCATTTTGATAATCTTGCAGAGCTATCCACAAGTCATTATCCTGTGTATAATCAGGGAAGAAAAGCAGGTCTTTACTATATTGCAAACGAACCATGCGTTGATGATTGTTGGATGCCGAATCAATCAAGTGACCGAGAATCTGCTTGATGGTGCGATTCTGCGCATTTCGTCTTTGTGTGATAACCTCTACGGGCAGACTATTTAACAAATTCTCTTCTGCTTCAATAACCTGTGCAATGCCAGCGGTTATATGTATAAAATTACTTTCTTGCATAACTTTCTAATTTTAAATACTTCTGCAAAAGTAAGTTCTTTGCCTATCATCCACTTGTAAAAAACTGACTTTATCACAAATGACTACGCACGACTATGCGATTTAATAACATTTAGCCTACAATCTTCGGAAAAGAATGTAGAATATGGAGAACGGGAAGATAGATATTGAGTAGGCGAACAGCCTGTAAACTCTTTAAAGTCTTTCACCAAGTGCGAAGAATCATAAAAGCCACACGAATAAGCCAAGTCTACGAACTCCATCCTCGGATGATTCTGCAACAGATACAGTGCCCGCTGAAAACGAACTACCCGATAATACTCTTTAGGGCTCATTCCTAAATAGTTGGTAAATACTCGCTTGAATTGCCTATACCCCAAACAAGTACTTTTCGCAAGGGTATTCACATCAATTTGCGGTTGATTGATTATTTGGCAGATAGCGTGCTGCGTTCTTAGGTAATTACAATCTGCATCGACCAACCGTTGCATGAAAAAGCGTTCAATCAACCGGATGCAGGTTTCAACGGCTAGTTCGGCAGAAATATTTCGTTTCAGGTGATTCAGTTCGATGTCTTCCAAATCTTCTACATTTATATAATGGTTGTAAAGCTCACTCATAGAACACCGCACAAATGGATTTAGCCCCAGAGGATGAAATATAACGGCAATCATATCAATATTACCCTCTGAAATCAAACTCCCATACGTTGAGAACTGTCCCCTGATAAAATTCTTTGGCTGTAAACCTTTTGATTGGATATTCAGATTCTCACCCCGATGAAAAACAAGATGCACGCACCCCGATGGAATAGTCTGTACCATTACTGGCTCTACTTCATCGGTTTTTAGCACCCAATAGTATTTAATGTATTGGGAAAGTACAGGTGACGGATATAGAATTTTGCTTTCTTGCATCGTTATTTCGTTCATCTACTGTGCGCATGGCGGTAAATATAGGCGTTAATCTCCGCATGACAATAAAGTAAGCCGAAAATTTAGATGAATGGCGTGTGTTTTATTCCGTTATAGGTCAGTGTTAAACGGTGCATTGCCCTCGTTACTGCCACATATAGCATACTCCGGTCAATCTCTGAATGATAATTCTTATCATCCACCTGTGGGATAATCACCTCATCGAATTCCAACCCCTTTGCCATGTGTGCAGAAGTGATAATAATGCCTTGTACAAAAGCTGAACTTTGGCTCGATAGGAAATGAATATCGGGAATTTGTAATTTATCTGCCATCTCACGGGCTTGCAATTCGGTTTTGCAGACAATCCCCAGCGATTTATAGGCAGATGCCTGATAGGTGGCAATTAATTCTTTGATAGCAGATAGTTCTTCTTTCTCATTGTTATATCGTAGTACTTGTGGTTTCTCCCCATGCCGTGCGACAGGTTCAAGATCGGTGTTTGTCCGTATTTTTTGTGCAAAATCGGTGATCTCGCAAGTGGAACGGTAACTTTTGCATAGCTTCATCACTTCACCTGTGACAAGAGCTTTCTGAATCATATCCGCAGTAGACGAGCCGTAAGGATTGACTGACTGGCTGGCATCGCCCAACACCGTTTTCCGGCAAGGGAATAGCTTTTGTATTACCCTGTACTGGATTGGAGAATAATCTTGCATTTCATCTACCAGCAAATGTTTGACACAATTCTTTGTATTACCTTCCAAAGCGATATGCAGATACGCCATTGGTGCTATGTCGGTATATTCAAGCGTGAGGTTCTTCCGCATTTTAAACAGTTCCGGCTTATCCATCCATGTGAAGAAATCTTTATAGACTTGCAGGTCATTGTTTCCAGCAAACATTCGCTTAATCTCTTTTTTTAGGAAATTCCGTTCGGCAGTCGTCACAGTAAAAGCATACTGTACTTTCATCATATCGAGAATATAATCCGTCATTGCCTCAAACCGCTGGCGCATGGGGTAGCGGTTGAAGCGGTGGAATTGCTCTTCGATAAATTCAGCCGGGACGGTGATGTGTTTCGTCAGCTTCACATCTTCCGCCCTAAAGTAGTGATTTTCGATATGCAGAATGAAGCGATCCAGACTGGCGATGAAGTCGAAAGAGGATTTATACTCGATTCGTTCAATAAAGTCCGGTGTTGGTTTTGTCAGCAATTCATTCACTTGTTCGAAAAAACTAAGGTATTTGTATTTGTGATTCAGTACTTCGGAAAGTATCTGTTCCATGCTGGTTTCGGGTACGGTTTCTTCGCCCAGTTCGGGCAGGACATTGGAAATGTAATCGGCAAACACCTTATTTGGAGAAACGATCAATATGTCTTTTGAAGAGATACTGCCCTGAAAAGTATATAGCAAGTAGGCGATGCGGTGCAGGGCAATAGAAGTTTTGCCCGAACCTGCCACACCCTGAATGATGAGCGTTCGGGCTTCCTCATTACGGATAATTAGGTTTTGTTCTCGCTGGATGGTGGCAACGATGTTCTTCATTTTATCATCTGCATTAGAACTTAGTTCCTTTTGCAGAATATCATCGTGGACGGTCAGCGCACTTTCGATCATAAATTCCATCTTTCCAGCCCGAATCCGGTATTGCCGTTTCAATGAAATATCCCCTTTTATCTCTCCCGATGGGGATTGATAAGATGCTTCACCCAATTCGTAATCGTAGAACATACTTGAAATAGGCGCCCGCCAATCGTAAATTATGGTTGTTCGGCTTTCAGTGTCGTGAAAGGTGTGGATGCCAATATAAACAGGGATTATCGGACGGTTCTCGTTCTTCTCTTGAAAGTCGATTCGTCCGAAGTAGGGAATATCCACTATTTTGGCAAGCCGTCGGCGTTTGTCAATTACACTTTCGCCTATGGCAAAATGATTCAGGATGCTTTCACGCATGGAGCGTATCTCATGTGGATCAATATCTTTATTATTCCAAAAGTAGTCTTTGTACTCCGCCAATGTATCTACGTGGTCTTTCACGGACACATCGGTATGGCTGATTATCTGCTTCAGCCGATTGATTATTTGCTGCAAATAGCTTCTTTCTTGCTTCTCTGTTTGATTGAATACCATAGTAATTTATTGCTAAAGGATGAAAATAGAGTCAAAACGGTGCGCAAAATTACTGCAATCCAATAGGATAGGAAATGGCTATTTATAGCTATATATCCATAAATTTTGTATCTTTGTACGCTCAAAATGAACGACATGGATATTCTTAAACTTGCCCTACATAATCAGCAAACTGCTTGGAAGATACTGGAACATACCGGTATTATCCCAGCATGGGAACGTATTGGGGCAACCGTCCATCTGGTAGGTTCGCTCAAATCCGGTCTGCTGGCAAAGAGTAGGGATATAGACCTGCATATATATACTGATACATTGGATATTGCAGCCAGCTTTTCAGTGATGCAAGAACTTGCCGAACGGCTCTCTTTAAAGGAAGTCCACTATAAGAATCTGATTCAGACAGAAGAAGAATGCATCGAATGGCACGCCATCTACGAAGATGAAGACATGAACACGTGGAAGTTCGACATGATTCATATTCTTAAAGGCTCAAAATATGATAGTGTGGTTGAAAAAGTAACTGCTGCCATAACGAACCGACTTACCCCGGAAATCAAGCAAACTATCCTTCAAATTAAATTCGATGTGCCGGACGGTGTGCAGATTCCCGGCATAGAAATCTATCATGCTGTTTTCGTGGGTGGAGTTCGTAGTTACAAAGAACTGGAACAATGGAGAAAAACCAATCCGCTGACAAATAGCTTGGATTGGTTGCCGTAATGGAAAATACGTTTAAAGTGCCCTACAAATATATCGTATGTAATAAATATTGAAAATGAAAAAGATTAGAATAACAGCTATAAGAAAGGTGCAGCATAGTGATTTGTCGGCTATGTACGAAAATCCTATTGAACACACTTGTGATATTGAACAAGGTACGACCTTTATTTCAGTTGATGGAAAGAAACCGGAAGAACTGTGTGAAAGCGCATGGGGTTCAATGAGTTATTTTGTTACAGAATTAGCCAATGGGGGCGGCAACTTCTATGATGGTTGGATGAAAAATCTGCACTCAGCAATGATTTCGTGTAACGATGGTTTTCGTCCTGTTAGTTTTTATATTGAAGTGATTGAATAATGATATACATTAAGATAAAACGCCAATGCTTAGTTAATAGAGAATACCGAAACTTTCTGCTCGGTTGATGGCTTCGATCACATTATCGACATTCAGTTTTGCCAATATATTCTTGCGGTGATTGTTCACCGTGTAAATACTAAGGTTCAGTTTATAAGCAATCTCCTTGCTCAAAAAGCCCTGTCGGATTAATAAGAGTATTTCCTTTTCCCGCTTGGTTAATTGTTGGTCTGCCGGAACAACTGCCGATGCAAGTATCTCACCCGTTTCCCGATTTATAACCGTCCGCTTGATTCGCTCCATAGGTGTTTGATCGGGTGAAAGATCCATCACTCCCATAATCATCCACGCCTTTCCGTTCTTGTCTTTCTGAATCACTTGGTGACGACTGATTACATTCACATATTCCTGCCGGGCGTTCAGCATACGAATCTGGAATATCTGCTGATAATCATTTCTTTGTTCCTGCGGAAGTGAATAGATGAACTGCCCGTGTTCAATCTGGTGTTCGATGAGTTGTGCCCGGTCGTCCGGGTGAATCCGTTCTTCCAATAAATCCCCCTGCTTCCGAATCGTCTTTATCCATGTAGGGTTATACCCGAAGATAGTAGCAAAATTATCGGATGCAAAATCGTATCGTTCTTTGAAAACATCTACCGTAAAGATGCAACTTTGGCTCATTTGTGAGAATGTCTGTATGGATGCCCTGCGTTCATTCCACAAATCATAGTCCACATCCAGCGGGCTAATCTGCTGTCTTGCCCATAATTCTTCGGGAGTTATCTTATTGGTAGTCATGCGGCAAAGATAAGCGATAAATCTTTTCGTATCTCTATTTCCATTTGACTTTCTATGTAAATGCGTTCAAAAAAAGAATATCCTATGAGTATATTCCAAATGAATTGAGCCAGAGATAGACAGGATATACCACTTTCAGACAGTTTTGAAAACGGCTCTTGATTCTTCTTTCATTTGCCGATGAAAATAGAATCGACACGTTTTATAAACCATTTAAAATTAGAAGTATGGAAGTAGTAACCATTGGAAAGAGAACCTTTGCGTATGTCTGCGAACGGTTCACCGAGTTTGCCAAACGAATAGAAAGTTTGTGCAGCATTCATACCCAGAAAGTAGAAAACTGGCTGGATAGTCAGGAAGTATGCCTGTTGTTAGGCTTTAGCAAATGAACGCTGCAATATTACCGAAGTAGTGGACGGCTGGCTTATTCCCAAATCGGGGGCAAGATTTATTATAAGTCTTCCGATATTGAAAGAATTATTGCGGACAGTGAAACACAAAATCAATCACCCAAATAAACCATGCCATATGAAAAGAATTAAAGAAGATTACCCGTCCTTCAACCTGTTTTCTATTGTCGGCACATGGGAAAGCGTTAATCTGAATCCTACGGTTATTATCTACCGTAATGATAAAGAGTATCTTCTTTCTATTATATATGTATCGGAAACCACAAAACAGGCTTCACCCGCTACTTATGAGATACAGCAAGATGGTAGCCAGTATTTTATTGCCATTGCATCCAAACGGCTCTATGTAGATTATGATTTGGCAAAAGATATACTTAGTATTTCATCGCTGGGTGACTATCTGCGCAACTAGCCAGCTATCTAGCTATCTTGAAATCAATATTTCAATAAAACAATCTTTCAATCATGGAACTAATAAATAAAGATACCCCACAAGTCAAAGAATTTATTTCTTCGCTCGATTTGATGCTGAATGGCATTGAATCTATTGTCAAGCACTACAAGCCCCACCTGAACGGGGAACGCTTTCTTTCTAATAATGAGGTTTCCAAGAAACTGAATGTCAGTTTGCGAACCTTGCAAGAGTGGAGAGATACAGGGCTGATCCCCTTTATCCAAATAAAAGGTAAAATCATCTATCGCCAAAGCGATATTGATAAACTGCTCCAAAAGCACTACTTTGAAAGCTGGAAAGAATAACTATCTAAAAGAGTATGATTTCCACTATCTTAAAAGGAAAGCTTTTTTATTAAGGTGGAAATTATACTTTTGAAACCTAAAAACACTTGAATCCCAATCTTATTTAGTTAGATTTTTATATTTAATTTGATGTATATCTTATTAATTTCTTATTTTTGTAAGCATGAGTTTTTTATATGAAAGTTAAATTTAAAATGTAAATTATGCCGCTAAAAATAAATGTGCCTTATTCCGAAAAAGATTTGGCAAAAGAAAAAGGTGCTTTTTGGGATAAAGATAATAAGACATGGTTTGTTCCCGATTATAAAGACATCAATTTATTTTCTCAATGGATTGACACAGATAAGGTATCAATAATCGCAAAAGCACCTTTCTGGATAGGGGTAACTCAAAAAACTTGTTGGAAGTGTGGCGGTATGATTGACGTGATAGCTTTTGCATCTAATAAATTTTGGATATATGAATATTCAGATGATGATGAGGCATTACAAGAATGGTATCTCCAAGATTATTTTTCTTTTTTCTATATGCCTGGTTATATAGAGAAAGAAATTTTAGATATTGTATGTTCACGTTTTCCTACTTTTAAACTGGGATTTTCTAAAACTGTTAATGGAAAGTATTGGGCGAATCATTGTGAGCATTGTAATGCTCTGCAAGGTGACTTTTTCATGCATGATGAACCCGGTGGAGAGTTTTCTCCTATTGACATGGATGGTTACAAAGCTATAACTTTAATAGAGTTTCCATATAAATTTGATTTACCAATAACTGCATCTTATTCTTGGGCAAGTAATGAAAAAGACGTTTTAAGGTATTGTCCGAAAACGCAGTGGTAATAGCCATATCCTTATCATATGTTTTTTTGTTGTATATCTTGTTTTGAATTTAATAGGAAATGTTTCTTTTGCAGAAGATTTAGAAAACATTGTTTTTCGGAATTTAATTTTAATCATTGACTTTTCCAGTGAAGTGCTTAGTCTGTGCAAGTCTTTGGATAAAAATACGCTCGGAATGAAATGTAGAGGAAGATTTTTATTCAAACCGAAGGCTTGGACTTGAACAGGCTAAATACAGAACTTATCTTTGTCAATGCTTCATATTGAGTTCTGGAAACCTTACTATAAAAGAAAAGGATTGAGAAAATGAAATTCATTCTTCCCAATCCTTTTTCAATTTAATTACTACCTTTATTATATAGCCAATTCTGACAGACAGCTATTTACTTTTTGCATATCCTTGAAAATATTCTGATCCAATACCCTTGCATAGTGTTTGGTTACGCTAGTATCTGCATGACCTAACATCTTAGCAACATTCTCCATACTCACGCCATTTGCAAGGCAAATGCTTGTGGCATAGCTATGACGAGCAACGTGAATGCTAAGATTTTTATGAATTCCGCACACATCGGCAATCTCCTTCAAATAACTGTTCATACGTTGATTACACAATACAGGTAAAAGTTTTCCGGTACACTCTGCCACATCCTTATATTTATCAAGTATGGAAGCTGCCACAGGTAACACAGGAATGTTACACATGATTTTGGTCTTTTGGCGGTTCTTCCTTATCCAAAGTTCCCTTTTGTTGTCTTTTACCAAATGTTCAGGTGATAAATCTTTCACATCGCTGAACGCCAAGCCAGTAAAAATGCAAAAGACAAAAACGTCCCGTACCTGTTCTACTCGTTTAATTGTGAACTCTTTAGCGAGAATGATTTTAATCTCGTCCATCGTCAGAAATTCGGGATCAGTTTCTTCCAGTTTGAAGCGGTAGTAAGCAAATGGATCTTTCTTTATCCAGTCGTTTTCCAAAGCAATGCGGATAATCTTCTTCAAATTCTTCAATCAAGTGATAGCGGAGTTTTACGCACAACCCTTTTTCAATCTTCAAAAAAGCATCGAACTTAGAAATGAAGTTGGCTTCCAAGTTGTTCAGAGCAATATCCGATAACTGATATTCTTTCTTAATGAATTCTTCCAAATATCGGGTAGTGGTTTCATACCGTTGAACAGTTTTGCTTACGAAGTCTTTGCCGATCAGCTTACGGCTTTGTTCGTTATGTTCTCTGAATACCTGCAAAAGAGTTTTGCTTTCCCCGTCCACACCATAATACAATTTTCTCACAAGATCAACAGTGATAACTTTGTCAGAAGTTTCCAGTTCTCTATAAATTTGGTGTATGCGTGAACGTGTGATTTCTAAGTAGTGGTTCAGTTCCACCGACATACGGTCTTTGCCTTTTGAATTCTCTTTTGCCTGATTCCATAGATTTACAGGACAGCTTCTTTTGATAGAAATATCTACCATATAGCCATTTACAGTAATTCTCATGCACACAGGTGCTTCTCCGTTCTTTAATAATTTACCTTTCTTGATGAAGAACAATACAGAAAATGATTTTCGAGCCATTTTTACATCGTTTTTAAAGTTACAAAACTATGTATTCTCTTCCAAAGTAAGTCTATGCAAAATGCTATGAATCAGTAAGAAATGTGCAAATTCGTGGGACTTTTTCCGACTAAATTTTAGTCCCACGATTTATCCACCGATAATATGCTTGAAACGGCTATTTTCTGCTACCTGCTAGAAAAAAGAAATCCCCGATAATGCTTGATTATCAGGGACTTGCTTGATTTTTCTTTTGTTCTTATGTGATCCGCCTGGGGCTCGAACCCAGGACCCCAACATTAAAAGTGTTGTGCTCTACCTGCTGAGCTAGCGAATCAATCCTTTATTGCTGTTAAGCGGGTGCAAAGATAGAGCTATTTTTCATAATTGCAAATAAATTCCGAACATTTTTGTTATCTTTGTGCCATAAATATCAATACACATTATTTATATATGGCTGACGATAAAAAAATAATTTTCTCGATGGTGGGAGTAAGCAAAGCTTTCCAACCTAACAAGAATGTACTAAAAGACATTTATCTTTCTTTCTTCTATGGAGCGAAGATTGGTATTATCGGTCTCAATGGTTCGGGTAAATCTACTTTGCTGAAGATTATTGCCGGTCTGGAGAAATCTTATCAGGGGGAAGTGGTCTTTTCTCCCGGGTATTCAGTGGGCTATCTGGCACAGGAACCTTATCTGGATAACACAAAGACTGTGAAAGAAATCGTAATGGAGGGTGTGCAACCTATTGTTGATGCCCTGAACGAATACGAAGAAATTAATCAGAAGTTCGGTTTACCTGAATATTATGAAGATCAGGACAAAATGGATCAACTTTTTGCGCGTCAGGGAGAGTTGCAGGACATTATCGATGCAACGGATGCCTGGAATCTGGATAGTAAATTGGAGCGTGCAATGGATGCTCTTCGTTGCCCGCCCGAAGATCAGTCGGTGGCTAACCTGTCCGGTGGTGAGCGCCGCCGTGTGGCTCTTTGCCGACTGTTATTGCAAAAGCCTGATATCCTGCTGCTCGACGAACCGACCAACCACTTGGATGCTGAGTCTATCGACTGGTTGGAGCAACATTTGCAACAGTACGAAGGTACGGTAATTGCAGTGACGCACGACCGCTACTTCCTCGATCATGTTGCCGGATGGATCCTTGAACTTGACCGTGGTGAGGGTATTCCCTGGAAGGGCAACTACTCCAGCTGGTTGGAGCAGAAGACCAAACGAATGGAAATGGAAGAAAAGACTGCCAGCAAGCGTCGCAAAACTCTGGAACGTGAGCTCGAGTGGGTACGTATGGCACCCAAGGCCCGCCAGGCTAAGGGTAAAGCTCGTTTGAACTCGTACGATAAGCTGTTGAACGAAGATGTGAAGGAGAAAGAAGAGAAGTTGGAAATCTTCATTCCGAATGGTCCTCGCTTGGGTAATAAGGTGATCGAGGCAAAACATGTGGCGAAGGCTTATGGTGATAAACTACTGTTTGACGATCTGAACTTTATGCTTCCTCCAAATGGTATTGTGGGAGTTATTGGTCCGAATGGTGCCGGTAAAACAACTCTTTTCCGTCTGATCATGGGACTGGAAACAGTCGATAAAGGTGAGTTTGAAGTAGGGGAGACTGTGAAAGTGGCTTATGTAGACCAGCAGCATAAGGATATCGATCCGAACAAGAGTGTTTATCAGGTGATCTCCGGTGGTAATGACTTGATCCGTATGGGAGGTCGCGATATCAATGCGCGTGCATACCTTTCGCGCTTCAATTTCTCCGGAGCCGACCAGGAAAAACTTTGTGGTGTGCTTTCGGGTGGAGAGCGGAATCGTCTGCATCTGGCTATGGCACTGAAGGAAGAAGGAAACGTGTTGTTGCTCGACGAGCCGACCAATGATATCGATGTCAATACTCTACGTGCACTCGAAGAGGGTCTGGAAGATTTTGCAGGTTGTGCTGTTGTCATTTCGCATGACCGTTGGTTCCTCGATCGAATCTGTACGCATATTCTTGCTTTCGAAGGCGATTCGAATGTGTTCTACTTTGAAGGTTCTTATTCGGAGTACGAAGAGAATAAATTAAAACGACTTGGCAACGAAGAACCTAAGCGTGTGAGATATAGAAAGCTGATAGCTGACTAATCTTTAACAATATGTAAGCCCCGCAATCAATTTGCGGGGCTTTTTTGTTTCATAGAGCTATAATATGTTTATCTCTCTTAAAAAATTGTAGCATCTTTGTAATGTATATATAAAGAATATTAATTACCTTTGTATTCCAAAACGTTTATTTACAATTTATTAATTAACAAGTTCTATTAACTAACAAAGAGAATTATGAGAAGACATCTAATTCATTTCCTGCTGGTTGCAGTGCTGACGGTATGTTCTGCCGCTACGGCCATTGCCCAGGTAACAGTGAAAGGTCAAGTTGTGGATGCGGAAACAGGTGAGCCATTGATTGGTGCAGCCGTAACGATTGTCGGTACCACCCAGGGTAGTGTGACTAACTTGGATGGTATGTTCACACAAAAAGCTGCCTCCGGTTCAACGCTGCTTATCAAGTACCTTGGTTACAAGGAATTCAGCAAGAAGATCACCCAGAAAGGTGGTACTGAAGATTTGGGCGTAATAAAAATGGCAGCCGATGCAATGGTGCTGAATGACGTTATCATCACTTCTTCTGTTGCTGTTTCGCGTAAAACACCGGTAGCTGTATCGACAGTTGACCCTGTCTTTATCGAGGAGAAGCTCGGAACACAGGAGTTTCCTGAAGTTTTGAAGTCTACTCCGGGTATCTATGCAACTAAGCAAGGTGGTGGTTTTGGTGACTCCAAAGTGAACATACGTGGTTTTAAGACTGAGAACTCTGCTATGATGATTAACGGTGTTCCGATGAATGATATGGAATGGGGTGGCATCTATTGGTCGAACTGGGCCGGTTTGAGTGATGTGACTCGTAGCATGCAGGTACAGCGTGGTTTGGGTGCATCAAAGGTAGCGGCTCCTTCAGTGGGTGGTTCTATCAACATTGTGACTAATACAATCGATGCCAACAAAGGCGGTTTCGTATCTTATGGTATGGGTAACGACGGATTGAACAAAATCCTGTTCAAGGTATCTACCGGATTGACCAAATCAGGTTGGGCCATGACCCTTTTGGGAGGTAAGACCTGGGCCGATGGTTATATCCAGGGAACCAACTACGAAGCCTACAACTGGTTTGTGAATATTACAAAGCGTTTCAATGACAATCATCAGTTGTCATTTACTGCTTTCGCTGCTCCCCAGTGGCATAATCAGCGTGGAAATAAAGACGGACTTACCATTGAAGGATGGCAGGAAGTTGCGAAGAATTATATGAATGGTGAGAAGCCTTATCGTTATAACCCTACCTACGGATTCGGGTTGAACGGACAAAGAAAGTCATCGGCATATAATGTGTATAATAAACCTCAGCTGTCATTGAACCATTTGTGGCAGATTAATGAAAAGTCAAGTTTGAGTACAGCTCTGTATGCTTCTATCGGTCGTGGATATGGCTATTCCGGTCAGGGATTGACCAGTGCGGATCGCAGTAACTGGTATGGCAGTAACAATGGTAACCTGAATATGACTTTCCGTAAAGCCGACGGTACATTTGCGTATGATGAAATATATGCTTTGAATGAAGCGAGTGAGAATGGTTCGGTTATGGCAATGTCGAAGTCTAAGAACTTCCATAACTGGTATGGTCTGCTTTCTACTTATACTACTAAGTTCGGTGATTACTTCGATTTCTATGGTGGTATAGACTACCGTTATTATAAAGGTACACACACCAATGAATTGGTTGACCTCTATGGTGGTGACTTTTATGTAGACTCTTCTTCAAGAAAAAGTGTTTTGGCTTCAAACAATGCCGCCGCTGCTGCCGGTTCTTCATTTGTGAACCAGAAATTGAAAGTAGGTGATATTGTTTATCGTGACTTTGATGGCTATGTGATGTCTGAGGGAGTATTTGCTCAAGGTGAATACAACAGAGATAAGTTGAGTGCCTTCATTTCCGGTTCGGTTTCTAATACCGGTTACTGGCGTTACGACCGTTTTTACTATGACAAGGCGCACGCCAAGTCAAAAACTGTCAACTTCATCGGTTGGAATGCAAAGGGAGGTTTGAACTACAACCTTACCGAAAATCATAATGTGTTTGCCAATATCGGTTATATCAGCCGCGCTCCATTCTTCTCGGGAGGTGCTTTCCTTAATTCAACAGTCAGCAATGCGACAAACCCCGATGCAGTGAACGAGAAAGTGTTCTCTTTCGAAATCGGATACGGCTACCGTTCGAGCTTCCTTACTGTGAACATCAATGCCTACCACACTCGTTGGATGGATAAAACCACTACCCGTTCACAGGATATCACAAACTACTATGAAGGCAGCCTTAGCGAGCCTTACGATGCAAGTAAGCTGGTTTCTACCAAGTCTGTTATCAACATGCAGGGTGTGAATGCTTTGCACCAGGGTGTCGAACTTGATTTTGTAGCAAAACCTTTCCAATGGCTGGATTTGAGCGGTATGTTCTCTATCGGTAACTGGCGTTGGGATAGCAATGCTTCGGGTAGCTTCACTGTAGAAGGTCAATTTGTGAACAGCGCATCTATCAAGGGAAGCGATGGTAAGGATGTGACCGTTCTTGTAAATGCGGCAGCTAACGGACTGGAACCGGGTACAATGAAACTGAACCTGAAAGATGTGAAAGTGGGTGGATCTGCACAGACTACCGCAGCTTTGGGTGCTACTTTCAAGATCGACAAAGCCCTTCGTCTGGGTATCGACTGGAACTTATACGCACGTAATTATGCTGACTGGTCATTGAATTCAAACGACCTGGTGATGAACAGTGAGAAAGACTTTTCTACTCCTTGGCGTATTCCGACTGCAAGTACTTTCGATTTGAACGCAAGTTATAAATTCAACTTTGGTAAGCTGAATGCAGTACTGTCAGGTAACGTGAACAACTTATTCGACCAGACTTATATTTCTGATGCGACAGATGGTAGCAATCACGATTGGAAGACCGCTTACAATGTGTTCTACGGATTCGGCCGTACTTATAGCTTGAGATTAAAAGTTAATTTCTAATCTAAAAACAGGAAGTTTAAATTATGAATAGAAATCTATTAATGCCTGTAGCGGTGTCGTTGATTCTGCTGTCCGGCTGTAAATATAACGATGACAACTTCGAAGGATTGGACGATATGACCCAACCGACGAATTTGATGAAGATAGAGTATACGCTGACTGATGCTGACTATGCAACTATCAGCTCAAATTCGACCAATAAGAAGATTGCTACAGATGCCGGTGTGTCTAAGGATCTTGAGAATGTGAAGACTAACATGTATCTGACAGAGAAGATCACGGGAGCGGATTACATACCTGCTTTCTTGCTTGATAAGTATTACACTGCTGATAAGGGTTCGAGTGCAAAGATTACGTATAAGTACAAAGAAGCGATGTCTTCTTTGCTGTCGGAGTATGCTTCGGTGAAATATCTGAAACCGACGGATGCCGAATACAAGTTGGTTTATGGTGAGAATGCATTTGCGCCTTATCTGAATGAAAAGACAGAAGGTCAGATGTCTAAGATCCTGAACGAAAAGTTCAAAGATGCCGAAAAGGGAACAGCTGTTTTCGTTGACTATAAGTTGGGAGAGGGACAGTTGGAGAATCCGTTGATGTGGCAAAACTTCGAGGCGCTTCCTACCGGAGATTTGAAAGAGCTCAAAGGCTGGTTTATCAGCTCTACCGGTGACACTCAGTGGAAGGTTACTTCTTATGATGATAACCAGTATGTTCAGTATTCGGCAAACGGTACGAAAGGGGCATGCGTCGGCTGGATGGTTACCCCTGCTATTTCTGTTACTGCTGGTGATTATCTCGCTTTTGACGTGACCGTGGGATACTATAATGCCAGCTGCTTGTCAGTGCTTATTTCAGAGAATTTCGATGGTGAAAATGTCGGTACTGCCAATTGGGTTGATGTGACTTCAGATTTCAGCATTCCTACCAAGCCGACAAGTGGCTACGGTACGTTTGCTTCTGCAGGTAAAGTGTCTTTGTCAGCTTATGCAGGCAAGAAGGTGTATGTAGCCTTTAAGTACGAAGGTGATGGTGCCAATAAGAAAACCACTACTTATCAGATCGATAACATCATGGTAGGTACCTCCATTCCAGCCAACAGTCTTTCTACTCCTACTTACGCGGTGAAAGTATACGATGGAAAGAACTGGAAGAATAAGAGCAATAACGTATATGTCCTGACATATGCCGATTACGGAGATATGGGACAGAGTAAACGCTACTTTACTTCTGATGTTCCGGCTGTGAACTATTTGCCTGCTTATTTGTCTAAGATGGTGGCATATCCTGTTGATGGCGATGCACGTGTAGTAGTCTACAGATATTATAATGGTACTGATTTGAAGATCTATAGTGATGAATACACTTATTCTGCCGAAAAAGCGAGATGGGAGTTGAATACACGTATTGTCGATAAGACAGAGCAGTTTGTATTGTCTGACGGCAAGTGGAACTTTGACCCAAGCACAGTAATTACGCTGAAGGCTAAAGGTGATGCAGAAACCTCTACATTCTATCAGACTATTGTGGATTGGGTGAAAGAGCACTATTCTGAATATGTAACCTCATATGGAAATAATGAATATTATTATGGTAGTTCTGCTTATCAGAATAATTTCGACTTCCGCCCAGATAAATGGAAAGTACAAAACCCAGCTGCCTATGGTACTATGTCTGATGATGATTTGAAAAAGCTTATGTTTGAACGTTTACCAGAAGCATTTTTGCCAGCACTCCAGTCACTTTATGGTGATGCCGATGTTGTGGAAGGTGTTGATGTTATTTATACGATTAATTTTGGTATCTACGATGGTTCTGATGCACAATATACCATTAAGTATAAAGTGACAGGTAAAGGACAGTTTGAATATGTTGCAGACTCTTTGAAGAAAGTAGAATAAGAAAACTAATTCATTTATAATTAAGAAAGGCCGCTCTGTGTAATCAGGACGGCCTTCTTTTATATTATAACGAGAAAGTTATGGGGGTGAAAAGGCGTTTAGATACATTCCCGTTTACATCTTCACCTCCATCACTACCGGATTATGATCACTGCACAAATCGAGGTCAGGCGAATAGTAATCTACCCCTTTAAATTCTTTGGAATGGAAAATATAGTCGATTCTCAGCAGGCGTTTAAAGTACCGGAACGTATACATGTACCCATGTCCGCAAGTCTGGAATCCGTCTTGAAGATTGTCACCTTTCACGGTACTGTATGTGTAGGACGATGGGAGAGAGTTAAAGTCACCGCAAACCAGTATAGGGTAGGGGGTGGTGCGGATTAATTGTTCCAAAGTCTTTGCCTGTGCCGCACGTTTCCTGAAGTTCTCGTTGAGTCCCTCCAACAATTGCTTGGCCACTGCTTCCTCTCTGCCTGTCAGTTCGTTTTTAGCCAGTTCCCTTTCCAGTCTGCGCTTATTTTGGCTGACCTCCGTTGTTTGCAGGTGGTTATTGAAAACACGAATCGTTTGTCCGTCTACGTTCAGATCACACCACATACTGCAATTCCTTGAATCGGGATAAGTGATCAGTCTGCTGTCCTTCACCGGATATTTGCTGAACAGAGCTACCTGCAAGATAGGTGTACTGTCCGGAGCTTGCGGAATGACGGCATACTGCCAGTCTGCAAATGCGTTCCGTATGCTGTCTGAAGTAAAGTACCGATTGCCGGCAAACTCCTGAAAGCAGATAATGTCCACCCGGTGCTCTTTCATATAAGCCGCAATCTCCTTGCACGAATATCCCGACTGCTCGTTACCGAAACTGTCAACGTTGTATGTCGCTATTTTCAGTGTATTTGCCTCTTTTCCTCCGGCCGTGAAAGGAGGTTGGAAGATCCGACCCAGATATTGCCAGTTGGCAGCTATGGCTATCAACGGAATGATGATCCAGAACCTCCGGCGAATTCCCCAGTAAATGGCGGCGGCAAGATTGATCAATAACAGTCCTGACAGCGCCAGCCCGATGAAAGGTATCAGAGTGGAGTGTTCGGGAGGTATGTGTCCGGCGAATGCTCCGGCAATGGTGATGCCGGCCAGGACAAAAGTCAGTGCAATAGACGTACAATAAAATAGTTTGGATACAGCTTTCTTTCCCATTGTTTTGAATTTCGCATTTTAGTTCACCACAGATTACACGGATTAACGCAGATTGATTATTTATCCGGTTGATCTCAAGCGGAATTCAGACAGACTCCGAGGAGATCCGTGTCAATCCGTGTAGTCCGTGGTGAATTGGTTTATTTCAGCCATTTCTTTATCTTTTCCTTTAGCTTTTCCTGAGCGATCGGTTTTGAGATAAAGTCATTGCATCCGGCTTCTTCGGCTGCATTCCGGTCGTGTTCGTAAGCGTATGCGCTTTGTGCAATGATGGGTACTTCCGCGGACAGTTGCCTGATAATTCTGGTAGCTTCCAGTCCGTCTAAGTTAGGCATCTTGATGTCCATCAATATCAGATCCGGATTTACCTCGTCATACATGGTCACGGCCTCCATGCCGTCTCTGGCGCGGACTAAGCGGTATTTTCTACCCAGAATAGCGTTCAGCAGGTCGAAGTTGCTGTCTGTGTCTTCGGCTATCAGTATGGTGGCTTGCTCCGTTCCGGCTGCGGTTGCCCGAAGGTCCTCTTCCTTTTCCGTCGTTTCCTCTTTGGGGCGGGGCGTATCCTCTTTGGCCGGGAGCACTTCCGACGGCTGTGTTCCGACGGCTTCGCCGGGCAAGTGGCTGTTCGTTCCCGTTTCCGTATCTTGTATGACATTCTCAAGAGGCAGCCAGAAGGTGAATGTGGTTCCTGTGCCCACTTCCGAGGAGACCGCAATCTCTCCGCCTAGCCGTTCGATGATCGTTTTACAGATTGACAATCCCAGACCTGTGCCCTGGGCAAAATTGTTCAGTTTGGCAAACCGTTGAAATACCCTTCCCAGCTTTTCGGGCTCGATACCCAGTCCGGTATCTTTGACGTAGAATACAACTCGCTCGCCTTCCTGTTTGTAACCATAGCTTACGCTGCCTTCTGTGGTAAATTTGAACGCGTTGCCTATCAGGTTAGAGAATACCTGGAAGATCCGGTTCTTGTCCGAGTGGATGCTCAGCGCTTCGTCCGGCGAGTCGAACCTCAGTTCCACTCCCTGCGGACAGCGGAATACGTGTGCATCATGAATCTCTTTGCAAAGTGTGTGCAGCCTCACCGGCCCGTAAGTGAACTCTACGATGCCCGACTCTATTTTGGAAAGGTCCAATATTTCGTTGATCAGTTGCAACAGCCGTTCGTTGTTGGCGTCTACAATCTCGTAATACTCCCTCCTTTCCTCCGCATTGTCACTCTCCGAGATGATGCGCGAGAATCCTACGATGGCATTGAGGGGCGTGCGTATCTCGTGGCTCATGTTGGCAAGGAAAGCCGACTTCAGTTTGTCCGATGTTTCCGCTTTCTCTTTCGATTCTATCAGTTCACGGCGCATCAGTTCCAGCTGGGTGATGTCCCATTCGATGCTGACAATGATGGGAGAGAAGTCCTCGCTTTCCACCATGATTTTTTGCTTGTCGAGAATCAGCAAATTTCCGTTTTTGTCTTTGCCCTCCATAATCCAGTGCATCCCTTTTCCGGTAGCGGCAATTTCCATATCCTCTTTTCGCTTCTGCTGTGCCATTTCCGGCGGGTAGTAGTCGAAGTCGTTCATTCCGATGGCGTTTTCTGAGCTGATGTCCCGGTTGTACGACTCCCGGTTACGGTAGATGTACCTGAAATCGTTCTCGATATCTTTTACCACGATACCTGCCGGGATGTTCTCCATCGTGGTATCCATGATACGATTGAAGCGTTTGATCTGCGATTCGTACCGGATGCGTTCCGATATGTCGTGGGTGAACGACCAGAAGGTTTCTTCTCCGTCGTCCGTTGTCACACTGTACATGGTGCCTTCAAAGGCCAGGGTGTTTTTATCGTGCTTCAGGGGGTGGTAGGCCAGGAAGTTGAGGGTCTGGCCTTCCCGTATGCTGCGGTAACGTTCTTCCCAGTCCTCTATGCAGGTCATGTCGCCCACGACATCGAATACCCGTATCTGTGACAAGTCCGCCTGTTCCGCGATCCGGTGGTTCAGCCTGAACTGCCTGTTGGCAAATATCAGCGTGCCGTCTCTGCGTGCCGCGTACACACTTTCTTTGGCATTGTTGATGGCATGCGTCAGCGTGTTGATGTCGTTTCGTTTCCGCTGTATGTCGGTGATGTTCTGTATATACCCTTCCAGGACGATGTTGCCATCTTCTTCTTCATTCCGCAGGTAGCATTGCTGGCGCATATAATATACCTGTCCTTCCAGCAGGATGCGGTATTCGATGTATTCCTTTAAGAGTTCGCGGCGGTTGGCTTCCATCCACGTGTTCACGGCGGGCAGGTCTTCGCTCAGGATGGTTTCGTAGTAATCCTGAAAGTTGATGCTCCGCTCTTCTTCCGTGCATACGATTCCGTTGTATCCCCGGTAATAGAATGTCTTCTCTCGCGATGAATATTTCCATTGCCCTATTTGTGCCGCTTTTTGTATCTCCTTCAGCTCGTAGTTGGTGCGTTCCAGTTGCAGTTTCACGTTGCTGCGCGCCGTGATGTCGCGATATTGGCACAGCACCTTGTCACCGTCGTACGGCTGCATGATACATTTGAAGTAATACGTTTCGCCCCCTTCCAGTGGCAGCCGGTAGTTGCGGTTCACCGTTATCCCCTGTTGGGTCACCCGCCTGAAGTCCGGTAGCAGTTTCTGGAAGGTATGGTCGGGAAGCAGGTTGAACAGATTTTTCCCCAAGAGTCTGTCTTCTTGCAGGAACCACAAATCGCTGTGTGGGTCGATGTCCAGACACGTGCCGTTTTTGTCCACCAAGATCAGTGTGTCGGATGTCAGTTGAAGTATCTTGTGGGCATTGTCTACGTCATGCAATATTCTATTCATGCTTTGTCCGATTTATTGGTTTAAGGATTCCGTTTTTGTTCTTTTGGCTTTTTCCCATGCTCCTGTTCCTTTCTTTTTACGAAGGTAGTTAACACCTTTCATTACGTTAATGTTCATAAACAGGAAATAATACGGGATGAAGAGCAGCTTGTTTTTCACTTGCCGGGTAGAAAGGTAGTAGCCCCATCCTCCCATGATGTAGAATAGGAGCTGGAGTGCCAGGATGGTGCCGTAACAGACAGGGGAGCCCCCCGCCAGTAGAATGGCGATGTTGAGTGGAAGCAGCGCGAACAGCAGCACCGGTGCCAGAGACCACCTCAGCACTCTATGCGATACGTATTGAAACGTCAGCACTCCGTAACGGAACGGATTGAGCAGTTCTCTCAGCCGCCAGATAGATTGCAGTCCGCCGGCTGCGATACGCACTTTCCGCTTCTGCTCCTCGCGCATGTCGGCCGATCCGCTTTCGATGGCATACGCCTGCGTGCAATATGCTATCTTGTATCCTTGCATGGCGATGCGCAACGACAGGATGAAGTCGTCCAGCAGCGTGTCCGGTTCCATCACCGTGAAGAGCTCCCGGCGTACGGCAAATAGTTCGCCTGCGGCTCCCACGGCGGAGTAGAGGCGTGCATCCAGTGCTTTCAGTGTCGATTCATATTTCCAGTATATGCCTTCTCCTCCGGCCGCCGCACCGTCTTTTTCTTGCACGGCTATCCTTTTCTCACCGGCAACGCATCCCACCTTCGGGTCTTCAAAAGCCCGGACTATTTCGCGTATCGCTTCTCGGTTGAGCATCGTATTGGCATCGGTAAACACTACGAGCGGCGTGTCCACCAGCATCATGCCCCGTGTCATGGCGGCCGTTTTTCCTTGCCGCAGGGGTTGGAAGTGGACGGTGGCCTGCGGCCAGTCTTCCAGTCGCTGGTTGGTAGAGTCGTTGCTTCCATCGGTGGTCCACACGATGTGCAGCTTGTCCGCCGGGTAGTCCAGCCCGAGACAGTTGCGCATCTTCTCGTCCACCACCTCTTCTTCGTTAAAGGCTGTGATGAAGAGTGTCACGTCCGGCAGTCTCTTGTCCGGGGGGAGCTGTCGCCGGACAGGTTTCACAAAGAGTTCCTTCAGTTTGACCAGCATGTAAAGCAGTATTCCGTATCCCAGGTGGGTATAGAATACGAGGAAGAGGGAGAGCCAAAAAAGGATTTCGAGCCAGGTGGTAATTGTGTTGTTCATAATAGGTTAGAGTCTTTATCTTTATAGGTTGTTTTTTTGTAAAGCAGCCCCGTGGCGCCTTTTAAGGCCTTGAGCAGACGGACCCCGAAACTCCTGGCCAATGAACCGTCGGCATCAATGGTACTATTGCTGGTCAGTGCCCGGGCTTTACGACTTGTAATGAATATCAGTCTTCCGTAGGGCTTCATGGCAAGTGCCAGTGAACCGTCTTCTCCTCTCCGGATGTCTGTGCGGAATCCGAAAAGGCGTCCGAGTTCTGTGTTGAATCCGAATGTCATTCCCCGTACGCAGAGTTCCGGCCGTTTGATGGCCTGTATGCTCAGGTGTAAGTCACGCAAGCACTCGTAGAGCCACAGCCCCAAACGGGAATGTCTCTTGTCCGGAATGAAGCTCCACAGGCTGAATGTACAAGCGACGCCAGGTTTCATTAAGTTCCGCACATGGGTGTCGATATAGTGTGGCGGATACATGGTATCGGCGTCAATGCAAATATGATATCTCCCTTTTGCATGGTCCAGACCACACTGTCGGGCATATCCGGGTCCCTTTTTAAGTTCGTTGAAGTAGGTGGCTCCTACCGCTTGCAATGCCTGCTCCGTCCGGTCGGTGGAATGATTGTTGACCACTAAAATCTCGATGGGGTAACTGTATTCGTTGTTGCCAAGAGACCAGAGGCAGCTTAATATGTGGGGCTCTTCGTTGTGCGCAATCACTACTACGGATACCAAAGGGGTGTCCGACTGCTTTTCATGTAGCAATGTGCCGATTTCGGACAGAGTGTCTCCGGGGATTTCGGACAAGGTCAGTCCGAAAATTGATAAATATTTGGTATACCATTCCATGCTTGTTGTTTGTTTTGTTGTATTAATTTATTTGGGCGATAATCTCTTTCCGATACCCTTCACCTGCGTCGGTTACCCGCTTGTTTCCGAATGCTTCGTTCACGTATTTCTTTTCCAGTTTCACCTTTCTTCGTGCTTTCATCCGCCACCATTCGTACTCCACATCTATGTGTCCGATATCTACCGCTTGGTATCCAGCCTTGTGGAGGTCGTATGCCAATACCGTGGCCGTAGGCCCCAATGCTATCAGGAATAGTACTTCCTTTTCTACTTTCAGTGCCTCGTTCAGGATGCGGTCATAGCGTTCGAAAGCGTTCCGGGGCGGGCAGAGGATGCGTCGGATACTTCCGGCATTATCAAAAAGGTCGTTTCCTACTCCAAGTCGGCTCATTGCGCCTTCGATGAACACGATGTCGCGTCCTTCCCAAATGGTCTTGAGTTCCCGAAACCAACGTGCGCAATGTTCCTTGGATGTATAGTCCATATAAGGGCGTGAGAGAAATGCGTTTTCGTATTTTCGTCCGGGGATCAGTAGCTGGTCCCACCATTTGCCGTAAATGAAGAAGTGAGTTCGCTGAAACCGACGGCATTTGCGCCTGTAACGGTTCAGTCCGCTGAATACATCGGGGATAGCCACCAGATGTCCTTCTTCGTGGCTGACCAGCACTTCTCGCAGGCGCTTTGCAAGCAGCGGAGAGCCTTCCTGGAAGCCGATGGATTTGGAGGGGCTTGTCAGTAGCATCTCTCCGTCTCCGAATCTGCTGATGGAACGGTTTCCCTCCGTGATATGTCGGATGGTCTCGTCAATGGAGGCTACGGTGGGAACGATGTTTTGATGGTGTTGCAATACTATTGACCAGAAGTTGTACCACTCTACAATAGATGCATAGCGTATTTTGAGTGCAAGTGTTTTTATGATCTGTAGTCCGTTCATGATATCAAGCTGTTAAAAAGTTCTTTCCATTGTGAGGCGATATGGTCTATTTTAAACCGTTCCACATGGATGCGGGCCCGTTGTCCCATCTCTTTGCGGATATTCTCATGGCTGATCAGGTATCCTATTTTCTCGGCTAGCTTGTTGATGTTTTCTTTGGGTACCAGCAGCCCGTCGTTGCCGTCATCAATGATGTCGCGCGGGCCACAGGGGCATGCGAATGATACCGGCGGAACTCCGCATACCATTGCTTCGACGAGCACCATGCCGAAACCTTCATATCTGGACGAGAGGGCGAAGATCGAGCTTTCACAATATTTATCTACTATATTACTGACGGTGTGCTCCAGGATGCACGACCGGGATATGCCCAAGCCATCTATCAGCTTTTGAAGTTCTTCTCTGAATCCGTCGCCGTAAATGCGCAGTGTCCAGTCCGGGTGTTGTTCCGAAACTATTTTCCAAGCTTTTATCAGCATGTCGAATCCCTTTTGGGGTACATACCGTCCGGCGGCGATCACTTGTTTCCGACTTCCGTCTGATTGTCGGTCCGGGAAGAAGGGAAGCGGATTGTGGATTACCGTCACATTATTCAGTTCCGTCCATTCGGCAGCGTCTTCGTAACTTAATACAATGAATCTTTTGAGCTTTCTCAGTTTTCTTATCAATTGCTTCATCCAGTAGCTTCGTATCCACTTTTTCAAAAATGCGGGTAAGGGCTTGTCACTGAGTTCTCTGTAGTTAGACTTATTGAAATGGATCTCTCCGAGTTTGATGCTGCCGTCCGTCATGTTGTTGATGATATTGATATCTCTTCGTAGAGTGGAGATGGTAATGTCGGGTTTAAGCTCGTTAAGGCATGCGTCCAGTCTTTTCTTGAATAGTTTTTGTTTCTTTACGTATCCCGTGATGTGCCTTAAAACGGGCATACCGTCCATTTCATCGTAATTGATGTCCAACTGATGTAGCGTGATGCTGGGATGCAGCGGATAGTAGGGGGCCTTGTCCTTGCCATCGGTCAGGATAAGGTGTATGTCGTATCCGAATTTCTTGGTGAAATAATTTACCTTTAGGCTAATCACTCTTTCCATACCTCCCGGACAGTGGATTGACGGAATGCAATAGGCTATTTTCAGCTTTTTTTCAGAGGTTACTTGATACTTTCCGATCACTTTCTGCATCTGTGCATGCCATGACAGGTGGCTGATAGACTGTCTGATTCCGGCAGGATCCCATGTTTGTGTTTGGTAGAAGTCTACTATCGCCTGTATCCGCACTGGAGTTTCGTTTGCCGGTGCTTTCAGTACGTAGGGTTTGTCGTCAAAGTCGGTATCCGTTTCGGAGTAGATGAAAGGTAGTCCCCGGGCCGCATATTCCCGGTTCTTGAGTGTCTTGATGGTTGTGATTCCGCTCCGGTGCCTTGCCAGGCTTCCGATGCCGAAATCGGACTGTTCGAATATCTTGTCAAGTTGCTCTCCGTGCTGCTGTCCGTGTAGTATGACGAAAGGTTCCAGTTTATACTGTGCAATGACAGGCAGTATCTCTCTGCGCTCGCGTTCGCCGGTTAGTGCACCCACGATGTGGAAGTAGACCTTATAGGAGGGGTGGGTGGCGTAGTAGTCTGCCATTCCTTTTATAATCCGGTCGAAGCCGTGCCAGTAGTGTACCTCTGCCACACCTATCAGGTGCAGTTCTCGGGAAGTGTCGTTCCGGGTTATCTTTTGCGGTATGGCATCGAAGTCTATTCCGTTTGAGATGCGTATCGTATGTCCTCCGAATATTGTTTCCGCATCAGAGAAGGTGACGATACCGTCAAGCTGTGCCGCCAGTTTTCTGCGGAAGCATCGGTCGACAAGCAGATCCAGTTTCATTCTGCGGGTGATGTATTCCTGGTCGTACGGATAGGTGGGAATTTCCATGACCACCTTCACTCCCTGTCGCTTCAGCTGCTTCACCATGCTGATGGTGAACGGGTTGGCGTTGTGGTACGAACGCATGTAGACCAACCGGATATTTTCCTGCAGAATGTATTTTACGATGCTTTGTAACTCAAATCTTTTCCGGAGTTTTCCTTTTATTCCGCTGCCGTAGTCCCGTAGCGTATGATTGTCTATCATCCGGCATTTGTGTCCATTTTCCTCGTTCAGATAGCATGTGTGCACGTCCATTCCGCACTCTTTCAGCGCTTTTACCTGATAGCGGATTTTCTTGCTGATGCCGTTCGCTTCTTCAAATCCGTGGAATATAAGAAACAGTGCTTTCATCGTTTGTTTTTGTTTATGATGCTTTTTGCCTTGCCAGTGATGTCGTATTCACCGGTCAACTGTATATAGCACCCAAATATACAGAAAAATATAATGCTTTTTACAATCAGGGTCAGAAAAATGTTGCCTCCTTCTGTCATTAGGCTGAGCGGATAGAGTACGGCTATCAACAGGATGCTGACCATCAGGGGCGAGATCAGTTGGATGGCGAAATGGCGCAAGCTGCGGTGCAGCGTCATCCGGTACATCATCCAGTAGCACTGAGCGAAGTTGACGGTAAACGTGAGCGTGATGCATGTGGCTACAGCTTCGAGCGTGCCGAACCAAAAAATGCCCAGTAGGATGCCAGTGACGTTGAGTATGGACGAGAACAGTCCGCACATAAATAAGTTCTTCGTGTCGCCCGCCGCCTGAAAGATGGAGCCGGAAGAGGAGAGGATAATCTGCACGCCTACCGACAGGGTGAGTATTCGGAATACCGGGATGGAGGGCGTCCATTGGTCGCCGAAGATGATCAGTGTCACTTCGCCAGCCGTGAAGTAGAGCAGCACGCTCAGCGGTAGCCCGATGAAGGCGAGGAAGCGGACGATGCGTTCGTAGCCGGAAGCCAGTCGCTCGAGGTCGTCCTGATAGTCACTGAAGATGGGGTGCATCACCGGGGTGATCACCTGCGTAATGTTCTGCAACGGCAGCATCATCAGGCGGTACGACTTTTCGTAGTAGCCCAAGGGAGACATGCCCATGTATTTGCCTATTAGCAGTTTGTCCAGATTCCGGCTGAAGTAGTTGATGATGTTGAACAGGAACTGGTAGGCGGAGTAGGAAAAGATACGGCGAAGCACGTCCAGTCCTAGTGTAAACTTCAGGCGTTGCGGATAGCGGCGTATGGAGACCGCGAAGATCAGGATGCCCGACAGGATGGGTCCGATGATCAGCGCATAGAGTCCGGCTCCGCACAGGGCTGCCACGACGGCAGCCGTTCCGGTGGCTATCTGTATGACGAAACTCCGCAGGGCGATGAACTTAAACTCTTTATTGCGGTAGAACAGCGCATTGGGAACGATGGTGGCGGAAGCAAAAAATAGGTTGACAGCCAGCAGTTGGCACAGAGGGCGCAGAATCTCCCGGTCGTAATAGGCGGCTATGGGCCACGAGGCAGCGGCAAAGAGCAGCGCCAGCCCAATGCCTGTCCAGACGGTGAAGGAGAAGAGGTCAGACAGATTTTCTCCGGTCAGTGTCTTGTGCTGGATGATGGCGGGAGACAGTCCCACGTCAGTAAACAAGTTGAAAAAGGCGATGATTACCGTGGCTACGGCCATCACGCCGAAGTCGTCCGGTGAAATCAGACGTGCCAGCACACCCGCTACGACGAGTGATACCCCTATGCCGCTATACTTGGCAAGGGCGGTATAGAATACTCCGGAAAAGAGTTGATGTTTGAGTGAAGTCATTACTTTCGGGTTTTGAACTTGATTTTTTTATTTTTTTCCTTGACCGGGCGGACCTGGGGGATACCACAGGTTATACGGATTCACATAGGCAAGCCGTTTCTCTCACGATCCTTATATATTAGCAGGTTCTGTGTTTGTTGCTATAAATCCGCGTGATCCGTGGTGAACCCCACATTGATCTGTATAAGTCCGTAGCGAACTTTGCCACTTTTCATCTCCCCTCCTCCTTTTTTTTCAGCATCAGTACCATCAGGGTACGCATCCTGACGTAGTGCCTGTAGTGCCTCAGGCAGAGTAGGAAAAGCCCGATGCGTTGGCGTAGGGGCAGTGTGTGGGCTTGCCATACGGCTGCGTCGAGCATCTGACATAAGAACTGACGTATCAGCCTGCGGACGTTTTCCGGATAAGAGGGAGCCGCTTTCAGCAGCTCGTCGGTCACGGTGAGATAGCCCTCCATGTTTCTCCAGGTGAACTGCCGGGTCATGGTGGAGTCGGTTCTGAAGCGTCGCAAAAAGAATTTCCGGGGAATGTATCCCACCTTTTCCGCCTTTAAATACAGTTGCGACGTGAAGAGTTGGTCTTCGTGGATGATCCGGGGATAAAAGGTCAGTCCGGAGGTTTTCAGATAGCTCGTGCTGATCAGGTTCAGGCACGGCGAGGGGCTGAATACACGGGCGGAAAGTTGTCGTTGCAGTAGTTCCGCTCCTTTGTATACTTGCTTCGGTCGGGCACAGGCACTCCGGTCGTAATTGAAATGCCGGGCACAGGGGTGGTCTTTGTTTAAGATATCTGCATCGAAACATACAAAGTCCAGCTGTCCGGCTTCGCATGCGGAGTAGCAGGTCTCCAGTGTATCGGCTTCCAACCGGTCGTCACTGTCCATAAAGTAGACGTACGTCCCCTGGACATATTGCATCCCGTTGTTCCGGGTGATGCTTTGCCCCTGGTTGGCCTGACTGTATACCCTGATTCGCATATCTGTTGCTGCCACCTGTTCCACCACTTTCCGGCTGCTGTCGGTCGAACCGTCATCTATGGCGATTATCTCTAGTTCGGTCAATGTTTGCCGGCAAATACTTTCGAGGGCTTCCTGCACGTAATGGCAAGTGTTGTATATGGGGATGATGACACTCACTTTGGGGTGCTTGTTGGGTTGTTCCATGGCGTTTGTTTGTAGGGGTCAGTTCTAGTTAGCAAAGGTACACAAAAAAATGGAAGGAAGCGGTTCTCGCTCTTAGAAAAAAGATGAAGTTTACGTGGTGATTTCATTGAGTATTTCTTGCTGACTGATTCTCCCTTTCGAGTTGCCCCTTATAAAGGAGATGTTATAGGTTATGATTTCCGCTAGTTTGTCGATTGACACGTATTTGCCGTGTTCCGGCTTACTCAGCAGGTTGCGGTCTATTTCCATCATTTCGGAGGCTTCCGTGGTAGATAAGTTCGCCTTTTTTCGTAGGGTACCAATAGCTCCTCAATGGATTGGTGTATCACATTATTGACCATTTCGATTTTTTCATCTTCGGGTTCTATCAAAAGTGTTTTTGTAATTTTCTTTTTCATCTGTGTTATGATTGTTTGGGCGTTACTGTTATGCTTCCTATTACATATTATGTATATGTTTTGAATAATTGTGTCCTGACGGGACACAGTTGTGAAGAAATAAAACTTCACCTTTGTGGCACAAACTGATAGTTGACGAAAAATAATTAAGATAAAACAGATTACTTTATGGAAAAAGATCATTTTTTTATTCTGGAGAAAAGTTTTCTCATCTCACAGCAGGTATAAGATCTGATAGACACTTGTGGGGCCGGGGGGGGGTAGAAACCTATATGGTGTTCTTGATGTACCTGCGCCATCAGCCCGGCTATGTGGCATGCTATACGCGCAGCTCACTGGAACACTTGGCACAGTGCAGCAGGGGCACGGTAGAGCTCTTCAGCAATGTACTGCTCAACTTCGGGGGCTCGCAGGGGCATGCAAGCGGTGTGGACAGCGGTCCGTCCCTCGTCCGGAACAGGGGACGGAACTCCTGTGCGGAAGTGCCTGCAACTCTCTGTGGAATAGGAAGAAAAACTCGGAAAAACCTATAAGACAATATAAGACAATACAAGACAAGAAAGGACAAGATAAAACAGAAACAATAGAAAAGAAACGGAAACCGGCGGACGTTCCTGCCGCTGTTGTTGCTGCTACCATTGGTCTGGCCGAGGTTTCCGGTATAGCCAATGCTCCCATCGCTGCCTTCGCTGTTCCTGCCGCTCCCTCCTCCGGGAGGAGAAAGGGTTACTTCCGTTACGTCCGTATGCAGGCTGGGAGACATTGGTGGACGAAATACAGGCCGACCGTTTCTGGATGGAGATAATGGGGATGCATCCTACCTGAGACATCGTCGCGTCCTAGTGCCACGGGGGTATGTAATGAATGCACGGGGAGATAGAGGCTGTAAGTGCTGCTGCCCGAATGGTGGAACCCAGTACTTTGGAGGGAAGAGTCCGGTGCTTCGGAAAAGAATGTTTCTTAAATGGTGAACAGTCAACGATGAACAGAGGAAGCCACAGGTCCAGTGAGATTCGATCACGGATTGTCACAGATGTTTTGATCTGATTCCCGATGAATGAAATTATTGATTTGTGAAAATCTCTGTAATCAGTGGTGAAACCGTATCACTCACCGTGTTCGGTATGTATAAATTTCTTGTTGGCCCCTTTGAGGTGGAACAGGCTGGCTATGGTCCCCAATGCCAGCGAAGGCACCTGCATTAGTGCTTTTAGTAGCCTACCGTTGAGCAGGCGGGCTGGAACAGGGATAAACATGGCGGCAACCTGTACTGCCGACAATATCCACCATTTAGACGCTGCCGGACGGTAGACCAGTGTGGCAAGCAGAGTGAATCCGAAAACGGCTACCAGTTGCACCAGGCGCGGAGGGAGCATCCATTGGATGATTTTATCGACCAGATCGAAAGAGGGCCACCACCGCCACCATCCTTCCATCTGCTTGACGCTTTTTATGAAGGACAGTCCCTCGCACAAGATGCCGAATTGCGCCGCCATCCAGCGCCGGCGCTGATTCTTGATGTTCTCTTTTTTTTGCGTTTTCTCGTCGTAGACAGGTAGGTGTTCCAGATAGACGGTGTGCATTCCGCACTCAAGCAGCGTAAGTTCCAGCTCTTTGTCCTCTCCTGCGGTTTCCAGGCTTTGCACGGCATCGTAATACCAGAAGTAATCAAAAGCCATGCCCGAGCCTGCCAGTCCGGCAGACAATCCGAGGGCGTTGTGTCCGCTCCTGAAAAATCCATTGTTGATCTCCTCGCTCACTCCGTCGAGCAAGGCAATGTCCGTATTCAGGTTTTTGCCTGTGCGGTGAGCCTGCATCGCCTGTACTCCGGCGGAGTAGGCACGGTTCACCTCGGAAAGGAATCCGGGTACGGTCACGTTGTCGGCATCCATCACCACGGCAATGTCATACATAAAGGCTAATTGGCGGTTGCCCAGTCCTTTCGCCTTTCCGTCTTCCTCGATGGTGCTGATGGCCAGTAGGAGGGCTTTGGCCTTGGAACTGTCTTCGTAGGTAGCCACCAGCAGGCGGATAGGGAGTCGGCTTAGGGCTTTGTTGGTGGAGTCCTGCATGTGGTCGGAGATGACGTATACATCGTACATTTCTTTGGGGTAGTCCTGCTCGAGGAAAGAGCGTACGGAGTCAATGATGACTTTGTCTTCCCGGTAGGCCGGGAAGAAGACGGCGATGCGGTGTAATTTGTCCGCTTCCGGATAGTGGGGCGCACGATAGAATTTGGACGCAATAGCGTACACCAACAGATAGGCTACGCAAAGTGCCAGCGGAACGAACAGGATCCAGTCGATCAAGGTTAGTATGAGTATCATAAGTCTTAATGTAGGTTATGGGTCGATATATTTGTGTAAATCGGTTCAACTGTGGTTCACCACAGATTACACAGAGGATCATTTCGGCAGAGTCTTACAGAATCCTATAGAATCTCAGAGAATTCCACAGGATTTCACTTTCTCGTTTATGGATATCCCCCAAGAAAATGATTCCTCTCTGTGTTAATTTGTGTAATCTGTGATGGACTGTCACTCAACACAGCTTCCAGAAACCCTTCACTCCGTGCCAGACGGCTTTTGCCAGCTTGGGCTCTCCTTTCAGGACGAAGCACAGGCTGTCTTTGGGAGCTACGATCAGCATTTGGTAAGCGATAGCCAAGCAACGTTCCATTCCCGGGAGGTTGCGCCAGGCGTAAAGCATTCGGTTTCGCATCATATAAAAGGTGCGGAGAGGGCTTTGCCGCCCGGTACTTTGGCTCTCTTTGTGGAAGATGGTGCAGCGCGGCTCGTACCACAGCTGATAGCCGGCACGCGTCATGCTGGTACACCAGTCCAGCTCCTCGTAATAGAGAAAATAGATCTCCGGCATCAGTCCGGCTTTCCAGATGACCTCCCGTTTCAGCATCAGCGCAGCTCCATGAAGGTAGGCACTGGGGCGTGGAGTGTCGAAAGTCCCGTCGTCCGGACATCCCATGCCCAATGCTTTATTGCGCATCGTATACCGGCTGAGCTTGGTATATCCGGCAAATTGAATGTTTTGCGGCGGAAAGGCAAAACGGATTTTAGGTGATACAGCCCCGATGCGGGGATCGCTCTCCAACCGTTCTATCAGGGCGGGCAGTCCGTCTTCGGTCAGGTAGGTGTCGTTATTGATCAGGAACAGGTATTTTCCTTGTGCTATCTGTATTCCGAGATTGTTTCCTCCCGAGAATCCGAGATTTTTCTCGCTGCGGAGAGTCCGTACAAAGGGATACCGTTCCTGTATCAGGGAGGCTTCATCCTGGCGGGACGCGTTGTCCACCACAATGATTTCATAACTGACGGAACTGATTGTGTCGCGTAGCGATTCTATCAACACGCAAGTGTCGTCCAGCCCATTGTAACAGATGGTGATAAAAGATATTAAAGGAGGTATTTGTTTCATGGATGTCTGTGATGAACCCTTTATTCTTTTTTATTTCGTTAATAATCAATCTCTTTTTTTCTTCTCTTTTCTCTCCCTTTCCAGCTCTTCGTCTTCTTTCTGCATCACCGGATCGATGTAAGGTCCCGCTATGCAGAGAGCAAAGCCCGTATAGACAATGATGGAGTTGGGGTATTGCATGACGTCGTTGGCATAAGCCGCGACAAAGAACCCGGCATTCATGCAAAGCCATGCGGCCAGCAATCCTCTCAAACGTTGGTTCATGATCCTGAACATCAGCAACCACGAGCACCAGGCGAAAAGCACTCCGTGGATAAGTAAATAAAGCACTAATCCCACGATGCCCGTTTCCACCCATACGGCCACCAGCCACGAGTCCGGTGGATAGGGCATTACCTCTTTAGGACCGTATTGTGCTCCCTTGGAGAGTCCGATACCATATCCGATAGGCTTCTCGTCCATAAGACCCTTCATCTTTTTACGGTTTTCCACCCGCACCTGATAAGAGGCATCTTCGGAAGGCCGGAAGGCCGAACGCATTTTACGAATGTATTGGTTGCCATCTCCGATAGTAGTGAAGTTGAAGAAAGAAAACACTGCAATAAATGCCAGGGTACTAAGAGCAAAGCTTTTCCAGCTTTTGGACACAAGGATGAAGAGTGCGATTCCGCCAAATGGTACAGCCATTGCTGCCCGGGTGCCGGAGATACCCATGCCGTAGATGGCACAAATGGTAATGATGGCGAAATAAACTTTCATCCATCTCTTTCGTACGTAGAACGTGGCTATGCCGAAAGTGGTGACAGCCATTGCAGAGTGAACCCCGAAGTTTGCAGCATCGGGGAAACAGGAGAAATATCTGATTCCCGACCAGATAAGATGTGTACGGTAGCCTCCTAATGTGTATAGAAAATATAGCTCTTTGGCATTGAAACCATGACTTTTTTGCCAATATCCCTTGAAGGCGGCAATAAGTACGAAGACAGACCAGATAAGCAGTAGCCATTCTATCCCTTTATAATTGCGGATGGCCAAAGGGACGACGAAGGCAAAGACCAACGGATAAACCCAATAGTGTGTAATAGCGATGTTCCAAGCTGCCTGAACATGGTTGGGGTTGCCTATCTCGAAAAGGCAATATGCACCCCATACCATGAATAGTCCGAACATGACATTCTGTCCCCGTTTCCAATCGGTTTCTTGTCCGGTGCATCGCATTAGCGTGATCATACTCAGTGCTATAACTAATGGCAATGTAGTTACCCCCATTCGGATGGGAACGAATATACCGATGGCAATAAGTACCAACTGGACTGAAAACAAGAGATAAAATGCTATCTCAGATTGATCCGGATCTCGTTTCTTTTGTAGTTCATCATTCATCATCGTCATCGTCAATATCTTGCGGCTTCTTTCTACTGTTCTTTTTCCAGTTAAACAGGCTTTCCGTCAAAGCAAGTTGAGATAAACGATACATCTGTTTATGTACAAATGTATATGGGGGAAGCATGCCGGTATAGGTCTCCACTTCGTATTTGGGTGCCCGGTTCAGGTATAGGTACGGAGATGTGCCCAACTGGGACTTGAGTTTCTGTAACAATACCTTGTCTGTCGCTTTCCAGCCATGGACAGCCGATGCTACTAACAAGTTGAGCTGGGCATCTTGCAACAGCGGAGTGGGGATGTTGGCTTTCTCCAAGCTCGGATATTCCACAATTAAGATATCTTCGGTTCCGGGAGTATAAAGGTCTGTCAAATTTTTGGCCAGGGTAAAGGCGGATGAGTTGGAATTGAAATCCGTTCCATCCGTGAGACGGCGCACTTTCAGCCCGATACTTTCCCAATATCCCTGTAATTGTTCCGCCAGATAGGTCTTGCCGCTACCTTGCTCCGTACTGAGAAGGTTGAGGATGAAAGGCATGCCTTCCTTCCGCTCGGTGAAGAACCGGAGGATGGCGCTACTCATATAACGCGTGGCAATCTCTTCACACTGTTTGCTGATAGGGCTCAGTTTCAATGGGGCGGGATAAGCTCCCAATACGATGCTGCCAGTCTGTTTGCGCGTACGGGTGGAGTCGCGCAGGGTGCGGTCGATGGCTTCGATAAGCAGGAAGAGGGCTACAAAAAAGATAAAACTGCCGGCTGCTGCCATCATTACGATCTTCTTGCGACTGGCTACCTCTTCATTGATGGGATATGCGGGCGGATTAAGCACCTTCAGAATGGCTGCGGTCATTTCCAGGTTTTTTTTCCGGAGCAATGCGTCGTTGTAACTTTTAAGGTTTGTCAGGTAATTTTGTTCAGTGAAGCTTATCGTACGCTCTTTTCGCTTGATAGTAGTCCCCACCGGAGCGAAATGGGTGTATTTGGCGTTCAGGTCGCTGCGGCTTCTCTGCACGATCTTGAGTTCTGCTTTGGCTTTTTCAAAGAGCAATAGTTGGTCAAGCCATTGCTCCACGATGGTGGCTTTGGCAACGCCTTCTTTGGTCTGCTGTCCGGCAACGTATTGATTGGCAATGGTTGAGAGGTCCCGCCGACTCTGAATCAGGCGATTTTTGTATTCTGTGAGCTTCATTCCCGTACTGTCTCCGGCTGTTGAGATCGTCTCCATTTCGATGATTTTACCGGTCAGGTTGGTGGCCTGCTTTAACTTGTCTACCAGTTCCACATTGTGGATTATCCGTTTGGAATTAGCGTCCATTTGCCTCTCCAATTCTTCGAGCATTGCCCTAGAGCTGTTGTATTCAAATAACACGTTTTGTTCGCGTAGTTCGAACTCTTTATTGATAGCTGCTATTTCTTTGGTTTCATCATAATAGTTGATAATCCGATTCTCTACATTATACTGTGTCAAGTCATCTTCATATTTGGTCAGGTCGCCTCCAATACGCTTCAATTCAGCTTTGAAATATTCGATGACCTTGTCCGTCCCCTCATATCGCAGAGCTTGGTATTCGTTGACAAATTCTTTCATCAATATCTCAATTGTGTTATAAGCAATGCCCGGATCACCTGATTGATAGCTTACCTTCAGCAAGTCACTGCTTCCTTTCCTTTCTACTTTGATGTTCTTCAGGGCTTGATAGCTATAGTAAACATGCTGGAAGTAAAACAGCCCATATATATAGTTGTTCTTATCCTGACGTTCGTACTTTTGAAAGTTCTCCATAGTCTTGTCTTCACTGCTCCGATCTATTAAGGTTATGAGAGCTTTCCCGTCCGGACTGTTTTTCATATGGTTATAGGTGTAATTATAGCTGGCAGCAGTGATGCCTTCATTGTCTTTGTCCGGACTCCCTTTTACCAGTATCCGTGAGAAGAGGCGCAGAGATACCCGCTTCAAGGTGCTTTCGGCCTGGATGATGTTAATAAGGTTGTCCATTGAGTTCTGAGCCAGCGCCCAATCTACTTTGGTACTTTCTTCAACTCCATAGCCGGACACTACACCGGTGTATAAGGTTGCCTCCACATTATAACCACCTCTGAGATTTCCTGTACGGAAATAAACGATTGCGGTAATTAGGGCGGTTCCCAATAGAATCCACCATTTTACTCGATATAGAGCGCGAAGTAAATAGAGTACATAATCCATAGGGCAAAGCTTTTATTTTTTTAAAATGGGGGTACGGGTGACTACCTCGAGAATCATCAGGCTTTTGGTTACTTCAAATCGGCTTTTCTCAAATGCTTCTAATGCGGTGGACTGCCTTTCTTTTTCCACAGAAAGGTCTCCTGTATTGATCGTATTGTTAACAAAGTTCTTCTCTGCAATATCGTATTGCATATTAGCCAATTCCAAGGCTTCTGCACGCAATTTTAGCACATTGAGCTGAGAGGTTGCCGTGGCATATAATTCTATGATTTCCCGCTTCATCTCTTCAAATTTAACTTCCCGTTCCAGAACAGCTGTTTTGACAGTTAATTTCTGGCGCCTTACACGTGGGACTAAATCAAATAATTCATTAAACGGAATGTTTATGGCCCCGCCAACAGTATACATTTTTTGTTTGGAAGTACTGTAATTGTACAAAATTGGGGTTGCTACATCCGTGAAGGTATTATCTACTCCAAAACGGCCCCATTGGTAGCTACCTCTTACGCTAAAGAATTGCAAAAAGCTTCGTCTTTCTTTTGCCAGCAGTTTGCGTTCGATCTGCTCTTTTACACTGGCAAGTTCATAGATCGGTCCTCCTTTGGCGTTTTCGAATAACAGATCGAGGGGAGGAAGTGAAATGTTGGTGTAATCTTCCGGGTTTAGTTTTGAGAAATCACTGGTTTCCTGGGCATTTGCGAAAGAAACCGGTGAAAATAGAAGTAGGGGTATACTACATAGTATGAATAAAACTCTTTTCATATCGATGTACTTATTTGTATATATTGCCTGTTTGCTTGTGAAATCCGTGCAAATATAAGACAAATTTGCAACTAATGCCCTAAATATACCCCTTTTTTTAGAAATAAAGCATCGAATGCAGTAATATTTTATTTAGTGCCTGTTTAAGTTCTGTCGGGAGGGAAGATTTGTTTTCAAGGATATTTCCCCGTCTTTGTGGGAGCATAGCAGGCTATGTGAGGCATAAAAACGGGGAAACAGACTGAAAAGAAACTCAAAAACAGGTCGAACCTATATTGAGAATTTATTCAGGAAGAATATAAAACAGGTTCTCAGAATGCTTCTGTCATGTTGAAGTAGAACAGATTTTGCTTGTTCACCATGTTGCGTCCCAGGTCGAGGCGGACGTTCATGCGGGGCTGCACTTCAATGCGGAGACCCACACCCATGTTAGGCAGGACACCTTCTATTTTTCCCGGGTTAGGGCCCATGAATCCGCATCCCGCCCAAGCCACATAGCCCACATGGTTGAGCATGCGCTTCACCCAGTTGCCTTTGTCCGTATTGATCATCTGACGATATTCCGCCATGACGACATGTGACGACTTATCACGATATTGGCCCATGTAGTAACCTCGGAGATCGAACGGAGTACCGCTGAGAGCGTATTTGTTGAGAGGGACGTCGCCAAACACGTTTTTCGTTTGTGCCGTCCAGGCAAGCACGCCGCGTTTGCGCAGAGTCTTGTATTGGCGGTAGTCTATCTCCAGGCGGTAGAAATTATTGTCGCTTCCCAGGAACTTTTGGTACATCATGCCACGGAAGTCGAGGTACATGCCCCGATAGGCGTTGGCGGGCACGTCGCGTGTGTCGTAAGTCAGCAGGAAGCCGACACCGGAACTGAAGTTCTTATAGCCTTTGTCCGTGCCGCCGGCAGCTTTGTAAGAGGGCTGGTCGACAAGGTATTTGGCCGGATCGTACATGTGATCATAGTTGAGGTCGACCTGCGGGCCGGCAAAGAAATTGCTTTCACCCAGGCGGAACAGGAACCAGGGGTTGATCTGTAATCCACTGTATCGGTACTGGCTGGTGGTGTCGCTGCGCACATAATCTTTATTGGTGCTGTAACCGATGCCGTAAAAGTTTTCTTGTGTATTTTTGTAACTGAACTGTCCGAAGATGCGGAAGCGGTCGCCTTTAAAGAATAGTTGCGGCTTGGAGAACAAATTGAGTCCGCCGTTGAACATCAGTGCGATGGCTACAGGTACCACGGAGCGTTGCTGGGTGGTGTCGCTCGGGTTCATACGAAAAGTCATCAAAGCGCTTCCGCCAATCAGCAGGCCGAAGTCGGGGGTGTAGCTGGGCCCTCCGAGAATGTTGTAATGAAGGTTGCGCCGGGCTACCCGCTGACGCCGCAGTTCACGTTTCGAAAGGGCAGGGGTGCTGTCTTGCTTGGCTGTGTCCGTGTTGAATGTGTTGCCGACGGCTGTCTGTCCGTCTTTTACTGTTGAAATGCCTTTGTCTTGGGCCGCAACGAATGCGGCAGGCATGATCGCCATCAATATACCTATTATATATCTTTTCATTGCTTTGTATGAATATTGGTGCAAAGGAAACTATTTTATTTGGATAAGTTTTCATCCAAATAGATAATAAATCTAAATACTGTGACAAAAGTTCCGGAAAAGGATACTATTTTTGCAAAAGAAAAAGGAGAAGACTCCTTTATTAACCAAATTACTTTACCACATGAATAAACGAATATTATCTGTTTTTGCTCTAAGTGCCGCATTCCTAACCGTATGCGCGCAGCAAGACAAGGGAGGTATCAGTCCGGAAATGCTGAACCAAATCAAACAAAGCTACCAAGGCACGACAACCGACAAAGCCATCCGCAATGCAATCGGTAACAATGACATCCGCAAGCTGGCGCTGAATCAGGACAACCTGAAGGGGATGGATACTCACTTTTCCATCAAAGTTGACTCAAAAGGAATTACAGATCAGAAGTCGTCGGGCCGTTGCTGGCTGTTCACCGGGCTGAACGTGATGCGTGCCAAAGCAATAGCCCGGTATGGACTGGGGTCTTTTGAGTTTTCGCAGAACTACAACTTCTTCTGGGATCAGCTGGAGAAGGCCAATCTTTTCCTGCAGGGCGTTATCGATACCCGCGAAAAGCCGATGGATGACAAAATGGTGGAATGGCTCTTCCGCAATCCGCTGAGTGATGGCGGCACGTTTACCGGGGTGGCCGACATTGTCTCTAAATATGGCCTGGTACCCAAAGAGGTGATGCCCGAGACGAACAGCAGTGAGAATACATCGCGCATGGCAGGGCTGATTGCCGAAAAACTGCGTGAGTATGGTCTGCAACTGCGCGACCGCGCCGCAAAGGGGGCCAAACAGCCTGCGCTCGAGAAGGACAAGACGGAGATGCTGGGCACCGTATACCGTATGCTGGTGCTCAACCTGGGCGTTCCTCCCACCGAGTTTACCTGGACACGCAAGGACGAGAAGGGAAATCCGGTGGAGACTGCACAATATACGCCGATGTCTTTCCTGGAAAAATATGGTGACAAGAACCTGCTGGATAACTACGTGATGCTGATGAATGATCCGAGCCGCGAATATTATAAATGTTACGAAATTGATTTTGACCGCCACCGCTACGACGGACGTAACTGGACCTACGTCAATCTGCCTGCTGACGAAATCAAGGAGATGGCCATCGCATCACTGAAGGACAGCACAATGATGTATTTCTCGTGCGATGTGGGCAAATTCCTGAACTCGGAGCGAGGATTGCTCGACGTGAACAATTATGATTATGCATCGCTGATGGGAACTACCTTCGGGATGGACAAAAAACAACGCGTGCAGACGTTTGCCAGTGGATCGAGCCATGCCATGACTCTGATGGCGGTGGATGTCAAAGATAATAAACCGGTGAAATGGATGGTCGAAAACAGTTGGGGGGCAACCAACGGCTATCAGGGACATCTGATTATGACGGATGAATGGTTTGATGAATACATGTTCCGCCTGGTAGTGGAGAAGAAATTCGCAACTCCCAAGGTGTTGGAAATCCTGAAGCAGAAACCAATCCGTTTGCCTGCTTGGGACCCGATGTTTGCACCGGAACAGTGAACGCTTTTGAACGATCGGCGATGAACGGTTGTTGAACGGCGAACGATCAACGGTCGGAAATAAATACGGATTGACCGTCGATGGATGGGCCGGTAATCGGTAACATAGAAATGAAAGGGTGTAGCCATACGGGAAGGAGGGCTACACCCTTTTTGTGTTAAGGCTACACCTTCAGCCCCGTATGGCTACACCCTTTTTCTTAAAATTATCCCTCAGTGCTGCCGGAGATTGCTTCCTTCCGTCATCTTCTTCTGCTACATCTCTCTGCATCCCTTCGTTATCCATTGTTAACCGTTCCTCGTTCACAAACACTGATCGTTTAGAATTAACCACCGTTAATAGTTCACAGTTAATCACCGTTAACGGTCCATCGTTCAACAACCGTTCATCGTCGATCGTTCAAAACCCTTCCTCGTTTTTTTAGCCTTTTTTATCTATTGATGTTTGTTCAAAGGGTGAATTACGGAGAAATTTCCGTAATTCCTTTCATTTTTCCTCTTTATTCACATTATTATTTATTACTTTTGCGGGCAAATTATGAAACCATTATTTTATATAATCACATGGCAAATGTAATAAAGTTACGTAAAGGCCTTGACATCAACCTGAAAGGAAAAGCTGCTGAAGAGCTCTCAACGGTGAAAGAACCGGGATTCTACGCACTCGTACCCGATGATTTCCCAGGAGTGACTCCGAAGGTGGTGGTGAAAGAGCAGGAATATGTGATGGCCGGGGGACCCTTGTTTATCGACAAGAATCATCCTGAAGTGAAATTTGTTTCGCCCGTTAGCGGCGTTGTAACAAGCGTGGAGCGCGGTGCACGCCGTAAGGTGCTGAACATCGTGGTGGAGGCTGCCGCAGAGCAGGATTACGAAGAATTCGGCAAGAAGGACGTATCCAAACTCGATGGCGAGGCTGTGAAAGCTGCACTCTTGGAAGCTGGTATGTTTGCATTTATGAAACAGCGTCCGTATGACGTGATTGCCGATCCGACAGTCGCTCCGCGGGCTATCTTCATCTCTGCTTTCGACAGCAACCCGCTGGCACCCGATTTCGAATATGTTCTGAAAGGGGAAGAAGCTAATTTCCAGACAGGACTGGATGCCCTGGCTAAAATAGCCAAAACGTATCTGGGTATCAGCATCAAACAAAAATCGACAGCCCTGACACAGGCTAAAAATGTCACAGTAACCGTATTTGACGGACCGAACCCTGCCGGAAATGTAGGGGTACAAATCAATCACGTAGCTCCCGTAGTGAAAGGTGAGACGGTGTGGACTATCGGCGCGGAAGCCGTAATCTTCATCGGACGTCTGTTCAATACCGGACGGGTGGATCTGACTCGTACCGTAGCCGTTACAGGATCTGAAGTGGTGAAACCAGCTTATTGCAAACTGAAAGTCGGCGCACTGCTGACCCATGTGTTTGCCGGAAACGTGACGAAGGACAAAGAGTTGCGTTACATCAGCGGCAATGTGCTGACAGGCAAACAAGTGAAGCCGAACGGATTCCTGGGTGCTTTCGACAGCCAGCTCACAGTGATTCCCGAAGGTGACGACATCCACGAAATGCTGGGATGGATCATGCCCCGTTTCAATCAGTTCAGCGTCAACCGCTCGTATTTCAGCTGGTTGATGGGGAATAAGAAGGAGTATGTGCTCGATGCCCGTATCAAGGGAGGCGAACGCCACATGATTATGTCCGGCGAATACGACAAAGTATTCCCGATGGACATTCTGCCTGAATTCCTGATCAAAGCAATCATTGCCGGGGACATCGACCGCATGGAAGCTCTGGGTATCTACGAAGTGGCGCCCGAAGACTTTGCTTTGTGCGAATTTGTCGACTCTTCGAAACTGGAATTGCAACGCATCGTTCGTGCCGGACTCGATATGCTTCGTGCTGAAATGATGTAATTCATAACACATAATTTATAATTCATAATTAATGAAAGCGTTAAGAAATTATCTCGATAAGATAAAGCCGAACTTTGAAGAGGGCGGCAAACTCCACGCGTTTCGTTCGGTGTTCGATGGCTTCGAAACTTTCCTGTTCGTGCCCAACACCACCTCGAAATCGGGAGCGCACATCCACGACTCGATCGATAGCAAACGTATCATGTCGATTGTGGTTATTTCGTTGATACCGGCTTTGCTGTTCGGTATGTACAACGTAGGTTACCAGCATTTCACTCACACCGGAGCTCAGGGTGGCTTCATCGAAATGTTCATTTACGGTTTCCTGGCCATTCTGCCTAAGATTATTGTATCTTATGTAGTGGGTCTGGGCATTGAGTTCGTGGTGGCACAATGGAAGAAGGAAGAGATTCAGGAAGGGTTCCTCGTTTCGGGTATCCTGATCCCGATGATTGTACCGGTAGACTGCCCGTTGTGGATTCTGGCCATAGCCACTGCATTCGCTGTTATTTTTGCGAAAGAAGTGTTCGGAGGTACAGGTATGAACGTGTTCAACGTTGCCCTTGTGACCCGTGCATTCCTGTTCTTCGCTTATCCTACCAAGATGTCGGGTGACGCCGTTTGGGTGGCACAAGACAGCATCTTCGGATTGGGTAACACGGTAGACGGACTGACAGCGGCCACTTCGCTGGGTGTGGCGTCTACTGCTACCGATCCCAATGGCTTCCCGGCTTTCTCGTGGGATATGGTGACCGGTCTGATTCCGGGCTCTATCGGTGAAACCAGTGTGATTGCTATTCTGATTGGTGCCGTTATTCTGCTGTGGACAGGTATCGCAAGCTGGAGAACAATGCTTTCGGTATTCGTTGGCGGTGCATTCATGGGATGGATCTTCAATACTGTAGGTCCCGACACTGCCATGGCTCACATGCCTTGGTACGAACACTTGGTGCTGGGTGGTTTCTGCTTCGGTGCTGTGTTTATGGCTACCGACCCTGTGACATCCGCACGTACGGAAACCGGTAAGTACATCTTCGGATTCCTGATCGGTGCGATGGCCATCATCATCCGCGTGTTGAACCCGGGTTATCCCGAAGGTATGATGCTCGCTATCCTGCTGATGAACATCTTCGCTCCGCTGATCGACTATTGTGTGGTTCAGAGCAACATCAAACTGCGTGAAAAACGCGCCATTAAGTCTAACAATTAAACCGAACAAGAAAGATGAATACAAATAGTAACTCTTATACTATCATTTATGCTTCGGTAATGGTTGTTATCGTGGCATTCCTGCTTGCATTTGTCAGCTCTTCTCTGAAAGACATTCAGAATAAAAACCAGGAGTTGGACACCAAGAAGCAAATTTTGTCTGCACTGAACATCAGAGATGTGAAAGATGCCGATGCTGAATATAATAAATATGTAAAGGGTGACATGCTGATGAATGTGGATGGCACTCTGACAGAAAATACGGATGGTTTCTCTATCAGCTACGAAAAAGAAGCGAAGGAAAACAATCGTTTGCACGTTTTCGTATGTGAGGTAGACGGAGAAACCAAATACGTGGTACCGGTTTACGGTGCCGGTCTTTGGGGCGCTATCTGGGGATATGTGGCTTTGAATGCCGATAAAGACACTGTTTACGGTGTTTATTTCTCGCATGCCAGCGAAACTCCGGGCTTGGGTGCTGAGATTGCGACAACTGCTTTCCAGAATGAATTCTCTGGCAAGAAGGTATTGAAAGACGGACAGGTTGCACTGGCTGTAGAGAAAAACGGTAAGGTGACAGACCCTGCTTATCAGGTTGACGGTATTTCGGGTGGTACAATCACTTCGAAAGGTGTGGACGCCATGATCAAAGCATGTCTGAGCCAGTACGATAAATTTTTAACTAATAATTAAGGAGGAACGATAGAATATGAGCCAATTATTTTCTAAAAAGAATAAAGAAGTATTCGCTACTCCGCTGGGATTGAATAACCCGGTAACCGTGCAGGTGCTCGGTATCTGTTCGGCACTGGCTGTAACGGCCAAACTGGAACCGGCTATCGTGATGGGTCTTTCGGTAACTGTGATTACGGCTTTCTCAAACGTCGTTATCTCTTTGCTGCGTAAGACGATTCCTAACCGTATCCGTATCATCGTACAGTTGGTGGTAGTAGCTGCATTGGTAACTATAGTAAGTGAGGTGCTGAAAGCGTTTGCATACGATGTAAGCGTACAGCTTTCGGTATACGTAGGTCTGATCATTACAAACTGTATCCTGATGGGACGCCTCGAAGCGTTTGCCATGGCAAACGGTCCGTGGGAGTCATTCCTCGACGGTGTAGGTAATGGTCTGGGATATGCCAAGATCCTGATCATCGTGGCTTTCTTCCGCGAGTTGCTCGGATCGGGCACATTGCTCAACTTCCGTATTATCCCTGAGTCATTCTATAAGATGGGTTACATCAACAATGGTTTGATGTTGATGCCGCCGATGGCGCTGATCATCTGTGCATGTATCATCTGGTATCAGCGCAGCCGCTGCAAAGAACTCCAGGAAAAGTAATACAACCTAAGAAAGTAAAAGAAAAATTATGGAACAATTATTAAGTTTATTCGTCCGCTCCATCTTTGTGGACAACATGATATTCGCCTTCTTCCTGGGTATGTGTTCATATCTGGCTGTGTCGAAGAATGTGAAAACTGCTGTAGGACTGGGTATCGCCGTAACTTTCGTATTGGTGGTTACGTTGCCGGTCAACTACTTGCTTCAAACTAAGGTGCTGGCTGCCAATGCGATCATTGAAGGTGTTGACCTCAGCTTCCTGAGTTTTATTCTCTTTATTGCCGTTATTGCCGGTATCGTGCAGTTGGTAGAAATGGTGGTGGAACGCTTCAGCCCTTCGCTCTACGCTTCACTGGGTATCTTCCTTCCGCTGATCGCCGTTAACTGTGCCATCATGGGTGCTTCACTGTTCATGCAGCAGAGAATCACGATGGATCCGTCGAACCCGCAGGCCATCACCGGCGTGGGCAGTGCTGTGGTATACGCACTCGGTTCCGGTATTGGCTGGTTGCTGGCTATCGTCGGTCTGGCCGCTATCCGCGAAAAGATGGCTTACTCTGATGTTCCCGCTCCGCTGAAAGGTCTGGGCATTACGTTTATCACAGTAGGACTGATGGCTATGGCCTTTATGTGTTTCTCTGGATTGAAATTATAACTAAAGTAAAAAGAATAAAACAATGACGTCTTTAATATTAGCAAGTATCGGAGTCTTCCTTGTGGTGATCATCCTGCTTGTCATTATACTGCTCGTTGCGAAGAGCTATCTTTCTCCTTCGGGCGAGGTTACGATTACGATGAATGGAGAGCAACAACTGAAAACATCTCAGGGTGGTACTCTGCTGGGTACGTTGTCTGCCAACAATGTGTTCCTTTCATCGGCTTGTGGTGGTAAGGGTTCATGCGGACAGTGCCGTTGCCAGGTGCTCGAAGGCGGTGGCGAGATTTTGCCTACCGAAACCGGTTTCTTCTCTCGTAAAGAACAGGCCGATCACTGGCGCCTCGGATGCCAGGTGAAGGTGAAACAGGATATGTCTATCAAGATCGACGAGTCTATCCTGGGTGTGAAAGAGTGGGAGTGCGAGGTGATCTCGAACAAGAACGTGGCTACGTTTATCAAAGAGTTTATCGTGGCTTTGCCTCCGGGCGAACACATGGACTTTGTGCCGGGTTCGTATGCCCAGATCAAGATTCCCGCTTTCTCGATGGATTATGATAAGGACATCGACAAGAGCCTGATCGGTGACGAATATCTTCCGGCATGGGAGAAATTCGGTCTGCTCGGCCTGAAGTGCCGCAACGACGAACCGACTATCCGTGCTTACTCTATGGCCAACTATCCGGCTGAGGGTGACCGCATCATGCTGACTGTACGTATCGCTACTCCTCCTTTCAAACCGAAAGATCAGGGACCGGGCTTTATGGATGTGATGCCGGGTATCGCTTCTTCTTACATCTTTACGCTGAAGCCGGGTGACAAGGTGACCATGAGTGGACCTTACGGTGACTTCCACCCGATTCTGGATTCGAAGAACGAAATGATGTGGATCGGTGGTGGTGCAGGTATGGCTCCGTTGCGTGCCCAGATTATGCACTTGACCAAGACGCTGCATATCACTGACCGTACGATGAACTACTTCTACGGTGCCCGTGCACTGAACGAGGTGTTCTATCTGGAAGACTTCCTGCAGATTGAGAAAGACTTCCCGAACTTCAAGTTCCACCTGGCGCTCGACCGTCCGGACCCTGCTGCAGACGCAGCCGGCGTGAAGTATACGGCAGGTTTCGTACACAACGTGATTTACGAAACTTATCTGAAGAACCATGAAGCTCCGGAAGACATCGAATACTACATGTGTGGTCCCGGCCCGATGAGTAAAGCTGTCGAGAAGATGCTCGACGATCTCGGTGTTCCGTCTAAGAACTTGATGTTCGATAACTTCGGTGGATAATCCTTCGGAGATCATCATAAAAGAAACTGCTTTCGGGTTGTCCGGAAGCAGTTTTTTTTTATCTTTGTGTCATTATTCAAAAATGTGGAAAAAACAATGAATGGTTTGAAGGATATACTCGATAGGTTGAAAATAGAACAACTCAATCCGATGCAGGAAGCGTCTGTTGAGGCATTTGATAAAGGTGGCGAAGATTTGATATTACTTTCGCCCACAGGTTCGGGCAAGACCCTGGCCTTTCTGTTGCCGCTGGTCGGCAGTCTGAAGGCCGACGTGAAAGGAGTGCAGGCCGTGGTGCTGGTGCCTTCGCGTGAGTTGGCATTGCAGATAGAGCAGGTGTTCAAGGCGATGGGGACGGAATTCAAGGCGATGAGTTGCTATGGCGGACGTCCGGCGATGGAAGAGCACCGTACGATGAAAGGAATGCAGCCGGCTGTTATCATCGGTACGCCCGGCCGTATGAACGACCATCTCTCCAAGCAGAACTTCGATGCAAGCACAGTGAATCTGTTGGTGATCGATGAATTTGATAAATGCCTGGAGTTTGGTTTTCAGGAAGAGATGGCAACGGTTATCGGACAGTTGCCCGACTTGAAACGGCGTTTTCTGACTTCGGCAACAGATGCGGAAGAGATTCCGCAATTTACAGGACTGAACCGTACGATAAAGCTTGATTTCCTGACAAACGATGTGGAGGAATCACGTTTGCGATTGATGAAGGTGGTTTCGCCTGCTAAAGATAAGATAGAAACCCTCTATAAGTTGCTTTGTACGTTGGGAAGCAGTTCGAGTATTGTTTTCTGTAACCACAGGGATGCGGTGGACCGTGTGAGTGCCTTACTAACGGAAAAAGGAGTTTCCAATGAACGCTTTCATGGAGGTATGGAGCAACCGGATCGGGAACGGGCACTGTATAAGTTCCGTAATGGCAGCTGTCCGGTGCTGGTGTCTACGGACCTGGCCGCCCGTGGACTCGATATTCCGGAGGTGGAGCATATCATCCACTATCATTTGCCGGTGAACGAAGAAGCCTTTACCCACCGCAATGGCCGTACTGCCCGTTGGGATGCGACGGGTACTTCTTATCTGATACTGAATCCGGAGGAACGCGTGCCGGATTATATACCTTCGGAGCTTGAGATCTTCGACTTTCCGGAGAATGCACCCCGTCCGGCTAAACCTCAGTGGGTGACTATTTATATAGGTAAAGGGAAGAAGGACAAATTGAGCAAGATCGACATAGCCGGTTTCCTTTATAAAAAAGGAAATCTGGCACGTGAGGATGTCGGAGCAATCGACGTGAAAGATCATTATGCCTTTGTTGCCGTGCGGCGTCCCAAGATGAAGCAATTGCTGACTCTGATCCGTGGCGAGAAGATCAAAGGGATGAAAACGGTGATCGAGGAGGCGGATTAAACCGGATTTATCGGATAGAGGCGGCAGGGCACTGACACCACAGATTATACCGATTGACACATGACGAATTCACCATGGGTTGCACAGATTGACATGGAACGGATTCACCACAGATTACACCGATTGGCACGGCACTTTCAACTTTATTGCTGATAAGATCAATCATCAATCTGTGTTAATCTGTGAAATCTGTGGTGAAACAGCTTTCCGGTTTCCGGCTCTTCCCGGCTTTAGTCCTTCTTTCTTATAAATATTCACTTTTTAGTCATTCTCTCTTTCATTTCAGAATAGAACATCGTGTAATAATATCAGTTTGAACTTTTTCTACCATCTTGGCATGTATAGATAACAAAATGGTGTATAAATCCTGCATAAACCATTAAAAAGTAAGATAAATGCCCTCTAAGATTGTAATTTTACAGGGAAACGTTTGTTGAGAGGAAATAAATTCGTAAATTCGCCATGTCAGTAGACATAAAATAACGAAATTGTATAACCAAAAACACTCATCAAATGAAAAAGCATAATTTCAGTGCAGGCCCTTCCATTCTCCCTCGCGAAGTAATAGAAGAAACAGCGAAAGCCATTCTCGATTTCAACGGTTCAGGTCTTTCTGTGTTGGAAGTCAGCCATCGTGGCAAGGATTTTCAGGCAGTTATGGATGAAGCCGTTGCTTTGTTTAAGGAAATACTTAACATCCCCGAAGGGTATTCGGTACTTTTCCTGGGCGGTGGTGCCAGTATGCAGTTCTGCATGGTGCCTTACAACTTCCTTGAGAAGAAGGCAGCTTACCTGAACACCGGTGTTTGGGCTAAAAAAGCGATGAAAGAGGCGAAAGGCTTTGGCGAAGTGGTTGAGGTAGCTTCTTCGGCTGATGCGAACTATACGTTTATCCCTAAAGACTTTACCATACCTGCTGATGCTGATTATTTCCATGTGACCACCAACAATACGATTTATGGTACGGAATTGAAGGGAGATCTTGATTCACCGGTTCCGATGGTAGCCGACATGTCTTCTGATATCTTCTCCCGTCCGGTGGACGTTTCGAAGTATATTTGTATCTACGGCGGTGCTCAGAAGAATCTGGCTCCCTCCGGCGTTACATTCGTCATAGTAAAAGACGATGCGGTAGGCAAGGTGTCACGTTACATCCCGAGCATGCTGAATTATAGGACCCATATCGACGGCGGTTCCATGTTCAACACACCTCCCGTATTGCCTATCTATTCCGCCATGCAGACTTTGCGCTGGATCAAGGCTCAGGGTGGCGTCAAAGAGATGGATCGCCGGGCTACCGAGAAGGCAGACATGCTGTATGCCGAGATAGACCGCAACAAGATGTTTGTAGGGACAGCTGCTAAGGAGGATCGTTCGCGCATGAATATCTGCTTTGTGATGGCACCGGAATATAAGGATCTGGAAGCCGATTTCCTGAAATTCGCTACGGATAAAGGAATGTCCGGCATCAAAGGGCACCGCTCGGTGGGTGGCTTCCGTGCATCTTGCTACAATGCAATGCCGAAAGAGAGCGTACAGGCATTGATTGACTGCATGCAGGAATTTGAGAAACTTCATTAATAATGTGATTTTACCACAGAGCATACGGAAAGGATACAGGGCTCTCTTGAATGACGGCATTTGGTGTTTGCGGTATCCTCTGTGGTGAATTCTCCCAAAATAGAATAAGAGAAATGAAAGTACTTGTTGCAACCGAAAAGCCATTTGCCAAGATTGCGGTGGATGGCATCAAGAAAGAAATAGAAGGAGCCGGATTTGAATTGGCTCTGCTTGAGAAATATACAGATAAAGCTCAACTGCTTGACGCAGTGAAAGATGCGAATGCCATTATTATCCGTAGTGACATCATCGACGCCGAGGTGCTCGATGCAGCGAAAGAATTGAAAATAGTAGTTCGTGCCGGTGCCGGATACGATAATGTAGACCTGAATGCAGCTACTGCACACGGTGTATGTGTGATGAATACTCCGGGACAGAACTCGAATGCTGTAGCCGAGTTGGTGTTTGGCCTGCTTGTTTATGCTGTCCGTAACTTCTATAACGGAACATCGGGTACGGAGTTGATGGGAAAGAAACTGGGTATCCACGCATACGGTAATGTAGGACGCAATGTGGCGCGTATTGCCAAGGGGTTCGGTATGGAACTCTATGCTTATGACGCTTTCTGCCCGAAAGATGTGATAGAGAAAGATGGGGTGAAAGCCGTTGACTCTGCCGAAGAGCTTTATAAGACCTGTAACATCGTCTCACTGCACATTCCCGCTACAGCCGAAACGAAAAATTCCATCAATCATGATCTGCTGGCCAATATGCCGAAAGGGGCTATCCTGGTTAATACGGCCCGCAAAGAAGTGATCAATGAAGACGAATTGATCCAGTTGATGGAGGAACGGCCGGACTTTAAATACATCACAGACATCATGCCTGCGGCCAATACGAAGTTCGCTGAACTCTTTGCCGGACGTTATTTCTCGACTCCGAAGAAGATGGGAGCACAGACGGCCGAGGCGAATATCAATGCCGGTATTGCAGCTGCACGGCAGATTGTGGGTTTCCTGAAAGAGGGTTGTGAAAAGTTTAGAGTGAATAAGTAATCTGCAGTTCTTATGGCAACAATAAAACCATTTAAAGGCATCCGTCCTCCGCAGGACTTGGTAGAACAGGTCGCTTCACGTCCGTATGACGTGCTGAATTCAGAAGAGGCTCGTGCAGAAGCTGCCGGGAACGATAAATCATTGTACCACATCATTAAACCGGAAATAGACTTTCCCGTCGGGACAGATGAACATGATGAGAAGGTGTATGCGAAAGCGGCAGAGAATTTCCGTCTGTTCCGTGACAAAGGATGGCTGGTGCAGGATGACAAAGAGAATTATTATATCTATGCCCAGACCATGAATGGCAAGACACAGTATGGGCTGGTGGTGGGTGCTTACGTGCCCGATTATATGAACGGTGTCATCAAAAAGCACGAACTCACCCGGCGTGACAAGGAAGAAGACCGCATGAAGCATGTCCGTGTGAACAATGCCAACATCGAACCGGTGTTCTTTGCTTATCCCGACAATGCGGTGCTCGATGCCATTATCCGCAAGTATACGGTTCAAAAGCCGGTATACGATTTTATTGCTCCCGGTGACGGATTCGGACACACTTTCTGGGTGATCGACAACAGCGAAGACATTGCTGTCATCACCAAGGAGTTTGCTGCCATGCCGGCACTTTATATCGCCGACGGGCATCATCGTTCGGCTGCCGCTGCTCTGGTAGGGGCCGAAAAGGCAAAGCAGAATCCTAATCATCGCGGAGACGAAGAATACAACTATTTCATGGCCGTATGTTTCCCCGCCAACCAGTTGACTATTATCGACTACAACCGGGTGGTGAAAGATCTCAATGGCTTGACGCCTGCCGAATTTCTGACCGCCCTTGGAAAGAATTTTGAGATCGAAGAGAAAGGTAAAGAGATTTATAAACCCAATGCGTTGCATAACTTTGCGCTCTATCTGGATGGCAAATGGTATAGCCTGACAGCCAAACCGGGTACTTATGACGACAATGATCCTATAGGTGTATTGGATGTGACCATCTCTTCCAACCTGATTCTGGACGAAATTCTGGGAATCAAGGATCTGCGTTCGGATCGCCGGATTGACTTTGTAGGGGGAATCCGCGGCTTGGGCGAATTGAGCAGACGGGTTGACAGCGGCGAAATGAAAGTGGCTTTGGCACTTTATCCTGTTTCGATGAAGCAATTGATGGATATTGCCGATACAGGAAACATTATGCCTCCGAAGACTACCTGGTTCGAACCGAAACTGCGTTCCGGGCTGGTGATACACGAGCTCGAATAAAAAGAGATCCGATACCGGATTGAGGAGTGTTTGGGTATGGAAAACAGAGGAGGGGATGTACCCAAACTCGTTATTCACCACAAATTGCATGGAATTATACAGATAAAGTGTTGGTTGTCAGTAAATTGATGCCGTTCTGTGTTAATCCGTGTAATTTGTGGTGAACTCGTTTTGTGTTCCGGACTATTCAAATATGTACGTTTTTCCGTATCTTTGCCGCCGAAGTAATTATTATCAGGAAACAGATATGGGACGAAAAGAAGAATACAAATTGCAGAACGAACAATTCATGCAGACATTACGCACCGAAGCGGATGTACACGAATTGCCATGCGGCATATTATATAAGGTTTTGGAGGAAGGTACCGGCGCAGCCACGCCCCGTTCCAACAGTGTGGTGTCGGTTCATTACAAGGGCACTCTTATCAATGGACGTGAATTTGATAATTCCTGGAAGCGGAACTGTCCCGAAGCTTTTCGTCTGAACGAGGTTATCGAAGGATGGCAGATTGCTCTGCAAAAGATGCGGGTGGGAGATCACTGGATCGTCTACATCCCTTATAATATGGGCTATGGCACACGTACCAGTGGCCCGATTCCGGCTTTTTCAACTTTGATTTTTGAGGTACAATTACTGGGTATAGCTTGAACCATCAAAAAAAGATTCCGGATATCATGACAGAAGACACCTATAAGACCATCACTGAAGTCTCGGAGGGAACATATACCGAGAAACGAAGCAAATTTATTGCCATCGCTCTCCCGGTTCGTACCTTGGAAGAGATTAAAGTGCATCTGGAGGCGTACCAGAAGAAATACTATGATGCCCGCCACGTCTGCTATGCCTATATGCTGGGACACGAGCGGAAGAATTTTCGTGCCAACGATAACGGAGAGCCGTCGGGTACTGCCGGCAAACCGATTCTGGGACAGATCAACTCGAACGAACTGACGGATATACTGATTATTGTGGTCCGTTATTTCGGAGGGATCAAGTTGGGCACTAGTGGACTGATTGTGGCCTATAAGGCCGCCGCCGCCGAGGCCATCGCTGCCTGCACCATTGTAGAGAAAACTGTGGACGAGGAAGTAACCGTACTTTTCGAGTATCCTTTTATGAACGATGTCATGCGGATTGTAAAGGAGGAGGAACCGGAGATTCTGTCTCAGTCGTATGATATGGATTGCAGCATGACGCTTCGTATCCGGCAGTCGGCAATGCCCCGTTTAAGGTCCCGGCTGGAGAAAGTGGAGACTGCCCGCATTACAGATGAACAGGAAGGAAATGGATAGTAGAGATAGAGGGGGCGTCGGAACTCTGTGATGAATGATGACACACCTCTCCGAAATAATAAAAAAAAGATAGATAGAATGGCATTTGAAGCAACAAAAAGAGAGTGGAGCGAGTTGTACGTCTTTTTCCGTCTGCTGGCGGATGGAAAAGTATCGCTTGGAACTCCGCAGGCAAAGAAAGAAGATGAAAAGTACCGGCCCATTGCAATGATCCAGCGTGAAGAGCATGATGGCACCCGGCGTTACTATATTGAAGAAGAGGTCATCCGGATGGAAGGTGAGAAGGTGGAGAAAAGTATTCCCCGTGAGGACTTTGCAACAGTGGCGGACCTGATTCTGGACGCGCTTAAAAATTCTTCGGCGGATGAAGTTACGTCACCCGACGGGGTGGAGGAGTTCCTGGACGAGGCAGGTATCTTTGATCTGGAAGCCCGGACGGAGGACCGTACCGACTTCTCGATTGCTTTCTGGCATCCTGAGGCTCCGTTGGCGGGTTTCAATGTCCGTTCGCGTCTCAGTGCGATGAATCCGCTGTTGGATGGTGGACGTGCGGCGAACCTGAAGTTGGAGCAGTCCGGTATCAAGTTTGCCACTCCGACCGTCAATAAGATTAATGCCCTCCCTGAATCACCCACGGAGGTGGCCGAGCGTATGATGATGATCGAGCGTCTGGGAGGTGTGCTGAAGTATTCGGACGTAGCGGACCGTGTGTTCCGTTGCAATCTGCTGATGATCGATCTGCACTTTCCTCGTGTGCTGGCAGAGATGGTGCGTATGATGCACCTGGACGGCATCACACGCGTCAGTGAACTGACCGAACAGATGAAGATCATAAATCCTCTCAAGATAAAAGAGGAGCTGATCAGCAAGCATGGCTTTTACGAGTTTAAAATGAAGCAGTTTCTGCTGGCACTTGCCTTGGGTATGCGTCCGGCCAAAATATACAATGGGACCGATTCGGCAGTTGAAGGTATATTGCTGGTCGATGGCAAAGGTGAGGTACTGTGCTATCATAAATCGGAAAAGAAAACATTTGAGGACTTTCTTTATCTGAATTCGCGTCTCGAAAAGGGATCGGTTGATAAAGACAAGTATGGCTTCCTCGAGAGAGAGAACGGAGTGTATTATTTCAAACTGAATGTAAAGATTGGGTTGATTAAAAGATAAATCCGATTGGCAGGAGAATAGATAATGAAGACAAATGAAGTTTTAGAGACCATTAAGGCACGGCGTAGTGTACGTGCGTATAATCGAAAGCAGATTCCGGCGGATGACTTGAACGCCATCCTTGAAGCGGGTGCTTACGCGCCGAACGGCATGCATTATGAAACGTGGCATTTTACTGCCGTCCGTAATACGGTGAAACTGGAAGAACTGAATGAACGGATCAAAGGGGCATTTTCCAAAAGTGATGACAAGCATCTTCGGGAACGGGGGCACAGTGAGACGTATTGCTGTTACTATCATGCCCCAACCTTGGTCATCGTGTCCAATGAACCCAAGCAATGGTGGGCCGGGATGGATTGTGCCTGTGCTATCGAGAATATGTTTCTGGCAGCCACTTCACTGGGCATCGCTTCCTGTTGGATCAATCAGCTCGGTACGACTTGTGATGATCCGGAGGTACGGGCCTATCTGACTTCTCTCGGAGTGCCCGAAAATCACAAAGTTTATGGTTGCGTAGCTTTGGGATATAAAGCGGAAGGCGCATTGTTGAAAGAAAAGACAGTTAAAGCCGGTACGATAACCATCGTGGAATAGGATATTAAGATTCACCACAGAGAGTTTCACAGAGTTTAAATTGACCACAGAGTCTCACAGAGTTTATCTTTTATGATTTCTACTCTGTGATACTCCGTGCTACTCTGTGGTGAATCGTGAATCAGTTGTTGCTTAGCTTACTTCAGTCGAAGCAGCCGTAGCATGTGGGCAGCAGTTTGCGGTCGCCCAGCGTATTATCTACACGGGCTACATTTACCCAGAACTTATTCTCACGCACACTCTCTATCGGATATGCGGCTTTTTCACGCGTATAGCAGTGTTCCCACTGATCGCTTACTACTTCATATTCAGGGTGCGGAGCATTTATCAGTACATTGTCTTCCTTATCGGCTTCACCGTTTTTCACTTCCTGAATTTCATTCCAGATGGTCAACATCGTAAGGACGAAGTTATCCAGTTCGGAGAGGCTTTCGCTTTCAGTGGGCTCGATCATCAGTGTGCCGTGCACGGGGAAGGAGAGGGTAGGAGCATGATAGCCGTAGTCCATCAGGCGTTTGGCAATATCATTTTCGCTGATACCGGTTTCTTCGTATACCTTGCGACATTCCAGAATCATCTCGTGTCCCACAAAGCCGTTGGCTCCCCGGTATACAATGCCATACGTATCTTTCAGGCAAGCAGCCAGATAGTTTGCATTGAGAATGGCTGTCTTGGTTGCCATTGTCAGTCCTTCGGCACCCATCATACGGATATAGCCGTAGGTGATAGGCAGAATACCGGCACTGCCAAACGGTGCGGCGGATACTTCGTTCTGTGAGTTGCCAAACAGTCCGTGTCCCGGAAGGAACGGTACCAGATGTTCCGCTACACAGATCGGGCCTACGCCGGGGCCGCCTCCTCCGTGGGGAGATGCAAAGGTTTTATGCAGATTCAGGTGACAGACGTCCGCTCCGATAAATCCCGGATTCGTCAGTCCTACCTGTGCATTCATGTTGGCTCCATCCATATATACCTGAGCTCCACAGGCGTGAATGATTTGGCAGATCTCTACGATTTCTGTTTCAAAGATACCGTGTGTCGAGGGATAGGTGATCATCAGTGCGGCCAGGTCATCCTTATTTTCTTCAGCTTTGGCACGGAGGTCATCCATATCTACGTTTCCATGTTCGTCACATGCACAAGTTACAGTGGTGAATCCGGCCTGGATGGCTGATGCGGGATTGGTGCCGTGTGCAGATGCGGGGATCAATACTTTGTTGCGGTGTCCTTGTCCGATGCTTTCAAGATAGGCACGGATGGTGCGCAGACCGGCATACTCACCGGCAGCACCGGAATTGGGTTGCAGGCTTACTCCGGCAAATCCGGTGATGACTTTCAGTTCTTCACTCAGGTTGTGAATCAGTTCGCGGTATCCGGCCGCCTGATCCTCCGGAACAAGCGGGTGCATGCACATAAACTCAGCACAGCTCAGAGGTAACATTTCGGCTGCTGCATTCAGTTTCATGGTGCAGGAACCGAGTGAAATCATCGATTGTGCCAATGAAATATCCTTCCGGTCGAGACGCTTGATGTAGCGCATCATTTCCGTTTCGGTATGATATTTAGAGAATACTTCGTGTGTGAGGTAAGGGGTCTGGCGTTTCAACTCCTCGCTGATGATAGTTGCTTCGGGGATGTCATCCACTTTCTGGAAGTCTTTTCCGGCAGCGATGGCAAAGATAGACAGCAGAATGTTGGCAGCTGCTACGTCGGTTGTTTCGTCAATACTCAGTCCCACGTCTCCATTATCAAAATAGCGCAGGTTCACCTCTTTGCTCAGAGCGATGGTGCGAATCTGCTGTGCCGATACGCTGTCGGGCAAAATGAACCGGAGGGTATCGAAATACTGTTTGTTCACTTGCTTGAATCCCAGTTTACCGATACTCTTTTCCAGGAAAACGGTAATGCTATGGATGCGTGAAGCGATGTTACGGATACCTTCCTGTCCGTGATAGACGGTATAGAATCCTGCCATGGTAGCGAGCAGTGCCTGAGCGGTACAGATATTGGAAGTCGCTTTTTCCCGTTTGATATGCTGTTCGCGTGTCTGGAGTGCCATGCGGTAACAGAGTTTGCCATATTTATCTTTCGACCATCCGATGATACGTCCCGGCATGTTGCGTTTGTATTCGTCGCGGGTAGCGAAATAACCGGCCGAAGGACCACCGTAGAACATGGGAGTACCCAAACGTTGTGTGGTACCGAATACAATGTCCGCTCCCCATTCGCCCGGAGGGGTAAGTAGTGCAAGACTCAGGATATCGGCAGCCACAGCTACCTTGCAGTTGGCTGTATGTGCTTTTTCGGTAAATTCGCGGTAGTCTTCCGCATTACCGTTTGCATTGGGATATTGCAGGACGCAGGCAAAGAGGTCATCTGTAAATTCAAGATCCCGGAACTTTCCGGTACGGATTTCAATGCCTTGCGGGATGGCGCGAGTGGTGATGACCGCCAAGGTCTGCGGGAAGATATTTTCGTCGATAAACACCACGTTGGCTCCCGCCTTCTGCTGGTTGCGTGAACGCAAGCCATACATCATCGTCACAGCTTCGGCGGCAGCGGTGGCTTCGTCCAGCAGTGAACAGTTGGCCAAGGGCATGGCGGTCAGGTCACATACGGCAGTTTGGAAGTTCATCAGGGCTTCCAGTCTTCCTTGCGAAACTTCTGTCTGGTAAGGAGTATAAGAAGTATACCAGACCGGATTCTCGAATACATTTCGCTGGATGACTGCAGGGGTGATCGTGTTGTACCATCCCATACCGATATAAGTGGTGAACAGTTTGTTTTTGCCTGCCAGTTCAGCGATGTGGCGGGCAAACTCGTATTCGGTCATCGGTGCGGGTAGTGCCAGAGGTGCTTTGAGCCGGATGTTGGCCGGAATGGTTTTATCGATCAGTTCGTCGAGCGAAGCAACTCCAATTTTCCGGAGCATTACTTCGGCATCCGCTTTGTTGACGCCGATGTGGCGGCAGGCTAATAAATCGGTTTTCATGTTATTAATGATTTATTTATAATAAGGTTTGTTGATAATCTCTTACCTGAAGAACGGATTTTCCGCCTTCTCTATTCCGATGGTAGTCGGTGCTCCGTGCCCCGGATATACGATTGTTTCGTTGGGGAGGACGAACAGGCGGCTGCAGATATGCTCTTTCAGTTCATCAAAGTTGCCTCCGGCCAGGTCGGCCCGTCCGATGCTTCCCTGAAACAGCACATCGCCCGAAAACATACAGTTGTCAGCCAGGCAGTAATAGACAAGGCTTCCGGGAGAGTGTCCCGGTACATGGATTGCTTCCAGTGTTGTGTTTCCGAAGGTGATGATGTCTCCGTCATGGAGATATTTTCCCAGTGGGACGGGTGCTTCATTCAGTTGGAAACCGAACATGCGACTCTGTTTGGGGGCTTCGTCTATCCAGTACTCGTCGGCCTGATTGGCTTCGGCAGACAGCCCGAACTCGCGAAGCATGAATGGATTTCCGAAAATGTGATCCAGATGCAGGTGAGTGTTCAGCAGATGTTTTATGTTCAGATTGTTGGTGACGATGAAGTTCTTTAAAGCTTGTTTCTCTTCGTCATAAAAGCAGCCCGGATCTATCACGACTGCCTCGTTCGTTTCGTCCCATAAAACGTAGCAGTTTACGGGAAACATATTGAACTCAAATCTCTTAATTTTCATGACTATGTTGTTTGATCGTTTAAATCGTTACATATACCACTTTCTTGGTTTGAAAGAACTCCTCATCGAAATCTTCATTCAGGTTATGCATACTTGTCTTATGCTTAAACGGCATCGCCTCGTGTTCCAGTTCGCCTCCTTTCAGGCAGATAAGTCCGTTGGGGAGAGCATTTTGCTGTTTGGGCGAGATGTTTTTCCGGATAATCTTTATCAGGTCGGCCAGGGGCATCACGGCACGGCTGACAACGAAGTCGAATGTTTGTTTCTCTTCTTCGGCCCGTGCATGGCGGAAAGTGACATTTTTAAGTCCGATGGCATTGGCTACCTCGGTTGCCACACGTACTTTCTTGCCGATGCTGTCCACCAGATGGAATTTCGTGTCCGGAAAAAGAATGGCCAACGGTATTCCGGGGAATCCTCCTCCGGTGCCGAGGTCCATGACACTGCTGCCGGCCCGGAAACGGATGACGCGGGCGATACCCAGCGAATGAAGCACATGGTGTTCGTACAGATTCTCGATATCCTTGCGTGAGATTACGTTGATTTTAGAATTCCAGTCAATGTAAAGTTCGTAAAGCGCAGCGAATTGTTTGCGTTGCTCTTCCGTCAAGTCGGGAAAGTATTTAAGAAGAAGCTTCACTCTGTTTTCCCCTCCGGCAGAGGGGAGGGAGGAAGTTTGTTCTGTTGTATTCATAAGGTTGTAATATATCTGTATTTTAATAATAAAGTTAGATTATTTTGATTTCATCTCTCCGATGATCGGGTTGCTGCCCAGCATGTGTTCCATCATTTCGTATGGAATCTTAATTTCTACCGGTCCCATGGCATACGGGGTGATATCATATACATTATAATAAAAGGTGATGCCGTCTTTGTCCAGATAGAAGTTTTCCGTCGGGGCAATATCTCCGGTAGAGCCGTAACCCATATCTTCGAGTGCTTCGTGCGTTGTCACTTTCTTGTCCGCCATCAACTGATTCCACAGCAAGTCGGTCAGTGCTTCCTTATAATCACCAGTGAAAATATCATCCAGCTTCAGCGGACGCAGGTTTATCAGGTCCATATTCAGGAAAGTTGTCATGTAAATGCCGTGTGCGCCTCCGGTATATTCATTGTAGTTAATGCGATAGACCAACAGATTCTTATAATAAAGTTGCACGTGGCTTTCTATCCCTTTATAGTATGAGTACCATGCACCGATGGAGCCTTCACTCTCTTTGTTCTTTTCGTCTTCGGCATACATCGGTTCGAGGTCTGTGCGATATTCTTTTACGTAATGTTCGGTGTACTCCTTTACCACCTGCGCCGGTTTCTCTCCGATATATCCTTCACCGAAGCAGGCGGCTATAAAGTAGCTGTTCAGGCTGTCTTTCAGTTTATTGTCCGTCGACTTCACCGGATAGGCGAAATTGATGGTCAGATTACATGCCGGTTTTGCGGTATCTCCGAAGAGATGTGCTGTTTCGTTTACCTGTATACTGTCGAATTCCAGTGCACCGGTATTCTTGTTCATCTTGTCACCGCAAGAAAATAAAAAGCCACTTGTAGCAAGTATTATCGCAAGCAGGCTGACATATTGTTTTTTCATAAGGGGTTCTTCTTTAAATTCAACATTTATATAATCGTTCACTATCGACAAATATAGTTCATATTAGTGAATCGACAGCATAAAAAAAGAAAAAAGAATGTGGCAGGCTGGTTAAATCTGCTTATCTTTGCAACCGTTATGAAGAGATTCCGCTATATACTTGCCGTTATTCTTTCTCTCCTTATAGTATATGTAGGAGCGGGAGTCTCTGTTGCCCAATATTGTTGCAGTGGTTGTGAAACGGCCAATTGTTGCTGTGCCGACAAATGCGGCTTCTGTGGTAAGTTTGACTTTGAGTTCCATAAATCATGCCGGGGCGAGGGATGTACGGCGACCATCTATAAGCTTGATCTGGTAAAGCAGGCATTCGAATCCTCTGTTCCTGCTCCTGTCAGCTTGTTGCTTTGTGACCAGGTATCGGACTTGCTATGCGCTCTTTTCCGCGATGAGGTGTTGGATCCTCCTTATGTGATACCGCCACCCAAGACAAGTTCCCGGCATTATCTGGCTCTTTATTCTACTTTGCTTATTTAGTTTCTTCGATTTTTATTGTTTGGATTGCATCGCAGATTGCACTGGCTTTCACCGTTTAAGGATTGATTCCGTAGATTGTTGTAGCCGGGTAACTTGTGTCACCCTGTGCAGTCTGCGGTGAATCCTATCTGTTTCTTATTGAATATAAACCGAATAAAAAAGACAAACGAAGAAATTTAATGAAATACATGTTATTGACCGGACTGCTTCTCGGCAGTCTGACCGTACAGGCGCAAGTGAGCGGTACGGTGAAAGATCAGGCAGGCGAACCGATTATAGGCGCCAACGTTTTCTGGAAAAACATTCCCGGTGGGGTAGCCACTCGTGAGGACGGTACTTTTTCCATATCTAAACCCGACAAATCCAATCATCTGATCGTAAGTTTTATAGGTTACGAAAACGACACCATACAAGTGAACGATAAGAAAGCCGTTCTGGACGTGGTGCTGCGCGAAGGAATGGAACTGAGTGAAGTGCAGATTGTCAGCCGTAAGTTGAGTACGCTGAAGTTGCGCAGCAGTGTGATGAACGAAGAGATCATTACCAGCGACGAGCTCTGTCGTGCGGCATGTTGCAATCTCGGTGAAAGTTTTGTTACCAATCCGTCGGTAGACGTCAGCTATTCGGATGCTGCAACGGGAGCGAAACAGATCAAGTTGCTCGGGCTTTCCGGAACCTATGTGCAGATGCTGACCGAGAATATCCCGAACTATCGTGGTGCTGCTTCTCCTTATGGGTTGGGTTATGTGCCCGGTCCCTGGATGCATAGCATACAGGTTTCAAAGGGAATCTCGTCAGTAAAAAACGGTTACGAGGCCCTTACGGGGCAGATCAATGTTGAGTTTAAGAAGCCACAGTTGCCTGAGGCCGATTGGGTTTCGGCCAACCTTTTTGCCAGTACTACCAATCGTTATGAAGCGAATGCAGACGCCACCGTGAAACTGTCCAAGCGGTGGAGTACTTCATTGCTGGCGCATTACGAGAATGAAACAAAGGCACACGACGGCAATGATGACGGCTTTGCCGATATTCCCCGGATAGAGCAGTATAACTTCTGGAATCGCTGGGCATATATGGGGGATCATTATGTGTTTCAGGCAGGCATCAAGGCATTGGACGAAAGCAGAAAAGGCGGTCAGGTGAGTCATAGCGGCGTGCCGGCAGCCGATCGGTATGAAATAGACATCGACACCCGGCGCTACGAGGCCTTTACCAAGAATGCCTATATATTTAATAAGGAGAAGAATACCAATCTTGCACTGATTCTGTCCGGTACGTTGCACAATCAGGATGCACTTTATGGACGGAAGATCTATAACGTCGACCAATCCAACGCCTATGCTTCACTTATGTTCGAAACCGAATTTACGAAAGAGCACAATCTATCTGCAGGCTTCAGCTATAATTATGACGGATACGACCAGCATTACCGACTGACCAATAACGCTGAAACACCGTTGACGAAAGCTTTTGCACGTGAATCGGTGGGCGGGGCCTACGCACAGTATACCTTCAACCTGGATAATAAGTTCGTGTTGATGGCCGGACTTCGTGGCGACCATAGCAGTGAGTACGGATTCTTTGTGACTCCGCGTGCGCACATTAAGTACAACCCCAATGACTTTGTTCATTTCCGTCTTTCCGCCGGAAAGGGATATCGCACCAACCATGTGCTTGCCGAGAATAATTATCTGATGGCAAGCAGCCGCAAGGTGAGCATCGCCGATCATCTCGATCAGGAAGAGGCTTGGAATTATGGAGCAAGCATATCGGGATATATCCCGCTTTTCGGGAAGACGCTGAACCTGAACCTGGAATACTATTACACCGACTTCCTGAAACAGGTCGTTGTCGATATGGATACGAATCCGCACGAGGTGGCCTTTTACAATCTCGACGGACGCTCGTACTCGCAGGTATTTCAGGTGGAGGCCACTTATCCCTTCTTTCAGGGATTCTCGCTGACTGCCGCATATCGCTGGACAGACGCCAAGACTACCTATAATCATCAATTGATGGAGAAGCCCCTGACGGGAAAATATAAAGGCCTCGTCACTGCCTCTTATCAGACTCCGCTGGGTTTGTGGCAGTTTGATGCCACATGGCAGATGAACGGGGGAGGACGTATGCCCAATCCGTACACACTTGCCGACGGAACCTCTTCGTGGGATGCACGCTACAAAGGCTTCAGCCAACTCAGCGCCCAAGTGACACGCTACTTCCGCCGCTGGTCGATATACATCGGGGGCGAAAACCTGACTAATTTTAAACAGAAGAATCCGATTATCGATGCTGCCGATCCTTGGGGCGACCGTTTTGACTCGACCATGATATGGGGGCCGGTTCATGGAGCGAAAGGATATATCGGAGTCAGGTTCAATCTGGCGAGAGATTAAGAATAAAAAGTGACAGATCACAGAATTTATCAATACTAATACTTACATTTATGAAGACTAAAAAAATGATTGCTACCCTGGTGGTGGCTTTGCTCTCGGTGACGGCCGTTATGGCAAAAGACTTCCGTACTGTCGTTTTCAAAGTGGCACAGATGGAATGTGCCAACTGCGAACGAAAGGTGAAGAACAATATCAAGTTCGAGAAAGGGCTTAAAAACTTTACAACCGATCTTAAGGAACGAACTGTTACCATTACCTATGATGCCGAGAAGACAAATGTTGAAAAGCTGAAAGAAGGCTTTCGGAAATTTAAATACGAAGCTGTAGTCATAAAGGAGGCAAAGGAAACGGACAAGAAGTGAACATTGTTCTTTACCTCATTGTTTATTAGATAGTATATATAATAATAGATTATGAGTAATATAACAAAGAAAGCGTTTCCTGTACTGAATATGCACTGTGCAGGGTGCGCTAATAATGTGGAAAAAACAGTGAAGAAACTGGCCGGTGTGGTAGACGCATCGGTCAACTTCGCCACAAACACACTGTCCGTTTCGTACGAGGCCGACAAGCTGACCCCCGGAGAGATCCGTGCGGCTGTACTTGCCGCAGGTTATGACCTGATAGTGGAAGAGGCCCTGAAAGAGGAACGTCAGGAGGAGGCACAGGAGAAACACTACCGGCTGCTGAAGCGGCAGGTTATCGGTGCATGGATCTTCGTTGTTCCTATGTTGCTGTTTTCTATGGTTCTGATGCATGTACCTTTCTCTAACGAGATCCAGTTGATACTGGCCCTCCCTGTAATGATCTTTTTTGGTGGATCTTTCTACGTCAACGCCTGGCGGCAGGCACGTCTGGGGAGGAGTAACATGGATACGCTGGTGGCACTGAGTACCTCCATCGCATTCCTGTTCAGTGTCTTCAATACATTTTTCCCTGAGTTCTGGTATAGCCGCGGACTTGAGCCGCATGTCTATTACGAAGCCGCAGTAGTCATCATTGCCTTTGTACTGACCGGAAAGTTAATGGAAGAGCGTGCTAAGGGAAACACCTCTACCGCCATTCGTAAATTGATGGGACTTCAGCCCCGTGTGGCCCGAGTGCTTCGCGAAGGGATCGAAGAAGACATCCTGATAGACCAGTTGCAAACCGGCGATCTGGTGGTCGTACGTCCGGGCGAACAGATTCCCGTGGACGGACGTCTGTCTGAAGGAGAGTCTTATGTAGACGAAAGCATGATTAGCGGAGAGCCTATTCCTGTAGAGAAGAAGGTCGGTGACCGGGTACTGGCGGGGACCATCAACCAGAAGGGAGCTTTTGTAATCAAAGCGTCCGGTGTGGGAAGTGAGACGGTGCTGGCGCGCATCATCCGCATGGTTCAGGAAGCGCAGGGAAGTAAAGCTCCCGTACAGCGTATCGTAGACCGGGTGACAGGTATCTTCGTTCCGGTGGTGCTGTGCATTGCCGTGCTGACATTTGTCATCTGGCTGTTGGTGGGAGGAACCGATTATTTCTCACATGCCTTGCTTTCGGCTGTATCCGTACTGGTCATTGCCTGTCCGTGTGCTTTGGGACTTGCTACTCCTACCGCTCTGATGGTGGGCATCGGCAAAGCAGCCAGCAACCATATTCTGATAAAGGATGCTGTTGCCCTCGAGCAGATGCGTAAAGTCGATGTAGTGGTGCTCGACAAAACCGGGACATTGACCGAGGGACATCCCACTGTCTCCGGATGGCTTTGGGCCCAAGTACAGGAAGAGCATTTCAAGAATGTTCTGCTGGCAGCCGAGCTTAAATCCGAACATCCGCTTGCCGGAGCCATTGTCTCTTCTCTGCAAGAGGTGGAGAAGATAGTTCCTGCCCAGTTGGAGAGTTTTGAGAGTATCACCGGAAAAGGTATCAAGGTGGTATATCAGGGTGACACTTATTGGGTGGGCAGCCACAAATTGCTGAAAGATTTCAGTGCTTCTCTTTCTGACGTACTTGCCGAGATGATGGTGCAATACGAATCGGACGGGAACAGTATCGTTTACTTTGGCCGTGGAACAGAGGTACTTGCCGTTGTCGCCATTGCCGACCAGATAAAGCCGACTTCTGCCGAGGCGGTGAAGGAACTGAAACGTCAGGGCATCGACATTTGCATGCTGACCGGTGACGGACAACGGACGGCACTTGCCGTATCGGGCAAATTGGGCATCGACCGCTTTGTGGCAGATGCCTTGCCGGATGATAAAGAAGAGTTTGTGCGTGAGCTCCAGATGCAGGGCAAAACGGTTGCTATGGTGGGTGACGGAATCAATGACTCACAGGCGTTGGCTTTGGCTGATGTCAGCATAGCGATGGGGAAAGGCACCGATATAGCCATGGATGTGGCGATGGTTACGTTGATGACATCGGATCTGCTGTTGCTGCCCCGTGCATTCGAACTCTCCAAGCAAACAGTAAAACTGATTCACCAGAATCTGTTTTGGGCGTTTATCTATAATCTGATAGGCATTCCCATTGCAGCCGGAATCTTGTTCCCTGTCAACGGGTTGCTGCTCAATCCGATGCTTGCCAGTGCAGCGATGGCATTTTCAAGTGTAAGTGTCGTGCTGAATTCACTGAGCCTGGCCAGAAAATAACAATTCCTTTCAAAACGAACTCACCACAGAGGGCACAGAGTAACACAGAGGATACAGAGGGCAGAGAGTACACACAGAGCGTTCATGTTGGTCATCCATAATTTGAAGTTTACTCTGTGTTACTCTCTGCCCTCTGTGGTAAAAAAGGGTTTTGAATGTCTTTCCCGGAGAAAGTCGTCAGCTGTTTCTGAACTCCAGCGGACTCATGCCTACATATCTCCTGAAATATTTTCCAAAGAACGAAGCACTGGGGAAGTTCAGTGAATAAGCGATTTCCTGGATAGTCATGTTGCTCGATTTGAGTTTGGCTTTCGCGTCGATGATAACCACGTAGGCTATGACGTCCAGTACGTTACGTCCGGTCACCTGCTTGACCGTAGTACTGAGGTGTTGCAGCGATATTCCCAACTTGTCCGCATAGAACTGGGCACGACGCTCCTCGGTGTAATGTTCCGTGACCAGTCCTACCAGTTCGCGGCAGATTTCTTCCTTACGGTTCGTATTGTGGTTTTTCGAGGAGTATCTCTGATAGATTAGTCCGACGGCAGTCAGGATCGATCTTAAAGACACCTCTGTCATTTCGGAGGGGAGAGATAATTTTTCGTCACACGTCACGCGTGCCAGCAAAGAAAAATAATCTATCAGATAGCTGGCTATATCCTCCTGCAACTCTACAATCGGACATTCGGTTATTTTGGAGAAGGAACTGACCATTGATTTTATCAGATTGATGCGTTCTACGCATTCCGATGAGAATCCCGCAAAGCATAAACGTACTTTTTCCGTGCGTTCGCGGAACTGGATAATGGTACCCGGTAACAGTGTGATCAAGTCGTTCGGTTTTATCTCGTAGTCAATCAGATTAATGGTTGCGGTCATCTTGCCTTCCGTACAAATAGCAAAGATGCCGGCTTTCAGCCTGCATGATTGTTTGTAGATATTTAATATATCTTCGGTTACATCATTCCATGCCAAAATCTCGCACGGAAGATCTACTTGTGGAAAGTCAAACTTCATATTACTTTCTTTTTTTGAATCACGCAAATATACACATTTTCTTTTATTTTTTTATCTTTGTCCTTATGAAAACAATTACAACCGATTGGGAACTTATTCCATATTCTGAGGCATGGAGCCGCCAGACGGAATGGTTCGATGCCCTTGTCCATGCGAAGCAGAACGGGGAGAATTACGAGAACCGTATAATTTTTTGTGAACATCCGCACGTTTACACGCTGGGGCGTAGCGGGAAAGAAAATAATATGTTGCTGGGAGAGGAGCAACTGAAGACTATCGGTGCCACTCTCTATCATATCGATCGTGGGGGAGACATCACTTATCACGGTCCCGGGCAGTTGGTGTGCTATCCGATTCTCAATCTTGAAGAGTTCGGATTGGGATTGAAGGAGTATGTGCATTTATTGGAAGAAGCCGTCATCCGTGTCTGTGCGTCTTACGGTGTTGTGGCGGGGCGGTTGGAGAAGGCGACCGGTGTCTGGCTGGAGGGAGATACGTCCCGTGCCCGCAAGATATGTGCGATAGGGGTCAGGAGCAGCCATTATGTGACAATGCACGGATTGGCATTGAATGTCAATACCGATTTACGTTATTTCAGCTACATTCATCCTTGTGGTTTCATTGATAAGGGTGTGACCTCGCTTCAGCAAGAACTTGGCCGTAGCATCGATATGGCGGAGGTGAAAGAACGGTTGGGCCGGGAGTTGCTTGCTGCCCTTTTGTCAAAATGATAATCAAACCTCTCTGGATTGCTCTATTTCCGCCCAATGATGCACTGAACGGATAAAATCGCCTTCCTTGCGGGTTGGCGATTTTGTTTTTGATATCAGATGTCTTTGCAGGCTGTCATAATGGCGATGTCGTGAAGCTATCGGAATGAAAAGGTGCGTAATAAGAGCATGTGGCTCTCTTTCTGTTAGTTCGGCCTTGTCTGCTTCGGGAGTACAACCAGAGAATAATCTTTTTCTTTTAACCTCCGAAACCCTAACAATAGATGTAAAGTAGGAAAACATATAGAGATAATTTGAAAAGACGTAAGCATATTCTGTAAATGCTTACGTCTTTCGGACCGAATGCTTACTTCTTTTTGCTGAAATCCGGTTACTTTTCGGGTCAGACCCCGGCGCTCCGGCTACAAAAGTCCGGTTTTCCGGGAAGAAAAGTCCCGCTTTTCGACTTCCGCACTTCCGGTTGCTGTCTAAAAGCAGAAGGTGCTGTCATGAAATCCGCTAATTTCCTTTCATATTGACAAGAAAAAGAGGATATATCAAAACTCGTGTTCACCACAGGTAGGTTATGCAGATTATTTTTTCATTCTCAGCACTCTGATGCCGGTCAGTGATTTTCTGTCTTTCAACATTTGGCTCAGTGCGGTTTTGCCCACTACTACTTTACCCTCTTTGGATGAAGCATGCAGCAGGTGCAACTGCCCCTTGATGTAAATGGCAATGCCCATGTGGCTTACGTCCAGTCCCGGAGTATTGGTGGTCAGGGCTATGATGTCTCCGTTCTTGATCCAAGGCAGTCCGTCCGGTTCCAGTTTGTCTTTGGGCAGATAGTGTACCTCTTTGCCGCTCAAGGCTTTTTCATACTTTGCCATTTGGGCTACGTTCTCCGGAGAATTTTTCAACGATTTGTAGAGTTCCGGATGCGTACTCATGTACGAGAGCGACAGTTTTTGTTTGAAGGGGCTGTAGGCAGCCGTTACATCTTCGAGCAGGCCTTGGCGGACTGCATTGTTGATCCAGTCGGATATATAGTGCAGGCGGGAGGTGTATCCGTCTATTTTTCCGTCACGATAGCGGATGCGTTGCAAATTGCGGGCGAAATCGCCTTCCTGCATTTCGTCTCCTTGCTGCGGGCAGAGGGCCATTGCCAGTGCATATTCAACGAAAGTGGTACAATCCACTTCGTCACAATTGATAATAAGGTCTTCTGTGTCATCTACTTCCAGGGTGCCTGCCTTATAGGGGGTGTCGACAAACCCGAGTCCGTTACTCAGCACCAGGCTGCTCTCCTGTGCTGCAACTGTTCCGGCCAATAGGCTGGTACATAATAAAAGTGTGCGAATTGTTTTCATTTTTATAAAGATTGTTTTTGTAATACCTTCGTTGTATCTATTGGAACCTGACTCCGTCCCGCAACCATTTCTCTAATTCTTCCGTCCATTGGCGTTTATAGGCAAAACTATCATAGAACCCCCATCCGTGTCCGCCCGTGGGATAAATGTGGAGGGTGGCAGGCACCTTATGCTTTTGCAACGCCAGATAGTAATTCACGCCATTGGCGGGAGGCACTCCTTCGTCGTCCGAAGAGAGGGTGATGAAAGCCTGCGGAGTGTGATCCGTCACTTGCTGTTCGTTGGAGAACTTTCTGGTTAATTCCGGCGTTGCGTCCGGCCCGAGCAGATTGTGGCGTGATCCTCCGTGGGTGTCGCCGGATTCCATCGTGATCACCGGATAGAGCAATATCTGAAAGTCGGGTCGTGTGTCCTCACTGCTGTAATGCGTAGCAAGGGTAGAGGCGAGATGACCGCCGGCCGAAGCTCCCATAATGCCCACCCGGTCTGTACGAATATTCCAGTCTTTGGCATGTTTCCGCACTATTCGTATCGCTTGTTCAGCATCCGACAAAGGCACCTCGCAGTGTCCGTTAGGCATCCGGTATTTTAGTACCACATAGGTGATGCCCAATGAATTGAACCATGGTGCCATGTCGTGTCCTTCATGATCCATGGCCAAGAGAGCGTAAGCACCGCCGGGACACATGATGATGGTCATGCCGTTAGGTGTCGCCGGACGATAGACGGTGATGGTGGGCTGTGTGACGTTAGTGAGCCGGTATGGAGCCGACATCACTTCTTCGCCTTTCAGCCCGTTATCATTGGGAGCGCCGTTGGGCCATAAAGGCAGCTCAACAGGCTTTTGTGCTGACAAGCCGGTAGCCATGAACAGAAGAATGGATGTGATTAATGTTTTCATTTTACTTTCATGGATGCTTTGATGAAATAGAGAATCAACAGGGCATAAGCTATCAGGGCCGCAAGTTGAGACAGAGTGTTGTTCAGCCACGCGTCATTTACCAGATTGATGCCTCCGAAGCGCATTGCCGCACTGACTACACCCATCAGGGCACCTCCGGCGATGAATCCGGATGCCAGTAATGTACCTTTCTCTCCCCGTTCCGTGTTGAGTGAAGCGTCTTTACTGCGGGTAGTCACATACCAGTTGATCGCACCGCCCACCACCAGCGGTATATTCAGTTCGAGAGGAATAAACATACCGAGTGCAAATGCCAGTGCGGGAACTTTCAGGAGCGTCAATACGATGGCCAGTACAGCACCGATGCCATAGAGCATCCACGGAGCGCCCACACCACTCATTAACGGCTCGATGACGGCAGCCATTGCGTTAGCCTGCGGGGCAGCCAGCTGACCGCTTGTGAATCCGTAAGTTTTGTTCAGGATAATCATTACACCGCCTACGGTAGCAGCCGAAACGATGGTTCCGAGGAACTTCCATGCTTCCTGCTTGGCCGGTGTGCTGCCGAGCCAGTATCCGATTTTCAAGTCTGTGATAAAACCTCCTGCCATGGAAAGTGCGGTACAGACCACACCACCCATTACCAATGAAGCCACCATGCCTGAAGGGCCTTTCAACCCGACAGCCACCATAACGACCGATGCCAGAATCAATGTCATCAGAGTCATGCCCGATACGGGATTAGTGCCCACGATAGCGATTGCATTGGCGGCTACCGTTGTGAACAGGAATGAAATTCCGGCCACCAGCAGGATGGCTACCAGTGTATGCACCAGGTTGCCTTGCATCACATCGAAATAGAAGAAAAGCACCACCAGAATCAGCGTGATAATGGAACCGATGGCAATGATTTTCATTGAGAGGTCGCGTTGGGTGCGGATAATGTTCTTTTCGGCATCACTCTTTCCGCCCATTTCCTTAGCCGCCAGTCCCACCGCACTGCGGATGATGCTCCATGATTTGATGATGCCGATGACACCTGCCATGGCAATGCCGCCGATACCGATGCTTTTGGCATAGTGGCTGAATATCTGTTCGGGACTCATAGAGCCTACCGTGGCGGTTATGTCCGGATTCCACTGATTCAGTACCGAATCACCGAAGAAGAGTGACATGCCCGGTACGATGATCCACCATACGGCCAGGGAGCCGAAGCAGATAATGGAAGCATATTTCAGTCCGACGATATATCCCAGGCCGAGTACGGCTGCGCCGGTGTTTACCTTGAAAACCAGTTTGGCTTTGTCGGCCAGCATTTCGCCTACTCCGCATACGCGGGTGGTGAAGTTTTCGTTCCACCAGCCGAAGGTAGCCACGATGAAATCGTACAGACCGCCGATCAATCCTGCCATCAGCAATGGCTTGGCCTGGCTGCCTCCTTTTTCACCCGACACCAGCACCTGTGTGGTGGCTGTCGCTTCGGGAAAAGGATACTTGCCATGCATGTCGCTTACAAAGTATTTGCGGAAAGGAATCAGGAACAAGATGCCCAGTACACCGCCCAGCAGTGAACTGATGAACACTTGCATAAAGGTGACCGACATATCCGGATATTTGGCTTGCAGGATATAGAGGGCAGGCAGTGTGAAGATGGCTCCTGCCACGATGACGCCTGAGCAGGCGCCTATGGATTGGATAATGACGTTTTCGCCGAGTGCGTTTTTGCGTTTGGCTGCGCCGGATACTCCGACTGCTATGATGGCGATGGGGATGGCAGCTTCGAATACTTGTCCTACTTTTAGTCCCAGATAGGCTGCGGCAGCCGAGAAAAGGATGGCCATGGCGATACCCCATGCTACAGACCAGAGGTTTACCTCCGGATACGTTTTCTTTGGACTCATCAGCGGGTTGTACACTTCTCCCGGTTTCAGTTCCCGGAATGCGTTCTCGGGTAAGCCCGTAAACTTGTCTTCTTCTTGTTTCATAATTGTTTTTTGTAGTTTATGTATAGTTTATCAGATTTCCAAACGGTCGGTTTCTCAAAACAGCTTCAAAGTAAGCAAAAAAAAAGGAGAATCCCGAAAGATTCTCCTCATTGTTGTTATTAATTTTTGCTTATTTCGCGTCTTTGGCTGTCATGTCGCCTTCCACGAAAAGACGTATCATCTCCGTCTTGGCGTTTGTACGCAGGGTTATGGACTTTTTGAAGTGTCCCGGATATTTATCCGTTCCGTTGTAAGTCACCTTGATTGTACCTGTTTTTCCCGGCATGATAGGTTCCTGGGTATATTCGGGTACGGTACATCCGCAGGATGCTACAGCCTGATGAATGACTAACGGGGCATCGCCGATATTTGTGAACTTGAAAGTGCAACTCACAACAGGATTGTTTTCCGAGAACGTTCCGAAGTCGTGGGTTGTCTTATCAAACTTTATTTCTGCTTTTCCTTGAGCTTGGGCAAGTCCGATGCTCAGCACCATCATAGTGATAAAAAATAGTATTTTCTTCATTTTCTATTTCTTTTTATGGTTTTGTGAGTGGCAAAGGTAAGGTTTTTTTTGATAAATGATGTCGTATGACGGTGAAATTGTATTAAAAAGGCATCTGACAGAGAGGGTGTAGCTGTCCGGTATATAGGGTGTAGCCATGCGAGGCTTAGGGCTACACCCTGTGCACCGTATGGCTACACCTCTTTAGAATACGGCCGGAAACAAGAGGGTGAAGATACTGCCTTTCCCCGGTTCGGATGAAACGGTGATGGTGCCGCGGTGCAGATGCATGATCTGTCGTGAGATGGTCAGGCCGATGCCCGATCCGGTGGGTTTAGTCGTGAAGAACGGGATAAAGATGCGGTCGAGCACCTCTTGCTCGATTCCTGTACCGTTGTCTTCTATCCTTATATAGGGGCGTTCTCCGGAGCTTAATCCGGCTGAGATCCGGATGTCGGTCGCATCGTTCTCACGGGCGTTTTTAATCAGGTTGATCAGCACTTGTTCAATCAGATCTTTGTCCGCCATCAGGCGTTGGGTCTTGGGCGGAAGTATCAGGTGCAGGTCATTCGGTTCTCTGTACATCAACCGTACCACACCTGTCAGTAATTCTTGTGATGTATATATCTTCAGCAGGGGTTGTGGCAGGTGAGACACTTCCCGGTAACTGTTGACAAACCGAATTAACCCGTCGCCCCGCCGGCGGATGGTTTGTAACATCCGGCGTATTTCGGCCCGCTCTTCTTCATTGCCGTCAAAGTCTTCGATCTGATGTTCCAGCAATTCGGACAAAGACGTGACCGGAGTGATGGAATTCATGATTTCGTGTGTCAGTACACGGATCAGTTTCTGCCAGGCTTCGGTTTCCTGGCTGTCTAATACCGAATGGATGTTTTTCATGCTGGCCACTGTGAGCGGTCGTCCCTGTATCACAAACTCCATTCCGGAAAGTGCCAGTTGGATGGTCTCTTCCTCTTTTTTCGCCTGCAGAACGGCGATGTCACCCGCTTTTAAGGAGTAAAGGCGGGCAGGCAGCTCGCTGTGAAAGTATTTCAGTTCATCGATACTTTTCAGATTGTGGTTATCGAGCAGTCTTTTGGCGGCTTCATTCATCCACTCGATCCGTCCGGAAGGGGTATATACCAATACGGACATATCGATGTGGTTGGCCAGAGCCTGAAAATATTGTAGTTTGCTTTCTTTCTTCTGAAGGTTCTGTTTGTAGAAATCCAAGGCTTGGTTCATTTCGTTCAGAAGCTCTGCCGGCAGTGAACGGAGGCTTTCTTCGCTTTGCACGGGGGAGGAGAGGAACTCGGAATAGCGGACAGACCAGATGAACTGTGCCATGGCACGTGTGGAGCGGAGGATGTAGCGATAGATTCTGTAGGCTGTGTATAGCAAGAGGCATACGGATACCGGCAGGCTGATATAGAAACCGTGCATGCCTAACCACACGGTGGTGTAACAGCAGATCAAAAGGGCTGCTGTCAATATAAGGGGTTTCCTCGCCCATTTTTGTTTCATGTCGTGTAACTGTTTGAGGTTATAATCCGTGTTTCTCGATCCGCCTGTATAGCGATGTCCGGGTGATTCCCAGCATTTCTGAGGCTAACGTAATGTTGCCGGCACAAAGCCGGAGTACTTCGCTGATGGTTTCGCGCTCCTGGCGTTCAAGGTTGTATTTCTCTTTCTCCGAAACCTGTCCCTGAGGCGATGTGCGAAGCATGAAGTCGTCCGGCATCAACATTGGATTGCCTGAGAGGATGACCGCCCGTTCGATGGCATGTTCCAGCTCGCGTACATTCCCCGGCCAACGATAGAGTTGCATCAATCTGCGCGCTTCTTTCGAAATGCCCCGGACTTCTTTTTTATATTTTTTCCGATAGCGTTGTAAAAAGTGATCGGCAAGCAGGAAAAGGTCGTTGCCCCGTTCGTGTAAGGGAGGGATACGTATTTCGATCGTATTGATGCGGTAGAGAAGATCTTGCCGGAACAGCCCGTTATCGATGGCTGTATACAGGTCGGCATTCGTTGCGCATATCAGTCTCACGTCTACCGGATAAGAAGTGGTGGAACCCAGTCGCGAACTTTTGCGTTGTTCGATGACCGAAAGCAGCTTGGCCTGTAAAGGCAGGCTCAGGTTGCCAATTTCATTTAGGAACAGAGTACCTCCCGAGGCTACCTCCAGCCTTCCGGGTTTCTTTTTCCGCGCATCTGTAAAAGCACCTTTTTCGAATCCGAAGAGTTCGCTCTCAAACAGTGTTTCGGGGATGCTTCCCAAATCGATCGGGACGTATATTTCGCCTTTCCGGGGCGACTGTTCGTATACATAGCGTGCTATCAGATCTTTTCCTGTACCGTTTTCACCTAAAAGCAACAGGTTGGCGTCCGTATCGGCAAATTTCCGGATGGTCTGGAAAATAGCCTGCATGGCGGCCGATTCACCGATGATTCGGGCCGGTTCCGGCGAGGGGGCGGTCAGAGCTTCTTTCTGCTCCTTCAGTGATTCTACTTCCGTACGGCTGAAGCTGAGTTGCAATGCCGCAGATACGGTTGCAATCATCTTATCATTTTGCCAGGGCTTGGCGATGAAGTCGGTAGCGCCGAGCTTGATGGCCCGTACAGCCTTTTCGGTATCGGCATAAGCCGTGATGAAGATTACCACTGCTCCCGAATCCAGTTTCAGGATCTCTTCCAACCAGTGGAATCCTTCCCGTCCGCTGACAGCATCGTTCCTGAAATTCATGTCCAGCAAGATGACATCATAGTGTGTGCGTGACAGGATGGGGAGCAGTTCTCTCGGATCGGTCGTGATGCTGATTGATTCTGCAATGGGGCGTAACAGCATTTTCAGTGTGAAAAGGATGTCTTCATTATCATCGGCTATCAGTATTTTGCCTCGTTTCAGTGTCATAGTATAGTATGTTGATTGGCAGGACAAAGATAGAGAAAAAGTTTGGGTAATCTGTGTACGATATCGTACAAAAACTGCACGCTTTCGTACGAATTACAGATCGTCCGTTTTCGGTAACAGGTTGATAAATAATAGGATGTCTGTTTGGTATACTTCTTGCTTTTATTTAATAAATAGAATTTGCAAAGATGATCGGAAGTAAAATGAAAAGCACTTGGATGTTGGGACTGCTGCTCCTCCTGGGAAGCTGTCAGCAGAAAGGGCCGGCAAGTGGCCGGGTGGAGATGAAAGGAGAGTCGGATAGTTTGAGTGTCCGGCATGGGCAAGAGAATGCATTGTCGGTTTCGGATGAATATCCGGAAGGGTATGTTCCTGTTCCGGGCATTCGGTATCAGGCGAACTATCTTACCGGAAATCCGGAGCGTCTTGACGTGAAGGCCGCATTGCGGAATGTCCGTCCGCTGAAGTTGAGTCAATTGGGCAGTCAGCTTGATTTCATGGTATTTAAAGATGTGAAAGGAGGCATCTTCCGCCTGATACCGATTGAAGAGGGCTGCTTGGGAGTGGGGATTGGTGGCATCTGGCTGCTGGATGGGAACCTGAAAATGATTCGGATGTTGTTTCGCAATGATGTGGATATTACGGAAGAAAATGGATTTACCAACTTTCAGACGAAGCGTTACATCAATCCGGATTATTATGAAAAGTCTTCCCGGACGTTGATCGGCGTGCTGTATGATCAGAGGGATAAAAAGAATCCCAAATCCTTTGTCAGGCTTTCTCTGAAAGATTTGTTAAGCGCATCCCGGCCTCTGACACCGGACGATATCCATAAACGTGCAGGCATTTCCGGAAATTATCTGTTAGGAATGGCAGACGGGTATGCTACCTGGACCCGATTTACGAACGACGTTTATACCTTCAATTTGCGGGGTGATACACTTTGTCATTTTACTATCGGAGAGAAAGTAAACTATCCTCCCCGCGGTAACGGTTCATATCGTTCGGGAGAACAAGCGACTGTTTATCATTATAAGGGCTGTCCCATGATCATTATGCCTTATGGGAATACGGTTTATCGTATGACAGACGCCTCTACCCTGGAACCGGTTTATGAACTCGATTTCGGCACGTTGCATCGGGCTACGGGAGAAGAGGTGGTTGGCGGTGCCGATGTGGACAATGCCTATTTCCTGTCGGATTGGGTGGAGACCGACAGCTACGTATTCATGCATGTAGAAAAAGGATATGACTGTCCCTATGCACGCGACAAGAAGCAAGTAACGCTTTACTCGCTGATATATGACAAACGGTCTAAAGCGTTTTTCTCCTTACCGCAGGCTGAAGAAACGGTTCATCCCTGTCCGGAGCCTGATCTTCCTGACGGCATTCCGTTTTGGCCCCGGAAAGGTTTTTCTGAGAAGCAGCTTGCTACATTTACAACTGGGTGGAAATTAAGTAAATCTTCTCCTGAAGTATTCAAGCGGATACCTGCTTTACAGGGTACCGAGAAAGAGACTACGTCACTTATAATCACTCTAAAATGAACGATACACGATGCTGAAACACTACTTCCGCCAACTCGGCTTATAAAACGGAATATGGATAGTCTCAGGGCTCGGTTAAATCCGGTCCGGGATTGTTTTGAGATCTGTTCTCGATAAAACTCGTATAAAATTTATTCAAGGAAAATTTAAACAGGCTTTTTAAAAAGGGGAGTGAAAGGTAATGATTAAAAGATATTATTATTGGGGGAGTTTACTTTTGATGGGAGGACTGTGCCTGTCGGCTTGTGGTAATAAAAATCCGGGGGTGAGTAAGGAGGAGCTGCGAAGGGAGTTTGCTAAAAGTGCAACTCCGGCGGCCGGCGTGGAAGACTCGCTTGCCGGATGGGGAGATAACGATTCTCTACAGCTATTTCCGGAAGACTATCAGGCCCCTTCCGGAATTAAATATGATTCTCACATCACAGATCATGGAATGATTGTTTTGAACGTGGAGTCTGCATTGCGAAACGTTCATCCGATGAAACTGACTGATCTCGGGCAGCAGGTGCAATACAGGATCATGGAAGCCAATGATGATTGGACATCCCTGATTGCTGCCGGTGATGATTTTCTGATACCTGATGAAGAGGGTGTGTGGCTGTTGGATAAGGACCTGAGGAAGAAACGACTGCTTATTCGCTCGGATTTACAGGTGATACACACGCCGGGCGGTGGCGTCGGAATAGGAGGGGGACACTTGATGCAGAACTTTTATTATGATTCTGAAAGGAAACAATTACGCTTTACGTGCTATAATACAGATAAACGGAGGTCTTATCTGGTAGTCGCCTCTTTGGCCGGACTGATGGCTTCTTCTCAGCCGGCGGAGCTTAAGACATTCCGAAACAGACTGCCTATAGGAAACAGCTATCTGTTTTCAATGCCCGGAGGATACGGAATGGCGGTAAGACATTCGGATGAACTTTATACATTCGGGATGAAGGGGGATACTCTCTGTCACTTTGTTTTGGGAAATTCCGAACGTTATAAACCTCGTCTTTTTGAGGCTGAACGGGACATTGTGTATCATGTGGGGGGAAGAACACTGTTTTATCATGCATACGGCAATAAGATCTACAGGGTGAAGGATGCCTCGACACTGGAGGTCGTTTATAAACTTGATTTCGGTTCATTATCCCGCATTACAGGAGCCGAAGTGGCTAGAGGGGGCAATGTGCGGAGTTCATATTTTGTAACTTCGTGTATGGAGACGGATCATTTCCTCTTTTTGAATGTCGATAAAGGGTACGATAGTGAAAATGCCCGTAGGAAAGGGGAAGTGCAACTTTATTCTTTGGTCTATGACAAGCGGAACGGAGAGTTTTTTTCTTTGCCGGAAGTTACCGGTGGGGGACATCCGGAATCACCGCTGATAGCTGCCGGTCTACAAGGAGATTTACCCTTCTGGCCCAACTTGAATCTGAATGGGGATCCTGCTTTTGTTGTCGGAAAAGCTGTTTTGGAAAAATACTATCCGATACAGCTGCGGGGAAATGACAAGCTTGGAGAGTTTAATGAAACCGATCTGATTTTGATGACCGTTAAATAAGTTGACCGCTATGATGATAAACCATTATTTTAAAGTTGCTCTTCGTCTGATCAAACGGAGCTTTCTGTTTTCAAGCATTCATATACTTGGATTTGTATGGGGGATGGCAGCGGCTTTCCTTATCTACTTGTGGGTGATAGATGAATTTACTTTTGAAGATCACAATCCGGATGCAGGTAGAATTTTCAGGGTGATTGAAGCGAATTGCTCCGAAAGCGGAGAGGTGACTGAAAATCCTTATACTTCGAAACTTCTGGCAGATGCTTTCCGTAAAGAGTTTCCGCAGGTGGAAGAAGCCACTTATCTTGGGAATGTCGATATGACTTCTTTGAGGTCGGGTGATAAATTTTTGTCACTCAATTGGATGCGTGTGGATACGGCCTTTTTTGATGTTTTCCATTTTCCTGTGGTAGAGGGAGATCCCGGCAGGCTGAAATCGGGATTCAATCACATCGTATTGTCTGAGACGCTGGCTAAAAAGTTTTTTGGGAATGAACCGGCGGTGGGGAAAGAAGTAATGTATAACAGAGGAATGGATGGCGAGTCGGTATTGAGGATCGTAGGAGTGGTGAAAGTACCCCGTAAAAGCCATATTCAGTTTGATGCGATTGTAGGGCAGTCTTTTTTTGACAAGATAGATGTCAACATCGTGCGGATGTCTTCTCTTTGGGATGTTCGGGATGCGATGGTGTATGTGAAAATGCGTCCCGGGACATCTGTGTCCGATTCCGACCGGGTGCGGATGAGTCGTATACTGAGTAAACACACACATACGGAACGTCTGCTCCGTTTCCAACCGCTCAGGGACATTCATTTAAAGACCGATTTTGCTGATATTTCCGTTAAGAATCATGGTAGTATGGCCTCCATCTATCTGTTTCTAATCTTGGCCGTATTGATTATATTTATGGGAGCGTTCAATTTCACCACTTTGTCGACTGCACGTGCCGCATTACGATATAAAGAGATCGGAGTGCGTAAGGTGACGGGGGCCAAGCGGAAAACGCTGATCGTTCAGTTTCTTTCTGAAAGTTTGGTGCAAGCATTCATTTCGTTGATATTGGCGCTGGCCTTGACCGAACTGCTGTTGCCGGTCTTTAATCGGATAATGGATAAGGACATCACGTTGCAGGCAAGTTGGAGTGTGTTAGTCTACGTTGTTTTGGGCATTATCGGTGTGGGATGCCTTTCGGGCAGCTATCCGGCATTCTATCTTTCGGCGGTTAACCCTTTGATTGCTTTTAAAGGAGGACAGAAGAACGGGAAAAAGGGGGGCTTGATACGGGGGCTGCTCTGTGTGCAGTTTGTCATAGCAATCACGTTGTTGCTGTGTACCGGTATTGTGTTTAAACAACTGAACTATTTGCAAAACAAGGACCTGGGATTGGAAAAAGAAAATGTTGTTTCCATTTATACAGGTCTGTGGTATAATGTGGACGGGTTCAAGCAGGAAATATTAAAGAATCCGAATGTACGCAGCGTCTCGATGGGAGCTGAAATTACTGATTATCTGGAAGGGGACAAAAGTCAGGGGGATGTATTGAGGTGGACTGACGAAAGAGGAGAGACTGACTCTTTACGAATGATGTGTATTTGGGCGGATGGTGATTTTGTGAATACATTCGGATTAAAACTTCTGAAAGGAGAGGGTTTGAAGGCGGATGGAGGAGCCTACTTCAGTGGCACGTACGATTTTCCGGTGATTATTAATGAAGCGGCCCGGAAGGCTATGAAGGTAGCAGATCCGATAGGTATGGAGATAAGCGGAGGGTTTGGAGTAGGCACAAATAAAAAACGGATTGTAGGAGTGGTACAGGATTTCAATTTCCAGTCGTTGCGACAGAAGATAAAGCCGGCATATTTGATGTATAGTCCCGAATGTTTGGGGAATATACATATCAAAATAGCTCCGGAACATAAACAGGAAACCTTGAACTTCATACAAAAGAAGTTTGAGGAGATGGCCCCCTTTTTCATAAAGGAGTTTAAATATAAGTTTTTCTCAGATGCTTTAAACCGGAACTATGAACAAGAGAGACAACAGAGCCGGATGTTACTTGCGTTTACGATCCTTGCCGTTGTGATTGCCATGATGGGAGTCTTCGGATTGGTAACGCTGTCCACCCGGCAGCGAACGAAGGAAATAGGGATTCGAAAAGTGAATGGAGCACATTCCGGTGGGATCGTAAAAATGTTCTGTCTGGAATATCTGAAATGGGTGGGCATTGCTTTCGTGCCGGCTTGTCCGTTGGGTTATCTTTTTATGTATCACTGGCTGGATGAGTTTGCTTACCGGACTACTATGAGCTGGTGGCTGTTTTTGGGGGGCGGACTGATTATTGCGGGGATTACGTTATTAACTGTTATCGGACAAACCTGGCGGACGGCTTCACAGAATCCGGTGAGATCATTGAGATATGAATAATAAATAGTTGGAGATTATGATAAAAGCAATTGGATTGACTAAGATATTCCGTACAGAGAGTGTACAGACTATTGCATTGAATGAAATCAGTATCGATATATCGGAAGGCGAATTTGTAGCTATAATGGGACCCTCAGGATGTGGCAAATCGACCTTGCTGAATATACTGGGACTATTGGACAATCCGACTTCTGGTGAGTTGTGGTTCATCGGTAAAGAAGTTTCCCGCTACTCGGAAAATGATCGTACAGACATGCGGAACGGCAATATCGGCTTTGTATTTCAGAGCTTTAACCTGATAGATGAACTGACTGTATTTGAGAATGTAGAATTACCGTTGCTATATGCCGGTGTGCCGGTTCGTGAGCGTGTAGATCGAGTGAATAAAGCGTTGGAAAGGATGCAGATAGGCCATCGTACGGAGCATTATCCTCAACAACTTTCCGGAGGTCAACAACAGCGTGTGGCTATTGCCCGGGCTATTGTGACGAACCCGAAAATTATATTGGCTGACGAACCGACGGGTAACCTCGATTCTACCAATGGCAACGAGGTGATGCTTTTATTGAAGGAGTTAAATAAAGATGGAGCTACAGTCGTGATGGTAACTCACTCTGAAGAAAATGCCCAGGAGGCAGGCCGTATTGTGCGGATGATGGATGGTTGTATCCTGACGGAGAACAGACGATGAAAAGTTTTGAACGATGAATGATCACCGCCGATCATTCATCGTTCAGAACCTTTCATCGTTTCAATTCATATCCCAGCATCATGCCGTCATAGCTATCTGCCAATGAACTGATGGCTTTGAGGGTGGCACTGCTGCTCTTACTGGATAAGAAAGTGATTAGCTTCAGCAATTTGTCTGCTTCGAACAGAAGATCCATCTGCTGAGTGGTATAATTGACTTTTGCATTCATGGGGATTAATTTCATATACCTCAGGTGGAGCATCTGGGTGCCGGCATCGTAAGAGTAGGTTCCGTTCAGCTTGCGTTTGCCTAAAGTGCTTACGAAAGTACTGTCCGCATTGAATGTAAAACTCAGTTGCCCTTCTTTAATGCCGACTTTGGCCAGCTGTTCGTCCAGCTTTTGTTCGGCAGCGGAAGCAGCGACGGTTCCTCCGGCTTTCTTCAGCAGGTTTTCAGACTCGAACTCAATGGCTGAGCCGGTATAACGCCAGGTCCCGGTCATATCCACTGTTTCGGTATGTCCTGTGACAGCGTTGACAACTTTGGAGATATTGTCTTTATTGAATAAGTCCTTGATAGATTGTGCACGGTTTACGGTCGGTACAAGCAGTAGTGTGATAAGAACTGCGAATGATAATAGTTTTCTTTTCATTTGATATCCTTGTTTTTATTTTGAATTAAGTTCTTTATTGATTGACTCGATGTAGTTTAACACCTCTGTCCTGCCAAGGCGCTCTTCTGATGAAGTGATGAAATAGGGAGGGAGTTCTTCCCATTGTTTCCGTAATTCTCTCAAGTAAGCGCTGATATTTATTTTGAGTCGTCCCCCTTTCAGTTTGTCTGCTTTGGTGAAGATAATGGCAAAAGGAATGCCGTTCTCACCCAGCCATTCCATGAATTCAAGATCTATTTTCTGGGGTTCCAGACGGCTGTCTATCAATACGAATAGATTGGTCATCTGTTCGCGTTCGAGGATGTAATCTTCGATGATGGTGCGTATCTGTTCCTGTCCTTTCTGACCTCGTCTGGCATATCCGTATCCGGGTAAGTCAACCAGGTACCAGCTGTTGTTGATCAGAAAATGATTGATAAGCATGGTCTTACCGGGAGTAGCGGAAGTCATGGCCAGCCCCTTTCGTCCGGTCAGCATATTGATGAGGCTGGATTTTCCTACATTGGATCGGCCGATAAAGGCATATTCGGGGAAAGTGCCTGCCGGACATTTCTTCACGTCCGTATTACTAATTACAAATTCAGCATTGGTTATTTCCATATTTCTTGTTGGTTTTAAAATTCATTTTTTAGTTGTTTCTTTGATACGATCCACATTCCTGCAAAAGTAAGGATGCCGTTCAGCATCAATAATTCGTATCCGAACTGATAGCCGGTTTCCTGCCGGGCAAATCTATCGGCTGCGTAACAAATCAGTGGTGAAGCTATCGCAATAAACGGTACCCATCGGTCGTTTGTTTTTCGTTGGGTGAATAATCCGAAAGCAAACATTCCCAGAAGAGGTCCGTATGTATAGGAGGCTATGATGTAAATAGCATCGATGACGCTTTGGTTATTCAATGCATCGACAAGGCAGATAAAGAAAATAAGTAGGACGGATAGTCCTATATGTACCCGGTTTCGTTTTCTACGGGCTTCTTCTTCTGTGTCTTTGCCTGTGTCGAGCAAGTCGATGCAAAAGCTCGTTGTCATGGCGGTTAAGGCTGAATCCGAATTGCTGAAAGCGGCGGCAATGATACCGATTGTAAATAGGATAAGTACTCCTTCGCCCAGATAACCCTGGGTAGCAAACAGCGGCAGGATGTCGTCACCGGCAGCCGGAAGTTCCAACTGCATCTCTTGAGCAAGGACCAGTAATAAAATGCCAAGCCCCAGAAACAGCAGGTTGAGCGGAGCGAATGCAAAGCCATAACAATACATGTTCTTCTGCGCGTCACGCAGACTACGGCAAGAAAGGTTTTTCTGCATCATATCCTGATCGAGTCCGGTCATGACAATAACAATAAAAATCCCACTTAGAAACTGTTTGAAGAAATTCTGGCGCGACATCCAGTCATCAAATACAAAGATGCGACTGTGTTCATTGCTGCTGATTGTTTGTATAACTCCGCTGAAGTCAAGATTTAACTTTGCAGTGACAAAAACGAGGATGCTGATCAGTGCGGCGATCAGGCAGAAAGTCTGTAAAGTATCCGTCCAGACAATTGTTTTAATGCCACTTTTGTGAGTGTATATCCATACTAAAGCTACCGATCCGGCAGCAATACTCCAGAATGGGATACCCATATCACGAAATACGTAGGTATATAGAGTCAGACAGACAAGGTATAGTTTTGCAGCTGTGCCCAGCATACGCGAAAGAAGGAAGAAAGAGGCTCCTGTACGGTAGGCACGCTTTCCGATACGGGTATCCAGATAAGTGTATATACTGGTCAGGTTGAGTTTATAGTAGAGTGGGAGGAGTATATGGGCGACAGCCAGATAACCGAAGAAAAAGCCGAATACGGTTTGCATATACGTCATATCCATCGCCTTTACCATGCCCGGTACGGATACAAAGGTTACTCCCGAAATAGATGCGCCAATCATTCCGAAAGCAACGACGTACCATGGAGACTGGTTTTCTCCTTTAAAAAACGCTGCATTCGAACCTCCTTTCCGTCCGGTGATACGGGCTATCAGCAAGAGAATGGCAAAGTAGCATACAATAGTGGCAAGTATCATCATAACGAGCGCAAAGGTAACACTTATTTTGCAAACGATGATTGCTAATTAAAATTTGATATTTGTCTTTGAAGGCATATACCATCAAAAGGCCACCCAGTATAGGTGTCAGAGTGCCGAGTGTTATTAACAGATTTCCATCGTCATTAGGATCGAATACGATGTTCATGATGGCATAGACAGGGACAATGCCGGCTAATAGTACAAGAATTGTGACAAATTTTTGATATTGTTTTCATGATAGTTAAGCGCTTGATAATTAGTACGGCAAAATTAAACAATAATAGTGGATAAAGGATAGCTCAAATACCGGCTTGGGACAGAATGTTTTTTCCGGAGTGGTTTTGAATTCACCACGGATTACATGGATTAACACGGATTCTTTAATCTAATTCTCAATGAAATAAATTATTTGTCTGTGTTACGTGTAATCTGTGGTGAGACCTATCCAGTTCTATATATGATGAAAATGTTTCCTCCAAATACAAATGTAGAAACTTAATTCTCCAATAGTTCTTTCATGGCCCTTTCCTCTTGTCGGATACGTATAGCGAGCAAACAAGCGTAGATAGGGAGTCCAATGAGTAATGTATACCAGGCATTGCAGAGTAAAGCAACTCCAATTAGTTCAGGTATGATATTCAGATAGTAATTGGGGTGTCTTACTGTTCTGAAAAGGAAGCTTTTTTCAATGCGATGATCGGGAATGATATAAAGTTTTACTGTCCATACATCATGGAGTTTATAGATCACATAGAATAGCATAGCATAAGCAAAGCCCATTATAAAAACACCACAAACAGAGAAGTAGTTGAAGGTAGTTCCCGAAGTGTATGCTTCATAGAGGGCCGAAAAATAGTAGACGATATGTGCTAATGTCAGTAATAGCGAATTAACTTTACCATATTGTACCGCTCCACTTTTCAGAAGACGTTTCTCGTTACGAATGGAGTAGGATAAGGAAAGTAATCTGAGTACAAAAAAGGCAATAAATGTAATAATGATATTTTGCATCGTTTTATTTTTTGAGGGATAAGATATATTTTATTTTCTTTCTTAGAACTTATGAAGGAATACCCAAGAGGGCGATTGAACTGGAATTCAGTTCATTTCGGAATAGTTATAAATCGGAGGAGCATAATAAGTTTCAAGAACTGGTTAAGAAATATGGTTTCTATCCTGAGTTGTGCGATACCTGTAGAAAAGGGAATCTACTGAAGATAAAATCAAAAAGGCGGTTTTATAAGTCACTCTGTGGGGGCATGACCCGCGATTTGCTTATAAAACCGTTTTTCGTTTATAAAGGCTTAAGTTTCAACTCGATTTGTGTAACTGAACCTGGGCGTACGGTACGTCCTGCAGACCATATTTCATAATTTTCTGTACCACTGCCATATTGGATAGCGAAAGTGAAAAATCGGTCTTTGTTTGATTCGAACCACTTATCATAAGTAAAAATGAAAGTGGCAACTCCGGTGGAGTTAGTTAATGCATATGCCGTAGGAGTTGTTCGATTGTCTTTTTTGAACTCTTCATAAGTCTTTTCATCGAACATTTGCACAATTTCGTTGGGCAGAGGTTTGCCATCAGCACTGACTACAGTAACTGTTACCTGCGCATCATTTTTGTTTTCATCATCGTTGCTACAGGAAATTAACATCAAACTAAAGAGCGTAAATAAGTAGAAAGTTGTCTTTTTTAAGTCCATAAATTTAGTTTTTTAGCTATAATAACAAAAATGTAGACTTGATTGTTCAACAATCAAGAGACGACTGTATTGTTGTAGCAGGAGCAATGAACAAGATGACCGATAAATAGCCTATTTTATTAACAGCTGATTTGCCATTTATAAAATATGCGTATCTTTGTACTCCATAAAGTATACAGTGGCTTTATGGGGTTGGAGTCCTTTCTATAATAGGTTTACAACTTTTTATACTGGTATATACTTTATTGATAATTAAATAGATATACTTGTTTGTACATGAATCAACAATATCCATCGACGTTACTTGAAAAGGCCGTCGGAGAGTTTTCTAAATTGCCGGGTATCGGACGGAAAACAGCTATGAGACTGGTGCTTCACCTGTTGCGTCAGGATACCTCTGTGGTGGAAGCTTTCGGAAGTTCTATTATAACTTTAAAGCATGAGGTGAAATATTGCAAGGTGTGTCATAATATATCTGATACGGAAACTTGTCAGATTTGTGCAAATCCGCAGCGGGACGCGTCTATGGTCTGCGTAGTGGAGAATATACGGGATGTGATGGCCGTAGAGGCCACTCAACAATATCGTGGGTTGTACCATGTTTTGGGGGGGGTGATTTCACCGATGGATGGGGTAGGACCAGGCGATCTGCAGATAGAAAGTCTGGTGCGCCGGGTAGCCGAAGGGGGAATAAATGAAGTGATTCTTGCTCTAAGCACAACCATGGAAGGGGATACCACGAATTTTTATATTTACCGTAAACTTGAGAAAATGGGTGTCAAATTGAGCGTACTTGCCCGTGGGGTATCCATTGGTGACGAGCTGGAATACACAGACGAGATAACGTTGGGTAGAAGTATTGTGAACCGTACGACTTTTACCGGAACCGTTTAAAAGAAAACTTACCATTAACTGATAATCATTATATATAAATGGAAGAGCAAATAAAACGCATTGTGAAAAGCCAGAAGGTACAGTATATTTCTTTTTGGATTATTCCGTTATTGTTGGTGCTATTGGGAGAAGCCGGCGTGTTGCCTGTAGGAATAAAAGCAGACAATGTACGGGCTGTTTATGTTTTCGAAACAGTAGGTATTTTGATGACTGCCGTCTGTATACCTCTTTCTCTTAAACTATTTAGTTTTGTTCTGACAAAGAAAATAGATCAGCTGACGTTTCCGGTGGCCTTGAGCCGTTATATGCTTTGGGGGGCTGTTCGGCTGGCTTTACTGGAATTTGTAGTGGTGTTTAATCTGGCCGGTTACTACTTTACACTTAGTAGTACAGGTGCGTTATGTGCACTTATAGGACTGACAGCCTCTTTTTTCTGTCTTCCGGGAGAAAAAAGATTGCGTGCCGAACTGCATATCGATAAAGAATAAATGATGAAGCAATCTTTCTTAGCCAACGAGCGAATATATCTCCGTGCAGTGGAACCGGAGGATTTGGATCTTATGTACGAAATGGAAAATGATCCTTCTATGTGGGATATCAGTAGTTTTACAGTTCCCTATTCGCGTTTTGTACTCAAACAGTATATTGAAGGATCGCAAAGTGACATGTTTGCCGATAAACAGTTGCGGCTGATGATTATGCGTCGGAAAGATAATTGTACTTTGGGTACGGTCGATATAACTGATTTTGTACCTTTACATTCAAGAGGGGCAGTCGGAATTGCCGTTCACAGCAATTATAGACAGGAGGGGTATGCTTCCGATGCATTGAAACTGCTTTGTGAATATGCTTTCAACTTTTTATTTATAAAACAATTGTATGCCCATATAGCTGTGGATAATGAACCCAGTTTGCGATTGTTCAATTCTTGTGGATTTACCCAATGTGGAGTATTGAAAGAATGGCTGTTAACACACGAAGGTTATAAAGATGCCGTGCTTGTGCAATGTATGAATCCCAAACGATGATTTTAGTTTAAAGAAGGAACTTGCGGGAAGCGGGACCAGGTTTCATACTTGCTGCCCAATTTCCCTAAGGCTTCCTTCCACATACCTTTTATATCTTCATTCATTAAGTAGGTATTTTCTTCTTTTGAAATAATCCAGGTATTCTCCTTTATTTCCTGAATCAGTTGTTCGCATTCCCAGCCGGAATATCCGAGGAAAAAGCGTATCTTTCCTTTTATAGGGTTTCCTTGTAAAATGTATTTCTTGATAGCATCGAAATCTCCGTTGAGATATAATCCATTGTTGATCGGAAGGGTTCCGGGTATTTCGTGTAAAGTATGCAGATAAAACAAAGTGTCAGTTCCGATAGGACCTCCTTTGTGTAACGGAATATCTTCTATATATTTAAATTCTTTAATGATATCATTGAGCATCAATGGGAGTGGTTTATTTATAATCAATCCCATACTTCCTTCTTCAGTATGATCAACAAGCAATACTACTGACCTTCCGAAAGTTACATCGTGGAGGAAAGGCTCTGATATCAGAATCTTTCCTCTCGACGGCATTACATTATTCGATTGTATCTTAAATATGTCAGTATTGATGTTCATGCCCCTAATTTAAAGATTTATTTTACACGAACAAACAATATTCCTCTTTTTTTCGATTTAGTGTGCTCTTTTTAAGATATAGGATGATTTTCGGCAAATAACTTCATTCTTTCATCCAGTTGAGCATATTGGTGCTCTTTGATAAAGGAAGTGCATGCACGTAGTCCCTGTTGTTGGCTACCTGTAGTAACCAAGGAAATTGCACTGACCCCATAATACATCAACTCTTTTGCCAGCTCTCCACTTGTCATTCCCGGATAGCCTATGGTGAAATAGAAACCGTCGGCAACAGGATCTTCAAGATCTTTGTCGTATACCAGATGGAATCCGTAACGCAAGAATATTTCTTTCAATTTACGGGCGCGTTCACCATATATCCTCACTTCGTTCAGGAAATTGTATTTACCTTCGTTCGCTGCTTTCAGCATAGCTGCCATGGCGAATTGTGCCGAATGGCTCGTCCCTGAAGAGAGGGCATAAAGCACACGATGGATAAATACAGTGCCAAAAGTACCGCCTCCGTAGCGTTTATCGAATCCGGGATAATGGCGATGGTATAATTTATCAGAAATACAGCTGACACCAATACGTTGGCCTGCATAACTGAAGGCTTTGGAACCGGATATAAGCAAAATATAATTATCTGTATAGTGTGCCACCGAAGGCTGATAAGGTGCATGATACGGAGTACTCAGATCTTGGCGGAAGTCCATGGCAAAATAAGCTAAATCTTCAAGGACGATTACATCATATTGGGTGGCTAGTTCACCGATGATCTTCAGTTCTTCATCTTTTAAACAGATCCAGCTGGGGTTATTCGGATTTGAGTATATAACAGCTGAAATATTTCCTTTTTTCAGGTAGCTCTCGAGTTTTTCTTTTAATTTGTCTCCCCGATAATCGTATACATCAAATGTCTCGTACTTCTGTCCCATGACCACCAATTGCTGCTTTTGGACCGGAAAGCCAGGATCTATGAACAGAATAGTATCTTTTTTTTCATCACATTGACTGCAGGTAAGGAAAGATGCGAAAGTACCTTGCATGGATCCCGTGACAGGTACGCAACCTTCCGGTTTGAGATCTATATCGATAAATGCTTTTATAAATTTGGAGGCTTCCGATTTTAGTTCCGGTAGTCCATTAATATCGGGATACAAACTGGCTATTCCATTTTGCAATGCTTCTATCTCGGCTTTTACTCCTACAGTAGAAGGGGGGAGACCCGGTACGCCCATTTCCATTTTTATAAATTCGACTCCAGATGCTGTTTCTGCTTTAGCTGCTATGGCTTTTACTTCACGAATGGTTGCTTTTGAGAAATCTGTAATTTGAAATTCTTCGATAGTTTCATCAATAAGATGCCGTTTGATAGGTGTATCTTTCATGTTTCTTTTTGTTGCTTTATAAATTGTGTCACAAAGATAGATATAATCTACTTATAATCAACAAATGAATGAGAAAGATGAAAAAAATCTTTCTCAGCTATTGCAGATATAAAAAAAACAGCTACCTTTGCAACCGCAATCGAGAGAGACAGCAATTAAGAAATGAAATTCTGGTGCGTTAGTTCAGTTGGTTAGAATACATGCCTGTCACGCATGGGGTCACGGGTTCGAGTCCCGTACGCACCGCTTTCTTATGAAGCAAAATAAAGAAAAGTCCTGAAGTACAATACTTTAGGGCTTTTCTTTTTGTCTAACACAACACCCAAAAGCCGCGGAATAACGCAGTTAGCACTGGCTTATCCGTTGGACTTTTTGGAGCCGAAAAAAGTCCAACGATTTAGATTTGTTTTCGCTGATTCTCAATATTTTGCATAGTCTGATTTGGAACAATACGATTTAACTTTGTACCACTAAAAATGCAAGAAGTATGGGAATTGAAAAAAGACGTAGTACACTGAGTGTGCTGTTTTACATCAAGCGGCAGAAGCTGCTGAAAAACGGGGAGGCTCCCGTCTGTATGCGTATCACCGTTGACAAGCGGAAAGCGGAGATTGTGATCAAGCGCAGTGTGCCGGTGGAACTCTGGAATCAGTCAAAAGAATGTTCCAAAGGAAAAGACCGCAGCTCGCAGGAACTGAACCACTACATAAATTCAGTCCGTGCCAGGGTATTGCAGATACACCGGGAACTGGAGATAGACAACAAGGTTGTTACGGCAGACATCATCCGTGACAGGTATTACGGAAGAGACAAGGTGCAATATACCCTTCTGGAGGTCTATGCGGACCATAATAAAAAGTGCCGTGCCCTAATCGGCAAGGAATATACCGAATCAACCGTAATAAAATTTGAAACCTCTATCAACAGGCTGAGAGAGTTTATCCGTTTCCGCTATCATAAGGATGACTTCTTCCTGAATGAACTGGACGGGCAGTTCATCCGTGATTTCGAGTATTGGCTGAAGACTTCCATAGGGTGTCAGAACAATTCCGCGTTGAAGCACCTGAAGAACCTGAAAAAAGTGATACGTATCGCATTGGCTAACGAATGGATAAAGAAGGACCCGTTCTATGGCATCCATTTCAGGATTGATGAGGTTAATGTGGAATTTCTTTCCAAAGAAGAGCTCGACAGGCTGATGGATAAGGATTTCGACATCAAACGGTTGGAGCAGGTACGGGATGTCTTTGCTTTCTGCTGCTTCACCGGCATGGCTTTTGCGGATGTCCAGCAACTTAGCAAGGAGCATCTTGTAAGGGATAATGAGGGCAATCTGTGGATTCGGAAAGCCCGCCAAAAGACAAAACAGATGTGTAACATCCCCGTCATATCCCCTGCCCGCAAACTGATAGACAAGTATTCCAGCCAACCGGATTGCGTAGCAAAAAATGTACTCCTGCCTGTGCTGAGCAACCAAAAGATGAATGCTTACCTGAAGGAAATAGCCGATATTTGCGGAATACAGAAACGGCTGACGACCCACGTCGCCCGCCATACTGCGGCTACCGTGGTATTTTTGGCGAATGAGGTGAGCATGGAGAATGTGGCAAAAATTCTGGGGCACTCCAATATCCGTATGACCCAGCACTATGCCAAAGTACTGGATACCTCCATCCTGCGTGATATGGGAAATGTGGAAAGAAATTTTTCTAAGAGACAAATATAGAAGATTATGGACAGAGGAATAATAACCATTAGTGATACGGGAACAGTTTTCATGCCCGCCATACCGGTATGGATGACCCAACCTGAGATAGCAGATTTGTTCGGTGTGTATTGTTCGGACATCCGTAAGGCTATCCGTTCCATCTACAAATCCCAAGAGGCGAGTGAACGGGAGACCATGCGATGTATAAGCAATGATGACCGGACAAGCATGGATGTCTATTCCCTTGAAATGGTAATAAACATCGCATTCCGATTACGCAGCCGGGAAAGTCTGTATTTTAGACAACATTTGATGAGAGTTCTGCATCCGGACAATAAAAATACCGATTGCCTGTTGCTCTATATGACAGGATATAAGGAAAAAATGCTATTTTCTTGAATCTTTGCCAAGCATAGCTTCCGGAGTCATTACGCTTGAGGGGCATATACATTCATCAGACAATGTATATGCCCCTCCTTATATATCCTTAAAAGTCATCCGTATAATAAGCCTCATGATAGCCGGCCTTGAGCAACCGCTCAATATCACTTTCCTTATATATAATTTTTCCTCCAAGCTGGATGTACGCAATACGTCCTTCATTCCGATACTCCTGCAAGGTACGCCGGCTGATTTTCAGCCGTTCCGCCACCTCTTTGTCCGTCAGAAAATGTTCACCTCCCAATACTGGACGATATTCCCTTTTCATCTGTTCCATTTTCGCAACGATGTGCTCCGTATTGTCTATGAAATAGGTAACCCATTCGCTTTCCCTTGTCATCAGTCTGTTATCCATAGGCATTCTATTCTTTAATTATCATTGACTCTTTTTTCTTTTCCACAACCGCAAGGACACGTTCCACATCTTCCGGAAGATAATATGTCTTATGGTTTATCTGCGAATAAGCCAGCCGTCCGTTATCCCGTAATGTTTGTAAGGTCCGCGGACTTATGTTCAGGAGCAGACAGACATCTTGGCTGTCCATCCATCCGCTCATCTTCTTGTTATCGTCCTTAGGATACAATGTCCCAACCTTGGTTACAAGCTCGTCAAATCTTGAAACCATTTCTTCAAAAGTCTTTTTCTCAATACTTATAATTTCCATATTTCATTTGAATATTTGATTATTACATAACTCTACTCCGGTAGCGACGTTCTTGTCAGCCCTTCCGGAGTTGGGGCAAAAATAATATACCACATAGCATTTATGTGCTGTTGTCCGCTGACTGGCAGCTTGTTGCCCCGATTGTCCGGGTCACGGCGACAGTTCCAAAAAAAATCTTGCGTGAGTCACGTAGTGAGTTGTTAAAGCCCCCTTTGCCTATTGCCGAACTTTGCCGCAGAAACAAAAGAAAAATACTGCGTATGGAAGTGATAACAATGGAAAGTTCCGCATACATGGCGTTGACGGAACAGATAGCGGAGATAGCAAGCCACATCCGCAAAAGTGAGGAAAAGAAGGCCGGTCTTACGGACAGGCAGGTCGGTTCAGCCGAGGCCGCCCGGATACTGGGCATCAGCAGGCGTACCCTGCAACGGATGCGCGACGGGCACCGCATCCGGTACACCACGCTCGGCGGAAAATGTATGTACCGCCTCTCGGAGATAGACCGCTTCATCATGGAGCATACGGTGAAGGAGGAAAACGGAAGGAGGAAATAGGTCATGGAACTGCTTACCAGACAGAATTTTGAGAGCTGGATGCAAAAAGTCCTCGAACGGCTTGACCGCCAGGACGAGCTACTGCTCTCCATGAAGGCGAAAGAGAAGGAACCTTCCCTTTCCGAGAGTGTGAGGCTTTTCGACAACCAGGACTTGTGTATGCTGCTCCAAATCAGCAAGCGTTCTCTGCAACGCTACCGCAGCAAAGGTGCGCTCTTCTTCAAGGTATTGGGAAAGAAGACCTAAGGCGGACGTGCTGAATTTCCTTTCCGAACACGTGAAAGACTTCCAGAAAGAAGATGTCGAGTTCTACAAGGCTCGTATCCATAATTTCTTAAATAAATAACCCATTAAACATTATTCGAATGGCAAAGAAAAAAGACGAAAAGGATGTGCTGATCGTCCGTGACGAGAAGACGGGCGAAATCAGCGTGGTAGCCGGACTGAATGCGGACGGCTCGCCCAAAAGGACATCCGCAAAAGTGGAAAACTCACAGGCTTTCCTACAGTTCGACAAGCATGGCGACATGCTTGACAATTTCTTCAAGAACTTCTTCCGGCAATGCAAGGAACCCACCCGCTTCGGCTTCTACCGCATTGCGGCGGAGCAGGTGGACCAGCTACTGGACGTGATGAAGGAGCTGCTTAAAAACCCTGTCGTGAACAAGGACGTGCTATCCGCCCATCTGTTCGATACTTCCGAGTATGAACGGCAGGCGGCACAGGGACAAAAGACGGATGTGGAACAGCAAAAAGAAGGGAACATGGAAGAGAAACAGGAGAACACGCAGGAACAGTCGCAGGGTAAAAAAGGCTACCAGCCTATTGACGAGGGTAAAATCAACTGGCAGGAGCTGGAAGAGAAATGGGGAGTAAGACGTGAAGACCTTGAAAAGTCGGGCGACCTTACCAAGATGCTCAATTACGGCAAGTCCGACCTGGTGAAAGTGACGCCCACTTTCGGCGGCGAGTCCTTCGAGCTGGATGCACGGCTCTCTTTCCGCAGGAATGAGGACGGCAGCATGGGGCTTGTGCCCCACTTCATCCGCAAGGAACAGAAGCTGGACGAGTACAAGGGACACAAGTTCAGCGCAGAGGACAAGAGGAACCTGCGTGAGACCGGCAACATGGGAAGGGTTGTGGACCTGGTTGATAAAGAGACGGGGGAAATCATTCCTTCCATCGTCAGCATAGACCGCAAGACGAACGAGCTTACCGACCTGGCAGCAAATAAAATCCGTGTCCAGAGCAAAATCGGGGAAACGGAGATTACCCAGCAGGAACAGACCATGCTCCGTGCCGGACTGCCCGTGAAGGACAAGCACATCGTGTTCAGCGACGGTCGTGAGTTCATCACCACCCTGCAAGCCAACGTGGAGAAGCGCGGACCGGAGTTCGTGCCGGGAACCACCCGTTCCGTGAAGAAAGAGCAGGCGCAGGAGAACAAGGAAGAGCAAAAGACCGCACAAGGAGAAAAGCAGGAGGACGGCAAGACGCGCCGTAACACGTGGGTAAACGAGGACGGCAGCATCCGTTCCATCAGCAAGTGGAGCGACGTGAAGTTCACCGAACAGCAGAAAGTCGACTATATGGCAGGCAAAGCTATCAGGCTGGAAAACGTGACCGACAAACAGGGATTTCACGCCCTCATGTACATCAAGTTCAGTCCGGAGAGAGGACGTCCGCTGCGTTACGAAACGAATCCCGACACGGCGCAGCAGGTCGCCCCTGCGAATGAAAGCCGCACACAGGTGGCTGTCAATAACGAGGGAAAGACCAACGAGGCTACCAAAAACCTGAAAGACCCGTTGCAGAAAGGACAGACAGCCCCGAAGGACGATGCCCAGAGACAGCAGCAGGAGAAGCCGCAGAAGAAAAGCAAGGGCATGAGGGTCTGACCGGAGTGCCGCCACTAAATCCAAAATAATTATCCAAAAAAAATCATTAAACAGTAAGAAAATATGAAAACAATCATCGCAGAAAAACCGTCGGTAGCCCGTGAGCTGGCACGCATCGTAGGCGCGACAAAGAGAGAGGAAGGATATTTCCAGGGAGGCGGCTATGCCGTGACATGGGCGTTCGGGCACCTTGTCCAACTTGCCATGCCCGACGGCTACGGCATACGCGGCTTTGTCCGTGACAGTCTGCCCATCCTTCCCGAAACCTTCACCCTCATACCCCGCCAGGTCAGGACGGAGAAAGGCTGCAAGCCGGACAGCGACGTGGCCGCACAGATAAAAGTCATCGCCGGGCTGTTCAAGGAGAGCGAACAGATTATCGTGGCAACCGATGCGGGCCGCGAGGGGGAACTGATCTTCCGCTACCTATACCACTACATCGGATGCACTACGCCTTTCGTGCGGTTGTGGATAAGCTCGCTCACGGACAAGGCTATCCGTGAGGGGCTGAAAAGCCTGAAAGACGGACGGGAATACGACAACCTCTATCTGGCTGCCAAAGCCCGGAGTGAATGTGACTGGCTCGTCGGTATCAATGGGACATCCGCACTGAGCATCGCCGCCGGGCGTGGCACCTATTCCGTAGGACGTGTGCAGACACCCACGCTGGCAATGGTGTGCGAACGCTACTACGAGAACAGCCGTTTCACTCCCGAAACCTTTTTCGGACTGCATTTTACCACGGACGGATGCGGTACCGGTGAAACCGTCAAGTTCTCTTCCGCAGAGAAGTGGAAAGAGAAAAGCGTGGCAACGGAACTATATAATAAGGTAAAGGCAGCCGGTTCCGCTACCATAATAAAAGTCGAGCGCAAGGAGAAGACGGAGGACACGCCGCTTCTGTATGACCTTACTTCCATCCAGAAAGATGCCAACACCAGGCACGGGTTCACAGCGGAGCAGACACTTGACATCGTGCAGAAGCTCTACGAGAAGAAACTCGTGACCTATCCCCGTACCGGCAGCCGCTATATTCCCGAAGACGTGTTCGCGGAGATACCGAAGCTGCTCGCCTTTGCCGGCTCCCTGCCCGAATGGGCGGGTAAGGTTTCCGGTGGTACGAAGCCTACCCGCCGGAGCGTGGACGACGGCAAAGTGACCGACCACCACGCCCTGCTTGTCACGGGCGAAAAACCGCTGTTCCTTGCCAAAGACGACGCGACAATCTACCACATGATAGCCGGGCGCATGATCGAGGCGTTCTCGGAGAAATACGTCAAGGACGTGACCACGGTTACGGCCGAGTGCGGCGGCTTGGAGTTCACGGCAAAAGGCTGTATCATCAGACAGGCCGGATGGCGTGCCGTATGCAAGGCTGCCGAAAAGACAGAAAAAGAGGAGCCGGAACCGGAAACGGTACTGCCCGACTGGAAAGAGGGCGATACATTGGCGGTCAAGGCTTCCTCCATCACGGAAGGCAAAACCAAGCCGAAACCCCTGCACACCGAAGCCACCCTGCTCGCGGCGATGGAGACCGCAGGCAAGAACATCGAGGACGAGGAACTGCGCCAGGCATTGAAGGACTGCGGTATCGGCACCCCCGCCACCCGCGCCTCCATCATCGAGACGCTCTTTGCCCGTGAGTACATGACCCGCTGCAAGAAATCGCTCGTGCCCACGGAGAAAGGTCTGGCACTCTATTCCGTTGTCAAGACGATGCGTATTGCAGACGTCGGCATGACGGGAGAATGGGAAAAGGAGCTTGCACGTATCGAGCGTGGAGAGGTGTCCGCCGAAGTGTTCCGGCATGAGATTGAGGGTTACACCACTGAAATCACCTCGGAACTGCTGTCATGCGACAAGCTGTTCGGGCATAAGGACTCCGGCTGTGCCTGCCCCAAGTGCGGCACGGGCAGGATGCAGTTCTATGGGAAGGTGGTACGTTGCGACAACGCGGATTGCGGCCTGCCCGTGTTCCGTCTGAAGGCAAGCCGCAATCTGTCCGATGATGAAATCAGGGAACTGCTGACCACCGGAAAGACGAAGGTCCTGAAAGGCTTCAAGAGCAAGCAGGGCAAGAGCTTTGATGCGGTTGTCGCTTTTGACGCGGACTACAACACCACGTTCGTGTTCCCCGAAACGAAAAAGGGCGGTACGGCGAACAAAAGTCGCGGCAACCACCCCGGAAAAGGAAAATAATCAGTACCTTCGCCACTGGTTCATTGTCATTCTGTTTTCTTGTTCAAGAATACTGTTTTTACAATGGATTTAGTGGTGGCACTTCGGGAGGGATACCCGGAGTGCTTTTTACTTCCTATTACCCATCCTATTTTTTATTCATCCACTAAATCCAAGAATATATGAACAAGAAGAACAAGAAAGAGCAGACCGAACTGTCCTATTACGGGTTGTACCTGCTGAATTACCTCAAGGAGAACAAGTTTGAACAGGCAAACGACGCGGCATTCATAAAGGGACGTGCCGACAGTGCCGCAGAAACCTACGAGCGTGCTAGATTGGAAGGCTATCCCGCCGACGGCGCGCAGGAACTGGCGATGGCGGAGCTGTTGCAGGGACTCCACTATTCCCGGTACAACATCCTGCATGAAGTCGTGGAGAACGAGTTCGCCGGTGAGGTGCCGGAAACGGAGCGCGGGGCGTTCGTGGCAAGGCTGTTGCCGCTTGTCGGCAATGTCTTTTCCATCTATGACCTTTCGGACGACCATTTCGCCCTCTCTCCCGAATACGACCTGCTTTATACCGAACTGACCGGAGCCGTGGTCCTTTATATCGAGGCGTATGGCGTTTAACCGCAAACAGAAGCTACGGGACAACATCGAGGCTTTACGGACGGCATTCATCCTTGACAGGGAGCGGCGCACGCCCACGGCACGCGAGCACCTGCTTCTGGAAAGGTTCTGCGGTTTCGGGGGACTGAAATTCATCCTCAATCCCGCAAAGGAACTGACGGACGCCGTCCATTGGGCGAAATCGGACCTCGAACTTTTTGCCCCGACGGTGGAGCTGCATAGGCTCATCCGGGAAAACAGCAATGACGATAACGAATACAAGCGGTATATGGACAGTCTGAAAGGCTCCGTCCTCACCGTTTTCTACATCCCTGCGGAGATAACCGGCACCATCGCGGACGTGCTGCACGAACACGGCATACGCCCTGACCGGGTGCTGGAGCCGTCGGCAGGCGTGGGTGCCTTTGTGGATGCGGTACTGGACAACAGCCCGGACGCCGACGTGATGGCGTTCGAGAAAGACCTGCTCACGGGCAAGATCCTGAAACACCTGCACCCCGACCATAAGATGAGGATACAGGGTTTCGAGAAGATAGAGAAGCCTTTCAACAACTATTTTGACCTGGCAATCTCCAACATCCCGTTCGGTGACGTAGCCGTGTTCGACCCTGAATTTTCGGGAAGCAAGGACACCGCAAGGCGTTCGGCGGCGAAGACGGTACACAACTACTTCTTCCTGAAAAGCCTTGATACGGTGCGTGAGGGCGGCATCGTGGCATTCATCACCTCGCAGGGCGTGTTGGATGCCCCGTCCAACGTACCCATACGCGAGTACATGATGCGTCATGCCAACCTGGTGGGTGTAGCCCGCCTGCCTAACAACCTCTTCACGGAGAACGCGAACACGGAAGTGGGCAGCGACCTGATTCTCCTGCAAAAGAACAGCAACAAGAACGGAGAACTGTACTATAATGAAAAATTGTTCGTGCAGACCGAAAAGACACCTATCGGCACTTCGGTAAACGCATACGCCAACAGCATAAGCCTGCCTTCCAACACGGATATAATCAAAGGTACCGACCCTTACGGGAAGCCTGCCTACAAGTATATACACCGGGGTGATACCACCCAACTGGCGGAGGACCTTCGGGAGCATCTGAAAATAGAACTGCAACAACTGGATAAGGGACTGTATGAGAAATACAGCCTGCATCCGGTACAGAGTAAAAGTACGGCAGAGGAGGTGTCACCCGCTCCGACAGCCGCAACTGTAATGCCTGCCATGACAGAGAGTTCCAAAAATACAGAGAAGGTGCAGCCTGTGGAAGAAAAGCCGGAGATAGAACCGCACCAGCCGGATATCTCGGTCAGTGTGCAGCTTGACCTGTTCGACCTTTGGGGATTCACCGAAGCGGAACGGAAGCAGGCTGTTACGGGCAAAAAGAAAAAGGCATCGGACAAAACGGCGAAAAAGGCAGGTGCGAAAAAGAGTGCGCCAATTCAGCCGAAGGTGCAAAGCACACCGAAAGCCGTGCCATCGCCACAAGCCGTGACTTCCCCCGTACCGGAAAACAAGGAAGCAAAACAAGGGAATACCATCGGACAAGGCAATCCGGAAGATGTGTATGCAGCCATCAACAGGGAGGACAATCCGCCCATCAACGGTTTCTATGAGATGATTATGGACCTCACGCCCGAACGACGGGCGGAACTTCGGCAGGTGGCGGCACGGCATGGAGAGGAACAACAGAAAGAGACAGAAGCTCCCAAAGAGGCAGTCCGGCAGTCCGAACCGGCACAAGAGACTCTCGTGGCGGCTTCCACCTTGTTCTCCGAACCGGAAGCGGAAAAGGCACCGGACTTGTCGCCACGCCCATACCACCGCACACCGGAGATGCACCTGCGTGAGGGGTCATTGGTGGCAAACAGGGCCCATGACAACATCGGCTATCTCAAGGACATCACACCATACGGTGCGACCTTCCAACCGCTCGGACTGATCGGTTATCAGAAGGAGAAAGCACTGTTATATGTCTCGCTCCGTGACGCATACGAGCGGTTGTACCGTTATGAATCGCTACGGCGCGAGGAAAATGTTCCGTGGCGGGAACATCTGAATACCTGTTATGATGAGTTCGTCATGCGTTACGGCAACCTCAATGCCGGACAGAATGTGAAGCTGGTGATGATGGACGCCGCAGGGCGTGACATACTCTCGTTGGAGCGTGCCGAAGAAGGGAAATTCGTCAAGGCGGACATCTTTGAGCATCCCGTTTCCTTTTCGGTGGAAACTGACATCCATGCAGGCTCGCCCGAAGAAGCCTTGTCCGCCTCGCTCAACAAATACGGCGGTGTCAATCTGGAGTATATGCGCACCATTACCGACGGGACGGAGGAGGAACTGCTCACCGCCCTCAAAGACCGCATCTATTTCCATTACCTTCGAGGAACTGGACTTCAACTTCGGTTATGTAAAGAAGAAGATTATGTAAGGTTTGATGACATAACAAACTTACAATTAGTAACTTATTCTGCAAAAAACATGATTTACTTTACATAATATTCAGATAATACAATTATATTGAGAAAGAAACAATATTGTTTTGAACTTAAATAATCATCGTATGAACTATGAATCACAGGATTTAAACAGTTTTGACCATTTAATTAAAAGGGCTAGTCTGTATTTGAAAGAGAATTTGTCCTACTCTCCAGCAACAATTAATGTTTATCACAAGTTTTGGAAACGATTATCACATTTTTTGAAGGAGTCATCATACACTAAGTATGATAAATCTGTCGGTGAAGAATTCATCCTCTTTGCATTAGGAAAGAAAGAACCATTGCAATATAATCGCTTCCAAAAGAATTTAGTCAGGAGTGTGAAATTTATTACTGAATTTTCTTTAGATAATAAAATCACAGTAATGCCAGAGGTGGAAGATTTTACTAGTAATATTGGAGTACTTATAGAGTCTTTTCTCCTATACCGAGAAAAGGAAAATCGTTTATCTTTACGGACACGACATGATGATCGATTGTATTTATCAAAATTTATCCATTATCTAAATGCTGTAGAAATTTCAGAGGTGGAGCAGCTTCATCTGAGTATTATAACAAATTTTTTACAATCTTTAAATACAAGCCAGCGTGCAATGAGAAGTTCATGTATAATTCGGCTACGTAAAATGTTTAGTTATTGGTATGACCAAAAAGTGATTGCTATAAATTTAGCCCGGCAATTACCAAATGATGTTTATAGACAACAAGCAAAGTTACCTTCTGTATATACCAAATTAGAGATAACTACTATGCTTAATAGCATAGATCGTTCGAACGGTCAAGGAAAAAGGGATTATGCGATACTATTACTTTTGTCTCGGTATGGTTTAAGAGCTTCAGATATATGTCAATTAAAGTTCATGAATATTCAGTGGGAAGAAAACACAATAACAATAGACCAATATAAGACAGGGAAACATTTGGAATTGCCCCTATTGAAAGAAGTAGGAGAAGCCATCATTGATTATCTTAAATATAGCCGCCAGAAATCAACACTGCCAAATATATTTTTAAAATTAAAACCTCCCTATGGACCAATGAGTTCAGGCTCAATATATGATGCAGTAAACAAAGCAATGCGTTTTGCAGGAATTAAACCAAATTGTCGCAAGCATGGCTCCCATATATTTCGTCATACTTTAGCTAGTCTACTGCTAAAAGAGCAATCTGTACTCCCTATTATATCTGAAGTATTAGGACATACTTCAACTGATTCTACTAAAACATATATCAGAATAGATATAGATGCATTGAGAATATGTGCATTGGAAGTTCCTGTAGTTGATTCAAATTTTTACATTCAGAAAGGAGGATGTTTCTATGAGTAATTATAATTTCAGTAGTGTGTATGCCAAGCATATGACAGATTTGATATCAATGAAACGTGATTTTGGTTATAAATATGTAACAGAGGAATTTGTTCTTTATCAATTCGATCAGTATGTTGTTTGTAACAATTTTACATTTACTACAATTACGCCAGAAGTTGTAGAAGGGTGGATGGAGAAAAGGCAGAATGAAACTGATGCTACAAGATATAGTAGAATATCCGCATTGATTCAACTTGCATCCTATATGTGTGACATTGGAATCTCTAATTATATACCACGAATGCCTCGGATATCCAAGTCTGATTTTGTTCCTTATATCTATAGTCATGAGGAAATACAAGCGATTTTTAAAGCTTGTGACAATCTTATACTATCAGGTTTACATTTCAACTCTGTTATCATAATACTTCCGACATTATTCCGAATGCTCTATGCAACAGGTATTAGAATATCTGAAGCTCGTAATCTTCAGGATACTGATGTTCATTTAGACGAAAATTATTTGGTAATAAAAGGAGCAAAAAACATGACAGATAGGATTGTCCCTATATCCCAATCGCTATCTAATGTATGCCGGCAATATGTTTATTATCGAGAGAGGCTTCCCTTGAAAATAGACAAAAAGTATTTCTTTTTAAGTCTATCAGGTCGTAAATGTGGTGCAAATCATACCATCTTCAGATGGTTCAGATTGATATTAAAAGATGCCGGAATACCCTTTACCGGAAATCATCATGGGCCTCGGATTCATGATTTACGACATACTTTCAGCCTGTATGCCATGGAAAAGATGACTAGAGAGGGATCTGATATGTATCATTCTATGCCTGTTTTAGCAACCTATCTTGGGCATAAAACCACACAGTCAACAGAGCATTATGTGCGGCTTTGCAGAGTAATGTTTCCTGAACTAGAGAGAAAAGTAGAATTTATTAACCAACAAATTTATCCAGAACTAGAATATGGGAACGACTGATTTTGCAAGGTATCTAGCTAATTTTCTTACTAAATATTTACCTTCAGAAAGAGGTGCAAGTAAAAATACCATATTGGCTTATCGGGATACTTTTATTATTTTATTCCATTATATGGAGCAGGAAAAACATATAATACCTAAAAAGATATGTTTGAGTGATCTCAATAAAGACAATATTGTAGATTTTCTACGCTGGCTTGAAACAACTAAAGGAAATAGTGTAAAAACTAGAAATGCCAGATTAGCAGCTATACGTTCTTTTTTCGATTATCTGCAATATCTTGAACCTGCAAATGTTTTTGAATGCCAAAGGATTATGTCCATTCATGTGAAAAAGACAGAGAAAAAAGTCATGAAATACCTTACAACAGAAGGTATAAGACTTTTGCTAAAACAACCTGATCAAAAAACATGGAGAGGAAGAAGAGATTTGGCTATGATAGCATTAATGTATGATATCGGTGCTAGGGTACAGGAAATAGCGGATATAACTATTGGGAGTATCCGGTCATTGGAACCTTATACGATAAAGATTACAGGAAAAGGTAATAAGACAAGGATTGTTCCCATGATGAAGGAACAAATGAAGTTTCTGATTCAGTATATGCAAGAAAATCAGTTATTACAAAATAGCTTTAGACCAACACCTCTGTTTTTTAACGCAAGAAATGAAAAGTTTACAAGAGCTGGGATAAGTTATATTCTGCAAAAATACCTCCAAATGGCTCGTCAAAAAAATCCGTTGTTGGTACCCGAAGGAATAAGCTGTCACTCATTAAGACACTCCAAAGCTATGCATTTGCTACAAGCCGGAGTTCCTTTGATTTATATCCGAGATTTACTAGGGCATGAATCAGTTGTTACAACAGAAGTTTATGCAAGAGCTGATTCTTTACAAAAACGGAAGGCTTTGGAAAGTGCCTTTGAAAAAGTATCTGATGATCTAAAGATGCCCTCTTGGCAAACAAATCAAGATTTATTAGATTGGCTAAAAAGTTTATAGATACGATGATTGAGAACTGATTTGAGAGGTGAACATTAAGCTTTTGAGTTATATTTATATAAAATTGTAGATTCCTCTCATTCAGTTCTTTATAGCTGATTAAATATTTTGTTTTACTTTTTATGCAGATATATTAGCGTTGTATCTTGTTTTTTTATAATTTTGGGAAAGGTAAAATAGTTTTTACTTATAACTAAGGAGAAGTTATGGAAGCATTCATAAGTTATAGATCACCGTCATATACTCAATTAAAAGAAAATAATTGTAAATTATTAAATGGTGAAATCTGTAATAAGCAAACGGCGCCTAATTGCCATTTTAGAGGTTGTTCTTTTAGAAGAGCATCTATATTTGCAAATAGACAAGATTTTAATTGTAATATTGTTCCGCCAAGAGCAATGTTACCACATGATGTGCTATTAACTCCTAAAGATTTTTTCAAATTCTGTCCAGACTTGAAACATACAATTGCTAATCATGATACTTTCATTCGCTTCGAGATAAATAAAAACGAACAAATTGATAGCTTTTGGACAAATATCGAACTTGATTTCTGGAAAATTGCATGTGCGAATAAGAAGCTCCCTACAATGTATTATGATATTTATTTGGATGAAGAAGAGAAGACTAAAGCAAACCCAATACATTTTAATTCTATAAGTAAAGAACGTATTCGATTATACAACCGAATTATCGTTTTTATAGAACCTCAACCCCATTCCGCAGAATCAGGCTGGGGCAGATACGCTAATTGTTTTATCCAAGTTTGCCAGAATTGCAACCATATCTTCCTACTAAGTATAAAAGCTTTAAAACATTTATCCAAGAATAATCAAGAAATATGTTGTCCATATTGTCAAAAAGGGAAATATGTTTATACTTTTCATAATTGGGGAAAATTCCCAATAACCTACAATTATTCTGGTGAAAAAAATCCATATGCTTCAATTTCTCCAGACATGATGATTAATTTGTTATTAGATAACAGTAAAAAAGCTCCTCATGATCACATACTAATATGCATGAATGCAGAATCTTTCCCAACTGGTATTCCTATAATCCAAATGGGGGGGCTATTTGTAGATATATTTAGAAATATTGTGATAAATGGAAATATAGAAATGCGTGTTTATAATTCCGAAACTCAATCTGTAAATCATTATAATTTGTAATTCAATGAAAATAACGACTGAAATAAATGGCTTTATTGAAGACTACGTTAAAGAATTAAGAGAGGGCAATGCCTCTTTATTTGTAGGAGCTGGTATTTCTAGAGGGGCAGGATATGTTGATTGGAAAGGATTGTTATGTGATATCGCTAACTCCTTAGGACTGGATATAAATAAAGAATATGATTTGCTCTCAATAGCTCAATATCACGTGAATAAACACGGAAGAACTAGGATAAATAAAACGATTCTTGAAGAATTTACAGAAGAATTAGAAGAGACTGAGAATCATAATATTATAGCAAGATTGCCATTTCAAACGATTTGGACAACTAACTATGATACTTTAATTGAAGATGCTTGTAAGAAGTATAATAAAATAGTTGATGTAAAATCTTCTGTCAAACAACTTTTCTACAATAAACCTAAAAGAGATTTAGTGCTATATAAAATGCATGGGAGTATTGAGTATCCAGATGATGCTGTATTAACAAAAGAAGATTACGAAGGATATTTTACTACTCATGAAGCATTTATTACAGCTCTTAGTGGAGAATTAATTTCTAAAACTTTATTGTTCATAGGTTTTAGTTTTAGTGATCCGAATATTGATTATATATTAAGTAGACTTAATTTTAAGTATAAACATAAGGAAAAGGAACATTATTGCTTATTGAAAAAATATAGTTTGAATGATTTTGATAATTGTCAAGCTGATTTAGAGTATAATCTAAGGAAACAACAATTATTAATAATGGAACTAAAACGTTATGGAATAACTACTATTTTGATAGAACAATATTCTGATATTACATTGATTTTATACGAGATAGAAAGAAGATTTAGAAAAAAATCCATTTTTATTTCTGGGAGTGCTGAAGAATATACTCCCTTTAGTAATTTGCAAGCTCAAAAATTTGTTCATTTATTAGCAAAATCAATTATTCAGAAAGGGTATGTGATAATAAATGGGTTTGGATGGGGGATTGGAAGTGCCGTCATAAATGGTGCATTAGAGGCTATTTACAAAAATCCTAAAAAATACTCAGAAAATCAACTGGTATTAAAACCATTTCCACAATTTGAAACAGGAAGTAAGAAACTTCCGGAATTATGGGAGGAATACAGATACAATATGATTTCTCAGTCAGGTGTATCTATAATTATATTCGGTAATAAAAAAGATAATGATGGTAATATAATAAATGCTGATGGCGTATATAGGGAATTTGAAATTGCTAATGAAAAAGGAGTAATACCAATTCCTATATTTTACACAGGTTATATGGCTAATGAAATATTTGAAAAGATAAAAGAAGATCCTTTGAAATATTACAACAGCAATGAAACGTTCGAAAAAATAGAAAAATTAAAAATTGATTTTGATGATATAGAGACTTCTGTAAAATTAATTATGGATATAATAAATTGTTTAAATTAGTTATGATTAGAAAAGTTTTTTATAGTTTTCATTTTGATAATGATAACTGGAGAGCAGGCCAAGTAAGAAATATTGGTGCTGTTGAAGGAGACAAACAAGTTAATGGTAATAAATGGGAGGACATTAAATCTTCGTCTGAAACAAAAATTAAGGCGTGGATAGATGATAATCTCAAAGATAAATCTTGTTTAATTGTGTTGATTGGCTCACAAACAAGTCAGAGACATTGGGTTGATTATGAAATAAAAAAAGCTTGGGAATTGGGTAAAGCTGTATGTGGAGTTTATATACATAATTTAAAAGATGTTTATGGTAATCAATCGAAAAAAGGAAAAAATCCCTTTGAAAATTACACTATCGGAGGAAAATCTATGGCTAATATAGCACCTGTTTTCGACTCAAAATATTCAACAAGCACATATGTGTATGATGATATAAAAGACAATATTGCAGATTTAGTTGAAAAAGCGATACAAATTAGGAATCAATATTAACTGCCAATTATATCTTGATAAGAGAGGGATAAAACGGTAACTTTACCTGTTTTATCCTTTTTTTATTTTAGCATGTATATAAAAGTCTATTATACTTTTGCATATTTATTATGTAAACAAATTAGCAACAATTTAATATATAAATATCTGATATTCACATGCGTATACATGTTAACTTTACATAATCTTCTTCTTTACATAACCGAGGTTATGAATAGCTTTTCATAACTTCGGAGAGCGTTGGATTCCCACCGGCGTGTATTCCGCCTACATGAGCCACTTGTATGAGACGGACGTGCGGATCGGCTACTCCACCAGCCTGGATGAGCTCTCCGTTTCCTGCGGACACAGGAGCATGAAGATTACGGACGAGTTTCTCGTCAAGGGGCACTACCGGCACTATGACGGTATGCACCTTCTCAAGCACGCCCTGCACAACACCTGCCCGGACATGATGAAGCCGACCGGCCAGAAGGACGAGCATGGAAACGACATCAAGGTGCGTGACAGCGAGGGCATACAGCTTGCCAACGCGAAGATTGACGAGATACGAAACGGCTTCTCCGAATGGCTGGAAGAGCAGTCGCCGCAGTTCAAGGAGCGGTTGACAACGATGTACAACCGCAAGTTCAACTGCTATGTGCGTCCGAAATATGACGGTTCGCACCAGACCTTTCCCGACCTCAATCTGAAAGGACTGGCAAGCCGTGGCGTGAAGAGCATCTACCCCTCGCAGAAGGATTGTGTCTGGATGCTGAAACAGAACGGCGGGGGCATTTGTGACCATCAAGTTGGGACCGGCAAGACGCTCATCATGTGCATGGCGGCCCATGAAATGAAGCGTCTGGGCATGGTGCACAAGCCGATGATTATCGGATTGAAGGCGAACGTGGCGGAGATTGCCGCCACCTACCAGGCTGCCTATCCGAACGCGAGGATATTGTATGCCTCGGAAAAGGATTTCTCGGCGACCAACCGCGTGCGCTTCTTTAACAACATCAAGAACAACGACTATGACTGTGTCATCATGTCGCACGACCAGTTCGGCAAGATACCGCAGTCACCGGAGTTGCAGCAGCGTATCTTGCAGGAAGAACTGGACACGGTGGAGGAAAACCTCGACGTGATGCGCCGGCAAGGTAAGGACATCTCACGCGGTATGCTGAAAGGATTGGAAAAACGCAAGCTCAACCTGACGGCAAAGTTGGAAAAGATTGAGCATGACATCCGTTCACGCACGGATGACGTGGTGGATTTCAGGCAGATGGGCATCGACCACATTTTTATAGACGAGAGCCATTATCAGAACTTTTATGAGTTTCCTATTAAATTACTCAATTATTTAGTAATCATTTGTTTTGAGCCGTAAACAGTTCTGATTATATTCCGTCTATAATTGTAGAATAACTTTCAAACAAGATGCGATTATGGACATATTTAATCTGAATGAAAAAGTCAAGGGGCTTATTTCTTATTTACAAGACACCGGTTATTCAGCCATGTACATAGACTATGTGAAGAAAATGGCTGAGTGGCTATCGGGAAATGCTAACCATTACAAATGGCAGAGTCTCGCCGACGTTGAACCGACATTAAAAGAATTGTGGTCCAACAAGTATACTTATAGGAACAAGGTACGCCTGTTGCGTGTAATCTGCCAATATATCGAGAATGGATTATTACCCGATGGTCGCAAACACTACAGCAAGCCTCACCACTACGAGTTGCTTGGCGCAGAATACAAGGATGTAACGGACATGGCTTTCAACATGGTAGGCAGACGTTGCAAATTTTCAACAAATGTGAAGTATGCGCTATCTTCGTTCTTCTTCCGGCTACAGGAAATGGGGGTGTACTCATTCGAATCAATAACAGAGAATACGGTATTGGAAGTGTTTTCCAAAGAGGGAAAACCGAAAATGGGCCATTCGCTCAAATATTCGGTGGAATATGGGCTGAAAGCCTGTTTACCCCACTATGGCAAATCCGTTGAACGTATAATCGCATATCTGCCGTCCATACCCAACATGCGGAAGAACATTCAATACCTTACGGAGCAAGAGCTGACTGCTATCAGGCATACTTTAGAACACGACGGCACAATATCTCTGCAGGACAAAGCCATCATAACCCTGGCCATGTACACGGGATTGCGTGGGTGTGACATCTCTGCACTCACGCTTGACAGCTTCGATTGGGAACACGACCTGATAAAAATCACTCAGGTAAAGACGGGACAGCCCCTTACATTGCCACTCCGTGCCGTGGTAGGAAACGCTGTATTTGATTACCTGCTCAAAGAACGTCCCCGAAGCCCGGAACCATATGTTTTTCTCACAGTACGCGTGCCATACAGAAGGCTTCATACAAGCAATCTCGATGCCATATGCTCAAAAGTCATGTGCAAAGCAGGAATAAGACAAGGTGAAAATGAGAGAAAGAGTCTGCACCTGTTCCGCCACAATGTGGCGACGGCCCTGTTGCAGGGCGGTGTGCAGCAACCTGTCATAAGTGCCACCCTCGGCCATGCGTCCCCAGATTCTCTCGACCGCTATCTCAATGCAGAGTTCAAACGTTTGAAAGAGTGCTCGCTAAGCATCGAAGGCTTCTCCGTTGGAAAGGAGGTGTTTGGCTGATGAAAACGATTTCATTCCTCTCTGATGCGATAAAAGGATACGTAAAATACCGCAAGGCTTCCGGACGTGATAGCCATAGCTATGTCAAGAATGTAATACTGTTTGACCATTTTTGTAAGAGGGAATATCCCGGACAGACCGAACTATCCCAGGAAATCGTGGATAGATGGTGCAAGCAACGTCCATCTGAATGCACAAACTCTTGCGTGTCACGTGTCTATCCTGTTTTGGACTTCATCAAATACATGAACAAACGTGGAATGACGAAAATTGCCGTGCCGAAAGTGCCAAGGTCTGTGCCAAGGACTTATATGCCGCATCCGTTTACACACGAGGAATTAAAACGCTTCTTCAACGCTTGCGACAATATAAGGCCAAGACGTGGCATGCTTGCAGCTATTCAACGCATGACACTGCCGGTGTTCTTCCGCTTATTATACAGCTCTGGGATGAGGACAACCGAAGCCATCTTGTTGGAGCGCAATGATGTAAACCTTGAAAATGGCGTGGTTTCCATCAAGCGCGGCAAAGGATATGATCAACATTATGTGGTTCTTCATGACACAATGCTGGAACTGATGCGTACCTATGACGAAAGAATAGCAGAGTTAGTCCCGCATCGCAGGGTGTTTTTTCCAACACCGGATGACACGCCGCACCCTCCTGTATGGGTGACGTATCACTTCCGGGTGCTGTGGCAAAGCTGCAATTCATCCCACGCAATTCCATATGAGCTAAGACATAACTACGCTATAGAGAACATAAACAGCTGGACACATCAAGGGTTTGCCATACACGACAAGCTGTTGGCCCTGAGCAAGAGCATGGGACACAGGAAAACAGAAAGCACATTGGCCTATTATTCACTGACACCTGCGATTTCAGACATAATGGAGTGTGCCGACTGCGAGATTAACCAATAATTGACACAAAATGCTTATGAAAAAGAAGATTAGCCCGCAGGCCATGCAAATTGCTGGGTACTTGCATGACTGGCTTGAACATCATGTACCTTCCATCAAGGCATGCAGCCAACACACCAAGAGAAACTACCATGTTTCCTTGACGCTTTATGCAGAGTTCCTTAGAACGGCAAAAGGCATAACACCCGAAACATTGGACTCGGATTGCTTTTGCATAAAAAGAATTGAGGAGTGGATTGTCTGGCTGAAAAATGCAAGAAATTGCAGCCCCGCAACCTGCAATGTGAGATTGTCTGCCATACGCGCTTTCCTGAAATACATGTCGGACAGGGATATATCATTCGTTTCCGTATTTCTGCAAGCAGAGAATGTACCGAATGAGAAAACTTTCAAAAGAAAGGTCGTCGGACTCAGCAAGCAGGCTGTTGACACACTGCTGTCCGTGCCAAATCAAAGAACCACTATCGGTTTCCGTGATTACACGCTTATGCTCCTTCTGTATTCGACGGCTGTACGCATTAACGAGCTTTTGACGCTAAAAATAGGTAATATTGTCTTGAACTGCGCAAAGCCTCACATAACAGTAGTCGGGAAAGGACGAAAGAAGCGTCCCATACCTCTTTTGGCAAAGCCTATACAGTACTTGCAGAAGTATCTTGCAGAGCATCATCCTAATTCGGATGATGCGGAAGCCGTGCTTTTCTGTTCAAAAAGCAAAGGAGTGTATGCACCGATGTCTGCTGAAAATGTGAACAAGATGTTGAAACGGTACGCAAAAAAGGCACATGAAAAATGTGGTGATGTCCCCTTGGACATACATGCCCATCAGTTCAGACACGCCAAGGCATCCCATTGGCTTGAAAACGGCATGAACATCGCACAAATATCGTTCCTGCTTGGACATGAGAATATCCAAACAACTATGGTCTATCTTGACATAACTACGGAACAGGAGGAGAAAGCATTGGAAACGCTTGAGAACGAAAAACAGAGACGTGTCGAAAAGAAATGGAAAACGGTTGCAGGTAAAACAGAACTTGAAGTGTTCTTGGGCTTGCACAAATGAAAGATGGGGGGTGTTGTGCATTATAAATACAGCACCTCACTTGCCCCCAAATTTCCAAATAAATAATCCGAACTAAATTTAAACCATTTAATTGGATATCATTGGCTTAATATGCGTTTTGGGAAACTCATAAAAGTTCTGATAATGACATTTATATGGCAATATTTAATGAAAAATTTAAGAAAGCAAGACTGGATTAAAGTCCATATCTGTTTCATTTCATAAATGGACGTGACCATTCTCCATGTAATACGTTACAAAAGATTTTAGATGAAAAACAATTGATTAGCAATAAAGGATATATCTGTTTTTCCGCATCTCCGATAACAGCGATTAAGCGTTTTTTTGAGACGAAAACTAAAAGTACCGGACAACCCTTGTATTTACCATGGGGATTAGGCTTTACAAGAGATATATTGGTCCGTGATTTTGTTTTGGGGCAAGAAATGTAATCTATACAGATGGTAATGAAAATATACCTGATCATTTAATGTGGAGAACGGATATATTGAATGTGGATTTTTATGATTTTGAATATCTGCGAGAGTGGAGAATTAAAGGGAATGCATTTGATTTTTCTAAATTTCCTCAAGGAGATATTATTGTTGTTGCTCCCGATACAAACTCTTTGAATCATTTGGTCGTAAAGTTTGATATGAAATTTACGCCGTATGTAAATTGTTATACAGGGGATATTGAGGAAGATTGGAGCGAAGAATTTGTAAGAGAATGGAAAGGTATTTCTGTAGATAAATTAGGAATTGATAATTTATTGGATGATTTTGCAGTATCAGGAGCCACGATTTTACAAGAAATAGGTGAAGATATGGTGGAAAAATTAATATCAGAAACGCCTTGGAATTTACTTACAAAGAAATAAAATTATCGCAGATTGGACAGCGGTTTCTTTGCTACTTTCTTTGTCCGCCATTCCTGCTCACCGAAAGAAAGTAGGCCGGCGGAAGCCGCCACCACTCAAAAACGTGTATAAAGTCCCGTCACCTGCGTGAAGATGTCCTCCAGCATATCGCAATACACACCCTCATAACCGGCTATATCCTTTGTATTGCACTCAAATGTCTTTTTGCTGAATGTCTTGCGGTAGAAACGCATATTGTAAAGGTCTAATCCTTCGTCATAGGTGATGTCAAGGCGGTTGGCGCTGGTCTTGTTTTTGGCAAGGCTCATGCGCAGTCCGTTGCCCATGTTGATGAAGTCACGGCTGCCCGTCATGGCGGCAAAACGTCTGCCGCCTATCTGCTGTAAAATCGTCTGTGCTATCATAATGCTCTGTTTTTTAGTGTTGGCGGTGCGGACACCGCCAACTTGTTCACAATTCTGTTATTTCGGCAATGGATGTATATCGTTGCAACCATTCTTTCACACACTCCATGTTATACTCGCTCGTTATGACTGCCGTATGGCTGTTTATCGGGGTCATGCGTGTACTTTCGTAGCCGTCTATCCATTCCTTCAGAGTTCCTGCTCCCCATGTTGGGTTGTAAAACATGCGGTCTAACATGCAAATAGGGTCACTGAATTTGACTATCAGCGTCATGTAACCTGCGCTCATCGCTTGTCCTCCTTTCCCTGCCGTTTGTTCACCCATTCATCCCGTTTGGCTCTGCACTCCTCCAATGTGGGGCAGACACATGAGAACAGTTCCCCATTGCTATGGTGGCGATAATCGTACTGCACGAGCGTACGTTTACGTCTGCCAATGCCTGATTGGAAACTCTCGTACTTTTCTGTACCTGCCGTCTGGCAGGTACTCACTCCGTTAATGGTCATTCTTGTAGTCATAATCGTTTATTTTTGAATAAATCTTGCCAAATACTTTTCTTGTACGCCGAGTGCTTCGGCATAGGCACTCAACTGGGCGGCATATCGGGTGCGGTAATAGTTTCTCTCCATTCCGTTCTTGGATAGTCCGATATGTACCCTTATATCGTTCAAATGTCTTTTGACGATATACTTGTAATAGTGGAGTTTCCTCTTTCTGTCCATATCCTTATATCTTATGTTGCTAAAAATGTACTGACAGAACTCTGTTTCTCATCACCATTACGGGATTGCTCGTATAGCGTTGATGAAGGTAGAAATGATGAGAGCCGAAGCCGTAAAGGAAGAACTTGTCAAGTTCGTGTTTCTCGGCAAACTCCTTTACGCTTCTTCTCAATTCTTCCTCGCTTTGACAAAAAGTGAGGAGGTTTACAAATTCAAGGAACATAGTGGGGATTTCATCGTCCCACAAGCAAATCATGCTTTCAATTCTTATTTCCATTTTATTATTGTTTTAGGGTTTATATTATGCTACTTTTCCCATTCGCTTGCGAATTAGGCTCATGTTGCTGTCCACAAGGCTGATAATACGGTCATGATATTCGGTGTTGGAGTTGCATACTCCACGACTTTGTACCACTCGGAATGTCTTTAACGATACCTCTACCGTTTCAATGCGCACTCCGTCTATGGTAGCCGAAAGGATGAGGGAGTTCTTTTTGAGGTAATAGGAGTTGGACCACACGCAATGGTGCATTGCCGTTCCTTCCTCCGCAAACTCCACCACACTCTCCAATACACGGATGTTCAGTGTCCCGTCCGTAAAGACGATACCGAAAAACTTGCCTTTGAGTTTGCGGTATTCTTTCTCGTGTTTCTTCGCTTCCTGCCTCCGTTCCTTCAACTGCTCACGCTCCCTCTGCCTGTTGCGTTTCTGCACCAATTTGTCGTGTTCGGCTTTGAGGTCTGAGGGACAGACATACTTCGGGCTGTTCGTGTCCTTGCCGAAATGACGGAGCAAGTCTATCGTATCACGCCACATAGAGCCGTCAGAAATGGTGTAGCCGTTACGGATGCAGATTTTAACGGATGCCCAATACCTTTCCATATCGAAAGAGCGGTTCAGATAGTAACGTAACATCGGGTATTGCCCTGCTTTCATCAGTGTTTCCACTCGGCTGTCGGAAAGGATGGCTTTGAAAAAGTCATACGGTAAAATACCGTAACATTCACCCTTGAAGCCGTTGCGCTTCAATTCGGGTATGAAACGCTGTCGGGGATAGGTACATATCGGGTTTATGTCGTATGCCCGATATTCTTGACACTTGCGCACCTCCATATCGCTGCATTCATTCCATAGGTCGTAGTACATGATGGACATTCCACGCAGTCGGGCGATTGTCGTAGTCTTTCCATTGGGGGCAATCCACCTCTGCACCACTTCAAAGATGGAATACTCGGCTGCTTGTCCTGCCTTGTACCGTGACTTGACGAAGAAGAAGCGTATCACCTGGTATTGCTTGCTGGTGGTGACAATGGAGAAATACTCGTTCTCGCTGAAAACGCTCTTTCGGGTGCGCAACGCTTCCAACTCCATGCCGCAATGGGGGCAGGCGCATCCGCAAATGGTGTCCGCAAGGTCATGGTCACTCTTCCACGAGTGACCGCACTCGGTACAGATATTCGTGCCGTCCGCCCTCTTTATCGCATAGTGGCTGAAACAATGGCGGAAAGCGTATGTCTGCTGTGTGTCTGTCAGTTTGGGCAGTCGTTTGCTCAAACGTGCAACTTCTTTCTGTATGCGTGTTTTCGGTCTCATAATTAAAAATCAAATAAGGTGGGTTGTACATTCGTTTCTTTTTTCGCTGTGGTGGTCGGCTTGTTCCGGCTTTGCAGCCTGCGCAGTTCCTCGTTTTGGTATTGGCGGAGGGCGTTCTGCCGTGCTTCCGCCTTTTCCTCTGCCGTGAGTTCAACCACATGGTTTACCGCAACATGGCATTGCAGGGGGTTGCCCACCTCTATCTCGTTCTCGTCATAGTAGTGGACGGCTTGACCGTATATCTCACCGTCTGAAAAGCCGTTGCAGCCACTTTTCTGCACATAGTTCAGAATGTAGGTCACACAATCGTCTATGTTCTTGGCTGGGTTGCGGTAGTTCTTGGCGAAAAGTTCATCTTCCGCTGCACGCTGCTCCAAGTACATCTGTATCGTTCTCTTGAAATGGTCTGTTCCTTTCATGTCGTCAAATTTTAGAGGGGTTGTCGTTTGAATAAAGTATATCGCAGTCCTCCACTTCGGTGGGAAGTCTGAAAAGGGGATAGTGTGAGAAGTAAGGCAGTGCGTTTCCCTCCCCGTCCGTAACGGGCGAGACGATTTGCACCTGCCAATCATTCATCCACTTGTCTATCATGCGGATTTCGTCATCTGTCAGTCCTGTTGCATCACCGTTTATGAGGTAACACAGACTCCATGTGGGTATCTTTTCCGTTGTCTTGTTCATACCGCTGTCGTTTTCAGATTGTCTGTTTCAATATTTCTCTCCAATAAGTAGGTGCTACCTCGCTGAGAAGGAAGTCTATGAAGTCTTTCCGTGTTTCCTTGTTCAGTTCGTGGTAAAGTTCACGGAAAACGGAAAAATTGCCGTTGATGTATGTCTCCACCATGTACTCGAAGATGTTATCCACCTCGTAGAACCTGCACTGCTGTGCTGCCGTCTTGCTGCTTCTCTTTGCCATGTCTGTAAGGATTAAAAGGTAAATAACCAAAGGATGAAGCCGAAGAAGGCGATAACGGAAAGGATAAATACGGTTACGCCAATCACCATTCGGTACACTCCATTTACTACATCTCTGATAATGCTCCAAAGGATACCTGCCACCCAAAGGATACCATGCACGGACAAGGTACATACCGCCAGCCCTGCCAATCGTGCCATCTGTCTGAAGTTCAAAGCCATTGTTCTCATATTTTCGATGTTTTTAATTTTTAATGCGGATTCAAGAGCTGAGGGAGTTGAGTTTCAATCTATTTATCTGCCTCTTGTTTATCCGACATTTTTTTTAATACGTCTTTCTGTCGCATCGGTCGTTTTCGTTTCGGGTGCTTAAAAAGGTAGGGATTAGGAAATGCAAGGTTTTTCGGGGAAAATACTACCCGAAGGGCTGGAGATTTTTGCTGAAAACAGGAGGCTTGACCTTGCATTTTCGTCCAATCCCGGAATTACCTTTGCGCCCAGAACGGAAATGACTGACTGATGCGGCTCACTGAAAGACGTAAAAATGGAGGTAAACAGAGATGGAGGCAGATTTGAGAAAAAATCTCCTAAAATCTGTATGAGAAGAAAAAGGGACTTGTCTGAAAGCGTGGAACGGCAAATACCGCACAAGGGATGTATGTCCGTATCTGAACGGCTGAATACCTTCAGGTGGGAAGGTACGGGCATTCTTCCCGGTTTGCCTTCCGTGGGTGACGGCTTGGTCCACCTCTGGAACGGGCGGTCATACACGGTTCCCGCTTTCAGAAAAATGGAACAACTAAAAAAGGTACACTGAAATCTCCGTAAAAGCACTTCTTGGCATGAACACAAAAGAAATGGACCTCATGTCATCAGTCTAAACAAGGTTTAGGCGTGACATGAATACTATGTATTTAAACGTAAGAAATGCATAAAAAAGCAGAATGCATTCTGAAGAATCTTATCAAAAAGAACAAGAGAATTTCATACTAACCTGCTTGTTTCTAGACAAAAATGATATATCTTTGTATTTGTATAATTATATTGAGATATGGATTTCTTAGACAGAATCAAAGAGAGGAGTACACCTCGGAAAACATTCGACCTCAATCGTAAAGTATTGTTGGCGATTTACGGGTGCAGGCGAGTGAATAAGTCAGAGCTAATCAAGAAAGTTTTGACGAGTAGTGATATCTACCATTTGAGTGAAGAGGTGCAGGCAACAACAGATAGACTCTTTCGCTAAGACGGTTTCGTACGCATTGGAGGGTTTTTAACCGGTATCCCTTGCTTTTTATCCCGAAGACATCATTGAAGCTGTCCGAATGAATGATGATGGCTAATATATATATTGTTTTCCTTAGTTAATATTAATAAAATCGTTCAATCATAATATGAAAATCCTTTTCCCTACTTCCGGCAATGGTGACTGCATCTTCTGCCTTGCAGACAAAGGAGATGGCACTTATTTCTCGATGATGGTGGACTGCCATGTGTTCACCCCTGAGATAAAGACTATCGTTACAGATATGCTTCATAGCCATCTTGACTATTTAGTGGTGACACATATTGACATGGATCACATTGATGGTATTTGCAATATGCTGTATCAAATGCCTGAACTTAGGATAGACCATATCATCTATAACAACCTTTTCGTGAAAGAGGATGATGTACAAGTAGAACCGCTGACCGATTTTGAAAAGGAGCAGATTGAAAAATTGAGAACTTATATTCCCAAATGGGAATCAAAAAGTGAAAAGAAAATCGCCGCAAAAGAGGCATTGGCATTATCTACATTGATTCAATGGAATTGGGCTGATGCATGGGATAAGAATTTGAGACTCGTTGATGGCGAATACCTTTCATTGGGAGAGTTGGGGAAACTGTTTATGGTGTCGCCTACTCAAACGACCATCGATGAACTGAACAAACATCTTCTTGATAAATTCGCTGAGAAGTTTTACGGGAAATATCCGCTTGAACATGGAAAAGAAAAGGGAGCAGAATTGTTTGAATTGCTCTCTTTACTCTATAATCAGAAAGAATTGCTTCTTGAGAATAAGATTTCCAGTGCTACCAGCACATTGAAAGCCGAATATGAGAAAACGGATAAAGAGGACAGTTCTAAAACCAATAGAGCCAGTATAGCTTTTATTTTGGAACAGAGAGACAAAAAAGTTCTGCTCTTGGGCGATGCTACCTCGGAAGTGGTGTTAGAAGGAATTAAGGTTTACAAGAAAAAGAATCAGATTCCTTCAGATGAGAAAATCTACTTTGATGCCATCAAAGTGCCTCACCATGGAAGCGATGTCAATTTGTCAAAGGAGCTTTTGAAGCATATAGACAGTGAGAACTGGATATTCTGTGGATATACAAGTTCTGCTCCGCACTTGCATACGCTTGCCAATATTATCTATCAACCTTTATCGGATGCCATTCAAAGACGCATATTGTGCTTTAATTCAGCTTATTACAACAACGACATCTACAATAAGATGATAACGAGAGTGCCGATGCTGATGAAAGAAGGAATAGAGATAGAGGTGACACAAATCAATGAAATAGTACTATGAGAAATATCGGTGCAATACCATCTATCACCTATAAAGTGGAGTGTGGCACAGAAAGAGGAACGGCCTTCTTTGTGGATGCCCATCGGCTGCTTACGGCATACCATGTGGTAGGCTCTGCCCAAAACGGCAACCCTATCTATGTGGAAATCGGAGGTATGGCTTATGAATGTGAACTTACCATAGTTAAACAAGGGAAAGATATTGCCATCTTGAAGTTGAAGGACGAAACGGTCATTCATTCATGTGGCTCGTTGCTTAGTATGCCGATAGAGGCGAAAACGCATTTTCGCTTTTGGGGTTATCCCAATACAGTGATAGGCAAAGCTGTAGGGCAATCGGTCAAGATACGGGTAGATGAAACCTATGTGGCGTTACCGGGTGATTTTGACGCCTATGCAGTATTCGAAGATGAGAAGCATATCACAAAATACGAGGGATTTTCTGGTTCACCGGTATATGCCGATAGCGATAAGATAATTGGTATCGTGACGGATATACTGGATAGCCATATCGGTTTTATCAGCATTAAGAGTGTTGAAGATGAATTAAAGTCACAAGGAGTGTCTATAGAATCTGACTATATAGAATTTCAAGAGGTTGCTTATGGAAGAAAAGAGTGTGCTGAAAAGCTATATAAGCAGATTACATTGGCCGGGAATCGGTATAAGCCGAAGCTGGATGTACCTAACCAATCTCTCGAAACGCTGTTTGCCAATCTATGGGACATTAGGGATTTGGAGAAGCATGAGGAGACACTCCGCAAGAGCAAGCAAGTATTTCTTGATTTGCGGAAAGCGAATCCTAAACTGTTTGCTACTTCTGTTGATGAAACATTACCGGAGTTAGACTATAACATCGGGATGCAGCGTGATGTAGAGTACCTTAAAAGACATAACGATTCAAATTGGAAGACGATAGAGGATGCTTTGAAAAAGGAATCGTTGTATTGGAAGCTAATACGTGATGCTATTCACTATGTGGCAAACAGACAAGAAAAAGTCTATTGCATTTACGGCCCTGCCGGATGTGGTAAGACACACAATGTATGTAGCATCGCCTCGCAACTCATCAAAGAGACGAATGTATATCTGTGCTTTGGTATTCAGTTCAACAAGAACAAAGAAGGTATTATTGCTGAAATCCGTAAAATCTTCAACTTCGAGAATGAGAACTATCTGGAGGAGTTACAGAATAGAGCAGAAAATGATGCGGCTAATATCGGTACGAGACGTTATGTGTTTATCATTGATGCACTCAATGAAGGACTTGACGACTTATATTGGCGTGAGAGTTTGGGGGTGTTGAAAGAAGAATTCGACAAATATACTAATATGGCATTGGTGGTGACAGTGAGAAAACCGTTTCAGGAAAAATACGAGTTGAACAGATGGAGCTATAGAATGCAGCATCTTCCCGGACTGGATAATAGTCAAGATGTTGTGAATAAGTATTTTGAAGCCTACCAAATAGATTATAAAAAACATCTTTCCGGATTCAAGAACGGTCTTTTCTTGAACATCTTCTGTGAAACTTATGCTTCGATGCCCTATTACGATAGAAGATGGTTAGGATCATTGTGGGTATTGTATCGCCAGTATATCCATATGCGTGAAAGAACTGTAGCGGAAGCATTAGATGAAGACCCGGAACAAAATATCACTTGGCATTACCTCTGTAGATTAGTTCACTTATCGGTGTTCAGTTACAAATTCCATCCCATCACTCGTACTAAAGCAAGAACTGTTTCTAATCAGCTATGTAGAAATCGCACTTGGAGCAAGTCGCTTCTTTACACCTTAATTTCAAACGGTTTGTTACTGGCTGACTGGACTTATCAGACGAATAGCGTAGATGAAAAGACTGTTGTTAAGTTTGAGTATGAGCAGATGGAAGATGTGATGCGGGCTATTGCTTTCCTGAGTACTAAATCGGATGAACAAACTAAAATATCACAACTTAAAGAATGGATTAAGTCATACGAACGAGGAACACTTTGCGAGGAAGGATTCTATCAATTTCTTACTTACATTACCATTCTTTGGCCGGAGAGATTTGAGAAAAAAGAGATTATTGAAGAAAAGAGGATAAGGAATAATACTCTTCTGCAACAATGCTTTATCGAAGGGTTAGAGTGGCATTTCCTCCCCGTTGAACAGGGAGTCTTAGATGAGTTTTGGCAAGACGCGGAAAATACATTAGGCTACCGTTTCGTTTTCGGCGTGCCCTTGCATTCGCTCAATGGCTTCTTGAAAACACTGCATCAGTCGTTGAATGCACTGATCCAAGCAGATTTGGATTTCAAATGGACACCTGTCGTCAATGAATATTATGAAGAGTCGGTGCTTTATACGGAAGACGTGAACGAACAAGAATATAAGACAGAAGCTTATCTGTTGGTTTGGTGCGGTGCATCATCGCATCCCGTGATAAAGGCACATGCCAAAAGAAAGCTATGTCGCATACTTTGTAATCATAGTAACTTGTTTGAATTGCTGATACACGATTTTCATTCAGCCAAAGACACCTATATTTTAGATGGTCTCTATAATGCAGTATATGGTGCGTTGTTACTCTTACGGGATGTTGACCTTTCCAATACAGTATCGCTCCTTATCTATGACTATCACTTCCAAGACAAACAGCCAGTGGAGGATGTCAGAGTGCGAGAATGGTTGTTGAAAATACTGCTGTTTACCAAGACGCAGAAGGATGGTATTGACCGATTTTCAAAAGCATTGCCACCTTACAAACCGCAAGAAGGAATTGACCTTGAAACGATTGAAATCGGAGAGGACTACTTCGGGCGCACCCAAGGTTCCAAGAAACTCAGGTTTTCATTGTGCGGATTTTCTGATTTTCATCACTATATATTGGGATTCAACTCAAATTACGAAAGCCGCATTTATACTCTGATGCCACATGAACAGAACGACAGGCCGTCTATGCTCCCCCTCGTTCAGTTGAAATCCATGGTGGCACAAAAAATCAGCTCAATGGGTTGGAATGACCAATTGGGTGAGTTGGATAATGGGGTGTATTCTACGAGCCGATATGACAACCTACGCGAGCGAATTGGAAAGAAATATCAGTGGAAGGCTCTATTTGCGGTGGAGGCACAACTGATGGACCGTTTCGCGGTGGCAGACAGATGGTGCTTTGGGGAAGATGACAATAAGCGCATACTTCGTCCTCCTTATCCGTGGTACAGTTCCACGCTGAATGATTTTGATGTCACCATGACCACTGGATTGATTGACGATGATGATATAGCTGATGTGCTGGATAAGCAATCACCATTTATGATAAACAAGCAAATGGCAGATGCTGATTGGGTGGAGCAACCAGTTACAACAGCTGATTGCCAACATTTCTTTGTGGGTGAGGATAGTAAATGGGTATTGCTATTTCAGATTTTCTCCGAATTTCCCACGGACGGGGAACATAAGGATGCCTATTTGTCATATGAAACATTCTTTGTTCGTAATCAAGATGTGCAGAAATTTGATATGTGGATAGTAAAGCAAAATTTCAGCGGAAGATATATGCCGACATCTGGACAGGATATATCTATTCGTCTGCTTGAATATCCGTGGATGTTACCTTATGTCAATAAGGAACATGAAGATTGGGAAAGTGTATTAGACGGTAATGGCAAGTGCCCTTGCCTTGTGATGCTAACCAACTATACCCAATTACAGGAAGAAGCTATGGGACTTGGTGATGAATATAAAGGAGAGAATATGTTGCCTTGTCCCGAACTGATGAGCACCATGCAACTTCATTTCAAAAGTCATGCTTGCTTCACCTATGGAAAGGATGACCGTTTGGCTTCTTTCTACGCCTCTACCATACATTATCGTGCAGGCATCCCAAAAGGATTGCATATTCGCAGGACGGTGTTAGAGGAATTTCTCCATACCAAAGGTTATACCATGTATTGGATAATCTCGGCTGAACGCCAGCTTATCGTCGGAGCTGCAGCCGCACCTAAATATAAAACTTACTCTTTTTGCGCCAAATATGGTGAAGGGGGAAAAGTGAACTGGATAAAAGAATAAACAGATAATGGTGACAGTACCAATATTTTTATTAAACTATAACAGCAGTCTACCGACTACGACAAGTGCATCTCTTACTTGAAGCGACAGCGAAAGATAGAAATCGTGGTGATAGACAACTGCTCGCGTGAGGATGACCTTATTTGTTTCTGTGTTCGCCGTTGCAGGAATATCCCCAAAGAGATAGAACAAGAGTATATTAGTTGTAGTGTTTTTAAACTTAATACAAAACGAAATGAAGATAATAGAAAAGAGTGGACAGCTTATCCAAAATATTGATGAATAAAATATATTATCATATGTTTGTTTTGTTGCAACATTGTATTGGTTATATTATTTCTTTTTCATATCTTTGCAATGTTCTAATCAACTATAAAAAGTTAAGCAGAACAGCGAACCTTTCACGTAGGATTAAACGTTGGACTATGAAATATTTAGCAAATTAAGATATTGATGCAAAGGATATTAAGAATAAAGTTCGAGTCCCGTACGCACCGCGAAAGCAAATTAAGAACAAATATTTAGCACTGATATTCAATATATTAGTGCTTTTTTTATGTTCTTACCTTTGCTACACTTTTAAAAATAGTGTGCATAATGTGCGACCAACTATTAGTAACCCGTGCGACCAATCCATACGTAACATTCATGTGTTATAACTATTTGATTTGATGAATGTTATATATTAGTTGTCCGTAAGGCTGCTCGTTCCATTGAAATGGTAATAAGTATCGTGGTCAGATTGCGTAGCTGGGAAAGTCTGTATTTCTGATAGCATCTGATGAAAATTCTGTATCCGAACAATAAGAATATCGGTTGTTTGTTGTTTTGTATGACAGGATACAAGGAAAGAACGGTATTTTCTTGAATCCCTGCTAAAGAGCGTCCGGACTGCTACCCATACCTAGGGGATATGTCATCATGTACTGTCCCTCCCTTTTTGTTAATTTATTAACCGATATTCATTAGGAGCAAACCCCATTATCTTCTTAAAAAGAAAACTGAAATATTGTATTGAAGGAAATCTGAGCTCATGCACTATTTCGAGGATTCGGGTATAAATATCCGTAAATCGTATACAAGCCGACTTATTCAATCGCGGTAAATTTGCAATCAGAAAATGAACAATGAAAAAATAGAAGATTATGGATCGCAGAAATTTCTTAAGGACGGCATCAAGTTTTGCACTACTCGCGGCCGGAGCTACAACGGGTGTTTCCCGTGTGTTTACCGAATCCCCTATCTCTTCTTTATCAGGAAATTTATCTGATAAAAATACGCCAAATGCGGACGATAGGATGGAGTATCGCAAGCTCGGAGAGCTGGACGTATCAGCTATTGGTCTGGGTTGTCTGCCAATGGTGGGATATTACGGTGGGAAGTACGACAAAAAGGATATGATCGCTCTGATTCGCCGGGCATACGACAAAGGTGTCACTTTTTTCGATATGGCGGAGGTTTATGGCCCTTACACCAGCGAAGAGTGGGTCGGCGAAGCACTCGTTCCGTTTCGCGACAAAGTGAAAATCGGAACGAAGTTCGGCTTCGGTGTCGAGGAGAAACAACCAACTGCTATCAATAGCCGTCCCGATCATATTCGTCGGGCGGTGGAGGGCTCTTTGAAACGTCTGCGTACTGACCATATCGACCTCTTGTATCAACACCGTGTCGATCCGAGAGTGCCGATGGAAGAGGTGGCCGGAACTGTCAAGGATTTGATGCAGGAGGGCAAAGTGCTGCATTGGGGGCTGTCGGAAGCGAGTGCCAGTTCCATCCGTCGGGCGCATGCCGTCTGCCCGCTTTCCGCCGTGCAGAGCGAGTATGCCATTTGGTGGCGGGAGCCTGAAACCAAAATCTTCCCGACATTGGAAAAACTCGGTATCGGCTTCGTGCCTTATTGTCCGCTGGGGCGTGCGTTTCTCACCGGGATAATCAATGAAAACAGCCGTTTCTACGAGGGAGACCGGCGTTGGAACTTGCCGCAATTCACGCCCGAAGCTTTGAAGCACAATATGCCGCTTATCGCCTTGGTTCGCAAATAGGCCGAGCGCAAGGGAGTGACACTCGCGCAATTCGCTTTGCTATGGATGTTATCTCGCAAATCGTGGATTGCTCCGATACCCGGAACGACCAATCCGGCACACTTGGATGACCTGCTCGGTGCGGGAACGGTCCGTCTCTCAGCTTGGGAGATGGAGGAGTTTGATAAGGAGTATGCCAAAATCGATTTGATGGGGCATCGTGCCGATCCGTTCACCGAAAGTCAAATAGATAAATAAATCAATCATGGTAAAAATAATCTTAGGTGTTCTGTCACTGCTTGTCATGTTGTCGTGCAGCACTGCCGTGAAAGAGAACACTACACAACCCGATATAATGGAGACAAACAAGAAAAATCTCGGAAATCTGTTGGCACTCTATCCCAAACCAATGACGGTTGTCGGGGCGGAGGTCGAAGGGAAAGTAAACTGGCTCGTGGTAGGACACACGGGAGTCATCGGCCATGACCGGATACTGGTCAGCATGAGTAAAAGTCATTATACCAATCAAGGTATTAAAAAATCAAAACGACTTTCCGTCAATCTTGTGAGTCGTGAGATGTTACCGAAAGCTGACTATGTAGGAAGTGTAAGTGGTGCGACGGTCGATAAGTCGGAGGTGTTTGCTTACCATATCGGAGAGAACGATACGCCCGTTATAGACGCATCACCACTCACGATGGAGTGTGAAGTGGTGGACATTTATGAAACCGACGGTTTCGACAATTTCATTTGCGCGATAGTCAATACATACGCTGCTTCCGATGTGCTTGACAGCGATGGCAAACTCGACTATACGAAACTAAAACCCGTATTATTCGAGTTCCCGACCTACTCCTACCTTGCGACAGGAGAGATCATCGGCAAATGTCTGAATCCGGATAAGCCGGGTATGTGCGTTAAAGAGCTGATGACGACCGATGGTATCGTACGGCTGTCGAAAATAGAGGTTTATCCGCAGTATCTTGACGAGTATATGAACTATGCAACCGAGGTAGGTGAAATCTCCCTGCGTACCGAACCGGGCGTACTGACGATGTATGCTGTCGGCGAAAAGGAGAATCCCTGTAAAGTAACGATTCTCGAAACCTATGCGAGCCGTGAAGCATACGAGCAGCATATCGCTTCGGAACACTTTCAGAAGTACAAGCAGGGAACGTTGCATATGGTCAAATCGTTGGTATTGTCCGACCAGACACCGCTCAATCCAGCCAACAAACTCAATAACTTCATGCAATAGATAATGTTTTTTATTCAGGTTATTGGAATGGATTCGGAGTGTATCTACAATCATGATTGAATATCTTGAAAAACTAATTATAACGATATTATGGTATGGATTTCAAAGAATTGAATAACGGAGTAAAGATGCCGATACAAGGCTTTGGTGTCTTTCAGATACCCGATGCCACCGAGTGCGAAAGAGTTGTTACTGATGCGCTTGCCGTCGGCTATCGGCTCATCGACACCGCTTCGGTCTATGGAAATGAACGGGCGGTCGGTACGGCTATTCGGAAAAGTGGTATTCCGCGTGAGGAACTGTTCATCACGACCAAAGCATGGATTTCAGAAATGGGTTATGAACGGACATTGCGGGCATTAGACGCTTCGCTCGCCCGTTTGGGGTTGGATTACCTCGATCTCTATCTGATCCACATGCCTTTCGGCGACTATTACGGAGCATGGCGGGCTATGGAAAAACTTTATGCGAAAGGACGTGTGCGGGCTATCGGGGTATGCAATTTCGAGCCGGACAGATTGCTGGATTTATGCCATAATGCTAATGTTATTCCGGCGGTCAATCAGATAGAGGTGCATCCTTATACTCCGCAAACCGATGCGATACGGACCATGCAGGAACTCGGCATACAAGCAGAGGCATGGGGGCCTTTGGCCGAAGGACGGAACGGATTGTTCACGGACGATATTCTGACCGGTATCGCTCGCAAATATGATAAATCGGCAGCACAGGTCGTACTGCGCTGGCACTTACAGCGCGGAGTTGTCGCCATTCCCAAATCGGTACATCGGCAGCGGATGCAAGAAAATTTCAACATCGGGGATTTCATGCTGACACCGGAGGATATGGCCGCAATTGCTTCCATGAATACGGGATACAATACGATTCTCGACCTACGCGCTCCGGAAGAAGTACAGCGACTCTATGGTATTGAGTGTCCTGCATGACAGACATTTTCTCGATTTTTCTGAAGTTCCGGTAATCGATAAGGTTATCGGAACTTTCGTTCCCTTATATCTCTACTGTATTCCGAGAGAGTCTGTCCGGTCTGTTTTTTGAATATACGACTTAAATGTTGCGGGTATTCGAACCCCAAGTCATAAGCGGTCTACGTGATTTGTTCTCCGTTGATAAGTTTACTTTTGGCCATATTGATGATATGACAACGGATGTGCTCTCCGGCTTCATTGGACTGATAAGAAAAGAAAGAGAAGTCTTTGATGTGATTACCCAACGGAGTTCCATGCAACAAGTCCGGAGAGAAGAGTAACGCCCATCCCTTTATAAAGTGCATAGACTGAAAATTGGCTGTGCGTATGCAAGATGGGCGTGACGGTATCGTAATCTATCACGCTGACCAAAGGATGCTGGTCGGCATGTCCTACAAAAGTGTTTCCTGACAGGAACCATACTGACAGGTTGTGGGGCAGAACTTCCAACAACGGACAAACGGCTCAAACGGCCGATACACTGCCTGCCATTCTCCGTGTCGTGCTGAACAACGGGATAGAGATGCCGCAGTTGGGTGTCGGCACGTCTACTCTCAAGGAGACTGCCGCAGAGTGTGTGAAACGCGCCATCGGACTGGGATACCGTTTGGTCGATGCGGCGCAAGGCTACGACAACGAGGCCGAAGTGTGGTACGGAATCAAGGAAAGCGGTATCGGCCGGAGTGGAGTGTTCATTATTTCGAAAGTCTCTCCCGATGCCGTACGTAGCGGAAAGGTACGCGAGTCGCTCGACCGGACTATTGAAGCATTCGGGGGAACGTATGTTGACCTGATGCTGATTCATTGGCCGGTAGCCAGAAAGGTCAAGGAGAGATGGAGAATCATGGAAAAGTATGTCGATGTGGGGAAGATCCGTGCCATCGGGGTGAGCAACTTCAATCCGCATCACGTGGACGAATTGCTGGCATACGCTCGTATCAAGCCTGTCGTCAACCAGATCAAGATTCATCCCTACATGGAACATCAGGAGGTCGTGGGCAACACTTTTGCCAAAGGTATTCAAGTTCAGTGATGGCCCCGTTGGGACAGGGTAAGATCAATGAAATCTACGATGACGAAGTATTGCAGTATATCGTCGACCGCTATCACAAGACGGTACGCCAAGTGGTATTGCGCTTTCAGATCCAGTCGGGTATGGTTGTTATCCCAAAAACGACACACATCGAACGTATGAAGGAAAATCTCGAAATGTTCGATAACGAAATGGAGATACTGCGGGCCCTTGACAAAGGACAGCCCCTTATCGGGAATCCCCAAAATCCAGATTTTGTTTCTTCTTCGGTCAATTGGCAACTTCATTCAATCGTTTGGACCAAAGAGCCAGTATCGGAATAATATAATCCACTACTACACGTTAAAACAGAGTTAGATTAGGCTTTAGGCAATTTGTGTAGGAATAGGCATAAGCATAATCCGTAATTTGGGTATGAATACCGGGAATTCGTCTACAAAGCATGTGGCAGATACCATCTATTTTTGCATCAGAGAGATAAAATATTACCTCACCATTACAAGGTGAACTTCAGAACAAAGTAGTTTGAGCCTTGAAGCAAAGTTGTTATGGAGGGTGCTTCGTACTTTTGCGTTGTTACAAGTTGAATATGAATAATAATTAAAAATAAGGAAAGTATGAAAGTAATATCAAATGCAGAATTCGGAGGTGAAAGACCTTTGTTCGAATCACATGACTTACGTTTGGAGAATGTAATTATCCGTGCCGGAGAATCAGCCATCAAGCAATGCAGCAACATCGAAGCCGTTGATTGCCGGTTCGAGGGAAATTATCCCTTCTGGCACGTGCACAGTTTCGTTATCGACCGTTGTTTCTTCGATGTCGGCGGGCGTTCGGCTCTGTGGTACTCCGATAATCTGAAAATGACGAACACACGCATCGACGCCCCCAAGATGTTCCGCGAGATGCACGACATCGAAATTGAGAACGTAGAGATAAAAGATGCCGACGAAGTGTTCTGGCGTTGCAAGAATTTGGACATCAAAAATCTGAAACTGCATGGCGGCACTTATCCGTTCATGTTCAGCAGCAATATCCGCATAGACGGATTGGAGAGTGACAGTAAGTACGTATTCCAGTACGTGAAGAATGTAGAACTGCGCAATGCCAAAATCACCACGAAAGATGCCTTTTGGGAAGTGGAGAATGTGACAATCTACGATTCAGAACTCAACGGTGAATACTTGGGCTGGCATTCGCACAACCTTCGGTTGGTAAACTGTCACATTACCGGCGAGCAGCCGCTCTGCTACGCCCACGACCTCGTATTGGAAAATTGTACGTTCGGCCCCGACTGCGACCGGGCTTTCGAGTACAGTTCGGTGCAGGCGACCATCAAAGGCGCAATAGGTGGGGTGAAGAATCCGCGAACGGGCTGTATCACCGCCGAGAGCTACGGGGAGATTATCCTCGACGAGAATATCAAGGCTCCCGCCGATTGCAAGCTGAAACTCTGGGACGAGAAAACTTGTTTCACAGACTAATGCCCTTGTACATAACCTGATGGGAACAGGAAAGGGAAAGACAGATTACCTGCTATCGCTTATCCGCGAAGGGAAGCAGATGACACTGGGGCAACAGTTGCGCCTGACTGCATACCTCAGTGTCCCTGCTATTATGGCACAGATATCCTCCATCGCCATGCAGTATATCGACGCCTCGATGGTAGGCAGCCTAGGCGCGAATGCCGCTGCCTCTATCGGGCTGGTCTCGACCACGACATGGCTGTTTTGGGAGCTGTGTACAGCCGCCGCAACGGGCTTCTCCGTTCAAGTAGCGCATAAGATCGGAGCCGGGGATTTCGTGGGAGGCCGAAAGATACTCCGCCAGTCGATTGCTGCCACATTGGTTTTCAGCTCATTGTTGGCGGCTGTCGGCATTTCCATCAGTGGTATGCTTCCCGGCTGGTTGGGCGGTGATGAAGTAATATGGAGCGATTCATCCCTCTACTTTTGGATATTCGCACTTTTCCTTCCTGCCTTGCAGTTGAATTTCCTTGCGGGTGGCATGTTGCGATGCAGTGGAAATATGCGTGTGCCCAGTATGCTGAACGTGCTGATGTGTCTTCTGGATATCGTGTTCAACTTCTTCCTGATTTTCCCTTCGAGGCAGGTGGAATGGTTAGGGGTGGAATTTACCGCTCCTGGTGCAGGCTTAGGCGTGGAGGGCGCGATATTGGGAACGGTGCTGGCCGAACTCATCACTGCCGGAGGAATGATGTGGTATCTTTGCTATCGCTCGCCCATGTTGAGACTATCCGGAGAATGGGGAAGTTTCCTACCTCGAAAAGAGACGCTGCGTAAAGCTTTCCGCATCTCCCTGCCGATGGGATTCGAGTACATGGCCATTTGCGGGGCGCAGATTGCAACGACGGTGATTGTCGCACCGCTCGGCATCATCGCCATTGCCGCCAACTCGTTCGCCATCACTGCCGAAAGTCTCTGCTATATGCCCGGCTACGGTATCTCGGAGGCTGCCACGACGTTGGTCGGTCAGAGCCTCGGAGCGAACCGTATCCGGTTGCTCCGTCGTTTCGCCAATATTACCGTCTGGTCGGGAATGTTGATTATGGGTGTCATGGGAGCATTGATGTATATGGCAGCTCCACAAATCATCGGAGTGATGACTCCCGTGGAGGAAATCCGCACGTTGGGAATCGAGATTCTGCGGATAGAAGCCTTTGCGGAGCCGATGTTCGCGGCGTCTATCGTTGCCTACGGTATATTCGTGGGTGTGGGTAATACATTCGTACCCAGTCTGATGAACTTCGGCAGCATTTGGGGCGTGCGACTGACACTGGCGGCATGGCTCGCCCCCACGATGGGACTACGCGGCGTGTGGCTTGCCATGTGCATCGAGCTTTGTTTCCGGGGAGTAATCTTCCTCGCGAGACTTTGGGGCAGTAACTGGATTTATAAATTACGAATAAATAGATAAGTTATGAAATACGATTTCGATACGATTGTCCCGCGTCGCGGGACGAACTCCTACAAATGGGATACTCCCAAAGAGAAAAATGTGCTACCTATGTGGGTAGCGGATATGGATTTCCGTACGGCACCCGCCATTGTAGAAGCCTTGCAAAGGCGGGTTGCACACGGTATTTTCGGTTATACCAAAGTACCCGAAACCTATTACGATGCGGTCGTCCGGTGGTTCGAGAGCCGTCATCGCTGGCAGATAGATCCCCGGTGGATTATCTATACAAGCGGTGTCGTACCGGCTCTGTCGGCCATTATCAAAGCCCTGACCGCACCGGGCGATAAAGTAATTGTCCAAACTCCGGCATACAACTGCTTCTATTCGTCGATTCGCAACGACGGATGCGGGCTATCGGCCAATAATCTAATTTATCGGGACGGTCGCTATATGATAGACTTCGACGACCTCGCAGCGAAAGCGGCTGATCCGAAGGCGAAAATCCTGTTACTATGTAATCCTCACAATCCGGTCGGGCGGGTCTGGACACCGGAAGAACTGCGGCATATCGGCGACATCTGTTTGCGCAACGGAGTATTTGTTGTGGCAGATGAAATTCATTGCGAACTGACCTACGAGGGACACGACTATACGCCTTTTGCCTCTCTCTCCGAACGCTTCCAACAAAATTCCGTGACTTGCATTTCGCCAAGCAAGGCGTTCAACCTTGCCGGACTGCAAATCGCCAATATTATCTCCTCCGACGAGGAGGTGCGCTGCCGCATCGACCGTGCCATCAATATCAACGAAGTGTGCGACGTCAATCCGTTCGGCGTGATCGCTACGATAGCCGCTTACAACGAGGGTGGCGAGTGGCTTGATGCCTTGCGGAAATACTTGCGGGGAAATTACGAATATCTCTGCCGCTTTTTCGAGGAACGACTGCCGCAATATCCCGTGCTGCCGCTCGAAGGGACTTATCTGGTCTGGATAGACTGCCGTGCACTCGGTATCGGTTCGGATGCCACGACCCTGCGCCTACAAGAGGGACAGAAGCTGATGGTCAACTCCGGTACGATGTACGGACCCGGTGGAGAGGGATTCATCCGTCTGAACATTGCCTGTCCCCGCACATTACTTGCCGATGGTCTGGAGCGGATGGCCCGTGTATTGGAATGCTGTTAAAAGATTGAAATCGAGTATTTGGATATAAATATCCGTAAATCGTCTACAAACGGATCATTTTGAACCGTGTAATTTTGCAATGTGAATTAGAAATTGAATAACGAAAAAAGAAATTGGATATGGAAAAATTACCATCAATAGCATTAGCAACGACAACCGTCAGACCTTGCCGCGTTTCCAGCCGGAAGCGATGCGTGCGAATACCCGCATTGTAAATGCGCTGCAAGCTTTCGGGCGTACACGGAGCATGACCTCGGCACAGGTGGCTCTTGGCTGGTTGCTTCAGAAAGCACCGTGGATTGTACCGATTCCGGGAACGACAAAACTGTCTCATCTGGAGGAAAACCTGCGCACACTCGACTTCAACATCAGCTCCGGGGAGTGGAAAGAGTTAGAGGATGCCATGGCTGCTATTCCCGTTGTGGGAGACCGGTACAATGCGGAACAGCAACGTCAGGTAGGCCGATAAAGAATCAGTAAATAAGGTAGTATAATCCGTAATTTGTCTACCGGCAGAGTGGAGAAGCTGCCTTACTTTTGCATTATAAATAAAAACCAAGAATATGAGACCATATATAATCAGTCACATGATGACTTCGGTCGATGGCCGCATCGACTGCCCGATGGTCGGGCAACTGAGTACGGATGAATATTACATAGCCTTGGAAAAACTGGGGCCTTGCTCGAAACTGTCAGGACGAATAACTACCGCACTCGAATGTTCCGCCGTCAAAGAGGAAAGTACCCCCATGGAGGGAACTTCAATAGGTCATAAATCCGTATGTGTCGCCAGTAAATCGGACGAATATACGATCATTGTCGATACCTATGGGAAACTGCGCTGGCAGGAGGGGGAAGCTGACGGGTATCCTCTACTTTGTATTGTTAGTGAACGGGTGTCCGAGGAATATCTGGAAACGCTGCGCACATTGGGTATTTCGTGGATTGCCGCTGGTACGGAACGCATTGACTTGCCGGAAGCGATGGAGTTGCTTCACGAACATTTCGGCGTCGAACGCTTGGCGATTGTCGGGGGAGGGCATATCTGTGGCGGTTTCCTGGAGGCCGGACTGATTGACGAAGTGAGTATTATGGTAGCCCCGGGTATCGACGGTCGCAAGGGACAAACGGCGGTTTTCGATGGAATCTCCCGTATGGAATGTAACCCGTACAAGCTGAAATTAGAGAGTGTGGAACAATGGGAAGCAGATATTGTCTGGCTCCGCTATAAAATAAAATAATACGGCTATGAAGTTACAAGCAATCGCCATATTGACGTTCCTGATCTTTGAGAATGTCATGGCACAAGAAACGACAACAGCAAAATATATAAATTCAACCGATATGGAAGCATTGAAATTGACGCAGGAATGGGATAAGACCTTTCCGCAGAGCGATAAGGTGGAACATACGAAAATCACGTTTCACAACCGTTACGGCATCACGCTTGCCGCAGACCTTTACAAGCCGAAAAATACGCAAGGACGTCTGGCAGCCATTGCCGTCAGTGGCCCTTACGGTGCGGTGAAAGAACAAGTGTCAGGCCGTTATGCCCAGACACTTGCCGAACGAGGCTTTCTGACCATTGCTTTCGATCCCTCCTATTACGGCGAAAGTGGTGGTACACCTCGCTATCTTACGTCACCCGAAATCAGTACGGAGGATTTCAGCGCGGCAGTCGATTATCTGACATCCCGTGCGGACGTCGATCCGGAACGTATCGGAATCTTAGGTATCTGCGGTTGGGGCGGGTTTGCACTTAATGCTGCGGCCAATGACCCTCGTATCAAAGCGACGGTAACATCCACTATGTATGATATGAGCCGGGTAAATGCCAACGGGTATTTCGACGCCATGAGCTCCGATGACCGTTACAAATTGCGCGAACAACTCAACGCACAGCGTACTGAGGATTATCGTGATGACAGCTATGTACGCGACGGTGGCGTACTTGACCCCGTAACGGACGATACTCCGCAATTCGTCAAGGAGTATCACGACTACTACAAGACGGAACGAGGCTACCATCGCCGTTCACCGAACTCCAACGAGGGAATCACGAAAACCAGCGTATTGTCATTCATCAATATGCCACTGCTCACCTATATCAGCGAAATCCGCAGTGCCGTGTTGATGATTCATGGAGAAAAAGCTCATTCCCGCTATTTCAGCGAGGATGCCTACAAACGGCTGACGGGTAGTAACAAGGAACTGTTGATTATACCCGGAGCCAACCATGTCGATTTATACGATAATCTCAACGTGATTCCGTTCGACAAGATAGATGCTTTCTTTAAGAATGCCTTAAAGGAGAAATAGGCTTTAAATTTTTAGTAAAATTTGGTAGGAATTTTCTCCACTCATGCTTGTGAGAATCCGGTAAAAGAAAGAATCAATGAATAAGGAAATAGACATAAAAGACATGGCACCCGTGAAGGCCTCGGCACGCCATGTCATCCTCGATGCTCTAAGAGGATTTGCATTGCTGGGAATCTGCTTTGCCAACTTTCCGGAATTCTCGCTTTACACTTTTCAAAAACCGGAAACTACGGAGGCTATGCCTACGGCGGAAATAGATAAGGTAATTCGCTTTCTTCAATACCTTTTCGTGGATGGTAAGTTCTACACCATATTCTCGCTGCTGTTCGGTATCGGATTTTCAATCATTATCAGCAACGCGGCCAAAAAGGGAACGGACGGATTCCGTATCTTTTACCGGCGGATGATTGTTCTGGCCGCCATTGGTTTTCTGCATCTGATGTTTATCTGGAGTGGGGACATCTTGTTGTTGTATGCCTTATTGGGCATGCTGCTCCCTCTTTTCCGGCATGTTTCGGACAGAGTGTTGCTGGGGACTTCCGCTGTCTTATTGCTACTTCCTATTCTGATTGATTGGTTGGCCGGTACATTCGGAGTGTCCCGGTCGGCTCCCGCAGTGCGAATGCAACAGCACTATTGCAATTTATATGGTATAACGGAATATAACTTCGGAATCTGGCTACGCGACGCGGAAAACTACGGAGGGGTCTTTCAATTCCTGGTACAAGGTGCATGGGTGCGCTTGCAGGAGTTCATCGACGGCAATCGCTATTTTAAGGTATTGGGATTGTTCTTATTGGGCTTCTACATTGGGCGCAAGCAAATATACGCCAATCTTGAGGCCAATCGGGTACTACTGAAAAAAACGGTGACATACGGTTTTCTGCTGGGACTTCCCCTATCCATTCTCTATGCCTGGAGTGCGGTAAACGGGCATCCTTTCGGAACGACTGCACACACCGTCATCTATACGGCAAGTGTCTATCCTTTAGGTTTTGCATACGTTTCCGCTATCTGTCTCCTGTACCTGCATGGTAGAGAGTGGCGCTTGTGGCGCTGTCTTGCCGCTCCGGGGAGAATGGCACTGACTAATTACGTGGGACAGTCGGTATGGGGCATGGTTCTCTTCTACGGTATCGGCTTCGGACTGGGGGCCGGCATTGGATTGACAGGAACAGAATCCATAGCTTTCTACGTCTTTCTTGTCCAGATGGCATTCAGTGTCCTATGGCTCTCCTATTTCCGCTTCGGGCCTCTGGAATGGGGCTGGCGGATGCTGACTTATGGGAAGTGGTTAAAAATAAGGAAATAAAGTAATTCAATAATAATCTCACTCTAAAAAGATAATAGTATGGATAAAAGGAAATTAGGACAGCTGGAAGTATCTCCGATAGGAATGGGATGTATGGGATTCAGCCACGGTTACGGGCAAGTGCCACCCGAAGCGTATGCCATAGAAGCCATCCGCGGGGCATACGACTACGGCTGCACGCATTTCGATACGGCGGAAGCCTATGGCAAAGAACAATTCTACGCCGGACATAACGAGGAATTGGTGGGTAAGGCGATTGAACCGTTCCGTAAGAAGGTGGTGCTCGCCACCAAATTTCATATTGGTGAACTCTCGAAACCGGACGAGACGAATCTCTACCGGGAGGTACGCCGGCATCTTGAAGATTCCATGAGCAGACTTCGTACGGATTATATCGACCTGTATTACCTGCACCGTATCAGTGAGGCAGTCCGGCTTGAGGATGTGGCAACCGTCATGGGACGGCTTATTCAGGAAGGACTGATACGTGGTTGGGGATTGTCGCAAGTATCGGCCGACCAGATACGGGCGGCACATAAGATTACTCCATTATCCGCCGTCCAGAACATCTATTCGATGGTGGAACGCGATTGCGAAACGGAGATTTTTCCGGTATGCCTTGAAAAAGGAATCGGAGTCGTACCGTTCTCGCCGATTGCAAGCGGATTCCTTTCGGGCAAGGTAACGCCACAGGATCAGTTCGGCTTCGATGACGTGCGGAAATTCGTCCCCCAATTATCGAAAGAGAATATCGAGGCCAACCAGCCCATACTCGATTTGCTGCATCGGTTCGCTGTGGAGAAACATGCTACCAACGCCCAGATATCGCTTGCGTGGATGCTCCATAAATATCCCAATGTCGTACCTATTCCCGGTTCCAAGAATCAGGAAAGGATTCTGGAGAATCTGGGAGCTTGGAATGTCACGCTTTCCGATGATGAATTCCGGCAGCTACAATCAGCGTTGGATGAATGTAAGGTACACGGACATCGTGGGTGTGTGGAAACGGAACAGACGAGTTTCGGTAAACAATGGAGTGAAGAAACAGATAAGTGAATCAAGTCACATTCAGTCCGGTACTGAATAATCAAGAAAAAAGGTAGTGAACTTCCTGACAAAACAATTGAGCCTCGCAGCAAAGACGTTGCGGGGCTTTGCTTTTACCTTTGTATCAAAGGAATAACTTAAAAATAGCAGATATGAAAACGAAACTCTTATTTTTCTTTGTATGGCTTGTGTTGTCCGTTACGGGCTGTTCCGCAGGTGAACCCTAAACGGATTTGCCAAGTACATCTCCGGTTGAAAAACCGGAAGAACCTGTCGAACCTTTCGGGGATGAAAAAGTGTTGATTGTCTATTTTTCGGTTCTTCTTTAAATTTGGTGGTAAATTCTTTATTTCTTTATTTTCAAGTTGATAATTGTTCTTTTTGTTTGCTTTTATAAGAAAAAATAGACACAGGCTGAATAAGATAACTTAAGTTTCGGAAGTGAGTTTACGCCGTCTGAACCGGTATCTTCATCCTTGTACCTTTTTTCAATTAACATTGTTAACGCCTTTTGCAGGTTGTCAGGTTCTTGTGCGCAAATAACAAGTCTTTTGCATTTAAAGAACTTCTTATTCACATCCAAAGAACAAGCTTTAACTCTGTGTTAAAACAAAGCTTTTGAAGACAGAAATCTTACTTTTTAAAGATATTGATTTTCAGCTGGTTTAGTATAAAATACGCTTCTTCACTTCACGGATGGATTCTTCAGGAGAAAGCTGGGATACTTGCTTTTTTGTCAACTATAAACGAGGGTTTACACTTCTGAAAACTGAATTAGATTCCATGAGTAAAAGAAAACTTACCACCAAATGGCCTTTGAGTAACTTGATATATTAATATGAATCTGTTTGTGAAGTTAAAATAATAGGTTCTATAACAAATGGGGGTTAGAACAAAAAATTGAGAAAAATAACATTGTAACATGTTTGCAACTTGGTTGCAAGAAATATACTCTATTTTTGTCCCGAAAGTAAAAACCAAACAGATGAAGCGTATCTTTTTCGTATATCCACTTGCCATAGCGACACTATTCTTAATAGTGCTTTCCGCTATTCCGCATCACCATCATAAAGAGATGATGTGTACGGTGATGGAATTATGTGAACAAGACGATATCTACAATGATGGGCATACGGATCATGAGGCGGGGCAAGATGCACATAATGAAAACACCTGTGTATCACAAGCTGGTTATATTTTTCCTTCCAGCGTTGATAAAAGTAATCTGCATGATGGAAGCCTGATGAATATCCACTTGCCGGTTCTATATCTGTTTGCTGACATTCTGACTATTCATTTCGATATACCAATCCCTGAAAACACATACGATAGGTATGTTGTCTCTTATACGTCCGTAGTGCTGGGTGAGAGCAGCGGATTGCGTGCTCCTCCCTATTTTTTCTCTTAAGTATTTATTGCAGGGTTTATAATACTGTAATATCTGCTATTCTTTCCGGTAACTGTAATCAGTTACCTCCAATATTTATCTTTTGATAATTAAATTTCACCACTTTGGGAGAAAGCCCAAACGAACCAGAATCGGTAATGACAGGGATATGTGCTCTGACTGTTTATGACACGGTTAAAACTTTCTTGGCTAATCAATTATGGAACAAAATATGAGGTTGTCAATCAATGTGAAATCGAAATTTTGGATAGACGATATTTTCCCTTTCAGATAGACCATTGCTGCCTGAACAGGGCTTCTTGGGGGCAACGATTATTAGTTCGGTGATATGCTTGCAGATGCCGGAATGGGTATTCTCAGTATTCGTGTTGTTTATTGGCACTATTCTGTATTACAGAGGAAACTCTCAAACAAAAAAAATGGGGGAGTAGCCTTGTCTTTGCGTTGTTTTACAATGGTTGGCAAGGTTGTCCTTCCTTTTCAATTCAACTTTAAAATATAACAAAAATGAAAATATATATATTTATTATATTGGCTGCGGCCACTTCAATCTCCCTGATATCTTGCGATTCGAAACAGAGTGACACCCGCTCGGCCTCTTCCTCAGAGGTTCACCGGAATGACGACGGTCATGATCATCGGGAAAGTGATGGAGACAACCATAGTGAAATAGAGAACTCCGGCAAGGGACATGAGGACGAAATCATTTTCACTCGGCAACAGGCGGAAGCTATCGGGTTGGAGATATATAATGTGGTACCCGGATCTTTTGCACAGGTAATCAGAACCAGCGGACAGATACAGGCAGCCCAAGGAGATGAAGAAACTATTGTCGCCACGACCAATGGTGTCGTATCTTTTCCCGGACAAAACATCATCGAAGGAGCAACTGTTGGTGTGGGAAGTACTATTGTAACCATTTCAGCTAAAAATCTTTATGAAGGAGATCCGGTGGCAAAAGCCAAGATTGCCTATGAAACTGCCTTGAAAGAGTATCAGCGTGCAGAAGGTCTGGTAAAGGATAAGATTATTTCCGCTAAAGAGTTCGAACAGACTCGTATGAAATATGAAAATGCCAGAACTGCTTATGAAGCCCAAGCTGCCAATGTAACTGTTTCCGGGGTAAAAGTTACTTCTCCCATCAGTGGATATGTCAAAAACAGGCTGGTGAGTCAGGGGGAATACGTGACTGTCGGACAGCCTGTTGCTACAATTTCCAAGAACCGGAGATTGCAACTGCGAGCCGATGTTTCAGAAAACTATTTCAATGAACTTAAGAAAATCAGGGGAGCCAACTTCATGGTATCCTACAATAACAAGGTTTATAGGTTGGAAGATCTTCACGGGCGTTTATTATCCTTTGGCAAAGCCGCTGCTGAATCTTCTTTCTATATCCCGATTACTTTTGAGTTCGATAATATCGGTGATTTCATTCCCGGTTCTTATGTAGAGGTATACCTGCTCACCACTCCCCAAAATAACGTATTTTCCATTCCTGTTACTGCATTGACGGAAGAACAGGGTATCTATTTTGTCTACCTGCAAATAGCAGAGGAGGAGTTCGTGAAGCGTGAAGTCGGTATCGGAGAGAGTGACGGTAAAAACGTGAGAATACTTTCTGGCTTGAAAGAGGGTGAGAGAGTGGTCGTTAAAGGTGCTTATCAGGTAAAGCTGGCTTCTAGTTCATCGGTGTTGCCCGAAGGGCATAGTCATTAATTATAAAAGGAAGAAATCATGTTGAATAAAATTATAAAATTCTCTCTGAACAACCGTATTGTTGTTCTGATAGGGGCTCTATTGTTGATTATTGCGGGAACTTATACTGCTGTGAATATGGAAGTGGATGTTTTCCCGGATCTGAATGCCCCTACTGTTGTTGTGATGACGGAGGCTAAAGGGATGGCTCCTGAAGAGGTGGAGCGCCTGGTGACTTTTCCGGTAGAAACCGCTGTAAATGGTGCCACTGACGTACGTCGTGTGCGTTCTTCTTCTACTACAGGTTTTTCTATTGTATGGGTCGAATTTAATTGGGGTACGGATATTTATCGTGCCCGTCAGATAGTCTCCGAGAAGTTGGCTGTGTTGGGTGACGCCTTGCCTTCCAATGTGGGTAAGCCAACCTTGGGTCCACAGTCCTCCATTCTGGGAGAGTTGCTTATTATCGGTTTGACCTCCGATAGTGTATCCCTACAGGATTTGCGAACGATGGCAGACTGGACTATCCGTCCCCGTTTGTTGTCTACTGGCGGTGTAGCCCAGGTAACAGTTTTAGGGGGTGATATTAAAGAGTACCAGATATTACTTGATCCGGGTAAGATGAAACATTATGGAATCGGCTTGAACGAGGTCATAGACGTAGTGAAAGATATGAATCAGAATGCCGCCGGTGGTGTTTTGTATGAATTTGGAAATGAATTTATTGTTCGTGGCGTATTATCCACTAATAAGGTGGAAGCCCTTCGTAAGGCTGTAATTAAGAATGTTGATGAAGTGCCCATTACACTGGAGAATATTGCTGAGGTTAAAACCGGTGCTAAGGCTCCCAAGATGGGACTGGCTTCCGAACGCGGTAAAGCCGGTATATTGTTGACTGTCACCAAGCAACCCAACACAAGTACCCTTGATCTGACCGGTAAGTTGGATAAGTCTTTGGAGGATTTGCAAAAGGTATTGCCTAAAGATGTGAAGGTTACTACCGATATTTTCCGTCAATCCCGTTTTATTAATAATTCGATTGATAATGTTCAGAAGTCTTTATATGAAGGCGGTATCTTTGTAATTATTGTACTGCTCTTATTCCTGATGAATATACGTACTACCGTTATTTCATTGATTACCATACCGCTTTCGGTTATTGTAGCTATTCTTACCCTGAAGGCTTTGGGGCTTACCATCAATACGATGAGTCTGGGTGGTATTGCCATTGCTATCGGTTCTTTGGTGGATGATGCAATTGTGGATGTGGAGAATGTATTCAAACGCTTGCGGGAGAACAGGCAAAAACCTAAAGAGGAACAAAAAAATGTTCTGACAGTTGTCTTTGAGGCCTCCAAGGAAGTACGTATGCCTATCTTAAATTCCACTCTGATTATTGTAGCCAGTTTTGTTCCTCTTTTCTTCCTTTCCGGAATGGAAGGCAGGATGTTGGCACCATTGGGCATTACTTTCGTTATTTCACTTTTTGCTTCCACTGTGGTTGCTCTGACCCTTACACCGGTTTTATGCAGTTACCTGCTGAATAAACCAAAGAACAATGGTGAGGAACATGACCCTTATTTGGTTCGTAAGTTGAAATCCGGTTATGGGATGGCTTTGCGGTGGACGTTATGCCATAAGAAAGTGGTTTTGGGAGCTATCGGAGCCATTTTGATTGTTTCGTTGGTGATGATGGCTTCCTTTGGACGTAGTTTTCTTCCGCCTTTCAATGAAGGCTCGTTCACCGTGAGCATCAGTACTTTGCCCGGTATTTCTCTGGAAGAGTCTGATAAGATAGGCCGGATGGCCGAAGATATACTTCTCTCGGTACCGGAGGTACAGACTGTAGGACGAAAGACCGGACGTGCTGAACTGGATGAGCATGCCTTGGGTGTGAACACTTCCGAAATAGAGGCGCCGTTTATACTCGACAAGCGTTCAAAGGATGAAGTTCTGACAGAAATCCGGGAGAAAATAAAGGTTATTCCGGGTGTGAATATTGAAATTGGTGCACCTATTACACACCGTATCAATGCTATGTTATCCGGATCGAGAGCTAATATCGCCATAAAGTTGTTTGGTACGGACTTGAACAGGATGTATGAAATCGGAAACCAGATAAAAAATTCGATTCAGGATATTGAAGGTGTAGCCGACCTGAATGTGGAGCAGCAGGTAGAACGTCCACAGTTAAAGATCGAGCCCAAACGGGAGATGTTGGCTAAATATGGCGTTACACTTCCTCAGTTTGGTGATATTGTAAATGTCATGCTGGGAGGTGAGGCAGTGTCTCAGGTATACGAGGAAAATAGGTCTTTTGATTTGACGCTGAAGGTGAATGATGCCAGTCGTGCTAGTGCCGAGAGAATACGCAAGCTGATCGTGGACGCCAATGGTCGTAAAGTGCCGTTGGAAAATATTGCCAATGTGACATCATCGATGGGGCCTAATACGATTAGCCGTGAGAATGTGGCTCGTAAGATTGTTATTTCAGCCAATGTTGCCGGTCGTGATTTACGGGGAGTAGTAAATGATATTCAGTCGAAAGTTGACAGTGAGATACAATTACCCGAAGGATATCATATTGAATATGGCGGACAGTTTGAAAGTGAGCAGGCTGCTTCGCGTATTATCACTATCACTTCCATTTTCTCTATCCTGGTTATTTTCCTGCTCTTGTTCAAAGAGTTCAAGAGTGCGATTCAGTCATTGGTAATCCTGCTGAATCTGCCACTTGCACTGATTGGAGGTGTGTTCAGTATCTATTTCACATCCGGTATATTGAGTATCCCGGCCATTATCGGGTTTATTTCTCTTTTTGGTATTGCAACCCGTAACGGTATGCTGTTGATAGACAGGTATAACAGCCTGAGAGCTTCCGGAATGTCTGTGAATGACAGTATCCTGCACGGTTCTCTGGACCGTCTGAATCCGATTCTGATGACAGCTTTGTCTTCCGGATTGGCATTGATACCGCTGGCATTGGGAGGTGAACTGCCCGGTAATGAAATTCAAAGTCCTATGGCCAAAGTTATCTTGGGAGGACTTTTGAGTTCAACTATCCTCAATGGATTTATTATTCCTATTATATACCTGTATATCAGTTGTAAACAAGAAAAGAAAATTGAAACAATTGAACTAACTGAAGACTAAAATGAGAACAATTATATTAATAATGGCGTTGCTGGCAAGTGTGTCACTTGTCGCCCAAGAAAACATAGACAGCATACTTTTCTCCATTGAGGAGAATAATTCAACCCTGAAAGCATTGAGAGAAGAAACAAACGCTCAGAAATTGGGGAATAAGACAGGTATATACTTGTCCGACCCTGATGTAGAGTTTGGTTATCTTTGGGGAAATCCCGGAAAGATCGGTAATCGCCAGGATTTCAGTATCAAACAGACTTTTGACATTCCGACCCTTACCGGGATGCGAAGTCGCTTGGCCGGCAACCAGAATAAGCTGGTAGAACTTCAGTATGCTTCTGAAAGAATTAACCTGCTTTTGGAGGCGAAGCAATATTGCATCGATCTGATTTATTATAACGGTTTGAAAAAAGAACTTAAAGTCCGGTTACGACATGCACAAGCCATAGCCGATGCCTATCGACAACGACTGGATCGTGGAGACGCCAGTATTCTGGAGTACAATAAGGTTCAGTTGAATCTTTCCACCGTGCAAGGGGAGATGTCAAGAATAGAAGTGGAGAGGAACGCTCTTCTTTCCGAACTCAAACGATTGAATGGTGGTATGGATGTGATTTTTGAGGCGAGCAACTATTCTCCGGCTTCGCTGCCTGTCAATTTTGAAGACTGGTATCTGTCGGCTCAACAAAAGAATCCGCTACTGCAATACGTAAAGCAACAGATAGAGGTCAGTAAGGAGCAGGTTAAGCTCGGTAAGGCCATGACACTTCCGAAATTTTCAGCCGGTTATTCGCTGGAAAGGACCCTTGGACAAAAATATCAGGGAATAAGTGTGGGGATTTCCATCCCTTTATGGGAGAATAAGAATCGGGTGAAGCAGGCTAAAGCCGGTGTTGTGGCGGCACAGGCCAGAGAGCAGGATAGCAAACAGCAGTTCTATGACAGGCTCCGGAATTTATATATGCGTGCCAGTGGTCTCCAGCAGACAGCCATTGCCTATCGTGAGTCCCTCACGGCACTCAATAATACCGCGTTACTGATGAAAGCACTGGATGTGGGTGAGATATCCTTGTTAAACTATATCGTTGAGATAGGCCTGTATTATGACACAGTTAATCAGACGTTGGCCGCCGAGCGTGATTTTGAAAAGGCTTTGGCAGATTTGTCTGCTGTTGAACTCTAAAAAAACGACCTATGAGAAAACTAAAAAAGCCATATTCTCAAAATTGGAGAGGTCTGTCTGCCAAATGGCTGTTTATTTTGTCTACTGTTTTAGGGATTATAGCAGGGACTTGTTTTTGGATTTTTATTTCTCGCTGTGGAAATGAGGAGTGTTTTTTAAATTATGATCCATTGCCGGAAATGTTTATTGGTGGCGTAATAGGAGCGTTTTTATATGTTATTATATGGGGTATGACGTCTGATATGTGATATGGTTTAGGAAGTCCTGCATGAACGATAAGTTTCTGCAGGATTACAAAAAATCACACTTTTTGATAAATTACCGCTTGATATTCTATCAATAGATGTATACAGAATAGAGTACATCGTGATTGGAATATCAATGCGGTAACCAATATCTAGTAGGTTTTCGAACCTCATCGGTTTTAGTTGTAAAAAGAAGTGTTAATTATTGCTCAAGACTTCTATTGCCTGTTTTAATGTACGATCAATATGAGTAAAAGGTGAAAGAGCCATTTCACGAACTTCATCTTCTGTTAGTGGGTCTACTAGTAGGTCCGGTTTGATACCTATTCCTTCTATTACAGTATGGGTTGCATCCTGCATTGCAAGTAAAGGCATATAAAACTCTAAATAGTCACTAACCTTTCCTCTTATTCCTCCGTTGAATTGATCCGAATCTCCCAATCCAGCAGTTGCACCAGCGCTATAGCCTCCTATGACTGTGACATGTTTTCCTTGGCTTTTTAACATTAAAGTGCTGATTTCGGACATACTAGCACTATTGTTATCTAAAAGAATAACTATCGGTATTTCCTTTTTTATCCCAATGCCTGTTGTTTTTGTCATGCAAGGTGTCCATGGGGTATAACTGAATGGATTGTTATCTTCCTTAAATCTTTGGTAACCAAATATAGCATCTTTAGTGATAAAACGATCTGTAAATGTTCTTGCATCAAGTACCATACCGCCCCCATTTCCTCTAAGATCCAGTATTATCTTTTTTATTTTTCCAACTTTGAGGGGTACCAAAAAGTTTCTATAGAAATCTATTTTATATTGATTGTTGATGACATTATCTATGTTTGATAGAAAGACGGTATATTCACATGCTAATTGTAAATGTTCGGTTGAGCGCTGTTTAAACCATGTAGTATAATTAGGATTTAATCTAAATTCTTTCAAACCACTTAACTGTGATAATTCAATATTTATATCAGGCGCATTTTCTTTTGCTTTGGATAATGCCTCAATAAAACTATTGTCTGGATTTTCTGATTGATTAAAATCCGCTATTTTTTTTATTGCATCTTGTGCGATTTCAGACCTCATGAAGGAGTTAAACTTATTCATGTATTCTATCGATTTCTCAATTAGAGCACTTTTTACTGCGGGGTCTTTAATTTTATTCGCTTCGACAGTATCTCTGATCTCTTTTTCTGTTAAATAGTACGGACTTTTATCGTCTATAACCAAGTATTCGCTACCAAATGACAATATATAATGATTACTTATTGTAAATGATTTAAAGCTGAAGTAATATATGTCAGGATTGTCTGATAAGAAACCACCTAACATATCGTTGGCCTGTCCGAATACTCCTGTTTCAGATTGTATTTTAGATCTCATGTATTCATACTTGAGTTCAAAAGGGTAAGTATATATCTTTTCTTTACTCTTCATACCACCATGAAAGTAGACATTTCTGATAAAACTATGCGATACAGGAAGTGAAATCTTTACATAGAAGTGCCTGTCTATGATGGGATCTATGATTTCTGTAAAATATTCTATCGCTTTATTACAATCTTCTGAGATTTCCGCTTTGCTATACTGCTTATCTCTGTTGAACGTTTTCAATTTTTTGAATTTCGGAGCATATTCATTATATACCGTTTCCCAATTAAAACTGCTCTGCTCGTAAAAATAATTATATTTTTGATTCATTGTATTCCAAAACACATCAAACAGGTCAGAATATGATTTTATATCGTTTGCTGTATACCGTGTTGGTTCTTTGGTTGATTCTGTAACATCTTCAACGCAGCTGCTGGAGATAAAGATCACAAGAAATAAAAGAAAGGAATGACGTAATGTCCAATTATATTTTTTAGCTTTCATAATCTATAATTTTAAAATTTATAGGCAACGCCTAACGATATGATGTTTGAGATTCTTTTTGATTTACGATTAGAAGAAGTTTTTGCTTTGTATATATCGGTAAGACCATACTGATAGGTATATGAAGCAAAAACGTCGATCCTATTGAAAGAATAGCCAACTTCTCCTGTCCCCTCTATCCCGAATAGGTTTCTTTTCAAGTTGTTTTCATTTCTCTTAAAATCGTATGTTTCATTTACCTGAGCTTTGATGTAGGAACCATCTTCTTGTAATTGTGCAAAGATTGGATATTCGCCTTTCCGATGCATTCTTGTGAAGTACTCATAGAAGACGCCACCTTGAACTTTTAGCCATATACCATTTTCTTTATGAGGGTTATTAAAAAGATACAAGCCTACATTTAACGGTATATCCATAAAGTTGTTTTTATACAGTGTATGTGTTCCTGTAATATTATCCGTCTTTTTGTATTCATAATTCTTTTGTATGAATCCCAGTCCTGTTCCTACTATAAAATCTTTAAAAAAATTATATTCAAGATTTACCCTTGTTGCAACACCTGTTTTGGTATCATAACGTGTATTGACCAAATTAGAAACATCGCTATTCAAAATGCTTTTGGATAGACCGGCACTTAAACTAACTTTTAGTTTCTGTGCTTTTACTGACGAAGGAATTGCAATAATTCCTAGCAGAATGAAAATTACTAATTGTTTTTTCATAAAATTAATGTTTAAATTAAACATAGAACCAATTGTTTGTTATGGTTCGGAATAAATAATTTATAATGGATAAAATATTAGGTATAGTAGGAACAGGTATTGAGTGTATATGAATGGTTGTCACGAGAAATGCACAACAATTTAATCATCTATGGAGTTGTATGCTATTCATATCCATAGCATGCTCAGCAATAGTAAATATCTTATGCTGGCAATATCACTTGACAAATCCCTTTTTTAGAAAGAATTCGTTCATATGCTGATTATCTCTATAAATTTTAAATTTCTTCATAATAATATAGGTTTTGATTAAAATAAGAACTTCTACATTTCGCAAAACTATTATTCTAAGACACATAACAAACACATTTCATTGCTTTTTTTTAGGATTTATATGAAAAATACCATAAATATGTTAGATGATATTGATAATATTGCCTCATATGTTGATGCTTTTAAGTGGATTTCCTATTCTTCATTTCGATAGAATGTGTATTTATACCCATGATGTTTATACCCAGATATCGTTTCTGTTTTCCTTTATCACGTGCCGCATGCAGACCGATTCTTTTTGATTTGAATTTTTTAGATGAAATAAGCTACAGATTTAGTGCCATGATAAGAATTTCCATTCCTAGCGTGAATTATTAGTCCTTTTTGAAAAGGATAGTAAAGCATTATCGGCATATTACCTATTTTAAGGTATTGAGCAGCCAATGAAAACTGTCTAATTTTGCGTCTGTTTAGTTTTCTTCGGAATGAATATACGAATGAACATACTTTTATGCTTTTTATGGCTATTTTCAGCTACCCTGTCCGCTCAGCAGGTGAAAATAGTCAAAGGACATGTTTGCGTTCTTTCCGAAGATTCGATAGAGAGAAGTTTGCCTTATGCAAGCGTGGTCGTTTTGGAAGGAAAGGATTCCGCTTTTGTAAAGGGGATGGCGAGTGATGCAAATGGGAGCTTCAAGTTGGAGTTTATACCACAAAAGCGAATGGAATACTTGTTGCGGATATCTTATATCGGTATGTCAACTATCTTTCGGAAGTTAGATCCGCATATGATGGATATTGATTGTGGACATATTCTGATGGAAAGTGGTATCAAACTGGCCGAAGTGCTGGTGACTGCTCCCGTCAAAGAGATAGATATGGTAGGGGATACGACCGTAATTAATGCTGATGCCTACCGGACCCCAGAAGGCTCAAATCTGGAGGAGTTAGTGAGAAAGATTCCGGGACTGGAATACGATGACCGAAGTAAATCCTTATCATACAACGGTCTTGTCATTAGCGAAATCAATGTGAATGGTGAGGCTTTTTTTTCAGGGAATCATGTATTGGCATTAGAAAACTTGCCGGCCGATTTAATAAGTAGGATAAAGGTCTATGATAAGCGTAGTGAGATGGAAAAGTTTACCGGAGTCAGGACTGTTGATGAAAACTATGTGCTCGATTTGCAAACCAAAAAAGAGCTTAATGGTACGCTGATAACTTCGGTTGCTGTGGGAAAGGGAAATAAGAAAAAGAAAGAGGCAGAGTTAATAAGCAACTTTTTCAAAGCTGATGGAGAAAACCTGTCCGTTATTGCCAAAAGTGGTAATCGTGATATAACCACTGAGAATAAAAAGAATCGTCAAGACAACATAGCGGTCAATTTCTTGAAGAAGTTTGGAGAAACAGTACATATCAATGGGAATATCATGTACAACAATGCGATTAATGGTATTAACGGGACTTCCTATTATGAGCAATACCTGATGACAGGAAACCGTTATCGGTATGCGACCGATAATGGTTATCATACGAATCGTATGATAAGTGCCATGTTAAGTGCGAGATGGAACATTGACAAAAAGACCTTGCTTAATATTTCGGGAAGTTTTAATGCTCTAAAAGGTATTAATGATGATAGTAACAGGCAAGCTACTTATAATGCAGATCCAAAGTTAGATGTAACAAGTCCCTTTAATAGAGATGCGAGTGAGCAAATTGAGGATAGTATACGGGTGAATGACATCTGTATGACTTCGAGGTCATCAAGCATTAACCGACTATATTCTATCGGTGCTGACATTACCCGACGACTGAATGCAAAAGGTACAAGTTTGGGACTGACCGTTCAATATTCGGAGGAGCGAGGCAACAATAAAGCTTTCTCTTTATCATCCACTACCTATTATCAGTTACAGAATGTAAAGGGCAATGACTCCATACTCTACCGTAACCAATATCAAGAAAGTCCGAACAGAAACCGTACTATTAAGTTGGGACTAATACTGACGCAAATACTTCGCAAGAACTTGAGGGCGCAGTTGTCATACATATTTAAATTGGATAACCAAAGTCGTGACCGTAACACTTACGTTCTTTCTCCTGTGATAGACGGTGAAGAACATACACTTACCGGTAATTTTCCGAAAGGTTACGAAGTGGAATATACCGATAGTTTGAGTAACAAAAGTCGTAGTCATACGATGGCACATGGAGTTTCCTTTAATCTTAATTATACTGATAAAACGTGGGAGATTACTACCGGTTTGTCCGTTACACCCAAACGACAAACTCTTGACCAAAAGACAGGGTGGACACAGGCTGATACATTGAGATATTCTGTAAACTATCATCCCACTCTTACCATCTTATGGCGCAAAAGAAAGACATGGGTGCAACTAAGTTATGAAGGGAATACTCAACAACCGGGACTGGCAGAATTGCTTACGCTAACAGACAACAGTGACCCTTTGAATATCATTCGTGGGAATCCCGATCTAAAATCTTCATACACCCAAAAGGTAAGGCTTGAAGTTCAGGATACGAAAACCGGGCTAAGCGGTGACGTGAATTGGACGAGCATGTTGAACAATGTGACGAGGGCTGTGATATATGACAGTCAGACAGGAGGTATTGAGAGCCGTCCTGTGAATGTCAACGGGAATTGGAATATAAAAGCTGCCATGCGTTATCAAAAGCGTATTAATCATTACTTCAATTTGTCTGCACGTACCGGTACTTCATTTATCCAAAGCGTGAGTCTTGTAAACGATGGACAACGAGAACAGCCCGAACGTAGCGTTACCCATAATCGACTGTATAATGCCGGTCTACGTGTAGGCTACCAACCTAAATGGGGAGGTTTTGATTTGAGCGGTGACTGGCGATTCCGCCATTCTACGAATCTTTTAAGGGAAACAAACAATTATATTCGTGATTATTCTTTCGGATTGACCGCTTACGCCGTTTTTCCGGGTAATATACGTTTGAAAAGTGAAACAACCCATACGTTTCGCAACGGTACCAATATCAATAGAAGTGAGGATAACGAAGTAGTTTGGAACCTCCACTTGTCATGGAGTTTTCTTAAATATAAGAAAGCTGAACTTTCTGTGTATTGGGCGGATATTCTCAGTCAGAAAAAGAGCTATAGCCGTAACGTTACATCCCATGGATTGTCCGAACGATATACTCAGCAGATCGGCAGTTATTTCATTGTATCTTTTAAGTATCGTTTTAATAGACAGTTATAGGGGAATCACCTCTTCATTTCTATTTAATTTACCGATTAATAGGTATTGTCAGGTATAATTGCCTACAGTAAATTTGCAACTATTAAAATATATATTATAAATAGTGTAATGAAATGAACAATTTGAGAAACTATCTCGGTTTGAGTGCTCTTACAATGGGCCTGTGTTTAATGTCGTGCAATGACGACAATACACCGTCATATAGCCAAACGACTATGAAGAATAGTGAGTTGAAGACAATTTTGCAACAGAAAGGATACCAATTTAATGAACAGGGTAACTTACTGTTGGATGATTTAGCTAATAATACTACTACTTTAGATTTATCGGGAACAAAACTTTCTGACTTGTCGGAACTTGATATTCTTCCCAATCTGACAGAAGTAAAATTGTCAGATAACGATTATGGTCCTGTATTCGACTTTTCAAAACTGCCCAAACAGATTACAGGAATTGATCTGACCGGTAATGATATTTATGATTATGATAATCTTGTTAACGTTGTAGTAGAAGAAAATGGTAATGAAACAGTAACAAATTTGCATGATATTACCAAACTTTACCTTCCCCGGACAGCTAAAGACAATATTAAGGATCTGGTACGTTTCTATATTAAAAATAAGGACGCTATAACAAATGGGAAAATAGATATGAAGATAAAAGATGAGAGCGGAACCTTACAAACGTATACCACATTGAGGGAGGTGCCAGATGAAAATTTGCGTACTTATTTACAGGCCAATTTTTCTGATTTATTCAATGGTGACCAAATAGATCTTAGCAAGCATTTGGGATATGCTCAAAAGACTACGATTCTGCTTATTCAAGCTAATGCCGGAGTGACTAACTTTGAGGGAATACAATACATTATACAGAATCCTTATTGGGAAGGTGCAGCAGTCGCTCTTTATTCTGCTGCGCAAAGTGGTGCTAACATGCCTTCTGTCAAATTGGGTAAATATGTCACCAATCTTGTATTGAATAATCTGAATGTGAGAAGTTTGGACTTGTCGAATGCCGGAAGTCTTTTTGTACTTAATATCGGAACTGTTGCCGGTTTGAGCACATTAGATTTAACCCACACTATTTGGGGGCAGCGTGAAAAGGAGATAGAAGCAGAGGAATCCCAAGGCAGTTATTTGATCGTTTATGATTGTCCTTCGCTGAAAGAAATTAAACTGCCAAAGAAAGATGAGCTGAAAACGTGCTTCTTAGATCTTGAATGTTTGGACGCATTGGAAACATTTGATATATCTAATCTGAAGATGGTAAAGAATCTTATTTTTGGAAATTTACCGGAGAATTTCAATCTCGTTTATCCAGAGTTGACTGTTTTTTATTCTCCGGAAGGGAGGTCTGCAACTTCTTTTTGTTGTTCAGAAAGTACATTCAATAGAGAATCGACAAAGACGTTTCTTGATAGATATTATACTAAAGGTACGGGAGTTGAAAAGTTAGGATTTAGTATCTCTATGAGTTGTAATAAGAATGATGGGTACAATTGGAGAAAAGCTCTTAAGAAGAAGTCTTAGGAGACGTTTATAATTTTTGTTTAATTTAATGCTTTAATTTTATGAAAAAAGGTATTTTGTTTATTGCTCTTTTTGCAGCAAGTTTCGGATTTATGCAGTCTTCTTTCGCTGCACCGTTGATGAGTGCTAACTCTATAACCAACGTGTTGGCTATAAGTGACTATGAAGGCACTTATAGCGGTACGATGGATAATATCATAATGAAAGGTAAGCCTTATGAATCACGGGCTGCAACTTATAAAATAGAGGGTGGCCGTTTGAAATGTGATTTTCCGCAGATAGGTAGTATGCCGGGTACAATTACTATTTCTTTGGCTGTGGAAGTAGATGAGGAAACCGGCGAGATTACAGCTTACAACGGGGACGAAGCAGGCACTTTGTCGCTTCCGTTGGGAATAAAGGTCAAATTGTATTTGGACGACTTGAGAGATGCAAAGATTACGGATAATGGTGGCTCTAAACAAATAGAATTTACACTGGACGTTTCCGGTACATTCTTGGGAGCTAATTTCCCTGCATCTGTGCATTTTGTAGGTACAAAATAGCAGCAAGTGTATCATAGTAAGATTATTATATTTTGCCTGACACTAATTTAAAGTTCTAAAGGAGTTAAGGAGGAGTTTTTAGTGAATACCCCTTAACTCCTTATCCTATATAATTTATTTATTGTAATCCAATCGGAGAGGTATGGGGGACTTGCTTTAATCCAGCTGCCCTGCTTTTGCTAACTTCCTTTAGTTCGATAGTGGTTTGCAGTATGTTTTATTTCTTTCTACAGGTATCTGTAGAAGAAACCAATAAAAGAAAATCATTTATAAACTATATAAAAAGAAAACTGAAATGTATAATAAAATAAGATTTGATACTTTTATGTTGATTTGCTTCTTTATGATAACAATTCTCGGATTAAGTGCGTGTGATAGCGATGAAAAGATAACACAGGAGCCACCTTCCCAGACATACGTTAAAAAGGCAAAAGAGATTCTTGCAGGAGATATCGTACTCTCTACCAGAGCAACAATGAATGGTGTGGACAAGACATTGTTGAAGAGTGGTTGCCCAACCAAATTTAACTTTTCCTGGCGTGAGGACGGTATGATGATACTGAACCTGAGTGATTTCAGCGTAGGTGCTATGCCATTTGCCATTAGCTTCAAATGTGCTACAAAAATCATGCAGCTCAACAGTTGGGAACAGGATGAATATCCCGGAGATGGATGGATTAAGTTTGTAGGTACAGATGGTAATGTTACGACTTCCGGTGATGATGCCGAAGATAATCAAGAAGGGAGCGGAGCGAGAGTAGATGGTTATTTGAACGTGAATACCAACCAAATAGAGTTTATTGTAGATTACAATATGATGAATGTCCGCACTGAAACATTTTTGCAAACAATCGATAAAACCCGTATCGATCGCTTTAAGGAAGAGTTTGCACAATACGAGAAAGATTTGGAAGAGGCTAAGAAAGACCAAGGAAAGGCCTAATCTTTCTTCCGTTGCATAATATGTTTTTAACGACGAATGAAAAGAGTAACTACAATTCTATTCTTAATGTTGCTGATATGTGTTCATACGGCAGCACAACAAAAAGTCAAGTTAGAGGTGTTGGAGAAGGGCACGGAACAACCCATTATCGCAGCCAATGTAATCTATGCCGATAATGAAGCTTTGCGAAATCCCCAATATGCCATTACGAATACATTCGGACAGGCTGAATTAAAGCTTCCTTCTAAGGGAATCTGCTATTATAAGGTGACTTATATCGGCTATGTACCTGTGACGGGGAAGATTGGAGGGACACAAGATGAAGAAGTCATTTATATGAAAGAAGATGACTTGGGAATAAATGAAGTTGTCGTGACAGGTTCACGTACAGCCCGTCCCATCAAGATGTCTCCGGTTACGACACAGGTACTTGGCGGCAAAGCACTGGTAGATGCCGGATATAGTAATCTTCAACAGGCACTGCAGCAGGAAACGCCTGGACTTAACATACAGAAAGTGGGGTTCGGTAATGAAATCTCCATGCAAGGGTTGGATGCACGCCACGTGTTGTTTTTGATGGACGGAGAGCGCATGACAGGCGACATGGCGGGTAATTTGGATTACGAACGTTTTAACCTGCATGCCATAGATCGCGTCGAGATAGTGAAAGGTGCGAGCAGTACCCTCTACGGATCACGTGCGGCCGGTGCAGTCATTAATTTGATTACCAAGAAAACAGACAAACCTCTCTCGATAGATGCCGGAATACGTTATGGGCAGATGAATGAACGCAATTACAAGCATCCGCAACCGAAGGACTTCCTTTACATGTTTGAGCAAAATGCCGATCGCCCTAACTTACAAAGCTGGGTATCTGCCGGATTCAAGGCCGGAAAATTCACGTCGCAGACCGATGTATGGTATAGCGAGAGTGATGCCTTTTATATGTATCAGGCGGAAAATGACAAGAAAGTTTACACAAAGGAAGCGAATCCCTTCTTGCCACATGACATAATTGTGGTCAGCAATGCTGTCCGTCCACCCATGGGTATCGAAGGCAAAGAGCACATTACGGTATCGCAGAAACTGTACTATAATCCGAATCCGAATCTGTCGGTGCTGGTTTATGGCAGTTCTTTCTTCATGAACACGTATGACTTGATACAGGATATGACATTCAGCCAGGCACGAGATTGGACAGCCGGGACTAAAGTGACTTATTATGTGAAGGACTGGTTTAGTGTGACAGGGAGTCTGCACGCTGATTTTTACGATCGCTTCAAACGCCATGAACGTATCGACAAGCGGCAGAAGGATTATGAAAGTAGCATTTATCAGCCACGTTTGACCGTTACGAGCAATTACTTCAACGGACACAGCTTAATATTGGGTATGGAGCATACGTCGGATGAATTGACTTCCGATCGTTTCTCCGGCAATGCTAACCATGACCTGAAAACGCGTGCATTGAAAGAAACAGAATACTTTCTGCAAGATGAATGGACCATCAATCCTCGGTGGATGATATCTGCTGGTATCCGTACTAACTTCTCGAAAGCATTTGATTTCATGGGAATGCCCAAAGTGGCTGCCAAATATTCGCCTGATAAGCATTGGAGCCTTCGTGCCAACTATTCGATGGGTTATCGCTCACCGAGTATCAAGGAGTTGTTCTTCAACTGGGATCATCTGGGAATGTTCATGATCCGCGGTAATGAAAATATGCGACCGGAGAAAAACAATTATTTCTCGCTCGGAGCGGAGTACAGTAACGACCGTTTGTTTGTTTCCGGAACAGCATACGGTAACTATTTTCGTGATAAGATTGAAGGTGTATGGCGTATTTACGATATGCAGTACAATTTTGAGTATACCAACCTGAGCCAACAACGCTTGCTGGGACTGGAAGTGCTGGCACGATGGAGTGTGCTGGACTGTCTGACGCTGAATGGAACTTACAGTTTTGTAGATGTAAGTAAGAATAAAGGCATACAGGTGAATACCACCTCGCCCCATGCGGCTACGGCAAGCATGGATTACAAATACATGAAGAAAAATTATCGATTGAACGCTGTGTTCAGTGCCTCTTATATGGGAGGGAAAAAGTTTGATGTACAGGACCGGGTGTTTGTAAAGGAGGAGAATAAAAGCTATGATGCCTATTTTCGGTGCGACCTGCCACAATATGTACTTTGTAATTTATCCGTTTCGCAGACTTTTTGGAATAAGGTGAAATTGACGTTGGGAATGGACAATCTCTTCAACTATGTACCTAAAACACTTGGCTCAGGGATCACCATGTTCAATGTGCCTGCCACAGCCGGAGCACGCGGATGGGTACAGGTAGAGTTCATGCTGGATGATGTGATAAACTCTTTAAAGAAAAAGAAATGAAACATACAGGATTATTCAAAACCCTCTGCTTTTGTGCAGGCTGTCTTCTACTGTCTGCCTGCGTGGACTACAGTGATATACAACCCTTCGATGGGAAAACTTTACCCCGCAAGTCGGGCTATACCACCGGAGTGACAAATGACTGGATTTACTTCAACCTGCGTACGGGAGAGGTTTTCAATGCACTGGGGGTAAACCGGGATATCAAGGAAGGTGGGCAGATGAATCGCACGGACTGGGATCTGGCTTTTTGCGGTTACGTGATGCGTACCAATTCCGGTACGAGTGGGATCGGTCGGGGAGGAGCTGCCGATTTGGGCTATGGGAACTACGAGAATTGGACAAGTGTGGCTCAATTACCCTCCGATCTGAAATGGGTGGAAGACAATCAAGAGGTGTATGTCACTATGTCTCAGAATGACTGGAATCACTATCTGATAGAAAATGGTCTGGACTTTAACAGTAATCCATGGTTTGATCCGAATAACGGACCGCAGAAGACTACAACCAACGCTAATCCCGTACTGGCTCAAGCCATGAGTTTTGCCGGTCCGCCTCCTGTATATACTCCCTCATATCATACTTATGTGGTACGTACTGCTGATGGCAAACATTACTTCAAGATTCAGATCATCAGTTGGTATGATGCGAATGTGGAGATAGGTGATGAAGGCGGACGCTTAAGTTATTACTGTGACGAACTGCAACCATGAGAAGAAGTAATGTGATAGAAATAGTTGCATGCCGTCCTGTCAGTGGCGCCATGCTGTATAATTAAGTATATTAAAGTAAACTAATGAAATATGGAACAAATAACCGATGTAAAGACGACAGAAATGAACCTGATGCCATCTGCCGGTTCTAAACGCTATTGGTGGAAAGCAATAGCTTCTTTCCTGATGGTACTGTTTACTATGCCTTTGGGGCATGCACTGATGATTATCATGGAACATGTCATGAATGAGACCGTGTTGCATTATTCTGCTTTTGCTATGGGAGCGGTGGGGATGGTCATGGTAATTATAGGCGTGTTTGCCCAAGGAGATACCCGTCAGACGCTATGGGGCTTTTTGGGAGGACTGCTTTTTTGGACGGGTTGGGTGGAATTTTTATTTATGTATTTTGCCAATCGTTTCGGTACACAACCTGAACTGGATCCGGTGACGGGAGAAATCGTGACCCGTCCTGAATATCTGATACTGCCCGCTTCTTTTGGCTTTTGGATGATGGTGATGGTAATGTATTTGTTCAGTACGAAGAATGGCTGCAATTTCATCAACTGGTGGCAGCGTTTGTTATTGCGCGGACGAAAAGCCGATATAGCGGCACGTCCCATGACACGCCATGTGTCGATCATCACCTTTATGGAACTGATGATGATCCTATGGACTTCTTATCTTGTGCTGATGTTTTGTTATGACGATGTATTTCTCGGCGAGCATCATCCGGTGACACTGTTAGTGGGATTAGGATGTCTGGTAGGAGCGTTCTTTATCTTTGTCAAGCAATTACGCATTGCCTCGTGGGGAGCGAATATACGTATGGCTATTGCTACAGTGGTGGTGTTCTGGACACCGGTGGAGATACTGGGACGCATGAATCTGTTCAGTGAGATATGGATTGATCCGATGAACCACGTGATGGAGATGGGTATTATTCTTGCTGTGTTCATTATCCTTGCTGTTTATCTTTGGTACATGAGTGCAAAGAAAAAAAAACGGTAAAATGAAAGATAGTAAATTAAAAACGGCAGGTATACGGAAACTTCACTGGGGTAAAGCGGTTGTGTCCATAGTAGTGACACTGGCTGCTATGCCGTTGACCCATAGCCTGGCACGTGTCCTGAAAGAGGGAACCACAGGAGTGGAGCAGTTCTATGCTGGAATGGGAATGGGGGCTTTCGGATTATTCATGGTGATTGCGGGAGTGTTTGTGAAAGGGCATATCCGGCAGACTTTATTGGGATTGTTCGGAGGAATGTTCTATTGGATGGGAGCTGTCGACTTTCTGTTTATGTATTTTGCCAACCGTTTCGGTACGCAGGCACAACTCGATCCGGTGACAGGAGAGGTCGTCAGCCGGCCGGAGTATCTGTTACTGCCTGCTACCTTCGGTTTTTGGGTTATGGTGATGATACTCTATCTGTTCTGTACCCGGAACGGATGCAACTTCTTGAACTGGTGGCAGAAATTATTTTTCGGCAAGCACAAAAAGGAGATTGTTGTCCGGGCCATGACGCGCCACACAAGTATTGTAGCTTTTATGGAAGTGATCACTATGCTATGGACGTGTTACCTGGTACTGATGTTTTGTTATGATGAACGGTTCTTTGGCGATCACCATCCGGTGACACTGTTGGTGGGAATGTTGGGACTTATCGGTTCGATTTTTATGTTTGCCAAACTGCTGCGTCATGCCTCGTGGGATATGAGTTTACGGTTCGGCTTTGCCACCGTCATTATTTTTTGGATAGCGGTAGAGGTGTTTGATCGTATTCATTTGTTCCCCAGTCTGTGGGAAAATCCGGGTGGACATAAGCAGGAATTGCTTCTTATAGCGGCTTCCATCATTTTTACAGGGTGTTGTCTTGTATATAATAACCTATTAGTTTTAAAGAATAAATGAAACCTTTTATTTCAGGGTTATGCTTTTATATTCATATATCAATGAAAAAATCCGGTTCATAACGAACCGGATTTTTTCATTGATTCTTTGCATTCAAAGTTTTCGTTATGCCTCTTTTATCTCTTCGCCCTTTTCGTCCAGAAGTACGGTAACTTCCTGAGAATCTTTGGTTGTAAGAATCACCTTATAAATCTTACCGGTCTCTTTGTCAGCCGAATAAACTTCTTTGATTGAGGCACCTTCATAAGATTTAGCCAAGGCATTCATAACTGCATCCGGAAGTTTTTTGGCATCAATTTTCGTAAACTCATCTTGTGGAGCTTGTGCCTGCGTTTCTACTGCCGTAGAGTTTTCAACTTCCTGTGCAAATGCTACAGAACTACCTAATCCCATTACCAATGCTACTGCTACTAATACCTTTTTCATGATCGTAATTTTTTAAATGATTATTAAAATTCTAACCTGTTATCTCTTGTACAAATAGTATTGCAAACGGGATGCCAAAAAAACACTTGAAATATAAATCATTGAAAATTAATGTGTTGGTTGTTTGGAATAATGGTGGTGTGAAATAAATTATGTGGAATAGTGTAGAATTGGGGAACACAGTATTGGGGAAAATAATATAAAGGGTGAGTATTGCTGTCGTCCGAATGTTTGAAGGTGTCATTCCAAAACCACTATTTATAGGTATTGTGTGTCAAAGTGAAATACCGTAATTTTACGTCCGGAAACAAAACGCTGTTCGTTATATGCAAACACTCAAATCGGATATACGCAACCGGATTCTGTCGGCCGCAAAAGAGCAATTTGTGCAGAGAGGATATTTGAAGACCTCTATGCGCGAAATAGCCGATGCTGTAGATGTAGGCGTAGGAAATCTCTATAACTATTTTGAGAATAAAGATGAGTTGTTTTGTGTGATACTTCGTCCTGTATCGGATGCTTTGGAGCGAATGCTGCAGGAACATCATGGAGCCAAAGGAGCAGATATCATGCTTATATGTTCCGAAGAGTATCTCAAGTCTGCTGTCGATGAATATATATCCTTGATAAACAAGCATGGTGAGCTGATGAAGATTCTATTGTTCCATTCACAAGGCTCTTCATTGGAAGCATTCAGGGAAGACTATACAAACCGTTCGACGGAGATTGTTAAAACATGGTTTGCCGAAATGAAAGAGAAGCATCCGGAAATCAATGTGGTGGTATCGGATTTTATGATCCATCTGCAAGCAGTCTGGATGTTCACCCTTTTTGAAGAAATGTTGAAGCATGCTATCGATAGCAAGGAAATGGAGTATATCGTGCATGAGTATGTATTGTTTGAAATTCAAGGTTGGAGGGCTTTGCTGAGAGTATGAGCAATAGAAGACAAAAATATAAATCGCCGTTTACCGGATTAAAATTGAGAAGAGAATCTTTACGAAGGTTCTCTTCTTTTTTTGTGAACGATTTTGAATACCGTTCATTTTTCAGCGCTACTCTGACACTAACATCATAAAAGTATAGAATGAAACAAAAACATGAATTTGAAAACATCGTGGCGGAAACATTATTGATTCCGCTTTACATGAGAGCCAAGGAGAACCGTCGGAAAAATCCGATTCTATGTGACAAATTGGCTGAGCAACTGGTTGAGAACATCGAATATGATTATTCCAGGTTCGATGGGGCCAAGTTGAGTGAAGTAGGTTGTGTGATACGCGGTTGGTATTTTGATCATGCTATCCGGCGGTTCATTGACACTCACACCCGCCCGGTAGTGGTAAATGTGGGTTGCGGACTCGATACCCGTTATCAGCGTGTCGGAAATGACGGAAAGGCCGTATTTTATGAGTTGGATCTACCGGAGGTTATTGCTATACGTCGTCGGTTGATACCCGAACCGGAGAATGATTGTTACCTGTCTGCATCGTTGTTGGAAACCGATTGGATGGATCGGATCCGGCTCCTTCATCCCAATGGAGATTTCATCTTTGTTGTGGAAGGAGTATTGATGTATTTTCGTGAGGAACAGGTACGGACATTTCTACATAACATAACCATGCGCTTCGAAGGCGGCGAGTTGTGGTTCGATGTATGCGGAACGATGATGAGCCGACGTGGTGTGAAGCCCGATTCCTTGAGGGAACATAAGGCGCAGATACGTTCGGGAATAGATGACGGGCATATGGTGGAGTTGTGGGAACCCGGATTGCATTTGTTGGAGCAGGCCAATTATATGAAATTCTTCCGTTTTCGTTGGGGATTTTTTTTCGGGCAGATATTGGGCAGGATGACGAGGTTGTGCTACAAGTTCAGTTCCATGCTCGGGTATAAAATAGGATAAATAAATCGGTTGATCATGGTAAATAAGAAGAAAGAAGGGCTGTCCCGTCTGTTTGAGATTGCAGGACAGAAAAAAAGTCTGCTTCTATTGGCAGGCTTGTTATCGGCTGGGAGTGCGGTGTGTATGCTCATACCTTATTGGGCGATCTACCGGATACTCTATGAATTGTTGAACCATAGCCGGGAGCTGTCGTCCATCGATGAGACCAATATGATTCGTTGGGGTTGGATAGCCTTTGACGGGCTGATCGGCGGATTATTGTTGCTGTATGCTTCCCTGATGTCATCTCATGTGGCAGCATACCGTATTCTCTACGGACTGCGTATCCGGTTGACGGAACATATCGGGAGATTGCCGCTGGGTTATCTGAACGGGACATCAACGGGAGCCATCAAGAAGACGATGGAGCAGAATGTAGAAAAGATAGAGAACTTCATAGCCCACACGATTCCCGATTTGGTGAACGTTATGGCAACAGTAGTGGTGATGTTCCTCATTTTCTTTTCGCTCGATGGATGGCTGGCAGGTGTCTGTTTGGCAGTGATCGTACTAAGTATATTCTTGCAATTTTCCAATTTCATGGGAAAAAAGGCACGGGAATTTACACGCATCTATTACAACGCGCAAGAGCAGATGAGTGCTTCTGCCGTGCAATATGTGCGCGGAATGCCTGTGGTGAAAATCTTTGGACAGAGTGTCCGCTCATTCCGTCAGTTCAATGCCGAAATCGAAGCTTACAAGACCTATGCATTGAAAGTTTGCGACACTTACGAATCGGGTATGACATATTTTACCGTACTGCTCAATTCGATTGTTACCTTCATTCTCCCTGTCGGCATTTTACTAATGCAAAATGACTCCCGGAGTCTTACGCTGGCAGCTGTATGGCTTTTCTTTATCATACTCGGTCCGGGCGTGGCTTCACCCGTCTATAAGTTGATGTATCTGGGCAGCAGTACGCGGGAAATCAATGAAGGTGTATCGCGTATCGATCGTATTCTTGAAAATCAGCCGGTCTCGGAACCTGCTTGTCCGAAAATTCCCGCGACGTATGATATAGAGTTTCGTCATGTCTCGTTTTCCTATGAAAACAAGGAGCAGGCTACTCGTACCGAAGCGTTGCACGATCTCAGTTTCACGGCCCCTCAAGGTAAAATTACCGCTTTTGTCGGTCCGTCGGGAAGTGGTAAATCTACCGTCGCCAATCTGATTCCCCGGTTTTGGGATGTGGAGCAGGGAGAAATCCTTATCGGCAATGTGAATGTGAAGGATATTGCAACGGAGCAGTTAATGGATCTCGTTTCGTTCGTCTTTCAGGATACGTTCCTTTTTTACGATACACTCTATGAAAATATTGCCGTAGGTTCGTCCAAGGCAACGAGAGATGCGGTCATTGCTGCCGCTCGTGCTGCGCAATGCCATGAGTTTATCGAAAAGTTGCCGAACGGATACGAAACACGCATCGGAGATAAAGGTGTTTTCCTTTCCGGTGGTGAAGCACAACGAGTCTGTGTGGCACGGGCTATTTTGAAGAATGCTCCTATACTTGTACTGGATGAAGCAACGGCTTTTGCCGATCCCGAGAACGAGTACAAGATGCAGCAGGCTTTGAAATCACTTATTAAGGATAAGACGGTCATCATCATAGCCCACCGCCTTTCTTCCATTGTATCGTCCGACCGGATCATCGTACTGAAAGATGGAAGGGCAGTACAATGCGGACGGCATGAAGAACTTTCCTCTCAAGAAGGGGTATATAAAAAGATGTGGAATGCTTATACGAGTGCGTTCCGCTGGCAATTGAATGTGAAACAAGAAAAAGAATAGAGAATGAGTGCAATAAGAAATATTACGATAGGCCGTACGGAAAGGCTTTATAAACCTGTAGGCTACACTATGCTTGCCAATTTGGTGAACATTGTTCCTTTTTGCCTTTCTATCGAGGCGATTCGTATTATATTCCGTGCTTTCAACGGAGGCGGGCAATCGCTTGATACCACCCGGTTGTGGTGTATATTTGGCTGTATGACAGGTTATATAGCTGTTATGGTACTGGCGGAAAGGGCTGCTTATCGTGCCAATTTCCGTGGTGCTTACGAAATGAGTGCATCGGGACGCATCTCTTTGGCAGAACATTTACGCAAACTTTCGTTAGGTTTTCTGGGTAAACGGGATCCGGGTGATTTATCATCCATGCTTATTACCGATTTTACAATGGCGGAAACAGGTATTTCGCATTATTTGCCTCAACTGATGGGAGCATTGGTGATGCCTGTACTGGCTTTTGTTTCGCTTCTTTGGATCGATTGGCGCATGGCGGTCGCCATGTTCGTGGCTCTTCCGTTTGCGATGGGCATTTTGTGGTTGAGCACGAGCGTACAGGAGAGGCTGAGTGGCAGACAGATCAAAGCAAAAGTCAATGCCGGAAACCGCCTGGAAGAGTACCTGCAAGGCATCCGGGTGATGAAAGCCTACAATCTGCTGGGTGATCGTTTTGTTCGGTTGCGTGATGCTTTTGCCGAATTACGTCGTGCCTGCATTCGATTGGAGGCTCTATTGGGACCTTTTGTTCTATTGGCCATTACACTCGTGCGTGCAGGATTGACATTGATGGTATTGTGCGGAACATACCTGCTTTTAGGTGGCCAGTTGTCGATTCTCACGTTTGTCATGTTCCTTGTTGTCGGTTCCCGTGTATTCGACCCACTGACTTCCGCTCTTACCAATTTTACAGAGTTCCGTCATTTTTCTATTTCGGGAGGACGTATTCTTTCTCTTATGAACGAACCCGAAATGAAAGGGACAAAAGAAGCTCCCGAAGACGGTAATATCATCTTTGAAAACGTGTCATTCGGCTATCAGGAGAAAGAGGTTTTACATGGAATTTCTGTCATTTTATCGCGAAATTCACTGACAGCTCTTGTTGGCCCGTCAGGAAGTGGAAAGAGTACGGTAATGAAACTTTGTGCCCGTTTTTATGATCCGACAAAAGGGCGTATACTGTTTGGTGGAGTACCGGTACGGGAGATTGAACCTGAAAAATTGATGAGTCGTATTTCGATGGTTTTTCAGGATGTTTATTTATTTCAGGATAGCATACGCAACAATATTCGGTTTGGTAAAAGTGATGCCACAGATGAAGAGATTGTAGCAGCGGCCAAAAAGGCCTGTTGTCACGACTTTATCATGCATCTGCCACATGGTTACGATACAATGGTGGGAGAGGGAGGCTGTACGTTATCAGGTGGTGAAAAACAACGGCTTTCCATTGCGCGTGCCATGCTGAAAGACGCACAGATCGTTCTGCTGGACGAGGCAACTGCTTCGCTTGATCCCGAGAACGAAGTAGAGATACAGAAGGCTATCGATACGTTGATTAAAGGACGAACGGTTATCGTTATCGCCCATCGTCTCAAGACAATAATGGGGGCCGACCACATCGTTGTCTTATCCGATGGAAAAGTGGAAGAACAAGGTACGCATTCGGAATTGATGTGCCGGGATGGTTTATATCGGAAGCTCTGGAACATTCAAGAAAGTACATTGGGATGGACATTATAGTGGGTTATTTATATTGATTGCTTGGAATATCGCAACCGGTATCGACAACGAATACATATATGATTCGACAGGGCATATCCGATATCCATATGCCCTTTTACTGTAAATTTTGCTGCATTATCCAACAAGTGCTCTACCATTTGTCGTAAGCGCACAGCATCTGTTTCTATTTCAACATTATCTGTGGCTAGCAGCAACTTAGACTGTACCTCCTGAGTTATTCTGTTTTCATATTTCTGATAGACTTTTGTCAGAAGTCGGGTATGTGGATATATTGTAAACTTAAAAGTCATCGTGTCGGACTCTATACATGAAAGATCGAGGACATCCGAAACCTGTGTGAGCAGATAATTTCTGAGAAGCTCTATATATTAAAACCGCTGATATACGAACGCATCAAACGACTCGAAAATGATGGGTATATAAAAGGATATGTCGCTTTGGCGGATAATAAGAACGTCGGGAAACTGACTAAAGTTCACGGTATAGTTAAGATTCAGAGTTCGTTTGTTCTTAGTGAGATGAAACATACGACAGTTTTGAATATAGACCGATGACCTTATGCGCAGATGGGTGATGAATAGCTGCGATAAAGAAATTATGGAGGGAGTAGCGCTTTCCAATTCAGGAAGATATTTTCATCTTCGTTGAACGGCGGAAGTAGTATTTTTATGGAGTCATCCATCATGGATGTCTGATACTTCCTTTCTAATTTTTTTATAATTTTTTTATTGACGCGGGCTATAGCATAGTTTTCATCGGGTTGCACTCCAATACATTTTCTGACTTCGACTTCCGGATGAAGCATACATAGCAAAAAGGCTGACCATTCGTAAGTATACCAATATCCGTTGATGTAATTTAAATAAATGCCATTTCTGTTATTTTGTTCCCGGCGTAATACAATCTCTATTTTTTCCATGTTTTAGGGTCGGAACTTCTTATTTTGCAATTTTTTCTCTGAATTCGCTCGGAGTGATTCCAAGTCTTTTTTTACAGTAAGTAGTGAAATGTGAAGGTGAAGCAAAATGAAAGGTTCTGGCTATTTCACTGATCGGTATATTACGATTGGCTAATTGCCCTTTAATATGGCGTGTTTTTTGATTAAGAATCCAATTGTAGGGAGTATCGTGAAAGCAGCTTTTGAATTTACGATTGAAAGAACGTTCGGAACAATGATATAATTGTGCAAACTGTTTGATGTTTCGTATCTGCAGGTAGTTTTCCAATACGAAACTTTTGAAATTCGGATCTCGCCCTGTGATGGGCATCAGGAAGTGGGCCATATCTGTTCGATTGTAGAATGTACCGAATACCATGAATATCTCTTTCTGTTTCAGTTCATGCATATGACTACACTGAACTTTCTGTTTGAGATAGAAGCAAATACTGTCCAACACATGTCGTAGCGGAGGACAGATAGATAAGGAATAAAAACAACTCTTTTCAGACTCAAGATGAATGGCAGACAATTCAATCGACCTTTTATTGTAAAGATTGACTTGATTGTCGAAGAAAAGTAGTATAAATTCTGTTTCTGTCATGCTTTTGCTTTGATTAGGATCATTTTGGGGAAAGAGAACCATGTGCCCTTCAACGATGTGCTGATCGTGAAACTCGCTGCAGGATGTCAGTATTTCCCCTTTTAAAAGAAATAAGATACACGAGTGGTGATGGTTATCTATCTTAAAATCGCCCCCGGAGAAGAGTCTTTGATGAATAAAGCATATATTGTAATCTGATACATAATTGAGGCAAGTGGTGTGTCGTTCTATATGTAATAATTTCATAGTTAAACTATTTCTTGTTTAATAATTATACGAAAACAAAAAAACAGAGCGGGAAGTTTTATATTAAAAAGACACAATGTTCTATAATCGTGCCATCTTTTTTCTTTTTGTTTTTTTATAGTTATATCTGCCTTTCGCTTTCATTTTTTTATCTATTTTTGTCTTTTTCATAGATTATATACCCAAAGGGAATTAATATCATGATACAGACAATACAAGTACAAGGAACAGAAAAACGCTTATACCAACTTATTGCTCCATTGGTGATGAATCCGGATGTTTTAAGTGCAAATAATAATTATCCTTTTAAAACGACAGAACAATACGTGTGGTTCATTGCTATCGATAAAAAATCGGTTGTTGGTTTTATGCCGGTGGAGCATAGAAGGAGCGGATGTGTAATCAACAACTATTATGTCAGCGGTGATAATCGTGAAACACTCTCATTATTAATCTCCAGTGTTTTGGAAGCAATCGGAAAAGAAGTACGTTTGTTTGCCGTTGTTATGGTCAACCATCAGGCTGTATTTGAGGAACACGGGTTTATAATGGAGAAGGCATGGAAACGTTATGTAAAAATGCAAAAAGATGAATGATGACTAAAACTACAACTGTACCTAAAAATGTGTATGAACTGGCGCAAGAACGTTTGCGTATCGTCTTCAATGAGTTCGATAATGTCTATCTTTCCTTTTCGGGAGGAAAAGATAGCGGAGTGCTGTTGAGCTTATGTATTGATTATATTCGCCGGAATAACCTGAAGATAAAACTCGGGGTTTTCCATATGGATTATGAGATACAATATAAGATGACGATTGACTATATAGCCCGTATGTTGGAAGACAATAAGGATATTCTTGAAGTATACCGGGTTTGTGTACCTTTCAGGGTAGCTACCTGTACTTCCATGTACCAGTCTTTCTGGCGTCCGTGGGAAGATAGTAAAAAAGACCTCTGGGTACGTCCGTTACCTGAGAACGCCATGACTAAAGAAGACTTTCCTTTTTATAATACACAAATGTGGGATTATGAGTTCCAAATGCGTTTTGCCAGTTGGCTTCATGAGAAAAAGGATGCCGTGCGCACCTGCTGTCTGATCGGTATTCGTACGCAGGAAAGTTTCAATCGTTGGCGCTGTATTTACCTCAATCGCAAGTACCAGATGTATCATCGTTATCGGTGGACTTCGAAGGTAGGAAACGATATCTTTAATGCATATCCTATATATGACTGGAAAACTACGGATGTATGGACTGCTAACGGAAAGTTTAAGTGGGATTACAATAAACTATACGACTATTACTATTGGGCGGGAGTCAATCTGGAACGTCAGCGCGTTGCCAGCCCGTTCATAGGTGAGGCACAAGAGAGTCTGGCACTTTACCGAGCCATCGATCCGAATACGTGGGGGAAAATGATAGGCCGTGTCAATGGCGTGAACTTCACGAGTATGTATGGAGGAACCCATGCGATGGGATGGCAGTCCATTAAGCTTCCGGAAGGATATACCTGGCGGGAATTCATGTATTTTCTGCTTTCCACTTTGCCCGACCGTGCCCGAAACGGATATCTCCGGAAGTTACAGGTCAGTGTACAATTCTGGCGTAATAAGGGAGGGTGTCTGAGTGACGAAACTATTCGTAGGCTGAATGAAGCCAAGGTACCTATTATTGTAATGGACAACTCCAATTATAAAACGACCAAGAAGCCGGTCCGCATGGAATATCAGGATGATATTGATATTCCGGAGTTCAGGGAAATCCCCACCTACAAGCGCATGTGCATCTGTATTCTGAAAAATGATCATGCTTGCAAGTATATGGGATTCTCTCCGACAAAAGAGGAAATGAGTAAACGAAATCAAGTAATCGAACAATATAAAAACATATTGCAATGAGTATAAAGAAAAGTCCGGTATATAATGTAATAGCAGTTCCCGTAGAAAAAGTACAGGCCAACGATTACAATCCGAATGTGGTGGCTCCTCCGGAGATGAGGCTTCTTGAACTTTCTATCTGGGAAGACGGCTTCACTATGCCCTGCGTCTGCTATTATGATAAGGAAAAGGATGTTTATATCCTTGTCGACGGTTTCCACCGTTATTCTGTCCTGAAGACTTCGAAACGTATCTTTCAGAGAGAAAACGGGATGTTGCCTATTGTGGTAATCGAAAAGGATCTTTCCAATCGTATGAGTTCCACTATCCGCCATAATCGTGCCCGGGGTACGCACAATATAGAACTGATGTGCCATATTGTTGCCGAACTTGATAAGGCAGGCATGTCCGATCAATGGATTATGAAGAATATCGGTATGGATCGGGACGAGTTGTTGCGCTTAAAGCAAATATCGGGTTTGGCCGATCTGTTTGCCAATCGTGACTTCAGTGTTCCCGAAGATGACCAGCCGGGAAATGTAGATAAGAAACCTACTCGTTAAAGTTTGCCTTGCAGGCGTGGATTTTATAGATGCATATACTGTCGTCAGCAGATATATGCCGTATAGAATCTATGCCTGTTTTTTTGCTTCTCTGTTTGTCCGAATTGCAACGTTCGGTTACCTTATTTGCGGAAAATGAAACTGCACAGAACTTTTCCCTCCCTTTTTTATATTTAGCAACTTCACTTCATTAAAGCCCCATTATTAGAAGTTTTATTACTCTTTCTTCCTCTATAAGAGAAATGAATACAATTTCCGGAATGATACAATTCCGCGATATTTGTCATATTCATTTTGAGCAAGTTTTAGTCAGTATATATAATAGAAGAAACGAGTATGAAAAAGCTAATTCTGTTTGGAGCCGCAATATCGATTTCAGTAGCTGTAAGTGCACAGCACATCGCTCTGAAAAATAATCTCCTGTACGATGCTACCACCACACCCAATCTGGCATTAGAGGTAGGGTTGGGGAAGAAGACCACGCTTGACCTGTATGGCGGCTATAATCCGTTTACGTTCGGAAATCACAAGCGTTTCAAGCACTGGCTGGCACAGCCAGAATTCCGTTACTGGACCTGTGAGCGTTTCAATGGAACCTTCTGGGGGGTACATCTGCATGGAGGTGAGTTTAGCGTGGCCGGTATCAGTTTACCTTTCAAAATATTCCCTTCTCTTAAAGACCATCGCTATGAAGGATACTTCTATGGAGGAGGTGTCAGTGTGGGACATCAATGGCTGTTGAGTAAACATTGGAGCCTGGAGGCCTCGGTCGGAGTGGGATATGCTCATTGGGTATACGATAAGTATCGTTGTGTGAATTGCAGTCCTAAAATAAAGAGTGGGCATAAAAACTATGTCGGTCCTACCAAAGCGGCTGTTTCATTGGTCTACTTTATTCGCTAAGTTGAATTTGATAAAAAATGAAAGATATGAAAAAGTTTTATTTTCTGATATTGGGCATCGTCCTCTGCGGCATGGTTGCGCAGGCGCAAAATTCATACGAAGGTCATATCGGCTTCGGACAACACCATGTGGTCCGGAAAGGAGGGGAGTTGAACGTGGAGGTATCCCTTGATTTAGGGGCTGTAAAGCTGGCTGCACAGCAAATGATTGTGCTTACACCGGTCTTGCGATCTACAGAAGGAGAAGAACAACAGCAATTAGCTCCGGTAGTGATAGCCGGACCCCGTCGCTATCGGGTGCTGAAACGATCTTTAGCTTTCGGCACTGACAATTTTGAAATGTCTCCTATGCTTGTCGAGAAACGAAAGAGCGGTACTCCCCAGACTGTGAATCTCCACTTCGGATTACCCTATCATGAATGGATGCGCCGGGCAGAGCTGATTTTACGTGAAGAGGTGACCGGTTGTGCCGATTGTCCTGTCAGTCAGGGTGACCATACCGTTATAACATCGGTATTCGACGAACAATTTACACCTCGTTATGAGCTGAGTTATGTGACTCCGCCGGTAGAACCGTTGAAGCAGCGTAGCGAGACACATACAGCCTATCTGAATTTTGAGGTGGACAAATATGTATTGCTGCGCAACTATAAGAATAATGCCAACGTGCTTGCTGATGTCGACCGGATTGTCAATGAGATACAAAACGATTCCAACCTGACCGTAACGGAATTTCGGGTGACAGGCTATGCATCTCCTGAAGGTAACTATAGCCGCAACATGAAATTGTCCGAAAACCGTGCATTGGCATTTGTCGGTTATCTGCAGAATCACGGAGGAGTTGACGAATCTCTGCTGACAGTCGATTGGAAAGGAGAAGACTGGTCCGGCCTGCGTCGTGAAGTTGCGGCTTCGAGTCTGATTGATAAGGGAGCTATACTTGCCGTTATCGACGGACATACGGATTTCGCCACACGAAAAAATCGGTTGCAGGCGCTGAATGGAGGAACTACCTACCGGATGTTACTGAGGGACTATTATCCGCCTTTACGTCGTAATGAATATACCATTTCTTATGTGGCGCGTGCTTTCAATGTAGACGAGGCGAAGCAACTTATTAAAACCAAACCTCAGTACCTCAGTCTGAATGAAATGTTTCTCGTGGCGAATACTTACCCCAAGGACAGCGGTGAATTTAAAGAGGTGTTTGACATTGCTGCCCGCATTTATCCCGATGACCCGGTAGCGCGGCTCAACACTGCGGCACTTGAACTGGAGAATGGCGCTATAGATGCTGCCATAGTCCGACTTCAGAAGTCGGATATGCCTGAAGCATGGAATAATTTAGGAATCGCATACATCTTGAAACAAGATTATAAGAAAGGAGGAGAGTATCTGGAAAAAGCGATTGATGCCGGCATTCAAGCGGCAGCATATAATATGGGGCAATTAGCAGCTTGGCTAAGGACCCAGGAGTGACTTATAAATGTATTTTTTTTAATTAAACAATTGTAGAACTATGAAAGTAGAATGGAAAAAACTAATGTTCGGCCTCGCAATCGGAGCCGGAATGATGATGATGGCATCTTGTAGCGATGAAGAGAATTTTGACCCTGGTGGAAGTACCGGTAAGGAAACTCCGGAACCGACCGAGAAAGCATTTTTCTCCATGCGCCTGTCTACCGGTTCGTTGGCTGGTACCCGGGTGGCAGTCGACCCGACAACTTCGGGACGTACTGAAGAGCAAGTCGTGAATCATGTACGCATGGTGTTGTATGAAACCAAGAATAATACCGTGCGTTACTCTTGGGACCTGAATGTATCTACTGACGGAATGAATGAATTTACCGGAGGAGATGTAGTGAGAGGAGAAGATGTGCCATCGGCTACGCCGACCGTGAGTCGTTTTGTTACAGTAGGTCGTGAAGTGGTGAAACAGGATTATGAGTTATTGATATTGATCAATCCTCCCGGTGAATTGCTGGAGATTACCGAACAGGGAAATCCCAGAAGTTATTTATCGCGTGCAGCCAATATGACAAAAGAGTCGCTGATACAGCCTTATGGTATTGCTGCCGATAATAACTTTTATATGACTAATCATCAGGACCTTATTTTTGTTCCTGAGGTGGAGTTGAGGGATAATCAACGGATGGCCGAAGAAAATCCGGTAAGGGTCGAGGTGGAACGTGCGGTAGCTAAAGTCGTTGTCAGCGGAGTGCCTGAGGTAGTACCGCACGGTGATCGGATTGACAATCTGAAATGGGGACTGGATGTGACCAATATGTATACCTACTGGATGCGTAAGATGACTTTTATAGCTAACTCGGGTGGTGTTCCGAATGAAATGGAACAACTCAATGCCGGATACCGAGAGGAACGCTATGCCGAAGATCCTAACTTTACAAGATTCAGTTCCTGGAATGGAGGGAACCCTGTCGGACAGTTTGAGTATTTGTCAGGAACTCCGGAGTTGAGCAAGAATTTTGATGATTATGATTATACGCTGGAAAATACGATGGACGCTGCCGACCAGCGGCATGACGTAACTACCCGTGTAGTGATTAGCGGAACTTACACGCCGAATGGCTTCGGATCGGTTGCGACTCGTAACGGAGGGGGCATCAGTTTCTACTATTTCAAAGGCAATGCTATCAGAGTGGAAGCCATGCGGGATATGGTAAATGACAGGGGGCAGATTCCTCAGGAATTACGTGATGCAGGTTTGGAACAGGCTATAGAGAACGTACTGGCCTGGAACCCGAATGCATTTAATTCACCTACGGCTTCTTTTTCGGAGGGTGGCATTAATTTCTACTATCAAGGAGTGTGCTATTATACGGTTCTGATTCGTCATTTCTCCAATAACATGGTACCTGTATTGATGGGATACGGACGCTATGGCGTGGTACGGAATAATGTATATCAGCTTAGTATCAATAAGATTATCGGTCCGGGACAGCCGGTGATCAATCCTCCCGGAACAGATCCGGATGACGAAGACACTTCCTGGATCTCGGCTGACGTCAACATTATGCGGTGGTATATCCGTAATCAGAATGTAGAGGAACTTTTATAAATTCTTTCTTATAAACTAAACTGAAGTAACTATGAACAGATTTATCGGATACATACAGGTTGCATGTTGCTGCCTTCTGCTATGTGCTTCCTGCGTCAGAGACGGGATGGATGAAGATTGCAACTCTTATGTCCGCTTTGTATACGACTACAACCTGGAATACATAGACTTGTTTCATAAGCAGGCAACCAAGATGAACCTGTATGTATTCGATGAAAAAGGTGTATTTGTGACAGAATTGAAAGAAGAATCCGGTGCTTTTGCACCGGATTACCTGATGACTTTACCCGGAGCCATGGCAGGCAGAAGATATATTTTTGTGGCTTGGTCGGGGTTGTATGGCGAGTCGTATGACAAAGTTACCCTGACTCCCGGGGTATCTACGTTGGAAGATCTGGAAGTCAGTGTCAACAATCTGAAAACCCGGATTGGAGGAGGGGTGGTCGACAGAGAACTCCATTTACTGTGGCATGGCAAACAGACGGAGGTATCTCCACAGTATAATAATGATATCACCACTGTCTCTTTGCTGAAGAATACGAAGAAATTCCGTATCATCATGCAGATGCTCGACGACAGCAGTATTCACGTGGATGATTATGATTTTCGAATTATTTCGCCCAATGGGAGGTACAACCATGAAAATGGGCTTTTGGGAGACGAAACGGATGAGAAAGTGGAATATACTGCTTATCATACCGAAGACGATCCTGAGACCGGAGCTATAGCCGAATTGAATACGTTGCGTCTGATGACTGATACCGAAAACAGATTGGTTATCACGCATAAGTCATCGGGTAATGTGATTCTTGACATCCCCTTGAATAAATATCTTAATGCGCTGAGGCTTCAGCAATATGCTGATATACCCTTGCAGGAATATCTGGACCGTGCCGATAAACACGGTATTATTCTATTCTTTAAAGGTATGGATGGCAACGGAAATTATATAAGTGTGGATGTACAGATCAACGGTTGGTTGATCCGGAAGCAAGAGGTCGATGGAGTTTAAGTATCAGGGTGTAGCTATCCGTTCCGGATGGCTACACCCTAATGCCGATATGGCTACACCCTACAGAAGAAAGGGTGTAGCCATATTTTTATACAGGTATTGGTCGGTCGGGGGTTACAGGGTGTCGATGAAACTCTTCTGCTGTTCCAGGAAAGTAATTCTTTGGGACTCTCCGCTTTCTGAAATCAGTGTGGAGTGTCTTTTCAATGATTGTATCCAGTCTTTTTGTATGCCGCAAATTCGTGGGCTTTGAGAGTCCATTGAGTTAATAGAATATACCCGGAGGAGACTGATTTGGAAATCTTTCTTTTCTATATAGCTGTAGGTTGCTTCAAAATCGATATTGGATAAGTAAATGGCTACTTTGTTTCCGTTACTGAATTCACCTTTTGCGGATATCTGTTCCAGTTCATGCAGCAACAGCTCCAGTTCGTTTTTTAAATGTATCAGGTCAGTTTCCGAAATCAGATTGAGGCCGGCAAAATACTTCATCTCTTTTACAAACGAGTAGAAGACATTGCTGTCCCATATAAAACAGGTCTTTCTGCACGCTTTGACAGCCTCACTCAACAGTTTATGGGCATGGACCGCTTTGTCCGGTATGTGCATTCCCGATAAGCTGTTTGGGGTACGTATTTTCCCATTTTGATAAATCCATCTGCACAGGCGAAACTTTGATAAGTATTCGTACGAAGAATAGAGGGTGAAAGGAATTACGTTCGAAGCGGTATATATCTTCGTGCTGATATCATCTTTTACGTAGTTGAATATGCGCAGATAGCGTTCTATAATCTCATAATAACTTTCCAGAGGATCGGGTGAGTGAAGCAGGTTCAAATCGAAAGTCACACGGTTCGACTGGTGATTTCCAATAATCTGATCAATTGATATTCCCAGTTTGCATGAAATCATGGCAATTTCGTCAAAGGTGAAAGCCACTTCGCCTCGTAATCTTCGGTATACAGCCTCTTTTCCCATACATAGGGCATCTGTCAGGTAGTTGGCCAGATTTATTCCACGGGGAATCCGTTCTTTCATTGCTGCAATAAGTTCGTTAACGATATAATTTTTCATAACTGCCGTTTGGGTTATTGATTAATAATATTGCGAGAATCACAATGGCTTGTGACATATGCAAATATAGAGTAAGTAGACCGAACTTTTGTATGGTATATCATGTGTAGAAAAAAGAGGGATTTTCTGATTGGAGAATTATTGTCGGAGGGATGGCTGGAGAATGAAAAAAAACAGATGGTATTGCCATCTGTTTCCGATAATTGTCACTGTTCTCCTACATTGTTTCGTTTTTCGTTTTTAATAAAGTTATAAGGTATTTATTATTTCACGCTGTTCATTAAAGAAACGTATACGTTGCATCTCTCCGCTTTCGGATATTTGAGTTGAGAATTTTTTGAGTGATTGTACCCACTCTTTCAGGCTGCGGAACATGCCGTCATCCTGCGTTGTAATGGCATTGATAGAGTATATGCGTATCATACTGATATGGCTGTTGCTGGTTGCCACATAGCTATAGGTGGCATCGAACTTGATATTTGAGATATAGATACGTACATCGTTACCGGTTTCATACTTACCTTTTCCGGCCAACTCTTCCAATTCATCCGTCAGAAGCAATAAATCGTCTTTTATCAACTCTTTGTCTTCTTCCGAAACCAGGTGGATTTCCGAAAAGAACTGTATGTCTCTCACTACATGTTCGAATACGGTATTGTCCCAGATATAATCAGTCGTCTTCATCTGCTGTGTCATATTGACAAAGTCTTTCTGGATGTTATATATTTTGTGGGGAATCTCCAGTTCATCAAAATGCTTGCATTTGATATTTTCATTCTGGTACATCCATTTAAACAGACGAAACTTTGAAAGTACATCATGTTTGAGATATAATGCTTGAGGCAATATGTTTGAAGAGGTTGCCATTTCTGTAGTGGGATCTTCCCGGATGTTATCGAATGCATCGACATATTTCGTGAGAATATCGTGATAGGTTTCGAATGTATTGGTATGGTGTACGACGTTCAGGTCGAATACCGCATTGTTGCTGAAACTCACACCGATCATCTTGTCGAGCGATATTCCCAATTTTCTCGAGATGACGGCAGCTTCTGCCAAAGTAAACGGTACTTCTCCCCGCAGTCGGCGATAGATGGCCTCCTTACCTATATATAAAATGTCCATTAGAGTGTTTGCCAGGTTGGTTCCGGTCGGCATCTTTTCTTTTGCGGCTTCTATTAAGCCTATATTTAATTCGTTTGTTATCATAATTTTCAGTTTGTACTGTTTCTCTGTTTAACACTTTTATCCCCCGGCTTGTTTCGCAATTCGCAACTATTTTTTATTTGGTGCCCTTACTTGCAAAAAGAGGAAGTCTGTCACGATCAATCTACATATAGAGAAAGGACCGGAGGGACAGAAACATTCTGCCGGTCACAAATATCCTTCAATCCCGATGTAGTTTTGCGACATAAGCCGGAAAGCTTGTTTTTTTATGTCAAACCCCTAAAGCGATTACGATGGATTTAGAAAAGGTATTAATTAGAGAGATAAACAATGATAGTCGTATTTTTCTGTATAAAGAGGGAGATTGCTGGAGTGCGCACGATAATTCCGCACGGCATCTTTGCTTTTTATATTCGCAGTTCAACGCGTATGATCGCATTTATCAGGCGTATGAGATTGTATTAAAGTGCGTTATGCTGAGTAATGCAATGATTGAGAAGTTTATCGAACATACATTGGTGAGTACGGTTCATGAAGATGAAATTGAAATCTGCATTCCAAAAGAAAAAAGAGCAGAATTTGAAAGCTGGCGTAGTACGTCCGGCTTATAAAAGAATTTTTAGAATCAGTTTCTTTTTATTAAAAATATATGTTCGAAAAACTTGCATATTTTAATCAAATCTTATACATTTGTCCAGATATAGATGAGAAGAGAGCATGTATTTGCCCTTTGTCATTATAAAATAATTACATGAAAAGAATCTTAGTTAGCGGAGGTGCGGGTTTTATTGGTTCGCATCTTTGTACCCGGCTAATCAACGAGGGGCACGACGTTATTTGTCTGGATAATTTTTTTACCGGATCAAAAGAAAATATTATCCATTTGATGGATAACCACCATTTCGAAGTGGTACGTCATGATATAACATTTCCATATAGTGCTGAAGTAGACGAAATATACAACCTTGCCTGCCCGGCTTCTCCCATACATTATCAGTACGATGCCATTCAAACCATTAAAACATCCGTAATGGGAGCTATCAATATGTTGGGGTTGGCCCGTAGACTCAATGCTAAAATATTGCAAGCTTCAACCAGTGAGGTTTACGGAGATCCGGAGGTTCATCCGCAACCTGAATCTTATTGGGGAAATGTCAATCCGATCGGCATCCGTTCTTGTTATGATGAAGGGAAACGTTGTTCTGAAACTCTCTTTATGGATTATCACCGGCAGAATAACGTACGCATTAAAATTGTTCGTATTTTCAATACATACGGTCCTCGGATGTTGCCGAACGACGGGAGAGTGGTTTCTAATTTTCTTATCCAGGCACTGAAGAACGACGATATTACTATCTATGGGACAGGTGAGCAAACCCGTAGTTTCCAGTATATTGATGATTTGGTCGAGGGAATGATCCGGATGATGAATACGGGTGATGATTTTACCGGACCGGTAAATCTTGGCAATCCGAATGAATTTTCCATGCTTCAGTTAGCGGAGAAGATCATCCGGAAGACCGGATCGAAGTCGAAGATTACTTTTAAGCCCCTGCCGCACGACGATCCCCAACAGCGTAAGCCTGATATCAGACTGGCACAGGAGAAATTGGGTTGGCAACCGACTATTTTGCTGGATGAAGGTTTGGATCGTATGATTGACTATTTCAAAATGAAGTATAAGTTATAATAAAATAAGAACTCAAGATTAAAGCTACATAAAGATGAATATGGAAATTAATCCCTCGGAATATAAAATTCTCATTGTAGACGATGTTATGTCCAATGTCCTTTTATTGAAGGTATTGCTGACCAATGAGAAGTTTAACATAGTGACAGCTAGCAATGGAAATCAGGCATTGAACCAAGTAAAGAAAGAGAATCCCGACCTGATATTGCTGGATGTGATGATGCCGGATATGAGTGGTTTTGAAGTTTCTCAAAAGTTGAAGGCGGATCCCGAAGCGGCCCATATTCCGATCATCTTTTTGACCGCATTGAATAGTACTGCCGATATAGTCAAAGGATTTCAGGTAGGCGGCAACGATTTTATCTCTAAACCTTTTAATAAAGAAGAACTGATTATTCGGGTCAGTCATCAGATTTCTTTAGTAGCGGCCAAACGTATTATTGAAGCCAAAACGGAGGAACTTAAAAAGACGATTATCGGGCGTGATAAGCTTTATTCTGTGATTGCCCATGACCTCCGTTCGCCTATGGGATCTATTAAGATGGTGCTTAATATGCTGATTCTTAGTTTGCCCAAAGAAAAAATCGGCGAAGATATGTATGAGCTGCTGACTATGGCCAATCAGACTACCGAAGATGTGTTTTCGTTGTTGGATAACTTACTGAAATGGACAAAAAGCCAGATAGGTAAGCTTAAAGTCGTATATCAGGATATCGACATGGTGGAAGTTGTAGAAGGAGTAGGAGAAATCTTCGCAATGGTTGCCGGCCTGAAGAATATTCGTTTGCGAATTGAATCGCCGGAATGTCAGGCGGTACATGCCGATATCGATATGATAAAGACGGTGATACGCAATTTAATAAGCAATGCCATTAAATTCAGTAATGAAGGTTCCGAAGTTCTTATAAAAGTTGAAGAGTCGGATGGAATGTCGGTAGTTAGTGTTAAAGATAGCGGATGCGGTATTGACGAAGAAAGCCAGAAAAAACTGTTGCATACCGATACACATTTCAGTACATTCGGTACTAATAATGAAGAAGGTTCGGGACTCGGGTTACTTTTGTGCCAGGATTTTGTTGTGAAAAATGGAGGAAAGTTGTGGTTTACTTCTGTTAAAGATGAAGGTTCAACTTTCTATTTCTCGATTCCACTGAAAAAATAAGGATTCCGATAGCGATGGAAGAATCGTTCCGAATATAGATTATTCTAATAAAAATGGAGATGTACTCCCATTCATCACAGGGTGAACTTTATCTGTGTTATCTGTGATGTCTTAACATAATAAGTAAACCCCGAAAGTTGGACAAAAAACTTTCGGGGTTTACTTCATTTCGACACAGCTCCATTTTTTCTATTGCCGGATTCCGGTGTTGTTTCTGGGATTATATATGGATAGGGGGTTTTTATTATCGTTTGCACATTGCTTTAAAATCGCAATATTCACATTTCTTTGTATCCTCAGTTTGAGTGAATTCCTCTTTGTCATCGTATATCTCTTCAAGCAATTTCAGGAGACGCTCACGGAATTCATCTTCATAAACCGAAAAATCATCGACCGGCAGTTTAGGCTTGCGAGCTTCTCCTATTTCAATTACAGGAGAGTAACTCTCGGAAGCTGCCCGATGAATATAGAGTAGCGAGGGAGCTACTTTTAGTGCCTGTTGCCGTGCCATAATGGCGGCGTATAGAAAAGTTTGGAAGATGTAGTTGGGGCGTCCTTCGGCAGGTGTGAATAATTGTTCTATATTTGCCGGTACTTTGGGGCTGCCTCCGGTCTTATAGTCCACAATTCGGAGTGTACCTTCTTTGCTATCCATACGGTCGATGGTGCCTCCGATTTTTAGTGATAACTTTCCCACAGGCCCTTCTATCCGGATATCCTCCACTACTTCCTGTTCCATACCCATCATTCGGAAAGGGGCATATTGCAGGTCATTACGCAGCAGTTGGCGGAGATACGAAGTGATAACCTTTGAGTTTATTAGCTGGATTCCATTATACTCGGGCTTCTCGTCGATAGGAACATGAAAAAATATTTCTTTAAAAGCTATATCCACGTAGTTTTGAAGACGGATATTATCGCGCAATAGGCGTTCAAGATCTTCTTTATGAATATCTCGTTTGTTGGCTGTCAGATCTAAATAAACCAATTGGGCAGAACGGTGGAAAATGGTTCCGAACAGGGCGGAGTCAATTTCAGCACTGACTTCATCGGGAGCTTTAAGGCGTGCCACATAACGGAAATAAAACTTCAGCCGACAATCAAGATAGGTGTTTAATGCTGAAGGCGAAAGTATTAGGGCATCCGGGTTGCGTGAGAAGTCATAAGTCCGGTATAAACGGTCAATGATTTCCGGAGTTTTTGTAATGCGGATTTCCTTGCTGTTTTGTGGCGATTGTCCGGCTTCAAGATATTCACGGCTGATTTCATGTGGCCATTCAATCAGAAACTGTAGCATGAAACGCGACCATTCTCCTCTGTTTAACCCATCTGATGAGGTGTTATACATTAAGGTTATATTTTCTGCACGCTGAATCAGGCGATAGAAATAATAGGCATAAACAGCATTCTTATGTTCAATAGTAGTCATGCCGAAAGCTTTGCGTAAATTATAAGGGATGAATGATGACTCACCTCCCGATTTGGGCAATTGGCCTTCATTAAGCGATAGAAGGAGCAAGTTACGGAAGTCGAGGTTACGTGTTTCCAATACTCCCATGATCTGCATTCCTATAGCCGGTTCGCCATGAAAAGGAATGTTGGCTGCATTCAGTATTTTATTTAATAAACGTTTCAGAGTTTCTATGCGTACCTGCAATTCGTTGTTGTCTATCAGATTGAGCAACCTGTTGACTAATGTGAAACTTTTGAAGAGAGATTCACGGTACAGCTGATTGAAAATGTCATCGCTTTCCTGTTCCTGACGATATAAAACAGATACTTCTTTCAGCAGTTCTGTGATGTAGACACAGAGTTCCCGGATACCATTGCGGGGCGTAAACAATATGTCCAGAAATTTGTCTTTCTTTAATTCGGATGGAAAAGGATAAAAACGGTTGGTCTTTGTAAGTTCCCGTTGCAGCGGCTCAGCTTTATCTGAGAGGCGGCGGGTATAGGGATGTTTCAATACCGTCTGTACGGCATCATAGATATATCGTCCCGAGTCTGTCCGGTATCCGCTGGTTTGCAGTTCGAGTATGGCGTTGATAAAACTATATACCGGAGTCTGTGCTAACGGAAATCCCATGGTGATATTGACATTCCTTACTACCTCCGGTATAGAGTGCAAAACAGGGAGAAGTAAAGCTTCATTGCACAGCACAACGGCATTTTCTTTTTCTTCGTTACTCAGGTTCTCATGTACCCATTGAGGCAGATAACGGGCTTGTGCGTTCTCGGTTGGGGAAGAGATAAAACGAACTTTTTTGGGTTTTATCAATTCATTGAACAATTCGGCAGGAAGCTCATTGGGGAAGAGTTTGAGATTGCGGTTGATAAATTCTCCGGCCTCATGGCGTTGTTTTTGCCGGGAAGGAAGCTGAGTGTAAAACACGTCATAATCCCAATAGAAAAGAGCCTTACCCGCATTCTGCAATTGTTGGAAGAAGTGAGTTTCCACCTTGTTCAGTACGTTGAAGCCGACAAATACATAGCAGTCATATTTCAATGAATCCGGTTCAAGTTGTTCAATAACGTTTCGGTAGAGCATACCTTCGTAGGCAAATCCTAATTCTTCCAGCTTTTTATGATATCGGCGATAAATATCACCCAATTTATCCCAAAGAGAAATAAACTTTTCTTTTAACAGTGTTCTCTTTTCGATAGAAAAATTTTGGAAAAACTGCTGGATAGCCTGTTCTTGCTCTTGGTCGAGAAATTCATAATCATCCATGACATTCTTTAAGTCCTGCAGATTAGTAAATAACTTATCTGCATGAACCAGATTTTTGTCTACATCATCAAAATCACTGATTAATAACTCACCCCAAAAGTAGAAGTCGTCCAGTGATTCGTCACTATTTGTTTCTTCACGGAATATTTTATAAAGCTCGCATACTAACCGAATCGGATCTCCTAGTTTTAACACCGATAAATGCTGAAATAATTCGCTGATACTTAAATATGCCGGTGACCAAAGAGGTTGATCGGACTGATTTGCCAAATGTTCATTAAAGAACAGACTGGCACGTTTGTTAGGGAATATGATAGCTGTGCGTGACAGATCATTTCCTATTTTACAGTAAAGGTCCTGCGCGACCAATTGGAGAAATGCTTTCATACTTTTTCGATTATTTCTTCTTCTACATACCACAGATAACCTGTGATGTTTTTGTATCCCATTCGGGAGAGGAGCTGCATGTATCCTTTTACCTGTTTGTTGTATTTTTTGTTTGCTTTACCAAATTTGAAGTCTACCACAACTACTTGCTCGTTTTTCATCATTACACGATCAGGGCGACGGGTTTGTAATACACCTTTGTCTTTGTAAATGATTGCGCACTCGTTGAACAATCTCCATTCACCGGAGTACCACTCTTGTACTTCAGGCAGGGAGAAGGCCTTTACGGTCAGAGAACGTATTCGTTCTTCCGCTTCTTTGCTGCCAATGATTCCCTCGAATATCAAGTGCTGAATGGCCGGTTCTATGTCATCCTTGGTCTCAATGGCAGAAAATAAAGTATGTAACAATTGTCCGTGATTTATGAAGCGGTCATCGGATTCTTCTTCAGAAAGCCCCTTGATAAAATCAGCAGATCGGTTGGACTGTCGGAATTCTATATCCGGATGCATAGATTCCATATTGACCAGAAGTTTTTCCGGTTTGCGAGTCAGCTTGTTACCTGAATCGATTTTTTTCTCATTTTCGGATGGGCAAAGGTCACCTAATTCATATACCTGTTCTTCATCCCATTCCTGATCTAATTTGTTGGCAGCCTGTGGTAGTGCTCCGGTTAGCAATTCGGCCATTGTATTTCTTTGTCCTTTCCGACTCCAGATAATCAAATTTTTGCCGGCACGTGTAAATGCTACGTAAAGCAGATTCAGATTGTCTACCCATAGTTGCAGGCGTTCGTGTAAATAATCTGTGCGGTATACTGATTCTGCCATGGCGGAAGAGTAATTTACTGGCACAATATCCAACTCGTTGAAAGGGGCTTCTTGAGGTACGCACCAGACGAGTTGGTTGTTTGTTTCATTTTCCAGTTTCCAGTCGCAGAAGGGTAGGAGTACCGTATGAAATTCCAGTCCTTTGGATTTATGTATTGAAAAGATACGTATACCCTCCACTTCGCCACTCGGAATTGTTTTCCCGGATAACGTCTCGTTCCAATATCGTATAAAGCTGTCCGGATCAGAAGAGTGGCTTTGCAGATAATCGGTTACTGCATCAAAGAAAGCAAACAGGTAAGCGTCCTGTTGTTCAATACGGTGCAGTTCAAATAAACTGAAAAGTTCCTCTAACAGTTCATACAGAGGCATCAACCGTAGTTCTGCCATTCGTTCCAGAAAAGCCGGTGGAAATAATTCTTCGGCTTTATGGAGGAGCAGCGAATTGAGATCATACTCCGAATGAAGTATTTGTAATTGGTAATTAGTGGCCAACTGTGCTTTCACGATCCGATTCTCCGGATCGGAAAGATAGCGCAAGGCATCCAACATCATACAGATGGCGAGCGAGGCATCCAGACGGAAGGCTTCGTCAGACACAATCTTATAATTTAGTTGTTTATCGAAGTAATCGGCAATACGCGGAATACTTTTATTCTTTCTTACGAGAATAGCTATATCATTCAGTTTGACGCCGGATTGTAACAGATGTTCTACTTCCATTCCCAGGCTGATAAGGGTTTGTTCTGTATAATCGTGTTCTTCGTCCGGTTCGAGAAACTCTACCTTAACGTATCCTTGTTGTTTGTTTCGGGGGGATTCCTGTTCCACGTCGGCATATGCATTGATCAGAGGCTCACAAATACTTCCCAACTGCTTATTATACATTTCGTTGAGATAGTCCACAGCTGCGGAGAATATACTATTGTTGAATCGTATGATATTGGTTTCACTTCGGCGGTTGGTTTTTAACGTTTCTGTACGGATAGAAAAATATCCAAGTTGCTTATTCAATCCGTTCAGAATTCCCCAATCGCCGTTTCGCCAACGATAAATAGATTGCTTGACATCACCTACAATCAAGCTGTCGGCTCCTTGAGACAATCCTTCAAGTAGCAGGAGTTTAAAATTATCCCATTGCATTCGACTGGTGTCTTGAAATTCGTCTATCATCACATTGCGGATGTTAGTTCCGATTTTTTCGAAAACAAAAGAGGAATCACCGTCTTTCACTAATTGGTGGAGCAAAGCGTTGGTATCCGAAAGGAGGAAACGATTGTTTTCACGATTCAGTTGACGTACTTCTTCATCAATATTGGTTAAAAGCCGGACTTTGTTCAGGTGCTGTGTCGACAGTCGGCAGCTGTTCACTATTCGATTGTTGCGTGAGCGATATTGTTCGGCATTTTGTAGAAGCGGCATTAAGATGGAAGAAGCCAACAATATAATATCCGTATATTGTTTTGATGTTTTTGCAGCCCAATTAGTCTCGTCATCGAGGCATTTGATTACAGTAGCATTGACTATCTCGTCTCCGAGTATACCGTTTTTTAGTTTATTGAAATAGCTTCCTATTCCTTTGGCTCCGTTCTTTAAATCAGTTGGTTTCAGTGATTGACTGGAAAGTACATTTTCAAACTGTTGAGCGAACTCTTTCATCTGTTCAAGAGCGGCTGTTTCCATCTCTTTTAATGTCTTACGATAATTATGGATTACATTCGGGTCACGGAGGCGTCGGCGGAGACCATCACCTTTCTCGATGTATCCTTCATCAAAAATATTCCGTCCGAAACTTTTGATCTCATCCGAAACATTCCAGCGTTTATCGTCAGCGATACGTTCATCTATATAATCGAGCAGCCATGCCAGTACAGGTGAATTGGGTCCCAACTTTTCAATCATACTGTCCACAGCATCGCTCAATACTTCTACGTTGTTCAGTTCGATATTCAGATTGGGACTCAATTCAAGTTCACGAGCCAGATTACGCATGACCGATTGAAAAAAAGAATCAATGGTTTCGACGCGGAACCGACTGTAGTCATGAAGCATATACCCCAAAGCTATGCCTGCCGTTGTTCGTATCTCGTCTTCTGAATGCCCTGTCTCGGCAATTATGCGTTTTAGATAGGCATCCGAATCCGGATCGCCTATCTGTATTCCATATAATTGACTAAGAATACGCTCCTTCATTTCAGCAGTAGCTTTATTAGTAAAGGTTACTGCTAAAATCTGGCGATAGGCGCGCGGATTCCGGATTAGTAACTTGATATATTCAACAGCCAGGGTGAAGGTTTTTCCGGACCCGGCGGAGGCTTTATAGACAATGAGTTCGCTCATTCACAGTTTGTATTGGATAATGATTATTTTCTTTTTACTATTTCGAATGGTACACGTATTGAAACGCCTTTTTTCATTAAGTTATTCAGATTGGGATATAAACGTTCTTTGAAAGAATCCCAATTGCGATGTTCCATTTGGGTCCATCCTGCTTCTGCCAGTGCCAGACCGCGGGGATAGGTCATATATGTCACTCGGTTAATGTCCTTTATTGCTTCTCCCCAAAGTGTTCCCATTACTCCCAGAATATGTGCCTGTTCTGCTGCGGGTTTTCCGTATCCCGGATCAAACTGATAGCATGTTTCGAGTGTAGTTACCGGCATTCCCCAGTTATTAAATTCCGGAAGATCTCCTTTGAACTGCGGATAATCCAGATATGCAAATTCTCCCGGAGCCATAATCAGAGGGTTACCATGCTGTTGGGTCAGTTTCTGGCAAGTTGGCGTCAATCCGTATCTCCAGCTCACAAGTGTTACATTTTTAGGGTAAGGGAACAGATAATCGTTGGCCGGCATGCGAATGTTATCTAATTCACACCAGAGAATAGGGTATTTTCCATCAGCCTCTACGAAACTGAGCATACGGCTGAAAAAAGGAATCATTAATTGGGAAGCCTTTTCGTATTTCAGTTCCTTCATCATCTTTTGGCAACGTTCACATTTGGTCCAGTTCTTTTCTATAACTGCTTCGTCACCACCTAGGTGAATATAACGTGAAGGAAAGAGAGCACTTACTTCATCAATAATATCTTTGTACACTTCATACACTTTTTCATTATTGGCACAAAGCATTAAGTTTACAGTCTCACCTACATTCTTTGCAATGGTATCGGTGTGTGTACATCCCAGTTCAGGATAAGCGGCTAATACAGCGACAGTGTGTCCCGGAATATCCAATTCCGGCACTATTTCAACATGGCGTTCGGCTGCATAACGAATCAGGTCGGCCAACTCTTCTTGAGTATAAAAAGATTGTCCTGCGGTCAGTTTCGGATGCTTTCTAATTTCGATTCTCCATCCTTGATCATCTGTCAGGTGGAGTTGAAGCACATTATATTTGTAGCGTACCATCTGATCGATGTAGAACTTTACATCTTCTATTGGTAAAAAATGCCGGGCAGGGTCTAGCATTAAAGCTCGGTAGCCAAAGCGAGGCGCATCATCGATACTGATAGGAGTCATTTCTTTCCGATTGCTGGCGCATACATCTCCCAAGAGAACTTGGTCGACAGTCATTACACCATAGAAAACGGCTGCTGCACTGGCTCCGCTAATGGTCATCCCTTTCTGGTCAACTTTGAGTTGATAATGTTCTTTTCCTTCCAATTGTGGATCAATAATTAACCGGATGGGGGATTGGCGAGAGCCGGAAAGGGGAATGTCTACTTGCATGCGGTCTTTCAGTATACTTTGCAGAGTAGTAGCCGCAAACTTTAATTCCGGTTGTCCGGGGTGAATCGTGATGTTCTTACCTGTTAAGCTAAAAGGTTTACCTTGCACTTGCTCTATGTGATTGGGCATAGGCAACAGGGCTGAATGGTTGTTTTGTGCGGTTGCTGTAACAGCAAACAAGAGGAAAATCAGTCCTAAATAGTTTTTCATGGGGTTAATTTATTAATTAGTTTCGTGGCAAATATACAGTTTTTGTACGAGAAAACGGACACTTCAGCACAGAAAGAGAGTATGCCGATACTTTCTTTTCGATTAGAATTTTGCATAAAAATGTGAGATTCATTCGCGAAATAGAGAAAAAAGATAAAAATAGATCATTCTTATTAGGTAATATGAGCTATTTTGTTACCTTTGCGCCCCCTTATTCCATAGCGTAGAATAAGGTTAAGTGCTAATTAGATTTAACATGAGACTAAAAACAATCCTACTGACCACTATGGCCACCGGTTCATTTTTGTGCGAGCCTGTTGCTGCTATGTGTATTGAACCTCCCGCAACTCCTGAAATGGGATGGTTTTTGAAAAAGAAAAAAAAGAGTAATCCCCAAGACAGTATTAAGGTTAAGAATGAGTATGAGAAATTAACAGGAAGCGATAGTGTCGTTCGTCGTGGTATGTTCAATGTATACCAAAAGAAGAACGATTATTACTTTGAGATTCCTTCTACCCTGTTGGGGCGTGATATGCTGGTGGTGAATAAACTGCAACGGGTACCAGCAGAACTGAATGAAGCCGGAGTGAATCGTGGAACTAATTATGAGAATCAGATGATCCGCTTTGAGTTGGATAAATCGGCTAATAAATTATTAATCCGTCAAAGTCGTCCGTTACCTATTTCACCATCTGAAGATGCCATTAGCCAATCGGTGAAGGATAATTATATTTCTCCGCTGATAGCCGGGTTTAAGGTAGAAGCATATAATAATGATTCTACCAGCATGCTGATTAAAGTGAACGATATATATGATGGTACAGAGACAAGCATAAATAACGTATTTACCAATATTAATCTTGGCACATCGGCCATCAAGAATTTATCAAGAATTCTATCCATCAAGTCCTTTGATAATAATGTGGTAGCAACCTCGGAACTGACTACTCGTGTGACCGAAGGTACTACTACTATCTATGTGACGGTAGAGGTTAGTTCCTCTATTTTGTTGCTTCCTGAAGTGCCGATGACCGGACGTTTGGATAATCCGCGCGTGGGATATTTCACTAATCCTCTGACTAATTTCAGTGATGGACAACAACGGGTAAATAAAAAACAATTTATTACTCGATGGCGTCTGGAGCCCAGGCCTGAAGATCGGGCAGCGTATTTACGTGGAGAATTGGTAGAACCCCGAAAACCTATTGTCTTTTATATAGAAAATTCGACACCTTATCGTTGGAGGAAGTATATTAAACAAGGAATTGAAGACTGGCAAGTAGCCTTTGAACGTGCCGGATTTAAAAATGCCATTATCGCTAAAGATATTACCGAGGACATGGAGGTAGATATGGATGATGTGAATTATTCTGTGCTGACTTATGCCGCATCTACCAAAGCAAATGCAATGGGACCTTCTATTCTTGATCCGCGTTCGGGAGAAATCCTTGAGGCTGATATCATGTGGTGGCATAATGTACTTTCAATGCTTCAGGAGTGGATTACGGTACAAACAGGTGTAGTGCGTCCTGAGGCTCGTGGTGTTGCTTTACCGGATAGTCTGATGGGAGATGCCATGCGCTTTGTTGCCTGTCATGAAGTGGGACATTCACTCGGACTGCGCCATAACATGATGGGATCATGGGCTTTTCCTACAGATTCTCTCCGTTCGAAAACATTTACCGACCGAATGAATTCGACTTCATCGTCTATCATGGATTATGCCCGCTTTAACTATGTGGCACAGCCGGGTGATGGTATAAAGGCACTTTCTCCTCACATCGGGCCGTATGATATGTTTGCTATAGAATATGGTTATCGTTGGTATGGCAAGCAAACACCGGAAGAAGAAAAAGAACTGTTGCAGGATTTTTTAGCGAAACACACTGATCGGCTTTATAAATATAGTGAGGCACAGGATCCGCGGGATGCCGTTGACCCTCGTGCACAGAACGAAGATCTTGGCGATGATCCGATCCGTTCTTCACAGTATGGCATTGCCAATTTGAAATGTATTGTTCCCCAAATCATTCAATGGACAACTACCGGAGAGAAAGGACAGACGTACGAAGAGGCTTCTCGTTTGTATTATGCCGTTATTAATCAATGGAATAATTATCTTTATCATGTAATGGCGAACATTGGAGGTATTTATATTGAAAATACAACGGTAGGTGATGGTGAGAAAACTTATACGTTTGTGGAAAAGGAGAAGCAGCAGGCTGCTTTGAGGTTTTTGCTTGATGAGGTGCTATGCTATCCGAAATGGTTGTTCGACCCTGAAATAGCTCAATATACTTATCTGCTTAAAAATACTCCTTTGGGAGTAGTAGAGAATGCCCCAACACAAGTGCTGAAAAATGCACAGGCTTATGTTTTCTGGGATTTACTGTCGAATAATCGCCTGATGCGTATGCTTGAGAATGAATCGGTAAACGGGAAAAAAGCCTTCACAGCTGTTGAATTGATGGATGGTTTGCATAAAAGTATTTTTGCTGTAACAGAGCGTGGTGGACTGCCCGATGTTATGACACGTAACTTACAGAAAGGTTTTGTAGATGCATTGATTACTGCTGCTGCCGAAAGCGAGGGAGTGAAAGTTAACAAGAAATTGATTGATAATCACTTCTTGTTCGACTTTCAGACACCGATTTGTAGTTGTGATGACCATGCACATCGTTCGGCACATACTGATCGCATGGGGGCTCGCCGTGAACTGAATTTTTATGGGTCTCAGATAAACCGTATTTCCGACGCCATTTCAGTAAAACGTGGTGAATTGCTTCGCATTAAAGATTTGCTTCAAAGCCGTTTGGGCACATCGGATGTAGCTACCAAATATCACTATAAAGATTTGATTTTACGCATAAATACTGCGTTGGGCATTTCGAAATAAAAACACCAAAACACAAAGTTCTCTCTGACAAACACTCAACGAATTTATTTGCTGAGCGAGGGGCTTTGTGTATTTATACCAAAACAGACAGTTTTCAAAATGAGTATTAATTTTATAGGATGTAACAAATGAAAAGACACGTTTTTATTCTTTTATTGTCTTTTGCCGGAGTTTTGACTTCTGCTTTTGCTGCCAGTAGGCAAGTACAAGGAGTGGTGATCTCTTCAGAAGATAATATGCCGTTGATCGGTGCTTCTGTCTATATAAAAGCAGAAGACCTGTCGAAAGATGGTAATTCTCCGACAATAACAGGAGTAATTACCGATATAGATGGAAAATTCAATATTTCAGTACCGGAGGGGGTGACACGTTTATTCTGCAGTTATGTAGGACATGAAGTACAGGAACTCAAGCTCGTTCCCGGAAAAAATCAATATGAAATCACTCTTTTCCCATCAGCTCAGGTGCTTGATGCTGTGGTAGTGACTGGTTATCAGACAGTGGAACGCCGTAAGTTGACAGCAGCTGTCGGGAAACTGAACATTTCGGATGAAACCATCGGTGCTGTGAAAAGTATTGACCAGGCACTGGCCGGGCAAATTGCCGGTCTTTCCGTAACCTCTACTTCCGGAGCGCCGGGTGCACCTGCAAAAATACGTATTCGTGGAACTTCGTCATTGAACGGAACTCAGGATCCATTGTGGGTATTGGATGGTATTCCGTTGGAAGGTACGGATGTACCTCAGTCGAATGTATTGAATGATGTTTCTAATATACAGCAATCGTCTATTGCCGGACTGAATCCTGCAGATATTGAAAATATTACCGTGCTAAAGGATGCGGCAGCTACAGCCATTTATGGAGCACGTGCTGCAAATGGTGTAATTGTGATAACGACTAAAAAAGGAAAAGTGGGAAAACCGGTGATTAATTTCTCCTCGAAGTTTACTTATATGCCTACATTGAGTACAAACCGACTCAATATGTTGAATTCACAAGAGAAAGTAGATTTGGAACTTGAATTGCTTCGTTCTAATTTTGCGTACGGTGACAATAAGGGGGGAGTTTCTAAAATAATTTCCGGTTACGGATTGACTGATGCCTATAAAAAAGGGGGGTGGGGTGCGCTGACTCCCGAAGCCCAAACGGATATAAGTCGGTTGCGGAATACAGAAACTGATTGGGGCGATATTCTTTTCCGCGATGCATTCAATCAGGAGTATAGTTTAAGTCTTTCGGGAGGTAACGAACGGGTGACTTATTATACTTCTATCGGATATTATCAAGAAAATGGTAATGTTAAAGGCGTCGGGCTAGATCGTCTGAATATTGTAGCGAAGACTTCATATAAAGTCAACCGGATGTTGAAATTCGGAGTTTCTTTATTTGTTAATCGCCGTAACAATAAAACCTACCTGACCGATACTTATGGATTGGTGAATCCGGTATACTATTCGCGTAAGGCTAATCCATACTATCAACCTTTCGATGCAAACGGAAATTATGTATATGATTTCGATGTTCAGAATAATTCTGATACGGATTTAGGGTTTAATATTTTTGAAGAGCGTAAAAATACTTCGAATGAGGAAACGATTAATGCGCTTTCGTCTATTTTTGATGCAGAGTTGCGTTTTAATGATAAACTGAAGTTTACAACTCAACTTGGTTTGCAATTGGATAAAGCATCGAAAGAACAGATTGCCGATAAGGAGAGTTTTTCAATGCGTATAATTCGCAAAAACAGTAAATATTGGGATTCTGCCTCTCAAAGCAATAAATACTTTATTCCGGACGGAGGAGTGCATAAAGCGTATGAGAATACGAACTCCCAGATTACCTGGAAAGCAATGGGAGAGTACCGGGACAGTTTCAATGATATGCACGAACTGGAAGTAATGGTAGGTACTGAGTTGCGTAAGACTTGGTATGAAACACTTTTCTCTGCAGGATATGGTTTTGATCGCCAGACGTTGACTACAAAACCGGTTGTCTTTCCGGATGAAGACCGTGCCAGACAGTTTCCTCTTCATCAGAAAACGTATAAAGAAAATGCCTATGTCTCTTTCTTCTCTACAGCTTCCTATTCGTTGATGAACCGTTATACATTCGGAGGAAGTATCCGTTTTGATGGTTCTGACTTATTTGGCGTAGACAAGAAATACCGTTATTTGCCTCTGTACTCTGTAAGTGGATTATGGAGATTGTCAAATGAACCTTTTATGCAGGGAACTAGAAAATGGATGGATAACCTTGCATTCCGTGTTTCGTATGGTATTCAGGGAAATATTGATAAAAATACATCTCCCTTTCTGTTGGGTAAATATATTGTAGATAATATTTTGCCGGGTGGTTCGGAACATATGATTGATATAAATTCTGCTCCAAACAAGAAACTTCGTTGGGAGAAAACTCAATCAGTAAATGTTGGACTTGATTTTTCGGTACTCAATCAGGCGATTAATCTGAGTGTAGATTACTATTATCGTAAAGGTACAGACCTAATCGGAAAACAAATGCTTCCACTTGAAACCGGCTTTGTTTCGACCAATATAAACTGGGCAAGTATGGTCAATAAAGGTGTTGAGGTATCTCTTTCTACGCGAAACGTTGCAACAAAAAATTTCTCATGGTATACTAATTTAAATTTTGCTTATAACAATAACAAGGTATTGAGAGAAGCTATTCCTGAAGCGCAAACTATTCCGGGACGTGAGGGGTATCCGGTAGATGCTATCTTCGCGATAAAAACTGCCGGTCTGGATGAAGAAGGTTATCCTTTGTTTTATGATAAAGAAGGGAAAAAAGTAACTTTGAAAGAACTGTATCGCTTGCAGGATCCTTTTGGATTAGGTTTTACGGTTAATTCGGATGTAACTCCGGCAGAAGAGCGTAGCTTTTATTCGTATATTGGTTCACAAGATACTCCTTATACGGGTGGCCTGATCAATACATTCAGTTATAAAAATTGGGAATTAACAGCCAATTTATCATTTAATCTGGGAGGATATGTGCGTACAACGCCTTCCTATAATTTCATTAACTTTGATAGAGGGCAGAACGTAAATAGTGATATTTTAGATCGTTGGACTCCGGAGAATACCGATGGGCGTCTGCCGGCATTAATCACCAGTGAGAAACGGGCTGACGAGTATTATTGGTATGATCAGAAGAGCGAAATTTACAAGAATTTAGATATTTGGGTAAAGAAATTAAATTATTTCCGGTTGCAAAATTTGCGTTTAGGTTACCGTCTACCTGAGAAAATGACTAAATCTTTAGGAATGGGATCGGCTTCTGTGGCTATTGAAGGACGCAATTTACTTGTTTTTGGTTCAAGTTATAAGAATTTTCTTGATCCGGAGTCGATGTATAATCCGTATGCACCGCCTATCCCTAAATCAATTACGTTTAGCTTGAATTTAAATTTTTAATCATTAAGTCGAAAAAAAGAAGATGAAGAAAATATATGTTTTGGCTTTGTTGAGCTGTCTGTTGATGTTATCAGCTTGTGACAGTTATCTTGATATCAGACCCGTGGGGAGCGTGATTCCTCAAACCGCTGAGGAGTATCGTGCTTTGCTGGCACGTGCTTATCTGAATGTACCCAATGACAGAGGGCTGGCTTGTCTTCGTTCTGATGAAATGTTGGTTAATGATAATGAATATGACCGAAATTCGTATGGAGACATTGAACGTTGGAACGATGTGTCACCATTTCCGGGAACCAGCCAGTTTACCTGGTCTAATTTCTATAATGTACTTTTTATTGCTAATCAAGTAATTGAGAGTCAAAAGGAGATTACAGAAGGAACTCCGGAGGTCGTGAATCAGTTGGTGGGTGAAGCTCATTTGCTTCGGGCTTATCTGCATTTTGTATTAGTGAACCTGCATGGACAGCCATATACGAAGTCCGGTGCTTTAAATTCAAAATCAATACCTTTAAAATTGGACACGGATCTTGAAAAAACGTTGGGACGTAATACGGTAGAAGAAGTTTATACTTCTATTTTATCGGATATAGAGCATGCCCGTGAATTAATAAATAAGGAAAAGTGGGAAACTGTCTTTTCATATCGGTTCAATGTTTTGTCTGTAGATGCGTTACAGTCTCGTGTCAGCTTATACATGGGAGCATGGCCGAAGTGTTTGGAATCGGCCGAAGCAGTATTGGCAAAGAAATCTGTTCTTGTCGATATGAATGAAACTCCTTTGGCTCTTCCCAATCATTTTGAGTCGGTTGAATCGATAACTGCTTTGGAACAGGTTATGGGTTCTTCTGTCAACAATGCTGTGTGGGTACCTGCTACTTTTCTGGCTCTTTATCAGGAAGGAGATAAGAGATTGGCCGCTTATTTTGCTGCTCCGGATGAAAATGGGAACCGAAAAAGTTCTAAAGGAGGAAAAAGAGAGTTTTCTTGTACTTTTCGTGTAGGTGAACTTTATCTTAACGCAGCCGAAGCTGCAGCAAACATGGATAAACTGCCACATGCACGTATGCGTCTTTTAGAATTAATGCGGAAGCGTTATACTCCCGAAGCATATGCCAAGAAAGAGAATGCAGTGAATGTGATGGATAAAAATGCCTTGATTAGTGAAATACTGAACGAGCGTGCTCGTGAACTAGCTTTTGAGGGACATCGTTGGTTTGATCTTCGTCGTACTACACGTCCTCGGATGGTGAAAGTACTTCAAGGTAAAACTTATATATTGGAACAGGACGATCCTCGTTATACAATTCCTATTCCGAGAGATGCTATTGCTGCCAATCCGGGATTAGCTAACTAATACACATGAAAATCTGAACACACACAACCCCAAGCCGTAGAGTTTATAAAAGGACCCTACGGCTTTTTAATTAATATATTATTCTGTGTTACCAAGCTGGGATATAGTCTTTAGCTATTTCATAGAGGATGTGGAGATGGACTCTATAAAATGTATGTAAGGAAACTCTTGACGGTCTAAAAGTATAAAATCAAAACTTTAGAAAAATCAATCAGACTTTTTGTAGATGGTATATATGGTATTATCGACAGACAGACGAAGAAAAGGATCTGGCAAATAACCTTTATTGCATTTATCAATGGGTAATAAAGAAGCAAGAGGACAAATGAAATTTATGGTGGAAATATAATCCTGTTAAGGATAGAAATAAAAAAGGAGTACCGCCGTACTCCAACCTTTGTTAACCTTAAAATCTAATACTATGAAAAACACATTGCAAATGTACGTACTTTAGTTTAAATAGCAAATTATTCAGAATGGAAAATGTGTTTTATAACATACTTTAAACAAACCAGAACTTATTGCAGACGTTTAAATAGGTATTTTCACTTTGTTTATGTACAGAGAGGGCGTATAAATGAGTCTTATTTTGCTTTATTTTTTTTATTTCCTCTGAAAGTTCTTCGTTTAAAGGAGGCATTTCAAAATCTGACATCATTACTAAATCGGCATTTCGATAGGACTTTGTTTTTAGAATGTGTATTGCGTGTAGAAGTGCGGGAGTTAAATCTGTACCCCCATGAAAACTTTGACAAAGAAAGTTTGCCAGTTCCTGTATATTTTGTCCCAGACGTTCGATTTCGATACAAGCTATGTCGTTGGAGAAATTTATAAGATAACATTTTCGATCTTGTTGTTCTGTAAGTTCTGCAATGGCAAGAATGGCCGATTTCACGAACTCTTCTCTTTCTCCACTCATGGATCCTGAAGTATCCACGCAAATGATAAATGGACCTGATTGTTCTTCTACAATTTCATTCCCTTGTATTTTTATATCTTTAATGCGATGTTGATCTTTTGATTCATAATCCATCATTTGCAGCTTCTTCTTGTTGAATCGCTCAAAGAAAAGTGGTTGCAAAGCAGGATCTGACAGATAACAATACTCTATGGGTAGGAGGCTGTTTAAATCATTACCTTCACATACTCCGGTAATATCACTTTTAGTGGCATGAGTGATGATTTGTTCCCGGTGGATACCTGCAACCATACGGAATTTCTTTTCTTTACCATAATGCTGCTTTCCCAGTATCTTTGTCAGTTCTCTGATAGCCGGGTGATTTTTGGCTATTTCATCATAATGAAACAGTTGTTTGGCAAGTTCTTGGTGTGTTCTCAACAGCCACATTAAACGGGCATTGCCTCGTTGGGGAAGTTGATCTGCAATATTTTTCTGTAAGCGATAGAATCTCTCACAAAGATTGTTGATACGTTCTATTTGGTAATTATATTCATTATTTGCCAACAGATGATACCATTTATCAAAAAAAAGATTACGAAGGTGTTTCCACTCTTTTGATCGTTTTTTGAGTGTATGAAATCGGTCAATATAATATTGAAGATTTAAATCACCACGGTTATATTTCATTTGTAGAGGGTAAGCCGAATTTTCAAGAAAGCGTAAAAATGCACTGTCTGTAAGCTCATGTCCCTCGTAAAAATGTTCCCACTGTGTAGCGTAGTGTGAATAAAACTCTTGTAGAGAAGGTTGTGTATGTTGATAATAAGACATAATTTCTCCCTCAAGTTCCTCTTGTTTCACGATACCATTTTGAAAATGTGACTCATATACTCTATAAGCAATGTTTTTCAGCTTCTCTTGATAAATCTCCCTGAGCTCTTGTAGCCTAATATTCCTTATTTTCCAATCCATGCGTATAAGCTATTTCTCTGATTTCATTTTGGTAAATTTCCAACATTTCTTTTTGTCTGTTTAATATTTGTTTGACCATATTACGTTGTTTGTCATCCATGAATAGATGTTCTTTACAATAGGTCAGTTCAATGTCGGTCATGCGCTTTAATTCATTCTCCCTGTTGTGATATAAATCGATCACTTCCTGAAAACGAAATTCAAAGGGTAAAGAGGCTTCTTGAGGGTAAGCTATGTCGTATCCTGCGTTGCAAGCTAGTGGATACTCTTGATTGTTGATGAATACAGAACGTGTGCCTTTCTTGAGTGAAACTATGGCTGATTGGGATATGTTCCGGTTGCGGACATGGTCATATACTTTTAATATCCAGTTAACAGGACGATATTTATCTCTTTGAACGTAAAATAATTTTTGAGTATCTTTTTGTAAACTTTGGTAGTCGGAAGCAAAAATCAACAGATTGCCTGCTACAGGATATCTTTCAATTTGATGATAGAAAGTGTCTACAATTTGCAGGACCGGATCTTTTGTTTCACGCAAACTGTGTTCTGACTTCATGTCTTCCCGAATACTGCTCAGCTTTTGTTCTAAAGTCCGTTCGCCACAAAGATAATGGCTGATACATTCGTCAAGTGCCGATGACACCATTTGTTCGATAATTGGTATTTGTTCTATTTCATTCCATAAGCAATGAAGTAATAAAGTACAATCTGAAAAGCGGATGGTATCTGTTTCATTCAGAAAAGCAGAAGTTCTGAGCAGCGATACGATTTTCTTCCATCGACGGTCGGAAATATAGAGCGTTGAGTGTGGAACCTCTTCTTTCTGTATGTTATATTTTTCAATTTGCCGCTTGATGGAATGAATTAATTCAAAAACAGTATAATGTATCTTGATTTGGCTGATTTGAGCTCTCCAATCTGTATATTGTTCTTCTGTAATAGAAAGTCCGGTGGGAATTTCTGCTTCCATGTCATTGACAGAGGCTATCATTTGATCGAAAGCGAATTCCTGTTCGATATTCCCTATAAAATAGCGTATTAAGAAACGATCCCACAGGGCTTCTAACCCTTCTCCCTGAGCCGGCAATTCATTGGAAGCTGCAATTAATCCTTTTAATGGTAACTGTATGGTATATTGTCCATTGCGGTATACCTTTTCGTTGATAACTGTTAGCAGTGAGTTTTGTATGCTTGGTCCTGCTTTCCATATTTCATCTAAAAAAACGATTGTTGCCGAGGGGAGATAACCTTCAATAATGCGTTCGTATTTGTCTTCATCTTTCAATTTTGAGATAGATACCGGACCGAATATTTCATCAGGGGTGCTAAAACGAGACATCAGATATTCAAAAGCAGTACTTTGGTCGAAAGCCAGTTTCAAGCGCCTTGCAATAAGGCTCTTGGCAACTCCCGGAGGCCCGAGGAAGAAAATACTTTCTCCTGAAATTGCGGAGAGTAGTGATAATGCGATGGGATGTTTTTTTTCGAAAATTCCCTTGTTCATGGCATGCAATAATTGGGTGATATGTGTTTTGACAGTTTTCATGTAATCTCTGAATTTTGTGCAAATTTAAGAGATTTTTCTGCCAAAATCAGGCATAGTTGTATTTTTGTCTATCAATAGGTTCTATAAACATATATTCATAAGAAAGTGTTATCGATTGAAATTGGTGAAATAGAAACAATATCGTATCTTTATCACCTGTAATAGCATATAGAAAGGAGCTTTATCTATGGAGTTGCGTACTGTCAATGTCACTCGTTATATTATGCCTCTGCGTGAAGGTGGTTCACTGCCTGCATTGGCAGAAGCTGATGACAGTTTTAAGTATGTTGTCAAGTTTCGGGGAGCGGGACATGGAACCAAGGCATTAATTGCAGAACTGATTGGCGGTGAGGTTGCACGAGTATTAGGCTTTCGTGTACCGGAGTTAGTGTTTTTGAATTTAGATGAAGCTTTCGGACGTTCGGAGGGTGACGAAGAGATACAGGATTTATTGCAAGGAAGCCGCGGATTAAATATGGGACTACATTTTCTCTCAGGGGCTCTACCATTCGATCCGGTTGTCACTGAGGTTGATGAAAAACTGGCATCACAGGTGGTATGGTTAGATGCTTTATTGACTAATGTAGATCGTACAGTGAAGAATACCAATATGCTTATGTGGCATAAAGAGTTGTGGTTGATAGATCATGGTGCATCTCTATTTTTTCATCATTCATGGGTCAATTGGCATAAACATGCACTTAGTTCTTTTACCCAAGTTAAAGACCATGCCTTATTGCCGCTTGCCGGTAAGTTGGACGAAGTGGATGCCGAATTTCGGAAATTACTGACTTCGGAAAAAATACGTGAAATAGTGGATCTGATTCCTGACAGCTGGATAGAGTGGCGTGATAAAGATGAAACTCCTCAAGATATTCGTGATATCTATTATCGATTTTTGAAAGAAAGGATTGAACATTCTGAAATATTTGTAAAAGAAGCACAACATGCCAGAAAAGCATATTTATGAATACGCCGTTGTTCGGATAGTTCCGAAAGTGGAACGTGAGGAATTTATCAACGTTGGGGTTATCTTGTTTTCTAAACAGGCTGCCTTCATCCGGATGCGTTATGAAATTAATAAGAAGAGGTTGGAGGCCTTATCACCGGAACCTGATATCGATTCTTTCCGGAAATATTTGGAGGCTTTCAGTAAAGTGTGTGCAGGCTGTCCGACGGGAGGAGTCATTGCTAAACTGGAAGTTCCGGAACGTTTTCGTTGGTTGACAGCCCATCGTAGTTCCTGCATTCAGACCTCAAGACCTCATGTTGGCTATTCTGACAATTTAGAGGAAACATTGGAGAGGTTGTTCGAGGAATTGGTTCTTTGATCCTTTTATCCTTTTGCTTCCTGATACATGAATCGTTTAATGCTCTTCTTCGCTGTTTTCTCAAACTCCTCGAAGTGGATTTTGATTTTAGTAATCTGACAGTAGGCCGGAAGTTGTTGATTGAGTTCTATTCGGTTGGTTTCCATTATCTTCTCAATATCGCTTTGCAACAGTCCGTGTGCGAAAGCATCGTCAAAATCCGGGTAGATTAGTGCTACAAGTTTATCTTTCTGGAGTAGAACCAACGATTCGGACACATAAGGCATGTTATTAAACTTACTTTCTATTTCTTCCGGATAAATATTCTGCCCGCTTGAAGTAAGTAACATATTCTTGCTTCGACCTCGTACTGTTACATATCCTTCCGAATCCATGGTAGCTAAATCTCCGGTGTGGAGCCATCCGTTTACATCGATGATTTGTGAAGTGGCCCCCGTATTTTTGTAGTATCCCAACATTAAGTTTGTACCTTTACAAATAATTTCTCCTGCAATATTTTCCGGATCAGGAGAATCTATTTTCACTTCCATTCGGCTGGTAGCTTTACCGCATGAAGCCTGTTTGAGGGTTTCCCAGCGGCTGGAACAAATGATGGGACCACATTCTGTCATACCATAGGCAATGGTGTATGGAAATCCTATTTGTTTAAGAAAAGCTTCCACTTCTGCATTGAACGGAGCTCCTCCGATAATAATTTCATCAAAATTTCCACCAAAAATTTCCATTGCTGCCTGCCGGGCAGCTGCTTTAATTTTATCGTTAACAATGGGTACTCTCAGCAATAACTTACCTATTTTATTATCCAGTTTGGGGAGAATATCTTTTTTAATAATCTTTTCTACAATCAACGGTACACAAGCAATTACTTTCGGTTTGATTTCGGCAAATGATTGTGCAATGATTTTGGGAGACGGCATACGTGTCAAGAAGTAGAGGTGTGCACCCGCAGAAAATCCGTAAAGAAAATCGTAGACCATGCCGAATACGTGTCCCATGGGAAGCATCGAAACGATGTGATCACCAGGTTTTACCGGAAGCATTTCGTGACAATAAGCAATGTTTGACCAAAGACTACGATAGGGTAACATCACTCCTTTGGAATAACCTGTTGTTCCTGATGTGTAATTTATAACAGCCAGCTCTTCCGGCATATCTTTACGGTAGGAGATATGTTCCGGACGAAAATTTTTAGGATATCGCTGTCCATATATCTCATTACGGTGTTCATGTGCATATGTCAGTTTGTCATTGCGCGACACAAGTGGAGTAAAGTCTGTCAAAGAAGATATACCTTCAAGTAAAGGCATCCGATCTTCATTAAGGTTTTCCCATACCTGATCACCTACAAAGAGGAGTTTTGCCTCAGAGTGATTGACGATATTATGGATATTGTCAGCCTTAAATTCATGTAAAATGGGAACAATTACAGCACCATAAGTCACGGTGGCCAAGAAGGTTACAGCCCAATGGGCACTATTGCGGCCACAGACAGCGATCTTATCACCCGGTTGAATGCCGGCCATTTCTAATATAATGTGAAATTTGGCTATTTTGCGGGCTACATCCTTATATTGAAGGGTGATTCCTTTGTAGTCTGTCAGGGCGTTTGCATCCCAGTTGTTTATGATGCTTTGTTCAATATAACCAATGAACCGTTGTTCTTGTTCCATTTTGTAATTTCTGCACATTCAGTTAAAAACTGCGCAAAATTAATATTCTATTAACGGAAACCGAATTCTCTCGTAAAGTTTTACGTTAAATTAACGGAGGGTAGATCATTCTATTTATCGATTATCTAAGATAGAATGAACACAGAGACACGTTCTGCCAATATCGAAAATGATATGTGGATTTCACGTTCTCTGTGTTTTTATCATGATTTTCTATTCATTCTTAACCGTTTCCTGCTTATTTTTCTCTGAGATCAGCAGCAGTTTGTCTCCTACATGTAATTTTAGTGTGCCGTTGGGGATAAGAAATTCATCACCACGTTTGACGATCATTACTAAAGTACCTTTTGGCAAATTCATATCTTTCAGGGTGTCTGCCTCATTCAGCATTTCCATAGTAATGGTCATATCCGAAAGATCAGTATCTATCTCTTCCGGAAGTTCTACACCGAAGTCATTTCCGGTCTTTTCGAGTGGAGTGGACAAGTGTAACAAGCGTGCCACAAACGAAACACTTGTTCCTTGTACAATCAATGAAACAATCGTAATAAAAAACACGATATTGAAAATCATATTCGATCCTTCCACGTTTGCCACTACCGGATAAGTTGCGAAAATGATGGGTACAGCTCCTCGTAGCCCTACCCACGAGACAAACAGACGGGATTTTAAAGTAATCTTCCTAAATGGTAAAAGACAAAGGAATACGCTTAATGGTCGTCCGATAACGATCATGAATACTCCGATAAGCAATGCTACAACGGCAACTTCAATCATTTCGTGAGGATTGACAAGCAGTCCTAACATAAGGAACATAATGATTTGGAACAGCCAGGTCAGACCATCCATGAATGTTGCAATTTCCTTTCGGAAAGTTATTTTATGGTTACCTACCATCATGCCGGCAATGTATACAGCCAAATACCCATTACCGCGAAGCAGATCGGTGATGGCAAAAGTGAAGAATACAAAAGACAATAACAGAATGGGATAAAGTGATTGGTTATCGATATTTATTTTGTTGAGTATCAATATCGCCAGTTTTCCCAAGATATATCCGGCAGCAGCACCTACCAAGAATTGGATGATGAATGAACCGATTATGTTGCCTGTACCCATGCCATCTGATTGAATGAATTGTATCAGGACTATGGTAAGCATATAGGCCATTGGGTCGTTGCTTCCGCTCTCCAGTTCAAGCATAGGACGTAGGTTATGTTTCAGATTCATCTTTTGCGAACGGAGGATGGCGAATACTGAAGCAGAATCCGTTGACGACATGGTAGATGCAAGTAATAGGGAAGTGATCAATGGAAAGTGGATATTGGTCCAACTCATTCCCGAAAGATACCAAATGAATAATCCGGTAAAAAGTGCCGTGAGAAATACTCCCACTGTTGAAAGTACGATTCCCGGAGAAAGAATAGGACGAATTTCTTTGAATTTAGTATCCATACCTCCGGAGAACAGAATGACGCTAAGGGCAACCATACCTATAAATTGGGCTATCTTGGCATTATGAAATTGTAATCCCAATCCGTCGCTTCCGAAAAGCATACCTACAAGAAGGAATAATAATAAGGCCGGCACTCCGAAGCGATATCCGGTTTTTCCGACAACAATGCTGACAAATAGTAAAATAGAACCAATGAGTAGAATGTTTTCAGCGGTAAAAATCATAAGCAATGAGTACTAAGGGTTGTTAATTTGTTATTTTACATTTCACTGTGCGAAGTTACTTAAATTATGTAACAAATAGAAACGCTCTTTGGATGTATTTATGTTCCAAATAGCTGTAAAATAGTTTAAAAATGTTATTTTTGCAGCTTAAATAATATCATTCTATTCTATATGGATTCAAATCATCTTTCTCCTTTACGCAAAGGAGTAGTAGGAGTACAGTTCCTTTTTGTGGCTTTTGGAGCTACTGTACTTGTCCCCTTATTGGTCGGGCTCGATCCTTCTACAGCTTTGTTTACTGCCGGTATCGGCACACTTCTTTTTCATCTGGTAACAAAAGGGAAGGTCCCTATTTTTTTAGGTAGTAGTTTTGCATTTATTGCTCCTATTATTAAAGCAACCGAACTGTATGGACTTGCCGGCACACTTTCGGGAATGGTAGGCGTTGCACTGGTCTACTTTGTTATGAGTGCTTTAGTTAAATGGCAGGGTATCAGGTTGATCGAGCGCCTGTTTCCACCGGTAGTTATTGGTCCGGTAATTATATTGATAGGGCTTTCACTTGCCGGGACTGGAGTGAATATGGCAAAGGAAAACTGGACATTGGCGTTGCTTTCGTTGTTTACTGCCGTGATTGTATCTATTCGGGCGAAGGGACTATTGAAGTTAATACCTATTTTTTGTGGAATTATTGTGGGATATATTGCTGCGCTGATCTTTTATGATGTTGATATGTCGGGAGTCAGAAACGCTGCGTGGTTGGGTTTTCCACAGTTTGTGTTTCCACAGTTTTCGTGGGAACCTATTTTGTTTATGATGCCGGTGGCTATTGCTCCGGTGATAGAACACATTGGGGATGTGTATGTGGTAAACACTGTGACGGGAAAAGACTATGTAAAAGATCCCGGGTTGCATCGCACACTATTAGGTGATGGCTTGGCATGTCTTTGTGCCGGTTTATTGGGAGGACCTCCTGTAACTACCTATTCGGAAGTTACAGGAGCCATGTCGCTTACTAAAGTGACGAATCCTCAAGTAATAAGAATAGCGGCGATTACGGCCATTCTGTTTTCCGTAATCGGTAAAGTCAGCGCTTTATTGAAGTCTATTCCTTCGGCTGTATTGGGAGGAATCATGTTACTCTTATTCGGTACGATCGCTTGCGCGGGAATTGCTAACCTTGTCAATAATTGTATTGACTTGAGCCGGACACGTAATATCATTATTGTCTCACTGACTCTGACTATTGGCATCGGTGGTGCCGTATTGGCATGGGGCGAATTCTCACTGTCGGGAATCGGTCTTGCCGCATTGGTAGGAGTAGGCTTGAATCTGGTACTGCCAAGAGAAGAGAGATGAATGAAAAAAGTAAGAAGAGGTGTCAGTGCTCATATTCACCACAGGATTACACAGATAAATAGATTAAGTTCACTCTGTGGTGAATTATAACGCTCCTCTTACTTACTTGTACATTATCATGCCAAAAATTTTGCAATATCTTCGTCTGCTGTACTGATACCGCCAATTCCAAAATTATCGATCAGTACCTGCTTCACGTTAGGAGATAAGAATGCAGGAAGCGTCGGTCCTAAATGAATCTTTTTCACTCCGAGTGCCAACAGAGCCAGCAGAACAATAACGGCTTTTTGCTCGTACCACGCAATGTTATATACAATCGGAAGATCATTGATGTCTTTTAGTCCGAAGACTTCCTGCAACTTCATAGCAATTATAGCCAATGAGTAACTGTCATTACACTGTCCTGCATCCAGTACACGAGGAATGCCATTAATATCCCCCAGAGGTAATTTATTATATCGGTATTTGGCGCACCCTGCTGTCAGGATTACCGTATCTGCCGGTAGCTTTTCTGCAAACTCTGTGTAGTAACTGCGACTTTTCATTCGCCCGTCACATCCGGCCATAACAAAAAATTTACGGATAGCACCGCTTTTTACAGCTTCAACCACCTTATCGGCCAGTGCGATTACTTGCGCATGGGCAAATCCACCTACAATCTTACCACTTTCTATTGCCACTGGTGGTTGGCAACGCCGTGCATGCTCAATAATAACGGAGAAATCTTTCTGCTTTCCGTCTTTTCGTTCGGGTATGTGGGTAGCACCTTCCAAGCCGGTTGCGCCTGTCGTATAGATGCGATCTTTATAAGTCGCATTCGGGCGTGGTGGAACAATGCAATTAGTAGTGAAGAGGATAGGACCGTTGAAACTTTCAAATTCCTCTTTCTGTTTCCACCAGGCATTACCGTAGTTTCCTGCCAGGTGTTTATATTTCTTCAACTGAGGATAATAATGAGCCGGTAGCATTTCACTGTGTGTGTATATGTCGATACCGGTACCTTCAGTCTGTTGCAACAGTTCTTCAATATCTTTCAAGTCATGTCCACTGACAAGGATACCCGGATTGTTTCGAACACCAATGTTTACTTCGGAGATTTCCGGATTTCCGTAATGGCTGGTATTGGCAGTATCGAGTTGGGCCATAGCCTGCACACCATGGTTACCCGTAGCGAGTGTGAGGGTTATCAGTTCGTCCACAGTAATATCTTCGCGGGTCAATTCAGCCAAAGCATATTGCATGAATGCAAATATCTCCGGATTCTCATATCCTAAGTTATAGGCATGCTCCACATAAGCAGCCATTCCTTTGATACCATAGTGAACCAACTCCTTCAATGATCGAATGTCTTCGTCAGAAGTTCGCAGCACCCCCACCGTTTGGGCTTTCTCTTCAAACTCTGTTTCGTCACCATACCAAGTACATTCGTCGGGCGCATGTTCTATTGTGACTTGGTTACTTAGATCTTTCTTTAGCTCCAGTCCTTTCTTTATTTTCTCGATAATGGAGTGTTTATCAAAGTTGGCATTTGTAATGGTAGTGAACAATGCGTCAAAGATAAACTTATCTGCCCGGGCAGAAGAACGTCCATCTTTGCGTAATGCCTGATTGTAGACTGCGATTCCGCGTACTACAAAAAGTAGCAAGTCTTGCATATTGGCTACTTCGGGAGTTTTCCCGCATACTCCGCTTAAGATACAACCTGTACCTTTTGCGGTTTCCTGACACTGAAAACAGAACATACTCATAATTTTTACGTATTAATAGGTTTCTTTTCTGGATGCAAAGATAGGAGGAGGATTTGGGCTAATTCTGTAACCAATGTTACAAACAAGAGAAAAAAGATTGGAAATTTTAGAGTTTGTTTAAGAGACTGTTTTAATTTTCCTCCGGAATCATTTCAGTCCGTTATTTCGATAACGAGGATGTGGCAACCGAACGTTGCTCCATAAGCGGATCTTCTGTCCGGGTGATACGGACAGGTATCAAAGAACCGGACGGTTGAGTGACTGATACAAAGAGGAGCTTTTGTACACTCTCCCTACAAAAATGCATTTCGATCTTCCATCTTCCACCTTCTGTTTTAGTAGAGAAAGCAATCGCAATGGTTTGATATATAGTGTGATGTATCTATTATTCTATCTGTTTATACCTCTAAAAGCATTTTGTTTTCCTCCGTGTCTTTAGCGAAAAAGGTCCGATCCTCACTCTGTAACCGTTCCATCTGTCTGATACTTAAATAGGCTCTAAATTTTGCTCAAGTTTATTGTATCAGTTGCATCATATCTTCTTTTCTCAAGATATGCACTAATTTCCTGTCCGTTTTGATCAGGCCGTCATCCTGCATATGAGCCAGCTCGCGTGCCAGAGAGGGACGAGATACTCCGAAATAATCAGCCAGTTCCTGTTGCGAGCGGTCAAGTTGTATCGGACTGTCTCCTTGTTGTTTCAACATCCGTAGCAGATAGGAAGCAAGTTTCTGCCGAATCGTCTTAAAGGACATAAAAAACAGTTTGTCAGCAAGTGTTCGGGCATAATTGGCAGAAAGATTCATGTAGTTCTCTAAGAATTTCTCATTCCGTCGAAATAATTTCAGTACGCTTTCTTTCGGAATTTCGAAAACTTCGGTAGCTTCGTTTGCAGTAACTTCTACCGGGTAGCGATTGTCTGCACCAAATAAGAAAAGAGGGGCAATTGCACGAGGAGCAATAATATCTTCCACTTTAATCAATCTGCCTGAGTAATCGATCATTTCTCCCCGGACACTGCCTTTCAGCAATATCATCAGCCGATTGCATACATCACCTTGCCTGGCAAGAATGTCTCCTTTACGGAACATGCGGAGGTGAGATACGATTCCGTCAAAATCACGGGAAAGCGTTTCTGGAGAGATTCCATGGAATAGGGGGTTGGTAGCGAGGTAGGTCATAATTTTAAGATTGAAATGATATTATTAATAACAGAAATCTTTTCTTATTGTTTGCCGGATATCCTTGCTATTACATTGTTAATGATGCAAGTAATTACACTATGAATCTATGTACTTATTTAAATTTCAGAATAAATTTAGTTTCTTTGCCTTGCAGCAGAGTGATGCTTCCACCTGACAGGCGCATGATCTGACGTGAAATGCTCAATCCGATACCACTACCTCCTTCTTTGGTGGTAAAAAAAGGAATGAATATATGATCTGCTATATCTGAAGGAATGGCAGGGCCATTATTTTTTATTTCAATCAATACTTCTTCAGCAGCATTACATCGTCCTTGTATTTCAATCTTTCCATCGGCCTGTGCATCGATAGCTTGTATGGCATTTTTCAATAGATTAATTACTACTTGCGAAATCAGATTTTCGTCGGCATACACAATCAGATCAGCAGGAGCAATATCTATATGGAACGTTATGTTGTCACATTTGTTTTGATGGCGTGCCAGCTCTACCATTCGGTCAATAAAAGCTTTTACATAAAATAAGGATGGTTCCGGGGTTGGGATACGGGTAAAACGGCGGTAGGATTCTACGAAGGAGAGCAGGCCTTTTCCCGTAGTACTGATTGTTTGTAAGCCCCGGCGTATTTCTTCATCCCGGGTATCGGCCAACGATAGTAGTGTTTCGCTAAGAGAGGTGATGGGAGTAACCGAATTCATGATTTCATGAGTCAATACACGTGTCAGTCGTATCCACGAATCGATTTCTTTTTCATCCAATTCACTGTTGATGTCGTTAAAAGCGAGAATGCGCAATTGTTCTTCGCGAACAGTGATGCCTGATACACGAATGGATAAATTGATTGTACCCCGTTCATTGTTGAAAATAGTTTGTATCTTATCTCCCGGACGGCAGAATTCTATTTTTTTCATCAACTGTGTATCCACTTTATTCAGTTGGCGGATGTGGGTAAACACATTTAATCCGAGCAGGCGAAGCGCTTCATTATTTTTTTGATAAACCGCTCCATTTTCATTGAGAACGAGTACACCGGTGTTTACACAGTCCATTATCAGTTCGTAATACTTTTCTTGCTGTACCGTTTCCGACTTTACATTATATAATATGCGTCCGACTCGGTTGAGTGCACGGTTGATCTCTCGGGTCTCAGGCATTATCTGCTCTTCCGGGAAGTGAATGGCACTGTCATTGTTCTCGAGGGCGTCAATCATGAAAAGAACTCGTTTGGTATGAATACGGTAAAGTGAAAGTTGCCACCAAATGCTGAATAGTAGCAAACAGAGGCTCAATCCCATCCAAATGAAGTCTCTGTCGGCATAAGACAGAGCCGCAGTTATGGCGAAACAGAGGCTTAGTCCGAGACGAAACCAATAGCGCTCTGTGAGTAACTTTAAATGGATTTTCATAAACCAAACTTTTTCATCTTATTATATAATGTTTGGCGGGTAATGCCTAATTGGGCGGCTACAGCCGAAAGGTTTCCTCCACATTTGTCGAGAGCCTTGCGAATCATGGCTTTTTCCATATCTTCAAGAGTAGAGGTCTCTGTTTCCGGGTTCTCTGTTTTCTGCACTAATTGGAACATTTCAGCGGGGATGGTTTCACCATCGCTAATAATGACTGCTTTCTCAATGGCATGTTCCAATTCACGGATATTGCCATACCAGGCATGCGCGGTCAGTTTCTCGCAAGCGGCCGGACTCAGGCTGATAGAGGCTTTGTCATACTGTTTGCAAAAGCGGGCTATAAAACGCTCAGCTAGCGGAACAATATCTTCTTTACGTTTGCGAAGTGGAGGAATTTCTACATGAATGGTGTTGATACGGTATAATAAATCTTCACGGAATAAGCCTTTGTCTACCATCTCCTGCAAGTTTCGGTTAGTTGCGCAGATTAGGCGAATGTCTACGGGGATAGATTGGTTGCTACCTACACGAACTATGCTTCTCTGCTGAATGGCTGTCAGTAGCTTAGCCTGCAAATGAAAGGGAAGGTTTCCTATTTCGTCAAGAAACAGGGAACTTCGGTCTGCTGCTTCAAACTTACCTGTACGGTCGGCATGGGCGTCGGTAAAAGAACCCTTCACATGCCCGAACAATTCACTCTCAAACAAGGATTCGGTGATAGCACCCATATCAACGGATATCATGCTCTCGGCAGAGCGTGGTGATAAAGCATGAATCTCACGTGCGAGCATTTCCTTTCCCGTTCCGTTTTCACCTGTTATCAGTATATTCGCATTGGTCGTTGCTACTTTCTCAATCAACGTGCGGAGCTGCTGCATAGCACTGCTTTCACCCCAATACATGGCAGAAACCGGAGATGATTCCTTTTTGCGATTCTTTTTCTTTCCGTCTTTTGCTTGTGAAGCGGCATTTAAAAGAGTTTCCAACAGCTTTTGATTATCCCATGGTTTCACTACAAAATCAGATGCTCCCTCTTTTATACCCCGTACGGCAAGATCAATATCAGCATAAGCTGTGAATAGTACTACCGGAAGGTCTCTGTATTGCCGTTTGATTTCATGTAACCAAAACAGACCTTCGTTACCATTATTGATTCCGGAAGTGAAATTCATGTCCAATAAGACAACTTCCGGGTTTTCTTCTCTAAGCACTGTGGACAGACTGACAGGAGAGGATAAGGTAATGACTTTCGAAAAATGATTTTTCAATAGTAATTGTACGGCTGTCAGCACTCCTTTGTTATCGTCAACAATGATGATAGTTCCCATTTTGGTCAATAGAATATTAAATACGAATAATAATTTGTCGGCAACAAAGTTAGCAACATTTCCTTATTCTTATGAATTTCGAAAGAGTTTAAATAAGGTGTCTTTGTCTTTATACACCTATTTTACTTCCGTGTCAACTAAAGCCATTGGAATTTAAGTCCGAAGGATAAACTCAGATAATCCCGAGCCCGCAGGTAACTGTTGGTTACGCGGCTGATCAATAATAGGTCACAGGTACTCAGCTCATAAAAGAGAGTCACAGATTTTGCAAAGAACCGGCGTTCTCTATCTATATCGTATGTCAGCCGTTGTCCCAGAAAGATGTGTGTGCGTATCTTGGACGAGAATCCGTAGTATCCTTCCGGATAACGGCTAGGCTCGTGTACCCAGAATTCGTGTCCGAAAACAGTGTTAAAATAGATACCACATGCCAAAGGTTCGGTTGAAAATCCTTTCCCAAGCTCCAGGCTCCAAGGCATGTAATTTTGTTTTAAGGTCATGGTCATCTTAGCCCGATGGGAGTCATGTTTGGGTATGAAGCCGAAGAACAGATCCGTTTCCCACTGATCTCTTTTTCCGTAATCCCAACCGGTTCCGAACGAGAACATTCCCATGTTGCCCGCATATTGTATTTTGTTGTGTGTAGGTATAAGTGAATTCCATCCTTTACGAAAGCGGTGAATACGTTTGTCATATTTGCTGTATTCCGGCTGTGTTGTCTGGATGGTATCTATCTTTTGTTTGGTATCGTTTTTGTCGGTTTGTGCTGTGACGTTTTCTGTGTAAAACAGGAGCGATACTATTGCTATGCCAATAATGGAATTAAAATTCAACCACTTCATAATCATAACCATCAGGTTTTATCGTAAATACTAAATAACTGCGATTTTTCATACAATTGCTTCCATAATACATCACGCCATCGTCAAACACATCTGACGCACTGATCCGATGTTCGTGAGCTACAGTGCAAAATTGCAAACCGGGAAATTGGCGAACATACATTTGAAACACTTTGGCCACATTGTTATTGAACTGATCACAAAGGGGACGGGCATGCATACAGAATACGGTTTTATTAAATTCGTCGGCACGTTCTGTGAGTTGTCTTTCAATATAGTCAAAATCAGGGATTGGCTCCGAATAATCATATTCCATTGCGTTGGTATTGAGGCATACAAATTTCACACCTCCGGCTATGAATGAAAAGTTTGTATCGCCGAATATTTGCCGGAATGCATCTTCTCCGGTTCCCAAACAATCATGGTTTCCGATAAGTCCTACATAAGGAACCTTTAGTTTATTCATTATATCCCTTTGCCAAAGAAATTCATCGGTAAGTCCGAAGTCACTGAAGTCGCCTCCATGAACTACAAAGTCGATGTCGTCTCTTTTGTTGACAGCGTTTACAAAGTCAACGGTTTCGTCATACCAGCGTTGCGAGTCACCCATGGCGATAAAGCGTATAGTAGACTTTCCCAGGCATTTGGCTTCGATCTTTTGAATATTTTTCGCATTAATGTCTCTTTCTCCTTTTATGTCGACGTCATATGGATGATAATCTATCAAGTCACATCCGGCAACTAGCAGACAACAAAGAAAGATTGCGGTAATTCCTTTTATTTGTCTCATAATTTCTATTTTAGTGCATGAAAACTCGATGCAAAGATAGAGTTTTCTTTATGAAAAACAAAGTGTTGCTGTCTAATTAATAGACGACAGTGTCTAATAATTAGACAACATTCTCGCACTATGAATTATGTAATCCGTTATTCTATTGTGTGTTACTTCTTTTGGCACGCATTGTGCAATTAAGAAATTCAGGTGATCTGCATGAAAGAGACACCTTATATTTATTAAAATTCTAAAATACAAACAGGGCTGATATGAGACAATTGTACTACACTTTCCGAACTCTTCTCCGTGGGAGAGGTGTAAATCTGACCAAAATAGTTTCGTTAACTTTAGGGCTTTTGGTCGGCATCCTGTTATTTGCCAGGGTTGCATTTGAATTAAACTATGATAGCTATTATCAAGAACCGGAAAATCTTTTTCTAACTTTACGTACAGTTGTTTCGCAAGGTGAAAAGAAAGAGCCTGTTTGTAATAATTATGGAAAACTTCCAGCAGCAATTCGTGAAAATTTTCCTGATGAAGTGGAAGATGCAACTTTGATTGACTTATTTAGTCGCAGTTCGCTTTATCATGAAGGCCAGGAAAAGAAAGATGTAATACTGGCTACTTCCCGAAGCCATATTTTTTCCACTTTGGGTGTTAAAGTACTTTCCGGAAATGTGTCTGAATTGGATAATATGGATGCACTGTTTATATCCCGTTCTCTTGCTCAAAGTCTTTTTGCAGATGCCGATCCTATTGGAAAGACAGTAATGATTAATATTGATTATCCATTGACTGTTCGAGGTGTTTTCGAAGATATTCCGGAAAATGCCGAGTTTCGGTTTGATGGGGTCTATTCATTTGTGACTCGTGCTAATAGATTCAGAGATGAACGTGGTGGATGGCGGGGTGATATCAGCTATACATGTATGGTTCGTTTTCGCCATCCGGAAGATGTAGAGAAAGTGACGGCACGTATGCCTGATATGATGAAGAAGTATATACAGTATAATAAAGACTGGTTTGAAGAATTTTCGTTTATAACTCCTTCACAGTTTCATTTGCAGAAAAAGGAATCACGTAAAATTATCAGTATTCTATCGATTCTCGGATTTGCTATTTTGCTGATTGCCGGGATGAATAATGTACTTATTTCTATTTCTTCTTTGCCACAGCGGGCCAAATCAGTAGGAGTGCATAAATGCAGCGGAGCTTCAACCGGACATATATATCGTATGTTCTTATGGGAATCGGCATTACTGATTCTCGTTTCTCTTTTGGGGGTTATAGTCCTTCTACTCTATTTTAAACCGGAAATAGAAGACTTGTCTGGTGCCTCATTAGCAACCCTGTTTACATGGCGTACCCTATGGGTTCCTGCATTAGTAACCATTTTTTTATTTTTACTGATTGGCTTACTTCCGGGAAAGCTTTTCTCTTCTATCCCCGTGACACAAGTTTTCCATCGTTTTACCGGGTATCGTGCTTCCTGGAAATATCCGTTGTTGTTTGTACAATTTACAGGAGTTGCTTTCATATTGGGATTGCTAATGATCATTCTTTTACAGTACAATCAAGTCATGAATCGAAGTATGGGCTATAAAATAGATAATTTAGTTATAGGGTGGGGGCCATTTGATTCAATGGATAAAATAGATGGCATTCTCCGGGGATTGCCTTTTATTGAAGCATCTTGTAATAGTGCTTCATTTATCTATAATGGTCATACAAGACAATCTTTTACTGATATTAACGGAAAACGTTTTATGGGGTGTATCGATTTTATAGATGAGCATTACGTCCCGATTTTAGGATTGCAGATTTTGCAGGGTCGTAACGTTCATCAGGATGGTGAAGTACTGGTAAATGAAGAATTGCTACGGCAAGTAGGTTGGACTGATTCGCCTATAGGACGGAAACTGATGGAAGATAACTATGAATGGGGGACTGTGGTTGGAGTAGTCAAAGATTATGTAGCACAAAGTGCATATCAGCCACAAGCCTCTGTGGCATTGGTGAATAGCTTGGAAAGGAGATGGGAAGCCAATAAACGGAATCTGATTTTGAAAGAACCATTTAAAGAGAATCTTTCTAGAATCAGGGCTTTGATGAAAGAAACATTTCCTACGGAGGATATTCAGTTCCGTTCTGCTCGTCAGGAGGTCGATAATCTGTATCAGGTAGTACGCCGTTTCCGCAATATTGTGATTGTAGCTTCCGTTTCGATTGTAGTAATCGTATTGATGGGGTTATTCGGATTTGTGAATGATGAAGTACAACGGCGCAGTAAAGAAATTGCCATTCGTAAGGTGAATGGGGCTGAGTCGGGAAATATTATTAATCTTTTGAATCATAATATTTTCTGGATTGCTTTACCGGCTATCTTTGTTGGAATCGCTTTAGCCTATGTCGTCGGACATAAATGGGTGGAACAATTTACCGATCAGATCAATCTCAACGCAGGGCATTTTCTTTTGCTTCTCTTATTAATATTATTATTGATTTTAGGAAGTGTCACCGGAAAATCTTGGCGCATTGCTAACGAAAATCCGGTAAACAGTATTAAGAACGAGTAATTAAAAATAATGATTATGATAGAAATTAATGACATTAGTAAAGTGTTTCGTACTTCAGAAGTAGAAACCGTAGCGTTAAATCATGTAAGCCTGAATGTAGAAGAAGGTGAATTTGTGGCCATTATGGGGCCTTCCGGTTGTGGAAAGTCTACTTTACTCAATATCCTGGGACTTCTCGATAATCCTACGGAGGGTTCTTATAAACTCATAGGACAGGAGGTAGCCGATCTTCATGAAAAGGAACGTACCCGTGTGCGTAAAGGGAAGTTGGGGTTCGTATTCCAAAGTTTCAATCTGATAGATGAATTGAATGTTTATGAAAATGTGGAACTTCCGCTTACTTATTTAAATATCAAGGCTTCGGAACGCCGCCGAATGGTAGACAATATTCTTCATCGGATGAATATTAGCCATCGTGCCAAACACTTTCCCCAACAGCTTTCGGGTGGACAACAACAACGTGTGGCCATAGCCCGCGCTGTGGTTACTAATCCAAAACTGATTCTTGCCGATGAGCCTACGGGAAATCTTGATTCTAAAAATGGTGCGGAAGTGATGAATCTGTTGACAGAGCTGAATCGCGAAGGTACAACGATAATTATGGTTACGCACTCTCAGCACGATGCTTCGTTTGCACATCGTACGATACATCTGTTCGATGGTAGCATAGTGGCCAGTGTGAAAGCTTAACCAATAAAAAAACATAATGAAACAACTCTACTATACCATTCAAACATTACTACGGGGACGTGGAAGTAATATAATTAAAGTAATTTCACTGACACTGGGATTGCTGGTAGGAATTTTGCTGTTTGCTCGTGTTGCATTCGAGTTGAATTATGATAGTTATTATTCGGAACCGGAGAATTTGTGTATAACTTTACGTACGGGTATTTCGGATGGGATAAAAAAAGAGCCGAATATCGATAACTATGGTAAGTTAGCAGAGGCCATACGCGAAAATTTCCCAGATGAAGTAGAAGATGCGACCGTGCTTGATCTCTTTAGCCAGAGTCCTCTCTATCATGAGGGTAAGAAGATGGAACATGTAATCTTAGCAACCTCTAAAAGTCACGTTTTTTCTACTTTAGGTATTAAAGTCTTACTCGGAGATGTTTCCCAACTCGACAGAGTGGATGTTATTTTTATCTCCCGTTCACTTGCCCGGCGTTTGTTTGCAGACGCAAATCCGATCGGAAAAACAATCAATATTGAAATTGATTATCCGTTGACTGTGCAAGGAGTTTTTGAGGATATTCCGGAAAATACCGAATTTCATTTTGACGGAGTTTATTCCTTCGATACCCGATCTAAGCAATATGGTTCTGAACGTGGTGGCTGGGGATATGATCCTAGTTATCATTGTATGGTTCGTTTCCGCCATCCCGATGAAAGAGAGAAAGTGGAGGTACGTATGCCTGAAATGCTGAAAAAGTATATACACAACTATAAGGGTCAATCAGAGGAGTATTCGTTTATGACTCCTTCACAGTATCATTTGCAAAAACCGGAATCTCGTAAAATAGTTATGATTCTTTCAATACTCGGATTTGCCATCTTGTTGGTTGCCGGCATGAATAATGTCTTGATTTCTGTTTCATCATTGGCCCAACGAGCTAAGTCTGTTGGCATACATAAGTGTAATGGTGCTTCTGATGGACATATCTATCGTATGTTTCTGTATGAATCAGCACTATTGATATTGCTTTCTTTATTGTTCGTGACAGTCCTGTTATTCACTTTTAAGTTGGAGATAGAAGATCTTTCCGGAGCTTCATTAAAGGCTTTATTTACATGGCAAACTCTGTGGGTACCGATTTTGGTTTCTTTGGTTTTATTTCTGGTCATCGGACTATTTCCGGGCAAGTTGTTTGCCGCTATTCCTGTGACACAAGTTTTCCATCGTTTTACTGCACATCGTTTTGTCTGGAAGCGATCATTGCTTTTTATACAGTTTGCGGGAATTGCATTTATTTTAGGCCTGTTGATGGTTATTCTTTTACAGTATCATCAGGTGATGACCCGTGACATGGGATATAAGGTCGATAATTTGGCAGTTGGGTGGTCGCCATATAGAGAAATTGATAAAATGGACGGTATTCTCCGAGGACTGCCCATAGTTGAGGAGTTTTGTAATGCAAGTACGATTATTTATGGTGGCTACATGGGTCAACCTTACACAGATGCACATGGGAAGGAATTTATGGGACGTATCGAATTTGTTGATGAACATTATGTTCCGGTTATGGGACTTCAGATTATAAAAGGCAGGAATATCCAGCAAGATAAAGAGATCTTGATTAATGAAGAGATGGTTCGTCAAATTGGTTGGACGGATAGTCCCATAGGTAAGAATCTGGAAGATGGCAAAAATAACTTTGGTACGATTGTCGGAGTTGTGAAAGACTATGTTGTACAAAGTGCGTACATGCCACAGGCTCCTGTAGCACTGATGAGTAATTTGGAATGGATGAATGTGCTTAATAAACGGAATATTATTTTGAAAGAACCTTTTGGTGAGAACCTGGCTAAGATTAACACATTGATGAAAGAGGCTTTTCCGACAGTAGATATTGTATTCCGTTCTGCCCGTCAGGAGATTGATAAGCAATATCAAGAGGTCCGCCGTTTCCGTAATGTCGTGATTATAGCTTCTATTGCTATCCTGTTGATTGCTTTGATGGGACTGTTCGGCTTTGTAAATGATGAAATTCAACGTCGTAGCAAAGAAATTGCCATTCGTAAAGTGAACGGTGCCGAAGTACCGGATATTCTTCGTTTGGTTTCCGGGAATATTTTCTGGACGGCACTAAGTGCTGTTCTGGTCGGAATAGTATTTGCGTATATTGTAAGTAATAAATGGCTGGAACAGTTTTCTGACCGGGTATCAGTCAATGGGGGACATTTTCTTGTCGTGATCATAATTATCTTGTTGTTGATCATGGGAAGTGTCATCGGGAGGTCCTGGAATGTGGCTAATGAGAATCCGGTGAACAGTATCAAGAACGAATAGTGATGATTTAATATGTAAAAAGACAAAACAATGAAACAATTCCATTATACCATTCAGACATTAATTCGCGATCGTAGAAGTTGTGTCATTAAGGTGATCTCATTGTCGTTGGGATTATTGGTATCTATCATTTTATTTTCTCGGGTAGCTTTCGAACTGAGCTATGATAACTGTTTTCAGGATGTGGACAACCTTTACATTGTAAAGACGGAATGGATTAAGGATGGAGTGATCAAAGGAAATGCAGGATCATATACATTAATACCGATAGCATCGACAGTTGCTGAGGAGTTTCCGAAGGAGGTGGAAAGTGCGGTTTGCTCAAGTATATCTTTTGAAGCTATTTTCAAAATAGGTAATCGGAAGATGAATAAATCTTTTATTTTATCAGACTCCCTTTATTTCCGTACTATGGGAATTGAGGTCATTAGTGGTAATCCGAATGATTTGACCAATCCTGATGTGCTCTTTTTATCACAGTCGGTTGCACGAGAAGCATTCGGTGAAGAAAATCCTATTGGAAAGACTTTGCATATGATGGTTTGGGGCACTCCCGTAGAAGCTTTGGTAAAAGGAGTATTTGCCGATCTTCCGTATAATGTATCGTTGGAACGTCACGAAGCAGTCCTGTCTTTTGCCAGTCATAGTAAATATGGTTGGGGACGTCCTGGCTGGACGAGTGGTGGTAATTACAATGCCTTTATTCGTTTAAAAGATGGAGAAAGGAGTGCTGATGTTATTAATACTGACATTGATAAAGTAATTGCAAAACATATTCCCTCAGACATGAATATGCACTTACATATGTTTGTGGTTCCTTTGCGGACTATTCACCTGGAACATTCAGATGTGAAAAGGACGATTCTCATATTATCTTTGTTAGGATTCGCCATTCTTTTTGCGGCCACCATGAACTATGTGCTTATTTTTGTTTCCTCACTTTCTCAGCGTGCCAAAGGAATTGGAATTCATAAGTGTAACGGTGCATCCGATAAGGCTATATTTTCTATGTTTATATATGAAACGGCTTTGATTATCGGTGTTTCCCTGGTGCTTATGATCATATTTCTATTCCAATTTCAGGAAAAGATCGAAGAATTGGCAGAGGTATCCTTATCATCTCTTTTTACCTGGCATAATTTATGGGCTCCATTATCGGTAGTTACCTTTCTGTTTGTTATTGGAGGCATATTGCCCGGAAAAGTATTTTCTTTGATCCCCGTTACTCAGGTCTTCCATCCCTATATTAAAAAGAATAGGGGATGGAAAAGGATATTGTTATTTATTGAATTTGCAGGGGTGGCTTTTATCTTTGGATTGATGTGTGTGGCATATCTTCAGTGTCACTACATTATAAATAGGGATATGGGATATCAGCCGAAGGGTGTTGCATCTTGTAAGCATGATTTTGCTGAACCTGACAACGCACGTAATAACCTGAAATCTTTACCTTATGTGGAGGGGGTAGCTTCTATTCGTGGAAGTATGACCTGGTTTGGGAATCGGGAGGTAACTGATGAAGGTGGAAAAGTTCTTTTCACTCCTCGTTGTGCGGCATTCGACAAAGACTTTGTTCCATTATTGGGACTTCATATCAAGGCCGGGCGTAATTTTACAGGTGAAAGACAGTTTCTGGTTAATCAGCCATATGTAGAGAAGATGGGCTGGAAGGGTAGTGGGGTTGGCGAGATAGTTCCTAATCGAGGTACGGTGGTTGGCGTGCTTGCTCCTTTTTGTTGTGGTGTGCTTCCGGCTGATGATGAACCTTTGGAAATTGAATATGGTACTAATTTGAGGAATGTCCATGTTCGTCTCAAGGAACCTTTTACAGAGAACTTGCATAGACTGAATAATGAAATGAAAAAGATATATCCGCAAGAGGATATAGAGTTTAGGTCTTTAGAACAGGATTTAGAACGATACTATCGACCCACAATAATTTTTCGTGACGCCACTTTTTTGGCTTTTATAACGATACTGTTTATCACTCTGATGGGATTGATTGGTTATATAAATGATGAAGTCCGTCGGCGTAGCAAAGAGATAGCTATTCGTAAAATAAATGGTGCCGAAGCCAGATCTATTCTCTTTTTATTATCTAAAGATATCTTCTGGGTTGCAATTCTCTCGGTTGCCATCGGTACATACGGAGCTTACTACATGAGTCTGTTGTGGATAAGTCAATTTGAAGATACAATCTGTGTTTATGCAGGTTGGTATGTAGTGACAGCTATTTGTTTATTGGTCTTTATCTTTGTTTTCATTATAGGGAGATCCTGGCATATCGCTAATGAAAATCCGGTGAACAGCATCAAGTCTGAGTAATGTTTCAATTCCATGAAAGAAAGGCTCGGTTTCGCTGAAACCGGGCCTTTCTTTTGTCTGTATCAAGTCTCTGTTTCACCGGTTTATAGCTTCTGTCCGGATGTTTTCTCTTTTACTTTCTTGATATACACCATCAAAATCACTACCGCTGTTACAAAAGCCAATCCGTCAGAGACAGGCATGCTGATCCATACCCCTTTTACACCATATAAGGGTGGAAGCAGAAGTAATCCCGGGAGCAGGTATACTAACTGGCGCGAAAGTGACAGAAAAATACTGATCTTAGCCATTCCTATACTCTGGAAGAAATTTGATATAACGATTTGTGCACCTACAAACGGGAACATCAGCGTGCAAATGCGTAGCCCGGACGATGCCATGTCAATCAATTCATCGCTATCGGTAAAGATGGCCGAAACTGTGTGCGGAAAAAGTTCACAGATAATGAAACCGCTACTCGTTATCAATACACCGACAATGATACCGAGACGGAGTGTATGCTTTACACGGTCGATCTTCTGTGCACCGTAATTGTATCCGACGATGGGTTGCATTCCCATAGTCAACCCCATTACCACCATTACATACAGCATCAGCAGGCGATTAATGATACCATAGGCACCGATAGCCATATCACCACCGTATTTTTGCAAACTATTATTAATGAGTATGACAATGATACATGCCGTGACATTCATGGCAAAAGGAGACATTCCTATGGAGAAGATACTGCCGATGATGCGTTTCTTCATTTTCCAGAAACCCGGCATGAAATGGACAAAACTCTCTTTGTTACGGAAGTGGTTTACTACCCATATCATTCCGATAAACTGTGACAGGACTGTAGCCATAGCAGCTCCCCGAATCCCCCAGCCGAAATGGAAAATGAAGACAGGAGCGATGATGACATTGGCAATAACTGTCACCAGGGATGTCAACATGGCCTTTTTCGGATATCCCGTAGCACGCATCACGTTGTTCAACCCTATCATGGTATAAGTGATGGGGGTTCCCAAGAGAATCACTTGCATAAAATCACGGGCATAGGGAAGTGTACCGGTACTGGCACCGAAGAAAAACAATATCGGGTCCAGAAACAGATAAGCCAGTCCGCCGAACAGTACTGCATTCGTCAGGCAAAGCATCAATGTATTTCCCAGAACATCGGTCGCACCCTTGATGTCTTTTTGTCCCAAGCGTATGGATGAAATGGTAGCTCCACCTGCCGAAATCAGTACACAGAACGCTACGACCAGATTCATTAGCGGGAAGGTGATCGCCAGTCCGGAGATAGCCATGGGACCGACACCGTGCCCGATGAAAATACTGTCGATGATATTATAAAGTGACGTAATAGTCATTCCGATAATGGCCGGGATGGAATATTGTAACAGAAGTTTGCCAATAGGTTCTGTACCCAGTATGCGGGGATCGGTTTGTTGTGCCATATAGTGAAGCGTTACATATTTTTAAGTGCAGCAAAGGTACAAATAATTTGCCTGATTCGATGATTCTTCTGAACTTTGCCCACAGAGTTTAACAAACAGGTAAAAGAATGTTTATGGATGCAACAAAGAAAATAACGGCATTATTTGATTGTGATGGTGTAATTGTCGATACAGAAGGGCAATATACCGTTTTCTGGAATGAAATGGGGCAAAAGTATGTAAATGATGAAAACTTTGGTTCTAAGGTTAAGGGCCAGACACTGGTACAGATTTATGATAAATACTTTGCGGGAGAACCGGAAAAACAGCGGGATATCACCGAGGCATTGAACCGTTTTGAAATAAAAATGAATTATGACTATGTTCCCGGAATAGTTGAGTTTATAGCAGATCTGCGTCGGCATGGTGTGAAAATAGCTTTGGTTACCAGTTCCAATACGGCAAAAATGGAGAATGTTTATCATGCCCATCCCGAGTTTAAATCCCTTTTTGATGAAATATTGACTGCAGAGCGTTTTAAGCGTTCTAAGCCTGATCCTGAATGTTTCTTGTTGGGAATGACAATTTTCGGTTCCGATTCAAAAGATTCGTATGTGTTCGAAGATTCATTTCATGGTTTGCAGGCCGGTAGATCATCCGGAGCCATTGTTGTCGGATTGGCAACTACGAATTCACGCGAAGCCATTGCCGACAAGGCAGACTATGTAATAGACGATTTCAGAGGGATGACTTACGAAAAACTGCTGACTATAACTTCACGTTATATCTGATAAGAAAGATTGAATAGCATCTCAGGGAAGAATCCCTTAGCTTTGCATGGTATTTAAAAAGAGAGAAAGCCATGTATAAGCAAACGATTCGTCCTGTTTTATTTCTGATGGAACCCGAAAAGGTACATGCCTTGTTGGTTTCCTGCCTCAAGTGTTACCGGCATTTGCCATGGTGCAGATGCTGGATACGTCACCTTTATACTTGTTCCGACAAACAGTTGATATGGAATCATCTTACTTTTCGAAACCGTATCGGTCTGTCGGCCGGTTTCGATAAAGGAGCCGAAATTTTTGATGAATTGGCCGATTATGGTTTCGGATTTATCGAAGTAGGTACTGTAACTCCCGATTCTCAGGATGGAAATCCCCGTCCGCGTATTTTTCGCTTGCCTCAGTGTGAATCTTTAATTTCCCGTACGGGCTTCAATAATCCCGGATTGGATGTTATTAAACGCCGTCTTGAACAGAAAAGCGGTTCGTATGTTTTAGGTGTAAATATAAATAAGAATCCCTCTTCGGAAGGAGAGCAAGCGGTGGCAGACTTTTTGCGTCTGTACAAGGAGTTACATCCTCATGTCGGTTATTTCACACTTAATTGGGGAGCTGTGGATGTTGCTCTGATGAAACTGGTGCTCCAGGGGTTGGCAGCTTTTCGTGTGGAGCAAAACATACATGTTCCGTTGCTACTCAAACTTCCTGCCGATATCACAGAAGAAGGAATGGATGATGTGATCGACTGTACTCGTCTGTACCGGGTAGATGGAGTGATAGCTACCGGACCTACCATGGAGCGGAGTTGCTTAAAAGGTTATTCACCTGCACAATTACAGAAGATCGGCTCCGGTGGAATCAGTGGACGCGGGATAGGGGAGAAGTCATTAAAAGCCGTCAGCTATTTGCGTGCCCATGCCGGAAAAAGCCTTCTGATAGTAGGGGCAGGCGGAATCATTACTCCCGCTGATGCCCGTAGGATGTTGGATGCGGGGGCCAATCTGATACAAATCTATTCTTCGTTTATTTATGAAGGGCCGGGTATAGTGAAAAAAATGATTCAGGAAATTAAATGATAAGGAATAAAGTTATGGAACAGAGTTTTATCGAATATTCGTTAGGAAAAGATGCTTCTTCGGCTGTCCTTTGGGTTTATCCGGTTCGCAAACCAAGAGGTAAAGCCATTATTATGTGTCCCGGTGGCGGGTTCAATCAGATAGCTTCAGATCATGAAGGACGTGATTTTGCTGCGTGGTTTAATAATCAGGGCATCACATACGCCGTACTGAATTATCGCATGCCTCACGGTGATGTTGAAGTGATTCGTGAGGATATTCGTGAAGCGATTCGCCTGATCCGCCGTCAGTCGGCAGAGTGGGGAATCCATCAACTGGGTGTTATGGGAGCTTCTATCGGAGGCTATATCGCTGCTACTGCCGCAACTCTTTATACCGGAACAGACCGGCCCGACTTTCAAGTATTGCTTTATCCCGTTATCAGCATGACCGACAGGCTGACTCATTGGCCTTCACGCGAACGTATGTTGGGAGAAACTATCTCCGAAGGTTTGAAAGAAACACTATCCCTTGAACTTCACGTCACAGCCGATACTCCTCGTACATTCATCGTTTTGGCCGAGGATGATCAGGCCGTATCTCCTCTCAACAGTATTGTCTATTATACAGCATTATTGAAACATGGAGTCTCTGCCGGACTGCATATTTATCCGGAAGGCGGACATAGCTTCGGATTTCGTGACAGTTTCATATATAAGAAGTTATGGACTGATGAACTACAAAAATGGTTGCTGACCTTTTAATGTAGATCCGCTAATTTATTCACTTTTACTTGTATGGTATGAATTAAAAGTTATACCTTTGCGCCCGATTTTTAATTTAAAAAGATTGGATATGGCTGGTTATATATCAGATGACACAAGAAAAGTGACGACTCATCGCCTAATCGAAATGAAGCAAAGAGGCGAAAAAATATCTATGCTTACATCGTATGACTACACAATGGCACAGATTGTCGACGGTGCCGGTATCGATGTAATTCTTGTAGGCGATTCCGCATCGAATGTGATGGCAGGTAATGTGACTACACTTCCTATTACCCTGGATCAGATGATCTATCATGGAAAATCGGTTGTACGTGGTGCAAAGCGTGCAATGGTAGTAGTGGATATGCCTTTTGGCTCTTATCAGGGTAATGAAATGGAAGGGCTTGCTTCAGCTATCCGCATAATGAAGGAGAGTCATGCCGATGCATTGAAACTGGAAGGGGGTGAAGAGATTATAGATACTGTGAAACGTATTCTGAGTGCCGGTATCCCCGTGATGGGACATCTTGGACTGATGCCACAATCTATCAATAAATATGGTACATACACGGTTCGTGCCAAGGATGATGCCGAAGCAGAGAAATTGATTCGTGATGCACATTTACTTGAGGAGGCTGGATGTTTCGGACTTGTTCTTGAAAAGATTCCTGCAGCATTGGCATCACGTGTCGCAAGCGAACTGACCATTCCGGTGATCGGTATCGGTGCCGGTGGAGATGTAGACGGACAGGTATTGGTAATTCAGGATATGTTGGGTATGAATAACGGTTTCCGCCCGCGCTTCCTCCGTCGTTATGCCGATCTTTATACGGTAATGACCGATGCTATCAGTCACTATGTTTCAGATGTAAAGAACTGCGACTTCCCGAACGAGAAAGAACAATATTAATTGTCGTATGGCGACTAAATTATGGACATTGCATTTTATGCGGATATGCCTTGCTAATTTATTGTTGTTCATATCCCTGTATTTGTTGTACCCTGTACTCCCGGTGATGATGGCTTCACGTTTAGGCGTGCCTGTCAGTCAGACGGGAGTCATATTTATATTTTTTACGCTTGCAATGTTTTTTATCGGCCCGTTCCATGCCTATTTGGTCGATGTTTACAAGCGGAAATATATATGTATGCTTTCGTTTGGGGTAATGGTTGCAGCAACAGCCGGTTATACGTTGGTGCAGAACGCAACACATCTGTTGATGCTTTGCATTGTGCAGGGAGTATCCTTTGGAATGGCTGCCACGGCAGGCATCACATTGGCCATCGATATCACCAATTCCACTTTTCGCAGCGCAGGTAATGTAGTCTTTTCCTGGGCTGCACGCTTGGGGATGATTATCGGAGCGGCTTTGGGAGTATATTTGTTTCGGACACATGGCTTTGAGACTTTGCTATATGTTGCTGTGGCGTTGGGAGCGTTGGGAATATTATCTGTGTCAAGGGTATATGTTCCCTTTCGTGCACCTATCGGGATGAAAGTTTGTTCCATGGACCGATTCCTGCTTCCCCGGGGACTTATTCCGGCATTCAATTTAATATTGATTGCTTTTATACCGGGATTGATGCTTCCTGTGCTTGCCGGTGCGCCGAGTGATGTGCCGGTAGGAGGCGAGACAGTACCTTTTTTTGCTTTGGTCGGATGCGGATTTCTCTTATCAGTATTAATTGTGAAATTGTTTTTCCGCTATGATAACAAAATGTGGTTGCAGATAGTTGTCGGGTTGGTGACAGTAATCGGATCGATGGCTATGCTGTTCTCTCCTGAAACAAGCTGGAATGCTCCGGCAGCTGTATTGATGGGTTTAGGACTCGGCTTGGTCACTCCGGAGTTTCTTATGATGTTTGTCAAATTGTCGCAACACTGCCAGCGCGGCACGGCTAATACCACTCATCTACTTGCATGGGAACTTGGAGTCGGATTGGGTATTGCATCTGCGTGTCATTTACATCTTACGGCTAATGAACAGGCCGTTTATCGGGTCGGATTGTTATCGGCAATCGTGTCTTTGGCATTCTTCGTTTTACTTACGTATCCTTATTTTAAAAGGAAGAAGGTAAGATAAATGTGATATATATTATAAAAAGCGGACTCCGTATATTTGCAACGAATTGTAGCATAATATACGGAGTCCGCTTTTTTAATGTATCATTTATCCCATATTACACAGTAAAACAGCAAGTACATAAGGCATGAAGATGATAATTCCTACAATGGCAGCAACTATAGCACATATCAGAACGGAACCCGCTGCGATATCTTTCACATCACCTGCTATCGGATTACGTTCCGGAGATACAAGATTGACCAATCTTTCTATAGCCGTGTTGAATCCCTCTGCTGCCAGTACTACTCCAAAACAAAGTATGATAGCTATCCATTCGTTCCGGGTGATGCCGAAACAGAATCCGGCCACTGTTACTATAATAATTGCCGTGCAATGTATCCAGGCATTATGTTCTTTGCTTACAAAACTTCGGATACCTTTCCAGGCATATCCGAAGCTCCGTATTCTTTTTCTGGTGCTGAATTTTTCCATTCTTAATTTCTGCTAACCTGTTTTACTCCTTTTACTGTGCGCAACTTCTTGATCAGCGCTTCCAGACGTCCGGTATCACTTACCATAATAGTCAATGTACCCGAGAAAAGTCCGTCGTTCGAATCGATACCGATAGAACGTAGCGAGATACCATTTTCTTTTGAGATGATCGAAGTGATATTTGTTACAATACCGATATCATCATGACCCACAACGCGGAGTGTTATTGGGTATTGAGTACCTTCCGATTTACCGGCCCAGCGTGCTTTTACAATCCGATAGCCGAAGCGTTCGCGCATCTGTCCTGCATTGGGGCAGTCATTTCGGTGTATCTTGATACCTCCGGATACTGTGACAAACCCGAATACATCGTCTCCGTATATGGGATTACAACATTTGGCCAGTTTGAAATCCAATCCTTTCAGGTTTTGGTCAATAACGAGTACATCTTCTTTAGTGACTGTTGTTTCGTCTATCTGGTTTTGCAGGTTGTATTCTTCTGCACTGCGATAGGTCACCTCATCACGTTCGCTGTCCCGCTTTTGCTGTTCGATGTATTTATCCAGAATATCGTTTACGTCGAGTACCTCATCGGCAATCTTCTGATAAAACTCTGTCACGTTCTTGAATCCCAAGCGTTTGATTAAGCGCATCATCACAGCTTCGTCGTATTCCATCTTCCGGTTCTTGAACTTGCGTTCCAGGGTCTCTTTGGCAAAATCGTGCTGACGCGCTACCATCTCCTTGAGGGCCTGACGAATCTTAGTACGGGCTTTTGAAGTAGTGACAATGTTCAGCCAGTCTTGTTTCGGAGTCTGTGTGTTCGATGTCATAATCTCTACCTGATCCCCGCTGTTCAGCTTTTGTCTTAACTGTACATTTTTACCGTTTACTTTTGCTCCGATACATTTACATCCCAATTTGCTGTGGATGTGGAAAGCAAAATCAAGTACGGTAGCCCCTTTGCCCAGTTTAAAAAGGTCTCCCTTCGGTGTAAATACGAATACTTCGTCTTCATACAGATCCAGTTTGAACTGGTCCATCATTTCCAGGTCGTTCTCCGTATTTTCCAGTGCTTCACGTATTGAAGTCAGCCATTCGTCCAGTCCGCTTTCACCCTTCACGCCTTTATATCTCCAATGGGCTGCCAATCCGCGCTCGGCAATATCGTCCATACGCTCCGTACGAATCTGTACTTCAACCCATTTGCCTTCGGGCCCCATAACAGTGATGTGTAATGACTCGTAACCGTTACTTTTGGGAACCGACAGCCAGTCACGCAGACGTTTGGGGTTAGGTTGATACATATCCGTCACTATGGAATATGCCTGCCAACATTCCTGCTTCTCTTTTTCAAACTGAGATTCCAGGATGATACGGATAGCAAACAAGTCATATACGTTTTCGAACTGGCATTTCTGTTTTTTCATTTTCTGATAGATGGAATGAATGGACTTGGTACGTCCTTTCATGTGGAAATGCAGTCCTGCTTCCTCCAATTTCTGTTGTATCGGAGCAATGAAGTTGGCAATATAATGGTCACGTGACTTTTTCGTCTCGTTCAGCTTTTCCTTGATATGGTAATAGATGTCATGTTCGGTATATTTTAGTGACAAATCTTCCAATTCCGATTTCAGCTTATACAATCCCAGTTTGTGGGCTAGCGGAGCATACAGATAGGCCGCTTCATTGGCCACCCGTCTGCGGGCCTCGTCATTTTCGGCATCTTTTATTTGTCGCATCACGTTTACACGGTCGGCAATCATGATCAGGATTACCCGCATATCTTCGGCAAAAGACAGTAGCAGATTGCGGAAATTCTCCGATTCTATGGTCGGACTCTTATCATAAAGGTCATTGATCTTGATTAATCCCCGGATAATTCCGGCCACATCTTCACCATACTCCTGTTGAATGTATTCTATTGTATAAGAGTGGCAGCGTACAGGCGTGTGTAGCATAATGCCTAAAATAGATGCCCGTTTCATGCCGATTTCTTCAGCCACGATTACAGCAGTCTGCATATCTTTGATAACAGGATTCAGCCCAAAACTGTCTCTCTGCATCGTATTGTTTTGAGTGGAGTCGATAAGATGCTTTTTCAGCTTTCTGCAATCTCCTTTTTGTAAGGTTTCTCCGGTGAGACGCAGTAGTTTTTTGTATAGTGAGAACAATAATTCTCTCTCTTCTTTCGTAAAGAATTCATCTCTTTCCATAAGCAGCTCAAATTTATCGTCGGTAAAGATAGTTTTTTTCCGGGTTTTGTAGGGTGTCCTCTTCCTTTTTTTGTATTTTTGGGCATGAATTAATAAAATTAGATAGTATGATAACACCTGAAGACAAAGAATTGCTTGCCAAAAAGGGCATTTCGGAAGTACAAATCGCTGAGCAGTTGGCTTGCTTCCAAAAAGGCTTTCCTTATTTGAAGTTAGATGCTGCCGCATCTGTAGAAAAAGGCATTTTGGCTCCTGATGCCGAGGAGCAGAAAGCTTATCTTGCAGCATGGGATGCCTATACCAATTCAGACAAAACGATTATGAAGTTTGTACCCGCTTCGGGTGCTGCCAGCCGTATGTTCAAGAATCTATTTGAATTTTTGGATGCTGACTATACTGAACCCACTACAAAGTTCGAACAAACTTTTTTTGAATCGATTGAAAAATTTGCTTTTTATGATGACTTGAATACGGCTTGTGTGCGGACAGAAGGCAAAGATATTCCTACCCTGATTGCAGAAGGCAATTATAAAGCGGTCGTTTCAGGATTGCTTAATGTAGCGGGACTGAATTACGGTGCGCTTCCCAAGGGGTTACTTAAGTTTCATAAGTATGAAGAAGGTTCGCGTACCCCGCTTGAGGAACATTTGGCAGAAGGTGCTATGTATGCTGCCGGAAAAAGCGGAAAAGTCAATGTGCATTTTACCGTCTCTACCGAGCACCGTGAACTGTTTAAATCATTGGTTACCGAAAAAGTCGATGCTTTTGCCAAACGTTATGGCGTGGATTATAATATCACTTTCTCCGAACAGAAACCAAGCACTGATACAATTGCCGCTGATATGGAAAACCGGCCATTCCGCGATAACGGTAAGCTTTTGTTCCGTCCCGGCGGGCATGGTGCGCTGATTGAGAACCTGAATGATCTGGATGCGGATGTTATTTTTATTAAGAACATTGACAATGTGGTTCCTGATAAATTGAAAGGCGATACAGTGCTTTATAAGAAACTGATTGCCGGTGTACTGGTATCTCTCCAGAAGCAAGCTTTTCAATATCTGGAATTATTGGATAGTGGTCGTTATACACATGAGCAAGTGATGGATATCCTGCAATTTGTACAAAAGAAACTTTTCTGTAAGAATCCTGAAACAAAAGATCTGGAAGATGCCGAGTTGGTCATTTACCTGAAGAATAAATTGAACCGTCCGATGCGTGTTTGTGGTATGGTGAAGAACGTGGGCGAGCCGGGCGGTGGTCCGTTCCTGGCATATAATAGTGATGGAACTATCTCCCTGCAAATCCTTGAAAGCTCACAAATCGATATGAATAATCCGGAAGCAAAGGAAATGTTTGAAAAAGGTACGCACTTCAATCCGGTCGATTTGGTTTGCGCCGTACGTGATTATAAGGGTCATAAATTTGATTTGGCGAAATATGTGGATAAAGCTACCGGCTTCATCTCTTATAAGTCGAAGAGTGGTAAGGATCTGAAAGCTCTTGAACTTCCTGGTTTGTGGAATGGTGCTATGAGCGATTGGAGTACGGTATTTGTGGAGGTTCCACTTTCCACTTTCAATCCGGTAAAGACTGTGAACGACCTGTTGCGTGAACAGCATCAGTAATCAAAGGAAAATAAAAAAGGGGATATTCACGGCGAATATCCCCTTTTTATTATTTATTGCTTTTCAGATCAATTTCTTGGCAAAGCTTCTTTTACTACCATCGGACGACCGGCATATTCTGCTCCGTTCAATTCTTTAATGGCATTGCTTGCTTCTGAAGATTCCGGCATTTCGACAAACGCAAACCCTTTAGATCTTCTTGTTTCGCGGTCTGTGATCAGTTTTACTGATTCTACTACTCCATACTCTTCCATAACTTGTCTCAAATCTGACTCCTTAACATTGTAGCTAAGATTTCCAACGTACATATTCATAAATATACAAAAATAAAAAATTAATAAAATAACAATAAAGCTTTAGGAAGTGTAAATCAGAGATGAAAGTTCTCAATGCGAACATTGAGGAAATACATGTGAGAGTTAGACCAATAAAAACCTCTTATTGTTTGATGTTGCAAAGTAAGGCATTAATTCCGGATAATACACCATATCCGTTTCTTTTTATTCTTTTAAATATTCTTTATTATATAATTAGACCAAAAATTAACACTTCTCTTTGGCTATATGTGTCTTATTTGTTATAATATTGGAAATCATATTATGACATTTACGAAGTTAACATCCTGTCATGTACGATGTTAACAACGTATTTATACGAAGTTAATATCGTATCTGCAGGAAGTTAACTTCTTGGAATTACGATATTAACTTCGTAAAATCTCTTTTTTACTATCGGTGTAAGTGCTTGATAATCATGATTAATGTGCTGTTAAATAATGTTCCCGTTCTCTTTTAAAGGAGGACTTTGTTCTTGAAGAACAGTTTGTTGTTCTGTGGTCTGTTAATCTTTTTTATGTAATTGTCTTTTTCTCTCTTTTATCGTAATCATTTAGTAGCTCGTTCGGGATTTATTGGAAGAAAAGTAGTATTTTTGCGTCATTATATCTTAAAATATTCAATCATGAAGAAAATACTTTTACTCGGATCGGGCGAATTGGGCAAGGAATTTGTAATTTCTGCTCAACGTAAAGGTCAACACATCATTGCTTGTGATTCATATGCCGGGGCACCTGCCATGCAGGTTGCTGATGAATGCGAAGTATTCGATATGCTGAACGGTGAAGAACTGGAGCGTATTGTAAAAAAGCATCGGCCGGACATTATCGTCCCCGAGATTGAAGCCATTCGTACGGAACGTTTATACGATTTCGAAAAAGAAGGGATTCAGGTAGTGCCGAGTGCACGTGCCGTTAATTACACAATGAACCGAAAGGCTATCCGTGATTTGGCCGCTAAGGAACTGGGATTGAAAACCGCGAAATACTATTATGCCAAGTCATTGGAAGAACTGAAGGAAGCCGCTGAGAAAATCGGTTTCCCTTGTGTCGTGAAGCCTTTAATGTCATCATCGGGTAAAGGGCAGTCATTGGTCAAGAGCGCTGCCGAGTTGGAACATGCTTGGGAATATGGGTGTAATGGCAGCCGTGGAGATATTCGTGAACTAATCATTGAGGAATTTATCAAATTCGATAGTGAGATAACTTTGCTTACAGTGACACAGAAGAATGGTCCGACCCTGTTTTGTCCGCCTATCGGGCATGTACAAAAGGGTGGGGATTATCGGGAAAGTTTCCAACCTGCACACATTGATCCTGCACACTTGAAGGAAGCAGAAGATATGGCTGAAAAAGTAACTCGTGCATTGACCGGTGCAGGACTGTGGGGAGTAGAATTTTTCCTGAGCCATGAAAACGGGGTTTACTTTTCGGAACTGTCTCCGCGTCCACATGATACGGGAATGGTGACATTGGCCGGAACACAAAATCTGAATGAATTTGAACTTCACCTACGTGCTGTATTGGGGTTGCCCATTCCGGGAATAAAACAAGAAAGAATAGGAGCGAGTGCCGTTATTCTGTCGCCGATTGCCAGTCAGGAACGTCCGCAGTATAGAGGTATGGAGGAAGTTACCGGAGAAGAGGATACTTATCTGCGTATATTTGGTAAGCCGTATACACGTGTGAATCGGCGTATGGGAGTAGTGCTTTGCTATGCTCCAAACGGTTCGGATCTGGATGCTTTGCGTGATAAGGCAAAGCGGATAGCCGATAAAGTAGAAGTATATTAAATACCGGGATTATTGGTTGAAAAACCATAGTGGGGTGTGCCGAAACTCTTGTTTACCACAAAGTATCACAGGATGAACTTAATCTATTGATAACTTTTATCTGTATGAATCTGTGGTGAATACGAGTCTTGGTACACCCCTGTTTTTTATCTGATTATACCTTTGTTCTCTCCGCTTTTGCAATTGTTAATACTCTATCTTATTCATGGCGTAAAGAGCGAAAAATGCCTTTAAGACGCAACTTCCCTTTGTTTGTATAAAACTCGTTGCATGTTGTACTATCTAACATTTGACTAATTGACTGAAAACGCTACAGCTACTTGAAAACTTAATCAATTCTCTGATTGGGCAGAGGATAGAGCGTATTGGCTCTAATATGCTTTGTATAGTAGTAAAAAGGGTGCTAATGTTGTTCATTTTCACACCTTTGTAAGTTTAATGAATGTTATCTAAAGAGAAAAAACAGAAAAATGGTACAACGGGAAAAAAAAGTTTCTACTTTTGCGAAGTTGTTTGTTTAACTATCTATGTGAACAAAACCGGATATCGAACGTTATGTTAATAGTGAAACTGGTAAAAACGCGACTTACCATGCTATAACGTTTTAGAGTATTAGAAGAATAATATATAAAAAGATTGCTTATGTCACAGATTATCGGACATATCTCTCAGGTAATTGGCCCTGTGGTCGATGTGTATTTTGAAGGTACAGAATCGGACTTGATATTGCCAAGTATCCACGACGCATTAGAGATAAAAAGGCACAACGGCAAAAAGCTGATTGTAGAAGTTCAACAACACATTGGTGAAAATACCGTACGTACGGTTGCCATGGATAGTACCGACGGCTTGCAGCGCGGGATGAAGGTATTTCCGACGGGAGGTCCTATCACAATGCCGGTAGGCGAACAGATCAAAGGACGTTTGATGAACGTAGTCGGCGACTCCATCGATGGAATGAAAGAACTCAATCGCGACGGTGCATATTCTATTCACCGTGATCCTCCCAAATTTGAAGATTTAACCACTGTACAGGAAGTTCTGTTTACCGGAATTAAGGTGATAGACCTGCTTGAGCCTTATTCAAAAGGAGGTAAGATCGGTTTGTTTGGCGGGGCCGGAGTGGGTAAAACTGTACTTATTATGGAGCTCATTAATAACATTGCCAAGAAGCATAATGGTTTTTCCGTATTTGCCGGAGTGGGAGAGCGTACCCGTGAAGGTAATGATTTGCTTCGTGAGATGATTGAATCGGGTGTAATCCGTTATGGAGAAGCATTCAAAGAAAGCATGGAAAAAGGACATTGGGACCTCTCGAAAGTGGATTATAATGAGGTAGAAAAGTCACAGGCTACATTGGTGTTCGGACAGATGAACGAACCTCCCGGAGCACGTGCTTCAGTTGCTTTGTCAGGATTGACTGTCGCTGAATCTTTCCGGGATATGGGGGCAAAATCGGGAGCGAGAGATATATTGTTTTTTATCGATAATATTTTCCGTTTCACTCAGGCGGGTTCCGAGGTTTCGGCTTTGTTGGGGCGTATGCCTTCTGCGGTAGGTTATCAACCTACGTTGGCTACCGAAATGGGTGCTATGCAAGAACGTATCACTTCGACAAAAACGGGTTCTATCACTTCGGTGCAGGCTGTTTACGTACCGGCTGATGACTTGACCGACCCTGCTCCGGCAACAACTTTTACCCACTTGGATGCAACGACTGTGTTGAGTCGTAAAATTACTGAGCTTGGTATTTATCCGGCAGTGGATCCGTTGGAGTCTACTTCTCGTATTCTCGATCCGCACATTGTGGGTCAAGAGCATTATGATGTCGCACAACGTGTGAAGCAGATTCTTCAACGCAATAAAGAATTACAGGATATCATCTCTATTTTAGGTATGGAGGAGTTATCCGACGCCGACCGTCTGGTGGTAAACCGCGCGCGCAGGGTACAGCGTTTCCTGTCTCAACCATTTACAGTGGCCGAACAGTTTACCGGAGTACCGGGAGCAATGGTGGCCATTGAAGATACAATAAAAGGATTCAAAATGATTTTGGATGGTGAAGTAGATTATCTGCCTGAACCGGCGTTTCTGAATGTGGGAACCATTGAAGAAGCTATCGAAAAAGGTAAGAAACTGCTTGAACAGGCTAACAAATAAAATAAGGAATCATGAAAGAACTGCATTTGAATATTGTATCGCCGGAAAAAGAGGTCTTTAATGGTGAAGTGAAGAGTGTTACCCTTCCGGGCACCAGTGGAGTCTTTTCTATTCTGCCGCAGCATGCACCGATTGTTTCTTCCCTGCAAGAAGGGACAGTCAGTTACACGACAACGGATGGCGAAGAGCATACGCTGGATATTCACAGCGGTTTTGTGGAGCTAAGCAATGGTGAAGCTTCCGTTTGCGTATCCTGAGCCTTGATCTCCGCACAATAATCTGTTTTTACTATGAATATGAGCATCACAAAACGCAATTTTCTGGGTTATCTCAGCATCCTTACTCTTGTAGGGGGAGGATTAGGAGCCTTGGTCTTGCATTATCTGGAACCCGGACATTATTTCGGAGGTTATCCGTTGATACCGGTGTACTTTTATATATTCGGTGTATTTTATATTTATATGTTTGATGCCTGCAGGCGTCATGCACCGGAGAAGATGGTGATGCTCTTTTTAGTGGCAAAAGTATTGAAAATGATTGTATCAGTTTTCTTACTAATCATTTATTGTGTGGCTGTGCCCGATTCCGCTATTGAATTTCTGTTGACATTCCTGGCGTTCTATCTGGGCTATCTTATATATGAAAGCTGGTTTTTCTTCGTTTTCGAGTGGAATCAGAAACTTAAAAAGAAATCAAAAAAATATGAAACAGTTGCGTAACATAGTTGCCGGAATGCTTGTCTTGATAGGAGGAATGTTGCCTGCTACAACCTTTGCACAGGAGCCTGTACCGGGTGATACCACCGCTTCTTTGCAGCAGGAGATTATTGTAGGTAAAGACACAATCAATCAGGAAGCTAATCAGGTAGATGTAAAAGGCATTGTGTTCGGCCATATTGGAGATTCTTACGAGTGGCATATCACGAATATAGGAAAAACTTCGATTTGCATTCCGTTGCCGATTATCGTGTATAGCGAAACTTCTGGTTGGCATGCTTTTCTGTCTTCGCGCCTAGAAGAGAATGGCGGCAAATACGAGGGATTTTATATAGCTCCTTCCGGGAGCAAGTATGAGGGGAAAGTAGTAGAACGTAATGCGACGGGAGAGGAAGTACGTCCGTGGGATATTTCCATTACAAAGGTAACTTTGTCTCTCTTTATCAATAGCGCTATTTTGCTGGCGATCATTCTGAGTGTAGCGCATTGGTATCGCAAACGTGAACAGGGTGCATATGCTCCGGGAGGATTTATCGGATTTATGGAGATGTTTATTATGATGGTTCATGATGATGTGATTAAGAGTTGTGTGGGACCCAACTATAAAAAGTTTGCTCCCTATCTGCTCACAGCCTTTTTCTTCATTTTCATTAACAATATTATGGGACTGATCCCCATCTTTCCCGGAGGAGCGAATGTAACCGGAAATATTGCCATAACATTGGTATTAGCTTTATTCACATTCGTTATTGTTAATATATTCGGAACAAAACACTATTGGAAAGATATTTTCTGGCCTGATGTTCCCTGGTGGCTGAAGGTACCTATACCCATGATGCCGTTTATCGAATTTTTCGGTGTATTTACCAAACCGTTTGCCTTGATGATCCGTCTGTTTGCCAACATGTTGTCCGGACACATGGCCATGTTAGTGCTTACCTGCCTGATATTTATATCGGCAAGCATGGGACCGGCTATCAATGGTTCGCTTACGGTGGCTTCCGTATTATTCAACATCTTTATGAATTTGCTGGAAGTGTTGGTTGCCTTTATTCAGGCTTATGTGTTCACGATGTTATCTGCTGTATTCATCGGACTGGCCCAGGAAGGCGGTAAAAAAGAAGAAGTAAAAGAATAATATAAACCATTTTAAAACTGAAAATTATGTTACTATCAGTATTATTGCAAGCTGCTGCTGCAGGAGTAGGATTAAGTAAATTGGGAGCAGCTCTCGGAGCTGGTTTAGCTGTTATCGGAGCAGGTATCGGTATTGGTAAGATCGGTGGCTCGGCCATGGAAGGTATTGCGCGTCAACCGGAGGCATCGGGAGATATCCGTATGAATATGATTATTGCCGCTGCCTTGGTTGAAGGTGTAGCATTGTTGGCATTAGTTGTTTGTCTATTGGTACTTTTCTTATAATAAACAAAGAAGATTATGTCATTGTTACTACCCGATAGTGGCCTGATATTCTGGATGCTCCTTTCTTTTGGAATTGTATTCGCAGTATTGGCAAAATACGGCTTCCCCGTCATTATTAAGATGGTGGAAGGCCGTAAAACCTACATTGACGAATCATTGGAGGTAGCCAGAGAAGCAAACGCCCAGTTGTCACGACTGAAAGAGGAGGGCGAAGCTATTGTGGCTGCCGCTAACAAGGAACAGGGACGTATCATGAAAGAGGCTATGCAGGAACGTGAAAAGATTATTTACGAGGCCCGCAAACAAGCTGAAATAGCTGCTCAGAAGGAACTGGATGAAGTGAAACGACAGATTCAGATTGAAAAAGACGAAGCCATACGTGATATCCGTCGGCAGGTAGCTCTGCTTTCTGTGGATATAGCCGAGAAGGTCATTCGCAAAAATCTGGATGATAAACAAGAGCAGATGGGAATGATTGACCGTATGCTTGATGAAGTATTAACGAAGAACTAACAGAAGAAGATGGAAGTCGGAATAATTTCAATGCGGTATGCGAAAGCTCTGATGGCTTATGCTGAAGAGAGAGGAGCGGAGGAGAGGCTTTATCATGAGCTTGTCACACTGGCGCACAGTTTCCGTACTGTGAAGGGATTTTGTGCCGTGCTTGACAATCCTATTGTTTCTGTTAACGAAAAGTTTAATCTGATCTGTACGGCAGCCGATGGAGACCATAAACCGAGTGAAGAATTTATTCGTTTCATTCGGTTGGTACTCAAGGAGAGAAGGGAGACCTATCTGCAATTTATGAGTCTGATGTATCTGGATCTTTACCGGAAGAAGAAACACATCGGTGTAGGGAAACTGATCACTGCTGTTCCGGTAGACAAAGCTACAGAAGAGCGTATCCGACAAACTGCTGCACATATTTTGCATGCATATATGGAGTTGGAAACAGTGGTTGACCCTTCTATAGAAGGCGGCTTCGTTTTTGATATTAACGATTACCGACTGGATGCCAGTATCGCTACACAGTTGAAGAAAGTGAAACAACAATTCATTGATAAGAATCGAAGAATTGTATAATTAGTGAAAAATTATGTCTGAAAATATAAGAGTAAGCGAAGTATCCGACATTCTGCGGCAGCAGCTTGAAGGGATCGAGACCAAAGTGCAGCTTGACGAAATAGGTACGGTGCTACAGGTAAGCGATGGTGTAGTGCGTATTTATGGTCTACGCAATGCCGAGGCCAACGAACTACTTGAATTTGACAATGGTATCAAGGCCATTGTGATGAACTTGGAAGAAGATAATGTAGGTGCCGTGTTGCTGGGACCGACGGATAAAATCAAGGAGGGATTTACGGTGAAACGTACCAAGCGAATTGCTTCTATCCGTGTGGGAGAAAGTATGTTGGGACGCGTTATCGACCCGTTGGGTGAACCATTGGACGGAAAAGGGCTGATAGGAGGTGAACTTTATGAAATGCCGCTGGAGCGTAAAGCTCCCGGGGTCATCTATCGTCAGCCGGTGAATCAACCTTTGCAAACGGGTCTGAAGGCTGTTGATGCAATGATCCCTATCGGCCGTGGACAGCGTGAGCTGATAATCGGTGACCGACAGACGGGTAAGACATCGATAGCCATTGATACGATCATCAATCAGCGAAGTAATTATGAAGCTGGTGATCCTGTATATTGCATTTATGTAGCTATCGGACAAAAAGGTTCCACGGTAGCTTCTATCGTAAACACCTTACGCCAATATGGTGCGATGGATTATACTATTGTGGTGGCGGCTACAGCTGGAGACCCGGCTGCATTGCAATATTTTGCTCCGTTTGCGGGGGCTGCCATCGGTGAGTATTTTCGTGATACCGGCCGACATGCACTGGTTGTTTATGATGATTTGTCGAAACAAGCAGTATCTTACCGTGAAGTGTCTTTGATTCTCCGTCGCCCCTCGGGACGTGAAGCCTATCCGGGCGATATTTTCTATTTACACTCCCGTTTGCTGGAGCGTGCAGCCAAGATTATTAATCAGGAAGAAGTGGCCCGTGAGATGAACGATTTGCCCGAAAGCCTGAAAGGTAAAGTGAAAGGTGGAGGTTCGCTGACAGCATTGCCTATTATTGAAACTCAGGCCGGAGACGTTTCTGCCTATATTCCGACTAATGTGATCTCTATTACAGACGGTCAGATATTCCTTGATACGGATTTATTCAATCAAGGTAATCGTCCGGCTATTAATGTAGGTATATCGGTTTCCCGTGTGGGAGGTAATGCGCAGATTAAGGCTATGAAGAAAGTGGCCGGTACATTGAAAATCGATCAGGCACAATATCGCGAATTGGAAGCATTCTCCAAATTTAGTGGAGATATGGATCCGGTTACCGCACTGACCATTGACAAGGGGCAGAAAAACGCCCGTTTGCTGGTTCAGCCCCAATACTCTCCAATGCCGGTAGAGAAGCAGATTGCCATTCTCTATTGCGGTATCCACGGATTATTGCGAAATGTTCCGTTGGATAAGGTAGAAGATTTTGAAGCAGCGTTCCTCAATACACTCGCTCTCGATCATCAGGCAGATGTGCTGGATGTATTGAAAACCGGAGTGATCAATGACGAGGTAACGAAGGCCATTGAAGAAACGGCGGCAATGGTTGCCAAACAGTATAGTTAATTATAAATCATTTAGAAGATTATGGCTTCACTAAAAGAAGTAAAAACCAGAATAAATTCGGTACAAAGTACCCGAAAAATCACTTCAGCAATGAAGATGGTGGCTTCTGCCAAGTTACACAAGGCGCAGGGAGCCATTGAGAATATGTTGCCTTATCAGAGGAAGTTGAATAAGATTCTGACTAACTTTCTGAGTGCTGATCTTCCGGTAGAGTCTCCGTTCTGTGTGGAACGTCCCGTCAAGCGGGTCGCTATTGTGGCTTTTTCTTCCAACAGTTCTTTATGCGGTGCTTTCAATGCGAATGTACTGAAAATGTTTTTGCAGACGGTGGGAGAATATCGCGAGTTGGGACAAGATAATATCCTGATCTATCCGGTGGGCAAAAAAATAGAGGAGGCTGTCAAGAAGTTAGGATTCTTTCCTCAAGGCAGTTATCAGAAGTTGGCAGATAAACCGTCGTATGATGAAGCCGCTGCATTGGCCAAATTGTTGATGGAACTTTTTCTGGAAAAAAATATCGACCGTGTGGAGTTGATTTATCACCATTTCAAGTCAATGGGGGTACAAGAACTGTTGCGCGAAAGATATTTGCCGATTGACTTGTCTGCCGTTCAAAATGACGAAGAGAGAGGCGGAGTAGTGAATGACTATATCATAGAACCTTCTGCAGCTCAATTGATAGCAGACTTGATTCCGCAGGTGTTGAGTCAGAAGATATTTACAGCTGCTCTCGATTCTAATGCATCCGAACATGCTGCACGTACTTTGGCTATGCAGATAGCCACGGACAATGCCAACGAACTGATTCAGGAGTTGACAAAGCAGTATAATAAAACCCGCCAGCAGGCCATTACAAATGAATTGCTCGATATTGTAGGTGGCAGTATGGCATAGATTTCCATACCAAAGTATACAAAGGTCACGGAATGGTTATTAATGAAAAGTTGATAACCTTCATTCCGTGACCTTTGTGGTTTCTACCGTGAAATAACTTATTATTATATTGCTTTCTTCTTTCTTTTGCTTTAACTTTGTCGCAAAGTATTATTGCATGGAAGAGAACCACGAAATAGAATTAGCCTGGCAAGTCATTGAAAATACCGGTACACATCTTTTTCTGACAGGAAAGGCCGGAACCGGAAAAACAACTTTTCTCCGTCGGTTAAAAGAACTTACCCCAAAGCGTATGGTAGTGGTTGCACCTACGGGGATTGCTGCCATTAATGCCGGAGGTGTCACTATACACTCCTTTTTTCAGTTGAACTTCGCACCTTACATTCCGGAAAGCACATTTAATTCTGCTCAACAAGGTTTTCATAAATTTGGAAAAGAGAAAATCAACATTATCCGTAGTATGGACTTGTTGGTGATCGATGAAATCAGTATGGTACGTGCCGATCAACTGGATGCAATTGATGCTGTACTGCGTCGGTATCGTGATCGCTCGAAACCTTTCGGCGGTGTTCAGCTCCTGATGATAGGCGACTTGCAGCAATTGGCTCCCGTGGTGAAAGAAGAGGACTGGAGCCTGTTGAGCTCTTACTATGATACAGCATTTTTCTTTGGCAGTCATTCACTGAAAGAGACGGAATATATCACGATAGAGTTAAAGAAAGTCTATCGGCAAAGTGATACGGAATTTGTCGGATTATTGAATAAAATCAGAGAGAAAGAGGCAGACGACGCTGTTCTGGAAGAATTGAACAAACGTTATCTTCCGGGATTCCGTCCGAGAGAGGAAGAAGGATATATCCGACTGACTACACATAACTATCAGGCTCAGCAATATAACGACCGACAACTGCTTTCTCTTTCAGGAAGAGCTTTCAGTTTCCAGGCGAAGGTGGAAGGCACTTTTCCGGAATCGGCATACCCGGCTGATGAAATGCTTACCGTTAAGGAAGGGGCTCAGATAATGTTTATTAAAAACGATTCTTCCGGTGAACATCGATATTATAATGGAATGATCGGTTTGATTACGGCTGTCAGTAAAGATGGCATCCGGGTGAAAGGGAACGGAGAATCACAGGACTTTCTGCTTGAAACCGAAGAATGGACAAATAGTAAATACAGCCTGAATCCGCAGACGAAAGAGATTACCGAAGAGGTGGAAGGTACTTTCCGACAATATCCCATTCGTCTGGCATGGGCAATAACCATCCATAAAAGCCAGGGGTTAACTTTCGAACGTGCAATCATTGATGCAAATGCCTCTTTTGCCCATGGCCAGGTTTATGTCGCTCTGAGTCGTTGTAAGTCGCTTCAAGGATTGGTGCTTAGTTCTCCTTTAAGGCGAGAGTCCATTATCAGTGACGATACGATTGATGAATTTACCCGTAATGCCGGAGAGATGACTCCCGACAAGCATAAATTGGCTCTATTGCGTCAACATTATTTCTATGAATTGTTGTGCGAACAGTTTGATTTTCATCCGATTGAACAGCATTTTTTACGTTTGCTTCGCTTGCTTGACGAGCATTTATATCGTCTCTATCCAAAGTTGTTGGAACGATATAAAGCAACTGCCGATCTGTATAAAACGCAGATAATGAAAGTCGCCGATACATTTAAACTGCAATATTCCGCCCTATTGATGGAGGCTGAAGATTATACCGCCAACCCGAAATTGAATGAACGGGTTATGGCCGGTGCCCACTATTTCCGTCAACATCTGGAAGATTTATTAACTCCGCTAATTACTTCTACAAAAGTAGAAACGGATAATAAAGAATTGAAAAAGAAATTCTCCGAAGCGGCAGATGCAATGAAGACAGCATTGCACGTAAAGCTGGGGACCTTGTGCTATACTGAGAAGGAAGGTTTTTCTGTTTCCGCATTTCTAAAACAGAAGGCTGTTCTTACGTTATCTGTTTCGGGAGGAGAAGCTGCGTCTTCTTCCGGAAGATCGGAGCGTAAATCCCGGACAGCCGAGAAAATAGAAGTACCGACTGATATTCTTCATCCGGAATTATATAAGCAATTGATTGCCTGGAGAAATTCTGAAGCTGCAAAAGCTGGTTTGCCTGTATATACCATCATACAGCAGAAAGCAATTCTGGGTATTGTAAATTTCTTGCCGAATGATGCGGCTTCACTGATACGTATTCCGTATTTCGGAAAACGCGGTGCCGAAAAATACGGTGATGCCTTGCTTGAAATGGTGAACCGATACGTAGAGGAGCATGGCATAGAACGTCCGCAAATACCAACAGCGACGTTGACTGTCAATAATGGGATTAAAACGTCGAAAGAGCCCAAACCTTTAAAAGAGGCTAAATCGGTGAAAGAACCGAAGCCTGATACCAAAGAGGTAACGTATCGTCTTTTCAGGCAGGGGAAGAGTATTGAAGAAATAGCCAGGGAACGCGAGCTGGTTTCCGGAACCATAGCGGGACATCTGGAACACTATGTACGCTCTGGTGAAGTTAAAATAGAGCAGTTGGTGGCAAGAGAGAAAATCACGAAAATCATCCGTTACGTACAGGCCCATGGAAGTGATAAAGGACTGACGGTTATTAAAGCAGCTTTGGGGGATGATGTCTCATATGCAGATATAAGGTTGGTACTTGCTGCCGGAATAAAATAGTCATATTAATTTCAAGAGAGTGTTTCATAACTCACCACAGGGGTACACAGAGTCACACAGAGTAAGCTTAATCTATTCTATTTATCTGTGTGAATCCGTGTAATCTGTGGTGAATACGGGTTTCGACACCCCTTCATTAAATGATTGATCCGGTAAATTATAACAAAACTTCTTCTATCAATGCTTTTAACTGGGTTTTATTCATAGTTCCTAATTTCATACTTGGCTTTCCTCCCATCGGACAAAGCAACAGGTTAGGGATTGTACGAATGGCAAAAGCAGCCTCCAGTTCCGGTTCCTGATCTACATCCACTTTATAAATATCTATTTTCCCATCATATTCTACAGCCAGTTGGTCGAGTATAGGTGACAGGGCTTTGCAATATACACACCAGGGAGCATGAAAATCTACCAGGCAAGGTTTATCACCTTTAAAATCCCATTTATTCGGGTATTCTTGGAATTCGGCCACTTTCTCTACGAAGCTTTCTTTTGTTAAATCAATGACTTTCATATTTTTACTTTTTTAGTGATTACTTATTTATTTCTTTGATGTTGCAAAGATAGGAAGATAGATCTTATTGTCAGATAGCTATTTCTCCTATTATATTAGCAATTCTTCCTTGTCCCGTTTTTTCTGCTTTCTAATAACTTTCTAATCTTATCTGAGTATCTTATAATTGCTTTCAAACGGTTTGCTTCATGGGGGAGTTGTACTTTTGCTTCCAAAATAACAAGGACTATGATCAGAAAGTTTTTTATTCTCTTTTTTCTTGGCTTTTTCGGATTTGCCGAAGCCCAACAGCCGTCCGTCGGCTTGACTCTGAAGGAGGCAGAGCAACGTTTCCTGAAATGTAATTTATCCCTATTGGCCGAGCGCTACAATGTAGACATCGCACAAGCCAGGTTGCTTCAAGCCGGACTGTTCGATAATCCGGTAATTTCATTCGAACAAAATGTGTATAACCGATTGAATGGAAAGTACTTTGACTTCGGCAAAAAAGGTGAGTCGGTAGTCGAAATAGAGCAGGTGATACGCCTTGCCGGACAACGGAATAAGCAGATACGGTTGGAAAAGATAAACAAGGAAATTGCCGGTTATCAGTTCGAAGAAGTGATGAGGACTTTACGCCAGGAACTTGGCGAGGCATTTACAGAAGTTTTCTATCTCTCAAAGTCATTGTCCGTTTATGATAAAGAAATCAATTCGCTGGAGCATTTGCTGACAGGTATAAAAGAGCAGCACGCAAAGGGAAATATCTCTTTAATGGAGATGGCGAGACTCGAGTCTATGCTACTTTCTCTGAAGAAAGACAAGAACGAATGCGAAAGCAACTATTTGTCCCGGAGAGGAGAATTGAATCTGTTACTGAATCTGCCTGCCGACTTTCGGACAGAGCCTGTAATAGATGAAGGAGATCTTCGACAATTAAACATGGACCGGTTGTCTTATGCCGATTTACAAGAGAGGGTACACGGGAGACCTGACCAGAAGTTGGCACGCAGCTGTGTCACTGCTTCGCAAGCCGATCTGAAATTGCAGAAGGCGTTGGCTTTTCCGGAATTCGCAGTAAAAGGTAGTTATGATCGCCAAGGTAATTTTATTAATAACTACTTTGCAATCGGATTCAGTATGTCGGTACCTATCTTTAACCGTAACCAGGGGAATATTAAAATGGCCCGTTTCAATCTTCTGAAGGCGGATCGGGAGCAAGAGTATTCCCGAAATAAAGCCGAGGCCGAACTATACGCAGCTTATACTGCTTTAGAGAAAGCATGTCAGTTGTATCAGTCGACTGATATGGGACTGGAACAGAATTTTGAGAAACTGATAGCCGGAGCCAACGAGAACTTTATCAAACGTAACATCAGTCTTTTAGAATTCATCGACTTTTATGATAGCTACAAAGAGACTTGCATCCGGCTTTATGAAATCAAGAAAAACGTATTGCTTGGTATAGAGAACCTGAATGCGGTGGCCGGACAACCTATTTTTAACTACTAAATCCATATAATTTATGAATTGGACAAAATACCTTCCATGCCTATTGATTTTGGGTATGGGGAGTGGTTGCTCATCAGAAGTGAAGCACCCCGGAGAAAATCAAGATCTGTGTCTGACAGACAGTTTACTTAAAATAGTTTCCGTCGATACGGTGCATCTGCATGATGTGGCAGATGAATTGACTTTGAACGGACGTGTTACTTTTAATCAGGAACAGGTGGCACACGTCTATCCGATGTTTGGCGGAACAGTGACGGAACTTCGCGCTGAAGTTGGGGATTATGTGCGAAAAGGAGACATACTTGCCATATTGCGTAGCGGTGAAGTGGCCGATTACGAAAGACAGATGAAAGAGGCGGAGCAACAGGTGATTATTGCCCGCAGAAATGTAGATGCTACCCGGGATATGTTCGATTCCGGGTTGGCATCCGATAAAGATGTATTGCAGGCACGTCAGGAATTGATCAATGCAGAAGCGGAAGAGGATCGCATCAAAGAAATTTTTTCCATAAATAACTTCAGCGGCCGGTCATTCTATGAAGTCAAATCTCCCGTTAGCGGTTTTATTGTGGAAAAGAGTGTGAGCAGAAATATGCAGCTTCGTCCCGATCAGGGTGAGGAGATATTTACTGTCTCCGGTCTGGAGCATGTATGGGTGATGGCAGATGTTTATGAAAGCGACATCAGTAAAGTAGCAGAAGGAGCATCGGTACATATCACTACGCTGGCATATCCGGGTAAGGTGTTCTCCGGAAATATAGATAAAGTATACCACATGTTGAATACTGAAAGTAAGACAATGAACGTACGGGTAAAGCTGTGTAACGAAGACTATCTGCTGAAGCCGGGTATGTTCACCACGGTCAATGTTGAGTGCAAATCTTCCGGGAAACAGATGCCTCGGATCGATGCACATGCCTTGATATTTGAAGGAGGTAAGAATTACGTCGTAACCGTCACCCCCGACAACCGCCTGAAAGTGAAAGAAGTCGATGTATACAAACGGCAAAATCAGGAATGCTATGTCCGTTCCGGGCTTTCCGAGGGTGACAGAGTGCTGAATCAGAATGTATTATTGGTCTACAATAGTTTAAATGCAGACTAAAAACGGAAGAATACTATGCATAAGTTTATAGACAATATTGTGGCATTTTCGTTGAAAAATAAGTTCTTCATCTTTTTTTGTACGACGATTGCCGTCATTGCCGGTGTGGTTTCGTTCAAGCATACACCGATAGATGCATTTCCCGATGTGACGAATACGAAAGTGACCATCATTACCCAATGGGCGGGACGCAGTGCGGAAGAGGTGGAGAAGTTCATTACGATTCCGGTGGAGATAGCCATGAACTCGGTACAGAAGAAGACGGATATCCGTTCGACAACCCTATTCGGACTGTCGGTCATCAATGTGTTGTTTGAAGATCATGTGGATGATTTTGTTGCCCGTCAGCAGGTATACAATTTATTGAATGACGCAGATCTTCCGGATGGGGTGACTCCGGAAGTACAACCTCTTTACGGACCTACGGGTGAGATTTACCGTTATACTTTGCGAAGTGACAAACGGAGTGTACGCGAACTGAAAACGATTCAGGATTGGGTGATCGACCGTAACTTGCGTGCCGTATCGGGAGTGGCGGATATTGTCAGTTTCGGCGGGGAAGTGAAAACTTTTGAAGTCAGTGTCAATCCGAATCAGTTAATCAATTATGGCATCACTTCGCTTGAACTTTATGATGCCATAGCGAAAAGCAATATCAATGTCGGGGGAGATGTGATTACCAAAAGTTCGCAGGCCTATGTTGTGAGAGGTATCGGATTGATTAATGACTTGGAAGAACTGCGGAACATTGTAGTAAAAAACATTAATGGGACTCCCATACTGGTGAAAAATCTGGCCGATGTACGCGAATCATGTTTACCCCGTTTGGGCCAGGTGGGGCGTATGGATGAAGATGATGTAGTGGAAGGCATTGTGGTGATGCGCAAAGGAGAGAATCCGGGAGAAGTCATATCCGGGTTGAAAGCGAAAATAGACGAACTGAATGAGAATATCCTGCCGTCGGATGTGGAGATCGTACCTTTCTATGACCGGGAAGATCTGGTGGATCTTGCAGTTCATACGGTGACACACAATTTGGTAGAGGGCATATTGCTGGTAACTTTCATTGTATTTATTTTTATGGCAGACTGGCGGACGACGGCAGTAGTTGCGGTCATTATACCGTTAGCCCTGTTATTTGCTTTTATCTGCTTGCACATAATGGGGATGTCTGCCAACCTGCTTTCAATGGGAGCTATTGATTTTGGGATCATTATAGACGGAGCGGTAGTGATGGTGGAGGGAATATTCGTTGCCCTCGACCGAAAAGCGAAAGAGGTGGGAATGCCCGTATTCAACAGGATGTCAAAAATGGGCCTGATCCGAAGTACAGCCAAAGAAAAGGCCAAAGCTGTCTTTTTTTCTAAGCTGATTATCATTACAGCGCTGATTCCCATCTTTTCGTTTCAAAAAGTAGAAGGAAAAATGTTTTCTCCTTTGGCTTATACTCTGGGATTTGCTTTACTGGGAGCATTGATTTTCACATTGACGCTGGTTCCGGTCATGTCGTCTATTCTTTTGAAGAAGAATGTGCGTGAGAGAAGTAATTTTCTGGTGCACTTTATCAGAGAGAAGAGTGCGGCTTTGTTTGCGATCTTTCATGCCCATCGTAAATTGTCTATCGGATTGGCTTCTTTGGCAGGAGGAGTCGGTCTGTTTCTCTATTCGTTTCTGGGAATGGAATTTTTGCCGCAGTTGAATGAAGGGGCTATTTATATTCGCGCTACCCTTCCGCAGAGCATTTCTTTGGATGAGTCAGTATCCCTTGCCAATAGAATGCGCAGAGAATTACTGGCATTTCCCGAGGTAAGACAGGTGCTTTCGCAAACCGGGCGTCCGAATGACGGAACCGATGCCACGGGTTTTTATAATGTGGAGTTTCATGTCGATATTTTCCCGGAGAAGGAGTGGGAAAGCGGACTTAGTAAAGGACAACTGATTGAGAAAATGCAATCTGCCCTTGCTCTTTATCCCGGCACCGATTTTAATTTCTCGCAGCCGATCACTGACAATGTAGAGGAAGCGGCTTCGGGTGTAAAAGGATCTATTGCCGTTAAAGTTTTCGGCAAAGACTTATATGAAGCGGAGAAACTGGCTGTGCAGATCGACAAAGTATTGGGAACCGTACAAGGTATCGAGGATTTGGGAGTGATCCGCAACATTGGCCAGCCGGAACTTCGCATCGAGTTGAATGAAAAGCAACTGGCGCGTTACGGTGTGTCTAAAGAGAACGTGCAGTCTATTATCGAGATGGCTATAGGAGGTAAATCGGCCTCCCTGCTTTATGAAGACGAGCGTAAATTCAATATCATGGTGCGTTACAATGAAGAATTTCGCCGGAACGAAGAGCAAATAGGTAAGATTCTGGTACCCGCGATGGATGGTACGATGATACCGATCAAAGAGCTGGCGGATATCCGGACTATTACGGGACCTCTACTTATATTCCGTGACAGTCATGCCCGTTTTTGTGCCGTTAAGTTCTCCGTACGCGGACGTGCTATGGGGTCTGCTGTCGCCGAAGCACAAAAGAAAGTGGCGGCTTCGGTACATCTGCCGGACGGATATACGCTGAAATGGACCGGAGATTTTGAAAATCAGCAACGTGCCAGTAAGCGGCTTGCCCAGGTGGTTCCTGTCAGCATTGCCATTATTTTCGTCATTCTCTTCATCCTTTTTTCGAATGCGAGAGATGCAGGCCTGGTGCTACTGAATGTGCCGTTTGCAGCTGCCGGGGGAATTATTGCTTTGTTGATTACCCATTTTAACTTTTCTATTTCTGCGGGGATCGGTTTCATTGCCCTGTTCGGTATCTGCATCCAGAATGGAGTGATTATGATATCGGGCATTAAATCGAACGTACGTTCGCATATACCTTTATCGGAAGCTGTGAAGAATACGGTCCGTTCGCGTGTTCGTCCGGTAGTGATGACGGCTACTATGGCTGCCATCGGATTAATGCCGGCCGCCTTGAGTCATGGCATCGGTTCTGAGTCGCAACGCCCGCTTGCCATTGTCATTATCGGGGGCGTATTGTGCGATACTTTCTTTACTCTATTCATTTTTCCGTTGATTGTAGAAGTTATTTATGGTAAAACGTTGTATGATAAAGAAGGTAAATTGCGGCAAAGACGAGTGTAAACAGTATATTTGCCACTTTAAAAACTAAAGAAGGATGGCTAAGATATTATTGGTAGAAGATGAAGTGAATATAGCTTCGTTTATAGAACGGGGTTTGAAGGAGTTTGGACATTCTGTGTCGGTGGCTAATGACGGTGATGCCGGATGGGAACTCATCCGGCAAGAAGCATTCGACCTGTTGATCCTGGATATTATCATGCCTAAGATGAACGGTCTGGAGCTATGCCGGCTTTATCGGCAGCAATACGGTTATCTCACCCCGGTTATAATGTTGACTGCATTGGGCACCACGGAGGATATCGTGAAAGGGCTCGATTCGGGGGCGGATGACTATTTGGTGAAACCATTCAGCTTTCAGGAACTGGAGGCGCGCATCAAGGCCATCCTGCGCAGAGGGCGGGAAGACTCTGCCCAGCAGCTGGTATGTGATGATCTGGTGCTTAACTGCAACACCCGCCGTGCCAGACGTAAGGAGGTGGAGATTGAACTCACTGTTAAGGAGTACCGCTTGCTGGAGTATTTCATGACCCATCAAGGCATGGTGCTTTCGCGCCTGACATTATTGAAAGATGTATGGGATAAGAATTTCGATACGAATACCAATGTGGTAGATGTTTATGTGAACTATCTTCGTGGTAAAATAGATAAGGAGCATGACAAGAAATTGATTCATACGGTGGTAGGTTCGGGATATATCATGTATGCTTAACTTTAACAAGCCAGGCTATGAAAATAGGACGTAAAATCGCACTCTTTTATACGTTGGTAACGGTACTGACCACCATGGCAGTTATCGGAGTGTTCTACCTGTTCAGTTCAAGGTATATCGATGGGTTGTACAGGTCATACCTTCGGGAAAAAGCTTTTCTGACCGCTCAGAAACACTGGGAGCGAGATGAAGTGGATGAGCAAAGCTATCAGACCATTCAACGGAAGTATGATGAGCTGCTGCCGGAGGCCAAAGAGATTTTGTTGGATATGGATAGTGATGCCGTGGTGCGTGATACGTTGAATAAATATCTTTCCGCCGGCCAGCAGAAGCAGCTTCTTGAGTCAAAAGAGATGTCATCGGTCTCTTTCGTATATCAGGATATGCTGGGAGCCGCACTATACTATCCCGATAATGAAGGCAATTTTATCGTAATTATCATGTCGCATAACAGTTATGGGGTCAAGATACAGGAACATTTGCTGCTCTTGTCCGCCTTTCTGGTATTATGCAGCTCGGTATTGATCTTTTTTATCGGACAACTCTATTCTACGAGAATATTGATTCCCTTGCAGCACGTCCTGTTACAGTTGAAACAGATCCGCGGCAACAGTCTGAACCGCAGATTGAAGACCACCGGCAATAAAGATGAACTGGACCATCTGATAGAAACCTTAAACAGTATGCTCGACCGTATCGATACGGCATTTAGAGCAGAAAAATCATTTGTCAGCCATGCTTCTCACGAACTGAATAATCCTATTACCGCCATTCAGGGTGAATGTGAAATAAGTCTCCTGAAAGAACGGAGTACCGATGAGTACATCGAAGCACTCCGACGGATAGCCGGGGAAAGTAAACGCCTGTCCAATCTGATCAGGCATCTGCTGTTTCTGTCGAGACAGGAAGAGGACATCCGGAAGAATAACGTGGAAGAGATTCGTCTGGCAGACCTGTTGGAAGAGGCTGAAGCTGCTAACTCGCGCATCCGGCTGCAATATCCGGAAGATGCCGCAAGGTACGCTGTGGTCAGTGCCAGCCCTTACTTGTTTAAAATAGCCTTGCAAAACGTGATAGACAATGCCTGCAAGTATTCGCAAGGCGAGGTGCTTATCCGGCTTTACAAGGAAGATGAGCGATGGGGGATAGCTGTCAAAGATTTCGGAATCGGCATCCCGGCGGATGAAATGGAACTTATCTTCCAGTCATTCTACCGGGGAAGTAATACGAGAGAATACGCCGGTCAAGGGATCGGGTTAAGTCTTTCCATGAAAATCTTTTCTGTCTACAGGGGGAAGGTCAGCATTCGTTCCGAAGAAGGGAAGGGGACGGAAGTGAGAGTTGTCTTCGCATAATATACGATTTACTCTTCCGGGGAAGTGCGGATACACACGTATGTATGTTCCCCATTAGTGTTAGTCCGTTAAAATATCACAATAAGAAAATGTTTCTTGCAATTGCAGCATCAATAAGAGTCCATCTGTGTTTTTACATAGGTATTGTATTCTTAATGGAGTATTTTAAAAAATGCAAGAACTATGTCACTGAGTAATCTGCTAATTATATTCTCTTCCTCTTTTATGGCTTTGTTTCCCGTGGTGAATCCTTTGGGAAACGGTTTTGTGGTGAATGGCTTTTTTACCGACCTGGATCCCAAGCAGCGGAAAACCGCCATCCGGAAACTGATTCTTAACTTTATAATAATCGGTGTGGGTACTTTGGTCATAGGCCACCTGTTTTTGTTAATGTTCGGTCTGGCCATCCCTGTCATTCAGTTGGGCGGTGGGATACTTATCTGTAAAACGGCCATGGAGTTGCTCGGCGATTCTAACTCTCCGGATCAGGAAGAATCGAGCCGGAACATGGATAGTCTCAAATGGAAGAATATAGAACAGAAGATATTTTATCCCATCACGTTTCCCATCAGCATCGGTCCGGGCAGTATATCCGTTATATTTACTCTGATGGCTTCTGCCAGCGTCAAAGGTAAATTGTTGCAAACCGGAATCAATTATTTTGTGATCGCACTTGTTATAGTTTGTATGGCAGCCATACTTTATATCTTTCTTTCCCAAGGGCAAAGAATTATTCAGAAACTCGGGCCGGTAGGGAATCAGATCATTAACAAGCTCGTTGCCTTTTTTACATTCTGCATCGGCATACAGATTTCCGTGACAGGTATATCTCAGATATTTCATTTGAGTATCTTATGATTACAGCCGTTACAGAGCGGCTGCAGCAGCCGGCAATGATATTTACCCGTTTCTATCCGTTTGTCCGGATCAGTATGAGCAACATACGGTTCATGATGAAAACGAATATATACCATTGTCAGACTCTGGAAAAATGCAGTGGCACTTTAAGGGGGAGGATGCATAATTATTAAGGATTGAGTCCTTTGTTTATAAGTAGCCTTTCAGCACTTTTGCGATGCGTTTATATCCTTCGGCATTCGGGTGAAGCCCGTCACGGAACAGTGAATGGTCTATTGTTCCGTCTTTATGCGTCAGTTGCGGAGCAAGATTAATGAAAGTACAATCTTTGCCGTTCAGTCGCTCTTGCAATGCCGCATCTATTTGGGCAATGCGGGTTTCCATCTCTTTTCTCGGCAGGATGCCCATCACGCAGAGTTTTGCACGGGGCTGACGCTCGCGAATCGCTTTTACGACCCGGCAGATTCCCTCTATGACTTCATCGTCGGTATTGAACAAGAGATTGTTGGTGCCTATCAGCAGGAAAATGTTCTGTGCCTGAAAACCGTCCAGCTCACCGTGGTAGATACGCCACAGTACATTTTCTGTTTTGTCCCAGCCAAATCCGAGGTTACGGACCCGCTTTCCTTTGAAAAGTTTATCCCAGGATTCTGTTCCAAACTGATTGTGTGCAATAGGTTCGCCTCCCCAGAAATGCGTGATCGAGTTGCCGATCATCACCACTTCGGGAGCACTTTGCTTATTTAGTTTCAAGATCTCTTCGTGGCGTCCGTACCAGTCGTATGGATCTCTTTGCTGCTTGCAAGGGATACATGAAGTAGGCCCTTCACTCTCTTCGTGTAAGATCTCACCTATCTTCTTCCGGTAACTGTCCGCATATTGCTGCATACCCAGGTCGGTGGAATGAACACCGTCTACCATGGCATCCATCGGCATACCGATTTCTTCCTTGGTCAGATAATAGACAGCAGGAACCTGCTCTTTTTGCAGCGTCTCGTATGCCTTGCGTAGTTCTGCATTGGCCACACGATAGGATTCCTCCGCCCTTTCGGAACTGAATTCATTGCTATATCCGTCGTGTTCTACCAACAGGATGGGGGCCCGGCTCTTTTCACGAAGTTTTTTCACTCCCTCCAAAGTGCGTTGGTACACTACGGCCGATGCTTCTTTTCCTGCCAGATTGGGCATACAGTCAATGATATATAGCCGTGCATCGATCTCTGACAGAAGATCGAAGAGTGCTTCTTCCAGTTTTCCGTTGCCGGAGAACCCCAGATTGATGACCGGATGTCCCAACTTCCGGTTCAGTATATTGCCCCATGCCATGCCGGGACGCGAAGCACAGGCTCCTTGCGCAATGGAAGTGCCGTATATGACCAGAGGCTTTTCTTGTGAAACCGGAAGGAAACGGAAAGAAGCGTCGGCAGGAACACCTATCTCCATCCATGATACACTGTTGTATAGCGGCAGGAATAGTTGGTATTCAAATCCGTTGCCGGATTTAGCCGCGTATGAAAGTCCCCTGAAATTGTAGACAATGGTGTCTCCCATGGAATAATTTCCGGCACACCAGCGTTCTTGCCCGTTATTGTCTGTAGCATACAGATCGATGCCCGAAACTCCCGTAGCCGGCATATGGGGCATAGAGAGTCCGCCTTTTACTACGTAGCGAACCTTTATTTCGGATGCGTTGGAACGGAAGGCGACAGACAGCCCTGCGCTTTGCCGCGACAAATCCCATAAAGGCTTGCGTACTTTATCTTCTGCCCTTTGCGGGAGGCGGGCATAAGAATCTTTCAGTTCGTCCTGCCATGCTTGTCCGCGTACTGTATGAAAGTCTTGTTTGAGTGGGTCTGCCCATTTGTATTGTGCCTGTAGAGAAGCGCACCCCAGAAAAAGGGCTAAAAGGGAAAGTTGGAGTTTGGTAGTTTTCATGATCATTGAGTATTAGGGGATATAAATGTAATCATTCTATCTTGAATATGCGATCATCCGATGTAATCGTAGACGAGTTGTACAACTGGTACACGACGAGTTGTGCAACTGGTGATGTACGAGTTGTACAACTCGTATGTGCCGGGATGTATAGCTGGTACGTGATTGGTCGGGGACTTTAACGAGGTGTAACCTTATCCGAATCTGATAATCATTACCGAGAAATAAGGATATCTTTTTTCCTGAAGTTCTTCGGTGGAGCAAGAGTAGTATTCCTTCTCGGTCCCTACATTTTCAAAGTAGTGGTATTGGTATTCCGGATGGTTAATTATACATTGGTGTACCTCGTCTATACATTGCGATAGCTTCATTATGACCACTACCGTCTGATGTTTCAGGTAGTCGTCCAGTTCTTTGGCGGTGACGTGACCCGGTATCACGATCAGCCGCTCTTCCTGACTGACGATGTGCAGGCCCGCCATCGCTCCGGAAGCAATAAAAGCGGGAATACCGGCAATCTGTTCAACGGGGATGTCGTCTTGTTGCAGCTTGTCGTAGATGTAGTGGATGGAAGAGTAAAGACCCGCATCTCCTTCGGCCACAATTACGACGTTTTGTCCCTCTGCACGGAGTATTTTGCTGCTTTCATATACAGCTTCATAAGATCTTAATGCCAGTGTCCTGTCCTTGTCCATAGGAAGCCGGAAACACTGTACGGTGTCCGAGAATCCGAGAGTGTTCAGGATGGAGAGTGCCCGTGAAGAGGACTTGCCGTCTTGAGTCATGGTGGCCGGACAGAAGATGCAGTCGGCTCCTTGCAGTGCTTTGAGTCCTTTCAATGTAATCAGATCCGGTTCGCCGGGGCCTAAAGATACGAAACGTATGGGATGTGTAGTTATCATTTGTTATCGGTTTATCATCTTAATGTTCTGCAAAAGTGAGGAAAATATCTCTATGAAACAAGAATTATTAAGTATCTTTGACCGCTGTAATCTGAATTAAAAGACAAATACCGATGAAACAATTCCTGATCGGATGCGCACTGCTGGCCTGTATCTCTTTAGCCGGTTGCCGTCCGAAGAACAACCAGAATGTAACGATAGTAACCGGTGAGGTGTCCGATACATCTTCTGTCCGTATCACACCAGTTTATGCCAAAGGTTTTAAAGTGACCTATACTCCTACATGCCGCTTGGTCGATATCAGCGATCCGCAGAAAGAAGGAGGTGAATCTTTTCATTACGCTCTTGTGCCCGGAGGGACGAAACCTGAAAATATTCCTGCCGGCTATACAGTGATAGAGACTCCCGTGAAGAGTGTTATCTGTATGACTTCCTTGCAGTTATCCAACTTTATTAAACTGGATGCTTTAAATCATGTAGTGGGTATCACGAGCACCCGTCATCTCTTCAACAAAGAAATGAACGAACGCTTGAAGCAGGGTAAAACGGCTAAGATAGGTATCGAGGGGAACTTTGATAATGAAGTGATCATGAGTGTGAATCCCGATGTCATCTTCATTTCTCCTTTCAAGCGCGGCGGATACGATGCCATGCGTGAAGTGGGCATTCCGCTGGTGCCGCATTTGGGATACAAAGAGATGACTCCGTTGGGACAGGCCGAATGGATTAAGTTTATCGGACTTTTCATCGGAGAGGAAGAGACTGCCAACCGGAAATTTGCAGCCATAGAAAAGCATTATAATGAATTGAAAGAAAGGGTTGCCCATGTAAAGAAGCGTCCGGTGGTGTTCAGTGGAGAGATCCGCGGGGGCAACTGGTATGCCGTGGGCGGTAAAAGTTTTCTGGCACAGCTCTTTCGTGATGCAGGTGCCGATTATTTTCTGAAAGACGATCCTCGGTCGGGAGGTGTCACGCTCGACTTCGAAACAGTGTACAGCCAGGCGGAAAGTGCCGACTATTGGCGTATTGTCAATAGTTTCGACGGGACTTTCTCTTATGATGTATTGAAGAGTGAAGATCCGAGATATGCCGATTTTCGTGCTTTCCGTGAGAAAGGGGTGATATATTGCAACATGCGTGAAAAGCCGTTTTATGAAAGTATGCCTACCCAACCGGAAGTGGTACTGGAAGATTTGATTAAGGCTTTTCATCCGGACTTGTTGCCCGATTATACGCCTGTCTATTACGAACGACTCAATTAATCTGTCCGATGAAACGACCGACAATACCTCTTATGCTGCTTATAGCCGCATCTATTTTTGTCTTTTTTCTGCTGAATCTGTTGTTGGGCTCGGTTTCCATTCCCATCGGTTCGGTATGGAACATACTTTGGGGCGGAACGGATGAATCCGTTATCTGGCAAAATATCATCTGGAAGTCACGGGTACCGCAGGCTTTGACCGCTTTGGTGGCAGGTGCCGGACTTTCTATCAGTGGCTTGCAGATGCAGACCGTATTTCGTAATCCGCTGGCAGGACCTTCTGTACTTGGTATCAGTTCCGGTGCCAGCCTGGGAGTGGCTTTCGTGGTATTGTTGTCCGGAGCATTTGGAGGCGTGGCACTTAGCAAATTGGGATATATGGGCGAGGTGGCTCTTTCGTTGGCGGCCGTTATCGGTGCCCTGTCGGTGATGGCACTTATTGTGTATGTATCCCAAAAAGTGAAAGGAAATGTAACTTTGTTGATTATCGGTGTGATGATTGGCTATGTGGCGAGTGCCGTTATCGGTGTACTCAAATATTTTAGTGTGGAAGAAGACATCCGCGCCTACGTCATTTGGGGGTTGGGTAGCTTTGCCCGCGTCTCCGGTGATCAGATGACCTTGTTCGTCTGTATCATGGTTGTGCTGATTCCGCTCTCTTTCCTGTTGATTAAAACCATGAATCTGATGCTGCTTGGCGATGGGTATGCACGTAACTTGGGATTGAACATCAAGCGTGCCCGCCTGTTGGTCATTTCATGTTCGGGAGTGCTTGTAGCCATCGTGACCGCTTATTGCGGACCGATTATGTTCATTGGTTTGGCGGTTCCTCATCTTTGCCGTGCCATCTTTCATACCTCGGATCACCGCATCCTGATGCCGGCCACTTTGCTGGCAGGTGCTTCGTTGGCTTTGGTATGCAATCTGGTTGCCCGCATGCCGGGCTTTGAGGGAGCTCTTCCGGTCAACTCCGTGACTGCGCTGGTAGGCGCGCCGGTCGTGGCATCAGTGTTGTTCCGTAAGCGTAAAAGTGAATTAAGTGAATAAAGAATCATGAAGCAAAAAACCATTCATATAGAGAATCTTTCGATAGGCTACCTGGGTAAGACCGATGTTAAAGTTGTGGCCGATCGTATCAATGCCGGCATTAACTGTGGCGAACTGACTTGCCTGTTGGGAGCTAATGGAGTGGGGAAGTCCACCCTGTTGCGTACACTTTCGGCATTTCAACCTAAATTGGGGGGTAAGATAGAGATTGTGGGCAAGGAGATCGATGCATATACCGACAAGGAACTGTCAACCGTCATTAGCGTAGTGCTCACTGAGAAATGTGATATTCGCAATATGACGGTGCACGAGCTTGTAGGCTTGGGACGCAGTCCGTATACCGGTTTTTGGGGAACACTTCGCGGAGAAGATAAGGAGGTGGTCGAACGTTCCATTGCTTTGGTGAAGATTCAGAACCTGGCACACCGCATGGTGCATACCCTGAGTGATGGTGAGCGACAGAAAGTGATGATTGCCAAAGCGCTGGCACAAGAGACTCCGGTGATCTTTCTGGACGAACCGACGGCATTTCTCGATTTCCCCAGTAAAGTGGAGATGATGCAGTTGCTTCACCGGTTGAGCCGCCAGACCAATAAAACGATTTTTCTTTCCACACATGATCTGGAGCTGGCTTTACAGATTGCCGATAAAATCTGGTTGATGGACAAGATGAACGGGGTGACTATCGGTACTCCGGAAGATCTGTCACTGAGTGGCAAACTGAGTAGTTTCTTTGCCCGTAAAGGCATTGTGTTCGATTTGGAGACGGGCTTGTTCCGGGTAGACAATGAATATACATCGCAGATACGCCTGGTGGGGCATGGACAGAAATATGCCATGGTGCGTAAAGCCCTGCAACGTAACGGGATTTTGGCTAATCGTACTGTCGAGTCGGACACCTACATCGAAACCGGTGATCTGAAAGACGGTAACGGATTCATCCTACATCCGCAGGAAGGGGAAGCCGTAACGCTGAACAGCATTGAAGAACTGTTGGAGAGATTGCAGGCCGGGAGTGCCGAAAGAGCCGTTTAACCGCTGAGGGGCATCCCAAGAACCCTTATCGTTCAGAATCTGGCACAACAGCTCCGAAACGACTGCACCATGATGGCTGTTGCCTGCTCCTGATAAATGGGAAATTACTTTTCTGCTCTCCTCTGCTGTGAAGTTAGAACAAAGAAGCCTCCATACCTTCTTCCAATGTGCGCGGGGTGTACCCGATTTCGGCTTTAGCCTTTTCGATACTTAATCCGCTGAAACGCGGGCGGGGAGTAGTCTCTTTCATTTCCTCGGTAGTGACGGGTTCGATCAATGAACGATCCAGTTTCAGAAAATCAGCCACCCGGTAGGCGATTTCGGCAATTGTGAGGCATTCGCTGCCGCAAATATGATAGATGCCGTTGGCTGTATGAAACATCAGCTTTTCTACTCCTACTGAAATATCTCCAACAAAGGTCGGTGTACGCCATTGATCAGATACGACACGGATCGTTTCTCCGTTTCTCAACCGGTTGGCTACTAGCTGAAGGATGTTGCCATGCTGTCCCGGAAGGGCTTTTCCATAAACGACGACTACACGTACTATGGCATAATTACTACAAATGCTGGCTATAATCTTTTCGGCTTTCAGTTTCGTAACACCGTAATAATTCACCGGAATCGCTTCATCTTCTTCCTTGTAGAGCCGGGTGCTTTTACCGTCAAATACAAAGTCCGTGGAAAGATGGATGAAACGGCTGCCATACTGTTCGCAAACATGTGCTATCGTTTCGACTGCTGTAACATTTGTAGCTTCAGCTTCTGCATGATGGGTTTCGCAATAGTCCGGTACCGAAAGGGCAGAGGTGTTGATTACGATATCCGGCCGGCATTCTTTAAATAATTTCCGTACTTCATTTTCGTCCCGGATATCGGTACGTACGAAGCGATAATCTTTGCCGGGACAAATGTCATCTCTCAGCGAGCATCCTGTGACGTGGTATATAGGGTTAACCGATAAGTCATTCAGTATCCGGCGCCCCGTAAATCCATTGGCACCGATAATCAATATGTTTTTCATTTCTTTCTTTTTTTAATATGGATAGTTGCGCCCCTGCTGGACTTCAATGCGGATACCGAAATTCCCATCGGAAGATTTCATCTCGAAAGCCCCTTTGAAGTTGTTCTTTTCCCATGGCATGGCGGCAGGGTTAGGGACTTTTTTGCCATCGGCATTATATTCCCCATACGTGTTCAGACGCATGCCGTTTTTCAGTTTAAACGATCCCATCTGGAGCTGTTGCGGAGACGAGAAGAAATCGTGTCCGCCCCAACCGAATCCGTATGAAAGGGAGGGAGTGAACACATTGGATAGTCCTTGTGTCATTATGACGTCCGGATTCAAACTGAAGATCCGGTTATAGTCTTTGCTTGCATCGGGTAATTCGAATTTATATTTCGGCAGTTTGGGAGGAGCTGCTATAAACAATCCCATATCGATCAGGAAATCTCCGTATTGCTTGACGGTAGAAGGCAAATGCCGGATGCTGTCGGAAGGTTGTTCCGACTGGGCAGAAAGTGAGGCCGTACTCAGTAACAGCAGCAAAAAGAATATCAGCTTCTTCATATCCGTTCTATGTTATCTTTCAAAACGCAAAGATATGAAAATAATCTGCTTGCCGTGAATCCTTTATTTCTTTTTTAGATGAATTACAGGGCCGAAAACAGGGTTCGTTTCCCAACGTCCTTTTACGGGATTGAATTCGTGGATGGCTCCGCCGGTAATGCCGAATTTACCATTGAACATGTAGTCGACTGTTCCTCCGAAATGATTCTGCATATATAAGTCGGGGACCATATAGCCCTTCTTAGAGTTTCGTTGCCCGTTGAGCGAATATTGGCCGAACACGTTCAGGTATAAATGGTCTGTAAGCCTGTAGGTAATTTTTCCGTGGATACCGGCATCAAAGCGCGAACCGGCCATCGGAGCCGTGGGGATGCGAAGGCTTGGCAATGTATATTTAGCAACAAACACTCCTCCCGAAAAGATCCAGCGATCATTGGGAGAGAACGAGTAGGCAGCACCCGCCTTTACGATGGTGCCTATGCTGAGATAAGTGTTATAATTGCTGAAAGTAGTGAGATTACTGTTGGGAGAAAGGTTGAAATTGTAATAACGGTCGTAATCCCAAATGAAGGGGTTGGAATAGGTCCCCAATTGAGGGACGATCCAACCGGACGGAATACTTTCCGGGTACGGTATACGGAAAGTCATACTGTCACCGGCTGTAGCTTGTCGGGTGTTGTCCGGAAGAGTACCGTCTGTTTGTATGTTTCTATCGTTGATATACAGTTCCTGACGAATTTCAGGTACAGTTTCGCGATGCCCTTTGATACTGTCTTTCGGTTGTTCTGTTTGTGCACATACCATCACTGTAATGATTGCCAGTATAAATGTGCAGTATATTCTATTCTTCATCATTCTGTGTATTTAATTTAAGATCAGTTTATATCCTATCCCTCTGACATTGACAATGCGAATTCGCTCGTCGGCTGACAGTTTATGGCGGAGCTTTGTGATGAAAACGTGTAAACTTCTTGAGTTAAAAAAGTTATCGTCTCCCCATAGGTCGAGTAATACATTCTGTGTGTTGACCACTTGATTCTGATTTTCGCAAAGTCGCTTCAGGATTTCCGATTCCCGATGAGAAAGCTCCTGCTTCAATCCGGCATGTGTCAGTGTTTGTGCAAGAGAGTCGAACAAATAGTTGCCTATCTCAAACCGGGTGGTTGTTTTCTTTTCTTCATTGAAACTGAATGCTTTGCCAACCAATGCTTTGATGCGTATGATCAGCTCCTGCATGCCAAATGGCTTCTTCAGGTAGTCGTTGGCGCCTAGTTCGAAGCCTTCTACCACATCGTTAATAGCCGAACGTGCTGTCAGGAAAAGTACCGGTGTTTGTTTATCGGTCTGGCGGATACGTCTTACCATTTCAAAGCCATCCATGCGGGGCATCATTACATCGGCCACCAGCACGTCCGGACGAATATCGAAAAACATGCGTAATCCTTCTTCACCGTTGGCTGCAATAGTGAGAATGAAGTCGTCCTCTTCGAGTGTGTCTTTGATAATCATGGCGAGGGTCAGTTCGTCCTCTGCCAACAATACTTTGATTTTCTCTTTCATAACGTGATGGTGAATGTGCTACCGTGTCCGGGTTCGCTTTTTACACAAACTGTTCCGCCATGTTTTTCTATCATTGTTTTTACATAATAGAGTCCCAGTCCGTATCCCTTTACGTTGTGCAGGTTACCGGTCGGTACGCGATAGAATTTATCGAATATATGTTTTTGTTTCTCTTGTGCGATGCCTGTTCCTTCATCGCTGACGGAAATTTCCACTTTTCCGTTATCTGCTGTTTCGCGGCAATGAATGCGGATGACGGCCTTTCCCGGTGAATATTTCACTGCATTGTCTATCAGGTTGCTCAATATATTGCTGAAGTGGGTCCGGTCGGCAAATACTGTAAGGTTTGCCGGTTCTACTCTATAGTCGATGTCAATCGGATTTTGTGCTTTGAGTTTATGCTGTTCTGTCAATGATTCAAGCAAAGTAGCAAGAGTTATTTCTTCCGGACGGAGTCGGAAGGTTTTGCGTTGTTCCATACTCATCGTCAGTATCTGTTCAACCAGTCCGCTAAGCCTTTGCAGTTGTTCCTGGCTGATACTTAAATATTTGTCCCGTTTGGCTTTTTCGTCAGCTTGTCCGAAGTTGAGTAAAGCATCGTTGGCTGCATATGCCACGGCAATGGGAGTCTTTAGTTCATGGGTGATATTGTTGGTGAAGTCACTTTTCATCTCTTCCAGTGTTTTTTGTTTCAGCAATGTGCGGATCAGAAACCAGAAAGAGAATCCCAAAATCAACAGAATGACGAATGAAGTAATAAGTATTCCTGCCATCTGATGGACGATCACTCCTGCAACTGAATCCATCCGAAGGCGGTAGAGAGAATGGGAATGGATGTCGAAAGTGTAGTCGTACGTATGGGCATCCGGTCCGGGGATGTAGTTCACCGTACCGCCCATTCCTAATGTATCGGTGAAAAGTAAACTGGAGTCAGGCGTATTGCCGAAATGCAGATATTCTATCCGATACGGCAGTGAGATTCCTCTTTCCTGTAAACAGAGTGTCAGCAGGCTATCGTATGATTGAAAATCAGGATCCATGATAACGTCAAGGCCGGAGTGCAATCCTCTTTGAAAGTAAGTGGCCAGTTCGAGCATGGTATTCTGATCTTTCAATAGTATGTCCAGCCCGCCTTTTGTTTGCAGCATGGCAGCTTTTACCTCCTGCGAAGTGGAATCTTGCGGAACTACTTTTATTTCTTTCTGATCATTACGAACGACGATCAGGGTGTCCAGTTTCCGTTCGGTTTTGAGAATGGAATCTTGTTGTATTCCTGTACTTCCCGGAATCTTTTCTTTATGGACCATAGTGCTGCTGCGAACCAGTGTTCCACCTTCATCATTGTATCCGGCGGAAACAGAGATTTCACCATGATCTTGGTCATCCCGACGCATGCGTTCTATGCGTAACATCATCTCATTGTAATCACTTGTGCGCATAGCCTCGATAATCGAATGTTCCATATCACTTTTCATGGTATGGTACATACTAACCAACCAGTATGCCTGGTAGGCAAAGATGGCCATCAGAGAAGCAATTACAAGTATGGCGATATGTTTGATTGGGAGTTTCATGCAGGCAAAGATAATGGTTAACCTTTGTTGTTGTTACATCTGATAAGACTAAATAACACTACCGATAACAGTAGATAACACTACATAAGTCGATGATAACGTATTGTCTTGCCTTTTCTGCCGTACTTTGCAACTGTAACCCAAACAAGGAATAAAAAATGAAACGAATTTACTTGACTTTTGTGTTTGTAGGTGCTGTCTGCTTTCAGGTAGCGGCACAGAACGCGGATGAAGATCGGATACTTTCTGCGGATAGTCTGATTACGATGGATGGACGTTTAGACAGTTTGTACAGATCCTTGCCCGAAGTGATGGTGGTAGGTGAACGTCCGGTGGTGAAAGCAATGCAGGGAAAACTTGTATATGATTTGCCTCGACTTATTCAGAATTTTGCGGTAGACAATGCATATGACGCGATAAAGGAACTCCCCGGAGTGAGCGAAATGAATGATAATCTGACTTTAGGAGGAAAAAGTGTTACGGTTGTATTGGATGGCAAAGTAACCACAATGACTCAGGAACAACTGAACACTCTTTTAAAAAGCATTCCTGCCGGGCGTATTGAAAAGGCCGAAGTGATGTATTCGGCTCCTGCACGTTATCAGGTGCGGGGGGCTATGATAAATATCTGCCTGAAACAGGGAGACTCCGGGAAATCCACCTTGCAGGGTGAGTTTTTCAGTGATTATCGGCAAAAACATTATGAATATTTGACTGAGCGTGCGAGCCTTCTGTATTCGGGACATAAATTCTCTGCAGACTTTCTTTACTCTTACAGTCATGGGCGAAACTATTTCCTGACGGATAAAGAGGCTTTACACGCTTTGTCAGATGGTACGATACATCCCATAAGTACGAATGAATCTCAACGAAGCCGTTCGAATAGACACAACCTGCGTTTAGCCGGCGATTATGTATTTGCCGCAAACCATCAACTTAGTGTGACATACAATGCCCAATTTGTGAATGGTTTTAATCTGAGCACTGTAGACGGCACTCAAATTTCGAATGCCCGTACCCGTATGACCGACCAGCTCCATAATGCACGCCTCGATTATCATATGCCATTCGGATGGAAAGCCGGAGTGGAATATACTTATTATCATTCACCTTCTTCACAATTACTTCACAGTCGGATGGGGAGTGATGAACTGGATTTTCGTGTTAAAGACTCTCAGCGTATCAATCGTTGGAAACTTTTCCTCTCCGGAGAACATGATCTGGGCAATGGGTGGGGAATGAATTATGGGGCAGTCTATACGACAAGTTTGGACAACAGCCATCAATATTATCATGACCCTGAAACTGATGAAATAATATCGGGAAATAGCAATATGAAGTCTCGTCGTCGGGAACAAACACTTAATTTTTACGCCGGATTTAACAAGGCTTTTGGTGATAAATTGTCTTTAGATGCCTCATTGGCTGCCGAACAATTACACACGACTGTATGGAATGAATGGAGCCTGTATCCGACTTTTAACATTAACTATGCTCCTGCACCGGGAAATGTATGGCAATTATCCCTCAGCAGTGATAAAAGTTATCCCGATTACTGGGCTACTCAGGATGCAGTTTCTTATATGGGTGGAGGGTATTCCGAGATTCACGGCAATCCTTATTTGAAACCTGAGATTAACTACCAGCTACAGTTGACTTATGTTTTAAACAGTAAATATATGTTTAATGCATGGTATAGTCATACTAAGGATAATGCAACACAAACCCTTTATCAATCACCGGAGCGATTGGTTGAAATTTATAAGTATTTCAATTTTGATTTTGAACAGCAAGCCGGTGTACAGGCTGTTGTCCCATTTGCGATCGGACGCTGGCTGAAATCGCGTTTCACATTGACCGGCGTTTACGATCGTCAAAAAGACAGTGACTTTTGGGATATTCCTTTTGATCGGAAAGCATATTATGCGATGTTGAATATGAATCATACAGTGACTCTGTTCTCACATCCGGATATTAAACTGATTGTGAGTGGAATGATACGCAGTAAGGCGATACAAGGTATCTATGATTTACCGGCATCTGGCAACCTGGACATAGCGCTCAGGTATGGTTTTGCTAATGGAAAGGCATTGCTGACTCTTCGATGTAATGACTTGTTTGAAACAGGTCAGATTTCACCGCGAATTTATTATGCTATGCAGAACGTTACCAACCATTACTCTGCTTTCCGTGAATTTGGTGTTTCGTTTACCTATAAGTTTGGAGGCTATAAAGAGAAGAAACGGGAGGGAGTAGATACCTCACGTTTCAAATAGTTCTGTGTTCGAGAATTAAGGAGGTGTCATTGAACAGGTAAAATCACTGTTATTCTGGTACCTCCTGTATATGTTGGGTCAATGCTTATCTTTCCGGACAATCTGCGGATGATCAGTTGGCACAAATAAAGTCCCAATCCGTTACCCGGAGTGAATGCATTGAGCTTGGAGAATCGTTCGAAAACCTCCTTATGTTTGTCTGCCGGTATACCACATCCGGTATCTGTTACGCTTATATGAACTTGTTGGCGTGCTTCGTCGATGTGACAATGGAGGGTGATAATGCCTTTTTCTGTGAACTTATTTGCATTGTTCAATAGATGCTCTATGACTAATGATAAATATTTCTCGTGTGTGGTCAGTATGATGGGGTGTTCCGGCAAGTCGGTCCGATAGTCTATATCGGGTTTATGAGACCGATTTAATAATGTCATCTCTTGTATACAGATAGAATTAAGATTCGCTTCTTTGCAAGGTAATTTCTCTTGTGATACATCCAGGCTGGATATTTCAAGCATATTATCGATTAATGAAGTAAGTAGAATTGTACTTTTCTGAATCTCTTGTGAAAAACCTTCACGGGTTTCTTTATCTATCTCATCATTGAATATCAAGTCGGAGAAACCTACAATCGAATTGAGTGGCGTACGTATCTCGTGGCAAATAGAGTTTATGAAAGCTGTCTTCATCTTTTCACTTTCTTCGGCTTTTTGCTTGAGGTTCCGGAGATGAAACTTCATCTTTTTCTCTTTTTTCAGGTCGTGATATAAATACAGACAGACAAAGATTACAATGATCAGAATGATAGACAGGCATATCACCAGAATACGTTTGTTTTTAATTTCAAGTTGTGACTTTTCATTGTTCAACTTATTCACTTCATATTTTATCTGGAGTTCACCCAATTGCTTTTGCATATTTTCAGTAGTCAGCGAATCTTTATATTGAGTCGCTATTCTGAGGTATGCCAATGCCTCTTTGAAGTTACCCATGGCTTCGTAGGTTTGTGATTGAATGTCGTATAATCCCGGTAGATTGTTTGGGATTATTTCTTGTGCAATTTGTATCAGACTATCATTAGCCATCAATGCTTTTTCATAATGGGGTTGGGGCTTTTGATTCAGATAATAATTATCCATCGATAGAAAATAGTTATATCGATCGTACGGATTGGTTAGCTTTTCGTTCAATTTAACTATTTGTTGCCAGTAATAATCCATTTTTTCGGGAGCTTCCGAAATGGCATTAGTCAATAGAGATGTATAAAAGCGTAATTCGTGTATCGCCATATTATAAAAAGGACGTTGTGTTTGATAGTGATCTTTGTAATATTGTTGTTGGGTTTGCAGATTCTCATCTAAAATCCGGATGGCTGAATCACATTTATTCAGCATACTGTATGTATTGGATAATTTCCAAACAATGATCGATGCAAATAAGATTTGCTTTTCCAGAGGCAATTGCTTAGATAAGTTCATTGCTGTTTCCAGATAGGGGAGTGCCTCCTTTATCATGTCATTGTAATGAAGGCTACCACCGGTGATGTAAGCTTGGGCGATTTTGCTGTAAAGTGATGCTTCATCAGATTTCTTTTCTTCTATAAATTGCAATTCTTTTGTGATAGCTTCTTCTGTTTCATTGTGGCTGCATAGTGTATCGAAAAATCGCATTTGAAGGTAAGCCAATACAGGGGCTGTTTCTTGGGGCTCCCGGATTGCTTTTATCAGTTCCATATAATGATATGCTGAATCCATACGATATTCTTTTGTCTCTCCGCATACAAGATCATTTAAGGCATTGAGCATACCCGATGTATCGCCAGCCTTTTGGGCTTCTCTATACATGTTGAGCAAATATGTCTTTTCTTCAGGGGTTTCAAAACAAATGTCCGCCAGGTTTCGGTAAATATTGATTCGTTCTGCAGCTATTGTCGTTTGTTTTAATTGTAATAAAAGACTGTCTTTTGCATGGTAATCTATGGCCAATGCTATTCCGGTCCAGGCGCACAAGACTAAGAGGATTATATATCGCATCATATTGTTTGTTGTTTGTAGGTAACAAATATACGCCTTTTTTCAATGGGAAATCCGTCAATCCTCCGGTATCTTTTTGCTCCCTACTAAAAAAAGGTAATAAAGTCAACTTTGATATGGAGTTAATTGTTAATTTTGCAACTCCATTTTAAAAACCTAAAAACTCCCGATATGAAATCAGACATAGAAATAGCACGTAGTGTTGAGTTGAAGAAAATAAAACAAGTAGCAGAAAGCATCGGTATTCCCCGCGATGAAGTAGAAAATTATGGTCGTTATATTGCCAAAATTCCCGAGTATCTGATTGATGAAGAGAAAGTAAAAAAGAGTAACCTGATTTTGGTTACTGCCATTACTGCAACCAAGGCGGGTATTGGTAAAACGACTGTTTCTATCGGTCTTGCGTTAGGACTGAATAAGATCGGCAAAAAAGCAATTGTCGCTTTGCGCGAACCTTCCTTGGGACCGTGCTTCGGAATGAAAGGAGGCGCGGCAGGAGGCGGTTATGCCCAGGTACTTCCGATGGAGAAGATTAATTTGCATTTTACCGGTGATTTTCATGCTATCACTTCTGCTCACAATATGATTTCCGCATTGCTGGATAATTATTTATACCAAAATCAATCTAAGGGTTTCGGTCTAAAAGAGATTCTTTGGCGTCGGGTACTTGATGTGAACGATCGTTCTTTACGGAATATCGTAGTTGGTCTAGGACCGAAGACCAACGGTATTACGCAGGAATCCGGATTTGATATTACTCCAGCATCAGAAATCATGGCAATTCTTTGTCTTTCAAAAGACGTGGATGATCTTCGCCGTCGAATTGAAAATATTCTTTTAGGATATACCTATGATAATAAACCGTTTACAGTTAAAGATCTGGGTGTGGCAGGAGCTATAACAGTTCTATTGAAAGATGCTATACATCCGAACCTGGTACAGACTACCGAAGGTACTGCTGCCTTTGTGCATGGAGGCCCATTTGCTAATATTGCTCATGGATGTAATTCTATATTAGCAACGAAGATGGCAATGACTTTTGGTGATTATGTAATTACAGAGGCCGGTTTCGGTGCTGATTTGGGAGCAGAGAAATTCTACAATATTAAATGTCGCAAGAGTGGATTGCAGCCGCGTTTGACAGTGATTGTGGCTACTGCGCAAGGACTTAAAATGCATGGGGGAGTTAGCCTCGATCGCATTAAGGAGCCAAACCTCGAAGGATTGAGAGAAGGTTTGCGTAATTTAGATAAGCATGTCCGCAATCTGCACTCGTTTGGTCAGACTGTTATTGTTGCTTTCAATAAGTTTGCCAGTGATACGGATGAAGAGATGGAGTTGCTTCGTGAGCACTGTGAGCAGTTGGGAGTAGGCTATGCTATCAATAATGCTTTTTCAGAAGGTGGTGAAGGCGCTGTCGATCTAGCGAATCTGGTGGTTGAGACAATTGAAAACAAACCATCCGAACCATTACAGTTTACCTATAATGATGAAGATAGTGTACGGCAGAAGATTGAGAAAGTCGCAACCAATTTATATGGTGCAAGCGTTGTGACCTATAGCACGTTGACCCGTAACAAGATTAAATTAATTGAAGAAATGGGAATCGGTCATTATCCTGTATGCATTGCCAAAACGCAATATTCTTTTTCAGCCGATCCAAAAGTATATGGGGCAGTAGATAACTTTGAACTCCATATTAAAGATATCGTTATTAACAATGGAGCCGAAATGATTGTAGCGATTGCAGGTGAGATTATGCGTATGCCTGGTTTGCCAAAAGAGCCGCAAGCACTCCATATCGATATTGTGGATGGCAATATTGAAGGATTGAGCTAAACTTTTCCATATACAGGAAGAGGTAGTTTCAAAAAAGAAACTGGAAATTGAGGATTTTATAGATTAAAACTTCAAATATAAGAATCCCCTTGTTCTAGCCGTGTATTGTAATAGATTAAAGCTAGAATGAGGGGATCATTATATCCGAACCTGTAATATTGCCTCTTTTTTCCATTCTGAGATAGTTTCTTGAAGGCCCATAAATTTATTGTAATTCTTGGAGACTAGTCAAATAAATCCCCGCTATTCTTTCTGAACGAATGGCGGGGATGACGGATATATAGAGTCCAGTGTGCTATTTTTTAATTCTTTCTAACACACTGTACGATTGTAGCTCCTTTTTATTATTATATTGTTCGGAACGGACAATACCAATATTGGGTGCATACCATTCATATCCGTAACCCTTAATTGTTTCTTTCGGTGTCCAGATATTCATTTCATACTTTACTTTCGTACAATAAAATGCTCCAGCAGGGGTATTTACAGTTTCTGTAGTAACAAATTCTCTGTCGAAAACGGAGATTTCAGCCCGGTTGTTTTTATTTCCTTTTTGGTAAAGACGCAGAGTTCCGTCATCAAATTCGTCATCATCTCCCGGATTCATCGGATTAGAAAAGGCATCCGGATAATTCATTAAATCTCCCATCATATATACATCAGCGTTCATCATGTTGAGTGCTGTGGGGAATGTTGCCACATCTCCCATACTCATAGAAAAATTTCCATCGCTACAACGAGCTACCATTTGTCCGGAATTGAGTGTTTTGCCTGCGGCATCAGCAAATGTATAGTTTGCTACTACCTCCATACCTGACGGATATTCATACGCCTGATCTACTCTGTAGACTAGGATATTAGTAAGTTTACCATCAGCAGTGTAGCAATTACGGGTGATTTGTTCACCTTCTTGGTTGGGAAAGAAGAAGGCACAATCTTGATTTTGAGCCATAGCTCCGGCAGTAACCAATAAGGTTGCTGCGACCATTAGATTTCTTATTTTCATATCAGTTTAGGTATTAAGTAAATATCATCTTCTTTTTTTAGTTACTTATCAACGGTTAACAGGAATGAAAGGTTTTGAGGGAGGTGTTAATGCGATGTTAAAAGAGCAAAAAAATGCCCGCAACTTTCTTCACAGAGAATTGCGAGCCCACGTATGTTATTGTTTAATACTAAAATGTGCTATTTAATATGCGAAGATCGGATATTTTTCCATTGTCTTATTGACACGTGCACGTACTTGTGCTATCACTTCTTCATTTTCTACGTTAGATAATACGGTTTCGATCATTTCGGCGATTTCCAACATCAGATCTTCTTTTGCACCACGTGTTGTGATGGCAGGAGTACCCAAACGGATACCTGAAGTCTGGAATGCGGAACGACTATCAAACGGAACCATATTTTTATTAACTGTTATATCAGCAGATACGAGTGCTTTTTCTGCAACCTTACCTGTTAGAGTAGGGTATTTACTACGCAAGTCAACCAGCATGGAATGATTATCTGTGCCACCTGAAACAATAGTGAAACCACGGTCAATCAAGGCTTGTGCTAATACAGCGGCATTCTTTTGTACCTGTTTTTGATATTCTTTATATTCGGGTTGCAAACATTCACCGAAAGCTACAGCTTTGGCTGCAATCACATGTTCCAACGGCCCTCCTTGTATTCCTGGGAATACAGCTGAGTCAAGTAGTTGAGACATCATCTTAATTTCTCCTTTCGGAGTTTTCTTTCCCCAAGGATTAGGAAAGTCTTTTCCCATCATGATTACGCCACCACGAGGTCCTCGGAGGGTCTTATGAGTGGTTGAAGTCACAATATGTGCATATTTCACAGGATTATCCAATAGACCGGCTGCAATTAACCCGGCAGGATGTGCCATGTCGATCATGAGAATTGCTCCTACCTTGTCAGCAATTTCGCGCATACGTTTATAATCCCATTCACGAGAGTAGGCCGAACCGCCTCCAATGATCATTTTGGGCTTTTCACGCAATGCTACTTCCTCCATTTGATCGTAATCTACGCGACCGGTTTCCTGTTTCAGATTATATTCGCAGGGAGTATAAATGATTCCCGAAGTGTTTACTAATGAACCATGTGAAAGGTGTCCTCCATGTGCCAGATTCAACCCCATGAATTTATCTCCCGGATTCAGTACAGCCAGAAATACGGCTGCATTAGCCTGTGCTCCTGAGTGGGGTTGCACATTGGCCCATTCTGCACCAAAAATCTCTTTCAGGCGGTCAATGGCAATTTGTTCGCTTTGGTCTACCACTTCACAGCCACCATAGTAGCGTTTACCCGGATATCCTTCCGCATATTTATTGGTAAGACAAGATCCCATTGCCTCCATCACCTGATCACTTACGAAATTTTCTGATGCGATCAGCTCAATGCCTTTCAACTGACGTTGATGTTCTTTTTCGATAATATCGAAAATTAAATCGTCTCTTTTCATTATTTGTTATAATAAGATTAAAGTGTATCTTGAAACCTTTATTATTATAATCGCACAAATTTAGATATTATTTAAAGAGTGTGCAACCTTTTTGAAGAAAAAGTTATTTAAAATATAACTCCGAGTGAAAAACTAAGCACATTGTCACGACGTCGAAAGGTGATATTGCTTACTTCCGGTCTACCTTCCATATCTATATTATCGTATGTTACTGATTTTGATAAATTGTGAAGCCCTTGTTCGTATCGAAAATCGAAAAAAATGCGGGAGATGTTGACACTAACGCCAATTACTGCACTGACATTGAAGGGATACAGCTTTTCGTGGATGCCCTGTTGATCAAAGTTCTCAAAAGTGATTTTATTCTTCTTATTCCACAAGTATCTTAGTTTCGGTCCTGCAAAGAGAGACATTGTGTAAGGACCTTGTTTTACTACATGATAACCATATAGTAATGGAAAATCAATGCTGTGGATAGTGGAACTGACCGATGCATAGTCAGGTTCAATGTCGGGATGCTGTGAGCCGAGTTTATCGAAAGAAATCTCGCACCTGCTGATATTGTACGAGATTTCCGGTTGTATAAAATGCCTTTTCATGTTCAAGCGCATAAAGAGAGCACCGAAATATCCTATTTTGTAGTTGTTCTGAATTTCGTCAATGGTTACATCTTTAATTTTCAGATCAGAAACCAGAAACATAGAAGAGTTGAATCCACCCCTGATTCCTACATTTATTTTGCGGTCATCCGGGTGTCTTTCCTTTTTATGATTGTCTTCCCCATAAGCGGCAAAAGCAATCCATATCGATATAAAAAGGAGAACTATTCGTTTCACTTTGTTTTCTTTTCTACTGACCAACCGAATTTTCCTATCTTTTCTCCTAAATTATAATATCCTCCGTGTACATATACAAGCGGATTTGCTTCTGCCAGTTCCAACTTTCCGGTTTCCCGGTTTAGATGACGATCGTCTGCACGGATGTTTACTACGTCAGCAATAAACATGTCATGTGATCCCAGAGATACGATTTCTTTCACACGGCATTCAATACAAAGGGGAGATTCTTCAATGAGAGGTGCATTCACTACAGAACATTTGCCCGGGGTTAGTTTCATTTCTTCAAATTTATGATAATCCTTCCCTGAACGTACTCCACACCAATCTGTTGCGAATGCCATATCCCGGGTTGTTAAATTGATCACAAATTCCATATTCTTTTTTATAATAGGATAAGAATGACGTTCGGGACGAACAGAAATGTAACACATCGGCGGATTGGTACAAATGGTTCCGGTCCATGCCACCGTAAGTATATTGTATTCGCTTTCATCGCTTCCGCAACTTACCAATACGGCAGGCAACGGATAAATCAGAGTTCCGGGCTTCCAGTCTTGCTTCATCTTTTTATTCACTTTATATGTTACGAGCTACGAGTTACGTCCGACATCGTTTAGCGGTCTAGAACTCGTAGCTTGCAGTGCATAACTAAATGATTGTAATATCTTCTCTTTTTTGTTCTTTCTCGCAGTAATGACATTTTATAACACAATTGTCTTTGTCGATCACGTGAAATAAAGTAGCCATCGGTTCATTATTCGTGATACATTTGGGATTAGCACATTTTACGATAGCTTTTAACTCGTCAGGCATTCGCACTTCTTTTTTTTCTACTACTTCGTAATCACGGATGATGTTCAGTTTTACATGAGGGGCTACTACGGAAATTCGATTGATTTCTTCGTCACAGAAAAATTTATCGGCAATCTTGATGATTCCTTTCTTACCTAGTTTTTTACTGTCCAAATTGAATCCGATAGTAATATTAGTCGTCATGTGTTCCAATCCGAGCAATGAAACTACCGTAAAAAGTTTCTCTGAAGGTATATGGTCGATAACAGTGCCATTTTTCAGTGCGGCCACCTGTAATGCTTGTTTATTCTCGCTCATGATTTTATAAAATATCTTGTAAAGTGATTCCTAATACATCGCAAAGTATAGCTTGACGGGCATAGAGTCCGTTTTGTGCCTGTTGAAAATAATAAGCTTTCGGACTGTCATCCACATCATAAGCAATTTCATTGACACGTGGTAACGGATGAAGAATACGAAGGTTAGAACGAGTATTTTCAAGCATTTTTGCTTTAAGGATATATACGTTTTTTACCCGTTCATATTCCATTAGATCAGTGAAACGTTCACGTTGTACGCGGGTCATGTAAAGGATATCAGCATCCTTAATTACCTCTTCGTTGAAGTCCGTATGCTCTACATATTTTATATTGTGCTCTTTGCAATATATTTTATATTCTTCCGGCATTTTCAGTTCCTCGGGGGCGATAAAATGGAAAGTCGGGTTAAAGTGGCGCATAGCCATCAGTAAAGAGTGTACGGTACGTCCGTATTTCAAATCACCTACCAAATAGATATTCAGATTCTCCAGTGTACCTTGTGTTTTATATATAGAATAGAGATCGAGCATCGTTTGCGAAGGATGCTGGTTGGCTCCGTCTCCGGCATTTACGATAGGTACCGGAGCCACTTCACTTGCATAGCGTGCTGCTCCTTCCAGATAATGTCTCATAACAATCACATCAGCGTAATTACTTACCATCATAATGGTATCTTTCAGAGTCTCCCCCTTGGATGAACTGGTGGCTTTGGGATCCGAAAATCCGATTACCCGTGCGCCTAGTCGATTGGCAGCAGTTTCGAAACTTAGTCGGGTACGAGTAGAAGGTTCAAAGAACAGGGTAGCGACTACTTTGCCTTCCAATAACCGGCGGTTGGGATTCTTTTCAAATTGTTTCGCCATTTCGAGCATATAGAGAATTTTCTCCCTCGAATGCTCCGCTATGGTTACTAAACTTCTGTTTTCCATATCGTTATATGTTTATTGATATATCCTTTATTTCGGTTTGTAAAGATACGAAGAAAAAAATAGGTTCTGCAAGATTTTCATCGTCTTTTTATGAGTAATTCCACTACTATGATTATTTATATTTTGCATAATTATTTGGAAAATATGCGCAATAGTATTACCTTTGCACTGTAATTAATGAATAATATGAACCGATTGTTTACTACATATAGCATACATAATGCCGTGCAAGAAAATAAAATTCTGTACGGACACTGCATTGTGCATGTACATTGGTTTAGCGGATTTATCTGAATTACTCCCTGTTTTGTAGTTTGATTTATCTCTTTTCGTTCACTTATTAATATAAGGTGAAAGGGAGGATCTGTCCGGCAGCTTATACATAAAAGTTGCCAGGGAGTGCATTGTGTAACTTTTTAAAATATACGAGTATGTTTTCCATTATATCTATCATGTTTTTAGGTATTGGCATCGGTTATTTGCTGCGTAACCTAAAATTTCTGGAGAAAGTAGAAAAGAGTACTTCGCTTACGATATTCCTGCTACTTTTCGTGCTGGGCCTTTCGATAGGCTCCAATAGTTTAATCGTAAATAATCTGGGTAAATTCGGATGGCAAGCCATTGTGTTGGCTACTTCAAGTATCTTGGGCAGCATGTTGGCTTCTTTTCTCGTATTACGCTTGTTTTTCAAGAAAGGAGGAAAATTATGAAAAGCAGTCTGATTGTTGTTGCATTTTTCTGTATAGGTTGTCTGGTCGGAATCTTCAATGATTTCCAGTTTGACATGCACAATCTTTCTATGTACATACTTTATGCGTTGATGTTGCAGGTTGGCATCAGTATCGGAAGCAATAAGAATCTGAAATTTCTGATCAAAAGCCTACGCCCCAATATGCTTTTAGTGCCGATAGCTACCATTGTCGGAACCCTTCTTTTTTCAGCTTTTGCCAGTTTATTGCTGAGTCAGTGGAGTGTATTCGATTGTATGGCGGTAGGAAGCGGATTTGCTTATTATTCCCTTTCATCTATTTTGATTACTCAATTCAAAGAGGCTTCTGTCGGATTACAGTTGGCAACAGAGCTTGGCACTATTGCTCTGCTGGCTAATATCTTCCGTGAGATGATGGCATTGCTGGGTGCACCGTTAATCCGAAAATACTTTGGAAAACTGGCACCAATTTCTGCAGCCGGAGTAAATTCAATGGATGTATTGTTGCCATCCATCACCCTTTATTCCGGAAAGGATATGATACCCGTTGCCATTTTTCATGGTATTCTCATTGATATGAGTGTACCTTTCTTTGTTTCATTGTTCTGCAGTTTATAGTCATATTTCTTCATTAACTATCTCCCAGCCATTAATCTTGATAATGACCGGGATGTAGTTATCGAAGGATATTTCAATGGTGAAATCATGGTTATGCTCAAAATCAATATTGGGATTTCCGCCTATAAGTTTACCAATAAGATTCTCATCATAGCGGATTGTACCAGTTTTGTCGGCAATTCGCAGCCGGGGTTCTCTATCCTTTTTCAGCCTCATTACATTGAAGTCGGCAATCAACGGATTTGATTGTTCCGATGATGCTTCATAAATGGGAATATAGGTTATCCGGTCATCATCGGAGAATTGTGAATCATATCCATACTTACCGTTATTATCCTCTATATAAATGTTGTCACTTCTATCTTGATTCAAATTATGAGCAATAACCCGGATATGATTCGTCATTTGTTTCAAGTTTATCAATACGATTGTTTTTTCTTTACTGTTAAGCTCCACTATATCGTGCATACCATGATAGAGCAGTTTGGGCTGATTGGTTACCCGGTTGTCCTCCTGACGTTTTACAGATAGAAAGAAATCATCGATATAAGTTTTCCCCGGCACACATTCAGAAGTCTGATAAGTACTTTTATCATAGCCACCCCATGCTACAAATTGGTAACTGCCCTGTTTGTAAGGCAGCTCCATGACATAATCGTCGTTGATTAAAGTCATAGAATCGTTTACCTGAGAGATAAAAAGTCCTTTTTCATCGAATATGAAAACAGCCAATCGATCAACACCTTGCGCAGTGCTCAGTCTTGAGTCTGCATTTGTATCATAGCTGAATTTGAGAGCCAGCCCTCCATCATCTCGGGGACATCCGGACATATCTTCCCGGATACAATTCGTGAGTACGAAATGCAATATAATGAATATGAATACTCTGAATCCGGCTTCTATCTTGCAGGTAAACATTCTGTGGGGCATTAATTAGCTGGTTATAAATCGTGATCTTCTTCAATCACCTCCCAAGGGATAATCTGGATGTCGACCCCAATCCATGAATTAGGCTTGATTGGTTCCCCTCTGTCAAAGTTGTCCGAAGGATTTCCCGGTGCTTGTATAGAATTGATGTTGATCTTGAAATATTGGTTTCTGTAGATATTATAAGGAGCCTGTGGTGTGACTGCGTCACCGTTAACAAAAATATGATAGTAACATAATCCGTTGCTATACGTATTCTCCGATAATAGGTAGATCCCATTGATAGATGGCATTTGCGGAGTATTCGCGGCACATAGCTCCGCAAACTTTTCTGCCGTGGGTCCATCTATAAAGTAATTGGCAACACCATCGGCAGTCCGCACGACAAAGAATGTTTTATCCGCCGGTTTCGGATTGACGATGATTTCGAAATCAGCCGCAACTGTAGGGGGATTTTTTTTGGCAGATATGATGTTAGTGGGTGTAAATACCCCGCTGACACTGATAAAAGTTGCTGCATCCACATTGGATGTACCCGAAATATACTGGAATGCATTTTCCGTAGCATAAGAAAAAGAGGTAGGCACATCAGCCGAAGCATAAACGTTGATGGCATCTGTTCCCCTCGTAAAATCTTCTGCGGTATAATTAGCCCAATTATAGTCTTTGATGAGAGCGTCTCTGTTATCCTGAATAAAGTAGAATTTTTTATTCAGGTTTCTCCAGCCGAACTTCAGATCTGTCATCGTTCCGCCTCCGTTTACCACAAAGCTCTGTGATTGGAACACCGCCGCTTTTGCAGTGACGCGATTCACAGAAATGGTTATGTGATTGTTTTCGGCTTCACTTTTCTTCTCATATAAATCAGCAGCGGGCGTAAGGGTCGGATAAGCACTATTGAACATGACAAATCCATTTGTTTGATCCGCCAATTTTGTTATTTCTTGTGTGAAATCTTTATAGCTGAATGCACCCAATCCGTTAGAAGTAATATAGTTCACTATTTCTGTATTAAGGTTTACTCCCGCAAAAATATATTTATCCGTCTTTTTAGTGCTGATCGTTTGGCTGGTCATCCAGGTAGAACTCCCGGCTGGTTTCTGTGTGAGCGTACCTCCTGCGACCGTAAATTCAGCTACAGTAGGTGTATTGGGAGATTCTGCGTCATAAATAAACACATGTAAGGATTTCACAGTGTTTTCCGCTGCAATTCCCGGATCTGTAGATACTGCACGTGTCTTCGATGCGTGGGGAATGTTGATGGAAAAAGAGGCATATGCATCCGGGGCAATTACGTCCGGATTGCTGGACTGGTCAACCCAATCATTGTCATTGCTGCATGCAGCCATAGTCAATGCAACCAGTGTAGTCATAAAGATTTTACTTGTTTTCATTATCTTTTTATTTAGGTGGATATACTACATTTTTTTCAGATAACAAATATACCTTCCAGACAGCAACGATTTGTGACTTTAAAAATGTATTTATAAACAAAAAGTGTCTATTGAAGCAATCCCTGAAAAAGAAAGCTCTGATAATGCAACGCACCGTCATCAAAGGGATTGTTCGTTTCGATAGGCGAAACAAAAGTTACAGATTACTTGTTTACAGATAAAAATATAAAAACAATGATTATGCGTAATATAAATACAGATTTAATAGATGCAATGAAAATATACTTACCCAAGGGAAACAATCTTGCAAATGCGCTGATGGATATTCTTTACCTTGGCAAAGAAGCTACTTACAGGCGGTTGCGGGGTGAAGTGCCGTTCACTTTTGCCGAAGTTGCCACCATATCTCAACACATGGGCATCTCTCTTGATAAAATAGTAGGGGCCGATTTGAATGACAACGCTATTGTTAATCTGAATATGTTGCAATGCCAACGCCCTGTGGAGACCTATTATTCTATTATCGATTCGTATATAAAGTTGTTCGGTCAATTGATTGAACGGAAAAGTTCGGAAAGAAGCACCTCCTCAAATGCCGTTCCACAAACCCTGTATTTAAAGTATGAAGCCTTATCCAAATTCCAACTTTTCAAATGGATTTACCAGCATGAAAGTACATATGCAGGCAGACATTATGAAGATTTGGAGATTCCAGAAAAATTGATTGACAAGCAAAAAGAATTTGTAAATCTGTCTCAGCTATTCCAATCAACCAATTATATATGGGATAAAGAGATATTTATCAGATTGGTCAATGAGGTCAAGTTTTTCTTAAATATCAATCTGATATCAGAAGACAGTGTAAAAAGAATAAAGAAGGAATTATTGATATTGCTGAATGAATTGGAAAAAATTTCAGCTCAGGGAAAATATTCATCCGGAAAAGATGTGAAAATATATATATCCGATATCAATTTTGAGTCTACATATAGTTATGTAGAAACAGATATTTACCATCAATGCCTGATAGGGGTCTTTTCCATTAATTCCATAACTTCGAAAGATGATTTTCTATTTCAGCACTTGAAGCTATGGATACAGTCATTAAAGAAGTATTCAACTTTGATTTCGCAGAGTGGCGAGGTTCAGCGAATCCATTTCTTTAACCGGCAACAAGAACTGGTGAAAAGTTTATGACGAAGTTTCGAAAATAGATACACGTCTTTACACACATTTCCGATTGTTGCATAATTGGACAATAAATTCATGTGAGATGTGATAATAGAAAAATCTTTGTTTACACCATTCATTAAACGCCACGGATTCTTTCCTGAAAAAGTCCATCTTTGTATCTGAGAAAATAAACCTAAACCCTAATGAAAAAATTAATGGTAATTCTGATAACCGGCCTTTTATATATGTCGTGTACCGACAGTATGGAGGTGTCCGGAGATGCAGATAGAAATAATACAGAGGATGTATCGGTAAGGTTAGTGATAACCATACCGGCCTCCACTACATATGCCCGGACGCGAGGAACATTTGCGACGACCGATCATGAGTCTAAAATCAGTGAGATTCAAGTGTTAGTGTTTGAAGAAGGTAAATATAAGTACCGTGTACCCGGCATATCCATCAACAACACTTCATCCGCTGCTTCTTTTAAAGCTTTATTAAAATCAAGCAGTTCGCCTTTAAAATTACTCATATTGGCCAATGCTACCGATGCGGTAATAGCCAATGAGCCTTCGGTGGATGATAGCGAAGATTTGGTGAAAAAGAACATCAATCTCCGGTTCAACAATATCACTTCCGATTTTCCAATGTATGGGGAGTATGAATTGCCCGGAGGATTAGAAGCAACGGTTATAAATAATATTACCGGAATAAAGATGTTACGTTCCATTGCCCGGGTAGACGTGAAAGCTACGGAAGTGGCAAACTTTAAGCTGTCAGGGGTGAAAGCATATCGTGCCAATGACCACTTACAGATAATACCCGATGAAACCGGAGTCGTCAGGGTTACGCTTCCGAGCGTACCTGCCGGAAGTTCCGGAAATGTAAACAGTATCCTGTATCCTGTACCTACTGAGAACCTGAATGAATTTTCAGCCCAACTTTATTTGCCTGAAGCCGATTCACCAACTCCGGACAACCGGGTAAGTCAGGCAACCTGTATTGTTGTAGAGGGTTATTATGAAGGGAGTGATCAACCGGGTTACTACCGTATGGATTTTGATCCCGATAATGTTGAAAATGCTTTCGGGCAAGTACTTCGTAATCATAAGTATATTTTCAATATAAAGAAGGTCTCAGGTCCGGGGTGGGGTAGCCCGGACGAAGCGGCGAATAATCGTTCCGCCCATATCGTAGCCGAAGTACAGGCTTGGGATGATTACACTATTGATATGAATTTTGATGGAGAACATCATTTTGGAGTGTCGACCCGGGAAATTGTTCTCAAGAACAAAGCAGGTTCCGCAGGCATTATCAACGTAAGTACCGATCTTCCGGACTATACCTTACAATGGGCCGATGCCGCAGGAACTCCCACAGGAACCGGAAGTCAGTCATTGGCAAATGAATACTTTACTGTAACAAAAGCTCAAAATGGAAGTCAGTTAGTGATTACGGCTCTGCAGAGTAATTCGACGAATGATACTAGCCGAATTCAAAATTTTGTCATCACAGCCCACCGTTGGCGTATTCTGGTGAATATTCAGCAAAAATATGATGTGGCCGCTTATCAGACAATTCATCTTCTAACGTTCAATGCCGGGTTGGGATATCTGGGAACGAACATTATTGGTTCCGGCAGTGCCGAAGCGCGTGCAACCGGTCTTCGAGGTATATTGAATAATCAAAATAATTTCGGTCCGACCGGAACTGTTGAATGTGGAGGTTATAATCTGATAGGTGTAAATGCCAACTATAATAATTTAACCGATGCTCTTTTTGCCTCTTTTGATGTTGTCTATGTCCATTATATGGGCAATCTGTTGTTCGGTACCTCGGATGCACAAAAAGCTCATAACTGGGTGAAATCGAAAAAGAATCGTGTATTGATTGTTTCTTATGATGCTCTGGATGTCAGCCAGAATTTATTAAAAGAGATATTGGGCGGGAATAACGGCATTTCTTTTTTAACGAGTAATACCGGTCCCTATCCTTTGGCAACTCCAGAGAATGGTAACAGCTACTTTACCACTACCGGTCCTTTTACCAGTGCCCCATATACTCCTATCAATACCGACTTCTCTTTACGCAATTATGATGCTTATCATGGCGAAATACAGCTCAACACGGAAGCATCCAAAGGCATTACTCCTATATTGATGGGACCTGCGGGAGGTATTGTTTTAGGCATTGATTATTCAAGGAGAATCGTTTATTGGGGTGATACGGATATCGGTAGTTCGGCGTCCAGTTCGACGTCAACTACCGATAACCGTATAAACAATAATTCCGGGACCATTAATAATAATGCGTCCAAACTCATAGCTAATGTTTTTGCCTGGATAGCAGAAACTGTACTATATGGAGAGTAACTATTACTCTCCGAGTTTAGCAAGCAGATCGTATGAAGGTGCGAAAAACAGGGTTCCTGTTATTGGAGTGCTGAAGTCCAGTAAACGGTCGGTGTTTCCCACAGGGTCACCGATAAACATATTCTCCAACATTTTGTGGGTGGTGCTGAAGGTACTTGCATAGCCGATAAAATATGTTCCGTATTCTCCTTTCGAAGTATTGGCAAACGGCATATTGGCACGTACTATTTTCAAGTCGTCTCCAATATTAGTGACAGCGTTGTGTGCATTTTGCGGCTTTTCCTCGTCCGACAATTCTACATCATTGTATTTATGACGGCCGATTACCTTTTCCTGGGCTTCGACCGGAAGTGAATTCCATGCAGTCATGTCGTGAATGTATTTTTGTACGAAGACGTAACTGCCACCGATAAAGTCCGGGTCCTCGTCACCTATCACCGCAAAATGATAGGGATTCTCATCTACTGCCGGATTTTCGGTACCGTCCACAAAACCGATGATTGCTTTTCCATCCATATACCTGAATCCATGAGTTTCATCGATTGAATCTACAACCCCTTTCAGCTTTTCGTCGATAATGGAGGCAAACTCAAAGCAGAGTCCCATCTGTTTTGCCCGGATGTGTAGAAGAATATCACCGGGGGTTGAAACCGCAGTATATTTAGCTCCTTTAATTGTTTCAAAAGTCTTTAATTCCTTAGGATTGCCCTGCTCCGGAAAAAGTTGTTTCCAGGCATCAGCTCCGAACCCGATCGTACAACTGAATTGCATTTCGGGAAATCGGTTACGCATACTGCGTATCAGTGCGGAAAAGTTAGCACATAGGTCTTTTACTTGTTTTATAGTGTTATTCGATTGTTTCAGCCCGTAGACAATGAAGATAGCGTTTTCGCCTTGTTTTCCAGTTACATCTTGTGGAATATTTCCACCGAATAATCCTTGATGTGAATTCATAATTTCTTATATTTTTTTAAGTTGTTGTTTATGGTAGTCGGTCAGATTTGATTTTATCATTCCGTTTATTGTCTTCTTTATACATTATATAACTTAAAAAACATAAGATAAGTTCACTCGGAGATTTGTTTTTGTTCACCACAGAATATACCGGCAAATTTGCTTTGTGTAAACTCTGTGGTGAACTTTATCATATTACGTTTTTTATACGTTTAGCGGTATCATTCAAGCGCTTTGCCTGTGCCGGCAGGCCAATATGGATTTTGATACATCATAGATGTATTGATATCCTCCGGATTGGTGGCCGACAATTGCAAGTCCTGTAAGCCGAGTGGTTCCAGATAATAAGCTTTTTTCCAGGTATATCCGTCATAAAGCTGATTATTGGTTTGTGTCCTACGCAATGGCCGTACGTATTTCCCGTCCGATTTTGGCGACATGTTGGCAGACGTGCTGCCATCAGCTACCACCGCGGATTTTTCATTGCCGTCTTTATCTACGGTTGTGTAAAGTTTATAGGCTTCATCCCAGAAGTTAATGCCCTCCACAATATATGGCTCCGTAAATAGCCGGTCCCAAGAGCGCCATCTTTTCAGGTCATCCCAGCGCATGCCTTCGGCAATAAATTCGCAGCGACGTTCGCGACGTATGTTGTAAAGTGTAACGTCCACCATCCGGTCTCCTGAGTAAACTCCCAGATCGTCTTCGCGCCCCAGATCCGTGCGGGCGATTGTCTTCTGATAGTCTTCATCGACACCGGCACGTCTGCGTATGGCTTTCCAATATTCCTGTGCCTTGCTGTCCAGCGTACCATTCTTCTCATAACAAGCCTCTATGTAGTTAAGATATGCTTCGGAAGCACGGAAAATAGGACAGGCATTGGTCCCCAGCAGTTCGTCCGACTTACTTTGTTCGTCATCATACGGATAGAACTTACGGGAACGATAACCGGTGATATCACGTGTCTGTTCCTGATCACTGATTACAGTAGATTTTACCCAAGGTACCGGTACCGGATTTGTCACTGAGTTTCCCGCCTGATCCTTATTGTAATTCTTCACTGTATCCGCTCTTTCATCTGTCATCCAGGCATCTTTTTCTCCCCATACAAACAATTGCAAGCGCTCGTCGCGGTCTTTCTTTTCGTCAGACACCGTTCTGTCATCAATAGTACTATTACTTGCATAAATAGGCAGACCGTCTTTCATCAGGAATGTTTTGATCAACGAACGTGTCAGTCCGGTACGATCTCCGTTTTTAAGGCGGGCGCCCACACAATGCGACACGGTAAGTGACAGGTTATACTGTTTCCACAACAGTACTTCTTCCACATTCGAAAGATCCGGTTGACTGAACATTTCAAAATAAGGATTCCATCCATAAAGTGTATTGTATGGAGGATTCATTACATGCGAGTTCTCTGCCAATTGAACATGGTCTGCAACAGCTGCCGCTGCCTGCATTGCCTCGGTCAGGAAGAAGTTTATTTCGCCAGCAATATCGAATGTTTTTCCACTGTTATAACTCATGGCGGCTCCGGGCCATGTGGGATCGCCGGGTACGCGTCCCGTTCCCTGATGATATTTTTCAAAAGTTGCTTCAAACAGTGCAACTCTTGATTTCAGCACTAATGCAGCCTGTTTGTTGATGCGTTGGTTATTCTGAAAACCACGTTCCTTCAGTCGACTGACAGCTTCGTCAAGATCTTTTAGGATGAAACGTGCCACTTCATTGCGCGGGGCACGCTGACTTTTTTTGATCAGTGTTTCCGAATCATCCGGCAATACTTCGGTAATGATGGGATAATCACCGAAACGTACCAATGCGTTATAATATGCCAACGCACGGAAAAAATAGGCTTCTCCGATGTATTGCTTTAACAGTTCTGCATCTCCGGGGATTGTACCTTCTTTTTCTTTAGGTAATACTTTCTCAAAAAGATAATTCCATACCCGAATACGATTCAGAGGTTCCTGAATATTCTTCCCTTCGGGTACTTGCTTATTTCCCGCAAAATAATCCAGGTTTCCGTCATCACTCAATAAATTGTCAGTGTTCGCATCATTTCGTACCACTCCGGAGTTCCATGCTCTTTGGTGATACATTTTAGTCGTATTTGAGTTTTCAAGGTAGTCATCGTAATAATTGATAACATAGCTTCCCACTTGATCTACAGTGTTGAAGTAATCTTCCGGAGTGATGTCACTGATAGGCGAACGATCCAGAAAATCATTACACGAAGTCAGTGCCAATCCGCCCATTCCGATTAATGAGCAGAAATAAATATGTTTCAGTTTTATTTTCATAATTTGTCTGGTAAAATTAGAAGTTAACATTTAAGCCGATAGAAATCGTTCTTTGCAAGGGATAGAGCTTACCGTCTCCCCAGTCGCTACCCAATAATTCCGGATCAAATACTCCGCTGATTCCCGAAAAGGTAACCAGATTGTCTCCGGACACATAAACACGCACCGATTCCATTGCCGCTTTTCGAGTCCATGTTTTGGGCAGAGTATAACCTATCTGAGCATTCTTCAGGCGGCAATATGCAGCATTCTGAAGATATCCGCTTTGTACTTTCTGGTTTTTATCCGTATTAAAATAGGGTTTGGGATAATAAGCATTGGTATTTGCACCGAGTGGATCGCCTTCAGGACGCCAATAATCCATATGTTCTTTGAATGCAGTCGATTGCCACAATCCTCCATTGGCTCCCCAAAAGTATGGCCCGTCCAACCAATAATCCCTTTTCATTACCCCTTGCAGGAACACCGAAAAGTCGAATCCTTTCCATGCCCCGGTCAACGTCAAACCGAAATTATATCTTGGGGTGTTGTTACCGATTATTGTCAGGTCACCATGATCTTCCAAAGTATTCGAACCATTGTTGACACCTTCTTTTCCATCAAGATTGGCATACATAACGTCACCGGCTCCCCAGTTCGTTCCCCAGTTTGGGGTACCTCCATTGGCCAAGTGTGCATTCATTTCTTCCTGGGTTTGTGCAATACCGATCGTTTTGTATCCCCAGATGTCACCCAATATTTGTCCATTATAGTATACATCCGAAGAGAGTGAGTTCGTAGGATTCGGATATCTCAATATTTTACGCTTCCCGTCAGATAAAACAAATCGTGCACTATAATCAAATTCACTGATGCGATCTCTCCATGAAAGTTCCAACTCCCAACCATATGACTTCATATCACAGTTGTTCACTTGGGGAGGTAGGGCCCCTAACACGGGAGGTAATATAGGAGCCGGACCGATCATATCGTATGTATAACGGTTATAATAGCCGACCGATCCTGTCAGGCGGTTATCGAGTAAACCGAAATCCAAACCAATGTCCCATGATTCAATGGTTTCCCAGGTCATCAGTGAATTGACGATACCCGGAAGTTGGGCAGTGTTTTGCTTTTTACTGTCGATCAACCATCCCGAATTGGCAGATCCCGTAATCATATTCTGGTAAAACGGATACCAGGCATTGGCCTTATCCGTGTTGTTGTTACCAAGCTGCCCCCAAGAACCTCTTAACTTCAAAGTGCCGATAACACCGGCCAATGGACGGAAGAAGTCTTCGCGTGCAATATTCCATCCGGCGGAGAATGACGGAAACAACCCCCAGCGCTTATCGCCAACAAACCGTGAAGAACCGTCATAACGCAGATTGGCTTCTAACATATACCGTTCTTTATAGTTGTAGTTCACACGTCCGAAGAAACCGGCAATTGCTCTTTCACGTGCCCATGCACTTGCTTTCTGATTGTCCTGTGTCAATCCTAAAGAAGGGACATTCGAGCTGATCAGGTCGGTTCCAAACCCGGTCATCCCGCTTGGCCGGAAGAGTTCGGCATTGAAACCGCCCATCACTTTAAAATAATGATTACCGATTGTTTTTGCATAGTCACTATAAATGTTTCCGGAGAAATAATCTTCATCTTCACGTTCGTCTTGAACCTCCGAATACCCTGCTGCTCCACCGTTCCATGACAATAAATAAGGTTTATTGTTTACGTCATATCCATAGATCGGTAATACAGCCCAGTGTTGTTTTCGCGTATACGTACGCATGCTTCCTTCTACTACGATTCGCCAGTCTTTAACGGGCTCGAAGATGGCTTGCAGCTGATTGGTATACCAATTTCTTTGACTGGTTTGTACGCCTCCCTCTTCCAATTGGATGATTTCCATGTTGGGCATATAATGGCCGTTTGGATCCATTGGAGCGCAAGTGGGCCAGCGACGGGCAATGTTATGAAAAAACGCACCTGTCATGTAGGTGGGACGGTCATAATCCTCACGGGTCCATTTGCTTGTATAGTTCAATGTGACCCATTCCGCAGGTTTTGCCGAAATTTTGGCGTTCATCGTATAGCGGTTGAAGTTATCTTCGCCATGCCTGATAAGGCCGTTCTGATTCAGGAAGCTGCCACTGATCATATAGGTCAGTTTCTCAGTTCCTCCACTGATACTCAGGTTGTGTTCCGTAGAAGGCGTCCAGCTCTTATAGAACTCTTTGAACCAGTCTGTATTGGCAAAAGATCCTGCATAACTTTTCCATTTGCCGTCCGGTCCGGCCTCCACTCCATAATATTCGGGAGTAGAAGGGTCAGTAAATTTTCCGTTTTGGAAGTCCAGGATATTTTGCAATGCTTTTTCATCAAAGGTAGGAGATTCTCCACCATTGGTCGAAGCCCGGTTAAAGTACTGTGCAAAAGTGTAAGAATCCACCATATCGGGCAACTGAATGGCATCTGAGAAACGCACATTACCCGAATAGTTTACACGGGTTTTACCACTCTTGCCACTCTTCGTAGTAATCAGGATGACTCCGAATGCCGCACGTGCACCATAGATTGATGAAGAGGCTGCGTCCTTCAGTACAGATACCGATTCAATATCGTTTGGGTTAACAGTGTTCATGTCTCCTTCGATTCCGTCGATCAGTACCAGCGGACTGCTGCTCGATCCGTCACTTATCGTACCCGCTCCACGGATATTCACGTTTAGTTTGCCATCCAACGTGCCACCGCTACTTCCTACAGACATATTTAGTCCGGGAATAACCCCTTGTAATGCTTGTGACACATTTTGTACGGGACGTGATTCCAGAACGTCTGCATTGACCATGCTTACAGATCCGGTAACGTTTACTTTCTTTTGTGAGCCGTAACCCACTACTACCACTTCGTCCAATTGTTTTGAATCTTCCTGCATAGTGATATGGAGTTCCTTTCCGGTCACTTCCATGGTAATGGTTTTATAGCCGATAAATGAAAATTCAAGGAAAGCTTTTGGGGGAGTGTCAATTGAGAATTTTCCATCCAGGTCAGTGATGGTTCCGGTATTGGTGCCCTGCACTTTTACGGAAACTCCAATAAGAGGCTCACCGGTGTTGTCGATGATAACACCGGTGGTCTTCACTGTTTGCTGTTGTATACTTGCAGTCTCTTGTGTTTTGTAAGTATCGGCTTTTGCTTGTACGGGCAGCACGCAGCACAGTAATAAAGTTGCGGCTGCTGTTTTCAGGCAGTGTTTTTCCCATACTCTTGTAAACCTTAAGGATAGGTTACTTTTTTTCGTCATAAATAAAATAGGTTTGAGTTAAACATGTTTTTCAGTTTTCTACTTCTTTTACTACTCCATTCTTGCTTCCGAATCGGAGTCTAGTTAGTTCTTACTTCTTCTACTTTTTCATAATTATTCTTTTAGGTGATACAATTATTGGGTTTCTCTGAAAAGAAACTAATGGATGAAATAGACAAAGATTATGCCAGCTGTGAAAGAATCGTATGAGCCGCTAATGAAGTATAATTTGGGGATAAGCATGTGGAATTTGCCACATGTTTGTGGAATTATTCCACAAACAAAATACTCCTCTTATTGTTACTTATCAAACTTGAAATTAAAAAGAACCTCATTATGAAAAAGCTTAAATTTAATTTGTTGACAGGATTGCTGTTGCTGATTTCCGTCTCTGTTTTTGCAGCCGGCTTTCCACCTCCCGATAAAGTACAGGAAACTTTTCAGAAAATGTATCCCAAAGTTACTACAGTTGATTGGCAACGAAAGGGAGACTATCACATTGCCGATATCAGGGTGGACGGACGGGAATTAAACGTCTGGTTTAGTGATAAGGGCAAATGGTTGATGACGGAGGTAGATGTCGAAAGTCTGGAGGCTGTTCCTGCCGCTGTGGCAAAGGCCTTTATGCAAAGTACGATGGCATCTATGCAGCTGGAAGATGTAAGAATCATCACTTTCCCTAAGCAGCCGGCGGTAATTGTGATAGAAGTGGAAGAGTATAATACAGACTCTGAGTTTCAGTTGTTTTATGCTCCGGACGGCAAACTGTTGCAGACCCTTAACGTGAGCGATACCGGAGGAGAGATTTACCCGGGATTGTTTTAGGTAAAGTTTGTGGAGATGATGTCGGGTATTATGCCTCTGTCGATTTTCAGATATGATCTGTAACAATATCGGTTAATCAGTCATGAATCAATATATAAGCTGACGAAAGTTACTCACGATATGATGAGTTATCATGTTATTATATTGAGGGTTGAGTGCATGTTCATCGGCTGATCGGCAGACAATATGCAAATCATCTCCTTTGATTACCGCTGAAGGATAATTTCTTGAATATAATTCATTTGTAGAGCAAGCCACCATTCCGGCAAAACACCAGTCTACGCAATTCCTTGAAAAATGAAGTTGTAACCGGTGTCGTTCATTATTAGGTAATCCATATCTCTTTATATTTGATAAAGAGCTGACACGTCTCATAGAGTCTGTGGCCTGATTGGACACTAACCAATAAAATCTTGTCAGTTCATCATATATGATAAAGAATTTCAGATGTCCGCCGGGAAATGGGATATATGAAATCTTTTGTCCGGAAGGGGTGTGCTCCAATGAGGGAATCATACTTTGGTCGTCTTGTATTTCTATTTTAAAGAGGTGTGCATAATTGACACCTCCTGTATGGGCTCTTAGAAAAAGATGAAAAACTTCTTTCAAATCAGTATGCCAAATATGGTCTTTATCTACAAATTTAACTACATTTGCTTCAAGCCAGCCTAGGGGAGCATTGTTGATACCTGTCGCTATTTCCTTGGGCTTATTGGTTTCACAATCATAAAACGGAATGCCGAAAAAATCCAATTTGGCTCCATCAAACACTTCCTTATAAATAAATTTTTCAGATCTGCTCCATGAAGATGCAAGGCAAAGATTGTCCTCAACACAAGCCCGAAACAGCGTAGGGGATAATCCGGCTACGTCCCATCCTGTCACTTCGTTCAATCGGCAACGTTGCTCCATGGCTAAATATACATTCCCATTGGAAAAAAGGACATTGCAGGCTGAAGAATGCCACTTTTCTCCGTGGGTAAGGAAATAAGTGTCAGACCAGCTTTCACCATTATCTTCCGATTTCATGATACAAATATCCCCGGCATGCCCGATCAGGTAGATGCTGTTACCTATTGTGAACAGACGCGCATGCCAAAACGGGAAATTTTGAACGAAAGTCCATTTCTGTTGTCCATTATCATCAGAAATGAATATTTTCCCTTGTCCAAATCTGCTTCCACCAGCTCTGGATGACTTATGGCCCTCTATACTTTTTACACCTTCTCCTCCTAAATCGAAAGAAACTATTAAACGTCCCGTTGGTGTGACAATAATGGAAGGCGTATAACAAAAAATCTTTGATGCGTCAGGAGAAGTGTAAATCGTATTTTCAGTAGCGGCTATCTGCATATAGTTCATAAGGCTTGACATTCCAGGCAGAGCAAGTCCAGAATGAATCACCATCGTTTTTATCAAAAATACAAAGTCCTCCCGGAGCCACTTTTATTTTATGCTCTTGGGCGAACTTCTCAAAATCTCCCGTCAAATAGGGAGCAAAGCGTATAATCCCATTAGAAGTGACAAGTAAAGTTGTCTGATGAGGTATCACAGTCTTCTCTGCGAAATCCAGCCAAGTATGAATGATTTGGTCCGGATCTACTTTCCATCCATCAGGTACAACTGCATTTTTATCCCAATCTTCAATTATTTTTTTCCCTTTTTCGATATTTCCATGTCCTAAACGTAACCTCACTTCTTCTTCCGTTTTATTTTCGTCAACACCATAGTCGATCTCGACAAAAGCGTTTAATGGAGAAATATCTGAATCCAGACCGATGGTCTGAACAGCTAACCGGGCTGTCTGCATGGTACGCAAAAGTGGAGCCGCATAGATTACGTCAGGGATCATATCATGTTCTTTTAAATATCTTCCGATACTTCTTCCCTTAAATTCTTCGACTAATGGTAGATCGGTTTTTGCTCCGACTCTTGTCGGAGTTTCTTCCGGACGAAACGTATTCCCGTGACGGGCTATGATAAGTCTGGTTCTCATTGGTTCTATTTGTTTAAAAGTGGTACAAATTCGTTTATATTCAGGCAATAAATATTGAAGGGTTTTGCTTCTTTCTTCAATATAATATGGAGGTATATAACGTTTCCTGTTTTTCGCACGCCTCCTGGCCTCTTCTTCCGGGATAAAAATAAAATTAAAGTGAACTTCGTATCCCTCAGACAATAACAGATTAAATAAATCAATGTGTTGGGGGAGCGCAGACGAATGATCGAATATAATCAAATACTTATTTTCTATAGCTCTCTTAAGTAATTCATAACCGGCGATCCTTGCAGAAAACTCCCATCTTTTGAATGCTTCTTCCGCATGGTTGACCTCTTCTCTAATATAGGGTAAACGCTCGTTTTCCATGATTGCATCAAATCCAATATAGATTGCACTTGAATTTTCAGGCATAGCAAGCAGTTTTTTGCAAAAAGTCGATTTGCCTGCCCCTGGAATTCCACTGACATTTATTAAAGCCGGTATTTCCCGGGGAATTCCTTTTTGCAAATATTCATCAATGATTTCCTCGTACACGGCAGCAATTTCCTCCTTATCAACTCCGTCAGGTATCGTCTCTTTTATATTACTGTAAGAATAACCGGTTATGCTGATCGCTATATCTTCCGTTTTCATTCCGGTGAAAGATTGAATTCTCCAAATTCGGCGATTATTTTTTCAGCTCTTTCGATATCTTCCGGTGAATCAACTCCGGACATGGATTTACGGTTTCTATAGTCTACATCTATCATTTTTACAGGTATCCTGTTATGTAAAAATCTCATTTGCTCTAATCCTTCAGGAAGCTCATAAGGAGAAGCTTCTACTTCAAAATATTTTTTGAGCGCGTCGTAAGTATACGAATAAAGTCCGATATGACGTCTGACAGGAGATTTATCAAGAATTTTTCTGACCTTTTCTTCATTTCTTATCACGGGAATCATAGCTTTGCTGAATGCAAGCGCGTATCCAAATTTATCGACTTCAACCGTTGTCCCGCTATATGGTGTGATTTTCTTTGATTCTTTCATCCGGTCATACTCTTCCCAAGATAAATGGAGGCTGGGAGTGAAAACCTGTCCTTCCTTATCATTTTTCCAAGCTTCAATCAACTGTTCTATAAACCAGGGTGGGCATAACGGATTGTCTCCTTGCAGATTGACTATAAAATCCGGTTTCTCAGCAATTTTGGTTGTGACATCCCAGCATCTTTCTGTTCCACTTTTGCAGTTCTCGGAAGTCATCATTACAGCTATATTATTCTCCTTGCAGAAATTAACGATTTTTTCGTGGTCTGTTGCGACGATGTAATTGCATCCTTCTACCTTATTACAAACATAGTTGGCAATCTCTGCAACGCGCAAAACCATTTCTTTTCCCGCTATTTTCACTAAGGGCTTCTCCGGCAAACGGGTTGACGCAAACCTTGAAGGTATAATAATTAAAATCTTATTTTTCTTCATACTATAATTGTTTATGATATTAAAAACTATTTTGATTTAACAAAAGTGTTTATCAGTTGACAATATTCCCTCTTTTTCTATGCATTAAGTATGATAGCTCAATGCTATTGAAAGATTAACATAATGGGACATCGTACAAGCTTAACCGATAAAAGTTGCAAGTTATGGAAAATCTTTCAGATGACAAAGAACGTGAGCAAAAACATTCTTTTCGTCCTATATTTAAACACATCTGTTGGTTGGAAGCCAAATTTCCGGCATGGAGGATCGATAGGCTGAATTGTGGATTCTTTCAGAAATAGAGACAGGCCTTGTGGCACCGATTCCGGCAAAACGATTTTGAACAGACCCGGCAGAATCTCTATGACTTCAGATAAGAACTTATTTCTTCAATATAATAATGTATCTTCCCGGATACTACGTTCTACTCTTAATGACTCTTCCGAAAGCTTGTATCCGAGAGGGGTGTAGCCCTACCATTACTTAGGTATAGCTATCCGGTCATTAGGGTTACACCCTTTGCTCCGGATAGCTACACCCATACAAGATATATAGTTAAGCTCACATACCATAACAGATATTAAGATCATAGGAATAGATCTTGTGCTCCCTTTACAGAACTTTCCCGTAGCAAGATGTTTGTCTAGTTTGTATCAATTTGTGGGAAACAGGAGTGTTTCGAAACACACATTCTGTATATGTCTTATGGTCAGTCGTTTATGATTTTTCTGGAAAAACATGCTCCGGAAGGCCCTTTTTGTTTGGCAGTCTCTGCGTAAAAGCGGACATTTGCATTGTTGATCAACAAAACGAGAGTAAAAAAATGAAATTTAAATCTTAAAAAAAGAAACGTAGTATGAGTGTAATTTTTAAAACAGTAAAGCGCCCGTCAGATCCGCGCGTTGAGAATTCTCCCAAAAGGTATTATCCGCAACTTATCACACTGGGAAGGTCGGTTGACTTAAAGTTTATTGCACAAAAGATTCAGGACCGTTCGTCACTTTCGGTAGGTGATATTAAGAGTACGATTCAGAATTTTGTAGAGAAACTGAAAGAGCAGTTGCTGGAAGGCAAAGCGGTAAATATCGAGGGATTGGGTGTATTTATGTTGGCTGCCAAATCGAAAGGCTCCGAAAAACAAGAGGACATCACTGCTAAAAGCGTGGATAGTGTGCGTATCTATTTTCAGGCTAATAAAGAACTGAAAATTACTAAAACAGCTACCCGTGCAGGTGAGAAGCTGGACCTGATCAGTCTGGATGATTATCTGAAAGGGACGGCCGATGGAGGAAACGGAGACATCGTGGATGACCCCACAGCCTAAATCTATCGATAGGCTGGCTGTGGCGCCGCAGCCAACGGACGGATAAAGGGCATGAGTGTATGGCTTCCGGTTGGTTCCCCAATAAACGGGAACGACCGGAAGCCTTTTTTGCTTCGCTTAGACTTTTTTGTGTGCAAACATGGAAAAGAACGCTTGTCAGATGGACGGGAATGATTATCTTTGCAACTTCGAATAAAACTACGGAATAAAATGATTAAAAAGATAGTAAAAGGCCTTTGGGTTTTCTTTGCACTGATGGTGCTGGCAGGAATTGCAGTGTTTGCCTCTATCGCTTACGGATGGATTGGATATATGCCTCCTGTAGAAGAACTGGAAAACCCGAATTACAAATTTGCCACCGAAATTCTTTCGGAGGATGGCAAGGTTTTGGGTACGTGGTCGCTTAGTAAGGAAAATCGTGTATACACCTCTTATAATGAACTTTCACCCAACATTGTCAATGCATTGATCGCCACGGAGGACGTTCGCTTTACCGAACATTCGGGTATCGATGCCAAAGCGCTGATACGTGCTGTGGTAAAGCGTGGATTGCTGATGCAGAAAAATGCAGGTGGAGGCAGTACACTTTCACAACAGCTCGCCAAGCAATTGTTTACGGACGAAGTTGCCAGAAATACGCTGCAGCGCCTGTTTCAGAAGCCGATAGAGTGGGTGATTGCCGTAAAACTGGAACGTTATTATACAAAGGAAGAAATTTTGAGTATGTATCTCAATAAATTTGACTTCCTGAATAATGCAGTAGGAATTAAAACGGCTTCATATACCTATTTCGGATGCGAACCCAAAGATCTGAAAATAGAACAGGCTGCTACGCTGATCGGTATGTGTAAAAATCCTTCGCTTTACAATCCGGTGCGCTTCAACGAGCGTTCGCGCGGACGACGGAATACAGTGCTAGATCAAATGAGAAAGGCCGGATATATCACAGCGGAAGAGTGTGATTCGTTGCAGAATCTGCCGTTGGAATTGGTATATCACCGGGTGGATCACAAAGAAGGATTGGCAACTTATTTCCGCGAATATCTACGTGGTGTGATGACTGCTTCTAAACCGGTCCGCAGCAATTATCGTGGCTGGCAAATGCAGAAGTTTTATGAAGATTCGATCGACTGGGAAATGAATCCATTGTATGGTTGGTGTGAGAAGAATAAGAAAAAGGACGGTTCAAACTATAACATTTATACGGATGGACTGAAAATTTATACAACTATCAACTCACACATGCAGCGCTATGCCGAGGAAGCAGTGGAAGAACATATTGGGGAGCATTTGCAACCTCTGTTCTTTAAAGAGAAGAAAGGACGCAAAAAGGCACCATACAGTAATCAGCTGACTCAAGAGGAAATTGACCGCATCCTGGACAGGGCTGTGAAACAGACTAGCCGTTATCAGAATATGAAAGCCGCCGGAGCTTCGGAATCGGAGATTAAGAAGGCATTCAATAAGCCGGAATCTATGTCGGTGTTCACTTGGCATGGTGAAAAAGATACCATTATGACTCCAATGGATTCCATTCGTTATTATAAACACTTCCTACGTGTCGGATTTATGTCGATGGACCCCATAAACGGACAAGTAAAGGCATATGTAGGTGGCCCGAACTATACTTATTTCCAATATGACATGGCAATGGTAGGGCGTCGTCAAGTGGGATCTACCATCAAACCCTATCTGTATGCATTGGCTATGGAAAACGGATTCTCGCCTTGTGACGAGACACGTAATGTAGAAATCACTCTTATTGATGAAAATGGAAAACCCTGGTCGCCAAATAACACTTCAAAAGGACATTATGGTGAAATGGTGACTTTGAAATGGGGACTTGCAAACTCAAATAACTGGATTTCGGCATACTTGATGAGTAAACTGAATCCGTATGCTTTGGCACGTTTGATTCACTCTTTCGGCGTACGCAATAAAGAAATTCAACCTACAGTCTCTCTCTGCCTCGGTCCGTGTGAGATTTCGGTGGGAGAGATGGTAAGTGCATATACGGCATTTGCCAATAAGGGAATCCGGGTGGCTCCATTGTTTGTGACTAAAATAGAGGATAGCGAAGGCAATGTATTGGCCACCTTCTCGCCACAGATGGAAGAGGTGATCAGTGCATCGAGTGCTTATAAGATGTTGGTAATGTTGCGTGCCGTAATCAATGAAGGCACTGGAGGACGTGTCCGCAGGTATGGAATAACTGCCGATATGGGTGGTAAGACCGGAACGACTAACCGCAACTCGGACGGATGGTTCATGGGATTCACCCCTTCACTGGTATCCGGATGCTGGGTAGGCGGTGAAGAACGTGATATCCATTTCGACTTGATGAGAGACGGGCAGGGGGCTGCGCTGGCATTGCCTGTCTGGACAAAATACATGCATAAGGTATATGCCGACCAGGCATTGGGATATGATCCGAAAGAGACTTTTAAATTGCCTGACGGATTTGACCCGTGCAAAGACTTCAGTATTTCGGGAGACAGCATCATAGATGAACCGGAATCAGGGTTGGACGATTTGTTTAATTAATGTAATGTGAGCGATGCACTCCTGTCTGATTTGTATAGGAAGCAATTATAACCGGAAGGAGAATCTCCTTCTGGCTCGCAGGAGACTGACGGCTCTGTTCCCCTCTATCCGTTTTACGGGTGAGCAGGAGACAAGGCCGTTATTCTTTCGTAACCCGGCACTATTCTCCAACCAAATGGCCCGTTTCTATACCGATGCAGATGCTGAACGGGTAGTGAAGGAGTTGAAAACAATCGAAAGAGAGGCCGGCAGGGAGCAGGGAGATAAAAAGAAAGAAAAGGTATGCCTGGATATTGATCTGCTTGTTTTTGATGACCGGATCTTGAGGCCGGAAGATCTGCAAAGAGAATATGTTCGCAAAGGACTTGAAGAATTGAAATAGCCCTCTCGGGCTCACAACTAAATATAAGAATATATGAGTTTTTTACAGAAAAATAGTTTATTATGAACCGGACACTTCAACCCGAAATTCAGGAACTGGTCCAATTTAATATTCTTCCTCCGGTGCGTACTGTCATGCCGAATGGAGTGCCATTGACAATTATCAACGCAGGTGAACAGGATGTGGTACGTGTCGATATTTTGTTTGGAGGCGGACGATGGCAACAATCACAAAAACTGCAGGCATTATTTGCCAATCGCATGTTACGTGAAGGATCCCGAAAATATACAGCGGCAGAGATAGCCGAAAAGTTGGATTATTATGGAGCATGGCTTGAATTGTCCAGTTCGGCGGAATATGCATATATCACACTGTATTCGTTAAATAAGTATTTTGCCGAAACGCTCGATGTACTCGAATCGATCATAAAAGAACCTCTCTTCCCGGAAAAAGAACTGGGTACGGTAATAGATGCCAATATTCAGCAATATCAGGTAAATGCATCAAAAGTAGATTTTCTGGCACATAGAAGTTTATTGAGAGCACTTTACGGAGAGGAGCATCCGTGTGGACGCTATGTGGAAGAAACGGACTATCATCATATCACTCCGGCTTTATTACGCGAGTTTTATGATACATATTATCATTCGGGAAATTGCTATGTTTACCTTTCCGGTAAAGTGACGGACGAGATTACCCACCGTATAGAAGCCGCTTTCGGTACGACACATTTTGGAAATCATCAGCAAGTGGCGGTCAAGAAAGATTTTACATTTGTTAGCATACCCGAGAAACGCCTTTTCATAGAGAGAGAAGATGCGATGCAGAGTGCAGTAAAGCTGGGTACAACTACTATTATGAGGACACATCCGGACTATCTGAAACTCCGGGTACTGATCACTCTGTTCGGAGGATATTTTGGAAGCAGACTGATGTCTAATATCCGGGAAGAGAAAGGGTACACGTATGGGATTTCGGCCGGAATCATGTTTTATCCGGGCAGCGGTTTGCTGGGTATCAGTACAGAAACAGCTAATGAATATGTAGAACCTCTGATACAGGAAGTCTACAAAGAGATTGATAAGTTGCAGAATGACAAAGTAACTCCGGAAGAACTGGCCATGGTGCGCAACTATATGCTTGGAGAAATGTGCCGTAATTATGAGTCGCCTTTCTCACTGGCAGATGCCTGGATGTTTATTCTGACATCAGGTCTGGACGATGATTATTTTGCCCGTTCGCTACAAGCTGTGAAAGAGGTTACCCCGGAAGAAATACGGGAGTTGGCAGGCCGCTATTTGTGTAAAGAGAGTTTAAAAGAGGTCATTGCAGGTAAAAAGTTAGCATAAAAATCTGTCAAAAGAAAGTAGCTTTAGTGTATAAATTGTATATTTGCCAAATGAAAACAACAAGATACATCTATACAGCACTCATTTTAGCGGCTCTTTCGCAAGGGAATGCTGTCGCACAAAATAAAGGTGGATTTTTCAGCAAAGTGCGGGACACCTTCTCAACAGAAATCAAGATAGGAAATTACACGTTTAAAGATGGTTCCGTATATACCGGAGAAATGAAAGGGCGTAAGCCAAATGGTAAAGGAAAAACCGTTTTTAAGAATGGCGACGTTTACGAAGGGGAATACGTGAAAGGTAAAAGAGAAGGATTCGGAGTTTACACCTTTCCGGATGGCGAACGATATGAAGGACAATGGTATCAAGACCAGCAGCATGGTAACGGAATCTACTATTTTATGAATAATAACCGTTACGACGGTATGTGGTTTCAAGATTATCAGCATGGTCCGGGTACGATGTATTACCACAATGGAGATATCTATGTGGGGGATTGGGTGAACGATAAACGTGAAGGTAAAGGTACCTATACTTGGAGAGACGGTTCCAAATACGTCGGTGACTGGAAAAATGATAAGAAAGATGGCAAAGGCGTATTGGTATGGAACGATGGGTGTAAATATGATGGCGACTGGAAGAATGACGTTCGTGAGGGCAAAGGGACCTTTGAATATACCAACGGTGAAAAATACGTAGGAGACTGGAAAGATGATCTACAACACGGAAAAGGTATTTTCTTTTTAGGGGGTGACCGCTATGAAGGTTCATATCTACAAGGAGAACGAACCGGTCCGGGTATCTATTATCATGCCAATGGAGATAAATATGTAGGAAACTTTAAAGACGGTATGCAGGACGGTGAAGGTACATTTACCTGGGCTAACGGTGCTGTATATGAAGGTGAATGGAAAGATAATAAACGTAACGGACACGGGATTTACAAATGGAGTAATGGAGACGTGTACGAAGGAGAATGGAAGAATAACCAGCCAAACGGCAAAGGCACTCTTACTTTGACGAACGGAACCAAATATAAAGGTGGTTTTGTAAATGGAATGCAGGAAGGTAATGGTGTGGAGGAAGATAAAAACGGGAATCGCTATGAGGGCTTTTTCAAACAAGGTAAAAAGAATGGCCCGTTTGTAGAAACAGATAAAAACGGAAAAGTGATTCGTAAAGGCACCTATAAATTCGGACGGCTGGAATAATTAAAATAAAAATTAATAAATAAAAAAAACGTAGAACTGGAAAGTTCTACGTTTTTTTATTGTTCTTGTTCTTCTATCTTTTAGATAATGTATTGTGAGCTGATGGATTCATTGTTCATCACACGTTTGATTGTTTCGGCAAACATATCGGCAATGCTCAACTGTTTTACTTTGACACATTTCTTAGAGTAAGGAATACTGTCGGTGAATACCATCTCGGTCAGTCCTGATTCCTGAACACGGAATGAAGCCGGATCGGACATTACACAGTGACTGGCAATGGCACGTACAGAGTTGGCACCGGCTTCGAGCATGATGTTGGCAGCTTTGGTAATGGTTCCGGCTGTATCGACAATGTCGTCTATCAATACTACATTCTTACCTTTTACATCACCAATGATCTGCATAGAAGCGACTTCATTTGCTTTTTCACGTGATTTGTTACAGAGTACCAGAGGTACACCCAAATATTTGGAGAATGTACTTGCTCTCTTTGAACCACCAACGTCAGGAGTTGCAATCACGAGTTCATCCAGCTTCAATGACTGAATATAGGGGAGGAACACAGCCGAAGCATATAAGTGATCCACCGGAATATTGAAGAAGCCCTGAATCTGGTCTGCGTGCAAATCCATTGTGATCAGACGGTCGATGCCTGCTACTGAAAGCAGGTCTGCTACCAGCTTGGCGCCGATAGAAACACGTGGTTTATCTTTTCTGTCCTGACGTGCCCATCCGAAGTAAGGGATAACTGCAACAACGCTCTTTGCAGAAGCTCTCTTAGCTGCATCAATCATCAGAAGGAGTTCCATCAGATTGTCGGAATTAGGGAAAGTGGACTGAACCAGGAATACATGTGCGCCACGAATTGACTCTTCGTAAGAAACGGCAAACTCACCATCAGCAAAGTGGGTGATGTTCATGTTTCCCAGAGGACAATTGAGGCTTGCGCAGATTTTTTCTGCCAGGTATCTCGAATTAGTTCCCGAGAATACCATAAAGGGTGCTTTTTCGCTCATTGTGTGTAATAGTTGTTACCTATTGGTTATAATTTGCGCGCAAAGGTATGAATTATCTAGGCATTTTAAAAGACTTATTGTAGAAAAAATTGTAGTTTTGCTACCTAAACACTAATTGTATCTGAAAGAAATGAATCCGCGTTTGCTTATACCACTCTTCTGTATGTTGTTGTTGACGACATTTTTCTCTTGTGTCGATACAGCTCCGACTAAGGAGGTACAGCACATTGATTCGCTAAATTCACGGGCTTATATGTACCGGTATAGAGATCTGGATTCTTCCTGCAAGGCTGCATCGCAAGCGTACAAAGAAGTTAGCATGTACAGTCAGGGGAAAGCGGAAGCATCCAATAATCTTGCTTTTTGCGCTTTTATGCGGATGGATTTTGATACAGCTGAACGCCTGCATAAAGGGGTATATGACCTGACGAAAAATGAATTGGAACTTTTGATTGCCGACATCGGATTGATGAAAATTTATCAGCGGACGGCCATGAACAAGGAGTTTTATGACTACCGGAACAGTGCAATCAGGAGGATGAAGCGGATTGATGAAGAAAATAATCTGTTTGTCGACCGTCACGAGAGTGCCCGATTGGATTATGCCTTTACAGAGTTTTTTATCGTTTCGGCAGTTTATTACTATTATCTGCAACAACGTACCGAGGCTATGGCTTCGCTGAATGAAATACAATTAAATGAAGACTTGGCGACTGATACAAATCAAATTCTTTATTTCCATTATATAAAAGGTTCGGCCGGACTGTGTGAGGGTAAAACACCGGATGAACGAAAACTTGAAGAATTCGATGAGTTATATACAACCTGGAAAATGGCGTCGGAGCAAGGATATTTGTATTTTGAAGGAAATGGTTTGCAAGGACTCACCAATTTAATGGCATCTCAGGAGAGTTATGAACTATTTCTGAACAGGCGTTCACACGCTCTGACAAGGTTCGGCATACCAGTGGATTCATTGTTACCGTTGCGTTTGGGGCAGATGGCACTGGAACGTTTTCGCAAATATAACGATCTTTATCAGATAGCGGGTGCGTATGTGTCGATCGGTAAATATTTGAATGCCCACGGACGATATACAGAAGCATTGGATACATTGGCAAAAGCTTTGGACTGTGTGAACCAACATCATATGTCATACTATCATTCTGTGGCGGATACGCTCGACAAGTTACAGGTGTTTGTTCCTAATAAAGATGTGGCATATACAGAAGTAACCTGGCTTGGAAAAGAAAAGGTGAAAACCGTGCCGGAATGGATTTCCAGAATACGAGAACAGTTGAGTGTATCGTATGCTTGCCTGGGAATGAAACCGGCGTCGGATTATAACAGAAATGTTTATTTGGATATTTTGCGGTATACCCGTCAGGATAAAGAATTGGAAAGCCGCTATCTTTCATTAGAACAAGAGTCCAGACAATTGAACGTGGTATTGTTTTTCGTGATTATAGGACTTATACTGGTGACTGCCATGTTTTGGCTATTCAATAAGAGATCAAAAGTACGGAACCGGATACATATTGCACGTCTACGGCAAACTTTGGATGTTTGCCAGAAAATCACAGCTTCCATACCGGTGGATGTAACAGATGAAAGTGAAATCGTATACGCTATCTCGGAATCTATTCAACCGGATATGGAGCAATTATTCGGTGCTACAGAAATCCGTATCGGGATAAGAAATGAAGAAACGGGAGACATCGAATTTAATGAAGAATATGAGAGCGAACAGACTGATGAACCCAAGTCGATCGGAGAGGTTGGTATCGGGTCAGTATTTAATCTGTATGTACCTGATAAAACGGAACCGATCGGGATTCTGAAACTATTTACCCGTCATCGCCTGAATAAGGATGAGCAGGCATTGGTGAAAGTTATCACTCCCTATATTGCCTGGGCATTGGACAATGGAATGACATTTATTTCATTGGGGGATGAACGGAATAAGTTGGAAAAACAAAGGTACGTCTACGAACAGCATATTGCCGGGAACAAACGGCAGAACCTGATAAAAAAATCATGTCTGGCCATTGTGGATGGAATCAATCCGTATATAGACCGAATTATCAATGAAGTTCATAAATTGACGGAAAAGGGCTTTATAAACAACGATCGGATAAAGAAAGAAAAGTATCAATACATCGACGAGTTGGTAACTACAATCAATGAATATAATGATATATTGGCTTTGTGGATTAAGATGAAACAAGGTTCGCTTAGTCTGAATATAGAGAATTTTGAATTAAACGAACTCTTTGAATTGATAAGTAAAGGACGTAAAGCCTTTGAAATGAAGAAACAAAGGCTTGAAATAGAACCTACAAAGGCATTGGTGAAGGCTGATAAAGCGTTGACTTTGTTTATGATTAATACATTAGCCGAGAATGCCCGAAAATATACTCCGGAAGGGGGTATAGTGAAGATATATGCTAAGAAGACTGATGAATATGTTGAGATTTCTGTAGAGGATAACGGACGCGGACTTTCGACTGAAGATATAACGAAGATTATCGGTGAGAAGGTTTATGATTCCCAATCGATAGGGATGAAAGACAATCCGGATAAAGAAGAATTGAAACGGAGTAAGGGCAGTGGCTTCGGATTGATGAACTGCAAGGGAATCATTGAAAAATATAAAAAGACCAATGATTTGTTCCGAATATGTACATTTAACATAGAAAGTACACCGGGCAAAGGCAGCCGTTTTTACTTCCGACTACCTCTCGGAGTCCGTAAAATAATCGGGATTTGTTTATGTCTGGTCGGATTGTTCGGCTTCTTCTCCTGTCAAGGCGAACCGATGCCTGAAAAACTGAAAGATATTCCGGTAGATTCCGTAACCTTAGCAGCTGAAGCTGAATATGAACGTCTGTTGGACGAAGCATCCAGATTTGCTGATACAGTTTATTATTGCAATGTTATAGAAAACTTTGAACTTGCGTTGCAGTATGCCGATTCAGCATTAAACCGGCTCAATGCACATTATAAAAAATATGCCCGTCATCCCCAACGATTTATGAAATTGGTGGGAAGTGGGATTCCGGCCGAACTGGAATGGTGGGTAGAACCTTATAATACGGATTTTCATGTGATACTTGATGTACGTAATGAAGCATCTGTCGCTTTTTTGGGACTTAAAAAGTTGGATGCTTATACTTATAATAATGTTGCCTATACGGCATTGTATAAATTGACAGGGGAAGATCAGTCATTAGAAGGCTATTGCCGGCAATTGGAACGCTCAACAACCAATAAAACGGTAGGAATTATCTTATGTATCCTCTTATTGGTGGCATCTCTCTGTGGCTACTATCTTTTGTATGTTCGTAAAAGGCTCTTGAACCGATTAAATCTGGAACAGGTCTTGGAAATCAATAAAAAGGTATTCGCTTCTTCATTAGTGCGCACACAGGAGTCGGCGGAAGCTTTACAACGCGAAGAAGATACATTGAAAGAGATACCACAACGAATCGTAAACGAATCATTCGACTCGATGAATGAGCTGTTGACTATAGAATGTTTGGGGATTGCTGTTTATAATGAAATGGGACATCGGCTTGAATTTGCTTCCACTCCCCGTATGGATACACCTCCGGAAATCATACAGCAGTGTTTTGATAATCAGACTTATCTTTCGGACGGAGATATGCAAGCATTACCTTTGCTGGTTGATGCAGGAGGGAAACATCAGTGTGTCGGTGTATTATATCTGGAAAGACAGGAGGACAGTATGCAAGAAGCGGATCGTTTGTTGTTTCAGTTAATCTCCAGATATGTAGGCATTGTGGTGTTCAATGCGGTTGTCAGACTTGCCACAAAATACCGTGACATCGAAGCGGCACACGAGGAGACCAGGAGAGCTTCGTGGGAAGACAGTATGTTGCATGTACAGAATATGGTGTTGGACAACTGTCTCTCGACCATCAAGCATGAAACAATTTATTATCCAAACAAAATCAAACAGATCATCGGCAGGCTGAATACCCACTCCCTATCAGGAGAAGAGGAAAAGGAGTGTGTGGAGACTATCAGTGAATTGATAGAATATTATAAAGGAATCTTCAGGATATTGAGTTCTTGTGCTTCCCGACAACTGGAAGAAGTAACGTTCCGAAGGGCTACAATACCGGTTACGGATATAATGGCATATGCCGGCAAATACTTCAAAAGAATAAGTAGAGGGGTTGACTATAAGATAACATTGACTATAGAGCCCCTTGAAGCCAAAGTCATTGGAGATATCAATCAGTTGCGTTTTCTTATAGAGAACCTCATTGATGAAGCCCTTTCTTTCCATCAGGATGGAGAATTGGTTTTAAAAGCCATTATGGATGGAGAATATGTTCGTTTTTTGTTCACAGACAGAAGACGTGAGAAGCAAGTAGAGGAACTGAATCAATTATTTTATCCGAATCTGGCACGTATGACTTCAGGAGAGAAAGGTGAACTACGAGGAACTGAATATCTGATCTGCAAACAAATTATTCGTGACCATGATGAATTTGCCGGAAGGCGTGGTTGTCGCATTAATGCAGAGCCGGCACAGGGAGGAGGATTTACGGTCTATTTTACAGTACCCAAAAGATAAAAAACTAAATATACATAGATAAAATAGTATGGAAGATAAGAAATTTAAAGTAATTATTGTAGAAGATGTAAAACTGGAACTGAAAGGAACAGAAGAAATATTTCGCCATGAAATACCCAATGCTGAGGTAATAGGTACGGCAATGACTGAAAATGAATTCTGGCCTTTGATGGAAACACAATTACCTGATATGGTGTTACTGGATTTGGGATTGGGAGGCTCTACAACAATCGGTGTCGATATATGCCGGAATATCTTTAAACGTTATCCGGGAGTGAGAGTTTTGATATTCACCGGAGAAATTTTAAATGAGAAGCTATGGGTAGATGTGCTGAATGCCGGAGCAGACGGAATTATCTTGAAAACAGGTGAATTACTTACCAAGACGGATGTACAGGCCGTAATGGATGGGAAGAAGTTGGTATTCAATTATCCGATTCTGGAGAAAATAGTGGAGCGGTTTAAAAAATCAGTGGCTAACGACGCTAAGCGTCAAGAGGCTGTCATCAGTTATGATATTGATGAATATGATGAACGTTTCCTCCGCCATCTGGCGTTGGGGTATACCAAAGAAATGATAGCTAACCTAAAGGGTATGCCTTTCGGAGTGAAATCGTTAGAGAAGCGGCAGAATGATCTGATCGGAAGGTTGTTTCCACAGGGTGAACGGGTAGGAGTAAATGCAACCAGACTGGTGGTCCGTGCATTAGAACTTCGTATAATTGATTTGGACAATCTGGAAGCAGATGAAGAGTAAATGGCGTATGCCACATCCGGCAACGATGTTCTTCCTGTTTACGCTGGCAGTCATCTTTCTATCCTGGATATTCGATATTTATGGATTAAGGGTGCAACTACCACAGACAGGAGCAGAGATTCGTGTACAAAGTCTGCTGAGTCCGGAGGGTATTCGCTGGATGTTGCGAAATGCAATTACTAATTTCACAGGATTTGCACCGTTGGGAATGGTGCTGATAGCAATGTTTGGTATCGGGGTAGCTCAACATTCCGGCTTTATTGATGCTTGTGTCCGGCAAGGGGTGAAAAATCGAAAAAATACCAGGAGGATCATCCTGTGGGTGATTATTCTTGGATTGCTATCGAATATAGTAGGAGATGCAGGTTATATAATATTGCTTCCGATAGCAGCCACTTTGTTTTATTCGGTAGGATTAAATCCGGTAGCGGGAATTATTACCGCATATGTTTCGGTTTCCTGTGGCTACAGTGCCAATGTAGTGCTGAGCACCATGGACCCATTAATTGCCCGTACGACACAGGAAGCAGCCATTGATTCCGGAGTATATCAGGGAAATACGGGACCATTGTGCAATTATTATTTTATGTCTGTCTCTACATTCGTCATCGGAGCCATAATTTATAGGATAACCTGCAAACGACTGATTCCTTCTCTGGGACAATATGAGGGGAAACAGATATTTGAAGGCTATAAACAATTGTCACGCAAAGAACGCCGGGCCATGACAATGGCAATCGTTGTGGGAATACTTTATGCTGCAATCATTTTATGGGCCACTTTTTCTTCCTGGGGTATCTTGCGTGGAGTAAATGGAGGGCTGATACGTTCACCATTCATTATGGGGATTTTGTTCTTATTGTCGCTGGGAGCTGCTATTATGGGGATGGTCTATGGGTTTAGTTCCGGACGTTACCGTTCGGATAACGATGTGATAGAAGGATTGGCACAACCCATGAAATTATTGGGTGGCTATCTCGTTATTGCCTTTTTTGCAGCCCAGATGTTTGCTTGCCTGGAATATTCACATTTAGATAAATGTGTGGCTATCATAGGTGCCAATTTACTGTCTTCTGTGCAGGCAGGTCCTTTATGGACTTTGATTTTATTTATATTGTTCACCGCAACCATTAATCTGATTATGGTTTCTGCTACTGCTAAGTGGGCATTTATGGCATTTATCTTCGTACCGGTATTTGCACGAATGGGGATTGAACCGGATATGACACAATGTGCTTTCCGGATAGGTGACAGCGCAACTAATGCTATCACTCCATTCATGTTCTATATGCCTTTAGTGTTGACCTACATGCAACAGTATGATAAGCAAGCCACTTATGGTTCACTCTTAAAATACACTTGGCGATATTCGGTATATATACTGATAGGCTGGACAATGTTACTTTTTATTTGGTACTTAACTGGCTTACCTTTAGGATTATAGAATATATATGTGAAAATGTAAGTAAAAAAAGACACAGATTTTTTTGGAGGTTTCAGAAAAAGCACTACCTTTGCACTCGCAATGAAGGATGGTTCCGTAGCTCAGCTGGATAGAGCAACGCCCTTCTAAGGCGTGGGTCAAGCGTTCGAATCGCTTCGGAATCACAAAAGAGACAGTCTATTGGCTGTCTTTTTTATTTTAACATGTTTGATTATCAGTATTTTGCGTTGATCTAAATCCCTTAAAAGACATAATTTACAGCTATTTCTTTTCTATCATCATTCCTGTTAGTTTTGATTTAAGATGCTACTTTTGTTTCAACATTGTTTCAACATAACTAAATTCATATATTGTGGCGGTAACATTCAGAATAGAGGTGTGTTAAAAGTATTACTTAGGCAATCATGCTGTTTACTGTCAAATTGTTACAGAGCAATTATGGCTTAGATAGAAAGCAGTTATAGAATCAGTATAAACAACATCTGTGTGATTATAATGATTGGGATTAATTTAATGATACATTTTCTTTATCCTAAAAACATAGGATACCATTCTGTATGGACGAGATGGCACTAGTAAAGGAGAACTGCTCATTGACATAAAACTGTGCAATATGGTGAAAGAGTTTACACCTGACATGACAAACAGCATGCAAAAGATTGTTCGGAAATGTTTCCCTAGAACCCTGCAGATAGTGAATAAGATTCATGTATTCACACTGGCGTACGAAGCGATACGAGACCTACGCATGGCCTACCGATGGCAAATAATGAAAAATGAAACTGCTTTTTCAACGGCTGGTATTTATGATATTTGGGTAGATAAGGACTCAGGCAAGCAGCATGCTACGTTTTCCATCATAACAATTGTTACGGATCCACTGACAGATTATATACATAACACTAAATATCGGATGCCGGTTATTTTTGTTATCCAAAGATGAAAAACAATCGTTAAATATTGAATTATCTCGGGAAGAAATAGAATATTTCTTTAAACCTTATCCTGCAGATGAGACGGAGGCATACGAGATATGCAATGATTTTATAAAGAAAATATCAACAGATAAAAGTATTCTGTAACAAACATAGGGAGATGTCAGTGAACCATTAGAATACCGATCAATTGGCTTTTTCTTGCATTCTTTAACGTAAAAATAACTATCGTTACTGACTTTTCAAAAAAGTCAAAAGATGAAAAATATATTGTGTTTGCATCAGATTCGTGTTACATTTGAACGATAAACAATTAAAAACACAATAACCATGAAAAAAATTATTTTATTACTTGCTTTATGTTTTACTGCAAATAATTTCTTTGCGCAAACCACAGATCCGAATCAGTTGAAGAATGAAGGTAATGATGCTTTGAATGCAAAAAATTATGCCGTTGCTTTTGAAAAATACAGCGAATATCTGAAACTGACTAATAATCAGGATTCTGTCACAGCCTATAATTGTGGTGTATGTGCAGATAACATAAAGAAATATAAAGAAGCCGCCGATTACTTTGATATTGCGATTAAAAAAAATTATAATCTTGCAAATGCATATATAGGTAAGTCTGCTGCCTATCGCGATATGAAAAATAATCAAGAGTATATTGCTACATTGACGGAGGGTATCAAAGCTGTTCCGGGCAATGCTACTCTTGAAAAATTATATGCTATTTATTATTTGAAAGAAGGACAGAAATTCCAACAAGCCGGCAATATCGAGAAAGCAGAAGAGAACTATAAACATGCCACTGATGTGACTAGTAAGAAGTGGAAGACTGACGCTTTATATAGCCTTGGAGTATTGTTCTACAATAATGGAGCCGATGTTCTACGGAAAGCAACTCCTTTAGCTAGTTCGAACAAAGAAAAATATGCTTCTGAAAAAGCAAAGGCGGATGCGGCTTTCAAGAAAGCTGTTGACTATTTGGGAGAGGCAGTTACTTTATCACCCAATAGAACTGAAATCAAACAGATGCAAGATCAGGTAAAAGCGATGATTAAGTAAGAAGAATATTCAGATGATAAAGAAAATAGGGTTGCTCAAATCAGCAACCCTATTTTTTTGTATGCATCTGTTTTTATTGTAAGTTTGCCACCCGAATAAATAGTAAAACAAAGAATAATGCAATTCTATAGTAGAAATGAAGCTATTAACCGTATAAACAAACTGGCTGGAGCAGGAAAAGCATTTCTGTTTATTATAGATTATAAACAAGAATGTTCTTTTATAGAGAAAGTGGATGATATTGATTCATCGGAGCTACTCTACAATCTGAACGGTTTTACAAACTGCACGTCTGTTGTTGCACCTTTAAGATACCCAATAATATGGCAGCCCCAACCTATTTCTTTAAGCCAATATAAAAGATCGTTTGATATTATACGGAAAAATATCTTGAGTGGAAATAGCTTCTTAACGAATCTCACTTGCATGACCCCCGTCAACACTAATCTAGGGTTAAAAGATATATTTTATCATTCTCGGGCCTTATACAAACTTTGGTTGAAAGAGACTTTTGTCGTTTTTTCTCCAGAAATATTTATTCGTATAGAAAATGGAAGAATCAGTTCTTATCCAATGAAAGGAACAATAGATGCAACTTTACCTTCTGCCACAAGATTACTGATGGAGGATGAAAAAGAAGCAGCAGAGCATGCCACAATCGTTGATCTGATACGAAATGATTTAAGTATAGTGGCAGATAATGTATCTGTAACCCGCTATCGATATGTAGATACACTCTATACCAATCATGGTCCCATATTGCAGACCAGCTCTGAAATAAGTGGAGTTTTACCGAAAAACTATGTTGATCATCTGGGAGAAATTCTTTTCAGACTTCTTCCAGCCGGTTCTATTACAGGAGCTCCTAAGTACAAGACAATGGAAATAATAGAGCAAGCAGAAGAATATGAGAGAGGATTCTATACAGGCATCACCGGATACTTTGACGGGAGAAAACTGGATAGTGCCGTTATGATCCGCTTTATTGAAGAGCAGAATGGGCAAATATTTTTTAAAAGTGGGGGAGGAATCACCTGCAAAAGTGATTTGGAAAATGAATATAACGAAATGAAGCAGAAAGTTTATGTGCCAATTTATTGAAACGATACGTATAGAGAGAGGAGTAGTGTATAATTTGGATTATCACACAGAGCGAATGAACCAGACGCGTGCTGTTTTTTGGCCAGACGAACCGCCATTAAATCTATCAGAAAGCCTGCAACCAATAATGAATGTAGAAATGATAAAGTGTAGAGTAGTCTATAGTCGATGGATAGAAGAGATCCTATACACACCTTATCAAATACGCCCAGTACATTCTTTACAGATTGTTCATTCGGATAATATCGATTACACTTACAAAAGTACAGATCGGAGTGCAATAAATGAACTTTATATGCATAAACGGGAACAAGATGAAATATTAATTACTAGAAATGGCCTGTTGACAGATACATCTATAGCTAATATTGCTCTCTTTAACGGAAAAGAGTGGCACACTCCCAAACACCCTCTCCTTAGAGGTGTCCAAAGAGCGGCATTGATTGACAAACATCTAATCAGAGAAAAAGAAATAACCGTAGACCAATTGTTTAACTATTCCCAGATTTGTTTATTCAATGCAATGATTGATTTTGGTAAGATAAAGATTGATGTCAATAGAGAGCTAATACGGATATAACGATTATTAACAAGTTTATTTTCGATCTGTTTGAACAAAACCCATTTTAGGCATGTTATATAGATGTGTTTTTCATAGTATTAGATATAAGATTAATTAAAGAGATTGTACCAGCTTGTGATAAGTAAGTACGTCAGAAACAGAGGCGTCTGTTTTATTGATAAATGTGTTAAAGTGTCGGCTCTTTGCAGCCGACGCTTTTTTTATACCTGTTTTTCTTTCGTTTTATGGATAGTTACAAATAATTCTTATATATTTGTAGGATATAAACAGAAAAGAATGACACAATGAGTAATATACCTGTTATCTTTCGTTTTTTAAAGGACCTTACTGCGAACAACAATCGCGAGTGGTTTAATGAACATCGGGAAGAATATGAAATAGCCCGTTTAGAATTTGAAAATTTCCTTTCCACAGTAATTGCCCGTATTTCACTTTTTGATGAAAGTATTCGTGGTATTCAACCTAAAGAATGCACTTATCGCATTTACCGGGATACCCGCTTTTCTTCCGATAAAACTCCCTATAAGAATCATTTTGGGGGATATATTAACGCAAAAGGGAAAAAATCTTATCACAGTGGGTACTATATACATATACAACCTGAGGGTTGCATGCTGGCCGGAGGAAGTTTATGCTTGCCTTCTAATATTCTGAAAGCACTTCGCCAGTCTATCTATGATAACATTGATGAATATCGTTCGATAGTGGAAGATCCTGAATTTCAGCAATTCTTCCCCATTGTAGGTGAAGATTTCCTAAAAACAGCTCCCAAAGGATTCCCGAAAGATTTTAAATACATTGATTATTTGAAACCTAAAGAATTCACTTGTGCTTATTCCGTCCCGGACAGTTTCTTTTTGACTCCGGATATTCTGGACAAAATAGAAGAAGTGTTCCGGCAATTTAAACGTTTTGCTGACTTTACGAATTTCACTATCGATGATTTTGAGTAATAATCGGGCAGATATTTCTTGAGTGACTATAAAAAATTAATTCTGAAACACAATAATACATCCTTTTTATGGAAAAGACTCTTAATCTTATTAAAAATGATCCTTGGCTGGAACCTTACAAAGACGCTATCGTTGGACGTTTTGAACATGCCATGGATAAGAAGGCCGAATTGACCAATGGGGGAAAATCTACGTTATCGGACTTCGCTTCCGGATATCTTTATTTCGGTTTGCATCGCACTGATAAAGGATGGATATTCCGTGAGTGGGCACCGAATGCATCACATATTTATATGGTGGGTACATTCAGTAATTGGGAAGAAAAGCCTGCTTATAAACTAAAACGCCTGAAAAATGGTAGTTGGGAAATCAAATTACCGATCGACGCTATACAACATGGTGACTTATATAAATTACACGTCTACTGGGAAGGCGGACAGGGAGAACGAATCCCTGCTTGGGCCAATCGGGTAGTACAAGATGACAATACAAAAATATTCAGTGCTCAGGTATGGGCACCGGAAAAGCCATTTAAATTTAAAAAGAAAACTTTCAAGCCTAGTACAGATCCACTGCTAATCTATGAATGTCATATCGGTATGGCACAGCAGGAAGAAAAAGTCGGAACTTATAACGAGTTTCGTGAAAAAATTCTGCCACGTATTGCCAAAGAGGGATACAATTGTATTCAGATTATGGCTATACAGGAGCACCCATATTATGGTAGTTTTGGCTATCATGTATCGAGTTTTTTTGCTGCATCGTCTCGTTTTGGAACTCCAGAAGAACTTAAGCAGTTGATTGATACCGCACACGGATTGGGTATTGCTGTCATTATGGATATCGTTCACTCACATGCAGTGAAGAATGAAGTAGAAGGGTTAGGAAACTTTGCAGGTGATCCAAATCAATATTTCTATCCAGGCGGACGAAGAGAACATCCGGCATGGGATTCACTTTGTTTTGACTATGGTAAAAATGAAGTGATGCATTTTTTACTTTCCAATTGTAAATATTGGTTGGAAGAATATCATTTTGATGGCTTCCGTTTTGACGGGGTGACATCCATGCTTTATTATAGCCACGGATTGGGAGAAGCATTTTGCAATTACGGCGACTACTTTAATGGACATCAAGATGATAATGCCATCTGCTATCTGACATTGGCAAACGAATTGATTCATGAAGTAAATCCTAAGGCTATTACCATTGCAGAAGAGGTTTCGGGTATGCCAGGACTTGCCGCCAAGGTGAAAGATGGAGGATATGGATTTGATTATCGTATGGCTATGAATATCCCCGATTATTGGATCAAGACAATTAAAGAGAAGATAGATGAAGATTGGAAACCATCCAGCATGTTTTGGGAAGTAACTAACCGTCGGCAAGACGAAAAAACAATTTCGTACGCTGAAAGTCATGATCAGGCATTGGTAGGAGATAAAACGATTATTTTCCGCCTGATTGATGCAGATATGTATTGGCATATGCAGAAAGGTGATGAAAATTATATGGTTCATCGGGGCATTGCTCTCCACAAAATGATTCGTTTACTAACTGTAAGCACCATTAACGGTGGATATCTGAACTTTATGGGAAATGAATTCGGACATCCGGAATGGATCGATTTTCCGAGGGAAGGTAATGGATGGTCATGTAAGTATGCTCGCCGCCAATGGGATTTAGTCGATAATAAAAACTTGACTTATCATTATCTGGGTGATTTTGATGCAGATATGTTGAAAGTAATTAAGAGCGTAAAAAACATCCAGCAAACCCCTGTACAAGAAATATGGCACAACGATGGCGACCAAGTGTTAGCGTACCAACGTAAAGATCTTGTTTTTGTATTCAATTTTAATCCGAGTCAATCATTCACCGATTATGGCTTTTTAGTAATACCGGGAACATATGAGGTGGTACTGAATACAGATAACATAATTTATGGAGGAAATGGCTTGTCAGATGATAGTGTGAAGCATTTCACATTGCCCGATCCTTTGTATAAGAAAGAAAAGAAAGAATGGTTGAAACTCTATATTCCTGCACGTACAGCAATGGTATTGAGAAGAACCAAATAAGAAAAAGTAAGTAAATAAAGTAATAGCCCTTGCATCGATTATTCTGATTGCAAGGGCTATTTTATATTCAGAAGGTTAAAATTTAATCTTCAATATTTTACCCGTATAAGCTCCTAAAGCGATTTCTGTTGCCTTATATGGCAGTAAACTGATTTCTTCTACTTTATCTGTTAGTAAATCAACCGTTTTATAAGAATCAAATTGAGGAATTTGTAAAAAGTCAAAGGCATGAGAAGGCACATTAATCGCAACATTTACTGGCTGATTATCAAAGTTTACGACAATAAATAGCAATTCATTTTTGTATTTACGCATAAATGTATATTGCTTGTGCTCATTAAATCTCCATCCATTTTCATTAGCATACATCAAATCAAAGAATACGCCGTTTGATATTGCCTGTTCTTCATTGCACAACGTCAAAACTCTCTGATAAATTGCATATAAATGTTTTTGCTCTTCAGTTAGCATCTTCCCGTCAAACTTTCCTTCATTTCGCCAGCGCCGAATTGTATCTACACTCCAATAATCGAAAATAGTAGTACGTCCATCACGTCCGCTGAAACCTTCACTATCCATTCCCATTTCTCCGAACTCCTGACCAAAGTAGATCATCATGGGGTTAGTATTCATGCAAGCAGATACAATTAAGGCAGGAACACCTTTGCGTGGATCTCCGGCAAAAAAATCAGATGCAATACGTTGTTCGTCATGGTTTTCAAGGAAGTTAAGCATCCGCTTTTCAATACCCCCTAAAGACTGCCAACTACGAGTAATAGCAGTTGCAGAGTCATAACCACAAGCTACATTGCGCAATGTATCATACAGTCCTACTTTATCGTAGAGAAAATCAAATTTACCACGAAATAAATAATTCTTATATTCGTGCGGATTGTATACTTCAGCAATAAATATAATATTCGGATACTCCTGTTTCACTTGAGGGATAGCCCATTCCCAAAATTCTACCGGAACCATTTCGGCCATGTCACAACGGAAACCATCAATATTTTTAGAGGACCAAAAAAGGAGGATATCCAACATTTTAGTCCAAGTATCCGGAGTAGGGGAGAAATGGCAAGTTCCACCATTCTGATAATCCACACCATAATTTAACTTTACGGTTTCATACCAGTCATTAATATTAGGGTAAGCATCAAAACGGTTATTTCCGGTTGCTTTGGCAGGAAATTCATGATAGGGTTCCAAGGCATTTCCCGTCATATCAAACTGTCCATGCAATTCCGATTGCGGAATATAGTAGAAATTATTGTACGGACTAAAAGAGTAGTTAGGATCATCATTGGCTCCCAGCTGAGTGGTGCCGTCAGGTTGTGCATCCGAATTGTATTGACGCGCTACATGGTTCGGAACAAAATCAATTATTACTTTTAATCCTGCTCTGTGTGTACGGCTTACTAGATTTTCGAATTCTTTCATTCTTCCAGGGACATCAGTAGCCAGATCCGGATCTACATCATAATAATCTTTAATGGCGTATGGAGATCCCGCTTTACCTTTTACAATAGCCGGATGATCCGGGCGGATGTTGTATCTTCTATAATCAGTTTGGCTGGCATGTTCGATAATACCCGTGTACCAAATATGTGTTGCTCCCAGTTTTTTTATTTCTCCCAAAGCTTTGGCAGTAAAATCAGCCATTTTTCCACAACCGTTTTGTGAAATATCTCCATTGTAGATACAGTGATTATTATTATTACCAAACAAGCGTGTAAACACTTGATAAATAATCATTTTGTTTTCGTTCTTCATTTTATATATGCTATTTAAGATTGACAATTTTATTTTCTCGATAGCTTTGATAAGCCGCTTCGATTATTCGTATCACATTCAAAATATCTTGTGCATGTGTTTCCAATGGTTGTCCTAAACATAAATGTTCATAAATATTCTGATAAAAGCCACCATAATTTCCGGCTATGCCCGGATATTTTCGGCAGATTTCTTTTCCATTTATTTCTGTATGTAATAATCCCCATTCCTGCTCTGATTCTTCTCCCCAATTCGGACGTTCAGGTATTTCACCAGCTAATAGAGCAGCTTCCTGTTTATCGACTCCATATTTAACATACGAACCTAGTGTTCCATGTAAGGCAAAACGTGGTTCGGCTTCTCGCATCAGGTAACTTGCTTTCAAGGTGATTTTCACATTTGGTGCCAACGAAGGATGTAACAGATGAATTATAAAATAATCATCAACTTTTCCTCCTTCACGCAGGATACCCAAATCTGCAAAAACAGCTTCAGGCATCCCAAAAAGCTGAATAGCCTGATCAATCAGATGTGAACCCAAATTATAGGTTAATCCACCACCGGACTCTCCGGTCTCTTTCCAAGTATTAGGCTTTATAAAATTACGATAACGGGCAAATGTAGATTCATATTCTACCAAACGTCCTAATAAGGATTTGGCAAGAATATCACGTACCGTTAAGAAATCTGCATCCCATCTGCGATTCTGATATACACTTAGCATCAAACCTTTTTTCTTAGCCAAAGCTATTAATTCTTCACCCTGTTTGGTGGTAGAAGTAAACGGTTTCTCAACTACTACATTTTTCCCGGCTTCAAGAGCCATTCCGGCATACTCATAATGTGTATTGTCCGGAGTGTTAACGACTATAAGATCTATTTCAGGATCTTCTGTCAACTCCTTAAAACTACGTACTATTGATGCTTGCGGATATCGTTCTTTAGAGAGTTCCTTACTACGCTCTACTATTTTGTAAAGTTCAAAATGAGGATTCGTGCTGATAAATGGAGCGTGAAACACCTGTCCCGACATACCAAAAGCAGCCAATCCGGTTTTTATTATTTCCATATCTTTCCTTTCTCTTCAATTAGTTGGTCCAGAACCTCAGAAGCAGTGTTATAGCCTTGTTCAAAAATCTCTTCGGCCTTTTCAAGTTCAGTATTGCTATAACCCTCTAGATTGTAGGGTTCAATTAATAAATCGCAATTGTCTCGCTCTGGAAACGTATTGGCACGAAACATAAAATGATAAGAACGCATGGCAATGCTAACGATGTTCATTTTATATTTTTCTGCCATCAACGGACTGACATTCACTGCTACCACTTTTTCACATTCGTTTCGGATGGTAGATACAGGTAAATTCATCAGAAGTCCTCCGTCCACATAATGTGTGTTTCCTATTTTTACAGGTGTAAATAACACCGGCATACAGCATGAAGCAGCTACCCGTTCAGCTATATTCCCTTTATGAAAATGCATGCTGCGACCATGATCCAAATCAGTGGCAGTAATGATAAGAGGAAGTTTTAAATCCTCCAGCTTCTGAGCTTTAAGATTTGACTTCAAAAAGTCAATAAACTCTCCCAAAGCAAATAAGCCTACTTTAGGAATTACAAGTTTTGTCAAGTCCTGAAATTTATGTCCGGAAAAGTAGTCCAAAACCCTATAGGGTTCGTTGCCATCGGCATAAAATACTCCGGCCAAAGCCCCGGCACTGACTCCTGAGATAATATCCGGTTTAATATCATGTTCCAATAAAGCCTGAATAACTCCCAAATGGGCAAAGCCTTTAATAAAGCCTCCGCTCAAGGCATATCCGATGTTATAAGGTTTTCCGGTTAATACACTATTTTCCATTTTCATTTACTTGATTCATATATGTTCGCCACGAAATTAGTAAAATAAATGAAAGGGAGAATTGATATAAGGAAAAAACTGGTAGAAAATAGCATAAAATAAGGATAAAATAAGGAAAAGTGATTCCGGATTTTACAAAGTCCAAAATAAAAAACAAACTTCGTCTCTTTCCTGATTATTCTTGTTTTTCACTTCTCACTTTCTTCAGATCCGGTAAAAACCAGGTCACCAATCCTAACAACGGCATAAATGCACAAACATTATATACAGCATCAATCCCAAACTTATCGGCCATATTGCCAAGAACAGCAGATGCAATGCCTGCCACTCCAAATGCAAAACCGAAAAAAAGTCCGGAAATTAGTCCTAACTTGTTGGGAAGCAGCTCTTGTGCATATAACAGAATAGCTGGAAAAGCAGACGAAAGCATTAAGCCGACACAGAAACTAAGAATTATAGTCCATACGAGTCCGGCATGTGGCATCAATAAACTAAAAGGAGCTGTTCCCAGGATCGACCCCCAAATAACATATTTACGGCCTACCTTGTCTCCAATGGGGCCTCCCATCAATGTACCAATGGCAGTGGCTACCAGAAATACAAATAAAAAGAGTTGCGACTGCTGAATGCTTACATTAAACTTATGGATCAGATAAAATGTATAATAGCTGTTCAGACTTGCCATATAAATATATTTAGAGAATATAAGAATCATCAGTATCGTGATAGCAAATACAGTCTTTTGAGGAGGAAGCGGGCGCTCGATATATGCTTTTGCATGGATCGGACGTTTTTTAAGATGGTTCAGATAAGAACGGTACCAGCGGCAAATAGGAAACATTACACAAATAGCCGCCAAAGCAAGGATAGCAAATAGTGCAATATGATGCCTGTCATAAGGAGCCACTAATAATGCGACTAATAAAGGGCCTAACGATCCCCCCAGATTTCCACCTACCTGAAAAAGTGATTGTGCCAATCCCCGTTTCCCTCCCGAAGCCAAAAAGGTGATACGGGATGCTTCCGGATGGAGAACAGACGAACCTATTCCAATGATAAAGACAGAAGCAAGCAGCCAATTCAGATTGGATGCAAAAGCCAGATTCAGCATACCTATCAAAGTGAAACTCATTCCGATAGGAAGCGACCAAGCTATAGGACGTTTATCAAAAATAAGGCCGGTCAGTGGTTGAAATACAGAAGCAGACATCTGGTAAACTAGGGTTATCAATCCAATCTGAGCGAAACTTAACGAAAGATCTTCTTTAAAAAGAGGATATACAGCCGAAATGACAGATTGCAAAAGATCATTTAAACAGTGAGATACACTTAATGCAATTAATATAGGAAATGCAATTCTACGAACCGGCTGAGTCTGACTTTGTACCATATAATCTATACCTTATTTAAAACCGGCTGCAAAGGTATAAAAAAACGAAAGAAGTTAGCAGTATAGAAACAACTTTAAATAAGGAATACCCGAATCACTATTAACCGAAGAGGGAACTATTATTTTTTACGGCAATAAATATTGGTTTGCTGACTTTTTGTGTATCTTTGGTTCTCAAAATAATATGTTAACCCCAATAATGAAACAACAACCAACGTATGATGAACCAAGAATTATTAATGAGTCCCAACCGTTTGGTGACTTTTCTGCAAAAGCCTGCTGCTGAGTTTACAAAAGCAGACATCATTAACTATATCCAACAGAATGAAATCCGCATGGTCAATTTTATGTATCCTGCTGCGGACGGACGTCTAAAAACTCTGAATTTTGTGATAAACAATGCTTCCTATCTGGATGCCATCCTGACTTGTGGTGAACGGGTAGATGGGTCGAGTCTGTTTCCTTTCATAGAAGCCGGAAGTAGCGATCTGTATGTAATACCACGTTTTCGCACAGCATTCGTCGATCCGTTTGCAGAAATACCTACACTCGTGATGCTTTGCTCCTTCTTTAATAAAGATGGAGAACCTTTGGAAAGCTCTCCCGAATATACTCTGCATAAGGCTTGCAAAGCATTTACAGATGTAACAGGTATGGAATTTCAGACTATGGGAGAATTGGAATATTATGTAATTTCCGAGGATGACGGTCTATTTCCGGCTACCGATCAGCGTGGATATCACGAGTCGGGACCTTATGCAAAATTCAATGATTTCCGTACACAATGTATGTCTTATATAGCCCAAACAGGTGGACAAATAAAGTACGGACACTCGGAAGTAGGCAATTTTATGCTTGACGGCAAAGTTTATGAGCAAAACGAAATAGAATTTTTACCCGTCAATGCCGAAAATGCGGCCGATCAATTAATGATTGCCAAATGGGTTATCCGTAATTTAGCTTACCAATATGGATATGATATTACTTTTGCTCCCAAAATTACAGTAGGTAAAGCCGGGTCAGGGCTACACATTCATATGCGAATGATGAAAGACGGACAAAACCAGATGCTGAAAGATGGTGCTCTCTCGGATACCGCTCGTAAAGCCATTGCCGGTATGATGCAGCTTGCTCCTTCCATTACGGCTTTCGGCAATACCAATCCTACTTCATACTTCCGTCTTGTACCCCATCAGGAAGCACCTACCAATGTTTGTTGGGGTGACCGAAACCGTTCAGTATTGGTACGTGTTCCGTTAGGATGGTCCGCACAAACGGATATGTGTGCACTAGCCAATCCTTTGGAATCGGACAGTAACTATGATACTACTCAGAAACAGACCGTAGAGATGCGTTCACCGGATGGCTCAGCCGATCTTTATCAATTATTGGCAGGTCTTGCAGTAGCTTGTCGGCATGGGTTTGAGATAGAGAACGCTTTGGCTATTGCAGAACAAACGTACGTTAATGTAAATATCCATCAGAAAGAAAATGCAGACAAGTTGAAAGCTTTAGCCCAACTTCCCGATAGCTGTGCAGCATCTGCAGATTGTTTACAGAAACAGCGTACTGTATTTGAACAGTACAATGTATTCAGTCCTGCTATGATCGATGGTATTATCAGTCGATTACGAAGCTATAATGATGCCACTCTACGCAAAGATATACAGGACAAACCGGAAGAGATGCTGGCACTGGTGAGCAAATTCTTCCATTGTGGATAAATTAAAGAAACTCATTTTAATGCGGATTGAATGTTATATTTCAATCCGCATTATTTATATTCGCACTTCAAAATGAAATTATGTCATGGATGAAGAAGTGAAAGGTTTTAATAGATATATGTCAAAGGTTGACTTTCAACCTGTCACAGAATTTATATTTCAAAATGGACAGTTGACAGATTATAAAAAGGGAGAGTTTTTTAGCCGTCAAAATGAATCTTGCAAAATGGTAGGCTACGTGACGGAAGGCTCCTTTCGTTATTGCTGTACCGACAGCCGTGGAGGAAGTAAGATTGTCGGTTATACGTTTGATCACTCTTTTGTGGGAAATTATCCTGCTTTTCGTCTGGGAGACAATTCTAATGTCGATATACAAGCTATTTGTAATTGTTCGGTTTATGTAATCAATAACAGGCAATTGGAGGAGTTTTACAGTCGAAATGAAGCAAATCAAAAGTTAGGTAGGCAAATAGCAGAGATATTGCTTTGGGAAGTATATGAGCGGATGATCTCTTTATATAGTATGACTCCTGAAGAACGCTATACGGCAATCTTAAAGCGCTGTCCCGAATTGTTGAACTTGATCTCACTAAAAGAATTGGCATCCTATCTGATGATCTGTCCGGAAACACTGAGTCGTCTTCGAAGAAAATTAGTACAAAAGTAAAATCTTGATTTCAGTCAAGATCCATGTGTTCCGAACCCGATACCTTTGTGCAAACTTTAAAAGATATAAAAATGAAAAAAGTTATTATTATAGGAGCTACTTCCGGAATCGGTAAAGGATTAGCAGAGCGCTTTCTCCGGGAAGGAAATACAGTTGGTATTACGGGGCGTAGAGAAGATAAACTACAAGAGATCTGTTCTCAAAATAAAAATTGTTTTTATAGTGTTTCCGATGTTACCAAAGATACCGATACAGTCCGACAACTGAGCAATCTTGTGAACAGAGTGGGAGGTATGGATATACTTGTATTCTGTTCGGGAATAGGGGAGCTAAATCCTGAACTTGATTATCTTCTAGAGAAACCGACTCTTTTAACCAATGTAATAGGATTTACCAATGTAGTGGATTGGGCTTTTCACTTTTTTCAGAAGCAAGAATGGGGGCATTTGATTGTAATTTCATCTGTAGGCGGAATGCGCGGTGAAGGAATAGCCCCGGCATACAATGCCTCGAAAGCCTATCAAATCAACTATACCGAAGGATTAAGAAAAAAAACAGCCAAGCTACCTTATCCTATTTATATCACTGATGTACGTCCCGGATTTGTCGATACGGCAATGGCAAAAGGGGAGGGGTTGTTTTGGATTACTCCGTTGGATAAAGCTGTACAACAGATTTATCGCGCCATCCTTCGAAGAAGAAAAGTTGCGTATGTTTCGAAGAGATGGAAATACGTAGCATTACTTCTGAGAATGATACCCGCCTCGATTTATTGTAAAATGTGATGTGCATTATGTTGTTTCATCCCCATATATTCATATGAATGTTATAATAAGACAAATAATATTTTCATATGAATTCTGCCTAATGTCTTCTGCATCAAAAAAATTATCTTTGTAGGCATAACAATACACCTATAATAGAACAATATGAGTCCACGTAAATTAATGTTTTGGTTGTTTGCCTGTATCTTTTTAGTTTGTGCCCTGCGGGCCGGGTTATTGACAAGTGCTGATCAATATATCTATCATTTACGTAATATGCATGCTTCTACTTTTGCATATCGGTATGATGATTTTTTGCCATACCTTCCGATTGTTGCTATGTTCGTGCTAAAACTTACAGGAGTAAAGAGCCGTAGTAACTGGAAACGAATGCTCGTCTCTACTGCATTTTCTTATATATTAATGGGGACCATAGTGCTTACAATGAAATCACTGGCGGGGGTTCTTCGTCCCGACGGTTCCGATTTCCTTTCATTCCCTTCGGGGCATACAGCTACGGCTTTTACGGCTGCCACACTACTGTATAAAGAATATGGTTTCAAGACCCCCCTAGCGGGTATTGCTACCTTCTTGCCGGCAGTTGTCACCGGATTCACAAGGCAGTTGAATAATCGCCATTGGCTGAGCGACGTTTTGGCAGGTGCCATTATCGGTATCATGATGGTAGAGTTAGCCTATTTTCTTACCGATAGGCTCTTAATGAAAACCGGTGCACAGATTTGTTCCAAATCATAAAAACATAATGGGGCGTATTGTCAAGCAATACGCCCCATTATGTTTTTTAGACCCAGACAGTCAATCTTCTTGAGATAAAATCAGAAAGCATCATGACTGACGTATAACAGGTAGTTGTGTCTCTGAATAAAAATATTATTTTCTCTGGCTAACCAACCTACCGCAAGTGCAACGTCTTCGGCGCTGAGGTTAATTTTCCGACTAAGTTCCTGAATAGATATTTCTCCCCTCATTTCATTCAGGGTGCGCCATACTTTGCCGGCGTTTTCTCCAATTGTCTCTAATTCCATTTTATATCATTTGGTTATGTCCCTAATATACAAAAAAATATTTAACTACGAAGTTTTTAAAACGTATTTTTATCATGGTTTTACATTTTTTAGTTCAGGTACGAATTTGGGCTTTTATCCTACAGCCTTATCCCGAAAAGACTTAAAGAAAGGTCGAAGCAAACCAATGAAATGCAATAGTAAAATGAAGAAAATACTATCCGATTCATCAACCAGATGTCATTCAATCTGAAGTCGTGCCCCCTTCGTAGAAAATAGGTCTCAGACGATAATCTATGAAATATAAAATGATATTTAAAAGAAATAGCATTTCTAAAAGTCCGGATACGTTTTGGCTGAAATCTTTCCGGTATTAAAAAAGGAGCCTGAATGATTCCAGCCTCCTTTTTCAAACGTTTTTTTCAATCAAATCCTGTTTTATAATCCTTTACTCATGGAGCATTACATAGCCCCAAATCATAGAATCGGAACTACCGATTCTATCGAACAATCTTTTTACCCATTTCATAATCTCTACTTTTTATGTTATACCTTGAAAACATGACAAATGTAAGGGAGATATATGATGATTGAATTGACATAGGATAAAAATGCCATTTTGTGCTATTTGTTTTTGATGTACATCAAAAATTATAGAGTAATTCTATTACATCTCACAAGAAAATCATTGGATAATTAGGTAAATATGAAAATAAACAGTTAAAACATGAGCCGAAGCGGAACAAAGTACCTCCAATTCCGTCTTATTATAAATGTTACACAACTGATAAATTGAGGGAGCCGTATACCCTTTATGCGTAGCCATTCCCGAAGGTAGCCGGGAGAATATTCTATTTCCTTTGAAAAAGCCCGTACAGTTTTTATGTACGGGCTTTTCTGTGATTAAAGAGAAGTGATTCATTCATTGTTGTCTTCTTCGTCGTCAACCAAATTATTGAGTTCTAATTCCAAGTCGACTAACTCTTGTTCCCACGTCTTCAAAATTTCTTTAGGAGTATCTTTGGGAGCTTTTTTTATTCTTTCCTGAGCTAAAGACACTTCATGCTCTAATTGTCTACGTCTACTCATAACTTTTAATTTGTAGTTTGATAAATTTAAAAAAGAATTGTTTAGAAACTGCCTTTCAGTAAATCCGGTATTTCCGAGGGTTCACCGGCAACTCTGATTCCTGCAGCTTCCAATGCTGAAATCTTTTCGGTTGCAGAACCGGAACTTCCGGATATAATAGCTCCGGCATGTCCCATCTGTTTACCCGGCGGGGCAGATCTCCCTGCAATAAATGCCACCACAGGTTTAGTCACATGTTCACGAATGTATGTTGCGGCCAACTCTTCTGCGTTACCCCCAATCTCACCAATCATCACAATAGCATCAGTTTGCGGATCATTTTGTAACATTCCCAAAAGATCACGAAAATAAAGTCCGACAACCGGATCACCTCCCATACCAATGGCAGTGGACTGTCCCATACCTTTAGCAGTCAGATGTGATACGATTTCATAGGTCAACGTACCGCTACGGCTGATTACTCCTATATTGCCCGGAGTGAACACTTGCCCCGGAAGAATACCTACCAGACTTTCTCCGGGAGAGATCAGGCCGGGGCAATTCGGCCCAATGAGTTTAGCTCCCTTCAGTTCGACAAATCGGTAGGCCTTTATTACATCCAATGTAGGAATTCCTTCTGTGATACAAATTATCAGTCGGATACCGGCATCGGCAGCCTCCATAATAGCATCGGCAGCAAAGCGTGCCGGTACGAAAATAACAGATGTATTGGCTTGCGTTCGGCGAACAGCCTCATGCATGGTGTTGAATACCGGAAAGGTATCGTCTATCATTGTTCCTCCTTTGCCGGGTGATGTTCCGCCCACCACATTTGTTCCGTATTCAGCCATCTTTTTGGCATGAAAAAGTCCATCCCTGCCTGTGATACCCTGCACCAAAAGTCGGGTAGATTTATCAATAAGTATGCTCATATCGATTCTTTCTTTAATGATTTTATAGCCATTTTAGTAGCTTCTTCCATTGTCTGGGCCACTTGAAAACGGTTATTCTTACGCAATAATTCACGTCCCATATTTCCATTAGTGCCTGTAAGCCGCACAATAATAGGAATATCCGTTTGTATCTGCTCAAACGCCTGTAAGAGTCCGATGGCTACATCGTCACATCGGGTGATACCTCCGAAAATATTGATAAAGACTACTTTGACTTTTTTGTCATCCAGCAATAATCTCATAGCTTCTATCACCTTGACAGGATTTGAACTACCGCCAATATCAAGGAAATTAGCCGGATTTCCTCCATAAAGCTTGATCATATCCATAGTTGTCATAGCCAGACCGGCTCCATTAACCATACAGCCTATCTCGCCGTCCATACGCACATAGCTGAATCCTCTTTCTTTGGCAATCGCTTCCAACTTCTCATCTTCTGTGGGCTCTGATAACTTCTGTAAGTCCGGATGACGATAAAGTGCATTATCATCAAAAACCATTTTGGCATCAATAGCCAATAATGTCCCAACAGGGGTAAGTATCAATGGATTAATTTCAGCAAGTGAAGCATCTTTTTCAATAAATGCTTTGTAAAGATCTTGAATAATAGTTGCCATCCGGTTAGCTTGCTCAGCTTGTTCAAAGAGAGAGAAAGCAAACTTATGTGCCAGATAATCGGGAACTCCGATTAGAGGATCAATGCTGCAACGTATTATCTTTTCCGGAGATTGGCGGGCTACTTCCTCGATGTCCATACCACCGGCCGCACTCATAATCAGCGTGACAGAGCGCGTATTACGGTCTATCGTAAAACTGATGTAATATTCGGCTGCAATGTTGACAGCCTCACTAAGAAGAATCTTGGTGACGGGATAACCTTTTATAGTCATCTCCAAAATAGTTTGAGCGTATTGGTAGACATCTCTATCATTATTGGCCAACTTTACTCCGCCGGCTTTTCCCCGCCCGCCGGTCAGCACTTGGGCTTTTATGGCTACCCGGTTTACCCCCATTCGGTGATAAGCAGCCACAGCCCCATCTGCCGTATGGCATAAAGCATGCCTCTCGACAGGTATTCCGTAAGTGGAGAAAATCTCCTTTGCCTGATATTCGTGTACTTTCATTGGATAAAATAGGTTTATTATCCAATTATAACAAAAGTGTTGGCAAAAAAGTTGTAAACTGTCCGCGTCCCTTCATTGCAGTCCAGAGCGATCTTTACAGATAGAACGATGAGAGTAACTTATGACCTTAAAACAAAAACACACAGCACCGGAATCCTACATAAAGATTCCGATGCTGTGTGTTAAGAGTGGTCTATCAATAGACTTATGCTATTCCGTGAGCCGAAACTGTAGAGTCGATCTTCTTGATCAATCCCTGCAATACGGCACCCGGTCCACATTCTGTGAAGTCGGTAGCACCATCGGCAACCATATTTTTTACGGTCTGTGTCCAACGTACAGAAGCAGTCAACTGAGCAACTAGATTCTTCTTGATTTCCTGCGGGTCTGTATGGGGCAGGGCATCTACATTCTGATAAACCGGACATTTCGGTGTGTGGAACTCAGTCGCGTTAATGGCAGCTTCCAATTCTACTTTGGCAGGATCCATCAGAGGAGAATGGAATGCACCGCCTACTTTCAACGGAAGCGCACGCTTAGCTCCGGCTGCTTTCATCAATTCACAAGCTTTTTCGATACCCGGTACAGATCCGGAAATTACAATCTGTCCCGGACAGTTGTAATTGGCAGGTACACAAACTTCTCCTTCAGCGGTAACAGAAGCACAGATTTCTTCTACTTTCTCATCCGGTAAAGCTATAATAGCAGCCATTGTAGAAGGAGTTGCCTCACAAGCTTTCTGCATAGCCATGGCACGTGCATAAACCAATTTTAAGCCGTCTTCAAAAGACAGAGCGCCGGCAGCGACCAATGCAGAAAACTCTCCCAGTGAGTGTCCGGCAGTCATTTCAGGTTTGAAGTCGTCACCCATGCAAAGTGCAGAAATAACAGAGTGGAGGAATACAGCAGGCTGAGTAACCTTGGTCTGACGAAGATCTTCGTCCGTACCGTTGAACATAATATCTGTAATGCGATATCCTAGGATATCATTTGCTTTTTCAAACAATTCTTTTGCTAAAGCTGAAGTTTCATACAGGTCCTTACCCATACCTACGAATTGGGCACCTTGACCGGGGAATACAAATGCTTTCATATTTTTGTTTTTTAATTTAATTTGCGGGTGCAAAGTTATATATTTTTGCAATATCATAGCACAGATTTGGTGAAATTGTGCAATGGACAATATGTTTTTCAGCCTATTCTACCTTATTATCGTCCCATATCCGGGCTTTCTCAGGGCCCCAGAAGTGACATAACGGTCCGTTGCCATGTCCGATAATTATTTCCTTGCCGGCATCAATAGCTTTGCTTACATAGCTCTTTGCCTTGCCAACTGCCTGGTCCATAGGAAGTCCTAATGCCAGATAAGTGGCGATCGAAGAAGAAAGGGTGCATCCCGTCCCATGCAAATTCCGGCTCTCTATCTTTTTCTCCTTATATATATAGGTGTTCCCATCGGTAAACAACACATCCTGCATTTCGTTTCCCTCCAGATGTCCTCCTTTCACCAATACCGCTGTATGATACTCTTCTGAAAGCTGCCGGGCAGCTTCTTTCATCTCTTCTGCTGTTGTGATTTTCTTTCCGGTCAGTACCTCCGTTTCATCCAGATTGGGAGTGATCAGGCTTGTAAGTGGAAAAAGTTCTTCTTTGATCAACTGTATTGCATCTTCTGCCATCAACTTCCGTCCACTGGTTGAAACCATGACGGGATCATAAACTATCGGACAATGAGGATACTTTAGCAGGCACCCGGCAATAATCTTCACAAGCGCCGGTTCACTCACCATACCTATTTTCAGGGCATCCGGACGCAAATCTTCCATAACCGCTTCAATCTGTCCCTGCACTATCTCAGCAGGAACTGTATGCACAGCTTTTACTCCTCTTGTATTCTGCACGGTAACAGCAGTAATTACCGATGCCGCATATGCTCCCAAAGCAGAAATCGTTTTTATATCTGCCTGAATGCCTGCCCCGCCCGAACAGTCGGAGCCGGCAATGGAAAGAACGACCGGATAAGTTTTCATTTTAGTTTTTTTAATAGTTTGGTGGCAAAGATAGGATAAAAACAAAGAAGATACAAAATGACATACCCTATAAAATACAATAAGTCCCTCGTATCGCTCGAGGGTATGCGACGACCGAAAGAACTGATTATAAAGACTCCCCGGCTTTCTGTACTTTCTACAATTACTATCGTTCACCGAGGGTAGAAATACATATTGTTATCGATACAATAAGATGAATACTCCTTAGTGTAAAATTTACGATATGTATATATATGAAAAACAATGCTTTATAGCATATTATTTATTTGTTTACCGCATGATAATATCTCTATATTTGCAGCAATCAAAGACTCAATATTATGCATGACATACCCAAACAAATCCCATTGGCAAACAATCACATCTCAGTGGACTGTGTAGTGATCGGTTTTGACGGAGAACAGCTCAAGGTTCTGCTGATTAATCGGATAGGAGAGGAAAACGGAAAAATTTATCGTGACATGAAACTTCCCGGAAGTCTGATCTATATGGATGAGGACCTGGACGAAGCAGCCCAGCGGGTCTTATTCGAACTGACCGGTATCCGAAACGTCAACCTGATGCAATTTAAGGCATTCGGTTCCAAAAACCGGACGAGCAATCCCAAAGATGTACATTGGTTGGAACGGGCTATGCAATCGAAAGTGGAACGCATAGTCACCATAGCTTATCTGTCGATGGTAAAGATAGACCGGGCACTGGACAAGAATCTGGATGAATTTCAAGCCTGTTGGGTAGCGTTGAAAGACATAAAGACATTGGCTTTCGACCATAACTTGATAATCAGAGAGGCGCTGACTTATATCCGGCAATTCGTAGAGTTTAATCCTTCGATGCTATTCGACTTGTTGCCGCGTAAGTTCACCGCATCTCAGTTACGAATCCTGTTCGAACTGGTATATGACAAAGCAGTGGATGTGCGTAACTTCCATAAAAAGATAGCTCTGATGGACTACGTTGTACCGCTGGAAGAGAAACAAACCGGAGTAGCCCATCGGGCAGCCCGTTATTATAAGTTCGACAGGAAGATATATAATAAGACAAGACGATAACCCCCAATCGGGATTTAATATTAAACTACAAATAAATTAATAAACAGTATCATGTTTTTATTAGGTTATGATATAGGCAGCTCTTCGGTCAAGGCGAGCCTGGTAGATGCAGAAACAGGTAAATGTGTCGCTTCTGCGTTCTTTCCGAAAACAGAGGCGGGCATCATTGCCATACGTCCCGGATGGGCAGAGCAAGAACCGGAAAGTTGGTGGGAGAGCTTGAAACTCTCCACCCGATCCATTCTATCGGAATCACGGGTAGATGCCAAAGACATCAAAGCCATCGGCATCTCTTATCAAATGCACGGTCTAGTGTGTGTGGACAAACGGCAACGCACACTGCGTCCGGCCATTATCTGGTGCGATTCACGTGCGGTCTCCTACGGGCAGAGGGCATTCGAGGCAATCGGTGAGAAGTTCTGTCTGGCACATTTGCTTAATTCTCCCGGAAACTTTACTGCTTCAAAACTGGCATGGGTGAAAGAAAACGAACCGGATATCTATGAACAGATCGATAAAATCATGTTGCCGGGAGATTACATCGCCATGAAACTGAGCGGTGAAGTATGTACGACAATAGAGGGACTCTCCGAAGGAATGTTTTGGGACTTCCGAAACAACCGCCCGGCCGACTTCCTGATGCAATATTACGGAATCGATCCTTCGCTGATAGCCGACATCCGGCCTACTTTCGCCGAACAGGGGCGACTGACAAGTACGGCTGCCCGGGAACTCGGGCTACAAGAAGGCACTCCGATCACTTACCGTGCAGGAGACCAGCCCAACAACGCTCTTTCCCTGAATGTGTTCAATCCGGGTGAGATAGCTTCCACAGCCGGAACATCAGGAGTCGTATACGGAGTAAACGGCGAAATCAATTATGATCCGCAGTCACGTGTCAACACCTTTGCCCATGTCAACCATACTGCTGCCGATCCCCGCCTCGGCGTATTGCTCTGTATTAATGGAACGGGGATTCTCAACTCGTGGATCAGGCGCAATGTTGCCCCCGAAGGTATTTCGTACGCCGAGATGAACCGTTTTGCTTCATCCGTTCCCATCGGCAGTGCAGGTATCAGCATCCTTCCTTTCGGCAACGGAGCAGAACGAATGCTCAATAATCGGGCAATCGGCTGCGGTATACACGGCGTAGACTTCAACAGGCATGACAAATCACATCTGATCCGGGCGGCACAGGAAGGAATCGTCTTTTCATTTAAATATGGCATCGACATTATGGAAGAGATGGGCATCCCCGTTAAAAAGATCCATGCCGGACACGCCAATATGTTTCTGAGTTCCGTTTTTCGCGAGACACTGGCCGGTACGACGGGAGCCACCATCGAACTCTATGACACAGACGGTTCCGTTGGTGCAGCCAAAGGAGCAGGAATGGGAGCGGGCATATATAAAGACCATGAAGAAGCATTCGCCACTCTCGATAAGCTGACAGTCGTAGAACCGGATGCCGGCAAACAACAGGAATACACTGATGCTTACGCACGGTGGAAACAATGTCTGACTCAGTCCATGCAGACAGAAACAGAGAATAAGTAATCATTAAGAATAGAATATTAATCATTCCGGCTTTCTTTCTTCTTCTTTTGGGAAGAAGAAAGGGCAAAGCCCCTAAAATTTTAAATAAGATGGCAACAAAAGAGTACTTCCCGGGTATAGGGAAAATTAAATTTGAAGGAAAAGACAGTAAGAACCCGATGGCATTTCGCTATTACGATGCCGAGAAAATGATTAACGGGCGTAGTATGAAAGATTGGTTAAAGTTTGCAATGGCATGGTGGCATACACTTTGTGCCGAAGGCGGTGACCAGTTTGGAGGCGGAACCAAACAGTTCCCATGGAACGGTGACCCTGATCCCGTGCAGGCTGCCAAGAATAAAATGGATGCCGGTTTCGAGTTTATGCAGAAAATGGGCATCGGGTATTATTGCTTCCATGATGTCGATCTGGTTACGGAAGCCGACAGCATCGAAGCCTATGAGGCCAACCTGAAAGAGCTGGTTGCTTATGCTAAGCAGAAACAGGCCGAAACAGGCATCAAACTGTTGTGGGGAACGGCCAATGTATTCAGCCACGCGCGTTACATGAACGGCGCAGCCACCAATCCCGATTTTGATGTTGTGGCCCGTGCCGCTGTCCAGATAAAGAATGCGATTGATGCCACCATTGAACTGGGAGGTACGAATTATGTCTTTTGGGGTGGACGCGAAGGGTATATGTCGTTGCTGAATACTGATCAGAAACGCGAAAAAGAACATCTGGCACAGATGCTGACCATTGCCCGTGATTATGGACGTGCACGTGGTTTCAAGGGCACTTTCCTGATTGAACCGAAACCCATGGAACCGACAAAGCATCAGTATGATGTCGATACAGAGACAGTTATCGGCTTCCTGAAGGCTCACGGACTGGATCAAGACTTCAAAGTGAATATCGAAGTGAATCATGCCACCCTTGCAGGACATACGTTCGAACATGAACTGGCGGTGGCTGTAGACAACGGAATGTTGGGGTCTATCGACGCAAACCGCGGCGATTATCAGAACGGATGGGATACGGATCAATTTCCGATTGACAACTTTGAACTGACACAAGCCATGATGCAGATTATCCGTAACGACGGATTGGGTAACGGCGGTACAAACTTCGATGCCAAAACTCGCCGGAACTCTACTGACCCGGAAGATATCTTTATCGCACATATTGCCGGAATGGATGCTATGGCACGTGCCTTGGAAAGCGCTGCCAATCTGCTCAATGAGTCTCCTTACCGGAAAATGTTGTCCGACCGTTATGCCTCGTTCGATGCGGGCAAAGGCAAGGAGTTCGAAGAAGGGAAACTCAGCCTGGAGGAATTGGTTGCTTATGCCAAAGCCAACGGAGAGCCGAAGCAGACCAGCGGCCAACAGGAACTGTATGAAGCACTCGTTAATATCTACTCATTATAAGTCCGTATTTCACGGTCTGCAGGCTCTTGTTGCCTGCAGACCGTAATTCAAAAAAAGCTAATGCCATGAATCATACCAACGAGGGTAGCAAGCTCTACCTGTATTCCATTACATCGGTAGCCATCCTGGGCGGATTGCTGTTCGGCTATGATACCGCTGTAATTTCAGGAGCTGAGAAAGGGCTCGAAGCCTTCTTCCTCACAGCCACAGATTTTCAATACGACAAAGTGATGCACGGCATCACCTCCTCGAGTGCACTGATCGGTTGCGTCTTGGGTGGTGCATTGTCCGGCATCTTCGCTTCACGGCTGGGACGCCGCAACTCACTACGGCTGGCCGCCGTACTTTTCTTCCTTTCGGCACTGGGGTCTTATTATCCTGAATTCCTGTTCTTTGAATATGGGAAGGCTAATATGAACTTGCTTATCACCTTTAATCTCTACCGCATTCTGGGAGGCATCGGAGTGGGACTGGCGTCCGCTGTTTGTCCCATGTATATTGCCGAGATAGCTCCCTCCAACATTCGCGGTACACTGGTGTCATGCAATCAGTTTGCCATAATCTTCGGCATGCTTGTGGTTTACTTTGTAAACTACCTGATCTTGGGCGACCACCAGAATCCTGTTATCCTGAAAGATGCTGCCGGCACACTTTCTGTAAGTAGTGAGTCGGATATGTGGACCGTTACCGAAGGGTGGCGCTATATGTTCGGTTCCGAAGCCTTTCCGGCAGCTTTCTTCGGCATGTTACTCTTCTTCGTACCCAAAACTCCCCGTTATCTGGTAATGATTGATCAGGATCAGAAGGCTTATTCCATTCTCAAAAAAGTGAATGGAGCCACAAAAGCACAAGAGATTCTTGCCGAAATAAAAGCCACTTCGCAGGAAAAGACAGAGAAGCTGTTCACCTACGGTGCGGCGGTGATTGTTATCGGTATTCTGCTTTCTGTCTTCCAGCAAGCCATCGGCATCAACGCCGTGCTCTATTATGCGCCGCGAATATTCGAAAATGCCGGTGCCGAAGGCGGAGGAATGATGCAAACCGTCATCATGGGCATTGTCAATATCGTCTTTACACTGATAGCTATTTTCACCGTCGACCGTTTCGGACGGAAACCGTTGCTTATCATCGGTTCCGTCGGTATGGCTGTCGGAGCCTTTGCAGTCGCCTTGTGTGACAGTATGGGCATCAAGGGGCTACTTCCCGTACTATCGGTCATTGTATATGCAGCTTTCTTCATGATGTCATGGGGACCCATCTGTTGGGTACTGATATCCGAAATCTTTCCCAACACCATCCGTGGCAAAGCGGTGGCCATTGCTGTGGCATTTCAATGGATATTCAACTACATTGTTTCATCTACGTTCCCCGCGCTCTATGATTTCAGTCCGATGTTTGCCTACAGTCTTTACGGAATCATTTGTATGATTGCCGCCCTCTTCGTATGGCGTTGGGTGCCGGAAACCAAAGGAAAAACATTGGAGGATATGAGCAAACTTTGGAAGAAGCGTTAACCGGAGTAGATCTTACGTCATTCCACATTGAAAGCAAATCGAAGTAAATGCCGACCGAATGCAGCATATACATCCTTTTGGCTAACATGCACTTCTTGAGAATCCGGTAAACCGGAAGCGTAGCAAACCATAGTCGGTAGTTTCACCCCTTTCAGAAGCAAGCTGAAAGGGGTGGAGCTACCGACTTTTAGATGAATTAAAGTAAGCAAACTGGCAAAAAGCTTACTTCATCCACTCATTAAGGCGTAACCATCCGGTCCGGATGGTTACTACATATGCTTCGTATGGTCTAATGATATCGAATGGGAGCAAAAACGAGGACGATATTTCTCTATTTGGTTATATTCGTACGATAGAAATAAAATAGAAGAATGATAACTGTTTACCCTATTTATTTATCATAGAGATATTAAAAAGAGAATCCACCTATATATATATCAGTAAATACATATAGATGGATTTCCTTTTTAAAAACGCTGATTCAAATTGCAGACGATTTTTTTAGTCATCTTGCCCGATGGACGGAAAGATGCGATTTTACACGCAATAAATTATCAAAAAGACACATCTTTCAGAATGTCTTTTATTCTTTCGAACTGTCCATCTGTCTTCTCCGGAGTAATTTTCAATAAATGGGCCAACAGCGGGTAGATATCCACATTGACAAATCCCTTCGATTCATACCCTGCCTTAAAGTCGGGCCCACAGGCACGAAACATTACCTGCATATCCGGACTTTGCGGAAAATATCCATGAGCACCTTTCAAGGCACGTGGTACATCGGTAAATTGCCATCCTAACTCGGGAGCCACTACAATATCACCGATACGGTCACTGCTTCCATAGTTTAATTCGGCAGGAATCTCCTCCTTTTTCCACACATGAATATGGGGTACATCTTTCAAGGCATTGTATACCGAGTCGCGATATTCCGGTTTTGTGAAGATAGAAGTCGGAGTCCGTCCATCCACAGCCTCACACCATTCCGGACGCAGATACTTATTCATGTCTACCACGCGGTCGTCACTGATCTCGGTCATTCCATGATCGGCGGTGACAATCAGGTTGACATCCTTACCGAAAGGAAGCGATGCAATTCCCTGCCGCAACATTCCGACCAAACTATCCATACGGTGTATAATGGCAGCAGCTTCTACACTGCGGGGGCCGTGATGATGGGTCACGCCATCCGGCTCTTCAAAGTAAAGCATAACGAGACGGGGACGTTCCGCTTCCGGCTTTTCCAGAAGAGCGATGGTCGAATCCACCCGCTGTTCAAAAGTAAGACGAGGCTTCTCGGCATATTCCCGGTAGTAAGTAGGATAACCGCCTTTGATGGCAATATCCGAACCAACCCAATAAACGTTTCCTGTCTTCACTCCCTGCTTTTGTGCCGTAATCCAGATCGGTTCACCCAGATAGTAGTCGGGATTGTTTCGCGTGGCGGGATCTCCCATAGAGTATTGGCGACGACGTTTTACATCCCAGAAAGTGTTGTTGATAATACCGTTGTGGTCAGGCACCAATCCCGTAGCCAATGTATAGTGGTTGGGGAAAGTAGACGCCGGATAGGAGGGAAGCATGGTCGCTTTTACTCCCTCGCGGGCCATCTGGTTCAGGTTAGGGGTATCATACATTGCCGGATAATCCCAGCGGAAGGCATCCAATGAAACAATTACGGTGTAATGCGGAGCCTTGTCCTGCGCTGCCAAAGTAAAAATAAAGAAGACATAGCAGCAGAAAGAAATAATAAATTTACGCATACTCTTGATAGTTGTTATGAAATGCAAAGGTATAAAATTATATGAAAGCTGTCCGGTTATAAAGATAAAGCTTACCTTTGCAATGTTTTTTTAATACAAGTTACTATGGATTATCCTCATAAAATCAATAAGGTACAGATCCGTAACCTCCAGATTGAAGATTACGCTCAATTATCCCAATCGTTTACACGTGTATATTCGGACGGAAGCGATGTGTTCTGGACACACGAGCAGATTGAGAAACTAATTAAAATTTTCCCCGAAGGACAAATTGTTACTGTGGTCGACGAAAAGATAGTCGGCTGTGCACTCTCTATCATTGTAGAATATGATAAAGTGAAAAACGATCATACCTATGCCCAGGTCACGGGGAAGGAGACTTTCAATACCCATTCTCCCCAAGGGAATATCTTATATGGCATCGAGGTCTTTATCCATCCCGAATATCGCGGGTTACGATTAGCTCGGCGCATGTACGAATATCGCAAAGAACTTTGCGAAACGCTGAATCTGAAAGCGATTATGTTTGGCGGTCGCATCCCGAATTACCATAAGTATGCCGACAAGATGCGTCCCAAAGAGTACATCGACCGTGTTCGTCAGCGCGAAATCTATGATCCGGTGCTCACTTTTCAACTCTCCAATGATTTTCACGTACGCAAGGTGATGACCAATTATTTGCCGAACGATGAAGAATCAAAACACTACGCCTGTCTCTTGCAGTGGGACAACATTTACTATCAGCCGCCTACGCAAGAATATCTGGCCCCCAAAACAACGGTCCGTGTAGGATTGGTGCAGTGGCAGATGCGTAGTTATAAGACCTTGGACGATCTCTTCGAACAGGTAGAATTTTTTGTAGATGCGGTATCCGACTATAAGAGTGATTTTGTGCTTTTCCCCGAATACTTTAATGCACCGTTGATGTCAAAGTACAATGACAAAGGCGAATCACAGGCCATCCGCGGGCTGGCCCAATATACCGAAGAAATCCGCGATCGCTTCATTAATCTGGCAATCAGCTACAACATCAATATCATCACAGGAAGTATGCCGCTGATCAAAGAAGACGGATTGCTGTACAATGCCGGATTTCTTTGCCGACGCGACGGAACTTACGAAATGTACGAAAAGCTCCATGTCACCCCGGACGAGATAAAGAGTTGGGGACTGAGCGGCGGCAAACAGCTTAAAACATTCGATACGGACTGTGCAAAGATAGGCATACTGATCTGTTATGATGTGGAATTTCCGGAACTCTCCCGTCTGATGGCCGACCAGGGAATGCAGATTCTGTTTGTACCGTTTCTCACCGATACACAAAATGCTTATTCGCGTGTTCGGGTCTGCGCACAGGCACGTGCCATTGAGAACGAATGCTTTGTGGTAATAGCCGGCAGTGTAGGCAATCTTCCCCGTGTGCACAATATGGATATTCAATATGCTCAGTCGGGAGTATTCACACCTTGCGATTTCGCTTTTCCGACAGACGGAAAGCGTGCCGAAGCAACTCCGAATACAGAAATGATCCTGGTTTCGGATGTAGATCTCGACTTATTGAACGAACTGCACACTTACGGCAGCGTTCGCAACCTGAAGGACAGGAGAAATGATGTATATGAAGTGCGCTTCAAGAAGCCTTAATAGATTTTGCCTATTGACCGATAGATATTATATATCATTAAACTTTGGCAGTAAACAAAGATTCTGATAGCTTTGTTTCCGAAATGAATCATTTAATAACTTCTAAAATAAGAGAATTATGAGATCATTAATTGGAAAACAAGCGCCGAAATTCGATGCCACGGCTGTAATCAATGGGCATGAAATCGTTCAGAACTTTTCGTTGGATCAGTATAAAGGGAAAAAATACGTAGTATTCTTCTTCTACCCGATGGACTTCACTTTTGTATGTCCCACCGAACTGCACGCATTTCAGGAAAAGCTCGAAGAGTTTGAAAAACGTGATGTCGCTGTGGTAGGTTGTTCGGTCGACTCTGAATATTCTCACTTCTCTTGGTTGCAGATGCCCAAGAACGAAGGAGGTATCCAGGGCGTGAAGTATCCTATTGTGTCCGACTTTTCTAAGTCAATCTCTGAGAGTTATGGAGTGCTGGCCGGAAGCTATGCCCCCGATGAAAATGGCAATTGGGTATGCGAAGGGACACCGGTAGCTTTCCGTGGTCTGTTCCTGATCGACAAGGAGGGCGTAGTAAGACATTGCGTCATCAACGACTTGCCGCTGGGACGTAACGTGGATGAAGTATTGCGCATGGTAGACGCTTTACAACATTTTGAAGAGTATGGTGAGGTTTGTCCGGCCAATTGGTCGAAAGGCAAAGACGCCATGAAAGCTACCGAAGACGGAGTAGCCAACTATCTGAGTAAGCATTAACAGAGATACATCTGTAAAAGAAAAGGGCGTTTATTGAAAAATAAATGCCCTTTTATAGTTGATAATCCAAATATTATGACGTACTTTACCGACGAAAACAATTGATTGTTTTATTTTACTCTATTTTCTACTGAATCAGTTGAATCCAGATCTAATCTCAAACTTCTGTTGTTTCTAAATTTATTTATCAATTTTTATTTTTTTTATTTTATGAACATGTACATTGGAAACCTTAGCTATCGTGTTAAGGAAGCAGATTTGAGACAAGTAATGGAAGAGTACGGAACAGTTGATTCAGTAAAACTGATCATCGATCGCGAGACTCGCAAATCAAAAGGATTCGCATTCGTTGAAATGCCGAACGACGATGAAGCAAAAAATGTGATCTCTGAGTTGAACGGAGCTGAATACGAAGGCCGTCAGATGGTTGTTAAAGAAGCTCTGCCTCGTAACTAATCCATTTATAACATAAAATTAAAAAGGATACCCTGTAAAGAGTATCCTTTTCTTATATCTACCTGAGAGAGGTTATAATGCTTTGGTCTGATTATCGTTGGTCAGGGGCTTACCTTTGTACTCCCCGGTCAGTGTCTCCAGAAAAGCAACGATTTTATTCAGTTCATCTTCCGGAAGATTCAGATCCATCTGATATTTGGCCATGTAATCTACAGCCTCTTTCATTGTTTTCATACTGCCGTCATGGAAGTAAGGAGCCGTCAGGGCAATGTTTCTCAAACCGGGCACTTTAAAGCGATGTTTGTCACGTTCGTTCCGGGTTTGTTTGAAACGTCCGTTATCTTCTTCTGTCAATTCAATGCCGCGATCTGCGAAGTAGTCTCTCTTTACGCCCATCAGTTCGTAAGACTGGCCGCCCAGTGTCTCACCGACATGACATGTAGCACAATCGTATTTCTTAAACAATTCGTATCCGGCCAGCTCTATATCGTTAATGGCAGTCTTTTCACCTTTCAGATAAAGGTCGAAACGGGAATTCGGAGTAAGCAGTGTCTTTTCAAACTCCTCGATCGCATTCGTGATATTCTGTTCGGAATAACCATCGGGATATACAGCCAAAAAGGCTTTGGTAAAGTTTGCATCCTGCTCCAGTTTCGCAATGATTTCATCAAATGACTGACAGGCCATCTCGACCGGATTCAAAGGAGGTCCGGCAGCCTGCTCGGCAAGTGTTCCGGCACGTCCATCCCAGAACTGGACGAAATTGTAAGCGGCGTTATACACTGTCGGAGCATTTACGCCTCCGAACTGTCCGCCTACACCTTCCGAATATTGCTTATTGTCCACACCACCGGTATTCAATCCGTGACACGAAGCACATGAAACGGTGTTATCGGCCGAAAGGCGAGTGTCATGATAGAGCATATCTCCCAAGATGACTTTACGCATATCCACAGGAATAGAATCTGCGATGGGACGTATCGGTTCATTGGCAAACTCGGCGGCAGCCAGTCCGTTAGCATAATGTGCCAAGCGATGTTGTTTAACCCATGCCATAGCCATTTCCTTCTTGGCATCTGTTACGCTCGATCCCCAATGTACCATGTAATAAGCATGTTTGGGCATCGTTCCGTCCATGATTACTTTTTCGACTTTAGCAAGTGCTACTTTTCCGACAGGCTTACCGGCTTTCAGAGCTTCAGCCATTTCGGTCATGTCGAAAGCACGATAACCTTGCGTTACGTCTTTCTGTACCATTCCGCTTGCAACGGGCCAGTTGGCATAGAAAGGAAGGTCCGGACTGCCCGAATGACATTGTAAACATCCCCCCGAAGTAATGATTTCCTGCATCTGAGCATCAGCAGCAAGATCTTTCGACGGTGCTTGGTTTACAACACGGTAAGTGATAGCCAGTGCCCCGACCGTCACAAGCAATGCGATGATAAATTTTGTACTTTTCTTCATTGTGCATTCTTTAAGTTAATTATTACGATTGTATAAATGTACACTTTGTTGAGCCGAAGGCAAATAATTCACTCCATACCAGCACATCTGCAATGCCAGAAAGGAGAAAATCAGTATGACGTACAGCATCTTTTTGCGAAACTTCCTTCGCAAGCGCAGATGTATATATAATAGGTATCCCATCCAGGTTACTACCGCCCAGGTTTCTTTGGGGTCCCAACTCCAATAATTACCCCATGCCTCCTTAGCCCACAAAGACCCGAGAAGCATTCCGATTGACAAAAACGCCACTCCGGAATAGACCAGATTGTCTGCTGTCACCAGGTACTCTTCTTTGTGATGGACAAGACCGCAGAGGGCTATGATGAAAGCACATCCCAATACGGAATAGGAGAACATATAGACGGTGACATGGGGAATAAACCAAATACTTTGCAAAGCCGGCATAAGCGACTGGTCATGTATCTCCGGCTTCAGCAGATTGATTATTACAAAGACAGTGGACAATAAGGTGGAGAAAGAAAGTATCCATCGATATTTCCAACGAATATAAGTCAATAACCCGGCAATAACCATAAAGAAAGAGTACCATAAACGGGTCTCGCCCATAGTGCGGAGTGGGGGACGTTGCAGAGATATCCACAGCCCGGCAATGAATATTCCCAAGCAGGTGATGCCTGCTATAGTGAGCACAACGGCCATTCTACTTCGTACTGACGAACGAAATGCAAATATAGCTCCTGTCAACCAAAGACAGATTGAAGCGACTGCGAACAAATAGAAGTTATCCCAGGTTATCATGTTTCAGCTTTTTAGGACCATTAATAAATAACAAAACAGCTCCTGTCAACATCATCAAAATGCCAACTACCATAACATATTTCCAAGGTTGACGAACTATTTGAAGGATACAATACCGGGTATTTCCCATGTTGCGTGTATCATATCCGGTCAGGTAAATGTCTTCTCCCAAACGGTAACTGTAGGGGTGATTGACTTCAAGTGTAGTTCTCCGGTTTCCAATACGCACATCTGCAGCAAAACGCGAAGGCATCCCGTTCGGATAATATTCTGTATTGAAAGAATAGAGTTCCAGTTCATAATCCAGATAATAGGCTTTCCCATCCATACTATAAGCTTCGCGTCCCGGTTGTCCGGCATAAAGCGGGATGCGTAAAGTCTGAACATCACTGCTACCGAAAAATCCGGCAAATAAAGCGAGCCATAATCCCAAATGGTTCAGGATAAAACGCTTCTTTGCCGGCACACAATGATAAAAAGCATGAATAATCACCATTGCCAAATTACTCAATAAAAGGAAAAGAATGGCAATGAATATCCAGGAAATCATGAAATTATAGCATCCCAACGAAGCTAAAACCCCTGGAATGGAATCTGCTTCTGCTTCCGATAACTGAGGAAACAAGCCGATAACCAGACTGCCACCTATTAATAATAGGATCGATAGAACACTTGTCCGGGAAGATAACAGAAAACGGGTTAACGGCAACTTATTCCCTTCTTTATAGAGACGCCATAACGAATAAATCCATATAACTGCCACAATCACATTCAGAGGGAATGCAAAAAAGGATAAGGGGAAATTACCTGCCAGAGTTTGCAACAATGCTGCTATTACAAAATATGCAGTCACTAATAGTTTTTTGTGCATAGTTGTGCCTTTATATGGTGCAAAGTAAGTAAAAATATGCCAATAAACGTATAAAAGGGCTATTAATTTGTATTAAATACAATTTTGAAGTAGATTTAAATTAGAAAGGCACACTACTATTCATAATATCGGCTGGGGATGACTGGAATATAAAATATAAACTAGTACTTAGAATAAAGTAGTTTTCCAAAAAGATTATCTATATTAGCATTCACTAAATAGCTTTAATCACCAATGTCTAATTTTAAAACGGCAAAACATGAAAACTCCATCTTTAATTCTGATGACAATTATTTTATGTAATCTCAGTATCCCAATAAATGCTCAGATACTAACCTCCCGCCAGCAAAAGGAAGATTTTGACACCTTATATAGCTTACTACATCAGGTACATCCGGACTTATTTGTGTATCAAACACAAAAAGAATTTGAAAAGAAACATGATTCAATATATCGTTTGTTGAATAAAGAACGAAACCTTTCTGATTTTTACTTTATAGTCTCTCCATTTGTTGCATCTGTTAAAGATGGTCATACTAATTTCACAATTCCTGCTACTCAAGACAGAATTGACTATTTGAATAATGGAGGGCTGACTCTGCCTCTACGCTTAAAAATAGTAGAGAATAAGATATTGGTTGATTTTCCTCTAATATCCTGTTCAATACAGGAAAATGATGAAATAATATGTATGAATAATATAAATAGTCAAACCATATTAAGCCAATTGTATCTCTTACTGGGAGCTGAAAAAGGAAACGCTATTAAGGAAAATCAATTGACCAGTTATCTTTCTACTTTGCTATGGTATAAATATAATTGGGGTGAAAAATATGATTTTACAATTAAAAGAGGAAAAAAGATCTGGAAAGAATCATTGAATGGTATCAGTCAAATAGATGCCTTCCCTGTTTTAAAAGCACGACTTGGCAAAAGTCTGCCACAATTTGTTTATACTCTAAGTCCGGATAAACAGACTGCTACTCTGCAAATAATGAACTTATATCAATTACCACAACTAAAACAATTTTGTGACTCAGTCTTTTCGGTGATTAACAGAGAACATGTACCCAATTTGGTTATAGATGTCAGGAATAACAAAGGAGGGTCAAGTGCCGGAGTTGACATGCTTCTGTCATACTTATCGCATGATGCTTATACATTATATATCAAAACTGATTTAAAAATCAGTTCGTACTCAAAACGGTACAATGAGCAAAAACATCCGGAAACCTATGAAGAGATCAAAAATTTACCTGACGGTTCTTTATTTGCTATTCGGGATTCTTTCGTAGAGGGAAACCGGGATAAAGCAGACATTTATAAAGGATCAGTTACAGTATTGGTAAATGAATCCACTTATTCCGGAGCCTCGACATTTGCATCTGCCATTAAAAAATCTCATGCAGGAAAAGTTCTTGGTGAAACCGGCTGCCCAACTGTATATTTTGGCAATTACATGTCATTCACATTACCCAATTCCCGATTAGAATATTATATCTCCCTCAACAAATTTTATGAATAAGAGGGTATCAAAACTCTTTTCACCACGGAGTAACAAGGAGTATCACAGAACCTTTTTTTTATTAATAATCAACAATTTAAAATCGATTCTGTGTTACTCTGTGGTGAGTTTTGACACCCTTATATTTATTTTGAAGATGTTCCACTCTCAAGAATACTGACAATTGAAAAGAGAGTGAAGCAAATGGCACCCAAACCGGCTAATACGCGTGCAGGGATAAAATAATCATCATGCGTCGTACCCAATTCAAAAACGAAAGAAGCCAGAAACAAACAGGCCAACGCCGTCAATACCGGAATCAAAGGGATGCGGTTGGCCAAAGCAAATTCTCTTCCCCAAATTTTCGCCAGCAGAATTACTTTACTTGAAATGCTGTAACAAACCAGCCCAAGCCCAATCATGATGTATCCGATTACTCCGTTAGTGGTGCTTGAATCGGAAAAAATAACAAACAGTCCCCAAAGAAGCGAAACGGTTCCCATCAACAATACGAGTTTTGGCCATCTTTTACGTTCTCTATCCGTATACACATTTCTGATTTGACGGGCAATAGTAGCAACCAAAGCAATCAGGCTTGTGCAAATGCAAGCTAAACCTACCATCACATGCCCTGCTACGAAATAAGCAGGATGTACATCACTCTTGGCTAATAAAACGAAAGCCCATATCCAGGCAATCAACGATATAGTGATAGCTATTGTTTTTAATATACGCTCTTGGCCCTTGGTAAACGCTCCTTCAGGAATACCGTTACCAATCATTTTTGAGTTGGCAGGAATCAATGAAAAACGGGTAGAAGATGTTGCTGCGGTTGCTACACAAGTAGTTATCAGTCCCACTCCGGCAACTACATGTCCAGCTACGAAAGAGGAGGCAGAGGTAGATCGGGTAAACATGCAAATTCCGCCAATAATTGTGACAACAGCGGCCAGATAACCGATAATAGGCAATGCATATAAAGAACCTCGTCCGTAAGTATGTATGATTTGCCGGATAATAGTAGCGGCTGTTGCAAATAATGCAATGCAAATCATACCTAATGAAAAAACTACCGGACCTGCTACTAGTCGGTTAGAGTCATCGCCATATGCACTGATAAACGCCCCGTAGCCAAAACAAAACAGAGCCATTGCCAAGGGAATTGCTCTGAACAATACACTTATACCGTAATTCATAACATATAGGTTTTAAAATTTCACTGATAAACAAGACATGTAGTTTTTTGTTTCACCCCCCTTACTACTTTTTACACTCTTTTCACAAGATAGCCTTTTCTATCATACTGAAATTAAAAAGCCTTTTCTTGTATGAAAACGAATGTTTTTGTACATTTGCACCCTTAAAATAGGGAGGGTATCCCAATCTTAAATTGTAATATAGTAAAATTGTAAATATAGCCATGAGCAAGAAATTTGCCGAATATTCGCAGTTCGACCTTTCGAAGGTGAATAAGGACGTGTTGAAAAAATGGGACGAAAACCAAGTTTTCGCCAAGAGTATGACAGAACGTGAAGGCTGTCCTTCGTTTGTATTTTTTGAAGGACCTCCATCAGCTAACGGTATGCCGGGTATTCACCACGTAATGGCTCGTTCTATCAAAGATATTTTCTGTCGTTACAAAACGATGAAGGGCTATCAGGTGAAACGTAAAGCCGGTTGGGACACACACGGACTTCCTGTTGAGTTGGGGGTTGAAAAGTCTTTGGGAATCACAAAAGAGGATATTGGAAAAACAATTTCAGTAGCCGAATACAATGCTCACTGTCGTCAGGATGTGATGAAGTTTACAAAGGAATGGGAAGACCTGACTCACAAAATGGGCTATTGGGTGGATATGAAGCATCCATACATTACATATGATAATCGTTACATCGAAACCTTGTGGTGGTTGCTAAAACAATTGTATAAAAAAGGATTACTGTATAAAGGATACACCATCCAACCCTATTCTCCGGCAGCAGGAACCGGATTAAGTTCACACGAACTGAATCAACCGGGATGTTATCGGGACGTGAAAGATACAACAGTAGTGGCACAATTCAAAATGAAGAACCCCAAACCGGAAATGGCACAATGGGGCACTCCTTATTTCCTGGCATGGACCACTACTCCATGGACATTACCTTCAAATACCGCACTCTGTGTCGGCCCTAAAATTGATTATGTAGCAGTTCAATCATACAACGCATATACAGGACAACCCATCACGGTGGTATTGGCAAAGGCGTTATTGAATGCACATTTTAATCCGAAAGCAGCCGAACTGAAGCTGGAAGATTATAAGGCAGGTGATAAGTTGGTTCCTTTCAAAGTGATAGCTGAATATAAAGGTCCTGATTTAGTAGGCATGGAATACGAGCAATTAATTCCGTGGGTAAATCCGGGCGAAGGTGCTTTCAGAGTAATTTTGGGCGATTATGTAACGACGGAAGACGGTACAGGTATCGTACATATTGCACCTACATTTGGTGCCGATGACGCCCAAGTAGCAAAAGCTGCCGGCATACCTCCGCTACAGTTGGTTAATAAAAAGGGAGAACTTCGTCCAATGGTAGATTTGACCGGTAAATTCTATACTTTAGATGAATTGGATGAAGACTTTATAAAACAGCGCGTTAACGTAGATTTATATAAAGAGTATGCTGGCCGCTTTGTGAAGAATGCATATGATCCAAACCTGTCCGATCAGGATGAGTCATTGGATGTAAGTATCTGTATGATGATGAAGGTTAATAATCAAGCTTTCAAAATAGAGAAGCATGTGCATAATTATCCCCATTGCTGGCGTACAGATAAACCGGTACTATATTATCCGCTGGACAGCTGGTTTATTCGTTCTACAGCTTGCAAAGAACGAATGATAGAATTGAATAAGACTATTAACTGGAAACCGGAGTCTACCGGAACCGGTCGCTTTGGAAAATGGCTGGAAAACCTGAATGACTGGAACTTAAGCCGTTCTCGTTATTGGGGTACTCCATTACCGATTTGGCGAACAGAAGATAACAGTGACGAAAAATGTATCGAGTCGGTTGAAGAGCTATATAATGAAATAGAAAAATCAGTCGCTGCAGGATATATGCAGTCGAATCCTTATAAAGATAAAGGTTTCGTACCGGGTGAATATAATGAAGAGAATTATAATAAGATAGACCTTCATCGCCCTTATGTAGACGATATTATCCTTGTCTCAAAGGACGGGAAGCCGATGAAACGTGAAGCAGACTTGATCGACGTATGGTTTGATTCGGGCGCAATGCCGTATGCCCAGATTCATTATCCATTTGGAAATAAAGAATTGTTGGATAGTCATCAGGTATACCCGGCCGATTTTATAGCGGAAGGAGTAGACCAGACTCGCGGATGGTTCTTTACTTTACATGCCATTGCAACAATGGTATTCGATAGCGTCTCTTATAAGGCTGTTATTTCCAATGGATTAGTATTAGATAAAAATGGCAACAAGATGTCTAAACGTTTAGGTAATGCTGTTGACCCATTCTCTACTATTGAACAATATGGCTCTGATCCGTTACGCTGGTATATGATCACTAACTCTTCTCCATGGGACAACCTGAAGTTTGATGTTGATGGCATTGAAGAGGTACGCCGTAAATTCTTCGGAACGTTATACAATACTTATTCTTTCTTTGCCCTGTATGCCAATGTAGACGGTTTTGAATACAAGGAAGCCGATCTTCCGATGAATGAGCGTCCGGAAATTGACCGATGGATTCTATCCGTCTTGAATACATTAGTAAAAGAGGTAGATACTTGCTACAATGAATATGAACCGACTAAAGCCGGACGTTTAATTTCAGATTTTGTAAATGATAATCTGTCTAACTGGTATGTTCGCCTGAACCGTAAACGTTTCTGGGGTGGTGGATTCACTCAAGATAAGCTCTCTGCATATCAGACTCTGTATACATGTTTGGAGACTGTAGCCAAACTGATGGCACCTATCGCTCCATTCTATGCAGACCGCTTGTACAGTGATTTGATCGGAGTAACAGGTCGTGATAACGTTGTGTCTGTCCATCTTGCCAAATTCCCGGAATACAATGAGAAAATGGTTGATAAAGAACTGGAAGCACAAATGCAAATGGCACAAGATGTTACTTCCATGGTGCTGGCATTACGCCGTAAAGTAAACATTAAGGTTCGCCAGCCATTGCAGTGTATTATGATTCCCGTGGTAGATGAAGTTCAAAAAGCGCATATCGAAGCCGTGAAAGCATTAATCATGAGCGAAGTGAACGTAAAAGAGATCAAGTTTGTGGATGGTGCGGCAGGTGTTCTGGTGAAAAAAGTGAAGTGTGACTTCAAAAAACTGGGACCAAAATTTGGAAAACAAATGAAAGCTGTAGCAGCTGCTGTAGCAGAAATGTCACAAGAAGCTATTGCAGAACTTGAAAAGAATGGTAAGTACACCTTTGATTTGGGCGGAGCAGAAGCTGTGATAGAATCGGCGGATGTGGAAATCTTCAGTGAAGATATTCCGGGATGGTTGGTTGCCAATGAAGGGAAACTGACTGTTGCACTTGAGGTTACCGTGACAGACGAACTCCGTCGTGAAGGAATTGCTCGTGAATTGGTAAATCGCATTCAAAATATCCGTAAATCAAGCGGTTTCGAGATTACAGACAAAATAAAATTAACATTATCTAAAAATCCGCAGACTGATGATGCGGTAAATGAATATAATAGTTATATTTGTAACCAAGTTTTGGGTACATCCCTTACTTTAGCAGATGAAGTAAAAGACGGAACAGAATTGAATTTCGACGACTTCTCTTTGTTTGTGAATGTAGTGAAAGAATAATTCTAATACTAATAATCTATAAACAGTAAAAGTTATGGCAGAAAAGACAAGATATTCGGATGCGGAACTGGAAGAATTCCGCGCCATCATTAATGAAAAACTGGAATTAGCGCAACGTGACTATGAACAGTTAAAACTAAGTCTAATGGGACTGGACGGAAACGATACAGATGACACGTCTCCTACATATAAGGTTTTGGAAGAAGGAGCGAATACGTTGTCAAAAGAAGAAACCACACGTTTGGCACAACGCCAGTTGAAGTTTATTCAAGGCTTGCAAGCTGCTTTGGTACGTATCGAGAATAAGACGTATGGCATCTGCCGCGAAACTGGAAAGTTAATTCCTGCAGAGCGTCTGCGTGCTGTGCCTCATGCTACACTGAGCATCGAAGCAAAGAACAGTGGAAAGAAATAAATAGTAGGCTACGAGCTACCTGTTACAAGAAACAAGGGTTTCACACAACTATATTGTGTTCCTCTTTTTGATTGTCATTGGTAGCTCGTAACTTGTATAACTGATAGCTTAACAAAGATGAAAAAACTACTCACGAAAGGACAAATCGCTATACTCGTCATTTTTTCTGTCTTGATTATTGATCAGGTCATAAAGATTTGGATCAAAACTCACATGTATTGGCATGAAAGTATTCGCATTACGGACTGGTTTTATATCTATTTCACTGAAAATAATGGTATGGCGTTTGGAATGGAGCTTTTTGGGAAACTCTTTTTAACTACATTCCGAATCGTTGCAGTAGGATTAATAGGATGGTATCTATACAAAATCGTAAAAAGAGGATTAAAGACCGGATATATTATCTGTGTATCATTAATTCTAACCGGTGCATTGGGTAATATCATCGACAGTGTATTCTATGGAGTCATCTTCAACGAAAGTACACATTCACAAATAGCCAGTTTCATGCCTGATGGCGGCGGTTATTCTACTTGGTTCTATGGTAAAGTTGTCGATATGTTCTATTTCCCGATCATTGATACCAACTGGCCGACATGGATGCCTTTTGTTGGAGGAGAACATTTTATTTTCTTCAGTCCGATCTTTAATTTTGCAGATGCCGCTATTAGTTGCGGAATTATTGCCTTATTACTATTCTACAGCAAATACCTGAATGATTCATATCATCATTCTGTGACTAAAAAGTAAAAAGCAGGTAATGAAAAAGTTTTTCCGATTTCAATTATGTTGTATTTGTCTTTTGGTACTGATTGTATCTGCTTGTAAGGTGAAAAGGCCGGACAGCGTCATATCAGAATCGGAGATGGAAAATTTATTATACGATTATCACATTGCCAAAGCGATGGGAGAGAACATGCCCGGTGGTGAGAACTATAAAAAGGCATTGTACGTCGAAGCAGTATTCAAAAAGTATGGTACGACAGAAGAAGTTTTCGACTCATCAATGGTATGGTATACCCGAAATACAAAAATATTATCGGAAATCTATGAGAAAGTGAACAAAAGACTGAAAGCGCAGCAAAATGCCATCAACCATCTGATTGCATTACGTGACAATAAACCTAAGATGTCTGCTCCGGGTGACAGCATCGATGTTTGGGCATGGCAGCGAATTGCTCAATTAACAGAGGCTCCATTAAACAATAAATTTACGTTCACTCTACCTTCTGATACGAACTTCAAAAAACGCGATGTGTTGCTTTGGAAAATGCAATATAACTTCCTGAGTGAAATTCCTGATTCAACAATGGCTCCAATAATGGCTATGCAGATTGTTTATGAAAACGACACAGTGACCCATAGTTGTGTGAAGCACATTTTTAAATCTGGCATTCAAAATATTCGTCTCCAATCGGATACAATGAATATCAAGGAGATAAAAGGATTTATCTTTTGTCCGCTATCTGAGGAATCAATAACACTTCTGGTCAGTGATATTTCATTGACTCGTTATCATGCAAATGATTCAATAACACAGATAGGTAGAGATTCTCTAAAAACTGATTCAATAAAAGAAAAAAGTAAAGACGATTCTATTCAGAAGAAAACTCCCAAAGACACTATTCAAGCATCATCACCCCATCAACGTACGAATCCGAACGATCTGAATCGTCCTAATAATGATGTCCGGCCTATTAAACCGGAACAACGTGAAAAAGAGATGCAGATAGAAAAAGAGAAACAGCAATTGGAAAGACAACAAAGGACCAATCCAAGGAGGCCATTACGTCATCAGAATAATTAAGAGAGAATATGAAGCGTTTTGCTGCACATTATTTATTTGTTCCGGGAAGTGGATTTTTAAAGCAATATGCGATAGAAATAGAAGGAGGATATATTTGTCATATCTTTCCTTTCAGCGAAGAAATAGAGTCTGTAGAATGGTTTCCGGGTGTCATACTACTGACTCCACAAGAAGAATCAGATATAAATACTTTGTTTAACTTTACTAATATAGAAAAACAAAGTATTTATATTCCGAAAGTTACCATAGATATGAAATGGCGGGCTTATTTATTATATCCTTTCAATTTTGTTACAATGCAGCCTGTCGCCGAAACTCTGCACAGACAATTGCAGTAGCAATAGCAACATTTAGTGATTCTGAAGTCTCTCGTTCTGCAGGATAGTTAGGGATATATAACTTACGGTTTACCAGCTTCTCTATCTCAGGGCTGATACCATTTCCTTCGTTGCCCATTATTATAATTCCATTCTTCGACAAGGGTTGTTCATACATATTTTCCCCATCTAAAAGAGTACCATATACAGGTACATTCCCTAACGAATGCATCAAGTCCGGTAAAGCTGTATAATACACTTTTACTCTGGCAATTCCTCCCATAGTGGCTTGTATTGTCTTGGGATTGAACACATCAACTGTGTAGGGCGAACAAAAAATGTGCTCAATTCCGAACCAATCGGCAAGACGAATGATCGTACCAAGATTTCCAGGATCTTGTATATCGTCCAAAGCCAAACACAAAGAATTGCGGATAGCTTCCATATCGATTTCATATTCAGGTTGTTCAAACAATGCTAATACCTGTTGTGGTGTCTTCAACAGACTGGTACGGGAAAGCTCCTCTGAAGTTACTTCAATGACTTCTGCTGCTTGAATTGCAGGATGTTCCTCAAGCCAATCAGATGTTGCTATCAATAGTTTACAAGGGAAATACCCTAATACATCACCAACAAGCTTCGGACCTTCTGCTAAAAAAACTTTTTCCTCTTTCCTGATTTTCTTTAATTCCAGCGAACGAATATATTTTATTCTATTTTTACTTAATATGCTCATCTAAATCTCATTTTATGGCAAAGCTATAAAGATATTCTTAATTAGCTATCATATTTACCTTCCTTTTATGGATTAATTTCATTCCCATTAACAATATTTATATTGATAAAATCGTATAATCTACTTAATTTTAGTAGATTTGTTATATGATATTATATTGATATACAAAGTAGAGAATCCTTCTATGAATATGTAAAATATAATAAAAGAAAAGAATTATAATTTACTGTTTTTAGAAAAAGTTCCTCCTCTATTAAATATAGAGAAACTTTAAACAATAGGTATATATCAGAATCCTTGGAATATATTGAACGGCTGCAGCAAATTTAAATATTCACTCAAGTATTACCTTTAAAAACTAATTGAAATGTTGAACGAAAAAAGAACTCAAAGAATTATGAAAAGTAAATTCCTGATATTTTTGTCGGCAGTAGCCATGCTGTTATTATTTAGCAATTGTGGAAGCAAAACAACAAGTAATGATCAGGCCACTACCGAAGTGAAAGACACTGTCGCTTCAAAAGAAGAAGCTGTACCGGATAGTGTATCTATCTTGGGAGACCAAGTATATGATATAGTGAACACAGCTCCCGAATTTCCGGGAGGAATGAAAGCGTGTCTCGAGTTTCTCTACAAGAATATTACTTATCCGGCACAAGCTATTGAAAGTAAGCAGGAAGGTCAGGTTGTGATACAGTTTGTTGTTACCAAAAATGGTAAAATTATTGATCCGAAAGTTGTGAAAAGTGTATCTCCATCACTTGACGCAGAGGCCATACGGATCATAAATTTAATGCCTGACTGGACTCCGGGAAAACAAAAAAATGGTCAGGAAGTGAATTCACGGTTTACACTTCCAGTCCGTTTTACACTTAAATGATATAATCATCTATAAAAATGCCGGAAGATGCTTTTCAGCTCTTCCGGCATTTTTATTTCCCCAAACGAAAAATATGGTTTATATTTGTATCTTGTTTGGCATAATCTATTAAAAACCGTATATGAAGAAAGGGATTCTTTACACGATTCTTCTTTATCTTGCTTTGTCACTGGCTTCGTGCTCTGCCACTAAGTTTGTACCGGATGGCTCTTATCTATTGGATGAGGTAAAAATACATACTGACAACAAAGAAATAAAACCTTCGGACATGCGACTTTATGTTCGCCAGAATCCTAATTCTAAATGGTTCAGTACCATCAAAACCCAGCTATATGTATATAATTGGTCCGGACGGGATTCTACAAAATGGTTCAATCGATTCCTGCGTAAAATAGGAGATGCTCCGGTAATATACAATGAATCCGACGCTATACGCTCGCAAGAAGAAATTGCTAAAGCAGTGCAAAATTTAGGATATATGGGAGCTAGCGTAAAAAGAACTACAAAAACGAAAAAGAAAAAGCTAAAATTATTTTATGAAATCACTTCAGGCAAACCTTATATTGTACGTACACTGAAATATGATATTTCTGATAAGAAAATAGCAGAATATCTTCGGAATGATTCTACCCAATCAATGTTAAGAGAAGGAATGCTTTTCGATGTAAATGTACTTGATGCGGAACGACAGCGCATTACAGACTATCTATTATGTAACGGTTATTATAAATTTAATAAGGATTACATTACTTATACAGCTGACACTGCCCGCAATACCCATCAGGTGGATCTCACTTTACACTTATTACCTTATAAAACTTATGTCGGAGATACTCCTAAAGAGCATTTTCAGTATAAGATTAACAAAATCAATTTCATTACCGATTATGATGTTCTGCAATCGTCAGCTTTGAGTAGCATTGAGATCAACGATTCCTTGCATTATAACGGATTTCCGATCTACTATAAAGACAAGCTATATTTACGTCCCAAAGTGTTAGTGGATAACCTGAGATTTGCATCCGGAGATTTATATGACGAACGTAATGTACAGAAGACTTATACTTACTTTGGGCGACTATCGGCGCTCAAATATACTAATATTCGTTTTTTCGAAACTCAAAATGGTGATAGCACCCAATTGAATTGTTATGTCATGCTAACTAAAAGCAAGCATAAATCTATCTCTTTTGAACTGGAAGGCACTAATTCTGCAGGAGATTTGGGAGCTGCCGCATCTGTTTCTTTTCAACATAGAAATTTATTCCGCGGCTCGGAAACCTTCATGATAAAGTTTCGTGGAGCATACGAGGCTATTTCGGGATTACAACCGGGTTATAAAAACCATAACTATACTGAATACGGAGTCGAAACAAGCATTAATTTCCCCAATTTCTTGTTTCCTTTTCTCACGTATGACTTTAAACGACGAATAAAAGCAACTACAGAATTCGGCTTGCAATATAATTATCAATTACGTCCGGAGTTCTCACGTACCATTGCCTCGGCTTCGTGGAGCTATAAATGGATGCAAAAACAGAAAATACAGCATCGCATCGATTTGTTGGATATCAGTTATCTCTATCTGCCTTGGATTTCGTCTCAATTCCAGGAAGATTATATTAATAAGGATAAAGATAATTATATTCTCAAATATAATTATGAAAATCGTTTGATTGTACGTATGGGATACAATTATAGCTATAATAGTGCGGGTGGAGCTCTTGTCAATAATACAATTACAACTAATTCTTATTCTATACGGGCAGGCTTCGAATCAGCAGGTAATATTCTTTACGGAATTTCGAAAATGATTAATATGAGAAAAAATAAAGATGGCGAATATGCTATTTTAGGTATACCATATGCACAATATTTAAAAGGAGATTTTGATTTTGCCAAAAATATTATTATTGACCATCGTAATTCTCTTGCATTTCATGCCGGAATAGGAATCGCTGTTCCTTATGGAAATGCCAAAGTAGTTCCTTTTGAAAAAAGATATTTTTCAGGAGGAGCAAACAGTGTTAGAGGATGGTCCGTACGCAATTTAGGACCGGGATCCTTTGCCGGAGATGGGAATTTCATGAATCAATCCGGAGATATTAAACTGGATGCAAGTATCGAATACCGTACTCGTCTATTCTGGAAGTTTCGTGGAGCAGCATTTATCGATGCAGGAAATATATGGACTATTCGCGAATATGAAAATCAGCCGGGTGGTGTTTTTGAATTTGATAAGTTTTATAAGCAGATTGCCGTTGCTTATGGATTAGGGCTCAGACTTGACTTAGACTTTTTTGTACTTCGCTTTGATGGGGGGATGAAAGCTATAAATCCTAAATATAAAAAAGCAAAAGAGCGCTATCCTATTATTCATCCTAGATTCAGCCGCGATTTCGCATTCCATTTTGCAGTAGGCTATCCATTCTAGTTATACATTACAGGGAGATAGATACAAAAAAGATGAAACTTACTCTCAGAGTTTAAGTTTCATCTTTATATTTTATTTATTTCAATAATCAACGTGCAGCAAAGAGCAGTCCACCCATTGTAGCCTGACGTGCAGCCATCATACCTTGTGCATCAAGAGTTACATTCATTTTATCTCCATTCGGTAAGTTCATTTCAGCAGTACCGTCATTATTCATTTTCAATAGCTCTGTGCTAACTCCATCGGCAACAACATTCCAAGTATTTGCTTCTTTATTATAAATCAACTCCATAGCTGAATCTTCACCTTCTTTAGTGATAGAATAGCCATTTTCAAGAGTCTTTACTAAATAATCCCCATTCTCACCTTTCACTTTCTTAACATCACCTACATTAGCCATCGGGTTGGTTCCACTCCAGAACTCAATAGAATTGATAACCAAAGCGTCCGCCAGATAAGCAACACCATATACCGGAACGATATTTAAAGCAAGAAAAACAAGTTCATTCACAAATTTCGTACCAATAGACTGGTTCCAGGAAGAAATACGATTAAACAGTCCGAATGATCCTACACATGAACTAAATAGGATAGTACCACTGAGAAAAATGGCAGCAACCAAAGTCAATCTGTTCTTTTTCATACTAAATTTATTATTTGTTATTACGTTAATATTATAGATCATTTATATAAAAATGATCCAGTTATATGCTGCAAATATAATCTTTTTAGTCAAAGAGAACAAATTTAGATTACTTTTCTATTTACAATTTTCGTTTGTTTTTGAGTTGTCGTCCTATCACATAATCAACTGAATATTTCCCAGGACCACTAATATACATCAAAACAAAAATAATCAGATATACTAACGCCAGCTCTTTCATTGCAAAAACATCATTGGCATGAATAACAAAGAATGCAATTACCATAGTAAAAATCATCGGAATCATAGCCAATCTATATAAGAAGCCTATAATAAAGGCCATTGAACATGCTAACTCTGCAAAAACAGCCAATCCTAAAGAGAGGGGAGAACCCAGCCCTAATGGATCAGGAAAGGATGTGGAAAGTTCCTGAAAATTGCTCCACTTTTGTATACCATGATTCATCAACAACAGGCCAAACGAAATTCTTAGAATCAACAAGAATAGAGATGCTCCGGCACTGTCTGGTTTTAGAGGAAATAAAAATTTGTAAATCATAAGTTTATATTTTTAGATTTTATAATATAAACAACTGGCAATTTTGTATTGTTTACTTGATACAAATCAAATAACGATAAAATCTGAAAAAAACAAGAATAATATCCGACCCATAAATTATCACTTTTGTTATATCAATAAACATTAGCGAATATAATCATGAAAAAAATATGGAAGTTCTTGAAAAGTTGTCTTGAAGAAATAGGCAGAAATATTCTCAAAGAGTATGGCTATTCCGATGATTAATAACTGTTTTATTAAATATTGACTTCAAAGAAAATGCATTGCTTCAAAAAGGCAATGCATTTTTTATCGGTATTGCAAAAAAAATATAATGTGAGCATCTTTTTGATATCTGATCTGTTATATCAACAATATAAAAAAAGTAACTATGGACTATCTATTTTTCTATCTATTCTTTTTGTTCATTATATGGACATTTATCGTAAAAAGTATACATGATGCACCCGAAATGGAAGATATCGAGTAGAATCTATAAAAAAATAAAGGAGGATCTATACAATAGTATGTCCTCCTTTCATTATTTCTATTTATTATTCTCCTTCGAGGAAGGAGCAATGTAGTCTTCCTTAATGAATTCATCATATACTTTCTTTGGATGATCAAAAGGAGCTACCCCCGTACGATTTTCATTAAAATTCTCACGTCTGAATTTTTTCAGTTTAAGATTATCTTCTGCATATTCCCGAAGTTTCTTCTTTTCATGCCCATACAATGAGCTGTCCAGAACTTCCGAATCCAACAGACTCTCTTTAGGGGTGATAGATGGTAACAGTTTTTGCTCTAATAATCCACGATAAGCACCATTATACTCACACCATACACAGTCTCCTAAAACAAACAGCCGATAAGTGTATCTGGACCATGCTGTCTTAATAGTCACTTCGCGAGAATAAATCTCCACAGTTGCCTCCGAATCGAATGCCTGATCACGGATTACAACCAATTTCCTACCCGAAATATCTTCCTTAATAAGGGTCATCCATTTTTCGGAATTCAGAATTTCCCCGATAATATCAGGTAATTTTTCTTTAATTTCAAATTGTATTCTCATATCATTCGCCTGTGGGCCAGGACTTATTAATTGCCCCCAATAATAATCAATTTCCTAAAGATAGTAAGTTTTGGAGTTAAAAACAAAATTAAAACCATTTTTTTCCAGTCTTTTTGCTATAATTATCCATCTATTTACTGTCAAATACATAAAACTCAATATCCTCATCAATTTTACATATAACTTTTCAATCTGAAGGGTATTATCATTAAAAAGAAACTGATGTCAGCGCAAGAATGCTAACATTTCATAAGAACAATGACAAACGTATAAAATCAATTTTTGCCTCATTCGTTCTATTGCTCCTCTGTTCGGTTTTACACCTGTCAATCAGACGATACTCCCATTTAGCGAACTGGTATGTGTACTCCTTTATGGCTGGACTTAGAGAAGTGATATATAAGAAGAAATAAAACAACTTCTAGATGGCAAATGGACGTACTTGTATAGGGCATTTAATTGAACTCATTTGGATTTTTGTATTATCAGAAAGAGAAATTTTCCTCAGATTTTACATTATATCCTGAAATAATAAAAAAGGGGAAACCCTAAAAATAAATGATTTTCAGAGCTTTTCCTTTTTAACTTGTACACCCTCAGGGACTCGAACCCTGGACCCATTGATTAAGAGTCAATTGCTCTACCAGCTGAGCTAAGAGTGCATTGCCATCAAGCGTTCTTGATTTCGGGTGCAAAGGTAAACCTTTATTTTTAAATGGCAAATATTTAAGAGACTTTTTTAATACGGAATAATGTCTTTTATTCCGTATAAAGAATAAACTGTTGTTTTTAAGTATCAAGTTGCAAATAATCACACAAAACAAACGATCTCATTCACAATGATGTATAGCAAAGAAGAAATTTTCAGATTAATATTTAGTAAAAAACAAATTATACTTTGAATAAAGAAAAATATCCTAAGGAGTTTTTTAGATAGGCTTTATAATACTCTCTATCGAATAATTCACGTAAACTATTATAATCCAACAGATATGGATATAATATTTTATAAGATCCACTATGCTGATAATTCTCCACATCAATTTTATTACATTAATATTATAATATTTCAAGCGGTTGGGCATACCATTATATCAATAATTTATAATATTCATTTCATCTATATTTCTTTTGATGTATTTTTGTAGTCGAAATAAACAGCAAAACTAAAAATCTAATAACGAATGAATTTATATTTAAAACACACCTTATTTTATCTATTAGGTATATCTTACGCTTTGATATCTTCAGCACAGTCTAATCCGGATAAACTACAATGTAAAGTGACAGGACGTATGCTTCTGGATGGTGGTGTTTATCTCAAGAATGATAATAATTTTGGTAATGGAGTTGAATTCAGTGATCTTCGGATAGGTGCAAAAGTCGCATATCAAAATTGGGATATGAAACTTGAAATAGGCTATACCGGCAATAAAGCGACAATAAAAGATGCTTTTGCAAAGTACACATACAAGAACCATTCTATACAAGTCGGACAATTCTACGAACCGTTTAGTTTAGAAATGATGTGCAGCACTTTCGACATTCGCTTTAATCAATCTCCAGGAGCTGTTCTTGCATTAACAAACGGCAGGCGAATGGGAATCACTTATAGTTACCGAAACAAACGTCATTATATGTCAGGAGGGGCATTCATGGATAATGAAGTCAACAACCTAAAAAAAGCGTCACATGGATATGCTTTGGATGGCAGGGTAGTATATCGTCCGGTTTTAGATAGCAAGAAACTTATTCATATAGGTTTTGCGGCCAATTACCGCACCCCTAACGAATCCTTAAATGAAGAAGATAAAAACATATTTATCTATAAATCTCCTGGTGTGAGTACGATTGATAACCGAAATATTGCAATGGCTACTATTGATCATGCAGCATATCAGATAAAATTTGGCACAGAATTACTGGTTTATTATCACCGTTTCTGCCTGCAAAGTGAATATATACGTACTCATGTGGAACGAGACAATGCTTTTAAGAACTATGTGGCACAAGGAGCCTACCTTCAGTGCTCTTGGCTTTTATCCGGAGAAACTTATCTGTACGATGAATCTGTTGCATGTGCCGGTCGTCCGGAAGGAAAAAGTCTGGAGGTTTGTTCACGATTTAACTATTTGACACTCAACGATGAGGATGCCGCCATTTGGGGAGGAGAACAAAAAGATATCTCCATCGGACTCAACTATTATATTAATAAATATATAGGTATAAAATTAAACTATAGCTATCTGATACCCGGAGCCAGTATAAAAGAGATCAGCCGCAAAAACTTTAGTGTTTTTCAAGGACGATTTCAATTTATTTTTTAATTGGCTATTGCTTTTATCGTCTGATCATATTTCCTATTGTAATCCTATAGAGGCTGGATCACCATTTGCGATTCTTTACCGATGATAAGTAAAGAAGCACGAACGGTGATCAGCTTTTTATTTAGGATAACCAATCCCATATCTATTTACTTTGCTTTTCCAGATCTCTGACAGCCGGAATGCACATCATCAAAATTGAGGTAAATACAATTGCTATCCCACAACAGATAAAAATATTGGCTATTCCTAAACTATCAGCAATAAATCCGGTAATGAACAACCCAATGATAGAAGGCAATAAGCTCACGCTGTCAAAAAGGGAAAACACACGTCCTAAATATGCCGGTTTAAACTGAGTTTGCAGTAATGAGGTAAAAGGCCCGGAAAAAAATGGGACAACTATACCTTGTGCCACTGTTAATGCTGCAAAAAGTACAAAACCATCAGCCGGAAGTATTCCACAAAATGCCAATGCCGCACCAAGCAAAAAATAGGAAATAGCAATCAGCAAGGTTTTACGTATCTTTGGATTCCATACACCCAATAAGGCACCACCGGCCAACATGCCAGCACCGAAAAGAGTTTCTATCAAACTTACTTGATATGCTGTTCCCGAGAAATTTTTCAAAGTCATCAACGGCATCAATGCCACCATTGGCATAACAAAAAATGTAACCAGAACTTCAGTTACCATTACCCAACTGACTCCTTTATTACGCATAATTACATTAAATCCATCTCGCATATCATAAAGTACATTTTTAGCTGAGGTATTTTCTTGTTTAGGATTGGGAATATACACAAAAAGTAAAGCTGTACAAGCTATTATAGCTCCCAATACATCTAGAAGCATGACAAGACTCATGTCAAACGCAAGAAGCAATATGGCTCCAAGAGCCGGACCACCAATGTTACAAATCGACTGGATAGCTTGATTGATACCCGCAATGCGCATAAGTTCTTTTTCCGGTGCCAACAATGGTACAGAGGATTTCATGGCAGGCGTATGAAATGCACCGCCAACCGAACGCAACATAAGTAAAAGATATATATGCCATAATTCGATTATATCCAAATAGAACAGTAAAGCGATCACTCCGGAACAGAGAGCGACAAAACTGTCAGCACCAATCATAGTCCATTTACGATTCCAACGATCGACAAAGACGCCGGCAAAAGGGCCTAATAAAGCTTGTGGTAATAAAGCAGCGATAGTTGCAAATGACAATACCTCCGCAGATCCCGTTTTAAGACTAATCCACAAAACGATAGAAAACTGGGCAATAGAACTACTTAGTATAGAGAATAGTTGCCCTGTCCATATAATGATAAACTTTTTCTTCCAATTATTCATAATAAGTTTGATAAAGAATGAAATTATTTCCCTGTTGCATCTATACAGAAGAAGAAAGAATAGGATACCTCCCTGAAAAGCCTAAGGTATATCTAAAATAGGATGGAACTGTAGCTAAGCCAGCTCCAAATGATTGACGAGTATGTTAAACTGATAAGTTGTTTTCATCAAATTAATTTTTGCGGTGGCAAAGATAAAACAATATTTCAAAATGTCACCAAAAACAAAAAGGAGATTATTTATAATCTCCTTTTGTACACCCTCAGGGACTCGAACCCTGGACCCATTGATTAAGAGTCAATTGCTCTACCAGCTGAGCTAAGAGTGCTTGTTTCTCGTTTGCGGTTGCAAAAGTATGGCTTTTATTTTATATTACCAAATAAACAGGCCTGTTTTTTACTCTTTTTTCTCACATTTATTCAAACTCATAGAGCTCCGAAGGCGTATTTCTCTTTAAAGCAAGTAGTTGCACATCTTTCCCGACAATAATACCTTTACTCTTCAATTTCCACTCAACTGTCTTATATGCTAACTCCGGATGATTATTATCTTTACTCAGATGGCAAAGCCAAATATAACGAAGATGCTCCATTATGTTTTCCGCAAGAAAGTTGGCGGTATCTATATTACTCATATGACCTGTTTTACTTGAGATACGCTCTTTCAGATATGTCGGATAAGGTCCCATACGAAGCATTTCTTCATCATAATTAGCCTCAATGATCAGATAGTGGGCTTTGCAAATATATCGGGCAGCGATTGGAGTAATCTCCCCCAAGTCGGTAAGGAATGAAAAAACCTTTCCGTCAATTTCTATACAATAACCTACATTATCTGTTCCATCATGCGGAACTTCAAAAGACTCGATACGAAAATCTTCCAATAGCATCGGTTCTTCTTTTTCCAAATAGCGTACAGAACCATGCAACTTTTCTGTCATACAATAACTTTTATTAATTCCTGCATGTACACGTGCCGTAGTATATACCGGAATATTCAATTTCTCACCTAAATGTCCTACAGCTTTAATATGATCGGCATGATCGTGAGTAATAAATACTGCACGTATTGAGTCCATAGTCACATTTATGTCCTTCAGTGATTTTTTAATGGTACGAATTCCAATACCCGCATCAATCAGTATGCCATATTTTTCGGTACCTAGATAATAGCAGTTTCCACTACTGCCACTGGCCAGGCTTATAAATCTAATCTTCATTATTCTCTTCTTTTTAATGCAAATTGCCGGCAACTTTTATGGCAAATTGTCGGCAAATATACATAAAAAAGGAAACAATCAGACGTTAGTTTTCTTCTTTTTATCGATGAAATCAGTGATTTTTGCAAAAATAAGCAAAGCAATTGCTGCAACCAAACCGATTGCCGCAAAGTAATACCAGATGTAATGTGCATTCACACTGGCAACTTCCCAAGCCTCTCTGGATTCAAACAAAGTTGGATCCGGACAATACTTGGTCAGCAGAACGCCGGCAAGACCAAATCCGAAAATGGAAGATAAAAAAGAATGAAGATGACTAAACCCTAAATACATACCTTCCTCACCTTTGGGAGCCTGTAGAGAAAAATATTCCAGATAACGGGGAGATATAAAACATTCTGCCAAACCTTGAACTACAATACCGGCAATCATCATCAATGTAATGTTACTCATTCCAGAAACAACTTCATTATCCAAAAGATTGCCGCATGCCATCAATAGAGCAGAGACCGGAATCAGAAACATACCAATATTCATTGAGGTAATAGCACTTCGTTTTGCCATCCAACGAGTTACAAAACTAACGCAACATACTACAACAAAAGGATTTACATTAGCAATCCATCCCGGTTTGGCTGTTTCACCTGCCATACGAATTACATACTTTGGCATCGTGGCATAAAGTTGGTGCTGCACCATCCAAAATCCCGTGATAATAAGTATTAGAATCAATAAACGCCAATTGGTGACAATACGCAAGAAACCTTGTCCGATCTCACGCATACTTTTTCCTTCTCCTACGGTATGAGTTGATTTATACAAAAAGAAAACAGCCAACAAAGCAATGAGAGTCATAAATCCGGAGAAATAGTTTATGTAAATATATGCCTGATCACCAATCATATTTCGGAGAGGATCGATAACTGTTTTTCCGGTAAAAGCACCGATGTTAACCATCATGTAGAAAATAGAATATCCACGTGCACGGGTAGCCTCGGTTGTTTCCTTGGCAACAGAAGCCGAAATAACAGACTTAATAAATGAGCCGCCTATCATGATTATAAATAAAACCGGCACTATCAACCAACGGAAAACGCTATCTGTCAATCCACTAAAATGGGTACTTGCCCCATAGCTCACCAACCCGGTACTTTCAAGCAATGTAGGCAATACTCCTAAACCAAAGTATCCGGCAGTTAATAACGAAAAGGCAACAAGCATTGATTTACGAAAACCAATCTTATCGGCATATGCTCCGGTAAAAATAGGAAGCAAGTATAATCCACCGGAAAAAAGACCGGAAATCATACTTGCTTCGAAATCATTAAAACCTAAAATAGTAGATAAGTAAATAGTGAGAACGATAAACACAGCATAGTAAGCCATGCGTTCAAACAGTTCGACTGTGTTGCTGACATAAAAGGCTCTTGTGAACCCTTTGGCAGCAGGCTGAGGGGAATTGTTCATTTATGTTTTTCTTTTTTTAAATTGATAATAGGACGCAAAGATAAGATTTTCTGCCAATGCGACACCCACACATCTAAAATAAAAGCCGGAAAAAGGCTTGCAAAGCGAATTCCCGACTCAGTTTATTGTAACAGATAAGATGACACTAATTAAAAATGAAAAAAGTTTTTAGCATTAAAATAACTGATATCTTCAACCATCTGACAGACACGCTCCATTTCCGATAAAGGTATCTCACCGTTTTCCACATCACCCCCCAATAAATTACATAAAGTACGACGAAAATATTCATGACGAGGATAGGAGAGGAACGAACGAGAATCCGTCAACATTCCCACAAAACGGCTCAATAATCCAAGAAGAGAAAGAGCATTTAATTGCCTTTCCATTCCATCCTTCTGATCAAGGAACCACCATCCCGACCCGAACTGAATCTTACCAGGTATACTCCCATCTTGAAAATTACCTATCATGGTGGCAATTACTTCGTTTGCACAAGGATTCAGATTATACAGAATTGTTTTAGTCAACTTACCTTTTGAATTCAGCCGATCCAGGAATTTACTCATGGCTTTAGCTGTAGCAAACTCACCTATTGAATCAAATCCCGTATCAGGCCCCAACTGCTTGAACATTCGGCTGTTATTGTTCCGAATAGCACCGTAATGGAATTGTTGTGTCCATCCTTTTTCCCAGTCCATTTCACCGAGCACAACTAACATTGCCGATTTAAACTTCAAAACTTCTTCTTTTGTCAGTTCCGAACCGCCGTATATTTTATTGAAAATAGTTTTAATCTCACCTTCCGTATAGTCCTCAGCATAAAATTCTTCGATCCCGTGATCAGACAGCTTACACCCTTGCTCTGCAAAATAGTCGTGACGTTTACGTAAAGCTAAGATCATATCATTATAGTCAGAAATAGTAATCTCACTTATTTCTGACAGTTTTTCTATATAGGTGCGAAAATCTGAAGGAACTTCTACAGCCATAACTTTATCCGGACGCCATGTGGGGAGCATCTTGATTTCAAATCCACTTTCGCGAGTTCTAATATGATATTCCAATGAATCGATAGGATCATCCGTTGTACATACGGTTTCCACATGATAACGCCGCATCATCCCGCGGGCAGAATATTCCTGAGAAGAAAGTTTCTCATTACATTCATCATAAATTTCACGTGCTGTTTTCGGATTTAGTACTTTATCAATACCAAATGCAGTTTTCAGTTCCAAATGTGTCCAGTGGTACAGTGGATTACGGAAAGTATATGGGACCGTTTCTGCCCATTTCTCAAATTTCTCCCAATCTGACGTTTCTTTACCGGTACAAAAGCATTCATCCACACCATTGGAACGCATGGCACGCCATTTATAATGATCACCGCCTAGCCATATTTCAGTTAAGGACTTAAACCGATAGTCATCCGCTACCATTTGGGGATTTAAATGACAATGATAATCAATAATGGGCATCTTAGCCGCATGATTATGATATAATTCCTGAGCCGTTTCGGTTTGAAGCAGGAAATTTTTATCCATAAAATTTTTCATTCTTTTGTGCTTTTATTGTATAGAATAATTATCTAAGACATAACCAAGATTACACTATTGATTATAAGCAAAATACCTTCTATTTATATTTTGATTTCATCAATCGTTATCGAACACAAAATTAAAAAAATTACTTAGAGATACAAAAATAAACCGGATATTTATAGGATTCTGATCTTAAAATAAGAAAGGAAAAACGTTTTATCAGAATGAAGGTTACAGGATGTTAACTTCCTACCTCCAATGAAGTTAACTTCCTATTTCCAAGAAGTTAACTTCCTACATATAGGATGTTAATATCGTATTCTTAAGATGTTAACTTCTTAAAATATGGATATCCCAAATGTTTGGTGTGCACCGCATACTACTGCTTATACCTTCTAATAGGAGGTCAAATTTCTTCTTTTTTTGCAGCACGAAGGATAAGAGTAGTGGCTCCAATAGTAATAATGGCTCCGTCATCAATGCGAATACGGTCTTTATCCCCCAAGATCTCGTTCATCAAGAAAGTTCCGGTCAGGCTTGGGGCATCACGAAGAGTATAAACCAATTCTCCTTGTCTGTTACGCTTCACATTAATAATGCAGTGGCGTCTGTCCATACTCATATCACCGGTTTCAATCGGAGTATTAATATCTGTACCTACACAACGGCGGCCAATGATATTATCACCTTCTTGCAGAGGTAAGACTTGCTTGAAACCGAAGACATTTTCAATGACAACGATACAGCCAAACTCTTCTTTATATACATCTTCATCCAATTTCTCTTCCTTACGAGGAGCCTTCATCTTACTCTTCCCCAGACGAATACTGAATTGCTTACCACAGTGTTCACATACAAAAACCAATGACTGGCCTTCGCTATATTTAGTTTCATCAAAAGAAAGATAGTTCTCACATTTAGGACAAAGAATTCTTTTCATTATAAAATATTTATTTAGCTAACATCCAGGCGTTCTTATAAGCCTCGTTCTCTCTTAATTTCAACAATTGACGGTTGGCATCTTCACGATCGGCACATGACATAATACTCACGCGAATCTTACCGTCACCCGTCAATACTCTGGCACCTGTATATCCCTTGGCTTTAAGTTCACCTGCCATCGCCTCCGCATCTTTCGTATTAGCTACGCTGGCAATAATTATATGATATGGAAAAGTTTTTTCCACAACCTTAGTTTCGGTTGCTTTCATTGTCTTTTCCGGTTGGTTAACTTTCACTTCTTTTACCGCAACCGGCTTTACTACAGATGCTTTACGAACAGTGGACGACTTTTTCTTCGCAGTTGCCGGTTTGGTTTGTGGGATGACATCAACTGATTTTAGCATAACCGGAGTCATTGCCACCGATTGTTTCTCTATCTTTTCAAACAAATCAGTTGGAAGTAGCCGGGCATAATTTCCTTTTTCAATATATGTATTCTCTACCGGTGTTGACATAAAGAAAAACAATGCAACCGCTGCAATCATAGCTACGGCATTTCTCAAAAAGGCCCAGTTCGCTCTGAATTCATAACTTGTCTTTTTCTTAAGAACAGTCGGAAGAATTTGTTCTTTCTCCGGACGTCGCAAAGCCGACAACTCCTTCATCTCAAACGAGTCGAGCCCATAGAGGTAAGGAGTGGTAATTTTATTGTCGTAAGGAACAAACTCGTAAGTATTATGAATGGTATAGCGGATTTCTCCAATATTAGGAAGATCAGTTTTTCCATCCTCATGCAGAGCGGAGATAAGTTCTGCCACCTCTTTTTCTACCATTTTCGTAGCATCCGAGAAGTTAGTATCGTACACAGCCATATAAGATTGTACTAAGACACCATCATTCAACGTCAATTGAGGATTGAAACCAATAGTACGGGTAGGAGGAAGGAATAAATTCTCTTCAGCCACTCTCATAGCAGGAGCGTAGTGAGCTATAAATCCACCAAAACCGGGAACGATCACACAATCATTCTCTAATAATAATACTTCAATATGCTGTGCCAATTCAATCATGTGTGCAAAATTAACTGATTAATTCAAGATATGCCATAAAACCGCACATTTTATTATTAACAAATGCTAAACGCCGGCTTCCTTTCTTAGCCATCTATAACTGTCATATTAGAAAAAATGCCTACTTTTGCGCTACTTAATAATATCATCAGAAACGAATGAATTATATACAAACAGAAATAGATGGTGTGTGGATCATTGAACCGAAGATTTTTTTCGATCCGCGCGGATATTTCATGGAAGCATTCAAGCAACAGGAATTTGATGCTACTATCGGACAGATAAATTTTATACAAGATAATGAATCTCAATCTTCATTTGGCACGTTACGCGGACTCCATTATCAAAAAGGAGCCTATAGCCAAGCCAAACTAGTGCGTGTCATCAAAGGTGAAGTGCTGGATGTGGCTGTCGATTTAAGAAAGTCATCACCTACATTTGGAAAGCATATCAGCGTATTGTTAAGCGACGAAAATAAACGCCAGCTTTTTATTCCCCGTGGGTTTGCCCATGGATTTTTAGTGAAAAGCGAAATAGCTATCTTTACTTATAAGGTAGATAATATATATGCCCCCCAATCTGAGGCTTCTATCCTATACAATGATCCGGCATTGGCTATCGACTGGCCTATTGCCGATTCTCAACTTGTCATGTCAGAAAAAGACAAGCAGGCAGGAGCCTTTCGGGAAGCAGAATATTTTGAATAGAAACCCTCAATAAATAAAAGAACATGAAAATTGCAATTGTCGGAACCGGATATGTCGGTTTGGTCACAGGAACCTGTTTTGCGGAAATTGGCGTGGATGTTACTTGTGTTGACACCAACAGCGAAAAAATAGAGGCGCTTAAAAAGGGGATTATCCCCATTTATGAAAATGGATTGGAAGAAATGGTCATCCGCAATACCAAAGCCGGTCGACTAAAGTTTACGACTTCACTGAAAAGTTGCCTGGATGATGTAGAAGTAGTGTTCTCTGCTGTCGGAACCCCACCTGATGAAGATGGAAGTGCTGATTTGAGTTATGTACTCGCTGTGGCACGTACCATTGGACAAAACATGAAGAAATACAAACTTGTAGTCACCAAAAGTACCGTACCTGTAGGTACAGCATGCAAAGTTCGTAATGCTATTCAGGAAGAATTAGACAAACGGGGTGCCAAAATAGAATTTGATGTAGCTTCCAATCCTGAGTTTCTGAAAGAGGGTAATGCAGTCAATGACTTTATGAGTCCTGACCGTGTTGTAATCGGTGTGGAATCGGAACGTGCAGAAAAATTAATGACTAAGCTATATAAGCCATTCATGCTAAATAATTTCCGCGTGATATTCATGGATATTCCCTCTGCCGAAATGACCAAATATGCCGCAAACTCAATGTTGGCTACTCGTATCAGTTTCATGAACGACATCGCTAATCTGTGTGAGTTAGTAGGAGCTGATGTAAATATGGTGCGTAGCGGTATCGGTTCGGATACCCGTATCGGACGTAAGTTCCTTTATCCAGGCATTGGTTATGGTGGGTCATGTTTCCCCAAAGACGTAAAAGCTTTGATAAAGACAGCAGAACAGAATGGATATCAGATGCGTGTGTTGCAGGCAGTAGAAGAAGTGAACGAAAATCAGAAAAGCCTGTTATTCGACAAACTGGTAAAACAATATAATGGAAATCTGGAAGGTAAAACAGTTGCATTGTGGGGATTGGCATTCAAACCGGAAACAGATGACATGCGCGAAGCACCTGCATTGGTCCTAATTGACAAACTGCTGAAAGCCGGCTGCAAAGTACGCGCCTATGATCCCGCAGCAGCAAATGAATGTAAAAGACGAATCGGCGAAACCATATATTATGCACGCGACATGTATGATGCGGTTTTAGATGCCGATGCTTTGATGCTGGTAACCGAATGGAAAGAATTTCGTCTGCCTTCGTGGGCCGTTGTGAAAAAAACAATGTCACAACAGGTAGTCATGGACGGACGTAACATTTATGATAAAAAAGAAATGGAAGAACAGGGTTTTATTTACCATTGTATCGGCAAATAATACCTTATACCACCGCATCCTCACAAACCTGATAACAGAGCTGAAAAGTTAAGAGTTTTTTTGTAACCCCCGACTTACTTTTCAGCTCTTTTTTATATCTTTATCGATATAAATGAGTAATTTTGCACAAAATTAAACAGATGATAAAGTACATTGCAACATTGTTACTGACGGTCTTATTCGTAGCATGCAATAATGGCAAAGGACAACAGCCCTCTGAAGAAAATGAAGACCCCAAGGCCAAAGAGATTCTCCAAGGCATTTGGCTTGATGATGAAACTGAAACTCCCTTGATGCGCATAATAGGAGATACGATTTATTATTCCGATGCTCAAAGTGCTCCGGTTTATTTCAAAATCCTAAAAGATACGCTCTATACTTATGGCAAAGACGTAACCCACTATCAAATTGACAAGCAGAGTGAATATTCTTTTTGGTTCCATTCTCTGGCTGATAATATTATCAAGCTCCATAAGTCGGAAGATCCTAATGATACATTGGCATTCTCCTTTAAGTCGGTCGAAATTATTCCGACCTATACAGAAGTCACTAAGAAGGACAGTGTGGTAATGTTCGATGGCGTCCGCTACAGAGCCTATGTATACATCAACCCCTCACAAATGAAAGTAGTGAAAACAACTTATTCGGAAGATGGTATCAGTATGGACAATATTTACTATGACAATGTAATGCATATATGTGTGTATGAAGGCAAAAAAAGTTTATATGCCAAGGACATTACCAAGCAAATGTTTGTAGATGTAATTCCAACAGATTTTCTGCAACAGGCCATTCTATCTGATATGAATTTTACAGGAATTGACCGCAAAGGCTATCATTATCAAGCACTCGTCTGTATTCCGGAAAGTCCGGTATGCAATCTTGTGAATCTTACCATCAGTTTCGATGGAAAACTAAATATAACGGCTGCAAAATATAAATAAACCGACCTGACCGAAGAATTACAAATAGCAAAAAGAGTATTAAGAGAAAAGGGCAGAAAAGCTTTACGCTTATCTTCTGCCCGATCTGGGTGCCGTAGAACGTCCACCGTTATTATTTTTTCTATTTCCGTTCCGGAAGTTTCTTCCTCCTCTTCCTGCGTTAGTATACGAACGAGGATTATATTGAGGAGCTTCCCCCAATTCAGCCGGTACCGGTATCTTATAAATTTCTTTTTCGAGGAAATTCTCGATATTCTTAAAATTAGTTTGTTCTTTCTCATTCACAAACGTGAGGGCAACTCCATCATTGTTCGCACGTGCAGTACGTCCGATGCGGTGAACATAATCTTCACTGTCATGTGGAACATCGAAATTAATCACCAACCGGATATCATCAATATCTATCCCTCTGGATACAATGTCTGTAGCGACCAAAATGTTGATACGTCCCGATTTGAATTCATGCATAATAAATTCACGCTGTACCTGCTCAAGATCAGAATGCATTTCTCCAACATTCAACTTCATCATTTTCAGCGCCTTTGCCACTTCTTTTACTTTTATCTTTGAAGATGCAAAAATGATAACTCTTTCGGGCACCTCTTCCGCAAACAAGCTTCTTACAATACCCAATTTCTGATTTTCGTAACAGACATAAGCAGCCTGAACAATTTTTTCAGCAGGTTTCGATACGGCCAGTTTGACTTCAGCAGGGTTATTCAGGATAGTATTGGCCAATTGCTGAATCTTAGCCGGCATGGTAGCGGAAAACATAATCGTTTGGCGTTCTTTTGGCAAATATTTTACGATCTGCATAATATCCTCGTAAAACCCCATATCAAGCATACGGTCTGCTTCATCAAGAATAAAATAAGAAACCCGGGATAAATCAACGTATCCCAGACTCAGATGTGCAATCAGGCGTCCCGGTGTAGCTATAACCACATCGGCACCAAGCATCAAGCCTTTTTTCTGCTGCTCAAAAAGTATTCCGTCATTTCCTCCGTAAACAGCCACACTTGAAACAGGCATAAAATAAGAGAAGCCCTCCATTTGTTGATCTATTTGTTGGGCCAGTTCACGGGTAGGTGACATAATCACACAGTTGATGGCATCTTCCGGATGTCCACCTTCCGACAATTTATTCAATATAGGCAACAAAAAAGCAGCCGTCTTACCGGTTCCTGTCTGCGCTACAGCGATTAAGTCTCTACCTTCGAGTATTACCGGGATCGCTTGTTCTTGTATAGGAGTACATTCCTCAAAACGCATAGCGTCGAGTGCTTCAAGTACATTGTCATTTAATTGTAATTCGGAAAACTTCATCGTTTATTTTATTTGCTCGCAAAGATAGAAAATTCACTACGTAGTACAAATTTTTCGGGTTCTTTTATTCTTTCCACTCTTACATATTCAAATAAGAGTCCTTAAATCCCAGGAAGTAAAGTACGCCATCAAGCCCAATCGTATTAATAGATTGTTTGGCATTGGCCACAACTTTGGGTTTTGCATGAAAGGCAATGCCAAGACCGGCAACTCCCAACATAGGAAGATCATTAGCTCCATCCCCAACAGCAATGGTTTGAGCGATATCTACTTTTTCTACCTGAGCGATCAATCGCAGCAGTTCCGCTTTACGCTTTCCATCTACCACATCTCCCAAATAACGCCCCGTCAGCTTGCCGTCTACAATCTCAAGTTCATTGGCATATACATAATCAACACCGTATTTCTTCTGCAAATACTGTCCAAAGTAGGTGAAACCTCCCGAAAGGATAGCAATCTTATAACCATACTTCTTCAGAACATACATCAAGCGATCCACCCCTTCAGTTATTGGCAGACTCTCGGCAATTTCCTGCATTACAGATTCGTCCAGTCCTTTCAGCAGTGCAACCCGCTCACGAAAACTTTCCGTAAAGTCAATTTCTCCCCTCATGGCACGTTCCGTAATTGCTTTTACTTCAGCACCTACACCGGCACGTATAGCCAGTTCGTCAATTACTTCGGTTTCTATTAATGTAGAGTCCATATCGAAACAGATCAGGCGGCGCATACGGCGATACATATTATCCAACTGGAAAGAGAAGTCCATTTCAAGTTCACTGGCCAATTTCATCAACTGTCCCTGCATAGCTTCTTTATCCCGGGGAGTACCGCGAACCGAGAATTCAATACAGGCTCGGGTATGCATTTTACGCTCATCCAATGGAATACGTCCGGTCAGACGTTTGATGGCATCAATATTCATGTCCTGCTCAGCTAAAATACGGGTAACCGCCGCAATCTGGCGAGCCGTAAGTTTACGTCCCAGCAATGTAAGGATATAGCGGTTCTTACCTTGCATATTCACCCAGCTTTCATACTCTTCTTCGGTAATCGGATAGAAACGAATGGTTACTCCCAAGGAAGATGCCTTAAAAAGCAACTCTTTCATCATAAATCCCGAGAGTTGTTCCTCAGTCATACAGAGAATGCCCAGTGAAAGGGTGTTATGAATATCTGCCTGACCAATATCCAGAATAGTGGCATCGTATTTTGCCAATATCTCTGTTACGGAGGCTGTAAGTCCCGGACGATCTTCACCGGTAATACGAATCAGAATTAATTCTGTTTTTGATGGTTGCATAGCTGAATGTTCATTAAGTATCCTGCAAAAGTAGGGGAAAATTCCCAGTATTTATGCTAAATAACATAAAAAACTGCACTTAAAAAGAGAGAAAATTACTTGTTTATTTGGAAGTTGGAATAATATTTACTTACCTTTGCACTCGGTTTCTGAATTAAAGGCCTTGACAATCAACAGATTCCTCTCTGTTGTGCCTAAAAAGACGATGTTTCGGGGAGAGACCACTGTTTTAGAGGACAGTCCCGGATAGTATTAACTAAAACCGAATTACATGAGGCATGTAAAATGGATTTTTGTTGTATTACTAATTAGTTCCTTGACTTCTTTCGTAGAAAAAGACAAACCCACCGGAGGTTTGAATGTGGGTGACGTAGCCCCTGATTTCACAATCGAATCTACGTCAGATGCACAGCACAATTTTGATTTGACCGACTTAAAAGGCAAATATGTGCTGCTTAGTTTTTGGGCAAGTTACGATGCACAGTCCCGGATGCAAAACGCAAGTTTGAGCAATGCGCTTCGGTCAACTTCTCAAGATGTGGAAATGGTTTCCGTTTCATTTGACGAATACCAGTCGGTATTTCAGGAAACCATTCGTAAGGACCAAATAGTTACGCCCACCTGTTTCGCGGAAACTAAAGGCGAAAGCTCCGGCTTGTTTAAGAAATACCGTTTAAACCGGGGTTTCACTAACTATTTATTGGATGGAAATGGTGTGATTATAGCCAAAAACATCTCTGCTGCAGAACTTTCTGCTTATGCAAACAAAATCAAAGGTTGATTTTAAAGCGTAAGAAGAGAGTGGGGGTTCCCAACAGGATTTCGATCCCGGGAACGAGACAAAAGAGGAAATGAATACAACAAAAAATTCCGCCCGCACTTGTGGATTTCACAGGAGCAGGCGGAAATTCTTATTTTTAGACCCTTTGAATTCAAATGCAATCCATTATTTGGGAGCCTTTCTATATAGGTAAAATGCAATCAGCGCATACAGTAAATTAGGAATCCACATAGCGATCATCGGAGGCATATTTCCATTTACCGCAAAAGTAGATGCCACGGTCTGGAACAGGATATATGAAAAGCTCAGTCCAAGTCCTATTCCCAAATGCAATCCCATTCCCCCCTTTGTTTTTCTAGAAGAAAGAGATACTCCGATCACAGTCAGGATGAATGATGCAAATGACATGGCGATTCGTTTATGATACTCTATTTCAAACTCTTTGATATTGGCAATACCCCTTTGTTTCTGCTTATCTATATATGCACTAAGCTGAGGGCTGGTCAACATTTCCTGTTGATTACGCATAATCATGAAATCGGCAGGTTCCATCGGTATAATGGAATCCATCTTATCTCCACGGACAATAGTTTCCTTTAATCCGTCGAGATTACGAATCATATAATCCTTAATGGTCCATTTATTAACCGCAGTAGTATCATAAGTAATGCTACGGGCAGTCAAATGGGATACCAGTTTCTTATCTACGAATTTATCCAGCGAAAAACGGTTTCCTGTCTTATTGTAATCCTGATAGTTGTCAATATAAGCAATCACGCCTGTGTCTATCTCCAACTGTATATTGTGTACATAAGTGGTCTTTTTCTTTTTCACGTATTTATCTTCAAAGTCCAGACGAGTCACACTGCCTCTTGGAATCACATACGATCCTAATATAAAGGTAGAAATCGCAATGATACCGGCCGATATCATGTAAGGACGCAACATACGTTTAAAACTCATACCGGTAGAAAACATTGCAATAATCTCGGAGTTCTCAGCCAGTTTAGAGGTGAAGAATATGACAGCAATAAATACAAACAACGGACTGAACAGATTCGCGAAATAAGGAATAAAGTTCATGTAGTAATCGAAGATGATTGCCGACCACGGCGCACTCCGTTCCATAAACTTATCCATCTTCTCGTTGAAGTCGAATACTACTGCGATGGAGATAATCAATGCAATAGCAAATACATACGTCCCCAAGAATTTCTTGATGATATATAAGTCCAGGCGTTTAATAAACCGATTGCTTCTCATAAATTTATAGTCTTGTTGACACTCTTTTCACCATCATAGGTTTCCAGGTTGAAAAGTCTCCTGCGATAATGTGCTTGCGTGCTTCTCCTACCAGCCACAAATAAAACGCCAGATTGTGGATAGACGCAATCTGCATGGCCAGCAACTCCTGCGCATGGAATAAATGGCGCAAGTATGCTTTGCTGTACAATGTGTCTACATACGAAGCACCGTCAGCTTCAATAGGAGAGAAGTCTGCTTCCCATTTTTTATTACGCATGTTCATGATACCGTCTTTCGTAAACAACATTCCGTTTCGTCCGTTACGGGTAGGCATCACACAGTCGAACATATCTACTCCACGTTCAATACCCTCAAGAATATTAACCGGTGTGCCGACTCCCATCAGATAACGTGGTTTGTCCTTGGGAAGTATCTCGTTCACCAGCTCAATCATCTCGTACATCTTATCTACCGGTTCGCCTACGGCAAGTCCGCCAATGGCATTACCGTCTGCATCTTTCGAAGCTATGTATTCTGCAGATTGTTTACGCAGGTCGGGGTATACACATCCTTGCACGATAGGAAAAAGAGACTGGCTATAACCATATTTAGGTTCCGTCTCATTGAATCGTTGAATGCATCTGTCGAGCCAGCGGTGTGTCAATCCCAATGACTTTTTGGCATATGCATAATCCGAATCCCCCGGTGGGCATTCGTCAAATGCCATCATGATGTCGGCACCTATGATACGTTCGATATCCATAACCTTTTCAGGAGTAAAGATATGCTTGCTGCCATCAATATGCGAACGGAATTCGGCCCCTTCTTCACGCAATTTACGGATACCGGACAAAGAAAACACCTGAAAACCACCACTATCAGTCAGCATCGGACGGTCGAATCCATTGAACTTATGCAATCCACCGGCTCTTTCGAGTACATCCAGTCCCGGCCGCAAATAAAGATGATATGTATTTCCCAGAATAATCTGTGCCTGAATATCCTCTTTCAATTCAGTCTGATGTACTCCTTTCACACTGCCGATTGTACCTACCGGCATAAATATAGGGGTTTGTATTTGCCCGTGGTCTGTTGTAATCAGACCGGCACGGGCATTACTTTTTGCGTCTGTATATTGTAATTCGAATGTCATTCCTGGCTGGCTTTCTTTACGGATAAATCAATGGCATCGGCAACCTTCTCTTGAGTCAGTGCAATGGCAAAGACCTCTTTTACATCATTCACATAATGGAAAGTCAGTCCTTTCAGATATATATCCTGTATTTCGTCAATATTCTTTTTGTTCTCGGCACTCATAATAATTTCTTTGATGCCGGCACGCTTAGCTGCCAGAATCTTCTCCTTAATACCACCTACCGGAAGTACCTTGCCACGTAACGTGATTTCCCCGGTCATAGCCAGATTAGCCTTCACCTTACGTTGTGTCAAAGCAGAAGCCAACGAAGTAGCCATTGTGATACCCGCCGACGGACCGTCTTTCGGAATAGCTCCTTCGGGGACATGGACATGGATGTTCCAGTTATCAAAGATCTCTTCATCCAGATTTAAGAGTGAAGCATGTGCTTTGATATACTCAAGTGCCAGCATAGCAGACTCTTTCATCACTTCACCCAAATTTCCGGTTAATGTGAGACGTCCGCCCTTGCCGCGGCTCAGACTGGTCTCAACAAATAAGATTTCACCTCCAACGGCTGTCCATGCCAATCCTGTCACCACACCGGCATAATCATTGCCTTGATATTTATCACGAGTATATTCCGGAGCACCCAGGAAGTCATACAAATCAGTCGGTTTGATTTCTGTTTTTAAGAAGAAACCATCTGTTGCATATTGGCGGGCCGATTTACGAAGAATCTTACCGATTTTCTTTTCCAACTCACGCACACCGCTTTCACGTGTGTACGATTCGATAATAGCTTCCAGCGTATCTTTTGGAATTTTAATGTCGGTCTTCTTCATTCCGTTTGCTTCCAGCTCCTTCGGCACTAAATGCTTTCGTGCTATTTCCACTTTTTCTTCCGTGATATAACCACTCACTTCAATCAGTTCCATTCGATCGAGCAATGGTCCGGGAATGGTATTCAAGTTGTTTGCCGTAGCAATAAACATCACTTTGGACAAGTCGTAATCCACATCCAGGAAATTATCATGGAAAGCCGTATTTTGTTCCGGATCAAGCACTTCAAGTAAAGCCGATGAAGGATCTCCCTGACGGTCGGCACTCACTTTATCTATTTCATCCAGAATAAATACCGGATTCGAAGAACCCGCTTTAATCAGGTTTTTGATAATACGTCCCGGCATTGCACCGATATAAGTTTTACGGTGTCCGCGAATTTCCGCTTCATCGTGCACACCTCCCAATGACATACGGATATATTTCCGCTTCAAGGCTGCGGCAATCGATTTTCCCAGTGAAGTCTTACCAACTCCCGGAGGGCCGTATAAACAGATAATAGGAGACTTCATGTCACCCTTCAATTTAAGTACGGCTAAATGTTCCAGAATGCGTTCCTTTACTTTCTCCAGACCGTAATGATCCTTATTCAGCGTTTTCTCGGCATTCTTTAGGTTTAAATTGTCGGTAGTATAAACTCCCCACGGCAGATTGAGCATTGTCTGCAGATAATTCAACTGCACACTGTAATCCGGCGATTGAGGATGGGTACGTTCCAGCTTGGCAAGCTCTTTCAGGAAAGTTTCCCGCACTTCGGTACTCCACTTCATGTGTTCTGCCTTTTGGCGCATCTCTTCTATTTCCTGTTCCTGGCCGCCGCCACCCAGTTCGTCCTGGATCGTTTTAATCTGCTGCTGCAGGAAATACTCACGTTGCTGTTGGTCAATATCCTCACGGGCACGCATCTGGATAGATGCCTTTATTTCGGCCAACTGCACTTCACGATTTAGGATTTCAAGCAACCGATAGGTACGTTCACGCAACGAATCAATGCGCAACAGTTCGATTTTCTCGTCCTTCTTCAACGGAAGGTTCGTACAGATAAAGTCCACCAGGAACATGTGGTTCGTCAGGTTTTTGATGGCAAACGCTGATTCCTGATGTAAAGTGTCCGATGATTTAATATATCGTATTGTCAAATCCTTGCAGGTTTCCACCAATGCCTGAAACTCCTTATCATCTTTTGAAGGGATTTCTTCTTCAATAATGTTCACTTCACCCTTCAGGTACGGATGTGTCTCCGTAATATTCTTCAGCTCCAGGCGTTTCATTCCCTGAATAATGACTGTTGTTGTCTGGTCGGGCATTTCGAGTACACGCACAATCTTACCTATGGTTCCGATCGGGTGCAAGTCCTCAAATGCCGGCTCGTCCGTTTCCGCCATTTTCTGGCAAACTACTGCAATATAGGATTTTTTCTTATCGGCTTCCCTCACCAATCTCAAAGATGATTTTCTGCCAACAGAAACAGGCATAAATACTCCGGGGAACAATACCATATTACGGAGGGGGAGTACCGGAAGAGTTTCACCAACCTTTATGTCAAACACTTGATCTTCGTTTCCGTCAAAATCGGCAATTAATGAAAATGCGTTATCATTCTGGTCATCCATCTCTCTTAAATATCTTTCTTTCTTCATTTCGTATAAATTAGTTTATGTCATATCAGCGAACATAAAACGTTCGCAAAGTTAATCGATTCTTCATTAAGAATAAAACATCTATTCGATAAAAACACAAAAACAATGCCAAATAATAATGTGGACGGAATGTCATATCACAATATTTACCTATTTTTGGCGAACTTAATTATTTCTTAGCTAAATGAGCCAACCTTTTTTTCAGTTTAAACAGTTTACTGTCTGGCACGATAAATGTGCCATGAAAGTAGGCACAGACGGTGTCTTGCTCGGAGCTTGGACCCCGGTAGAGTCCTCGGCACGTATTCTTGATATTGGTACCGGTACCGGATTGGTGGCACTTATGCTGGCCCAACGCTGTTCCGCTTCCGTTATTGCTCTTGAAATAGACGGAACAGCCGCACAACAGGCTGCAGAGAATATCACCCGTTCACCTTGGGGAAGCAGGATAGAAGTCGTTTGCCAGGATTTCAGGTTATACAGCAATAAGAATAATAGCCTGAAATATGATACAATCGTATCAAATCCTCCATATTTCACAGACTCCCTGAAGTGTCCGGACAGCCAGCGCAACACAGCCCGACATAACGATAACCTGTCTTATGAAGAGTTGCTGAAGGGAGTATCGAATTTACTTTCGCCAAATGGTACTTTTACAGTAGTCATACCGATGGATGCAAGTGATTCTTTTAAAGACATCGCATCTTCACAAGGCCTGTATCCATCCCGCCAGCTCTTGGTCATCACTAAACCGGGAGCACCCCCAAAACGTACCTTGATCTCATTTACATTTATAAAACAAGACTGCAAAGAAGAGAAATTATTAACAGAAGTTTCTCGCCACCGTTACAGTGATGAATACATTAAATTAACCCGGGAGTTTTATTTGAAAATGTAAAAGGCGTCGCTCTGTTCCAGTTGCATCATTTCGTATTATCGGAATTCCACCATAGCACAAAATGAAATAAGAGTAACCACATTGACATGTGTGATTACTCTTATTTCCTGTCGGGGTAGCGGGATTCGAACCCACGACCCCCTGCTCCCAAAGCAGGTGCGCTAACCGGACTGCGCTACACCCCGAGTGCTTTTTTCACAAGAACTTCATTTTTGTCGGGGTAGCGGGATTCGAACCCACGACCCCCTGCTCCCAAAGCAGGTGCGCTAACCGGACTGCGCTACACCCCGTTTTATAGGGAAGTTCCTTTCAAAAGCGGTGCAAAGATAGGGACTATTTTTTAATATACAATAGTGGAGGAACGTTTTTTTGATATTTATTTTTTAACACCCTGTCCGTCATATATTTGAATATGAAATAAAAAAAGAGGATTACTCATTAAAAGAGTCCCGGTTCTGATGGAATCGGGACTCTTTTACCAAACAAACGACAGAGAACAGTTACTCAAGATCCTCTTTTACTACTTCATCTATCTCCTTGAGCTTCTTCTCCTTTGACTTTTTGTTGCCGGCAGATTTCTTTTTGGTATCATCATACACATTGTCTGCACGGTCTTCCATCTCTTCACTCCAGTCGTCATACATATTTGTTGCCGGCTGGCCGGTAAGAGTGGTATTCTCTTCTGCGATAGGTACATCTCTGTTAATTACTTTTGCCATATGTTCTACATTTTATTATTATGCTATAAAGACAATAAAAAATAGAAAAAGTTCTCCGTGTTAATGAAGTTTGATACTATTAGATAGATTTTAAAGCGGTATTTCAAGTTATATTTCCGAAAACAGTGAACTAAATGCCGTTTCAAATGTATAATACAGAAATATCACTATTAAAACGAATGTCATGAGATTGAAAACTCCCAAACCGATACGGCTTATTGCCCTTGCCGGCATAGCCTTGTTTATAGGCAGTTGTGCCAAAAACACCACTATAATTTATGGTAGCGGAGAAGACGACGGCCTTCCCGAAACCCCTCAAAAGGGTACAACGTTGGTCGCCTTCAATGCTTCTATCGAAAGCCGTAATCTGACCCGTGCCATGTCGCCCATGAAAAAAGGAATCAAGAGTACCATTTATGCTTACCAAAAGTCGCAGAGTACCACCACTCCGGAAACTTTGTTTGCCGAAGGACTGTATATCACTTCTTCACCGGGTGTATTGTCCGGAAATGACGGATATAAAATGTATCTTGCCAACGGGATTTATAACTTTTATGCCGTATCCGATAATTTCTCGACCATACCTCCTTCGTTCACAGGACAAGAGTCGGAACCTTTGTTCAACGGTATCGACTATCTTTGGTGGGGCAGTAGCGACCAAGATGTAAACAGTGCGCAAATTAATATTCCAATCGTGTTTCAGCATGCTTGCACACAAGTTGTCATTGAGGTCTCTGCCGGTGACGGTGTCCGGCTCAGCAGGCTCTTATCAGCTACTATCACTCCACCGGTTCCGAAAGCAAGAATGATACTTTCCAGCGGACAAATTCCTCCTGCAACGTCATATGATACACCTGATAAAATGGGGATTAACGGATTTCTTGCACAATACATCATGCTTCCACTGCAAACAGATACTCCGATGACACTGACTCTTGAAATAGAAACGGATGGAGATAACGACTCAAAAATTTACAACGTACAAGTTCCTGTCCCCAACGGAGAACTGAAGGCCGGAGACTCTTACCGTTTCAGTGCGGTAATCAACGGCAGTTCTGTTTCCATTCCCTCTGTCAGCGTAAAGGACTGGACCGAAATAGACGAAACAGGTAACCCACTTTATCCACTACCCAAATAACAACTCTTATGCTTACACAATTTTTAAATCTACTTGCTACTATCATCAGCGTCATCAGTTTGCTGATCGTAACTTATGGCGCGTTTATTGCCATTATTTCTTTCATTATCAATGAACTGAAGAGAGTAACCGGAGCTTACACCCCGACCAATATCCGAAAGTTGAGAGCCGTGTTCGGCACTTACCTGCTATTGGGGCTGGAGTTCCTTATCGCTTCGGACATATTGAAAACGGTATTGGAACCTACAATGAACGAACTGATTATTCTGGGAGGTATTGTCGTTGTAAGAACCATATTATCGGTATTCCTCAACAAAGAAATCAAAGAATTGGAAACAGAAAATAACTAAAACATAGTGAACCAACCATCTGTAATGGCGTTTATATCATTATTAATAAAAGAAAGGAGATCGGACTTATGAATACCGAAAAAGAGAAAACTTCATCAGAAGAACAAAAAAAGGCTGAAAAAGTGCTTAAAGACAAAGTTCCCGTACAGCAAACCGGAACCTACAGCGAAGCCACCAAGAAAGAAGTGCGCGACGCAGTAAAAGAACTCAATCCGGACATGAGCGGATTGGATAGGGGTTAACAGCCCCTATCTTCCCGGAAACATCAGTGTAAAGCAGCTTCCTTTCCCTATCTCTGAGGAGACTGTAATGGTGCCGCCATGCAGATTCATGATCTGCTTACATAAACTGAGTCCGATGCCGGACCCCGATGTCTTGGTCGTAAAGAACGGAACAAATACTTTGTCTATCACTTCCGGAAGAATGCCTTCGCCGTTGTCACGCACCGTGAGACTGCAAACTTTTCCGGGGACCTGTTCCAACTCTACTTCTATCTGCGGTGCAGTATTTTGTCCGCAGGACTCTTTGGCATTTTTAATCAGATTGATCAGCACCTGCTCTATCTGGGCACGATCAATGTACAGAGTGGCCCCCCTGTGTGTTGCCGCAAAATGAATGAACGAATCAGGGAAGAGTTTCCTTAGGTCGGAAAAGAGTTCGTCCACCGCTACCGATGTGCAGGCAGGAGTGGGGATACGAGTCAACCGACGGTAGTTTTCCACAAAACCGAGCAGCCCTTTACTTCTCCGATGGATGGTCTGCATGGCTTGCAACATCACTCCGTATTCTTTCTCACTGAGCCGTTCGGGTATTCCGCGTTCACTCAATGTTTCGGATAATGAAATGATAGGAGTGATAGAGTTCATTATTTCATGGGTCAATACCCGTATCAACTTCTGCCAGGCTTCCATCTCGTTACGTTCCAATACCGAATGGATGTTTTTCAGGCTGACCAACAGCCTTTCCTTATTTTGTGCGGCAAACAAAGTACATGATACCGCCATCTCTACCGAGGCTCCTTGCTGCCGGATACGTACCACCTGCGTCTCGTTCCAGGAGGTGGTCAGCCACTCCTGAGGCAACCGGGATTCTTGTCCGACCAGTGCCACGGCCGCACGGTTCATCCATTCCACCCGGCCCGAACGGTCAGTCACTACCACAGCCGTATCTACCTTATTTAAAAGGTTCTCGTAATACTGGTGCTTGATCTCTTCCTCGAGCAGGCGTCCACGGAACAACCTAAGCGTCTGAGAAAGTTCGTCCGCCAGTTCAACCATCATCTTGCTTTTAAACGGCGGCTGAAAGTTCTGCGTCATGTCATTGAAGCGGATGCAGTCTGTCAGTCGTCTCATCATGCCTGCCAATTTCATCTGGATGGAATAGAGATGAACGCCTGTAGCGATCAGCAGGATGCCCACAATCAGAGTGCTGAACCATAATTCGTAACAGAACAGCAAGTATCCTCCGATGGAGAGCACCACCAACAATAAAATGTGCAGCACCACACTGATGGAATAGCGTTTCATAAGCCCAGTTTTTCAAGTTTGCGATAAAGAGCGAAACGGGTGATACCAAGATACTCGGCTGCCCGGGTGATGTTCCCCTCGCTCAGCCGCATGGCTTTCTCTACCGCTTGCCGTTCCAGCAATTCCAGATTGAGTACCTCTTCCTCTTTCTTTTGCCGGACAGAAGAGTGGAAAAGAAAGTTCTCAGGCTTCAGCAGGGAGCCGTCACCCAAAATCACGGCACGCTCTATGGTATGTTGCAACTCGCGTACATTGCCCGGCCAGTTATACTTCAGTAACTTATTCTTTGCCTCGCGCGTCAGCCCGTGCATCTCCTTCTTATATTTGCGGGCATAGCGCTCTAAAAAGAACTCGGCCAGCAGAATGACATCGTTACCACGCTCCCGTAGAGGAGGAATATGAATTTCTATCGTATTGATGCGATAGAGCAGATCCTGACGGAAGTTACCTTCATCCACCATTGCCCTGATATCGGCATTCGTCGCACAGATCAGGCGGACATCGATAGGTACCGACTGAGTAGAGCCTAACCGGCTGATCTGCCTTTTCTCTATCGCAGTGAGCAGTTTCGATTGCATAGGGAGCGAAAGGTTACCTATTTCATCCAGAAACAGAGTACCCCCTGTCGCCACTTCCATGCGTCCCGCCTTTGCTTTGCGTGCGTCGGTGAAAGCACCTTTCTCGTATCCGAATAATTCGCTTTCGAACAACTGTTCGGGAATACTGCCCAGGTCGATCGTTACAAACGGTTTACCGTATCGGGGAGAACAACGGTACAGCAAGCGGGCAATCACATCTTTTCCGGTACCGTTTTCACCCAGAATCAGGATATTGGCATCCGTCTCGCTTAACTTGTTGATGGTTGAAAACACCTCTTGCATAGCCTCCGATTCACCGATAATCTCATTTTCGGGTCCACCCTGTCCGCTCAGCACTTCTACCTGCTCCTTCAGCATATTCACTTCATGACGTGACTGCCGGAGTTTCATGCCCGAAGAGAGTGTAGCCAGCAGTTTCTCTTTTTCCCATGGTTTGGGGATAAAGTCCGTTGCACCTGCTTTGATGGCACGCACAGCCTTGTCCGTATCGGCATAAGCCGTCATAAAAATCACAATGGCCTGCGGATCGATCTTCAGAATCTGTTCCAGACTCTCAAATCCTTCCTGCCCACTGATGGCATCACGACTGAAGTTCATATCGAGCAAAATGATGTCCGGACCGAACGTAGTCATGAAGTATTCGATGCGATCGGGAGTAGTAGCCACCTTAATCTTCTCAGTATAAGGTTCGAGCAATAGATTGAGGGCGAACAACACATCCTCGTTATCGTCTACAATTAATATTTTTCCAAGCTGTTCCATGTTATATTACGAGCTAATTTACTTTCCTTTAAAGGATAAGATATACCAGTTGTACAACTCGTCGTGTACCAGTTGTACATCTCGTCATGCACCAGTTGTACAACTCGTCGTGTACCGGTTATACATCTCGTACATCTTATCTTACCATGTAATGATGCTAAAGTAAGCCGGATATATTCACTTACCTTTAGCCTGAGGGCAAAGGTACATATTATATCCATGTGTTGTGTGTGCTAATTCGCACTATTTTTGTGCGTATATGCACACGAAAGCAGTAAGGAATAAAGATGCAAACTGCTAATAAACAAAATATTACATGTATGGCACGGCTTTTGAATGGTTTATAGAAAAAGGAATGCACAATGAACTTGAAAACGATACTTATCATTGCCGGATGCAGTTATATCTTTCCGGCAACTGCACAGGAACGCACGATGGAGCTCTCGCTGGACGAAACCGTAAAGCTTGCCAAGCTTCAGTCACCCGACGCACAAACCGCACGCCACAGTTTCCGCTCAGCCTACTGGAACTATAAATATTACAGGGCGAACTATCTGCCTGCCTTGAGCCTGACCTCGGACCCGAACCTGAACCGGGCTATCAATAAGGTAACACTGGGAGACGGAACCGTGAAGTTTGTAGAACAAAACATGCTCAGCACCGACCTTACTCTGAATTTAACACAGAACATTCCATGGACCGGCGGTTCACTGTTTGTGGAAACGGCAGCACAACGAATGGATATCTTCAGCGACCACACGACAGCCTGGCAGACTTCACCTATTAATATAGGCTATCGTCAGTCGCTCTTCGGATATAACAGCCTGAAGTGGGATCGCCGCATCGAACCGGTCCGCTACCGGGAAGCAAAGAAATCGTATGTAGAAACACTGGAACTGGTAGCCACGCGTGCTACTCAAAAATTCTTTAACCTTGCCACCGCACAGAGCAATTACGAAACCGCCACTACCAATTACGCTAACGCAGACACACTCTATCAATATGCCCAGGGACGCTACAACATCGGTACCATCACCGAAAACGAAATGCTGCAACTGGAACTGAACAAACTGACCGAAGAAACCAACCGAATGAATGCCCGTATCGAGATGGACAACTGCATGCAGGAGCTACGCTCGTATCTGGGCATTCAGAGTGACGAGGAACTCAAGGTGAAAATCAACGACCACGTACCCGACTTCAGTGTAGAACTGCACGAAGCCTTATTACTGGCCAACGAAAACAGTCCGGAAATACAAAACATGATACGCCGGAAACTGGAGAGCGAAAGCAACGTGTCGTACGCCCGTGCCAATGCCGGACTGAAAGCGGATATTTATCTGCGTTTCGGCCTGACACAAACTGCCGACAAGCTGGGAAGCGCCTACAAGAGGCCATTGGACCAGCAGTACGTCAGCCTGAGTGTAGCACTGCCCATCCTCGACTGGGGACGGGGCAAGGGCAAAGTGCGCGTGGCACGCTCCAACCGCGACCTTGTGTACACACAGGTGGAACAAGACAAGACCGATTTCGAACTAAACATACGCAAACTGGTGAAACAATTTAATCTTCAGGCCCAGCGGGTCAGAATAGCCGCGCGAACCGATGAAACAGCTCAACGACGCAGCGATGTGGCCCGCAAACTTTATCTGCTGGGCAAGTCTACCATTCTCGATCTAAACGCTTCCATCACCGAGAAGGACCAGGCACGCCGCAACTACATAACGGCTCTTTACAACTACTGGAGTCTGTATTACACGTTGCGCAGCCTTACTCTTTTCGACTTTGAAGGCAAAACGCCGCTTACCGAGAATTATGACCTGCTGATAGACTGACCGGAATTATAAACTGCAAATCGAAAAAACAAAATAATATGGATATTAAAATTGAAAAGAAACCCTGGTATATCCGCTATAAATTCTACATAGCCGGAGGAATTGCATTTGTCGCTTTCCTTGTTTACGTCATCATTTTGTCGGCCGGGCCGCGCAAGCTCCGCATCGAGTCGGAAAACATACAGATAGCCGAAGTCAAAGATGACAAGTTTATGGAATACGTCGATGTGGAAGGATTGATACAGCCTATTCTCACCATTAAAGTAAACACCCGTGAAGCGGGAAGCGTAGAGCGTATCATAGCCGAGGAAGGCAGTTTGCTCCAGAAAGGAGATACGATTCTGACCCTCTCGAATCCGGACTTGCTGCGTAGCATCGAAGACCAGCGGGACGACTGGGAGAAGCAACGCATCACTTATCAGGAGAAAGAAATCGAAATGGAACAGAAAAGCCTGAGCCTGAAACAACAGACACTGGAAACCAATTACGAACTGGCACGCCTGAAAAAAAGTTTCACGTTGGACAAAGAAGAATTCCGCATGGGCATCAAGAGTAAAGCACAACTCGAAGTGTCGGAAGACGAATACAATTACAAGGTGAAGAATGCCGAACTGCAACGCGAAGGTCTTCGCCACGATTCGGCCGTGACCATCATCCGCAAAGATCTGATACGAACCGATATGGAGCGGGAGCGTAAGAAGTATGAACGGGCCACAGAGCGTCTGGGCAATCTGGTAGTGAAAGCACCCATCAGCGGACAGCTGAGCTTTGTGAAAGTTACTCCGGGACAGCAGGTGGGCTCCAGTGAAAGTATCGCCGAAATCAAAGTACTCGATCAATATAAGATCCATACTTCATTGAGCGAATACTACATCGACCGCATTACCACCGGACTGCCTGCTACTGTCAACTATCAGGGTAAAAAGTATCCGCTTCGCATCACAAAAGTTGTGCCCGAGGTAAAAGACCGCATGTTCGACGTCGATCTGGTCTTCACCGGCGAAATGCCCGATAACGTACGTGTAGGTAAGAGTTTCCGTGTCCAGATTGAATTGGGACAGCCTGAACAAGCCATCGTCATCCCACGCGGTAACTTCTATCAGGCCACCGGCGGACAGTGGATTTACAAAGCCAATGCATCTAAAACCAAAGCCGTACGTACGCCTATCACCATCGGACGCCAGAATCCGCAACAATATGAAATTACCGGAGGATTAGAGCCCGGAGATTATGTCGTTACAACAGGATATGATACCTTTGGCGAGGCAGAAGAATTAATACTTAAGTAATATAAAAATGAATCGAAGTCACCACAGAATGGCACAGGGTTACACAGAAACGGTTCTCTCTTAATATCTTAATAAGCAAGAGGTTAAAACTCTATCAGACTCTGTGTTACTCCGTGGTGAATCAAACTCAAAATCATACAAACATGAAAACCATAAGGCTGGCCTGGAAGGCTCTGGCACGTTTCAGAACATATACATTCATCAATATACTGGGCTTGGCCTTGAGTCTGGCTTGTGTACTTATCATCCTCCGGTATATCCATCAGGAGGTTACCGTAAATCATTTTTGCAAAGACCTTGAAAACACCTATCTGCTATATATCGAGTACGAAGATGGAAGGCGGACAATAAGCAGTAATGAAGATAGGAATAACGACCCCAACTTTATCGATCCGCTGAACGACCCGTCTGTCTTGAAAAGTACCCGATGGATTAACTTTCCGGAAGACAGGATTACAGTCGGGAAACAGATATATAATGTAAAAACCGTAGTGACCGACAGTGTGTTTCTGCAGATATTACCCTATCCGTCCGTGTCCGGCATTTCATCTCTGAAGTCTCCGAATGACGCCATCATCACCCGGCGATTGGCTGAAAGATTGTTTGGAAAAGAGAACCCTATTGGGAAAACAATGACTTACAGCACGGGGGACATCGTCACAGTTACGGGAGTAATAGGAGAGCCGACGACGAAAAGCTTTTTAGATTTCGACCTTATTATATCCGAACGATTGCAACATTCATGGTCGCGTTTAAGCAATAGTCTGGTACAACTGATACCCGGAACGGACTTTAAGAAACTGAACGTCAAGAACGAGAAGTTTATGAAGTTAAGGTGCCATATGGATGCACCGACCCGCCTGCAGTTCTTTCCATTAAAAGATTTCTATTTCGATAAGACTGTCCGCGTTTATAATAACAATATCCGGAAAGGCAACTACAATAATATCTTAGTACTTGCCGTTGTCACCATCGCTTTGTTGATAATCGGCTTGTTCAATTTCATCAACATCTATACGGTGATGATGCTCAAGCGTGCCAGAGAATTTGGGGTCAAAAAAGTATATGGTGCCGGCGCAAAGGATGTATTCGCACAGATTTTCACTGAAAACTTTATCCTGACAGGCATGGCTCTATGCATATCCTGGTGCATTATCGAAATAACCGGTGGCATGATGGAACATGTGCTCCGGATACCGCAAACCTCCAATACGGAATTTAGTGCCACATTATCCGTAGGAATCCTGATTCTGTTGCCATTATTGACTTCTATTTATCCATTCATCAGATACAACTACGTTTCACCTTCCGTATCTATCCGTTCGGTAAATGCGGGAGGACATTCCATCGTATCCCGTGTGCTGTTTTTATTCGTTCAATACATCATCACCTTTGTACTTATTATTGTTTCCCTCTTTTTCACGAAGCAAGTCCGCTTCATGCTGTCTGCCGATCTGAACTATACCACCAAGGACATCATTCAATGTCAGTTATACGCCGAACGCTCTTCGTATGATATAAATATATCAGACGAAGAGTGGGAGAGACGGGAGCAGAGAGAGAAAAGTAATCTGGCCTACATCAAAGAAGAGATGGACCATTCCCCGCTCTTTATCCGTTGGGAATACGGAGAGAACCCGAATCAGCTGGATGACAATTATATCAATGTGCGGAATGCACAGCGGGACGAGTTCAAGCAAGTTATTTACAGCAGCCTGAGCAATAAATATATTGAACTGTTCGGCTTTCAGCTAAAAGAAGGCCGCCTATGGAATGATTCTGTCGACCAATGGACTGATTATAAAATGATCATCAACGAATCGGCCAAATCACTTCTGGAAATAGATAATATAGAAACAGCCCTGATTCAGCCCGAAAGGAGATTGTGGTGGTCCATGTCAAAATCCGAAGAAATGAAGAAGAATCCTCCATATCAGGTTATCGGAGTGATCAAGGACTTCAAAATCGGCCATTTATCGAAAACCACTCCTCCGCTCTTTATCGTTTACGAAGATCCGCGGGGCAGCTACAGAGACCGGTTGATGGCACAAATCGTTCCCGGAAAAAAGCAAGAAGCCATTGCCTTCCTGAAAAAGCTGCGCGATGAAATACTGGGCGAAGGTGAGTTTGAATACAGCTTTTTAGAAGACGAGATAGCGACCATGTATCAGGAAGACAAGCGAACTGCCGAGATATACTCCCTGTTCAGTATCATTGCCATTCTTATATCTTGCCTGGGACTGTTCGGATTGTCCATGTTCGACATCCGTCAGCGATATCGTGAAATAGCACTACGCAAAGTGAACGGCGCTACCCTGAAAGAGATCTATCCGCTTCTATTAAAGAAATACTCGATTATCCTGGGAATGGCATTCATCATTTCGGCACCTCTGTCCTGGTATATCATTTCGAAATATCTGGAAGGATTCGCCAACAAAGCTCCTATATCCTGGTGGCTGTTTGCAATTGCCGCCATAGTGACTGCTTTCATATCACTGGCCACTCTGATATGGCAAATACGGAAAGCTGCCAATATCAATCCGGCCAAAGTATTGAAAGGAGAGTAGTAAATTTGTATTTTTGTGCGCATGCGCACTATGATCGTGCTAATTCACACAGTGTGTTTTAACATCACAAGCACATAAATAATAGTGTTTCAACAAGTTGGCTTTTTGGCATACTTCTTGAAACACTATTTGTAAAAACAAGAACCCGAATGATACGACATTATTTTAAAATCGCTTTCCGCAATCTGCTGAAATATAAAACCCAAAGTATTATCAGCATTATCGGACTAGCTGTAGGAATCACCTGCTTTGCCCTTGCTACACTATGGATACGCTACGAGATGACATACGACACCTTTCATCGGAGAGCCGATGATATCTACCTGGTAAGAGCACAACTCACAATCACAGACGGAACGCTCAGCAACTCAATGCCTTATCCGGCTATAGAGTATCTACGGAAGAACATATCTGAGATTGAAGATATATGTGGCATATCTCCGTTCAAAACCAATCTTCGATTCAAAGACAAGGGTGGGGATTTATTGGCCATTGAGGTGGACTCTGCGTTTATACGCATGTTTGATGTGCGTATCCTGCAAGGTAATGTCAATTTTCTAAAGAAAAAGAGCAACGAGATAGCCATAACCGAAGCGGTAGCGAAAGAATGGTTCGGCAACGAAAGTCCTCTTGGAAAAGAGATTGAGTTGGGAAGCCGGCCATGTAAAGTGTGTGCCGTTGTCAGCGGATGGTCGCAACATTCAAATCTATCATACGGGGCCTTGCTTCCGGCACGCCACCATCCAAGCTGGCAAAGCAATTCAGAACAGATATTTGTCCGCATCTTGCCGGATACCGACAAATCAGCTCTTCAAAAAAGGATAAGCAGCCTCGATGCTTCCTCACAGGAGAAAGAGAGTACATTAGGTAAATTGAATCTTACCCCGATTACTTCGCTCCGCTATTCTGATTATCTGCAAAAAGACGAGATCGTTATTTCATTCAACTACATTCGCTATTTTGCAATGGCAGGAGTATTGGTCATTGTATGTTCATTATTCAATTATCTGACCCTGTTTGTCAGCCGTCTTCGAATGCGCGGTCGTGAACTGGGACTCCGAAAGGTTTGTGGATCTACCAACCGTTCGTTGTTCGCATTGCTATCTGTCGAATACCTGATTGTCTTGTTAGCCGGTTCTCTGCTGGGCATGGCTTTCATCGAGGCCTGCTTACCCCATTTCATAGAACTGGCTCAGATATCAGAAGCTACCCCGCTGTATACAGAAGTCATCATTTACATACTGGCAGTCATCGTTTTATCTTTCGGTATTTCACAAATTCCTCTATATTACTTCAGAAGCCGTACGTTACAGAGTAGTATTCGCAATAAAAAAGGAAGTCCCCAGCGCGGAATATTCCGCCGGCTCGGACTGATAGCACAATTGATCATCAGTCTGGGATTCATCTTCTGCACCACTATTATGATGAAACAACTCTATTATCTGAAAAATACAGATCTGGGAATAGAACGCCACAATATAGGCAATGTTGCTGTCTGGATGAAAGGAGATATTAATGAATGGAGTTCTAAGATCGCCAATTTACCTATGGTGACTGAAGCTCTGCCTCCCCACTACTTCCCGATAGTCCCTACAGGACCTATGATGTATACAGATATTAACGGCTGGGACGGACTCAATGAAACCACTGATGAAACATATTCCGTCGGCCTGATACCTTCGGGCAAAGAGTTCTTCGACTTTTATGGATTGCAGTTGACAGAAGGAGAGTGGCTATCCGAAAAGAACTCTCCCGGAGATGTCATCATTAATGAAACGGCAGCACTGACGTTCGGATGGAGAAATCCAGTAGGAAAACAGTTCTACTCAGAATATGAACACAATCGGACATATTATACAGTAGTAGGAGTGGTGAAGGACTTCAGCTACCTGCCACCCACTATCGCTCCACGCCCTCTCGCCTTTGTCCGCACTGAAGAGCAGAAATATCTATGGTCTCGTGCCAGTATTCTTTTTAAGTTTACGGAAGGGAGCTGGGAGGCCTGCAAAGATACGATCCGGAAAATGAAAGAAGAAGATTTTCCCTCTTCGTTCTTGAGACTTTATAACGAGGAAGAGGAGTATAATAAATATCTGCGTTCCGAAAGTGCGTTGATGACCCTGTTGGGGATCGTTTCTATCGTATGCGTCATTATCTCTATTTTCGGCATCTTTTCGCAAGTAACTTTGTCGTGCGAACAAAGACGCAAAGAGATCGCTATCCGCAAAGTGAATGGAGCCACCATAGGAAGTATCCTGCAGATGTTCATCAAAGAATATTTCTTCCTTTTGCTTGTCGCAGCTCTTATAGCATTCCCGGCAAGCTATGGAATGATGAGAGTGTGGATAGAAAGTTACGTCAGACAAACTTCCATCCCATTTTGGATATATATCGTCCTGTTTGCAGGTATCGGTATCATCATCGTCATCAGCATCTTCTGGAGAGTGTGGAATGCAGCCAAACAAAACCCGGCGGAAGTAGTAAAAACAGAATAAAAAAATCTAATAATATGATACGACATTATTTGAAAATTGCATGTAGGAATTTGCTGAAATACAAGACTCAGAATATCATCAGCATCCTAGGATTAGCTATCGGATTTACCTGTTTTGCGCTTGCTGTCTTATGGATACGTTACGAAATGACATACGACACCTTCCATGAGGGTTTTGACCGTATTCATTTGGTGTATCAGAAATCGGCATTAAGTGACACAGGCGTTACAACAACAATTCCATATCCGGTATCCACTTCTTTAGAAAAGCAGTTTCCGGAAGTGGAAGATGCCTGCGGTTTTCTTTTTTATGAACAGGAAGTGACAGTAGACGATGGCGCCATCCGGCAACTGTATAAAATCAGTGCCGACTCTTGCTTCATGCATATGTTCGGGATACAAGTACTCTCCGGCAGCCTTGATTTCCTGGAATCGGAAGAGCGGATAGCACTGACAGAGCATGCGGCCAAGGAACTTTTCGGTACGGAAAATCCGATCGGGAAGGAAATCAAACTGTATGGTGCCCCTAAAACCGTATGTGCGATCGTCAACGGATGGAACCGTCATACCAATTTACCTTTTTCTATTTTAACGGGAGGAATACGTCAATGGCATAATGCATGGTATCACGGAGGATTCCATGTATTTATAAAATTGCACAAAGAAGTAAATGCCGAAGCTTTTCAGAAAAAACTGGAACAAACGAAACTCGAAACAGACAGCAAGGGCGGCATGCAGAATCTGATGGTTATGCCCATCAGTAAGTGCCACTATACTGTACTGGCCGACCAAAATGCCATCCAGTTCAGCTATATCCTATTCTTCTCGATTGTAGGCGGATTAGTTATTCTTTGTTCGCTGATCAACTACCTGTCTTTGTTTGTCAGCCGTTTACGGATGCGAAGCAGAGAATTGGCATTACGCAAAGTATGCGGTTCATCAGCCCTCCATCTGTTCATCCTGCTTGTTACAGAATATCTGCTGATCTTGTTGGCCGCAGGACTTATGGGAATGGCCCTGATAGAATTGGTATTGTCTCCGTTCAAAGAATTGTCGGGAGTAAAAGAAGGAGATATTTACTGGGAATCTTTTTTATACTTCGCCCTCGTCATCGGATGTTCTCTTGCCACATTCCTGCCTGTAACTTTCTACTTCAACAAACGAACGCTACAAAGTAACATACAGCAAAAGACCGTAAACAGATACGGGTATCTGGGACGCAAGATAAGCATTGTTTTTCAACTTTCTATCAGTATCTGTTTTATCTTCTGCATCAGTGTCATCATGAAGCAGCTCTATTATCTCAGCACTACAGATATTGGTATAGAACGCAAGAATATAGCGACTCTAAGCATGTATCCGCAAAACAATCTATTGCCTGCCGCTGATAAAATAGAGCAGTTTCCTTATGTCACTCAGGTTCTGAAAGGACACTTTTCGCTGCTACCCAAAACTGCATCCATGGCTATGCACTTCAAGGATTGGGACGGAAAACAACCTGGAGATGCAGAGATCGATATGGAAGTACTGATGGAAAGTGAAGAGTTAGCACAGTTCTACGGTATCCGCCTTTTAAAAGGAAAGATGCTGAAAGAAGGAGAGAGGGATGCCGGCACTATTGTAATCAATGAGACAGCGGCCAAAGCACTCGGATGGAATGATCCGATTGGGAAAAAACTAATCAGACCCAACGGAACAGGGACAACCGTTATCGGTTTGGTAAAAGACTTCCATACGACATCGCCTACCACTCCCATAAAACCTATCGCATTTATAGCCAAAGGCTTTTCCGGATTCGACCTGGGCAAAGGTGATGTACTGATAAAGTATAGAGAAGGCGAATGGCCCAAACTTAAAAAAGACATTGAACAGCTATGTCAGAAAGAATATCCGGAAAATAAAATCAGATTATCCAATATGGAGGAGACCTATGACAACTATCTCAAATCGGAGCAGACCCTTTTGAAACTACTGAGTTGTGTAGCTGTTGTCTGTATTCTGATTGCTGTATTCGGAGTGTTCTCTTTAGTGACATTGGCATGCGAGCAACGGCGTAAAGAAATCGCTATCAGGAAAGTAAATGGTGCAACACTTGGCAACATCCTCTCGATATTTATAAAAGAGTACCTGATACTGTTACTCTGCGCCTCGTTCCTTGCTTTCCCGGTCAGCTACATGATCATGAAAGCGTGGCTGGAGAATTATGTCGAACAAATCAGCATAGGCGTTTCGATGTATGTCACTATCTTTACAGGAATCGGTATCATCATAACCGCCTGTATCGGCTGGAGAGTATGGAAAGCCGCCCGTGAAAACCCGGCGGAAGTAGTAAAAACAGAATAAAAAAATCTAATAATATGATACAACATTATTTTAAAATTGCATGTAGAAACCTTTTAAAACATAAGGTACAGAATATCTTAAGCATTGTAGGCTTGTCTATCGGTTTTACAGCTTTTTTGTTAGGCGGGTATTGGCATTACTGGGAATATCATTTTGATAGTTTCCACCCTCAAAGTTCAAGGACTTATGCCTTGACTACCACCGGTATATTTAAAACAGCCGACGGATCTGTCGGAGAATTAAACCAGATACATCAGATGGTGGAAAAAGATCTGGTTACTTTCCCTGAAATAGCTAAAGTTTGCCATGTCAGCAAAGTAAAATACGAATTTGAGAAGGATACAAAAAGTTGGATCGGAATGAAAATAGACTCCACTTTCTTTGATATCTTTCAATGTAAACTGATCGAAGGGAGCTATTATAAGGTTCCATTTAACGTAAATCATGTGATTCTGACTCAAAAAATGGCCAACTTCTACTTTGGTGACAGTAGTTGCGTAGGGAAAGAGTTGAAAATCAACGACAAATTATCATATACCATTGCGGGAGTAATGGAAAATTATCCCCAAAACAGTGATTTCAAATTTGAATACCTGATTCTGGCCACTCCATCCCCCAATCAAGTCAAAAGAAATACGACTTATGTATGGTTACACCCTTCGGCCGATGCTGCACATCTAAGTAAAAAGATAGCAGCCTACAGAGTCAAAGAACCCGATACCAAATGGAGTAAATATTCTGAATGGCGCTTTCATTTGCGTCCGCTACCCGAAATTCATACCCGCTGCTCTCCTGAGCTGAAAGGCAGGCTTCAACATATCCGGATTTTGGCTACGGCGGGAATATTGGCATTTGCCAGTGCATTAATGAATCTGCTTGTTCTATTCATTGGCCAGCAACAACGAAAAGCGCGCTATAATGCCACTTTTTCCACTCTTGGTGCTTCCATCTACAGTTTGATAGGGAAAAACTTACTTGAATTGACCCTCCCCCTGTTCATAGCATTTTTGCTTTCAATGGCATTTATCGAATTCCTGTTTCCGTTTTATAAGGATTACACCAGTTTGGTAGCAGAGAGCAGTAGCTATTATAATGGAGTCATCCAGAGTATCACCCGACAAGAAGTACTGAAAGCATCCTATTGGATTTATCCGTTATGCTGCCTGATTTTTCTGGTTTTAAGTACGGTTCCCATCGTCGGTCTGCTGAAACGAAACAGTCGGGGAACTTCGCTGGCACTTAGAAACGGATTGATAATCGGACAAATCTTCATCGGCTCTTTATTCCTCCTGACTTCTTGCATGTTCTACAGTCAGTACCGATTCATGAGCCGTACAGACAAAGGACTGGTCACCGATCACATCTGGCAGATCGACCTCGGATTCGATGCAACCTACAATACTGATTGCACCCCTTTTATAGAAGCACTAAAACAAAACTCAGCCATCGATGACGTAACGGCCCTGACACAGCCTCTCCTTGTTTTAAGAGGAGAGTGGTATTGCAGTTTTATCACTCAATTTCCCATAGAGGGACGTAATAATGTAGATGAAGCAACAGAAGATAATTGCATCGTTGTGCAAAAGAATTTCCTTTCCTTTTTCGGAATGAAGATGAAAGAAGGAGAATGGATACAGGATCAGGGGACAAGAGATATAGTTATCAACGAAACCGGTGCCCGCGAACTCAACATTCCTTCACTGACAGGACGTCTTATACTCAGTGATGACGAAGATTCGGAGAATCATGCAGTACCCACCAGAATCAGCGGTATTTTACGTGATTTCTACTACTGTCCGATGCAGTACCCGCTGTCGAAGGTCTTCTTTATGTATCAAAACAATGCTGATGCAGCAAGGGGGTACAATGGATTCAGGTATTTCTATATAAAGGTACATCCGGATAATGAAAAACAAGCACTGCAATACGCCAGGAGAATCTATTCTCAATACAGCAAAAAAGAAATCTCCGAGGATATGCAGATCATTCAACTTTCCACCTTAATGGAACTGTTCAATCGTCCGGAAAAGACGATGTTCCGTATCTTCCTGTTGTTGGCAGTACTCTGTATCCTGATTTCTTCTTTCGGCGTTTTCTTCCTGGTATCGCTCTCTACCGAACAGCGTAAAAAAGAAATAGCCATCCGAAAGGTAAACGGAGCACAATTTTCAGATATCCTATACTTATTTCTGAAAGAATATTTATGGCTGACACTGGTCAGTAACGCAATTGCTCTGCCTTTAGGATATTTATTTATCAAAAGGTGGTTGGAAACCTATGCGTACCATACTGATATTCACGGATGGCTGTTTGTATGTGTATTCCTCTTCACCTGCATCATCGTTATTATCTCGGTCATGCGACAAGTGGTAGTAGCTGCCAAAATCAATCCGGCGGAGTCGGTGAAAAGTGAATAAATGATTGCAGTGCGTATTCGCACTGCAATCGTGCAATATCACACAGAAACAGAGATAACAGAGAGATCCTAACAATCAAAGATACAATCATTTAGCAGTTTGGCATATTTATTGAAACTATAAAAGAGAAGTTTAACGGTAAAACACACGGTGTTTACACAACAATAATTAAAACGAAGAGATCAATATATCTATGATACTACATTATTTAAAGATTGTTTTCAGGCAGATGGCTAAACGCAAAGCACAAACTGCTATATCTATATTGGGAATCACTGCCGGTTTGCTCTGTTTCAGTGTATGCAACTATTATAATCGTATTTTCAGTACAGGTAACAAGGATTTGGCAACTTACGAAAATCAAGCAGAAATATGCATAAAAGAAAGATCTTACCAAGTAAATATTCCGATAGAGGATTTTGAAAAGAAAATAGGTAAAGACAAATTTGAAGCAGTTGCTTTTTATGTAAATTCTTCATCTACAATCACATTAGATGAAACGGTATATTGTAAAGTGGACAAAACAGAATGTAATGCTGATTATTTCAAAGTATTTCCTACAGAATGTATAGACGGCTCCTTAAAACAGTTTGGTATTTCGGGTAACGAAGCTGTAGTAACGACTGAGTTTGTCAAACAATTCTGTGGAGGCGTTTCGCCGCTGGGAAAAACGATCCTTAACCAGAGAGGCAAAATACATACCATTATTGCTGTTATCAAGCCCTATCCGGCAGGGATGAATAATTATCACAGCAGCTACGATGTTTTTCTTCCACTACCTGAAAATGCTTCATTTGGGATACACAAACTACTGCTCAAACGCCCGGAAGATGCCGAACACATTTCACAATTACTGCCTAAATTGGGACTTTTTCCCAACCATCCGGAATGGATACCACAAATAGTGCTGGATAGCCAGACAGAACATAAGGCAGGCGCTGAATTATGGGTGGCTATTTTGGGGCTATTGGTTTTATTGGTAGGCATGATCAACTATTTTTCATTCAGTATAGGAGCATTTGCCAACCGTTACAAAGAGATCAGTCTACGTAATACGCTGGGTTCTACTTACTGGGGACTTTTCATATTGCTATTTCTTGAACAGGCTGTCATCATCCTGATCTGTGGAATAATTACCCTGGCCATTACTGAGAGTTTGCTACCTTGGTTTATAAGTACATTTTCTAATGAAATACAAAGAAACTTATATATAGATACACATCGATTGTGGGTTTATGAATGCCAATATATAGGAGGCTTGTTGCTTATCAGCTTACTGATCTCATTCATCTCTTCCTGGCACATTGCCCATAAGACAATAGCGCAAGGATTGAGGGGGGGGACAACTACCGGACAACGTCACATAATCCGTAACACGTTACTGAGCGTCCAGCTGCTCTTCTCTTTTCTATTCATTGTAGGTACAGTCGGCATCCGTATGCAAATGAAAGAATACGATCTCTCAGCCAATCCCAATCTGAGTACAGAGGTAAAAAAAGAAATTATGGTAGTAAATATAGGCAGATACGATCGTATTCGGGAGCATCAACCGGAACTGATAAACTTCCTGCGCTCACGCCGTTGGAATGCCGAAACAGCCTACACCAACAGGGATTACAGCCAAGAGTATGGATTTACCGAACTCTGCTTCGTTTCGGATGATTATTTTAATTTAATGAACATCAAATGCCATCACAAACCGGGAGAACCTTTTTGTTACGTAAACGAACAATTATACCAAACTTTGCAAGCTGATTCTACCTCCGAGTCTTTTCGCTTTCAAAACCAAGTATATCCGGTTAAAGGTTTAGTCCATATAGGTCCCGATTCTCCAAGTGCAAAGCAATTGGCTCTTTTACCACTTTCTGCCATGAATGACGAAATCGGGAAAATATATATACGATTGGTCCCTGATGCTCCTCGCAAGGAAGTAAAAGCAGAAATGAGCAAGGAGATGAATCAATATCTGCCACAGAACGAACCTTTCGAGTTCATCAGTTTATATGAGGAACAAACCGGATTAGGAACTATCTCGGTGATGTGGCTGTTCGTTGTCTGCTCTTCCATTTGCTTAGTGATTACGGTACTTGGCGTTTATGGAGCTATCAGCATTGACACTATCCGTAAACAAAAAGAAGTTGCCATCCGTAAAATTAATGGTGCACGTTTACCGGACATCTATTGGTTGTTTGCTAAAAACTACCTGATTTTATTTTTAATAGCTTCGGTAATAGGAGGTTTAATTAGCCTCTTCGTCATGGTCATCGGCAGCCAGCATCGAGTCATATTGTTTGATTATGCCGATCCATGGCTTTGGATGGGTCCCCTCATGCTATTAATAGGTATAATAACAGCTACAATCAGCTGGCAGATATATTATATTGCACGGACTAATCCGGCAGAAGTAATTAAAAACGAATAAATCAGAGAAAATGAACTATATGATACAGCATTATCTCAAAACAGCAATACGCAACCTGCTGAAGTATAAGACACACAGCATTATTTCTGCCATTTGTCTTTCCGTTGGTATGACTTGTTTCAGCATCATCCATTTTTTTATCAATGAAATAGATGGAGCATCACGTAACATGCCCAATTTCGAACAAAGGATTTCAATCCGGATGATCAATTCCAACCATGAAGTAGGAGGATGGGGGTGGAGTCTCAATTCTTCTGAGATCCGGACCCTGACAGAACATCCTATACCGGGTATTAAGCAAATCTGCTTCCACTCTTTCCAAAGAGAAGCCGAAGTTGTATTCATCAATAGGGAGCAGGAAGAAAAGCCTTACATCATTTCATATATGGATACTGATCCTAATTTCTTTTCACATTATAATGCATCCTTCTTATATGGCAATGCTCTTCCCACAACTCCGGAAGAAGTTGTGTTGTCCGAAAGTTGTGCCCGTAAAGTATACGGAAAGAGCAACCCGGTAGGCACATTACTAAAAATAGTCAAGTTGAAGGAAAGCGAAAAAGATAAAAGCACATACTATAAAGTTGTCAATGTTATCAGAAATCTCCCCAAAACACTAGATGTTGAAACAGATATCTATTTCTCCCATTTGAGAGAAGGAAACGGACAACAAGGATACATCACAGAAGGTACACTGGAAACAGCAGACGGATTGAATAAAGCCAATGAAAGCCTAAAGGGGATAACAACTCTTCATAATAATGAAATGGCATATTTCATTGCGAACAAAGAAGCTGACTCGTATCACGATCCGCAGCGAATGATAGGCATAGCATTCATTACCTTCTTATCCTCTCTGATTCTGTTATCGGGTATGATAAACTTTCTAAAGTTCATCATACAGTCATTCTACAACCGTAATCGTGAACTGGCCCTGCGGAAAAGTCTGGGTGCCAGCCCCAAAAGTTTATTTGCCCTTCTATTCACCGAAGCTTTCTGGATGCTGACATTTTCTTTATTGCTCTCGCTGGTCTTATCCGAATGTACCAGTTTACTACTGACAACCTATATTCCGCCTAAAGAAATGATTCCAATAGATATCCAAACTCTATATGGCATTCAAGTTAAACTTTATATAGGGCTGTTACTGATCTGCACCCTTGTAATGCTATATCCCATCCGGCGTTTGCAACGGTCCGGTCTTGCCGGGCACATGAAAACTAACAGCCACCGGCACCTCTTTCGCAACATCATGATGTGCGTACAGCTATGTGTATGTATCTTTTTTCTGGGTATGAGTATCGCTATACATTTATTCAATAGTGTAGAAAGCGTTTTGTACCTTCCTCTATCAGACAAAGAAACAAATTCCACGCTTTGCCTTGAAATGAATAGTGTTACTCTCGGCAAAAATAAAGATGCGATTTTATCACAAATAAAGATGTTGCCGGGAGTGGAAAATATCAGTTCAGCTTTGATGAGCGGCAACTATAATTCGTTTCTGACCAGTGACTATGAGTCTGCCGATCACCGTACTCTCACTGTCAGAGTCAGACAAGGAGATCCCAGCTACTTCCAGTTCTTCCGGATTCCTTTCCGGGGAGAGATCGTCGAATCTCATACAAGTAACGTGGTTTACATCAGCGAAGCCTTTCAAAAGCAGTTGGAAAATGATTCTGTAAGCGGAAATGTAAAATTAGGTAAAGAGAACTATCGGATAGCAGGTACATACAAGGCTTGTTACGGGGAGAACATCTCAGAACACAATCAATACAATATTTCTGTTTTCTTCCCGACTGAAGAAGCATCCGTAATTTATATCCGTTTTCGTGACGATATCAGTTTTGGTAAAGCCAAATCAGAAATAGAAAGGGTATGCCGTAATTACGTCCCAGAGTCATTGCCACTCGATATACAACGACTGGATATAAGAAGAAGTACAACACAAGGTATCAGAGACCTGATGGGCGATGCCTCACTGCTATTAGGCATCATAAGTGCTCTTCTGGTTATACTGAGCATATACTCAGCTATCTCTATGGACACAGTCAGCCGGCAGAAAGAAGTTGCTATTCGCAAAATAAACGGCGCAACTCCGAAAGTAATTGCTTTGATGTTCGGAAAAGCATATATAATCCAATTCATACTGGCCTATACCATCACTTATCCATTATTAAGGTTGCTTGTGATAGACATAACCAAGGATAGCCCGATCAGCAGTATTACCGGATTTGCATGGGGGATTTACCTCTTCATTCTGATAGGTTTACTTATCTTTGTAACAACAGCCTATAAAATCTACAGAATCATGCATCTCAATCCGGCAGAAATAATAAAAAACGAATAATAATATAAACTCTTAAAAAATTACGATTATGATTAAGACAATCAATTTGCAAAAAATCTTCAAGACCGAAGAAGTTGAAACATGGGCATTAAATAACGTCAGCGTAGAGGTAAAAGAGGGCGAATTTGTCGCCATCATGGGACCTTCCGGTTGTGGAAAATCTACTCTTCTCAATATTCTCGGTTTACTGGATAATCCTACAGGAGGAGAGTATTATCTGAACGGAAAAGAAGTATCCAAATATACAGAATCGCAGCGCACCAATCTCCGCAAAGGAGTTATTGGCTTTGTATTCCAAAGTTTCAATCTGATTGATGAACTGAATGTATATGAAAATATTGAATTGCCCTTACTCTACATGGGCATTCCGGCCTCTGAACGTAAACAACGAGTGGAAAAAGCAATGGAGCGCATGGCCATTACCCATAGAAGCAAGCATTTTCCACAACAGCTTTCCGGAGGTCAACAACAACGTGTTGCCATTGCCCGCGCCGTAGTAGCCAACCCTAAACTGATTCTTGCCGATGAACCTACCGGTAATCTTGACTCTAAAAATGGTAAAGAGGTTATGGGACTATTGAGCGAATTGAATAAGGAAGGCACTACCATCGTTATGGTAACTCACTCTCAGCATGATGCAGGTTTCGCAGACCGGGTAATTAATTTATTCGATGGTCAAGTTGTAACAGAAGTTACTATTTAACACTCCTCAGACAGAATTACTCAGATTAACACGGATACGCAATTAAAAGAGATGTACCCGGTAAATCTGAGTAATTCTTGATTCATTTTACTTCTTGACACATTTGCATAATTGAGTGCTATATTCATGCAAATGACTTCCATATCACCTTTTACTCGATATTTGGAGCAGAGTTTGTGAACACTGCATTGAATCACTTCCTGAGATGGGAATCTTATCCGATATGTGGAAAGAAAAAATTACTTTTATCGGTATAAATATTGATGATGAGAAATCATGGAAAAAGTTCTCTCAAAAAAATATCAAATGGATCAATCTAAATGATCCCAAAGAAGCATTCGGATTGTATATCCGTTACAAAGCAAATGGCATTCTCTTTTATGTACTTGTAACGCCTGATGGAAGAATTTCTGATATTTGGTACGGATATAATAAAGATAGCCTCTCTGAGAGACTGAAACAAGGGGTAAAATAAGACACTGATTTTTAGGGTAAAAATATAATCTTCCATTTCCAACACTTTTCTGGTTTCACCTGCAATAAACAAATGCAGACTTCAGAAGTAGTAGAAATACAAGAGAGTAATTTCTTTTAAAAAAGAAAGAGGTAATAAAGCCTTTCACTTTACCACCTCTTCTTTAAGCATTCCAACGCTTAAAAGAATAAAGTCAAAACTAATACCTATAGATATAAATTCTGACTTTATTTATCTCTATAATGGATTATAAAAGATCAAGTGCCTTGAAACATTTCACTAACTTACCGATAGCAAAATCAATCTGTTCTTTAGAGTGTGTAGCCATCAACGAGAAACGAATCAACGTATCGTTCGGAGAACAAGCGGGAGGCACAACTGGATTTACAAACACACCTTCGTCAAATAACATCTTAGTTACCATAAATGTCTTCTCCATATCACGTACATATAGAGGAATGATAGGAGTGGAGGTATGTCCGATCTCAAAACCAAGTTCACGGAAACACTTTAAAGAGTAATTGGTTATATCCCACAAATGCTCAATACGTTCCGGTTCGTTTTTCATAATCTGAAGTGCAGCACGAGCGGCAGCTGTAGCAGCAGGCGTATTACTTGCACTAAAGATATATGAACGTGAATTGTGACGCAAATAATTAATGATGGACTCGTCTGCTGCAATAAAGCCACCGATAGCGGCCAATGACTTACTGAATGTGCCCATAATAAGATCCACCTCTTTAGTCAATCCGAAATGATCACAAGTACCGCGTCCGTGATTACCCAAAACTCCCAGACCATGCGCTTCATCTACCATGATATTAGCATCATATTTTTTAGACAAACGGACGATCTCAGGCAAATTGGCAATATCACCCTCCATACTGAATACTCCATCTACTACAATCAGTTTCACTGCATCAGGACGACATTTCTGCAACTCTTTCTCAAGAGATTCCATATCGTTATGCTTGAACTTAAGAATGGTAGAAAAAGAAAGGCGGCGTCCTTCAACAATAGAAGCGTGGTCAAGTTCATCACAGATCACATAATCTTCACGACCTGTCACACACGAAACCACACCCAGATTTACCTGAAATCCGGTAGAATAAATGATAGCATCTTCTTTACCAACAAATTCGGCCAATTCTTTCTCCAATTGAAGATGGAGGTCGAGTGTACCGTTCAGAAAACGCGATCCGGCGCAACCTGTACCATATTTGCGGGTAGCTTCAACAGCAGCTTCAATTACTTTCGGATGATTAGTCAGGCCTAAGTATGAGTTTGAGCCAAACATTAACACCTTTCTGCCACTCATTATCACCTCTGTGTTCTGTTCACTTTCGATACAACGAAAGTATGGATATACGCCTTTAGCCTTTATCTGCTGAGGGAGGTCGTATTTAGCTAACTTCTCTTGTAATAATCCCATGAATAGTTATTTATATAATTCGCTTATTGACTATCTTTTATATAATAGTCTAAATCCTTTTTCCTTAACAAGTGTTTAAAACAGGGGGCAAAGATAACAAAATATGTTTTTAGCTGTTCTTTTTCTATGAAAAAATATACTCTTTATAGTTTTAGAAAGCTGTGAAAGGGCAAAAATTAAGATATTTATATTACTTTTGCCGACCACAACATATAAATGATGGAACCAACTTGCATGAGCGAAAACAAGAAAAAAATAATATTCATCGTTAATCCAATTTCGGGTACACAAAGTAAGGAACTTGTTCTGAGTCTACTGGATGAAAAGATAGATAAGGAAATGTATACTTGGGAAATTGTGTATACCGAAAGGGCCGGACATGCAATCGAAATAGCAGCAGATGCGGCAGATAAAAATACAGATATAGTAGTTGCTGTAGGAGGAGACGGAACAATTAATGAAATTGCCCGTTCATTGGTACACACCAATACAGCATTGGGAATTATCCCTTGCGGCTCTGGAAACGGATTAGCACGGCATCTTCAAATTTCAATGGATCCGCGTAAAGCACTTGAAATATTGAATGATGGGATAATCGATATCATAGATTACGGAAAAATAAATGGCACAGACTTTTTTTGTACCTGTGGAGTAGGGTTTGACGCTTTTGTAAGTCTGAAATTTGCTAATGCCGGCAAACGTGGACTGCTGACTTATCTAGAGAAAACCCTGCAGGAAAGTCTAAAGTATCAACCTGAAACTTATGAATTGGAAACAGAAGATGGTACTTCCAAATATAAAGCCTTTCTCATTGCTTGCGGCAACGCTTCTCAATACGGGAACAATGCTTATATAGCCCCACAGGCCACTCTGACAGATGGTTTGTTAGATGTAACCATTCTCGAACCGTTTACGGTATTAGATGTTCCGGCACTGGCCTTTCAGCTCTTCAATAAAACTATTGACCAAAACAGTCGCATTAAAACTTTCCGTTGCAAAAAGTTATGTATTCATCGCAGTTCGCCGGGTGTTGTCCATTTTGACGGTGATCCGATGCAGGCTGACGAAGATATCAAAATAGAACTGATTCAGAAAGGACTGCGGGTAGTTGTACCTGGTGATAAAAAAAAAGATAATCCCAACGTATTACAAAAAGCACAAGAATATGTAAACGGTATTAAATTGATAAACGAAGCTATAGTAGAAGATATAGCACATAAAAATAAAGTTATTCTGAAGAAGAATAAGCAGCTGATACAAAAACTTACTAAAAAATAGACCTTTGGAAATAACACGGAATCCGAATTAATATGTACTTTTGCAGACTACTTTAACAAAAATATAAATAATATATTAAATATGTTCAGAACGCACACGTGCGGAGAGTTAAGAATCTCCGATGTTAATAAACAAGTCAAGCTGTCGGGATGGGTACAGCGCAGCCGTAAAATGGGAGGTATGACTTTTGTTGACCTTCGTGATCGCTACGGTATCACTCAATTAGTATTTAATGAAGAAATAGACGCTGAGCTTTGCGAACGTGCCAATAAATTGGGTCGTGAATTCGTCATACAGATTGTCGGAACCGTAAACGAACGTTTCAGCAAAAACAGTCATATCCCGACCGGTGACATCGAAATCATCGTTTCGGAACTGAATATCCTGAACTCAGCCATTACTCCTCCTTTTACTATTGAGGACAACACCGACGGTGGTGATGATATCCGCATGAAATACCGTTATCTGGACTTACGCCGTAGTGCTGTTCGTTCAAATTTGGAATTACGTCACAAAATGACGATCGAGGTTCGCAGTTATCTCGATAAACTGGGTTTCTTGGAAGTGGAAACTCCGGTATTGATCGGTTCAACTCCTGAAGGAGCACGTGACTTTGTAGTACCTTCCCGCATGAATCCGGGACAATTCTACGCATTACCGCAATCTCCGCAGACACTGAAACAGCTATTGATGGTTTCCGGTTTCGATCGTTATTTCCAGATAGCCAAATGTTTCCGTGACGAAGACCTGCGTGCCGACCGCCAGCCTGAGTTCACTCAGATTGACTGCGAAATGAGTTTCGTAGAGCAGGAAGATGTGATTACTACATTTGAAGGAATGGCCAAACACCTGTTTAAGGTGATCCGTAATATCGAACTGACCGAGCCATTCCCACGTATGCCTTGGAGCGAAGCAATGAGATTGTACGGTAGCGATAAACCGGACATTCGCTTCGGTATGCAATTCGTCGAATTAATGGATATCTTAAAAGGGCACGGTTTCTCTGTATTCGATAATGCCACATATATTGGCGGTATTTGTGCCGAGGGTGCAGCCGGCTATACCCGTAAGCAACTGGATGCCTTGACCGAATTTGTGAAAAAGCCACAAATCGGTGCAAAAGGTATGGTCTATGCCCGTATCGAAGCTGACGGTACTGTGAAATCAAGCGTTGACAAGTTCTATACACAAGAAGTTTTGCAACAATTGAAGGAAGCATTCGGTGCCAAACCCGGTGACCTAATCTTGATTTTATCGGGAGATGATGCCATGAAAACTCGTAAGCAGCTTTGTGAATTACGTCTGGAAATGGGTAATCAATTGGGATTACGGGATAAAAACACATTTGCATGTCTGTGGGTGGTGGACTTCCCTCTATTTGAATGGAGCGAAGAAGAAGGCAGATTAATGGCTATGCACCATCCGTTTACCTCACCCAAACCGGAAGATATCCATCTGCTGGATACAAATCCCGCTGCTGTGCGCGCTAATGCTTACGATATGGTAATCAATGGTGTAGAAGTAGGAGGAGGATCAATCCGTATCCACGATAGCCAGTTGCAGAACAAAATGTTCGAATTACTCGGATTTACCCCGGAGCGTGCGCAAGAGCAGTTCGGTTTCTTGATGAATGCCTTCAAGTTTGGTGCGCCTCCTCATGGCGGACTGGCTTACGGATTAGATCGTTGGGTATCCCTTTTTGCCGGACTGGACTCAATCCGTGACTGCATTGCATTCCCGAAAAACAACTCCGGTCGTGACGTTATGTTGGATGCTCCCGCAGCACTCGATCCGTCACAACTGGAAGAACTGAACCTGATTGTAGATATTAAGGAGTAAGTGAAAGAGTCGGTACGCATTTTTAGATTTGCCGTAATTGGTACGCTCAATGCATTAATCACAGCTTTTGTTATTTGGTTGATGATGGATGAATTGTCATACGATTACATTCCGGCCAATATTACAGCGTACGTAGTAGCCCAAATTCATAACTTTATTTGGAGTAAATATTGGATCTTTCCGATTGAAAATAAAAAGAACAACATCTGGAAGCAGATGTTGTTCTTCTGCTCTGCTTTCGGATTGGCATATAGTGCCCAGTTCTTGTTTTTAGTCACACTTGTAGAGTGTGGAGATGTAAACGAGTATCTGGCACAATTCCTGGGATTGTTTATCTACGGAACAGTAAACTTCATCGTTAATAAGAAGCTTACATTCAGATAAAATAGTGCTTAAGATAATGAAAAATCCCGCAGAGTGTAAAAAACTCTACGGGATTTTTTTTATCAGAGAGAAATCATTTCAATCAATAAAACGTTTTGTTAAATTCCCATATTCATCTATCCTCCGATCACGAAAAAATGGCCACCAACGACGCACATTCTCCGAACGTTCAAGATCCACCTCAACAATCATATTTTCAGAGCGGTCATTTCCCGCCTGAGCCAGGTATTCACCCTGTGGTCCGGCAACAAAACTATTTCCCCAAAATAATATCCCGTTGGTCTGTCCTGACGGATCAGGTTCGTGACCGACACGATTGACTGAAATCACCGGAAGCCCATTGGCCACCGCATGCGCACGCTGAGAAATAATCCAAGCATTAAGCTGACGTTTCTTTTCGTCATCTGTATCTGTACTCTCCCAACCGATAGCAGTAGGATAAATCAAAATCTCAGCTCCTTTCAGCGCCATCAGGCGAGCAGCTTCCGGATACCATTGATCCCAGCAAACTAACACACCCAACTTGCCTAAAGAGGTCTGAATCGGTTCAAAGCCAATATCTCCCGGAGTAAAATAGAATTTCTCGTAATAAGCCGGATCATCAGGAATATGCATCTTACGATATTTTCCGGCAATACTTCCATCCCGGTCAAAGACAACAGCTGTATTATGATATAGTCCCGGAGCACGTTTCTCAAACAAAGAAGTAACAAGCACTATCCGATTGGCTGCCGCCAGTTCGGAATAGAATCCGGTAGAAGGGCCAGGAATGGGTTCTGCCAGTTCAAATAGATCCGTATTCTCTGTCTGGCAGAAATACAAAGAATTATGAAGTTCTTGCAGAACAACAAGTTGAGCGCCATTAGCGGCACATGCTTCAATACTTTTAGCCAGGTTCATCAGGTTTATCCTAATATCTGATGCGTTAGCCTGTTGAATGATTCCTACTTTTATTTTTCTCATACTTTAATTTATTATTTAATGACTCCTGTTGGATATTGCATCGTCACACAATGCAAAGATCCATGCTGCTTAATAAGTGCACGGCAATCAATGCCTACCACTTCGTATGTCGGAAAAGCCTCACACAGCACTTCTTTCGCCAATTTATCATTTTCCGGTTGATTATAAGTCGGATAAAGCACAACATCATTCATTATCAAAAAATTGGCATACGTTGCAGGCAATCTCTCTCCCTCTACTTCTATTTTGTCTGCCATAGGCAATGCCAATAAACGATAAGGAGCACCTGATGTAGTGCGGAACGTTTTCAATTGCTCTTCCATTTTGCATAGCGCCTCGTAATGTTCATCTTCAGAGTCGGTACACTTTACATACGCAATAGTATCCGGAGAACAAAAGCGAGCCAATGTATCTATATGGCTATCCGTATCATCTCCCGATAAGTATCCATGATCGAGCCATAAAACCCGTTGTAAATGGAATACTCTGCAAAGATATTCTTCTATATCAACACGATTCATCGGCGAATTACGATGTGGAGACAATAAACATTCGGAAGTAGTGAGCAAAGTACCGGCTCCGTCACTTTCGATGGAACCACCTTCGAGTACAAAATTCAGACAATCTTTATATTGCCCTTTCAGTGCACCGGCTTCTACTGCCCGGCGAGTTATCTGATTATCTAAACGAGCCTCAAACTTTTCTCCCCAACCATTGAAAGTAAAATCCAGCAAACTTGCTCCACCTGTATCCATCAAAGTAATTGCTCCATGATCGCGCGCCCAAGTATCATTCGTGTCGCACTTCAGGAAACGTACATTATCCATATTCACCGTACCAATGATCTGCTTACGCACCTCCTCAGGATAGGGGGTGACAATAAGCAAAAGTTCACGTTTCGCAATCTCACGGGCTATATTTATAAAACATTCCTGAACTTCAGCCAACATATATGCCCAGTCTGTCCCGGCATGCGGCCAAGTTAGTTGTATACCACTTTGCAGAAACCACTCTGCAGGCAAGAAGGGGGCTAACATCTCTACTTGATCATTAACAGTTAAACCAAAGTTCAATTGCAAATCTTTCTCTGTGCCTCCTGAAGTAGGAAGACCAACCATTATTCCCATTTTTTTTAGTTTTTAAAGAATAAATCATAAATAGCGAACGGACACTACACCAATAGTAATAAATGCCACTCGCTACCTATATTACTTAGGTTTACGATCGAAAAAAGGATTCTTGGAAGAAGCACTAACCGGGATAGCCATTACCTGATGACATCCTTTCAACCACTCAAGACGTTGGGCAGCCAATCCGGCTGAGAACATGACACGGGTATCTACGCGCAAATCAGCCGCTGTAGCGCATGCCGAACCAATTGCAATGCCTACATCAATGCTATTCAACGCACAGGGGACACCTTCAGAACGTCCGGAACATGTAGCATATCCACAATGACCGCAATTCAATCCTTGAGCTTGCTCACGCGTACCTATTAATAAGATACACTCAGCCTGAAGAATATTATCTGCATCCCGCAAAAAAAATTTCATACCAAACTCTTCGAACATGGCTTTCAACGTATCCGAGAGTTGCTGTATTTCTTCACCAGTAACAATTGCAGTTTCTATGATGTCAATTCCTTTTCCCTTAGGGGCCGTACGGGCAGCAGTCATCATCTGCCGTGCCACATTTAATACATGTTCGTGGCGACTGTCTCGTTCGTTCAGTATCATATCTCGTTCATTAATTAGTGACACAAAGATAAAAGAAATCCCGCACATATTATGAATTTTGACTAACTTTGCAAGATAGATTTAAAGATACACGATGTTACAAATAGACAATGCATGCATTGCTTTCGGCGAGGATATACTCTTCTCGGAATTTTGTATGCGACTAAATAAAGGCGAGACAGCTTGCATAGCAGGTCAATCAGGACGTGGAAAAACCTCTCTACTCAATGCAATCATGGGATTTGTCCCATTAAGAAAAGGCAAAATCAAAGTAGGAGGTATCTTGCTTGAACCTACTACTATCGATGCCATACGCAGACATATAGCTTGGATTCCACAGGAGTTAGCCCTGCCCTCCGAATGGGTAAAAGAAATGATATCGCTTCCTTTTGCATTGAAAGCCAATCGACACATCTCTTTTTCCGAAGAAAAGCTTTTCACTTGTTTTGATGAATTAGGACTGGACAAAGAGCTCTATCAGAAACGGGTAGGCGAAATATCGGGTGGTCAGCGCCAGCGCATTATGATAGCCGTTGCAGCCATGCTGGAAAAACCTTTGATTATTGTAGATGAACCGACATCTGCACTCGATGCCGGTTCCACAGACAAAGTTTTAGCTTTCTTCCGTAATCAGGCAGAAAAGGGAACGGCTATACTCGCCGTTTCTCATGACCGGACATTCGCTTACGGATGTAACCAGCTAATCACACTGTAGAATATGGGAACTATTGATATATCTTACTTTAATCTGCTTATAGGGCTACTGTTATTGGTAATCCCACTTTTTTATCTTTGGAAGTTCAAAACCGGATTACTGAAAGCCACCCTGATAGGGACAGCACGCATGATTGTGCAACTCTTCTTGATAGGTATGTACCTGAAATACCTTTTCCTGTGGAATAACCCATGGATTAACTTCCTGTGGGTTATCATCATGATTTTTGTAGCCGGACAAACAGCTTTGGTACGTACAGGACTTAAACGTGAAATACTCCTGATCCCTATATCAGTAGGTTTCCTCTGTAGCGTTGTGCTGGTGGGCATGTATTTTATTGGCATTGTATTACAACTGGATAATGTATTCAGCGCCCAGTATTTTATTCCCATTTTCGGAATCTTAATGGGAAATATGTTATCAAGCAACGTGATTGCCTTGAACACTTATTATAGTGGATTGAAACGTGAACAGCAATTGTACTGTTACCTGTTGGGCAATGGTGCCACTCGTCAGGAAGCACAGGCACCATTCATACGGGAAGCGATTATCAAATCTTTCAGCCCACTGATTGCCAATATCGCGGTTATGGGATTAGTAGCACTTCCAGGCACGATGATCGGGCAAATTTTGGGAGGCAGCAGTCCGAACGTTGCCATAAAATATCAAATGATGATTATGGTCATTACTTTCACAGCCTCTATGTTATCATTAATGATCACCATCTCGCTGGCATCCCGTAAATCGTTCGATGAATACGGACGTATTTTGCAAGTAACCAAAGAATCCCAAAAGTAGCCGTACTATGACATCAACCGACTCCATTTTACAATTAATAAGTGAAATACATATCCCGAGATTTTTTATTACCGTAGACTTCCTGCAAATCGGAGAGGCTATTCCTCAAGGAATAAGCGGCTTTTTAAAAGAAAAGTACGATAAAATATCTCATGGTGCCAGCGGAAGAAAATTTATTTATCAAGAATCAGGTTGGCGCATGGCATTTACATTCTATCCTACCGACCGGGTAGTCGATGAGAAATATGCAATGAAGAACAAAATGATAAAGAAGCGATAATTGTATGATTATTGATATAAATCAAAGCATAACTATCAATATTTACCTATATTTGTGCAAATATTAATAATTAATCGATACTATCAGGAATATGCACATCAGTCACATCGCCATCTGGACTACCCGTTTAGAAGAACTTAGAAATTTCTATATCACTTATTTCAACGGAACAAGTAATGAAAAGTATATCAATCCTAAAAAAGGATTTGAATCTTATTTCATCAGCTTTGATCAGGGATTTGCTTCTCTGGAAATTATGCAAAGACAAGATATCACAACACCTGCATTAAAAGACTGCCTCGGGTTAGCTCATTTTTCCTTTTCTGTCGGTAGCAAAGAAGCTGTATTGGAACTCACAGAACAACTCCGTAAGGATGGTTTTGTTATTGAGAGTGAGCCACGAACCACCGGAGACGGCTATTTTGAAAGTGCTATTCTTGATCCCGAAGGAAACATAGTAGAAATCACTATTTAACGCGCCTTGCAAGTGCAGGTATATAACGGAGTTGGACGTATTGTTCACCCGGATTGATATAGCCGTTATCCATCAAGATTTTCTTAACCTTGAAATCTTTCAGTCGGTAACGGATATATCGTTGTGCATTCCCAGACTGTTGTTCCACAAACGACAGAAGCTCGATTGTCCCATCATTCCGAATGATGACTTTAGCCTTAGCCGTACGGAAAGTAAGCACATCGTCCTTTTTCAGCTCTTTCATATGATATTTATCAAGCCAAAAAATGGCTGTCGCACGGGGAAGGCTATCGGCCTCTTCTTGCAATTCATCTTCTTCATCGATAGGAGATATAGTAGCTTCTTTGTGTTGCTGGCATGAAATAATAAAGAAAAAAGAGAGAAGTAACGGTAAAAATGCCTTCATTGGTTTGAGCCTTTATAAATTAGGAGGTAAATATATTAAAAAAATCAATAAAAGCAAGGCAAGGTGCTATCTTTTTCTTATATTTGCAGGCAAATTTTCTACTAAAAATGAAAATTAAAGAAATAGTAAGCGCCCTTGAACGGTTCGCGCCTCTGCCATTGCAAGACGGATTTGATAATGCCGGCCTGCAAATCGGATTGACAGATGCGGAAACAACAGGGGCTTTGTTGTGTCTTGACGTTACCGAAGCTGTGTTGGATGAAGCCATCGCGTCCGGATGTAATCTCATTATATCCCATCATCCTCTTATTTTTAAAGGTTATAAATCAATCACCGGTAAAGATTACGTTGAGCGATGCATTCTGAAAGCAATCAAAAACGACATCGTTATTTATTCGGCCCATACCAATCTGGATAATGCTCCGGGCGGAGTCAATTTCAAAATAGCCGAGAAGATAGGATTAAAAAATGTACGTATACTCGACCCTAAAGAAAGCAGTCTGATAAAATTAGTCACATTTGTTCCGTCTGCCCAGGCTGAAGAGGTCCGTAATGCTTTGTTCACAGCAGGATGTGGATGTATAGGCAATTATGATTCGTGTAGTTATAATACAGAAGGGGAGGGAACTTTCCGCGCACAGGAAGGGAGCCATCCTTTCTGCGGAACTGTGGGAGAACTTCATCACGAAACAGAAGTGCGGATTGAAACGATCCTGCCTGAATATAAGAAAGGAGAAGTTATCCGTGCATTGCTTTCCAAACATCCATATGAAGAACCGGCTTATGACTTATATCCTCTCCACAATAGTTGGGCCCAAGTCGGATCAGGAATTGTCGGTGAATTGGAAGAACCGGAATCCGAACTCGAATTCCTGAAGCGAATAAAAAGAATATTCGAAGTCGGATGTTTGAAGCACAACAAACTTACAGGCCGCCTGATTCAGAAAGTATCCCTTTGCGGAGGGGCAGGAGCTTTCCTTATTCCGCAGGCAGTTCGTAGCGGAGCTGATGTCTTTATCACGGGTGAAATTAAATATCACGACTATTTCGGTCGTGAAACTGACATTTTGCTTGCTGAAATAGGACATTACGAAAGCGAACAATATACAAAAGAAATTTTTTATTCTATAATACGGGATTTATTTCCTAATTTTGCACTCCAATTTAGTAAGGTAAACACGAATCCCATTAAATATTTATAAGTAAAATGGCAAGAGAAGCTAAAAATGAACCGAAAGAGTTGACAGTGGAACAGAAGTTGAAAGCTTTGTACCAGCTGCAAACAACATTATCTAAGATTGACGAGATTAAAACGTTGAGAGGTGAACTTCCATTGGAAGTACAAGACCTTGAAGACGAAATTGCCGGTCTGAGTACACGTATCGACAAAATCAAGTCGGAAGTAGACGAACTCAAATCAGCTATCGCCGGTAAGAGAGTGGAAATTGAAGCAGCCAAAGCTTCGGTTGAGAAATATAAATCACAGCAGGACAATGTTCGTAATAACCGCGAATATGACTTCCTGACAAAAGAGATCGAATTCCAGTCTTTGGAAATGGAACTTTGCGAAAAGAGAATTAAAGAATTTACTGCAGAAGAGCAGGAGAAATCTGAAGAAATAGATAAAAATACCAAAGCGCTGGAAGAACGCCAGAAAGACCTCGACCAGAAGAAGAATGAACTGGATGAAATCATCGAAGAGACCAAACAGGAAGAAGAGAAGTTGAGAGACAAAGCAAAAGATCTCGAGACAAAGATAGAACCCCGCCTGCTTCAATCTTTCAAGCGCATCCGTAAAAATTCACGTAACGGTTTAGGTATTGTATACGTACAGCGTGATGCATGTGGTGGTTGTTTCAATAAAATTCCGCCTCAGAGACAACTGGATATCCGTTCACGTAAAAAAATTATCGTTTGCGAATACTGTGGACGTATCATGATTGACCCGGAACTGGCAGGTGTAGAAATAGAACACAAAGTAGAAGAAGCACCGGTTACCACCAAAAGAGCTATCAGAAGAAAAGCTGAATAAAGCTCGATAGTCCGATTCCGGAGGACTAGTGAGACATATTATAATACTATTTAAACCCATAATTTTACTATAATTCCTATTGAATTTTAGTAAAGTTATGGGTTTTTGTTTATGAAATACCCATTTACTTTTTAAAGAAAACAGATTCCCTTTTGAGCGTAGCCATTCTCTTGCAGAGCGGATAAACAAATACTTCTTTTCGTTGTTATGTTTTCATTTCTAAATAACCTAAGCTTATGAAACTACGAATAGGAAGTATCACGTTCTTGCTGTTTCTTTCATCCGTTGCCTTTCCACAGGCCACGAGCCGCTATCTGGACAAACCATTACCACAAGGATGGGAAGAAGATACACAAATATTTCAGCAAGTATTGCCAGTGGACGACCAATGGTGGAAAGCATTTCAGGACCCCGTTCTCGACTCACTCATCTCCGTTGCAGTCAAGCAGAATTATTCGGTACTGACTGCGATTGATCGTATCAATATGGCAAAAGCCAACCTAAGAATGGAACGTGGAAATTTTTTCCCAACAATCGGGTTAAATGCCGGATGGACCCGCCAGCAAAGCAGTGGCAACACCAGTGACTTGCCACAATCGACTCAACATTATTATGATGCCTCGCTCAATATGAGCTGGGAGTTAGACCTCTTTGGAAGCATACGCAATCGCGTAAAAGCCCAGAAAGAAAACTTTGCGGCCAGTAAAGAAGAATATACCGGCACAATGATATCACTTTGTGCCCAGGTAGCCTCAGCATACATCAACCTGCGGGAGTTGCAACAAGAATTGGCCGTAGTGCAAAAGAACTGTGCATCTCAAGAGGCGGTATTAAAAATTACAGAAGTAAGATACAACACCGGACTCGTATCTAAACTGGATGTGGCACAGGCTAAGTCGGTGTTCTTCAGTACCAAAGCATCGATTCCTCAAATCGAATCGGGCATTAATCAATACATTACGACCCTTGCCATACTATTGGGTACTTATCCCCAGGAAGTGCGGCCAGCTCTAACCGCTCCCGGAACATTACCGGATTATATGGAACCTATCGGAGTGGGGCTTCCGGCCGATTTGTTACTTCGCCGCCCGGACATACGCAGTGCCGAACGAAGCGTCAATGCACAAGCCGCTTTAGTAGGAGCGTCTAAGTCGGACTGGTTGCCTCAGGTCTTTCTAAAAGGATCGGTTGGTTATGCAGCAAAGGACCTGAAAGACCTGACCCATCATAAAAGTATGACCTATGAAATTGCTCCGGCACTGAGTTGGACGCTTTTTAAAGGAACTCAACTAGTGAATGCTACCAAATTGGCCAAAGCACAATTGGACGAAGCTATCAACCAGTTCAATCAGACAGTATTGACCGCCGTACAAGAGACAGACAACGCTATGAACGCTTACCGGAATTCTATCAAGCAAATAGTAGCTTTGCGCGAAGTGCGCAATCAGGGACAAGAGACCCTGACTCTCTCGCTGGAACTTTACAAACAAGGATTGACCCCATTCCAGAACGTACTGGATGCCCAACGCTCACTGCTCAGTTATGAAAACCAGCTGGTTCAAGCCAGAGGATATTCTCTACTCCAACTGATAGCTATGTACCAAGCATTGGGAGGCGGATGGTCCGGAAACCTGAATAATTAACTATAAAGACTTGTCATAATGAAAAAACTAATGTATATTTTCCTCATCCTCCCTTTGATAATGAGCGGATGTAAAGGGAAAAAAGAAGCCGAAAGAGGAGGGATGCCTACTCCGGAAATCAGTGTGGCATATCCACTCGTACAAAACATTACCCTAACAAAAGATTATCCGGGATATCTGACTACCGAACAAACAGTAAATCTGGTAGCCAGAGTCAACGGTGCCTTGCAGTCCGCCTCTTTCACACCGGGAACTCGTGTGAAGCAGGGGCAACTCTTATTCGTAATCGAACCAACGATCTACAAAGATAATGTAACTCAAGCCGAAGCGCAACTGAAAACCGCACTTGCACAGTTGGAATATGCCCGTAACAACTATAGCCGCATGAAAGAGGCTCTAAAAAGTGATGCGGTCAGCCGTATACAAGTATTACAAGCTGAATCGAATGTAGCCGAAGCCACTGCAGCAGTCAGCAATGCCGAAGCCACTCTGAATACTGCACACACCAATCTGGGCTATTGCTATATCCGTGCCCCTTTCAACGGAACTGTCAGCCGCTCGCTTTACGATGTGGGCAGCTATATCAGCGGAGCCGCACAACCTGTCACTTTGGCTACGATCTATAAAGACGACCGCATGTACACCTATTTTAATGTTGCCGACAACCAATGGCTTTCAATGCTACTCTCTCAAAACGGTAAAGAAGAGGAACTCCCCAAAAATGTCATCGTGCGCCTGGGTGAGAACGGCACACAAAACTATCCGGCCACATTGGATTATTTATCGCCCAATGTCGACTTGAACACAGGAACACTCAACGTGCGCGCCAATCTGGATAATCCGAAAGGTATTCTGAAAAGCGGACTATACGTCAGTATCACATTGCCTTATGCCGAGGCAAAACAAGCAGTGCTTGTTCCGGAAGCTTCCATCGGTACAGACCAGTTGGGAAAATACCTATACATCGTAAACGATTCGAATATAGTACGCTACAGGCATATCGAACCGGGACAACTGGTCAATGACACATTGCGCCAGATAAAGAGCGGACTTTCGCCCAAAGAACAATATGTCACCACAGCACTGATGAAAGTACGTGATGGCATGAAAGTCAAGCCCGTATCAGTCAATCACGAGTCATCAACCTCTAATCGTTAACTGCATGTTTTCAAAGTTCTTTATCAATCGACCTATATTCGCCACGGTACTGGCATTGATCATCGTGGTGGCCGGATTGGTAACATTAAATATATTGCCTGTCGCACAGTTTCCGGAGATAACTCCGCCTACAGTACAGGTATCTGCCTTCTATCCGGGGGCAAATGCTGAGACCGTAGCCCAGACTGTCGGCATTCCCATAGAACAGCAAGTAAATGGCGTAGACGGTATGCTGTATATGAGCTCTACAGCGTCCAGCTCGGGTGCCTATTCGTTGACCATTACTTTTGCTGTCGGTACAGACATAGATATGGCCACTGTACAAGTTCAAAACCGGGTAAGCGTAGCACAATCTTCGTTACCGGAACCTGTCATCGTTCAGGGAGTAACGGTACAGAAGCAATCGTCCAATATTGTGATGTTTCTCACGATGCAGGCACAAGACTCTGTATACGACGGGCTTTACCTTACGAACTACGCTCAGTTGAATCTGGTAGACCAATTGACACGTGTACCCGGCGTAGGGGCTGTCAATGTAATGGGAGCGGGCAATTACAGCATGCGCGTCTGGCTCGATCCGGAAGCAATGCGCATCCGTAACCTCTCGCCGGCACAAATCTATCAGGCTATCCAGTCACAAAACATAGAGGTCAGTGCCGGTTATATCGGACAGCCTATTGGCAAAAACAACAATAATGCCTATCAGTATACCTTGAATGTACAAGGTCGCCTGACGTCTCCCGAAGAGTTCGGCAACATTATTATCCGAACTGAAGAAGGAGGGAAAATGCTTCGGCTAAAAGATGTGGCGCGCATCGACCTCGGCAGTTCTTCGTACAACGTAGTGTCCAAACTAAAGGGACACCCTACTGCTGCCATCGCTATCTATCAACAACCTGGTTCGAACTCGCTCGATGTCTCTAAAGGAGTCAAAGCAAAAATGCAGGAGCTTGCACAAAACTTCCCGGCCGGAGTCAGCTATAACGTGACCTTGGATACGACCGATGTCATCAATGCATCCATTGATGAAGTACTCGTTACTTTTCTGGAAACAACCTTATTGGTGGTACTCGTTATCTTCCTGTTTCTACAAAACTGGCGGGCTGTCATCATTCCATGTATCACCATTCCGGTATCACTGATCGGTACACTGGCAGTCATGGCGGCACTTGAATTTTCAATCAATACTTTAACTCTATTCGGATTGATACTTGCCGTAGCAATAGTGGTGGATGATGCGATTGTGGTAGTAGAAAATGCTTCACGTTTGCTGGAGACAGGACAGTATTCTCCCAAAGAAGCCGTCACCAAAGCAATGGGAGAAATCACAGGACCAATTGTCGGAGTGGTATTGGTATTATTGGCAGTTTTTATCCCTACCACATTAATCAGCGGCATCTCCGGACAACTTTATAAGCAATTTGCCCTGACCATTGCTGCATCTACCGTATTAAGCGGTATTAATTCGTTGACACTGACCCCGGCATTATGCGCACTGTTTCTGGAGCATAACAAGCCATCCAATTTCTTCATATACAAGGGATTCAATAAAGTATATGATAAGACACAGAATCTATATGACCGTATCGTGAAGGGATTACTCGTCCGTCCCGGCCTTGCGTTGATCTCTTATGGTATTATTACGGCAGTGGCTGTTATCCTGTTCATGAAATGGCCTTCAACCTTCGTCCCTGATGAAGATGACGGCTACTTCATAGCTGTCATCCAGTTGCCACCGGCTTCAAGTCTGGAACGCACACAGGCTGTGGGTCGGAAAGTCAATCAGATTCTGGACAGTTATCCTGAAGTAAAAGACTATATCGGTATCAGCGGATTTTCTATTATGGGAGGTGGCGAACAGTCCAACACAGGTACTTATTTCGTTGTCTTGAAAAACTGGGACCAACGGAAAGGAAAAGAGCATACTGCTGCGGCTGTGGTCGAACGTTTCAACGAGATGGCTTATGGCATCCAGGAAGCACAGATATTCGCAATGGTACCTCCGGCCATTCCCGGATTAGGAGCTTCAGGAGGGTTACAGCTACAATTGGAAGATCGCAATAACCTGGGGCCGACTGAAATGCAACGGGCTGTCGAAACCCTGATGGCTACTTATCACACTCAACCCGCTCTCGCATCCATATCCAGTATGTACCAGGCCAATGTGCCACAGTATTTCCTGAATATCGACCGCGATAAAGTACAGTTTATGGGCATTCAGTTGGATAACGTATTCTCTACACTGAGTTATTATATGGGAGCGGCCTATGTCAATGACTTTATTCAATTCGGACGTATCTATCAGGTAAAGATAGAGGCCGGAGAACAAGCTCAAAAAGTAATTGACGACGTGCTGAAACTCAGCGTCCCCAACGCCAAAGGAGATATGGTCCCATTTTCATCCTTTACCAAAGTCGAAGAGCGCTTGGGGATGGACCAGATCAGCCGTTACAACATGTACTCGACAGCATCTATCACCTGCAACGTGGCTTCGGGAAGCAGTTCGGGTGAGGGAATACAGCAAATGGAAGACCTGATTAAGGAGCAACTGGGTAACGAGTTTGGCTACGAATGGACCTCGGTAGCCTATCAGGAGACGCAAGCAGGCAACACAACCACCATCGTATTCATCATGGCATTATTGGTGGCATTCCTGGTACTGGCAGCCCAATACGAAAGCTGGACAAGCCCCTTATCAGCAATTATGGGATTGCCAATGGCTTTATTGGGAGCAATGATAGGTTGTTCTGTCATGGGGACCCCTGTGAGCATTTATACTCAGATCGGTATCATTTTACTGATCGCCCTTTCTGCGAAAAACGGAATCCTCATTGTTGAATTTGCACGCGACTTCCGTGCCGAAGGTAACTCTATTCGCGATGCCGCCTATGAAGCCGGGCATGTCCGGCTGCGTCCGATCCTGATGACCTCTTTTGCATTCGTATTGGGAGTGATGCCTCTTCTGTTCGCCACAGGGGCCGGGGCGCAAAGCCGTATCGCACTCGGCGCAGCTGTTGTTTTCGGTATGGCCCTGAACACGTTACTGGCAACGATATATATCCCGAATTTCTACGAGCTGATGCAAAAGTTCCAGGAAAACGTATTGGATCGCAAGAAAAAGAAATAGTCCTCTATTTCAAGTTCTCTATTGTAAAAAACGTCTTTTTCATTTCACAGCCTATTGTCACCGGACAGAGTTTCGGGTGTCAATAGGCTTTTTTATAGTTGTCAAAAAGTCAACCAAGCATTTTCATCTTAACGCCATACCGATACAATGAAAATTAGCTTTTGAAACAAAAGTATTGATTACAAGCCGTTTATTATACGAACAATCCATCATTACGAAGTTAACTTTAATCGTGTGTTAAAGTTAACTTCGTAATGATAAACAATTAACTTCTTGCATTTACGATATTAACTTCCTGGAAAGAGGATAATAGATGCCGGAAAGAGTCATTAACATTGTTAATTTTATAAAGCGTCATAATCCGGAATATCCGACAGAAACGAATAACTTTGAGTATCATAATCCATCCGGCAACAATAGTGTTGCATCCCATTACTGACAACCAGATAATCAACTTTCAAAACCATATTATAGCGGGTGATCTGATCAAAAACAGCCTGCGTAATCTCAATGTGGGGAGCTTTATATTCAACAATCATTCTGGCACTAAGATCGCGTTTGTATAGCACTGTGTCACATCGTTTTTTAGTCCCGTTCAGGTTCAGCAGCACTTCATTTGCCATCAAAGACGACGGATACCCCTTATGAACAATAAGAAAGTGTACAAAGTGCTGACGGACCCATTCTTCAGGGGTCAATGCGACATAACGACGGCGAATCACATCGAAAATAACATTTTTTCCATTTCGAGTGGCGATTTTAGTGTCAAATACTGGTAGGTTTAACGATAACATTTACTATTTTTGTAAGTTAAATAATGGCTTCCTGCTATTGGAAGCACAAATTTAATGGAATCTTATGAAAACAAAGCAAGAAATCGTAGCTAATTGGCTACCCCGTTACACCAAACGTAACTTGGAAGACTTTGGAGAGTATATCCTGTTGACTAACTTCAACAAGTATGTAGAAATATTTGCAGAGAAATTTAATGTTCCCATTTTGGGTAAAGACGCCAATATGATCTCTGCCAGTGCAGAAGGAATCACAATCATCAACTTTGGCATGGGAAGTCCCAATGCCGCCATAATTATGGATCTACTGAGTGCCATCTCTCCAAAGGCCTGCCTGTTTCTGGGAAAATGTGGCGGAATCGATAAAAAAAATAAAATAGGTGACCTGATTCTGCCAATTGCCGCTATCCGCGGTGAAGGTACCTCAAACGACTATTTCCCGCCGGAGGTTCCGTCCCTGCCGGCATTTATGCTGCAGCGTGCCGTATCATCGGCTATCCGTGACTATGCTCGCGATTATTGGACAGGAACAGTCTATACAACCAACCGCCGTATTTGGGAGCATGATGACACCTTTAAAGAGTATCTGAAAAGGACTCGTGCAATGGCAGTTGATATGGAAACGGCAACTCTGTTCAGTTGCGGTTTTGCCAATCATATCCCGACCGGAGCTTTACTACTCGTATCCGACCAACCTATGATTCCGGAAGGAGTGAAAACTGATAAAAGCGACAACATCGTTACCAAAAACTATGTAGAGGAGCATGTAGAGATAGGCATCGCCTCGCTACGAATGATCATTGATGAAAAGAAAACTGTAAAACACCTGAAATTCGACTGGTAACGCCACACTTATATTTATATGGCCAAACAAGAACTGACTTGCGATGACATCCTCAAAGAACTGAGGGCCAAGCAATATCGTCCCATCTACTATTTGATGGGAGAAGAATCGTATTATATCGACTTAATAGCCGATTACATTACCGACAACGTACTGACGGATACTGAGAAAGAGTTTAACCTGACCGTAGTATATGGTGCAGATGTGGATGTGGCGACTGTGATTAATGCCGCTAAGCGCTACCCGATGATGTCAGAACATCAGGTAGTGATAGTAAAAGAGGCACAAGCCATCCGCAATATAGAAGAATTGTCTTATTACCTGCAAAAACCGTTAAACTCAACAATATTAGTGGTTTGTCATAAACATGGCGCTCTGGACCGCAGGAAGAAGTTAGCTGCAGAAATTGAAAAAACAGGTATTCTTTTCGAATCCAAAAAGATAAAAGAAGCACAGCTGCCTGCATTTATCAGTTCATATATGAAACGTAAAGGGATAGACATGGAGCCTAAAGCTACCGCAATGTTAGCTGATTTTGTGGGTACGGATCTTAGCCGTTTGACGGGTGAACTGGAAAAACTGATCATCACATTACCCGGCGGTCAGAAACGCGTAACTCCTGAACAAATAGAGAAAAACATAGGGATAAGTAAAGACTATAATAATTTTGAATTGCGTAGTGCACTGGTCGAAAAGGATGTACTCAAGGCCAATAAAATAATAAAATACTTTGAAGAAAATCCTAAAACAAATCCGATACAAATGACGCTTTCTTTACTATTCAACTTTTACTCAAACCTAATGTTAGCCTACTATGCACCGGATAAATCAGAACAGGGAGTGGCTACCATGTTAGGGCTTAAAACCCCGTGGCAGGCCCGCGATTACCTGACGGCAATGCGGAAATACACTGGAGTGAAGACAATGCAAATTGTAGGAGAAATACGATATGCAGACGCAAAATCGAAAGGTGTAGGCAATACCTCGATAAGCGATGGAGATATTCTTCGTGAATTAGTATTCAAGATTCTTCATTAAAAAACAATTTATTTCAGTATCTGCTCCCTATATCATACTTTTACCAATATCGAAGTGTGGTATGGGGAGTAAATGTATCCTCCGTAATCAAATACCTTCTTCTCTGGTAGTAACTAACCTATTTTTTTACATTCTTATTTAGCCTTCTGTCATTCTGCCTCCTTAATACCGAACCTAGTCAAAATAAGAGTCTATTTTCCCATAAAATAGATTTCTCAGTAAAAGTAGTATGATACATTCCTTATCCCAAAGGCAGAAAAGGATAAAAAGAATACAACACATACTATATAATAGAAACACAATGAAGCTAACCCTTATTGAAGATAGCAATGAATATTCATAGCCTTATCATGATGCTAACAGAATATCATAACCTGTATCATAATGTCATTTTCATACATAAAGTATCTATATTTTCTGGAATAGAAAAAAAATCAGCCTAACAAAACGCACATATAATACTGTAGATCAATTATTTATAATAAATCAAAGCCTCTCAGAATTGAATAATTTCATTTAAACGGGCATTTATATGGAAATAATGCAATATTTTGGCATTATAGCCTATATGTAAAACTATGAGTGACAAATTTTACTTGAAGGGTTCTCCAGTGACAAGAAAAAATAGATAAATATCTACTATTTGTTGCATATTTAACGATAGGATATGACAGTTGTGAAGTATATATGTAACGCAATATACATTCACAAAAATAATATCTTTGTTTTTATACAATAAAATCATGAATTACATTTGTGATTACAGCTTCATTACATATATACATTTACAATTGTGGATGTAATAGGAGAGTGGTTAACACTTATTTTAATACCAGCTAATGATTAAATACTCAATAAGAAAAAAACAATATATCAATCTAATATTCAGGTAATAGTCCAAGATACAGAAACATTTGTGATATAAAGAGTATTAAGGTATATAGTAACGCATAAAAGTGATTGTTTTTCAGACATATACAAGTTTGATATAAACTAAAAATTTAATGGATATTACAATCATACACATCGATACCCAAAATATTAAGAGCAATATATCACACTCTCTTTACAAATCTAAAATATTAATATTGTATTTGTAATTTGCTTTTGTGATTTTTATTTTTTACTTTTGTGCGAAGCTAAATAAATGCTTTACTTTTGTGAACCAACTAATAAGTCATACATTTGTAAATCTTCAAAGGATATGGAAATAAAAGATAGGATTAAAATTATCATGGAAAAAGAGAATATGGCTTCCGGTGCTTTCGCCGAAAGCATAGGTATTCAGCAATCCACTCTCTCTCATATTTTGAATGGGCGGAACAACCCCAGTTTGGATGTTATTATGAAAGTACATCAGAAATATAACTATGTAAAATTGGAATGGCTGTTGTATGGGCAAGGCAATATATCCGAAGAAAGCATCCAATCAGCTTCTGATTTTCAACCTTCCTTATTTGCTGAGAATGCCATAATTCCGCCCAACGGGACAGTTACTCCGGAAAATCGCAGGGAAATGCCGTTAGAAAGTTCCCAAAACACCCCGAAAGAGATTGTAAAACAAGAAATTAGATACATAGAAAAGCCTTCCAGAAAAATAACTGAAATAAGAATTTTCTTCGATGATAATACGTATGAGACATTCAGAGGAGAAAAATAAGACAGATAAATCACTGTTTGCACAATTTCCCGTATCTTTGCAGGACGAATACGAATTTACTTTCAACAATACATGAAAAAATTTATTTTAGACCTGACAGTAACTGAGAATCTCAGATTGCATACCAACTATGTGCTGCTGAAATTGACCTCTCAGACCGTCCTCCCGGAAATGCTACCGGGACAGTTTGCGGAAATTCGGATAGATGGTTCACCCACCACTTTCCTGCGTCGCCCCATTTCTATTAATTATGTAGACAGACAACGCAACGAAGTATGGTTTCTGATCCAACTTGTAGGTGATGGAACAAAACGTCTTGCGCAAGTAAATCGAGGAGAGATTATCAATGTAGTACTCCCACTCGGAAATAGCTTCACAATGCCCGAAAAGCCTTCTGATAAGCTATTATTAGTGGGCGGAGGTGTAGGGACTGCCCCTATGCTCTACTTGGGTGAACAACTTGCTAAAAACGGCAGTAAACCAACATTCCTTTTGGGGGCACGCAGCAACAAAGATCTGCTCCAATTAGAAGATTTTGCCGCTTACGGAGAGGTCTATACTACAACCGAAGACGGCAGCCATGGAGAAAAGGGATATGTGACCCAACATTCCATACTGAATAAAATAAAATTCGAGCAGATTTATACATGTGGCCCGAAACCCATGATGATTGCAGTAGCCAAATATGCCAAAGGTAACGATATCAATTGCGAAGTATCATTGGAAAATACAATGGCATGTGGCATAGGAGCCTGCCTCTGTTGCGTTGAAAACACCACAGAGGGGCATTTGTGCGTTTGTAAAGAAGGTCCTGTTTTCAATATAAATAAACTATTATGGCAGATTTAAGTGTAAACATTGGTAAACTACAAATGAAGAACCCGGTAATGACAGCTTCGGGTACATTTGGATATGGTGAGGAATTTGCGGATTTTATTGATATAACGCGAATAGGCGGTATCATTGTAAAGGGTACTACTCTTCACAAACGTGAAGGTAACCCGTATCCCCGCATGGCAGAGACCCCATCCGGTATGTTAAACGCTGTAGGACTGCAAAATAAGGGTGTAGAATATTTCTCAAATCACATTTATCCCCGGATCAAAGACATTCAGACCCACATGATTGTGAATGTTTCCGGATCAGCCATTGAAGACTATGTAAAGACTGCAGAGATCATTAATGAACTTGACAAAATTCCTGCTATCGAATTAAACATCTCTTGTCCTAATGTAAAACAAGGAGGTATGGCATTTGGGGTGACAACTAAAGGAGTATCAGAAGTTGTACAAGCAGTGCGTTCTGCTTACAAAAAGACACTTATCGTCAAGCTATCTCCCAACGTTACAGATATAGCAGAAATGGCACGGGCAGCCGAAGCCAACGGCGCCGATAGTGTATCATTAATCAATACATTGCTGGGAATGGCCATCGATGCTGAGCGCAAACGCCCCATCCTTTCAACAGTGACAGGCGGCATGTCCGGTGCAGCAGTAAAACCCATCGCACTAAGAATGGTGTGGCAAGTTGCTAAAGCAGTAAATATTCCGGTCATAGGACTAGGCGGTATCATGAATTGGAAAGATGCTGTCGAGTTCATGCTTGCAGGTGCTTCAGCCATACAGATTGGTACGGCAAATTTCATAGATCCGGCTATCACCATCAAAGTTATAGATGGTATAAACGATTACCTGGAAAGACACGGATGCAAGTCTGTTTCTGAAATTATAGGTGCACTTGAGGTATAGTCAAAAACACATCATACCCCTTCGCTGCAGTTTGACTTTAAAATGCTATCCAAATGCGGATACGCTTATCTCAGTCTGCTCACGAAATCAATCGAAGCACCCCGGATCGGAAAGTATGAGTTTGCTCAAAGACTATTCCTTTTATTAATAATATATTTCATAAAAAAAGAATGCCTTTCTCCATTAGAAAGGCATTCTTTTTTATATACAACATAAGTTAATCTTCCAACAGATCCGGACGCAGTCTCCTAGTACGTTCCAACGACTGTTGAAGTTCCCATTCCTTAATCTTCGCTTCGTGCCCTGAAAGCAGAATCTCGGGTACTTTCCACCCCTTATATTCTGCCGGACGAGTATAAACAGGTGCCGCCAACAAATTATCCTGGAAAGAATCAGAAAGGGCGGACTGTTCATCAGAAATCACACCCGGAATAATTCGAACGATAGCATCCGCCATAACGGCGGCAGCCAATTCACCGCCGGTCAAAACATAATCTCCAATACTGATTTCTTTTGTGATCAAATGCTCCCGGATGCGATAATCGATACCTTTAAAATGCCCGCATAAAATGATAAGATTACCGGATAAAGACAAACTATTAGCCATCTTCTGATCAAACTGCTCTCCATCAGGTGTGGTAAATATCACTTCATCATAATCACGCTCTGCTTTCAGGGCATTAATACACCGTTCAATAGGTTCTATCTTCATCACCATACCGGCAAAACCTCCAAATGGATAGTCATCCACCCGGCGATACTTGTCTTCGGTATAATCACGTAAATTGTGAATATGAATTTCAGCAAGTCCTTTGTCCTGGGCCCGTTTCATAATAGAACAATTGAAAAAGCCCTCAATCATTTCGGGCAAAACCGTTATAATATCGATACGCATAATCTTTAATTTTTCGCAAAAGTACAAATATTTGAAGAGAAACCCGTATTTTTGCTTAAAACAATCCTAAGAATATATGACTGTAAAAGAAAAAATAGAGCAACTCCGTCTCCAACTCCATCAGCATAATTACAATTATTATGTGCTGAATGCCCCGGAAATCTCAGATAAAGAATTCGACGATTTAATGAGGGAACTTCAGGACCTGGAACAGGAACATCCGGAATATAAAGACGAAAACTCGCCTACTATGCGTGTAGGTAGCGATATCAATAAGAATTTTACCCAAGTAGCGCACAAATATCCGATGCTTTCATTGTCGAATACATATTCGGAGAATGAAGTAACCGACTTCTATGACAGAGTGCGTAAAGCTTTGAATGAAGATTTTGAGATTTGTTGCGAGATGAAGTATGATGGTACCTCTATCTCTTTAACTTACGAAAATGGTAAACTGATCCGCGCGGTAACCCGCGGTGACGGTGAAAAAGGGGACGATGTAACAGACAACGTAAAGACCATTCGGAGTATTCCTCTCGTCCTACATGGAGATAATTATCCGGAAGTTTTCGAAATTCGTGGAGAAATCTTGATGCCATGGGAAGTTTTCGAAGAATTAAACCGGGAAAAAGAGGCCCGCGAAGAACCTCTCTTTGCAAATCCGAGAAATGCCGCATCGGGAACATTGAAATTACAAAATTCCGCCATCGTGGCTTCCCGTAAGCTGGATGCCTATCTCTATTATCTGCTTGGTGATAATCTGCCGACTGACGGACATTATGAAAATCTGCAGGAAGCAGCCAAATGGGGATTTAAAATTTCCCCGTTAATGCGTAAGTGCCAGACACTACAAGAAGTCTTCGACTTTATCAACTATTGGGACGTAGAGCGCAAAAACCTGAACGTTGCTACAGACGGAATCGTACTGAAAGTAAACAGCCTCAAGCAGCAAAGGAATCTTGGGTTCACAGCCAAGTCTCCCCGCTGGGCCATTGCCTACAAATTTCAGGCTGAACGCGCACTGACCCGCTTGAACATGGTAACCTATCAGGTAGGAAGAACCGGCGCCGTAACACCGGTAGCCAATCTCGACCCGGTACAACTTTCGGGAACAGTAGTGAAACGCGCATCATTGCATAATGCGGATATCATTGAAGGACTCGATTTGCATATAGGCGATATGGTCTACGTAGAAAAGGGAGGAGAAATCATCCCCAAAATAACCGGTGTGGATACGTCGGCCCGCTTCATGATCGGTGAAAAGGTAAAATTTATCACTCACTGTCCGGAATGTGGCAGTAAGCTGATAAGATACGAAGGAGAAGCCGCCCATTATTGTCCGAATGAGACCGCCTGTCCACCACAAATCAAAGGAAAAATAGAGCACTTCATCAGCCGGAAAGCAATGAATATAGACGGATTAGGACCTGAAACCGTCGACATGTTCTACCGTTTAGGACTGATTCATGACACAGCCGACCTCTATCAACTGACGACAGATGACATCAGAGGCTTGGACCGTATGGGAGACAAATCTGCGGAAAACATCATTAAAGGAATCATGCAGAGCAAAGAGGTACCTTTTGAAAGAGTAATTTTTGCATTAGGTATTCGTTTTGTAGGCGAAACGGTAGCTAAAAAAATAGCCAAATCTTTTAAAGACATAGAAGAGTTGGAAAATGCAGATCTGGAAACTCTGATCAATATCGATGAAATCGGTGAAAAAATAGCTCGGAGTATCCTTAACTACTTTGCGAATGAATCAAATCGTAAATTGGTAGGCCGATTAAAAACAGCAGGATTGCAACTATACAGACCTGAAGAAGACTTGAGCGGACATACCGATAAATTGGCCGGACAATCCATTGTCATCAGTGGAGTATTCACCTACCATTCAAGAGATGAATACAAGGATCTTATCGAAAAACACGGTGGCAAGAACGTGGGAAGCATCTCTTCTAAAACCAGTTTTATTCTGGCCGGAGACAATATGGGACCTGCGAAATTAGAAAAAGCAAGTAAACTGGGAATTAAAATTATGAACGAAGAGGAATTTTTAAAGCTTATATCGTAACATTTTTCTGCAATAATCTTATTTTATATATTATTATTGCTGTAAAAAAAGAAAATATTCGTACTTTTGCGAGCAAAATATTTAGAGATTATTATTAATACTCATGATACAGACTAGATTGAAAGGAATGGGGGTAGCGCTGATTACTCCTTTCAAAGAGGATGAAAGCGTTGATTACGATGCGTTAATGCGACTGGTAGACTATCTGCTGCAAAATAATGCAGATTTTCTGTGTGTGCTGGGAACTACAGCCGAAACTCCGACCTTGAGTGAAGAAGAAAAAAAGAAAATCAAAAAGATGGTAATCGACCGTGTCAACGGAAGAATCCCCATCCTGCTGGGAGTCGGAAGTAACAATACACGCGCAGTTGTAGAGACACTCAAAAACGACAATTTCACCGGAGTAGATGCTATCTTATCCGTTGTCCCTTACTACAATAAACCCTCACAAGAAGGAATTTATCAGCACTATAAAGCAATTGCAAGCGCTACAGAGCTTCCCATCGTATTATATAATGTTCCGGGACGTACAGGAGTTAATATGACCGCAGAGACCACTTTGCGCATTGCTAAGGACTTTCAGAATGTTATAGCCATTAAAGAGGCTTCTGGTAATATCACCCAGATGGATGATATCATTAAAAACAAACCGGCTAACTTTGACGTTATTTCCGGAGATGACGGTATTACTTTCCCGCTGATTACATTGGGAGCCGTAGGAGTCATTTCGGTTATTGGAAACGCCTTTCCACGTGAATTCAGCAGAATGACCCGTTTGGCGCTGCAGGGCGACTTTGCCAATGCACTGACCATACACCATAAATTTACGGAACTGTTTAACCTCTTATTTGTAGACGGAAACCCAGCCGGAGTAAAATCCATGTTGAACGCTATGGGAATGATCGAGAATAAACTCCGTTTACCATTAGTACCGACACGCATCACCACATTTGAAGCGATTCGTAAAGTACTCAATGAACTGAATATAAAATGTTAACGACCAAGGTAGTAATCCCGAGGTATCAATAATTTTTTCATCAACTTACGGAATAAAGGAGAGTGCGTCATAACTTACCACAGAATTTTGACACATTCTCCTTTATTTTTCCTAATTCAGCTGAAGCGTCCCATTTAGTATATTTATATGATATTTATTTCTTTGTTGTTTCTAACATAGACTTTGACACAAAAGTACTCCATATCTATAAGTATTGGTGTCATTTACATAGCTTGTAATATTTCCCTCTCTCGTCTCGCCAAGGAAGATACAACAATTTCATACGATTGCTTTACCAGGTCCTTAATCATTTTATCCGGAACGTCTTTATCAAAATAGACACTAATCCAATGTTTTTTATTCATGTGATAGCCCGGCTGTACTCCTTCATATTTGTCTAGCAAATCCTCTATCTGTCCGGCATTACATTTTATATTACAGAAATCGAATGCGTCTATATTCACAAAACAGAACCATTTATCCATTACATAAAAGACGAGTAAATCTCTGTCATATTCAGACGTTGCTTTTTTAAAGGGCATCCGGTCATGCACACCTTTAAATGAAAGGCAATATTCTCTAAATTCTTCTATATTCATAGCCTATTCTTAAATCTTCTCTGCCATATATCCTTGATATTCTGTATTGCAAATATAAGGAAAGTACCGTTTGCAACGAATAGCCAACAATACTTTTTTAGTAGATAACACCACCATTATAAAATCCCTAAACGTTAAACAAAGTTATATCATACACCTTATAAGGTCACTACATTAATTAAATTTCATACATTTAACAGGTTACTAATAATTTAATATTCAAATAAATGAAAACACTCCTAAATATTAAACTCCATTTATCTAAAAAGAATATATTTACCATCTTAGTTTTTATTCTTGTTTTAGGTGGTACTACCGGTTGCATTCAACACAAATCCGACCAGAAACGACTGCCTGCTCTTTCTTTTACTGTAAATGGAGAGAGCTTTGAAATGATTCCGGTAGAAGGCGGAACCTTTATTATGGGAGGCACAAGTGAGCAAGGTAATGATTGCGAAAACAATGAAAAACCAACGCATGAGGAAACTCTACCATTCTTTTATATCGGGAAGTATGAAGTTACCCAGAAACTGTGGAAAGCAGTTATGGGGACTGATTTCGATCAATCATACAATTCAGGATGTGAAGATTGTCCGGCAGAGTATATCAGTTGGAATGACACGCAAAAGTTTATAAGCAAATTGAACACCCTTACAAACAAAACATTTCGCCTGCCTACCGATATTGAATGGGAATATGCCGCACGCGGTGGCAAGTATAGTGAAAAATACAAATACAGCGGAAGTAATGATATCGATGAAGTTGCCTGGTATATTGAAAATTATCAAAAAAGTAAATATGGAGACAAAGGGACTACACATCCGGTAGGTATGAAAAAGCCTAATGAATTAGGATTGTACGACATGAGTGGCAATGTATGGGAATGGTGTGACAATTGGTACACTCAAGAATACTCTCAAAACGGTAAATCTGTCCATCCCGGATGGCCATTTAATGGTACATCTGCCTTTTTCCGCCGGGTCTTGCGAGGTGGTAGTTGGGGTGGTACTGCAAAAGGCTGCCGAGTGTCATATATTGACTATGACGTGCCAAACTATCGTGATGAATATGGAGGTTTTAGGCTTGTTTTAGTACCGGACTCAGTACAGACTGCCAATTAAAAAGAGGAATCCCTCAGAATTTAGGTATGATCCAATAAAAGAGATAATGCAAGGAAAACAAAAAACCTCCATAATTTGATTATGGAGGTTCTTGTGATCGCGACAGGATTCAAACCTGTAACCGGCTGATCCGTAGTCAGCTACTCTATTCAGTTGAGCTACGCGACCGTTTATCGTTATTTTCTTAGAGTGACCGCGACAGGATTCAAACCTGTAACCGGCTGATCCGTAGTCAGCTACTCTATTCAGTTGAGCTACGCGACCGTTTATCGTTATTTTCTTAGAGTGACCGCGACAGGATTCAAACCTGTAACCGGCTGATCCGTAGTCAGCTACTCTATTCAGTTGAGCTACGCGGCCATTTGTTAAACCTTAAAGTGATCGCGACAGGATTCAAACCTGTAACCGGCTGATCCGTAGTCAGCTACTCTATTCAGTTGAGCTACGCGACCATTGTTTTTGTTTAACGGGTGCAAAGATACGGCCTTTTCTTGAATTTGCAAGCTTTTGGGGAACTTTTTTTGCAAATAAATTATTCGATGAACCGGTAATTAAACAGTTGCCAGCCGAGTGTCAGCCCTACATTCCACTCCCTTCTTGGTGAGCTATAATGATTTACATATGCAGAGATAGCTCCAAATGGTAATTGACAAACCACTGAAATTTCTCCTAAATATTCGAATCGGGAAAATGCTTTTCCATAATAAGCCTTATTAATGGAGTTCCGTTCAATTGGGAAAATAGGCAAAAAACCATAAAATTCTCCACGGACATGAAACATCTGGTTTAAACGATAAATGGGACGTATTCCGGCAGCAACATATTGATTGGCACGGAAAGCTTCGTTATACGTCAATTTACTATGTGCAGTGGGGGCAAACTCACTAGCCTGCATCATAGTGGCCGTATAGTTCTCTGAGAAGTTCTTAGAGGCATAAACTGCGTCCAGATACCATCCCAATATCCAATTAGCACCCATCTTATGATATTTCTCCTTCATATATGACAACTGTAACCACGAATGCTTTTCTTTTACGGGCTTTTTATTCTCCGAATTAACCCCCGGACGAAAACTTTCATTTCCCGTAAATATCTGAGCAACCAAGGCCTCTCTTGCACCTTGAATCGGGAATTGCCTGGAGTTCAGTGTACTGCCATTAAAACTAACGGAACCACCAAACAGGCGATATCCGCTCTTATCATATTTGTCCTTATCAAAATCAATCACATTATTCTGAAAGTATCGATCCTCTATCTGCGCAATTCCAAAGCCCAATTCCAATCTTTTGCTGGATAAGAAAGGAAGAGCGACCTTCAATTTGAGGAATCGTTCATCCTTCTGATTAAAAGCCGGTTTATCGTTTTTAGAGAAAAGCTTATCTTTTCTAAAATAATCGAAAGTACTGATGGAAGCGATAAAACGATAGGATGTCGGGATAGTAGTGGCAAAATCGACTTTGGCCATGAACTGAGCATTATTATATATTTTGCCCAACTGTCCGTCAAGCGTAAACTCTTTCGAATAATAGTTCAGGTTCTGGTATGCAAGTCCCAGATAAATCTGATTGGAGCTGGTCGTAGACACATTACCTCCCACACGAACCGAAAATTCATTCTCCATCTTTATTTTCAGATGCAAATCGTACGTATCATCTTCCGGATTGAAAACGGCATGGGGAATAATCTCCGAAATCATGTTATCCGAAAGTAAACGGAAATATCCCCGTTTCAGATCCTCATACGTAAATTCTTTATCGTCCGAGGTATGAAACTCTTTCTTTATGTACACCTGTTGGTGAGTATTAGCTCCGTCGATATAGATGTTCTTAAATCTGAGTTCAGGATAATTGCTTTTATACACCAACCGCCTTAAACGGATATTATCCACATTAACCCTACGGTGAATACGGCTTTTGATGGAGTCCATCAGGCTCATTGTACGGTCATATCCTATTTTCTCGAGCTCATCGATGCGTTGGAAGTCCATCAGACTTACATCATTATATTTGAAAGTCATCAAAATACCGGCAGAATCAGGAAGAGAGTAGTCTGTCTTCTGCATAACCATATTTTCTATCTGGCTCATCAGATCATTCTCTTTCGGCTTTCCCGGATTAGTAGATACAACGCTACCGATAATGATGTCCGGATGAAAATCCTCACGCATCACGTCGGTTGGAAAATTATTATAGATTCCACCGTCGTAAGCCAACATACTGTCTATCTCGATAGGCTTGAACATAAAGGGAAAACTCATAGAAGCCCGTACGGCGTCACCCAGATCACCACGCTTCAGAATCAGCTGCTTCTTGTTATACACATCCGATGCGATACAACGAAATGGTACAAAAAGTTTATCAAAGTCACCGTCACATGCAGCCGTAGCGCGCGCATACAGATCGATAAAGACAAGGTTCATCTGGATAGGATTAACAACACTGGTCGGCAGAAACTGCGGCTTCAGGCTCAACGAGTCCTTAAAGGAAAAACGTATATTGAAAAACTCCGGCGTGGGAAGATTCTTCTTAAAATAGTACATGTATTTTTCTTCCACCTCACCGGAATACCATCGCTTGAAATCTTCTGATTTCAGTAAGGTTTCCATGTCGTCAGGCGAATACCCCATGGCATAAAGGGAGCCCACAATGGCTCCCATAGAAGTACCGGTTATATAATCTATCGGGATATTATTCTCTTCTAGAGCACGAATAATTCCAATATGCGTCAGTCCTTTAGCACCGCCGCCACTCAATACCAATCCGACTTTCTGTGCCTGGACAAGCATTGGCAAAAACAGTAAAAAAAGAAATAACAATAAAAGATTTTTCTTCATAAGGTCCAGCAAAACACTATATAGAGGGTTAAATCATCGTTCAAATATATACAATAGTTTCCAATTTACCGACAGCTGACATACATTTCTAATGAAAAAAGAGCATTACGATACATTTTCATGCACGTAATGCTCTTTGAATGATATTATGAAATTAAAAAGCGGCTGCTTAAATCAGCTCAATGCTTCTTTTTACAAAGTTATTTAATGCTTCACCTTTCAGCATATTGTTTTGCAACAACGCCAGATCGATCAACTGACGTACCACTTTGTTTTTGCCTGCATATCCGGCAAAAATAGAATCTTTCTGCTGCTTCAACTCATCCCATTTCTTATCCAGATCATTGAGTTCATCTTTCTCCGCAGTAGGGATATCTTCGTCTTTCTTGCCTTCTTGCTTTTTCTTGAGTGCATCACGACGTTTTGTCACATCTTCCAGTTCCGTCTGTATAGGAGCAATGGCAGCACTGCACTCTTTTTCTTCATCAGCCAATACTTCTTTCACCAATTTATGGTCTGAATTCAATACCAGATTAAACATATCGGGCATTTCACCATAGAAACTCATGCCAGCCTGAATATTGGCCATTTCCTTCATACGACGCATATATTCGCTCTGAGTTATCATCACGGGAGAGCCGTTTTCGCCTAAAGCCTGAGTCATGACATTAAATTCAACCTTTTCCATTTTCGGCAACTGACTCTTGAAGGCTGCTGACAGAGCTTCTTGTTTTGAAGCCTCAAGCACATCGCTCTTCTTATCTTCTTTCACAATCAGGTTGTCGACAACATCACTGTCTACACGGGTGAAGCGAGATTTCTCCAGTTTCTGTTCGAGCATACTTACCATAGCCACATCCAGTTGCCCGTCCATCAACAGCACATTGTAACCTTTATTTTTGGCAGCTTCGATATAGGCAAACTGTTCGTCCTTATTATTGGCATACAGATAGATCAGGTTTTTATCTTTATCTGTCTGATTATCTTTAATCAAAGTCTGGTACTCCTCAAAGGTGTAATGTTTGCCATCCGTATCGGTGAAAAGGGCGAATTTTTGTGCTTTATCATAGAAATCCTCTTGAGTGAGCATTCCATAATTAATAAAGATTTTTAAATCATTCCACTTCTCTTCGAACTGAGCGCGATCATTCTTAAAGATAGATTGCAGACGGTCTGATACCTTTTTCGAAATATAGGTAGAGATCTTCTTCACGTTCGAATCACTTTGCAGGTAAGAACGGGATACATTCAAAGGAATATCCGGTGAATCGAGCACACCATGGAGCAGAGTAAGGAAATCCGGAACAATACCTTCTACAGAATCCGTAACATAAACCTGATTACAATACAACTGAATCTTATTCTTATTCAAATCAATATTGCTCTTTACCTTCGGGAAGTAGAGGATACCGGTCAGATGGAACGGATAGTCTACATTCAAATGAATCCAGAACAAAGGTTCGTCTGACATCGGATAAAGCTCACGATAGAATTTTTTATAATCTTCGTCCGACAATTCACTCGGTTTCTTTGTCCACAAAGGAATGGTGTCATTGATGACGTTATCTTCCGCCGTCTCTACTTGTTTGCCGTCTTTCCACTCTTTCTTTTTACCAAAAGCGATGGGAACGGGCAGGAAGCTGCAATATTTCTTCAGGAGGGCAGAGATGCGTGACTCCTCGAGAAACTCCTTGCAATCATCATCAATATACAATACGATATCTGTACCACGATCCGCTTTCTCCACCTCTTCAAGTGTAAACTCCGGACTACCGTCGCAAGTCCATTTTACGGCCTGTGCACCTTCTTTATATGATTTGGTGATAATTTCAACCTTCTTGGAAACCATGAATGCAGAGTAGAACCCAAGTCCGAAGTGTCCAATGATGGCATTCGCATCGTTTTTATATTTTTCAAGGAAATCGTTAGCTCCCGAAAAGGCAATCTGGTTGATATATTTATCAATCTCTTCAGCAGTCAAACCGATACCACGATCGGAGATGGTAATGGTGTCTTTGCCTAATGAAACGTGAACGGTCAAATCACCCAGTTCGCCCTTAAATTCACTGATAGAAGCCAATGTATTCAACTTCTGAGTGGCATCAACGGCATTGGATACTAATTCCCGCAGGAAGATTTCATGGTCACTGTACAAAAACTTTTTGATGATAGGGAAAATGTTCTCTGTTGTAACCCCAATATTACCTTTTTGCATAATAACGTATATTTTTTAAATGATCTTGGTTATTAATAATTGAATTTCTTTATTGCCTGAATAGAGACAAAAAAAATGCCAGACCATGCTGGTCTGACATTTTGACGTATGTTTGAAAGAAACAGTCGGATTATTCAGCCGTTTTGGCTTCATTCTTCATTTCCAACTCACCCTTTTCTTCATTTAAAGAGACAGTGATCGTATCTCCTTCATTCAGATCAGCCGAAATGATAAGTTCCGATAAGCCGTCTTCCAGATAGGTCTGGATGGCACGCTTCAGCGGACGTGCACCGTACTGGACATCATAGCCTTTTGAAGCGACAAACTGTTTAGCCTTGTCTTCAATGACCAGTTTATAGCCGATAGATTCGATTCTGTTATACAGTCCTTTCAACTCAATATCGATAATCTTCGTTATAGCTTCTAATGACAACTGGTCAAAGGTGATGATTTCGTCAACACGATTTATAAATTCGGGTGCAAACGATTTATTCAGAGCCTTCTGAATCACGCTGCGAGAGAATTCTTTATCGTCAAGACGGCTTTGAGTGGCAAAACCGACTCCACGCCCAAACTCTTTCAACTGGCGGGTTCCGATATTCGATGTCATGATAATAACAGTATTCTTGAAGTCAACCATTCTGCCATAACTGTCAGTCAGCCGACCTTCGTCCATCACCTGGAGAAGCAGATTGAACACATCGGGATGCGCCTTTTCTATTTCGTCAAGCAATACGATAGAATAGGGTTTACGGCGTACTTTCTCTGTCAATTGTCCGCCTTCCTCGTATCCTACGTATCCCGGAGGCGCTCCAACCAAGCGTGAGACTGTGAATTTCTCCATAAACTCACTCATATCGATACGGATCAATGCATCCGAAGAACCAAACATATATTTAGCCAATTCCTTGGCCAGATGAGTTTTACCAACACCGGTAGGGCCTAGGAACATAAATGTACCAATCGGTTTATTCGGATCTTTCAGTCCGACACGGCTGCGCAGAATGGCCTTGACCAGCTTTTTGATAGCATCGTCCTGAGCTATCACCTTCGATTGCAGGTCCTCTTTCATGCCTGCCAACTTGATGCCTTCCGCCTGTGCCATACGCTGTACCGGAATGCCGGACATCATTGATACGACATTTGCGATTTCTTCCTCATCCACCGTCTCACGATTATCCTTCAAACGTTCCTCCCAGTCTTTCTTCATCACATCCAACTGGACAGCAAGTTCTTTTTCCTTATCGCGAAAACTGGCAGCAAGTTCGAAATTCTGTGATTTGACAGCCTCGTTCTTGTTATTTTTAGCTTCTTCGATCAACTTCTCCTGATCTTCTATTTCCTTGGGTACACTCACATTGGTAAGATGTACACGCGAACCGGCTTCATCGAGTGCATCAATAGCTTTATCCGGGAAGTTACGGTCGGTTATATAACGGTCTGTCAACTTGACACAAGCTTCCAATGCCGCATCCGTATAATTTACGTTGTGATGATCTTCATATTTATCCTTAATATTACGAAGAATCTGCAACGTTTCGTCAGCTGTAGTAGGCTCTACCATTACCTTCTGGAAACGACGCTCCAACGCCCCGTCTTTTTCGATATTCTTCCGATATTCGTCAAGGGTAGTGGCACCGATACACTGAATCTCTCCACGCGCCAATGCCGGTTTCAACATGTTGGCAGCATCCATCGATCCGGCTGCCGATCCGGCACCTACAATGGTATGTATCTCGTCAATGAACAGAATCACATTCGGATTCTTCTGCAATTCGTTCAAGATGGAACGAATGCGTTCCTCAAACTGTCCGCGGTACTTGGTACCGGCAACAACCGCAGCCATATCGAGTGCAACCACACGCTTGTCAAACAGAATACGGGACACCTTTTTCTGTATAATACGAAGTGCCAGACCTTCCACTATGGCCGATTTTCCGACTCCCGGTTCACCGATCAAAATGGGGTTATTCTTCTTACGGCGACTTAATATCTGTGCCAGGCGCTCGATTTCCCGCTCACGTCCCACCACAGGGTCAAGACGACCTTCCTCGGCGGCCTTAGTCATATCAGTACCAAAATTATCAAGCACCGGAGTATCATTAGTCGGCTTCCTGGAGGCAGTCTGCGCCTGTTGCTGACGTTCACCGGATCCATGGGACGAACGGGACTGATTCATCTCTTCTTCGTCATCATCATCTTCTGTAAATCCCATGCCGGCACTGATATCCGGCTGTAAGGACAATTGTTCGAATACCTGCTGGTAATTCACATGATTCGCTTCAAGAACCGTTGCTGCCAGATTATCCTTATCTTTAAGGATGGCCAGCAGTACATGTTCCGTATCTGCAACTTGACTTTTCATCACTCGTGCTTCTAAAATACATAGTTTCAATATCTTTGCAGCTCCATTTGACAATGGAACATCGGCATCAGGCAACAGCATGTCGTCTGCATGCTCTTTCAGTATGGCCTCAATCTGCTTCTTTATGTCGGTCAGGTTTGTTTTGAGTTTAGACAATATCTCGATTGCTTTTCCCTCACCATCGCGAAGCATACCAAGCAATAAATGCTCAGGCCCTATATAGCTACTTTTCAGGCGATTTGCCTCTTCTTTGCTATATACGATAATATCGGAAACTTTTTGTGAGAATTGATTATTCATACTTATCTTCCTTCTTCTAAGAGGTTATTCACTGGCAAATATACGCATTTCATATTGTTTGCATGCGCTTCATTTGCTTTATTTATTATATAACAAATGTCGTGCCATTATTTCCTTTGTTCTTATACATTATAATATAATAAAACAATTAAGTATAGAAAAAAACATTAGATACTGATAAAAGCACCTCCGACACCCGGATGTCGTGATGCCTGACACCCGGGTGTCGGAGGGTACGAGACCCGGGTGTCACAGACCTAAAGAATAAGGGTAGGGCACTCTTACAAAAAGCAAAAAACTTTCTTCGTTAAAGTTTTCGTATATCAAGGAAAAGTAGTACTTTAGCGTGGTTTTTGATAAACCGCAAATGTATAATTAATAATCTTTTTAAATGCTTGAACAAGACAGAATTATAAAGATTAACATCGAGGAGGAAATGAAGTCATCGTACATTGACTACTCCATGTCGGTCATCGTTTCACGTGCCCTTCCCGATGTTAGAGATGGATTTAAGCCCGTTCACCGCAGAATTCTCTACGGAATGATGGAACTGGGAAATACGTCAGACAAACCCTATAAGAAATCAGCCAGAATCGTAGGTGAAGTACTTGGTAAGTATCACCCGCACGGAGACTCTTCTGTATATTTTGCGATGGTACGTATGGCTCAGGAATGGGCAATGCGCTATCCGCTGGTAGACGGGCAAGGTAACTTCGGTTCTGTAGACGGCGACAGTCCTGCTGCCATGCGTTACACTGAAGCACGTCTGAACAAATTAGGTGAAGAAATGATGCAGGACCTCTACAAAGAGACTGTAGATTTTGAACCTAACTTCGATAATACGCTGATGGAACCCAAAGTGATGCCGACACGTATCCCGAATTTGCTGGTTAACGGTGCTTCCGGTATTGCTGTAGGTATGGCAACCAACATGCCGCCCCATAATCTGTCTGAAGTCATCGATGCCTGCGAAGCATATCTTGACAATAAAGATGTGACCGTAGAGGAACTGATGGAATATGTAAAAGCGCCCGACTTCCCTACAGGAGGATATATATATGGCATAAGCGGTGTACGTGAAGCCTATCTTACGGGACGCGGACGCGTGGTTATGCGTGCGAAAGCAGAAATCGAGTCCGGACAGACACATGATAAGATCGTCGTTACAGAGATTCCCTACAACGTGAATAAGGCAGAATTGATTAAAGCAATTGCCGATCTTGTCAATGAAAAAAGAATAGAAGGTATATCAAATGCCAACGACGAGTCCGACCGTGAAGGTATGCGCATCGTTATTGATATCAAACGGGATGCAAATGCAAGTGTAGTGCTGAACAAGCTCTATAAAATGACAGCCTTGCAGACGTCATTCGGTGTAAATAACGTTGCACTGGTCAACGGACGCCCTAAAATGCTGAACTTACGCGACTTGATTGTTTACTTCGTAGAACATAGACACGATGTGGTAATTCGTCGTACTCAATTTGACCTGCGTAAGGCCAAAGAACGTGCACACATCTTGGAAGGTCTGATTATCGCTTCGGATAATATTGATGAAGTAATTCGTATCATCCGCGCCGCCAAAACACCAAACGATGCAATCTCCGGACTGATGGAACGCTTCAACCTGAGCGAAATTCAGGCACGCGCCATCGTCGAAATGCGCCTGCGCCAATTAACAGGTCTGATGCAAGATCAGCTCCATGCTGAATACGAGGAGGTTATGAAGCAGATAGCATATTTGGAAAGTATCCTGGCCGATGATGAAGTATGCCGTAAAGTAATCAAAGACGAATTGCTGGAAGTAAGAGCTAAATATGGTGACGAACGCCGCTCTGAAATCGTTTATTCATCAGAAGAATTTAATCCGGAAGACTTTTATGCGGATGATCAGATGATTATCACCATCTCACACATGGGATATATCAAACGTACACCATTGACAGAATTCCGTGCTCAAAACCGCGGTGGAGTAGGCTCGAAGGGTACTGAAACCCGTGATGAAGACTTTGTTGAGCACATCTACCCGGCAACAATGCACAACACGATGATGTTCTTTACTCAAAAGGGTAAATGTTACTGGCTGAAGGTATACGAAATACCTGAAGGAACAAAGAACTCTAAGGGCCGTGCTATCCAGAACTTGCTGAACATTGACTCGGACGATGCTGTTAATGCATATTTGCGTGTGAAGAGTTTGAATGACCAGGAATATATTAACAGTCATTATGTACTGTTCTGTACCAAGAATGGCGTTATAAAGAAGACATCTTTGGAACAATACTCACGCCCGCGCCAGAATGGTGTCAATGCAATTACTATCCGTGAAGACGACCGAGTAATAGAAGTGCGTATGACCAACGGAAACAACGAAATCATCATAGCCAACCGCAACGGACGCGCAATACGTTTCCATGAAGCAGCAGTTCGCGTAATGGGCCGTACAGCTACCGGAGTTCGTGGTATCACACTGGATGACGACGGACAGGATGAAGTAATAGGCATGATTTGCATTAAGGATCTCGAGACAGAGTCCGTAATGGTTGTCTCCGAACAAGGCTATGGTAAACGTTCTGATATTGAAGATTATCGTAAAACAAACCGTGGCGGCAAAGGTGTGAAGACCATGAATATTACCGAAAAAACGGGTAAACTGGTTACAATCAAGTCTGTAACAGACGAAAACGACCTGATGATCATTAATAAATCGGGTATTACAATTCGTCTGAAAGTAGCTGATGTCCGCATCATGGGCCGTGCAACTCAAGGAGTCCGTCTGATCAATCTTGAAAAACGTAACGACCAGATCGGTTCTGTATGTAAAGTTACATCCGAAAGCCTGGAAGATGAAGTTCCGGAAGAAGAAAGAGAAGGAAATATTCCAAGCGATCCGGAAACGAATACACCGGTAAATGAAACAGAAGAATAGACATAATATTAATAATTAATCAAACAACAATCATGAAAAGAGTATTATTTTCAATGGTTTTACTGATGGCAGTAAGTTTTGCATTCGCTCAGGAGAAAAATGTAAAAGAAGCGAAAAGCATTGCCGGAGAAGTAAAACCTGACTTCGCAAAAGCTGAACAACTGATTAACGAAGCATTAACTAACCCTGAAACAAAGGATAATGCGGCAACTTGGGACGTAGCAGGTTATATTCAGAAAAGAATCAACGAAAAGGAGATGGAAAATGCTTATCTGAGAAAACCTTATGATACATTGAAAGTATACAATAGCGTACTGAATATGTACAATTATTACGTTAAATGTGACGAACTGGCACAGATTCCTAATGAAAAGGGTAAAATTAAAAACAAATACAGAAGCGCCAACTCAAAAACAATTCTGGCAGAACGTCCTAACTTGATTAACGGTGGTATTCAATACTTCAATTTAAATAAGAACGAAGACGCATTAAAATATTTTGCAGCTTATGTAGATGCAGCTACACTGCCTATGATGGAAAAAGAAAACTTGCTGGAAAAAGACACCATTTTGCCACAGGTAGCATATTATGCCACTTTGGCTGCAGATAGAGTAGGTGACAAAGATGCTGTCATGAAATATGCTCAATATGCTCTGAAAGACAAAGAAAATGGCCAATTTGCAATGCAATTGTTGACAGATGCTTACAAAGCTAAAGGTGATACTGCTAAATGGGTAGAAAAATTGCAGGAAGGTATTGTTAAGTTCCCTGAAAATCAATATTTCTTCGCAAATCTGGTTGACTACTATAGCAGCTCCAACCAAAATGATAAAGCAATGCAGTTTGCTGATGATATGTTGGCTAAAGATCCGAATAACAAATTATATCTGTATGTGAAGGCATATCTGTATCATAATATGAAAGATTATGAGAAAGCAATTGAGTTCTATAAAAAGACTCTCGACATAGATCCTGCATATGCAGAAGCATGCTCAAATTTAGGTTTGGTATACCTGTTACAAGCACAAGAATATGCTGACAAAGCACCGGCAGATATCAATGACCCGAATTATGCAACAGCACAAGCTGAGATCAAGAAATTCTACGAAGCTGCTAAACCGTATTACGAAAAAGCAAGAGAGCTGAAACCTGATCAGAAAGATTTGTGGTTACAAGGTCTTTACCGGGTATATTACAACTTGAATATGGGACCGGAATTCGAAGAAATCGAGAAAATGATGTAATGATCAAATAGATCTTTTTTCGCAAAGATTTTTGTGAAAGGGGTTGCCTGATTCGAGAAATTGGGCAGCCTCTTTTTTTTGCTTGATCTGATCCTGAACAATAGCGTAACACAAAAAGAGAAATAGGTGAAATCTATTTCTTATTCGTTTCATGGTGAATGAAATGACTAAAACCTGTCAGGATGCAGGTTCTTATTTTTTTAAGAGTTAAAGAAGGCAAAATTAGCAAGATGGAAATAGGGATTAAATAAAAGAGGCAATTTACTATATATAAATAAATTGCCTCTTTCTTATTAAACATAATGTTGATTATTCCATTAATTTAAAGCTTATTTTTTTAGGTGTCTGATCATCCGTTAATAACTAACAACGGTGTATCTGAATGAAAGATCATCTTACGAGCAATACCGGGATTGAACAAACGGGAAAATATATTCCGTTTATAAGAAGTTAATGTGATAATGTCAATCTGATTTGTTTTAATGTAATTATCCAAACTATTCAGAAAATCATTACTCATCACCACATCATAATGAATCTCAAGATCCGGATATTGCTTTTGGAAATAATCTTTAATACCAGCTAATTTTATTTCATTCCATGTATCTTTTACATCCGATAAATGAATAAGAGAAACAGAAAAATGAAATGGGCTAAGTCCATTGATGAATGAATCGAAAGCAATCAAATCACGTTGGTCAAAGTTCGTCATAAAGGCAATCCGTTTCACTTCATTGAAACGATTGAAAGGAGTATTTTCGGGAATAGCCAGCACTGTAGTATGACTACGTTCAATTATCTCGGCAGTTACACTACCAATAAGATCAATATCCTTCTGATTCTTACCTCGAGTACCCATTATAATGATTCTGGGACGATGTTCTTTATTATATCTGAGTATTTCTTCTTCCGGGATACCTTCGCGCAAGACACACGTATATTTGACATCAGGAAACTCTCCGGATGCTACTTTTTGCTTAATCTTCTCCGACAGAGTATTCAGATCATCATGTACTTTATGCAATACATTCTTCACAGTCTCTTCATCACTAATCTGATAGTTAAATACATCTCCATATGGCAATGATGAAGCATAAATTGGTGTAAAGTAGACATGCAGCAAGATAACCTCCGCATCAAAAGATTTGGCAAAATTGAAACCAAATTCACAAGCTTTCATTGAATAGTTAGAGAAATCAACCGGAATAAGGACCTTCTTAGTGCGATGCTCCACTTTAGGGGTCTTCTCTCCTACTATACTTTCAGCAAGCCAGGCAGAACTCTCGGTAATCTTCAATGCACGCGGCAAATCACTTTCTTTAATACGTAAACGCACACCGGATGAAACAACTGGCTGTATCTGGTTCACATTGTGAATATACGTCTCTATACCCTCATTCTCAAGAACATTCTTCAATATCTGAGCTTTTGTATAAGTCAGAATAGCTAAAGTTACTAATTTCTCTTCCATAATTCGTTTATTTATTGAATTCAACAAATAAGAAATCCCAATTGTTTTGCCAATTGGGATTCTGACTTTATCTCTTATTTAAACCTGCACAGATTCGGTAGCTTCTTCTTTACTCATATTTAATTCATCCAATATTCTTAATGCCCGATCGAGCACAGTGGTATCATCAATCATAACCAACCCACCATCCGGACCAGGCTCAAGATGTATTCCGACACTTTTCCCTTCCTTAAAATTATGACCACCAAAGAAGTTTCTCACTGTATCGACGTTTAAATTGAGTTCGTCTGCTATTCTATGCATGCTACCGCTAGGCAATGAATCTTTAATTTTACGGAGTTCATTAAATGTTATTGTTCTCATGTCTCATAAATTTAATGGTTAATACTATGTGACTTTATTATCACGCTATAAACTTAAGGAAAAAAAAAGATAAAACAAAACAAAAGCTTCTCTTTTTTCGCTAAAACAATCTAAATCAACGATAACTTGTTATAATACAATAAAGTCCGCCTCCAATAAATCTTAGATTATTGAGGGCGGACTTTGATGAAATATTTATAGATTCTATTCTTAAATAATTTCAATTGAACCAACCGGCACCCATCCCACTTTTCCATCTTCAAGGCGGATTTCTTTCCAGTCTTTCATTGAATCATCTTTAATGTTAACCTTATGCCCTTCATGAAGAATAAATAGGCTGGTACCATTTTCGCTAGGTGTACTTCTAACCGTTACGCTCGGACTCATTATTATCGCAGTATCCCTGTTCAACAACTCTTCTTTCTGCTTAGAAGCAAAAACATTTGCCATTACAACAACTATCAAAAAGATAATGCCTGTAATAAAACCGACTTTCTTCAACACCACTTGTTTCGAGAAAATAAAGAAATATAGAGAGACAATTAGCAGCAAGAAACTCACAATCCCCCATATGGCCCATGAATCCACGCTCATACTATTAATTAATGCCTTTGTCCATGTAACAAAGAATATCTCAGGAACAACTTCTACTTTATCTACAGTCTTACCACGAGCTATCTCCAAATTGGCACGAATATCTCCGTTACCGGGCTGAAGCAACAAGGCCTTTTCATAGTTTAAAATGGCTTTTGCTATCTCATTTATTTTATAATAGCTATTACCAAGATTATAGTATACATCGGCCGACTCGCCTTTACGCAAAAGTGATTCATAAATCTGGATTGCAGACGCAAAGTCATTTCTGATATATGCACTATCTCCCTCAGCTTTTGTGGCATCTTCTAATTTGGAACCGGAAAACTCTGCATTATGGATACTGACAGTATCTCCCTGTATCATCTGAGTAGAATCTGTTGTTAACGAATCCTGCCCGAAAGAAGTTACTGCCATTAACAAACCCAAAGCAATAAACAATATTTTTTTCATGACTTATTCTTCTCTAAATTAGCGTTTTATTGAATTTTCCATTTTACTCATAACTTCCAATGACGATGAATAAACTTTATCCATAGCCTGGCTCTCATCTCCTGGAGCAAAACGTGCAAACTCACATTCATTCAGAGCATTTAGGAAATCCTTTATTAGTTCGTCACTGACTCCATAATTTCTAAGTTTCTCTTCTACATTATCTTTAGACAAACGAGAAACCGGAATATTAAGTTTATCACTGATATATCCCCATAGAGCTTTAAGTACTTCATCATAAAATGCCTCCTTGCTATTCTCCGCAAGTAATTTACCAGCTAACTTCATTCGTTTAGTAGCCACTTTATTGGCTTTCTTTGTACGCATCTTGGCTACATTGGCATTCTCGGCAGCCTGTTTGCGATAAACTATAAAGAAGACAATAAACACCACGGCGGGAACAATGTAGAATAGCCAATAAAGTAAAGAGCCAAACAAAAGATTATCTTTTGGCTGAAGCTTCACATCATTTAGTTTTATATAGCGAATATCTTCACCCAATACTTTCAGATCTTCTTTATTAGTAAAGTTGGCAATAACCTGATCTGCATTTCCTGCTCCTTTTTCCACCTTAACCTCATAATCTTCGGTATTCAGTGTTTTATAGGATTTCGACTTGATATCAAAATAACTGAAGGATACTCCTGGTATTTTATAAACTCCTGCATGTCTCGGAATAGCAAGATATTCAATAACTTTATTACCGGAAAGTCCTTCTTGAGTCAAACGAACTTTGCTATCCACCTTTGGATCATATACATCAAAATCTTCCGGGAATTTTATTTCCGGATTTGCAATTAATTTTAAATTACCGGTTCCCGAAATCACTAACTTTATTGTGATAGCATCATTCGTTTTCACTTCTTTAGAATTAATGGAAGAAGTGATACTAAACTCCCCTACTCCTCCGGAGAAATTGGCAGGTTTACCTGCCGGTAACGGATTCACATTAACCGTAATCTTAGGAGTTACAATCACCTTACTTACATTCACATAATTGCTTCCACCATTAAAGAAAGCATCAAACGGATCATCAGATTGTACAGCTTTGGCAATGGTAGCATCAAAACGTGCAGGCTCAATAGTCAGTTTTCCAGACTGCTGTGGGAACAATACAAATTGACGATACACTGTCGTAAAATAGTTCTTTCCCTTATAATGTTCCTGTGACCATTTTGCATTAGCAGGCATCTCTATTTCTTGTGAATGAAATCCCTTAAAATCAGGAAGCTTCACATTCTCAAAGCGAAGTTGAGACTCTCTTGTGTAAATCTTAAAAGTTAATAGAAAGGCTTCCTGCTCATATACATTCGTTTTATTGGCCGTCGCAGTTATAAGTAAGTCTTGGTTAGAAACAGAGGAAGACGTTCCACTTTGATTGCCAGACGATGCAGTTCCTTTGCCATCTGCCGTATTCCCGGTTTTATCCGGAGGAAGAACTTTAATTTTTACCGAATTAGAAACCATCTGATTCCCGTCAGCCGTAATCGTTGCACCCGGAATAGAATACTCTCCTTCAGCCGTAGCCATTAAGATATAAGTAAAGGTAATACTATTATTAGTAACCCCATTAATCGATTGCATACGTTGTGAACGGTTAGGTCCCATTAACACCTCAAATCCTTTAATAGAAGGCACACGAAAATCTCGTACTTTTATCGTATTTACCGTATACGATAACCTGAACTGGTCACCTACTACTACAGCATCGGGGGCAGATGCAGTAAACACTACCTTTCCGCCAGCCTGCGCTTGCGTAGTCATGGCTACCAGTGCAATCAATAAGAAAATCAATTTTCTCATTTCATCTGAAGTTTTTATCATCAATTATTTTATTATTACCAGTCTTTTTCCAGACGTCTTCCTTGAAGAGTCTGTTGCTTTTTCACTTTATCCTGAACCCCTTTTTCATCTTGCATCACAGAATTGAGCAGCTGTTCCGCATTCTCCTTAGACATTTCGTTATCATTTTTCTCTGATTTAGGAGGTTGTTGCTGTTGTTGATCTTTATTTTGATCATTCTGCTTATTCTGATCTTTTTTATCTTGTTGCTTTTGTTGATCATCTTTATTCTGATCCTGATTCTGATCTTGATTCTGCTGATTTTGCTGTTGATCCTTCAGCAACTTTTGAGCTAATGCCAGATTATAGCGGGTTTCATCGTCTTTCGGATTATTTCTCAAAGACATCTTATAAGCTTCAACCGCTTTTTGATAATCTTTACCAGACTGGAATAACACTCCCATATTATGATAAATTTGTCCCAGTTTAGCTTTATCTTTTTCTATACTGGTTGCCGCAACGTATTGTTCCATCGCATCTTTGAACTTTTGCTGCTGCGACAACGTATTACCCAAGTTGTACATGGAAATAGTAGACTTAGGATTTGCCTCTAATGCTTTACGGTAATTAACTTCAGCATCCACAAAAACACTGTCTTTAAACAGACGATTGCCTTTACGGATATAATCACGCTCGGCTTTTTGTGCAAACGCACCCGCAGAAAGCGATAGCAACAGAGCAAACAATATATATTTATTTCTTGACATATACATTACTACTTATTAGAAAACAACCTGATGTTCTTAAACAATGGATTTTTGCGGTCCAGAATCAACATTTCCACCAATAACAAGAGCAATATCATCCATGCAATCACTTGGAACTGTTCATTGTAATCTGTATAAACCTTAGATTCAACATCCGATTTAGCCATTTTATTAATCTCTTGATTAATAGCTTTCTGAGCAGAATTAGAATTATCTACACGAACATAAATACCATTTCCTTCCTTTGCTATCTCTTGACACATTGCCTCATTCAGACGAGTCACAATTACATTCCCTTCACGGTCACGACGAAAGTCGTTACTGCCCTCAATCGGAATGGGAGCTCCATCGGGTAAGCCTACTCCCAATACATTCACCTGAATTCCCTTCTTAGCCGCCTCTTTGGCAGCTTCAACAGCTCCCCCTTCATGATTTTCACCATCGGTAATCACCACAATAGCACGTCCCACTCCTTCTTGCGGAGTAAAACTACGGGCAGCAAGATTGATAGCAGCACCGATAGCTGTACCCTGTTTAGATATCAACGAAGGACTGATTGATTCCAAAAACATTTTAGCAGAAATATAATCGCTTGTTATAGGTAACTGAGTAAAGGCATCTCCTGCAAAGACAATCATTCCTACCTTGTCATTCTCCATACCATCTACCAATTTAGATATAAGCCGTTTAGCTTTTTCTAAACGACTGGGCTGAACATCTTGGGCAAGCATAGAATTTGAAATATCCAATGCAATCATAACCTCCACCCCTTTGCGCTTTACTGTCTCCAATTTAGAGCCGAATTGCGGACGGGCCAATAGTACAGCAAATAGACCTATGGCAGTAAATAACAACCAGAATTTTACATCCGGACGATATTTAGATACATCAGGCATCAATTGTGCCATCAACACCGGATCTCCGAATTTACGAATAGCCTTCCTCTTTCTATAATTAGAATAAAGGTAGAAGGCTGCCAGCAATGGTAGCAGCAGCAACAAATATAAATATGCAGGTTCTTCAAATCGAAACATCTTTTTATCAATTTTATGGTATCTTCTTCAATATTGAGTTCCGTAACAGTACCTCAAGCAATATACATAAGAATGCAGCTAACGCAAACCAACGATATTCTTCCTGACGTTTACTGTACTCTTTCACATTCAACTTTGTTTTTTCCAATTTATCAATCTCTTCATAAACCTCTTTCAGCTTCGAATTACTGGTAGCACGAAAATAGTTCCCATCCGTAGTACCTGCTATTTGAGTAAGAGTCTTCTCATCAATCTCTACCGGAGTATTAATATACTGTGTTGTACCACCAACCCGTACCGGATATGGAGCCATACCGTTTGTTCCCACACCAATAGTATAAACACGTATACCAAAACTCTTCGCAATTTCAGCAGCGGTCAATGGAGAAATATCTCCTTTATTATTGGTACCATCCGTCAACAAAATAATCACTTTTGATTTTGCTTTACTATCTTTCAACCTGGTTACTGCATTGGCAATTCCCATACCAACTGCTGTTCCATCTTCAATAATATCGCACTGTATCCCCTGAAATAAGTTAAGTAATACAGCATGATCTACTGTCAAAGGACACTGAGTAAAACTTTCACCGGCAAACAGTGTAATTCCTATGTTATCATTCGGGCGACCGTTGATGAATTCCGCAGCCACATCTTTGGCAGCTTCCAACCTGTTGGGTTTCAAATCTTCTGCCAACATACTGGTCGACACATCAATAGCCAACATAATATCAATACCTTCAATTTCGCTGTTCTGCCAGCTGTTTGTTGTTTGGGGACGTGCCAAAACCAAAATAATCAATATTAGAGTAATGATACGCAGACCAAACGGTACATGAAGCAGATAATTCTTGTAACTTTTAGGGGCATGCGCATATACTCGTGCATCAGAAATCTGAAGAGTCGGCTCAGTCTTTTTCCGCTTCATTATGTACCATACAATATATGGCACAAGCAACAGCAGCAAAAACAAATATTCAATATTGGCAAAAACCATTCTATTTATAATTTACTATTTCTTATTTTAAACAATAAAAGTCAAAATCTATTATCCAAATAGATTATAGAGTTGCAACCCAATATAGACGAAGGTCGCAATAAGAGCTGCCGACAGGAATACGATACCACAGATCAGCAATATCTTCGTACGTAAAGATCGTTTCTCTATTATCGTGATTTCAGTAGGTTGCGGCTTCTGATTCTCTTCTTCCAATTGTTTCGTTTCATTTATAAAGTCAATTGCATTGATCAAATTCGCATCATTCTCATTCATCTGCGGATCATGCTTGGCAAACTTTACTAAATCAGCTGTCTGGAATAAATATTTCAAATCTGATATAGCTTCTTTATCATTAAATTCCAGCAGTTTATCTATTATTTCGGATGAAGTCATCTCCAATGCATTAAAGCCAAATCTATTTTTAATATACGTACGAAGAGCATCTGTCAATTCAGTATAATACTCCTTCGATTGTCCTTTTTGCCAAATTTTCTCAGTCTTTATTCGCTCAATCTCTTTCATCGCCAATTGATGCGGAGGCAACTTAGGTTCAACTTTCACTTTACGAATAATAGGCTTATTATCACGGATACGGATGATCAGATAAATAAGCAATCCGAGCAATGGTAATGCCAGAAAAGAGCAAGCAATCAAACCATACCAATCCTCCCAGGCAAAGGGAGCTTTCATGACAGTCTTCTGACCAAAAAATTGATCAGGATGTAACGTATCTACAGGCATTGAATATACCTTCAATGCCAACGCCTTTGATTTATACTCTTTATTATCAATTTTTACTCCCATAGGAGGAATATAATATAATGCCGAATCAAAAGAGGTTACCGTATATTCTTGAGTAATCAGCATTCTCTGGCGATCATTCAAATATTGTGTATCGGGTTTAGCAATATCCACAATTTCCACACCACGTACCAATGTATCTGTAAATGACGGAAAAACAGCCCTCTGCTTCGCATCCATCGCTACTTGTAATTGCACTTTCGCCTGTTCTCCTATCAGAATTTGCAAAGAGTCTATTTTGGCATCCACAGTCACTGACTGTGCAGCAATTCTGCCAGAACCCAGAAATAACAATACTATCAGCAATATATATTTATTCATCTTTCCCGTTAATTTCGTTTAGCAAACAAATTCAGTAATGCTTTGACATAATCCTGATCAGTACGTACCGAAACAGAATCGACATTACTTTTGGTAAACGTTTCATCTAACTCAGTTTGTTTATTCACCCACCATTCATGATGTGCCCTACGTACTCCAGCCGAAGATGTGTCGATCCATTGTTCATGTCCGGTTTCCGCATCTTTAATCCGCATCAGACCTACTGCCGGCAACTCGGCAACTCGCCTGTCATATACTTGAATGGCAACTACATCATGTTTCCTATTCGCTATGGTCATTGCATTCTTAAAACTTTCCTGATCGATAAAGTCAGACAGAATAAAAGCGGTACAACGTCTTTTCATTACATTCGTCAAATATTCCAAAGCAAGACGTATGTTGGTCCGACGACTATCGGGCTTAAAATCAATCAATTCACGAATGATATATAGAATATGCTTACGTCCTTTTTTAGGAGGAATAAACTTTTCTATTCTGTCTGAGAAGAAAATAACTCCGATTTTATCATTGTTCTGGATAGCAGAAAATGCAAGAGTGGCCGCAATTTCTGTCACCATATCCTTCTTCAGCTGTTTTACAGTGCCAAATTCCAAACTGCCGGAAACATCTACCATCAACATTACCGTCAACTCGCGTTCTTCTTCAAACACCTTCACAAAAGGTTTATTGAAACGCGCTGTCACATTCCAGTCAATGTCACGGATATCATCGCCAAACTGATATTCGCGCACCTCGGAAAAAGCCATACCCCTACCTTTAAAGGCTGAATGATACTGGCCTGCAAAGATATTGTTAGACAGTCCACGCGTCTTTATTTCAATCCGACGAACTTTTTTTAGAATTTCACTTGTTTCCATCTATTTAATTGAGAATTGAAAATTGGTAATTGAGGATTGTTCATTCTCAACTAAAATTAAGGCACTTCTACCTTATTCAATATTTTGCTGACAATTTCATCAGAAGTCACATTGCTAGCCTCCGCTTCATATGTCAATCCGATACGATGACGAAGTACATCATGTGCAACAGCACGTACATCTTCTGGAATCACATAGCCACGACGTTTGATAAACGCATATGTACGTGCAGCCAAAGCTAAATTAATAGAGGCACGAGGTGACCCACCGAATCCAATCATATCTTTCAATTCTTTCAAATCATATTTTTCCGGATAACGTGTAGCAAACACGATATCTACAATATAACGTTCAATCTTCTCATCTAAATAAACTTGACGAACCACTTTACGTGCCTCGATAATCTCTTCAGCCTTCAAGATAGGCTTCACATTAAATTTCTCTCCATTGATATTTTGGCGAATAATTAATTTCTCCTCTTCCTGTTTCGGATAATCAATAATCACCTTTAACATAAAACGGTCTACCTGAGCTTCCGGAAGCGGATATGTACCTTCCTGTTCTATCGGGTTCTGAGTAGCCAAAACAAGGAACGGTTCAGGTAACAAGAATGTTTCTTTACCAATAGTTACTTGACGTTCCTGCATTGCTTCAAGCAAAGCACTTTGAACTTTAGCGGGAGCACGGTTTATTTCATCAGCCAATACAAAATTAGCAAAAATCGGACCTTTCTTCACTTGGAAACTTTCATCCTTCTGACTGTAAACCATCGTACCGACAACGTCAGCTGGCAATAAGTCAGGCGTAAACTGTATGCGGCTGTATTTTGCATCGATCAACGAGGCCAATGTCTTAATGGCCAAAGTTTTTGCCAAACCCGGTACACCTTCAAGCAGCACGTGTCCATCAGAAAGTAGTCCGATTAACAGTGACTCTACCAAATGTTTCTGACCCACAATGATTTGGTCCATGCCTGTTGTAAGATTGGTAACGAAAGCACTCTGTCTTTCAATCCGCTCGTTCAATTCGCGGATGTCAATTGATTCAGCCATAAATACTAATTATTTTATTGTTTAATTTTCTTTTTAATAATATGAGCAAAGCCTATGTTGTAAGGCTTTTTAATTTCGATTCCAAAAGTACACTATATCTTTAACCATTCCAACTAATTTTTATTAAAAAACAATGCGAAGTCTTTAGATTAAGGTACTTTCATACGCTTTTGTATTTGTATAACATAAACACAACACCCGAATGTATAAACTTGTATACACCCGGGTGATCACATTAGACTGTCATTTTTTAACCAATTCCGGTATTTTAAGCACAGTACCATACGGTACATTATTCGGATTCTTAATCACTCCCCGATTATGTTTAACGATATAGGGCCATAAATCTTTTGTACCATAAAACCGTAGAGATACCCTAGTCAGAGTTTCACCTTCTTTAATTGTATAAGTCGCCTTAGTACCGGTAATTGTATAATTCACTGAATCCGGCTTGACCGGGATTGACACTGTTTTAGTGCTCTTTTCCCGGGATACCGATTCACTTTCTGAAGTTTTATCTACTTTCTCCGATACATTGACACGCTCAGACATCTGTTTTATCTCCTGTTGATTCGGAGTCTTTGCTACCACCTTGACAATAGTATCCGCTTTTGCAACAGTATCCAATGGAATTTCCCGTATCGGTTCTTTTTTCTCTACAGTCTCTGTGGTTATTGACTGTTCCGATTCTTTTTTAGAAAACAAATCCGGATAATAAATAAAAACTAATGCTGCACCGCAAAGCGACATAACAACTACTATAATTACTATTAAGTAAGGAACAGGAGATTTTTGGTTTTCCGGTTTAACTTCCTTCTTTGGGCGCTTTTCCTTTTTTACAGGGATAGTCGATACTTCTGCTTTTTGAATCTCCCGTGCTATAATTTCTTCGGCAGTCAATTTAGGAGAGCCTTCGTCTTCTATCACCTTTTTTAAATTATCTGTAGTTTCTTGCCCTGCATTTCCAGTGAACTGGATTGGCTCTTCAGAATTTTCTACTACTTTATCCAATCCACCCTCTTCTCGAACCTCAGCAATGGATAAACCTTCTACTACAGCTTCACTACCTTTATGTATGCTAACATCTTCAACAGTTTCGAATATGTCAATATCATCTACAACCTCTGTTCTTTCGGATTCCTTCATAACTTCCGAAACGTCTTCTGCAACTTCCACATCTGACGACACAACATCCTGCCCTTTTGAGGTTTCCGGTTCTACTTTCCCATTCGCCTCTGTTTCAACCACTTTCTCCTCTGCTTTTGCTTCCTCTCTCTCTATAGTCTCTGTTATTAACGGAGGCTCAGTTGTTTCGGATATATTCCCTGATTCTTCCTCCAATTCCTCTATTGGCGTATCTTCCAAGACTGTATTCTCATTCAGCACTACTGTTTCGAAATGTGAAAAAGGTCTATTTATGATATCTCTTAAAGAAGGGTCAGGAGTAAAAGAAATCTTAGTATGTCCCTCTATTTTAATACGTTCACCCGTATTGACATTTACACTTTCACGACTATTGACCCCTATCAATTTGAATGTACCCAATCCTTTGATTTTCACATATTGATCAGCGTCCAAAGCTTGTTCTATCAACAAGAAAAACTCCCGGACGAAAACATCAGCATCTTCTTGAGAAACCTCATGTCTGTTAACCAGTAGTTCAACAAGATCTTGTATAGTCAACTTTTCATTCATACGGAAATGTTTCTTTAAACTTATCTTTTAATATGGGACTCGGCTTAAACGCCAGTACTAACTTGGGTGGAACCAACAGTCGCAACTTAGTGACGGGATTGATAACAATACGTTCTGCTTTCTTTTTTACCTCAAAAGTACCAAATCCCTGTATTCCTATAGCATTGCTTTCCTGCAATTCCTGAGTAATATCAGACAGCAGAGATGTTATCAGTTCAGAAGTATATTTTGTATTATACCCCAATCTGCGAGAAAGTTCAGAAGTGAATTCTTTATTATTCAAGATCCTACAATTTTAAAAATATGTTGCTATATTAATCAATCCAGATCAAAAAACAAATTCTTCAGGAAATATATTTAAATTATTTCACCAAAAAGATCGAATTCATCGGAATCAATCACTTGTACTTGATAAAAGTTACCAATCATTAAATTACCCCCTTCACGCCTTATTAAGACTTCAGGATCTACTTCCGGAGAATCAAACTCTGTACGCCCAATGTAATATTCACCTTCTATACGATCAATAATGACTTTCATTTTTTGTCCAACTTTTGATGCACTTAATTCAGTAGAAATTCCCTGCTGAATAGCCATTAGCTCATCCAATCGTGCCTGTTTTAGTTCCTGAGGAATAGAGTCTTCATAATTAGCCGCAGCATATGTTCCTTCTTCTTCTGAATAAGTAAAAGCCCCCATCCTGTCAAAGCGCACTTTACGTACAAACTCTTTCAATTCCTCAAAATCCTCTTCTGTCTCTCCTGGATGTCCCACCATCAACGTCGTACGCAAATGAATCCCGGGAACTTCCTTACGAAATTGTTCAATCAACCAGTAAGTCTCCTTTTTCGTCACATGACGACGCATACGTTGCAGCATATTATCACTGATATGCTGTAATGCAATATCCATGTATTTACATACATTATCTCGTTCACGCATCACTCGGAACAACTCTTCAGGGAAATGTGCCGGATATGCATAATGTAAACGTATCCATTCCACACCCGGAATCTCAGAAATGCGTTCGATCAACTCCGGAAGCATTTGCTTCTTATATAAATCCACTCCATAGTAAGTTAATTCCTGAGCAATTACCTGAAACTCCTTTACACCATTGGAAACCAAATATCTCACCTCATCCAAGATTTCTTCTATAGGACGAGATACATGTCTTCCTGTAATAATCGGTATAGCACAATAAGAGCATTTACGATCACAACCCTCTGATATTTTCAGATAAGCATAATGTTTGGGAGTGGTAAGAGTACGCTCAATATGAAGCTCCTCATGGTAAGCTTTGCCCAAATCCTGTAACAACCCCTTCCAATTGAATTTTCCATAAAACTTATCAACCTGAGGAATCTCAATCGCTAATTCCTTTAAATAACGTTCCGAAAGACAGCCCATTACAAAAAGTTTCTCCAAATTGCCTTCTTCTTTTTCTTGTGCAAACTCCAGAATCATATTAATCGATTCTTCTTTTGCATCACCGATAAAACCACAGGTATTGATAACAGCTATCTCTCCTGTCGGTTTTTCCGAGTCATGGGTTACATCATATCCGGCTTCTTCCAATTGACGCATCAACTGTTCTGAATCCACCAGGTTCTTTGAGCACCCTAATGTTATGATATCTATAGTTTTTCTTTTCATGCATTCTCTCCAAATAAGGAGTCTACAAATTCTTTCTTGCGGAACACCTGTAGGTCTTCCATACCCTCACCCAATCCGATATATTTCACCGGAATCTTAAACTGATCTGAAATTCCGATAACAACGCCACCTTTTGCCGTCCCATCCAATTTGGTTATAGCCATAGCAGTTACTTCTGTTGCAAGTGTGAATTGTTTTGCCTGCTCAAAAGCATTTTGTCCGGTCGAGCCATCAAGCACCAACAACACCTCGTTTGGAGCATCAGGCACTACTTTCTTCATTACATTTTTAATTTTCGTCAGCTCGTTCATCAAGCCAACTTTATTGTGCAAACGTCCTGCTGTATCAATAATCACCACATCAGCGTTATTAGCTACTGCAGAACTTAACGTATCAAACGCAACAGAAGCCGGATCGGCCCCCATCTTTTGTTTAATGACCGGAACATCCACTCTCTCGCCCCATATCACCAATTGCTCCACTGCTGCTGCACGAAAAGTATCGGCTGCCCCCAAATATACAGATTTACCGGCTTTCTTAAATTGATAAGCTAGTTTACCAATAGTGGTTGTTTTACCAACTCCGTTTACACCCACCACCATAATAACATAAGGCTTTTTCTCTACCGGAACATCGAAATCGGCAACATCATCCGAATTATTTTCAGTCAGTAATGCAGCTATTTCTTCACGAAGAATCGAATTCAACTCTTGTGTATTTACATATTTATCTTCTGCTGCTCGTTTTTCGATACGCTTGATGATATTAAGAGTAGTCTCTACCCCTACGTCCGATGTGATAAGAACCTCTTCCAGATTATCCAGCACTTCATCATCCACCTTCGATTTTCCGGCCACCGCACGGGCAATCTTGCTGAATACACTTTCTTTGGTTTTAGATAATCCTTTATCTAAAGTTTCCTTCTTTTCCTTTGAGAAAAAACTAAAAAATCCCATGATTACAATTATTTGTATAATACATTATGCTACAAAGATATAATAAAACTAGCGTAAAGTAAAAAATGAAGCGAATAAAATTGGCAAAAAAAATCCCCTCAATGAATATCAGTGAGAGGATTTTTCGGATTGCTATTTATGCAACCGGCTTATTTCTTAAAAAAGTCTTGTACTTTTTCGTTAGGAACCATTTGTTCATCAAAAATGTAAGCTCCAGTTTTCGGAGATTTAACCATTTTGATAACCTTAGTATAAGCACGACCTTCTTTAGATCCTTCGTGCAAACTTGCTACTGTTTTCTTTGCCATGGGTTATACTCTTTCTTTATTATTTAATTTCTTTGTGTACTGTTACTCTTTTCAGAATTGGGTTGTATTTCTTCAACTCAAGTCTTTCAGTAGTATTTTTTCTGTTCTTAGTTGTGATATAACGAGATGTTCCCGGCATACCGCTATCTTTGTGTTCTGTGCATTCCAGAATCACCTGAACTCTATTACCTTTTGCTTTCTTTGCCATAATCAGTTTCTCCTCTTTTTAACGTTTTAGCCAACAACTTTAATGGTTTTCCAATCACAATACCCTTTGGCAACCGCATCATTCAAAGCAGCGTCCAAACCTTTTTTATTAATAATACGCAAACCAGCGGCACAGAGGCTCAGGCTGATCCAGCAGTCCTGTTCTACATAGTAGAACTTTTTGTTAAACAAGTTCAAATCAAAGGTTCTTTTAGTTCTTCTCTTTGAGTGTGAAACATTGTTGCCAATCATGGCTTTCTTTCCGGTAATTTGACAAATCTTCGACATTTCTATCTTATTTTTATAGTTTTAATCTATACTTCTTTCAAACAGAGCGCAAAGTAAGCACTTTTATGTATATAAAACAAGTATTTCCTAAATAAATTCATTATTGAGCGGTAATTTTTCTTCATTTCACCAATTTTCGAAGCAATAGAAGGGCATTATTGCTTGCTCTCTCCACATTCATCTCTCTTCCACGATTAGTTTCCTGCTTCATAGTGCAAATTTCACTTTTATAGGCAGCAGCAATCCAAACTGTACCAACGGGCTTCTCTTCAGTCCCCCCGCTGGGACCTGCGATTCCAGACGTAGCTACAGCACAGTCAGTTTTTAGCGCTTTCATCGCACCTTTTACCATTTCAATCACCGTTTCCTCACTTACCGCGCCTCTTTTTTCAAGCGTTTCCATCGATACACCCAGCAACTCCGTCTTTACTTCATTGGCATACGCTACTATGCTTCCTTTAAAATATTCCGAACTGCCGGCAACCGAAGTTATACGGGCTGCAATGCTTCCACCGGTACAACTTTCTGCGGTAGAAAGAGTCAAATTCTCCTTCTTTAAAAGTTCGCCTATCAAAATTTCAATCGGAGTATCTTCCTCATCCAAAATATCTTCTCCTAAAATTGCCTCAAGTTTGGCACTCTCAGTATTTACACAAGCTTCTACCTCGCTACGATTCTGCCCGCGTCCCGTCAATCTTAAACGAATCAAACCCGGTTTTGGTAAATAAGCCAGTTTTAGACAAGCAGGTAATGCCATTTCCCAAGATTCCAATTTCTCAGCCAACACCGATTCGGGATAGTTTTGTACAGTAAATGTTCGATGAACAATTGCATCCGTACGAAACTTTGCACACAAACGTGGAATAACCTCTTCACTCATCACAGTGGTCATTTCCTGAGGAACTCCCGGCATAGAAACAAGTACCTTACCATCTTTCTCAAACCAACTGACAGAAGCACTCCCTACCCGATTATTAATAACGATGCAATCTTCAGGTACCATTGCCTGACTTTTATTCAACGCATTCATCGGTATTTTTCCCGCCAATACCCGTTTTACGTTTTCAAAGACAGCCTCGCTAAAGATCAGTCTGGTACCGAAGTATTTGCAAAGAGTCTGTTTGGTAATATCATCTTTGGTGGGTCCCAAGCCCCCTGTCACTAGTACAATATTTGCCCTTTTCATCGAAGCATCTACAGCTTCAATAATCTCATCTGCCCGATCTCGTACAGACACGACACGAATCACCTCTATACCTACTTTATTTAATTCGCGCCCCATCCATGCCGAATTGGTATCAGTCACCTGTCCTATCAACAGTTCATCACCAATGGTTATTATCTCCGCAAACATAGGACTCTTACAAAGTTACACGTGAATAAGCAGGCTGTTCTATAGAGCAGAAATCTTTATCCTGATATTTAAAATATCCGGTGATAGCGATCATTGCGGCATTATCTGTAGTATAGCTGAACTTGGGAATAAAAATTTTCCAACCATATTTCTCTGCATGCTCACGAAAGGCATTACGCAAACCGTTGTTAGCAGAAACACCGCCCGCTACAGCCACTTCATTAATTTTATATTGTTTGGCTGCTTTACGAAGTTTATCCATCAAAATGTCTACTACCGTTGCTTCAAGCGAAGCTGCCAAATCGTTCTTATGGTGTTCGATGAAATCGGGATCCTCTTTCATCCAATCACGCAGAGAGTAAAGAAACGACGTTTTCAATCCGCTAAAACTATAATCCAAACCAGAAATATGAGGTTTACTAAAAGTATAAGCCTTCGGATTGCCCTGACGTGCCAAACGGTCAATTATAGGTCCCCCCGGATAACCAAGTCCCATTACTTTCGAACATTTATCAATTGCTTCTCCGGCAGCATCGTCAATAGTCTGTCCCAGAATCTCCATATCATTATATGCTTTCACCAATATAATTTGAGAATTACCTCCGGATACCAGCAAACAAAGGAATGGAAAATCGGGCTGTTCATTTGCTTCTCCTTCCTCTTTAATAAAATGCGCTAACACGTGTCCTGTCAGATGATTAACATCAATCATCGGGATATTTAATGAACGTGCAAAACCCTTTGCAAAAGATACTCCAACCAGCAATGACCCCATCAACCCAGGCCCCCTTGTAAAGGCTACCGCACTCAGCTCTTCCTTGGTCACTCCTGCACGCTTCAACGCTTCATGCACCACAGGTACTATATTCTGTTGGTGAGCACGCGATGCCAATTCCGGTACTACTCCACCATAAGCTTCGTGTACAGCCTGGCTAGATACCACATTCGATAACAAATAACCATCTTTAATAACTGCAGCTGATGTATCGTCACAGGAAGATTCAATTCCTAATATAATTGTACTCATACGCTTTTTGATATTTAAACGATGCAAAAGTAATGATAAAAGTAGGATTCATAACGAACTATTTTATATTTTTGTTCTCAAAATCAAAACAACCGCCTATCAGAACGCTGAAGAAGACTGTACGTTGGGTTATCGGTATCATATTAGGTATATATATCGGAACTATTATTTTGCTGAATATTCCATATATTCAGCGAAATATGACTACGTTTGTCACAAAAGAACTATCCCGGACTTTGGGTACAGAACTGACTATCGGTAAGATAGATATTGGATTATTAAACCGTATCATTATAGATGATGTATTGCTCGACGATCAATCGGGAAAAGAAATGCTCAAAATTACACGTCTTTCTGCCAAATTTGATATTATTCCTTTATTCAACGGAAAAATCACAATCAGCAGCGTGCAGTTATTTGGCTTTAATATCAACTTGAATAAGCCCGCTCCGCACATGGAGCCAAATTTTAAATTCGTCTTGGACGCATTTGCATCCAAAGATACAGTAAAAACAAAAAAGGACATTGATCTACGTATTAATTCCATATTAATACGCCGTGGTAAACTATCCTACGACGTATTATCGGAAGAAGAAACGCCCGGAAAGTTTAACCCGCAACATATCAAACTACACAATATCATTGCCAACATTTCACTCAAGGCACTTCAAAACGATTCGGTCAATGCAGCCATCAAACGCCTGAGTGTAGACGAACAATCGGGCTTTGAACTACGAAAGTTGAGCCTGAAAGTCATTGCTAATAACAAAGGCATGAAAATAGAAAATTTCGCAATAGAAATGCCGGGTACCGAAATGAAAATGGATACTATCCGAATGGAATATGACAGTTTGAAAGCACTCAACCATTTTGCCGATAACGTTCGCTTCTCTTTCCGTACTTTACCATCTCATGTGACTTTGAATGACATTTCAGCTTTTGTCCCGGCATTATCCAATTTTAAAGAAAAACTAGATCTCAACATTGATGTAGAAGGTACGCTCAATCAACTGAATTGCAGAACATTGGAAATCAACGCAGGAGATAAGTTCCGACTAAAAGGAGATGTATCTTTACAAGACTTATCACGTCCTCAAGACGCTTACGTTTATGGACATCTGGCCAATCTCTCTGCCAACAAAGAGGGAATCGGATTTTTAGTGCGCAATCTAAGCCCGCACTACAATGGCGTTCCCCCTGTATTACAACACTTAGGAAATACCTCTTTTCATGGTGAAATATCAGGGTACTTTACAGACTTGGTTATGTACGGCCTGTTCCGTACTGACATAGGCTCCGTCCAAACCGACTTAAAGCTTAGTTCCGATAAAGCTAAAGCGCTGTTTTCTTATTCAGGAGGCGTAAAGACCACCGATTTTGAGTTAGGGCAACTGCTAGGAAACAAGCAATTGGGCAAGATTACCTTTAATCTGGATGTCCGAGGAAACCACTACAAGAGCCAATATCCTTCCATTACGTTAAAAGGTTTGATAGCATCCCTCGAATACAGTAATTATAAATATGAAAACATCACGCTGGACGGAGAATTCAAACGCGGTGGTTTTGACGGTAAAGTGGCATTGAATGACGAAAACGGTTCGGTACATTTAAACGGCAACATCAATGTAGTCGAAAAAGTCCCTACTTTTAACTTCAATGCAGTCATAGACAAAATACGTCCACACGACCTGAATCTGACAAAGGAGTATCCGGATGCAGAATTTTCTTTGAAACTAAAAGCTAATTTCCGGGGTGGTTCCATCGATGAAATGATGGGTGAAATCAATATAGACAGCTTACAATTTACCGCACCAGAGAAGAGCTATTTTCTGGATAATATCAACATCACTGCAACCCGCCAAGATAAAGAGAACCAATTGAAACTAACCTCCAGTTTCTTAAAAGCAAGTATCGAAGGCAATTACCTGTATCATACGCTTCCGGCAAGTGTTATGAACATTATGCGGCGATATATTCCTTCACTAATTCAACCGGATAAAAAGCCTATTAGAACCAATAATAACTTTAGTTTCGATATTCACATATTTAATACAGAACTGTTGTCGACAGTATTTGACATCCCATTGAAAATATATTCACACTCGACTGTGAAAGGTTACTTCAACGATCAGGCACAACGCTTGCGTGTAGAAGGCTATTTTCCACGTTTACAATATCAAAACACGTTTATCGAGTCAGGTTTGGTACTTTGTGAGAATCCTACCGATCAGTTCAAAGCAAAGGTCCGGTTCAATAACCTAAAGAAAGAAAGTGCTGTAAGCATCTCTCTGGACGCACAAGCCAAGAATGACACTATAAATGCCAATATCAACTGGGGTAACAATGCCATCAGTACTTATAGCGGACGATTATCTGCCGCCGCCAGTTTCTTCCGCGCAGCCGAAGAAAAGTCCCCACTGAAAACTGTCGTAGATATTAAACAGACAGACATCATCCTGAATGATACTTTATGGCAGGTTCATCCGTCACAAGTTGTCGTCGATTCAGGAAAAATAGATGTGAATGATTTCTATTTTTCACATCAGGACCGTCATATCCGTATCAATGGACGCATTTCAGAACAAGCCAAAGATACATTAAAAGTAGAACTAAAGGACATCAATGTAGGCTACGTGTTCGATGTGGTAAACTTTGACGATGTGGACTTCAAAGGAGACGCTACGGGAACAGCATATGCCAGTGGCATTTTAAAAGAACCGGTCATGAACACCCGCCTGCATTTTAAAAACTTCACCTTTAATGATGCCTCGTTGGGGGCTATGGATATTTACGGTGCGTGGAAGAACGACATGCGTGCTATCTTTCTTGATGCACACATGGAAGAAGAAGGAGTGTCGAAGACGCATGTCATCGGGCATGTCTATCCGTTAAAACCGGAAAGCAAACTAGACTTGAATATAGAGACGGAGCATACGAATATCCAATTTCTCCAATACTTCATGCGTTCCATTGTTGAAGACCTGCATGGACGTACTAGTGGTAAAGCCCATTTCTACGGAAAGTTCAAGGCACTCAATATCGAAGGAAACCTGATGACGGACGCATCCTTAAAAATAGGAATACTGAATACTTCGTTCACCGTAACAGACACCATCCGTTTGTCCACCAGTGGCATTAGCTTCGATAATATACGCATAGCAGATATGGAAGGACATCAGGGTACTATGAACGGCAAACTGAATTTCCGGCATTTCAGGGACCTAAGTTATCATTTCGAATTCAACGTAAACAACATGTTACTTATGAATACGAAAGAAAATTCGGATATTAACTTTTACGGAAAAGTATATGGAACCGGTAATGCAATGTTGATTGGAAACCCGCAGGAATTACAAGTCAATGCAGCTGTCACTACCAATCGTAACACCAATTTTGTCTATATAACCAACGCAACAGCTTCAGCAGCCAGCAACCAGTTTATTAAGTTTGTCGATAAAACGCCCCGCAGGTTTGTGCAGGATTCCATTAATGTAATGTCAGAATACGATCGGTTACAGCAAGAGATGGAAGAGGAAGAATCCAAAACGGATATTCGACTGAACCTGCTGATAGATGCTACTCCGGATGCTACAATGAAAATTATCATGGACCCTATTGCCGGAGATTACATCAGCGGTAAAGGCTCCGGTAACATACGTACAGAGTTCTTTAATAAAGGAGATGTGAAAATGTTCGGTAATTACCGTATCAACCAAGGTATCTACAAATTCAGTTTACAAGAGGTCATCCGCAAAGATTTTATCATTAAAGACGGAAGCAGCATCACTTTCAACGGTCCCCCATTGGATGCGACACTTGACATTCAGGCTAGTTACACGGTAAATTCAGCTTCACTGAACGACCTGATTCCCGATGCTTCGGAAACAATTACCCAACAACCTAATGTGAAAGTGAATTGCATCATGAATCTGACAGGAATTCTCTGGCGTCCTAACATCAAGTTGGGAATTGAACTCCCCAATGAACGGGACGAGATACAGACACTGGTACGCAATTATATCAGTACAGACGAACAGATGAACATGCAAATTCTCTACCTGTTGGGCATTGGCAAGTTCTATCCGCAGGAAAGTACCGGAGGTACCCAAAACTCCAACATGACATCATCGGCCCTGTTCTCTACCCTATCCGGACAGTTAAACAATCTGTTGTCACAAGTATTCGATAACAACAACTGGAACATCGGCACTAATCTCAGTACAGGTGACAAGGGCTGGACGGACATGGAAATAGAAGGCATCTTATCCGGGCAGTTGCTGAACAACCGCTTGCTAATCAACGGGAATTTCGGCTACCGGGACAATCCATTGGCAAATACCAACTTCATTGGAGACTTTGAAGCAGAATGGTTACTCAACCGTTCGGGAGACATACGCCTAAAAGCATACAATGAAACGAATGACCGCTATTATACGCGAACCAACCTGACTACACAAGGAATCGGTATCATGTATAAAAAGGACTTCAATAAATGGAGTGAGCTTCTTTTTTGGAATAAATGGAAACTGAGAAACCTGAGACGGAAGCAAGCTGCCGCTAAGGACAGCATACCGAATGATTCGATGAAAGAGACCCAAAAAGCGAAATCGGAAATGAAAAGAGAGCATCCAATGTAATGCTCTCTGTCTTTTTACTGATGACAAAACTACCAAATAGAAATGAAACAGCTCTTAGAGTAAAACTTGCTAAATGCACCGAAAGAGCATTTCATTTAGAAACTTTTGTCGACAATCACCTTTCCGAAAGGAGTCAAAGCGAGTCCGGCTAACTTAAAGTGCTGCTTTCCGAACGGTATACCGATAATGGTAATACAAAGCAAAATCCCCCATCCCAAGTGAGAGAGGCTGATCCAAATTCCACCTAGAAACAACCAGATGATATTCATTATGATACTGAGGCAACCTCCAGAATCAGGAGTACTTCTCACCTCTTTGCCAAATGGCCATAAAGCAAGTCCGGCCAATTTCAATGTCTGAAAGCCGAATGGAATACCAATAATGGTAATCATCATTAAAAGACTTGAAATAAGATATTCTATCGCAGTAAAGATGCCGCCACAAAGCAGCCAGATAAGATTTAACAATGGATTCATAGAATTATCAGATTAATGATAAAAAAGAAAAAGGTCGGAAGTTCACATTTCGGGTACCTCCAACCTTTTCTTTCTATACCTTATATTAATGATTAATAAGAACGAGCAAATATCACACGGCAAGCAGACGGTTTTCCTGTCACCATACACTTACCCGGCTCTTTGTCACCTTCAACAAACGATTCGAACGGAATGCAACGGATCGTCGCCTTTGTCTCCTCTTTGATCTTTTCCTCCGTCTCCACTGTTCCATCCCAGTGAGCCAGGATAAAGCCGCCTTCTTCGATTTTCTCCTTAAACTCATCATAGCTATCCACCGTAGTGATACGTGAGTCACGATAAGTACGTGCTTTCTTATAGATGTTAGCTTGGATCTCTTCCAGCAGATTCTGAACATACGTCTCAATTCCATCGCAAGTCACAGTCTCTTTTTCCAGAGTATCACGACGCATTACCTCCATCGTATTGTTCTCCAAGTCACGTCCACCCATCACCAGACGAACAGGCACACCCTTCAATTCATAATCGGCAAATTTAAAGCCCGGACGTTTATTGTCAGCATTATCATATTTCACTGAAATGCCCAATTGCTTCAATCTTGCCACAATACCTTCTACCTTAGCATCAATCAGCTTCAACTGCTCGTCATTCTTATAGATAGGAACGATCACTACTTGGATCGGAGCCAGATGCGGAGGAAGTACCAGACCGTTATCATCCGAGTGAGTCATGATCAGTGCCCCCATCAGACGGGTAGAAACACCCCAAGAGGTAGCCCATACATATTCAAGCTTGTTCTCTTTATTTACAAACTGAACATCGAATGCTTTTGCGAAATTCTGTCCCAAGAAGTGTGAAGTACCACTCTGCAATGCCTTACCATCCTGCATCATTGCCTCGATGGTATACGTGTCAAGTGCACCGGCAAAGCGCTCATTAGCCGATTTCACACCTTTAACTACCGGAACTGCCATATACTTCTCTGCAAACTCGGCGTATACATTCAACATACGGATAGCCTCTTCTTCCGCCTCTTCGCGCGTTGCGTGTGCTGTATGACCTTCCTGCCACAAGAATTCCGCAGTCCGGAGGAATAATCGCGTACGCATTTCCCAACGGAAAACGTTAGCCCACTGATTACATAAAATAGGCAGATCACGATATGACTGGATCCAGTTTTTATAAGTATTCCAAATGATTGTTTCAGAAGTCGGACGAATAATCAACTCTTCTTCCAATTTTGCAGCAGGATCGACCACCACACCCGAACCATCTTCGGCATTTTTCAGGCGATAATGTGTTACTACGGCACACTCCTTGGCAAAGCCTTCTACGTGTTCAGCTTCACGACTCAGAAATGATTTCGGAATCAGCAACGGGAAATAAGCATTAACGTGTCCGGTTTCTTTAAACATGTCGTCCAGCTGACGCTGCATTTTCTCCCAAATAGCGTATCCGTAAGGCTTAATCACCATACATCCACGCACAGCCGATTGTTCTGCCAAATCGGCTTTCACCACCAAATCATTGTACCACTGCGAATAGTTTTCGCTGCGTTTGGTCAGGTCTTTCAGTTCTTTTGCCATTATATTTTTCTTCTTTTAAAGTTTTCTATCTTCAAAACAGGATGCAAAAATACTAAAAATGGGTGAACTGTGCTCATTCTTTATCTATAATTTTAAGAGAGGTCATACCAAGGTTATATATAAATCAGCCGGTTTATGGATCGACAACCGGCCGGTTTATGGTTTCTCTAAAGACAAGAGATCACCATTTCCTGCCCTTCTCTTCCAACGGGAACCATACATATTAGAGAATTAACGCATTCTTTATCACCCAAAGAACAGATCGTCAAAACAAAGAGTTGCTTATGAACGTACCTAACTTTTCACCGGTTCGTTGATACCAAATCCGAAAAGAGCAAAATCTCCCTTTACCGGATCATCCGGCCATATTTCCCGCAACGCATCAGTAATGCAACGTGCTGTTTTCAGGCATTTACGTGCATTGGTCAATCCAAGATCAGTCGAGATGCGATGTACATGAGTGTCAAGAGGGATAATTAGATCTGAGGGGCTGAAACTCCGCCAAATACCGAGGTCGACAGGAGAATCCCTACGAATCATCCAACGCAGAAACATACACATTTTCTTTGCTTCGGAAGCACTTGACAAAGCAGGCATCCCATTGATATGTCCGAACACCGATTGCAATCTTTCCAATGGCGTACCGGAAGAGAGAGAATGGCACAAATAGGATTCCAGATCCCCATGCTCCCGGTAGGCAGCATACAAAGTCTGGCAGAGTATATAGAAATCATTCCAGGAGTAATAGCGATAAAAACTGGATGTTACTCCCCGATATTTCCTCCATTCTTCACTTAATATATATCGATATGGAGCATTCAGGAAAAGCTCGTGATCAATCCGGTCACCACTTTTGATAATGGCCTTTCTATTACCGGTAGCGATCCAGGAAGCGATCAGTCCGGAGATCTCAATATCAGCTTTATCAGTATACCGATGGGGAAACTGTATCGGATCATCCATAATAAATTCTTCCACCTCATATTTATCCGCTAAAAGCAAAAGCTTTTCCTTTAGTTCTTGTTTCATATAGACTTTAAAAACTGTACATTAAAAAAAAACGCCACAGATTGTATGGATTCATACAGAAATAGGGAAATAAGTCTGTGGAAATCCATAGAATCTGTGGTGAACAAGCCTTTTGCTACAAAGGCTTATAAGTTTATTTACTAAAATCTCTCGGAGCAGGTACCGGAGGCAACGGTTTACGATCTTTAAGCTGTTTCATAACCTCTTCGATGGCTCTGTTCAGTTGCTGGTCTTCTCCATTCCACTCCTTCACCGGATCATTGTCAATCAAAATATCCGGATCTACTCCATGGTTCTCAATAATCCATTTCCCGGTCTTCGGGTCATAGCTCGTAAAGAATGGCACACGTATGTCCGTACCATCCATGTATGGCAATGATCCGCTGATACCCACAATGCCTCCCCAGGTACGAGTTCCTATCAACTTACCCAAGCCAAGTGCGCGGAAGCCCCACGGGAACAGGTCGCCATCTGAAGCGGAGTATTTATTAATCAAACAAACCTTCGGTCCCACCTGTACAGCATCAGGCACTGTTCCCACATGGCTGGTACCTCTACCCATAGTCAGACGATAAGGTTCACGGGAAAGACGTTCCAAAATCATTGGTGAAACATTACCTCCACCATTGGCACGATCATCGATAATCAACCCTTCTTTATCAAGTTGCGGATAGAAATAGCGGGCAAACTCGTTCAAGCCTTCCGGCCCCATATCCGGAATATAAATATATCCGATACGTCCGTTGGAAGCCTGGTCCACCTTCTTTATATTATCCTGTACCCAATTGTAATGTATCAAAGGATATTCATTGGCAAGCGGACTGATCACAACCTTACGTGCTCCGGAAAGCTGAGGTTTGACATTCAGCGAAATTTCAGTAGGTATCTCTGCTTTACCCACCAGTAAAGAATACATATCTTTAACTGTATTAGTCGGCACACCGTCAATAGCTACGATGTACTCTCCCACTTTCACATCAACACCCGGTTCCGTAAGCGGAGAGCGCAGTTCTTTGCTCCAAGATGCTCCGGGGAATATCTTCTCCAGACGGAAAAAGCCACTCTTGTCGCGAGTTATTTCCGCACCAAGCAGGCCGGTATTGATTCGTTTGGGCTGTTCCGTTTCTCCCGGATTGACATAAGCATGTCCACAGTTCAATTCACCTATCATCTCACCAATAATGTAATTCAGGTCTAAACGAGTTTTAACGTAAGGCAGCAAGACCGCATATTTTTCTTTAATTACTTTCCAATCTACACCGTGCATGCTCTCCTGATAGAATCCGTCACGATAGGCACGCCAAGCTTCATCAAAAATTTGTGCCCACTCTTTCGGATAATCCACAGTAATCTTCATATTGCTTAAATCGACCGGAGCGGTCAGTTCTGTCTTACCCGAAGGAAGATTGGTCACATAAATCTGACGGCCTTTAAAGAAAAGTGCCTTCTTACCATCGTAAGTAACATCCATCGAAGCTCCATCGGCAATCGATTCCTCTTTCTGACTTGCCAAGTCATACATTTTCGTACCACCGCGTCCCCAGTAGTACACCTTGTTGCCATCCGAATAGAAGTTACCATAATAAGACGGAGACAAGGGCAAGCGAACGATGCGATCGGTAATGCCATCCGGATCGAACTTCACCAACGAAGCATCGGCCACTTCCTTCTTATCTGCCGGTTTCTTATCCCCGCTTTTGGGGGTAGCATTAGATACAGCCACTTCCGCATCTTTCTGCATGAAAGGAGACGATGTATCCTTAGACAGCAAAGCGATGTACACACCATACATATTATTATATACATGGTTCCATTCCAATGATCCGTAAGTCGGGTTAAAATCACGGGCAGAAGAGAATATCAGATACTTTCCGTCGGCACTGAACACCGGAGAAGAAGAGTTATACCATTTGTCGGTCACCGGATATTCTTTCTTTTCCGCAATGTTGTAGACATATACGACATTGATTTCATTTTTACCCATCCGTGTATAAGTCAACCACTCACTGTCCGGAGAGAAAGTAACTCCACCCGGCACTCCCACCGGATCTTGCAATAATAAAGAAACTTTCCCGGAAGCCACATCCAGCAGATTAACTCGGTTCTTACGATCCATATACACTATCTTCTTAGAATCCGGACTCCATTTAAAGTCACGGATATATGTATCGTTCTTATGAGTTAACTGCATCGGTTCGCCACCTGCCGCATTCTGCAGATAAAGTTCGGTTTCCCCTGTGGTATCAGAGATATAAGCAATCTGTGTTCCGTCCGGTGACCACTGTGCATCACGATCGTGAGCTCCCGGCGAACGAGTTATATTTTTTGTAACCCCTTTCTCTACCGGCAGATTGAATACTTCACCCCGGCTTGTCACTACCATCCGTGCTCCATCCGGTGAAAGGCTGGCCGCAGTCACATAATTCGCTCCCTCTTTCAAATCGGTGCGGGCATAGATATTATCAGAAGCCAGTGTAATGTTTACCTTTTCAGCTTTCCGGGCCGCAGCATCCATCTTATAAATATATCCGCCGTTTTCAAAAACGATGGTATTGCCATGGACGCTTGGGAATTTCACATCATACTCAGTGAAGTTCGTCACCTTTACAGTCTGTTTGGTCTTCGTATTGTATGCGAAGATATTCATGATACGGTCACGGTCGGAAAGGAAAAAGATTTCATCGCCAATCCACATCGGAAAAATGTCCTGAGCTACATTATTGGTAACATTCTCCACTGTTTTGTTTCCCGGATTATACACCCAGATGTCATCGGCCATACCGCCTTTATAATACTTCCAGGTACGAAATTCGCGCATCACCCGGTTGTATGCCAATTGTTTTCCGTCCGGTGAATAGCTGCAAAAGCCTCCCTCGGGAAGAGGAATGACTTCTGACAATCCGCCTTCTTTGTCTACAGTAAAGAGTTTACCGGAGAATCCGTCGCTGATGCGATTACGATACACGATACGTTGTCCGTCCGGAGTCCATGTCATAACAATGTTGTTAGGTCCCATACGGTCACCCAAGTCGTCACGGCTATTGGTAGCCGTGTAGGTTATCCGTAGTGGTTCGCCACCCGTTACAGGCATGGTATACACTTCTGTATTTCCATCGTACTGCCCGGTGAATGCAATCGTTTTGCCGTCCGGAGAAAACCGGGGAAACATTTCGTATCCCACATGGGAAGTCAGGCGTTGTGCTTCACCTCCCGAAGCAGGCACTTTATACAAATCGCCCGCATACGAAAATACGATCTCATTTCCGTTCGTAGCGGGGAAACGCAACAACCGTGCTTCTCCTGTAGCCGACAGCAGCATAGGAGCACCTGCCAGAACGAAAATAGATAGGATTAGTTTCTTGTTCATGTGATTATCTATTAAATTGATTCACAAAGGTAAGAAAAGAACAAAGAGTGACAGAAGAAATACATAAAAAAACCGCAGATCCATCATTCTTTTCCTACAAAAAGACTGGAGAAATCTGCGATATTCTATTTTAGTTGAGGAGATAAACTTTTGAGCGGTAGGCGAGGGTCGAACTCGTGACCTGCGGCTTGGGAAGCCGCCGCTCTGCCAACTGAGCTACTACCGCATGTGTTGCTTTTATTTTGTAAAGCCATGCAAAGATAAATATTGTTTCCGAAATACCCATAGCAATGGCACAATATTTTGCATCCGGGAATGAAAATATAAAATATTACCGTACATTTGCTAACCGAAAATACACAGATAGATTCATGAAACAGATCATACTCATCACCGGAGGAGCCCGTTCGGGCAAAAGCAGCCATGCCGAACGCCTGGCGTTATCCCTCTCTCCTAATCCGGTTTACTTGGCCACCTCACGTATCTGGGACGAAGAATTTCGTCAAAGGGTATTGCGCCATCAAGCCAACCGCGGACCGGAATGGACCAATATAGAGGAAGAAAAAGAATTGAGCCGCCACACTTTGGAGGGGCGTGTAGTGCTGATCGATTGTGTAACCCTCTGGTGCACCAATTATTTCTTTGATCTCGAAGCAGATACCGACAAGGCACTGACTGCTGTTAAAGCCGAGTTTGACCGACTGACACAACAGGACGCGACCTTTATTTTTGTCACCAACGAAATCGGTATGGGAGGAACTTCAGAAAACCTGATACAACGAAAGTTCACTGACATGCAAGGATGGATGAACCAGTATATAGCCTCCCGGGCCAATCGGGTAATACTAATGGTATCGGGGATTCCTGTGAAAGTAAAAGACGAAAAGTAAATGATAGAATAACCCTTATAAAATGAAAACATTTCAAATCACCAGACCGGACGAAACCATCCGGGAAGCACTGACCGACAAAATAAATAATCTGACCAAGCCCAAAGGCTCTCTGGGAACACTTGAAGAACTGGCCTTGCAAATCGGGCTTATCCAGCAAACACTTACTCCCGAGCTGAGACATCCTCAAAATATCATATTCGCAGCCGATCATGGCATTGTCGACGAGGGAGTCAGCCTCTCTCCCAAAGAGATCACCTGGCAACAAATCAGCAACTTTCTTCACGGAGGGGCGGGTGTCAACTTCCTTTGCCGCCAGCACGGATTCGAGTTGAAGATTGTAGATGCCGGAGTGGATTACGACCTCCCATACGAGAAAGGAATCATCAACATGAAGGTACGCAAAAGCTCGCGTAACTATCTGTACGAGGCAGCCATGACAGAAGAAGAAATGAATTTGTGTATCGAGCGCGGAGCGGAAGTAGTCCGTCAGTGTCATGCCGAAGGGTGCAATGTGCTTTCTTTGGGCGAAATGGGTATCGGCAATACTTCTTCGTCTTCCATGTGGATGACATGCTTCACCCATATTCCTCTCGAACTGTGTGTCGGAGCAGGCAGCGGACTCGACAATGCAGGCGTCCGTCACAAATATAATGTATTGCAGCAGGCACTGGACCATTATCAGGGAGACGGAAGCGCACACGACCTGATCCGCTATTTCGGCGGACTGGAAATGGTAATGGCAATAGGCGCCATGCTTCAGGCAGCCGAGTTAAAGATGATTATCCTGGTAGACGGATTCATCATGACAAACTGCATCCTTGCAGCCTCCCAACTTTACCCTGAGGTATTGCATTATGCCATCTTCGGTCATCAGGGAGATGAAGCCGGACATAAGCTGGTACTCGATGCCATGGGAGCCAAGCCATTACTGAATCTGGGTTTACGTCTCGGAGAAGGAACCGGAGCCATCTGCTCCTATCCTATCATTGACTCTGCCGTACGGATGATCAACGAGATGGACAACTTTGCACATGCAGCCATCACCAAATATTTCTAATAAGATTTGCCGATGAATATATTAGCAGCATTTATCTTTTTTACCCGCCTCCCCTTCTGGCGTATCCGCAAAGTTCCGGCAGAATGTTTTAAACACGTTGTGCCTTACTGGCCTTTGTCCGGATGGCTCACGGGCGGCATCATGGCAGGAGTACTTTGGTTGAGCGCACAGATCCTCCCCTTCTCCGTTGCCGTATTGTTGGCACTTGCCGCCCGGTTATTGATCACCGGTGCCCTACACGAAGACGGGTTGGCGGATTTCTTCGATGGATTCGGAGGAGGTACGAACCGGGAGCGGATTCTTTCCATCATGAAAGATTCGCATATCGGCAGCTACGGTGTCATCGGGTTGATTTTCTACTTCCTTCTTCTATGGAGTCTTTTGATGTCGCTCCCCCTCTCCTTCGCATGTATTACACTGATTGCAGGCGACACGATAAGCAAGCTGACCTCATCACAAATCATCAACTTCCTGCCTTACGCACGGAAAGAAGAAGAAAGCAAGGCCAAAGTAGTATATAACAGAATGTCAGGCGGAGAATGTGCTTTCGGTCTGTTATGCGGTATACTTCCTTCAGCACTCCTGCTACCGTACCGATACTGGATGGCTATCGTATTTCCGCTAGTCATGCTGTATCTGCTTTGCACACTGATGAAACGGAAATTGCAAGGTTATACCGGCGACTGTTGCGGGGCACTGTTTCTTCTAAGCGAACTGTCTTTCTACCTGGGAATAGTTATACTAATGTTTATATAGTCATGGAAGTCATATTAATCCGCCATACCTCTGTCGATGTTCCTAAAGGAGTCTGTTATGGCCAGACTGATGTACCTTTGCGAGATAGTTTTGAAGAAGAAGCCTCAATTACGGCTCAACAACTACAGAACGACGTATTTGATGCCGTATTCACAAGCCCGCTGAGTCGTTGCACCCGCCTGGCAGACCACTGCGGTTATCCGGATGCCATTCGTGATGCCCGGCTGAAAGAGCTGAACTTCGGTGAATGGGAGATGCAGGAGTTTGATAAAATATGTGATCCGCGACTGGAGGAGTGGTATAACGACTACTTCCATGTAGCTGCTACAGGCGGAGAGTCTTTTATGATGCAGCTTCAACGGGTATCGGAGTTCCTGAATGAAGTGAGTGGAAAAGAGTATAAACGCATAGCCGTCTTTGCACATGGAGGGGTGCTGATTTGTGCACAAATCTATGCAGGGATACTGAGAATGGAAGACGCTTTTGACGCACTGACACCTTACGGCGGAGTGGTCCGGCTGCAACTTAACTCAAAGACAGAAGAATAGTCAGCCACACCAACACAACCATCAGTACCTCTGCCTGCCGATTGACACAGACGGCTTTCTTCATATCCTCGGTTGTCAATGCCCGTTCGTTGTTGCCTATAAAAGGCTTCCACACCTCTTCGCCGAAATAATAGTGGGGCCCGCCGAAACGGCAATTCAGAATACCGGCCAAAGCAGCTTCGGGATAACCGGAGTTTGGGCTGGCGTGTCGGCTGCCATATTTACCCACGAACCTGAGCAAAGAAAACCGTCCGCTGACGAGGATCATCAACAAAGCCGTCAGGCGGGCAGGAATATAATTGGCAACATCATCGATCCGGGCCGCTATACAGCCGAATTGACGGTAACGCTCGTTGCGGTAACCGATCATAGAGTCAAGTGTATTCACCATCTTGTACGCCATCATGCCGGGCACTCCCAACACTGCATACCAAAAAAGTGGTGCAATTACCCCATCACTCAGATTTTCGGCTAAAGTCTCCAAAGCTGCGGTACGCACCTCTTGTGCAGATAGTGCAGAAGTATCCCGTCCCACAATGCGGGCCACTTGTTTACGCCCCTCGTCCAATGAACGGTCTACGGCTTCGAAGACCATCCGGACCTCACGTATCAGGGTTGTACCTGCCAGGCAACAAAAGATCAGCAGTGTTTGTATCAGCGCTGTCAGTATGATGGAATACTCTCCGATCACTTTAAAAAAGAGGAAGGTAAAAAAGTAGACTCCCGCAATCAATGCTACCGACATCATTCCCCCTTTCCAAACGCGGGCCCTCCCCGCATTCAGACACTTCTCTCCCCAAGCTATCAGTTTACCGAATCCTACCACAGGATGCGGCAACCAGGACGGATCGCCTTGCCAGCGATCGAACAACCAGGCTAACGGTAACGGAAACAACCTGCAAAAATACACAAGGCTAATATACCAAAAGAACATTCCATCCATACTTTCTCTATCCTATCAGTCAGTCATTACTCCGCCATCCACTTCGCAATCGCTCCCACCAGTTCGTCATTCTCTTCCGGTGTCTGGGTGGCAATGCGGAAGAAACGTTCGTCCAGCCCTTCGAAGTTGGAAGCATCCCGAATCAGAATCCCTTCTTCACGGGCCAGATATTCCTTTAAAGCAGCAGCTTTTCCGAAACGCAGGCACACCAGCATAAAGTGAGTATCGGTAGGCCAGACCTCTAACCCGCCTATCGCCTCGAGCGAACTTTTCAGGCGGGCACATTCCGCCAGATAATCTTTCATGGAGAGACCGGCCGGGATGCCTTCGGAAAGCAGGTAGAGTCCTGCTTCGATGGCAAGCTGATTGACCGACCAGGGCATCCGGTTCGTACGCAGACGCCCTATCAGTCCGGGATGCGCAGTGACATACCCCAACCGAAGTCCCGGAATGGCATAGCGTTTGGTCATCGAATGTAGAAGGATCACATTGGGAAATCCGGCAGCTTCCTGCGCCGTAAAAAGCTCTTTCAGCGTGAAATACTCGTATGACTGATCGATCACGAAACAGACCCGGGGATGCTTTGCGATCAGTTCCGTCAGATACTTCTTATCACGCACCTCTCCGGTCGGGTTGTTCGGATTGCAAAGCCAGACCATACGCACGTCCTCCGGCACTGCATCGAGTGTGTACAGTGATGTGACCTTGTGCCCATGCATGCGGCAGGCATCGGCATACTCACTAAACGTAGGCATCAGAATGGCCGTGTTCGTTCCCCGAAAGGTCTGCGCTATCAGATAAATGGCTTCCGTAGCACCATTCGTCACGCAAACCGAAGCGGCAGGCAGAGCGTGGCGGTCCGCCAGACGGGCCTCCAGCGTATAAGGTTCCGGTTCGGGATAAGCGGATATGGCAGAGATGCGCCCGCACAAATGTGCACGCAGTCCGTCGAGGTTCACCTTATTATATACATTGGAACTGAAATTGCTCCGTATCGGGTAGCGGTATTTATAAGAATCGTCTCCGTGTCCTTCAATCATTGTCTGTCAATATTTGATAGATAAGCGGCAAGTCGACGTGCTTACGGACATGGGCTGCCAGTTTATCGTATTGTTCTTCTTTAAATGCTTTGTAATCAAAAGCCGTCTCTTTCAGTTTATCGGCGAAAGGCTCCAGCAGGTAATCGATAACTGAAGGATTGTCGAGAATGCCATGTACGTATGTTCCCATGCAGGTGCGGTCTACAAAATACCCATCCTCCCTTCCGTCCGCCAGATGGTTGAGTGGAGAAACAGGAACATCCGCAAGGGGCGTGGTCGTTCCCATGTGTATTTCGTATCCTTCGCAGACAGCGCTGTCTTCAAGAAAACAGAACCGTACCTGGCGGGTAACCTTCTCTCCCTGCATGCGGGTGCTGACAGGCAGTAACCCCAATCCCGGCAAGCGTTCTATCTCGCCTTCCACATGATCGGGATCGCAAACCTCCCTGCCCATCAGTTGGTAACCTCCACAAATGCCCATTACCGTGGCACCTTCGCGGTGGGCACGGACGATGGCCTGCGCCACTCCGTTGCGGCGCAACTCATACAGATCGGACAAAGTGCTTTTCGAACCGGGCAACAGGATGATATCCGCTTTCATCAACTCGTCCGTATTGTTGGTGTAGAACAGGTGTACACGCGGATCGCGCTCCAAGACATTGAAGTCGGTGAAATTGCTTAAATGACGAAGCAACACGACAGCCACATTCACTTTGCCTTGTCCGGCACGGATATTCTTGGTCTGAAGCATCACCGAGTCTTCTTCCTCAATATAGATATCTTTATAGTAGGGCACCACCCCAACCACCGGAACACCACAAAGATCTTCCAGCATCTTTACCCCCGACTCGAAAAGGCGGATATCTCCACGGAATTTATTAATCAATATCCCCTTGATATGCTTCCGCTCTTCCGGCCGAAGCAGCATCACCGAACCGTAAACACTGGCAAACACTCCTCCACGGTCTATATCCGCCACGAGAATCACATCTGCTCCGGCATGCATAGCCATAGGCAGGTTCACCAAATCACTGTCACGAAGATTGATCTCGGAGATACTCCCCGCTCCCTCCATCACTACCGGATTATATCGGGCAGCCAAACGGTCGAATGCGGCATGAACCTCTTTTCGCAATTCCTCCCGCCCTTCACGGCGGAAATATTCGTAAGCATTCCGATTGCCGATGGGACGTCCGTTGAGCACCACCTGTGAAGTATGATCGGACGATGGTTTCAGAAGCAACGGATTCATATCCGTATGGCAAGGCACACCTGCGGCCTCGGCCTGCACGGCTTGCGCCCTTCCTATTTCAAGTCCTTCGGGAGTGGCATAAGAGTTCAATGCCATGTTTTGTGCTTTGAATGGTGCCGGATGATAACCGTCTTGCAGAAATATACGGCAGAAAGCTGCGGCAATGATGCTTTTGCCTACATCGCTACCGGTTCCGGCCAGCATCAAAGGGTGTAAGTTCTTATTCATATCGTGTTCGTCACGTTAATGGGTGACAAACTTAGTGAAAATATTCGGGGAGAGCAAGTGGGCGTATCAAAAACTCACCACAGAGAGCACAGAGTAACACAGAGAGGGGGTATGTCGAAACTCGTATTCACAACAGATTTATACAGATAAGTATCATTAGTTATCAACAGATTAAGTCAGTTCCATGGAACTCTGTGTTACTCTGTGGTGGATAATGACACATCTCCAATCCATGCAGTGTGCCTCCATGTGGAAGTTATAACAGTCTCAACTTTCTTGTCACATTCTTTGCTATTCCCACAAAATTCTTTATCTTTGTCATTTGAAAGCCGAAGAGAAATGCGGCATATTGAAACGTTTTGTGCGGAAAGAAAAGTACCAAATTTAATTAATGCATAAAAACAAGAACTTCAATAAATCAGTTTCATACGTGCGACGTAGGGTCGGGCGTGTGAACATATTTATGAAGTTCTAGGTATTGGTACTACCTCTTTCCGCGTAAATATGAACTCAGCGCCCGACTTCTTATATATAAGGTATACATAAGGATGTGGACGTTCATAATAATCAGAAAGGTATGAACAGACCAATCAAAGAAGTAACAAGGAGGGGCAGGCATGGCTAACTGGATAACCCTCAAACAACTGTCGGAGAAACGCGGTATTGCCGAATCCGACCTCCGCACATGGGCAAACTTGGGATATATCGCTTCATCGAGGATAGAGAACGTCCTAATGATTGATGACGAAAGCCTGACTCAATATCTTGATGTTCACCAGACCAAAGATTTAGGTGAGAACTATCTGGAAAAGATTATCAAAGAAAAGGAACTGGAACGTGAAGTACTCCTCTCACAATGTGACGACGAACTATTTCTATTGAAAACCCAGAAACTACACCAACCGCTTTTTCATATCCTCATTCAGGAACTCGGCCAGTTGATTACAGACGATCATGAACGGGAAATATTCCTTTCCGTCTCCGGTGGCGAACCCATCGCACGGGTGGCGAAACGTAACAAAATGACGTATGCACGAGTGGCGACTTGCTATAGTTCCATCCTCCGGACTCTAGGTGAACATAAGGGACGAATCGCCACATTTCGCAGTCGGACGATGGAACTGATGTTCGATAAATGCAATGCGGTCACACCCGTAAATACTCCCCTATCAAACCTTGTCGGCGCGCATGCCTATAATGTTTTATCATTGTCCGCAAAGACGGAAACATCGAGCTGTCACCAGAGATCGCTGCACTGGTAATATAAAAAAGATAGAACCGAGTATCCCGAAGGGAATTGAAACAGATACAAAATACCCTTTTATCAAAATGATAATCCAAACGCTTCAGATTCGCTTTTTCCCGTACAAAGTACCAAGGATGGGCTAAAATCGCCGTATTTTCGCATCAAGAAAATACCGTTAGAGACCAATACATCAATTACGAGGACAAAAGGATACCTACTTTGCATTATCGTTTAACAACAGAAACAAAAACCAATAAAATATCACATTTTTATCAATCATCAACCTATCACTCTACGAGAGTAACCAGAGAAATAGGATCACTGTTTTCACTCCCAAATAAGAACAATATATGTAATGGAAGAAAACATATAGAGATATTGGGCAAAACTCTTATTCATTTTTGAAAAACACAACCGTCTTTCGGAGTAAATGCTTACTTCTTTTGGTCGAAATATCGGCTCTTCGAAGTGAAAACACAGACTCTTCCCCTTCCCAAACCCGGTTTTCCGGGCAAAGAAGCAGAAAGTTCCGGGACATTCTCCCCTATATGGGTAAGAAAACAAAAAGGGATAGTTAGCAGAAAATGCCATTACCTGTCTTTTTGATCCAGAAAACATTTTATAAGGTACCAATTTGACAAACGAATATGTTATAATGAACTTCACCACAGATTACGCTGATTTACACAGACAAATATCATTCGCTATCAATTAATTTATTATCTTTGTATTTGTACTAAAAGAAACAAGATGTATTATGAAAGAGCCTGAAAAATACAAGCAACCAGAAGAGGAAACCACCCGACTGTCCGAGCCGACAGTAGCTTACAATAGTATGGCTTATCTCGAATTAGAAGCAGAAAAAGCAGAACTGATCCGGACTATTGCCAATATAGACAGTAAAGAAATCATCGATAAAGTGAAACAGAAACTTCACGATGTACTCGGTTTGGACAAAAACAGGGAAACCGAACCGGAGTGTAAAAAATATATTCTTGCAAATATAAAAGAAGCCTTCTGCGAACAAGAAAGAGTAAGAACCGGAGAAAGCAAGTCAAGACCGGCCGAAGAACTACTTGCAGAACTTATCAGAGAAAGGGAAGGTAATGATTGAAATACATACCATCGTAACCTTTGATAAAGAAATGAAACGGCTTAGTAAGAAGTATCATTCAATAATTAAAGATTACGCAGCTCTGATAGAAGATTTAAAAAAGAATCCGCATATAGGGGTAGACCTGGGAAACGGCATACGAAAAGTACGAATGGCTATAGCCAGTAAAGGGAAAGGAAAGAGCGGAGGCGCACGGGTCATCACCGATACATCAGCCATTATCAGCGTAGAAGAAGGCAGAGTTACCCTACTTACCATTTATGACAAATCCGACCGGGAAAATATCTCCGACAATGAGATAATAAGACTTCAACAAGAAATTCTGAGGAAGTAACACTTACCCACCTTTATCTTCTGAACAAACCTCCCCCCTCGTCTGTTACAAGGACTCATAAACCTAAACCGTAACAGACGTATGGAAAAAAAGAAAATACCCGTCGCACTGATGATAGCGGCAGGAATGCTCTTATACAACAACACCGTCGCGGCGCAGAGCCTCCCTCCCACACAGGAAACTTCGCAACATCAGCTTAGCTTTAACGAGGCGCTGCAACTGCTGCACAAAGGCAACCAAAGCCTGAAGATAGCCGACAAAGGCATCGACATAGCCCGTGCCGAACGTGGGAAGCTGAATGCTTTCTGGATGCCCAGCCTGCAATCGACCGGAGCATTTGTACACCTTTCGGAGAAGATAGAAGTGAAGCAACCGCTTTCTCAATTCACCGATCCGGCCAAAGACTTCGTACATTCCATCTTGCCGGACGATAAAATCATATCGTCCATACTCGATCAAATCGGGACGAACACCCTCATCTTTCCCTTGGCACCGCGCAACCTGACCACTGTCGACCTGACCGCCGAATGGATATTGTTCGCCGGAGGCAAACGTATTCATGCCACTAAGATAGGCAATACGATGATAGACCTTGCCCGTGAGAACCGGGCACAGACCGATGCCACCCAACGAACACTGCTTGCCGAAAGCTACTACGGATTGCGCCTGGCACAAGAAATTGTCGGTGTCCGCCTGGAATCGTACAAAGCACTGAAGCTGCATTACGAGAACGCATTGAAACTGGAGTCCACCGGTATGATAGATAAAGCGGCACGCCTCTTTGCCCAAGTCAACATGGACGAAGCACTGCGTGAACTGGAAGCCGCCCGCAAGGAAGAGGCCGTGGTGCAACGCACCCTCAAGACCTTGCTGAATCTGGGGACGAGCGGAGACATCTCACCTTCCTCTCCCCTGTTTATCAACGATACTCTTCCTCCGAAGATGGAGTTTATGCAGGTAGTGGGCATCAGTAACTATCTGCTCAACCAACTGAGTCTTCAAGAACACATGGCCAAGCAGCAGGTCCGCATCGACCAGAGTGGCTATCTGCCCAATATCGCTCTTTTCGGCAAACAAACTCTTTATTCACATGGCATACAGAGCAACCTGTTGCCCCGCACCATGATCGGGGTAGGCTTCACCTGGAACCTTTTCGACGGACTGGAACGGGAGAAGCGAATCCGGCAATCACGCCTGACACAACAAACCCTTGCACTGGGACAGGAGAAAGCGCGTGATGACCTGTCCGTCGGGGTAGACAAACTATACACCGGCCTGCAAAAGGCACTCGACAACGTACGGGCGCTGAACACCACCATCGAACTGAGTGAAGAACTGGTACGGATGAGGAAAAAAGCCTTCGCCGAAGGAATGGCCACTTCGACAGAGGTAGTAGACGCAGAAACCTTACTTTCGAAAACAAAAGTAGCCAGACTGGCGGCCTACTACGAATATGACGTGACGCTGATGAATCTGCTGGCACTGTGCGGAATACCGGAACAGTTCGGAAGCATGAAGGACGTCACCTCTCTTCCCATTACGGAGAACAGAAGAAATGAAATAGAAATCGAATGAACGGAGTAACCAATAAAACAATAATAAGAGATGGAGAATTCAGAATCTAAAAAAGGCAGAACCTTAAGTATCGCATTCATCGTTGTACTTGTGGCAGTAGCACTCTTCACCGTCATCGGAATGATTGCCATGCGCCACCAGCCTCTCGTCTTGCAAGGGCAGGCCGAAGCTACCGAGATTCGCATCAGCGGCAAACTACCGGGACGCATCGACACCTTCCTGGTTGAAGAAGGCCAGTGGGTGAAACAAGGAGATACGCTGGTAGTCATCAACAGTCCGACTGTAGAGGCCAAGTATCGCCAGGTGGACGCATTGAAACAAGTAGCCGTAGAACAGAACAAGAAGATTGACGCCGGAACCCGCAAGCAGATCATAGCTACGGCGCAGCAATTATGGAACAAAACTCAAAGCGACCTGACATTGGCACGGACAACGTACAACCGCATTCTCACTTTATATAAGGACAGTGTAGTCACTTCTCAACGTAAAGATGAAGTGGAAGCCATGTACAAAGCCGCACAAGCGGCCGAACGGGCTGCTTACGAGCAATATCAAATGGCTGTAGACGGAGCGCAAAGTGAAGATAAAGCCTCGGCCCGCTCGATGGTCAATGCGGCCAACAGCACGGTTGATGAAGTTTCATCACTCCTGGTGGATGCCCGCCTGATCGCACCGGAAGATGGACAAATAGCAACCATCTTTCCTAAACGGGGCGAACTTGTCGCACCGGGCACTCCGATCATGAACCTGGTGGTGATGGATGATATACACGTGGTACTGAACGTAAGGGAAGACCTGATGCCGGACTTCCGCATGGGAGGTACATTCATTGGGGATGTGCCCGCCCTGGCCCAAAAAGGAATCGGGTTCAAGATATATTATATCAGTCCGCTGGGTAGTTTTGCTACCTGGAAATCGACCAAGCAAACGGGCAGCTATGATTTACAGACATTCGAAATCCATGCTCGTCCCACCAAGAAAGTGGAGGGGCTGCGTCCGGGAATGTCGGTACTGGTAGAAATCAAATAGAGAAATGAATACGATTCACCACAGAAGACACAGAGACTCACAGAGTTCTAATCTCTTGTTTACAGGATGTTTAAGAGAAAAGATATTCTCTGTGGGACTCTGTGCTACTCTGTGGTAAATCAAAACTCAAAGACAATCTAATTATGCAACACTCCCCTATAACCCGTGTCATACAACGTGAGTGGCAACGGATGACCTCTCGACGCCTCTACTTCGGTGTCTGCCTGGTACTTCCGTTGTTCACGCTCTTTTTCATGGCTACCATATTCGGCAACGGGCAGATGGAAAATATCCCCATCGGCATTGTCGACCGGGACAACACGGCCACTTCGAGAGATATTACCCGGCGGATGTCTGCCGTACCCACCTTCCGGGTAACCCGCCACTTCGTTGACGAAGCCGAGGCACGCAAAGCGGTACAGCAGAAAGAAATATATGGTTATCTCTCGATCCCTCCCCGCTTTGAACAGGATATGATATCGGGGCAGGACGCCACTCTGAACTATTATTATCACTATGCCCTGCTCTCGGTGGGAGGTGAGTTGATGGCTGCTTTCGAAAGCTCGCTCGCACCCGTAGCTCTCTCCCCCATCGTGATGAAAGCTGTGGCGCTGGGAGTGAACGAACAGCAGATAGAAACCTTTCTACTCCCCGTGCAAGCCAACAATCATCCCATTTATAACCCGTCGCTGGATTACTCGGTCTACCTGAGCCAGCCTTTCTTTTTTGTACTCTTTCAGGTGTTGGTACTGCTTATCACGGTATATGCCGTAGGAAGCGAAATAAAGTTCGGTACAGCCGGTCAATGGTTGCAGGCGGCGGGCGGCGACATCACGGTTGCCGTTACGGGCAAGCTGTTGCCTTATACGCTTATCTTCAGCCTGATCGGTATATTAGGCAACTTTGTCATGTTTGGCATCCTGCATATACCTTTTCAAGGGAGTTGGCTGCTGCTCAACGTCATGACAGTGCTCTTTATCATTGCCACCCAGGCACTGGCATTGTTCATCTTCTCCCTGTTCCCTGCCGTGGCAATCATCATCAGTATCGTATCCATGGTCGGCTCGCTGGGAGCTACTTTATCCGGTGTCACCTTTCCGGTACTCAACATGTATCCGTTGGTGCGCGACGCCTCTTATCTGTTTCCGGTGCGCCATTACACCGAAATTACACAAACCATGCTCTACTATGGCGGCGGATTTATCCACCTATGGCCTTCGGCAGTGATACTCTGTATCTTCCCGTTATTGGCGTTGGCGATGCTTCCGCACCTCAGACGAGCCATAATCAGTCGTAAATATGAAAACATCCGGTAAACTTTCGCAGATTTCCTTTATCATCGCACGTGAGTTTCGTGCCATCAGCACCAGCTATGCCGTACTGTTGGTACTGATGGGAGGTATCTTTGTTTATGGGTTGCTCTATAACTATATGTATGCTCCCAATATCGTGACCGACGCTCCGGTGGCAGTGGTCGACAACTCGCACAGCAGCCTTAGCCGGCAATACATCCGTTGGCTCGACGCCACACCGCAAGTAGCCGTATACGCACAAGCCATGGACTATCGGGAAGCCCGCGAATGGATGAAAGAGGGCAAGGTACAAGGCATTCTGTACATTCCGCATGATTTTGAGACCCGTGTCTTCCAGGGACGCGAGGCTGTGTTCTCACTATACGCCACCACAGACGCCTTTCTCTATTTTGAAGCGCTGCAAGAAGCCACTTCACGTGTATACCTTGCCATCAACGATGCCCATCGCATGGACGGTGCCGTATTCCTCCCCCCGCAGGGACTGCTTGCCGTGGCCATGGCCAAGCCCGTAAACGTGGCCGGCACCGCACTCTATAACCACACCGAGGGGTATGGTTCTTATCTGATTCCGGCTGTCATGATGGTCATTATCTTCCAGACCTTATTGATGGTTATCGGTATGCTGACGGGTGACGAGTATCAGCACCGCGCCACAGAACCGTTGCTTCCGGGGGGCAGGACAGCGGATAAAAGCGGACTCTGGGGAGGGGCAATGCGTCTCGTTGCCGGAAAGACTTTTGTGTACTGCGGACTTTATACGGTCTTCTCCATGTTCTTGTTAGGATTATTACCCCACTTCTTCAGCATTCCCAATATCGGAAACGGACTGTACATTACCGCTATGATGGTACCTTATCTGATGGCGACCTCTTTCTTCGGGCTGGCAGCCTCGCGTTACTTCACCGATTCGGAAGCTCCGCTGCTGATGATCGCTTTCTTCTCGGTAGGCTTGATTTTCCTGTCCGGAGTCTCCTACCCGCTGGAACTGATGCCATGGTATTGGCGCATGGCACATTACATCCTCCCGGCCGCACCCGCCACGCTTGCTTTCGTCAAGCTAAACTCGATGGGAGCCGATATGGCAGACATACAGCCGGAATACATTACACTGTGGATACAGGTGATCGTCTATTTCGGGCTCAGCGTGTGGGTATACAAGAAAAAGCTGGAAGCGTGAACCAGAAGCGTGAACCCTTCCCCAACTCGGAGATTACGCCAATGTGTCCGCCCATCTTCTCGATAATGCTTTTGCACAGGGGAAGCCCCAACCCGGTACCTTGTACAAAACTGTCCACTTTCATAAAGCGGTCGAAAACAGCTTCCTGATTTTCAATGGAAATACCGATACCTGTATCTTCTACGAACATTTCAAATTGCTGCCGGGCATCGATCCGATAGCCGACAGTGATGGTGCCTCGATGCGTAAACTTAATCGCATTGCTCATAAAGTTGGTAACCACCTGATTCAGATATCCGCTGTCGGCACTGAACCAGGCATCGAGCGGTGAGTCCTCGTCAATCTGCAGTTCGACTCCTTCGGACACCTTGTTCCTCATCTTCTGCACCATCATGGCACAGAACTGATAAAGGCAGACAGGTTTCGGCGTATACTCAAACGATCCCGCATCGATCTTTGAAAGATCGATGATATCCGAAAACAATTGCAGAAGCAATGTATTGTTTTTCTGTATGGTCCGGCGGAACTCTTCCTGCTCTGCCGGATCGTCAACCGTCATCAGAAGATCGGAGAAGCCTACAATGGCATTCAGCGGCGTACGTATTTCATGACTGATGTTTGCCAGGAAAGCAGACTTCAGCCGATTGGACTCTTCCGCCTTGTCCCGTGCGGCCCGAAGCTCCGCTTCCGTCTCTTTCTGAACTGTTATATCATAGTTCACCTCTACCAGTTCCAACCGTGGATTGGGTGACTGATAGGCAGTCACCATAGAAGACTTGTGTATCCAGTTCCACCGATCCGAACCATCTGCCGGACGAATACGCAGATCACCGTCAAAGAAGCGTTCCGTACCCGCTTTCGCCTTTTCATAAAAATCGAGCACTGACTTACGGTCATCAGGATGCATGTGTGAAAAGATACCGATAATGTCCGTCAAAGGTGTATCATGGCTTTCTCCCAGATTACGATACCACTGGCGGACGGCGAATCCGGTGTGATCCAGCAGATTGATTTTGGCATACCCCACTTTGGAATAATCAGAGATAATAGAGAAGAAGTTCTCAAAGTCGTGCACCTTACTCAGCGCATTGTTGCGCTCCGTATTATCGATATTGACCAACAGGTAGTTTGACAGGTTGTCTTCCGCATCATAAAGCATCAGGCTCCGTATGTCGAGATCCATCACTCCTCTTCGCTCCGACTGAAAAAGCCTGCGTTCTTCATCGAAATCGTATTTCAGATGGAATGTACCGGGACGGCCTGCCCGAAGGCTTTCATGTATATCCCGGGTCATATTGGGACTTTCAAACAGGTTCAGTCCGATGATCCGGTTCTTATCGCCGACACCGAATATCTCGAGGTTGCGGTTATTGCAGTCCAGCAACACACCTTCCTTATTATATAGTTCGAGACCCACCGGAATATTGGTGAATATATCGTGAAACAATTTCTCACTGTGCATCACCCGCTCTTTGATGATGCGCAGCTCCATGCAGATGCTAATGATATTTGCCAGCGAAGAGAACCATTGATAATCTTCACTGTTCCACTTCCGGTATCCGTCTACGATGTCGATACCCATATATCCCCATACCCCTTCCTCACGCATCAGAGGTGCCAGCATCATCGAGTTTGTCCCGTTTTCGGCCAGTACTTCGCGATCACGCACGGCAAGCGGAGGCAGTTCGTCGGGTGAGTTCAAAATAACGGGACGATTAGCATGTATCTGCTGATAGAACCAGGGAGCATCTTCCGAACAGATATTCTGTAGTTTCTCTTTCAGGGTGATCACGTTACAGGCCGCCACTTCATAAAGGCAGCTTTGATTTCCGTTTTTCCAGTTGTAGCGCACGATGTAGACCCGGGCACCTTTAAAGAAGTACAGAATGTCAGCCAGCATTTCTTCAAACAATTCGTCACCTGTATCATTACTCAAAAGTTTCAACAGCGAGTTGGCAATGGAGTTCTGGCAATAGAGCAAATTGTTGATGCGCTGATTCCATGCACATTGATAACCTTGTGTCTCCGGACTTTCTATCCGCTGGCCATATCCGGTGGCAATCAATTGCCCTTCTTCATTCTCCTCCTCCATGCTCAACGCACAATGTATCCAGAATACATTACCGCGACCGGAAGTCACAGGAAAGGTCTGTTCGAACACCCCTTTCCGAGGTATGGAGGTAAACTCATCCGTAATGCGCTTACGATAATCCTGTCGTACGGTAGACATCAACTCGTCAATGTCTAACCATTCACTACTGGCTTCTAATACTTTAAGCAGGGTTTCCGAAATAAAACACTTTCCTGTAGTGAAGTTCACTTCCCACCATCCGATCTGTGCCGAAGCACAAATCCTGTTTAGTTTGGCTATGTCGCCCAAAGGATTTTTACTAATTATCATGTTTGCTTTGTTTTGGAAGGGAAACAGTTACTGCCCGAGTGTTTTCACTTCGTTTTTATATCATCCTCCCTGTCCCTCTGCCGGAAAGGATTTGGAACGGATGCTTGTTTTTATTTCTTCTTTGTCTTATATGCGAAAGCCTGCCAGCGTTCCTCCGGCCAGTCCTGTTGTTGCATGTCGAAGCGTGCCATTACAAAAAACAGATCGGACAAACGATTGATAAAGCTCAGAATATCTTCCGGAACAGCATCTTGCCGGTTCAAGGTCCAGAGCCGCCGCTCTGCACGGCGGGCTACGGTACGGGCAAACTGTAACTGAGCAGAGACAGGTGTGCCACCGGGCAACAGGAAATAACCGTTCTCTTTCAGTCCGGCAGTCATTGTATCCATCTCTTGCTCACAGAAAGCCGCCAGTCCGGGCGACAGCACATTCGGATTCTTATCGCGAATGGCGGATGGAGTAGCCACATGACTCATAACCACCATTAACTCTCTTTGGAGGTGGTGCAGCAACTTCTGCCAGTCATGCTCCTGAGGGAGCAATGAACGGATAATGCCGATCACTGCATTCAATTCATCGATGGTCCCGTTCGCCTCGATCCGGATATCATCTTTCTCTACCCTTTCTCCGCCATGAATGCCGGTTGTTCCCCGGTCACCGGTCCGTGTATAGATTCGTTTCATCATTCAAACAATTTAAGTAAATCGATCTCTCCCCAATATAGATGCGTATAGCTGGCTATCACGTTTTTATATCGGAACACAGGTGTACTGACAGGCATTCTCTTGGCATTGTATACCTGAGTGACAGATTCCAGTGACTCTTCCGGTTTCGGCTCGAATTGTGTATAGTGAAACTCGTGTCCGCGAAGATGTTGGCCGTTATAATCGAACTGCCGGTACCCCAGAGTCAAGCGCCTGTCAGCCTTACGATTCGAGATAAAGAACGGAAGTACCCCTGCCTGCAACCCGACCTCACTGTCCGAGTGCTCCGACCGGTCAAGGAGAATGCCTTTAGAGAGATAAATCATTCCTCCGCATTCGGCAAGTACTCGTCCGCCGGACTCCGCGTAGTTACGTATAGACTGCATCCTTTGCCAAGCCTGACGCAATTTCTCATAATGCTTTTCCGGATAGCCTCCGGGAAGATAAAGCAAGTCCGTACCTTCAGGCAACGGGCGATTATCCTCCGGATTAAAGAGAATAACGGTTCCCAGGCGGCAAAGCACATCCAGATGTTCCTGATAAATGAAAGAGAAAGATTCCGAATTGCATGCCACGGAAATCTTTAAATCTTCCTGTAGAGAAATATTTGAAACAGGAGGTATCGGAGCAGGAAGTTTCGTTTCCTCAAGCAAACGGTTATAGTCGATGTACTTTTCCATTAATCCGGTCAGCTCTTCCAGTGCGTCCGTTCCTTTCGAATGGCTGAAATCCAGCCCCAGATAACGTGATTCCTGTACCAAGCTCTCCTGTTTGGGCAAATACCCCAAACAGGCAATTCCCAACTCGGTACAGACTTCCTGCAACATTTCGTAATGGCGCGGAGACCCTACCCGATTGAATATAACACCCGCTATCCTGATCTCGGGACGAAAGTGAATGAAGCCCGAAAGCAAAGGAGCCACCGAATAAGCGGCCGATTTGGCATCGACCACCAATATGACAGGTAAATTCAGTAATCCGGCCACTTCTGCCGAGGAACCCCGGTCACGGTCGTAACCGTCATACATCCCCATCATACCCTCCGTGATGCAGGCATCGGCTCCTGTGGCATAACGGGCATAAAGCTCCTTTACATGTCCGGCCGAAGCCATAAAGGTATCCAAATTGATGGAAGGACGTCTGCAAACTGCCGTATGATATTTGGTGTCGATATAGTCGGGACCGCATTTGAAAGGTTGAACCTTCAGTCCCTTCTTAATCAACAGAGCCATCAATCCACGACTGACCGTTGTCTTTCCACTGCCCGAAGAAGGAGCCGCTATCAGAAATTGAGAAATCATCCTACATTCCATTATTGTCGGTTTTTATCCTACAAAGATACGGATATTTCTCTGTGAGGGTGCATCTTTACCGGTAAAAAGTGCTACGGCTGTTTGCCCGGCATCAACTCCAGAAACAGGGTGGTGGTAAGTAAGATTCCGATAGATACGCATACAAAGACAAGCAACCAATTAATGTACTTTGCTTTAGGCTTTGTATCGGCATGCAGGTTGTTGAGGAAATACTCCCGGAAAAAGAGATATAAGGCAGGGATCGTTGCACTGGCCAAAAGGAAATCCTCCGGAATATTAAAGAAGTAAGTCTTCGATAAGCCGATCAGCGACCAATGGCACAGGAACAGCACCAAAAACATATTTACCTTACGGGAGAACAACAAAAGCAGACCGATCGTGAAAACTGTTACCGAGCAAGGCATTACCGGCGATGTAATGCCTGGAAAAATAAGTCCTCTCGCAATGGATACCAAAGGATATACAAATGGTAAAATCAACAATACGTACGAAAGGATATCATATTTATATGTACGTTCGAAAGTAGTATATCCGGTGATGGCATCCCATACCCATATCGTGGCCATAACCACCCAGAACATAGCCAGCGCCCCGTTATAACTGCGCTCGTCACAACAGATGGCATAATATGCGATAGCAATCCACAAATACAGAAAAATCATATATAGCTTCATCCCCATCTTTACCCACGGACGGGGATTCTTTATAAGCATCACTGTCAACAGCAGGCCGGCGACAATGATCAGCAACTGATAGATCCATGTAGCAGAATTATAATACGCAATAGTTTTCCAGAAAATCTCCATAAAATATAGATTCTTTATTTAATAGATAAATTGATTAATGCCGTGTCAGGGAAAAAGCTTTGTGAGGAAGCAGAAACATGGGGAAGGTAGCTCCTACTGCCAACATAAAGATAACGGTACAGGTAACCAGGCCATTAGAGAAAAACGTCTCCATGTATTTGCCCAGACGCTCCGGTTCGTTCATTGTTTGCAGACTCATAATCAACGAGAACACCATATTGTAGGCAAACTTACCCGGAATCATCGGGAGCAATGCCGGTATATAAAGCACAGTCATCGGACAATACACCTTCCGCCCGAGCCACAAACTGCCAAAGCCGATAACCAATGCCCCGAACAAAGAAGCCGTGGCAATGTCGACACCCAGGAAAGTCATCAGGCAATAACGACAGGCATGTCCGGCTGCCGCAAGTATCGCAATCATCTTGAAAGCCCGCAACGGAGGATCGGATATGGCGCCAAAACCAATACCCGCTATTGCGGCAAAAAATCCATCGGAAAGAATATCTAAAGCTATCATATCAAACTGTTTTTAACCATTAACAATGTAAACGACAGGCCTATCGCAATGCTGACAATCAGTAGCGCGGCTTCCGTCAATCGGGCAAATCCCGTAAGGATGTATCCCTCTACAATATCAATCACACCGTTGATCAACGGCACACCCGGAACCAGATAAAGCACGCTGGTGGCAAGAGCTATCTCCGAAGTGGTATCAAAAATCAGTGCCGTCGATGCACAAAGCGACGCAACAAAAGCGGAAACAATGAAAATAATATAATGATTGATTTTCTTCTTCTGCATCTGTTGCTTCAGGAAAAGTCCGGTGATGGTAGCCGAAAAGACAATGCCCATAGAAATAATATCGCCACCAAACAACTTACAGAATGAAGCATTGGCAAATCCGACCAGTAAAAGAACAAATAGCGGATCTATTTTCGGTGCCGATATGATTTTGTTGAACTTATCCGACAATTCGTGTAAAGACAGATGTTTGTCGTAAACCTCCCAGCTCAAGGCACTCAACTCTGAGTTGTGTTCAAAACTGATCGGATGGGGAGGGATATCAATCACTTCATTGCAAGCTTCACGCGTCTCGTTGTCGATGATAGTCAGAATGATGTTTTTGTGAAACACACTCAACTTCACATCCACTCCATAGGCTTCTCCGATACGCTTTGAATTACGGATCACACGGGAGGTATGCACACCTGCTCCCATCAAATGGGCCGAATATCCGGCAATGAACTTGGATATGGAAATCAAAGATTCATTTGTAGTCATAAAATTGCTCACTTTTTTAAATCGGGCGCAAAAGTACAAAAAAGAAAGGAAAGAGAAAGCACATAAGTCATTTCATTTCACCAGACTCTCCTTGTCACATTGCTTATCTTTATTATTATTTAGAACTCAACCTAACGAAAGAATTAATAATTGTGCCGTAAGCACACGCAGGAACATCGTCAGCGGATAAACTGTAGCATAACCTACTGCCGGCGCATCACATGATGTCAGATCATTGGAGTAGGCCAACGCCGGTGGATTCGTTGTGGAACCGGCCAACACCCCTATCAACGTATAATAGTTCAGCTTGAAAGCATAACGTCCGATAAAACCGGCCAGCAGCAGGGGAACGACTGTTATAATCATACCGTAAGCGATCCACACATAACCGCCTTCATGGATAATGGTTTCCACAAATCCGTCGCCGGCTCCGAGACCGACACAAGCAAGAAACAGCGAGATGCCGATTTCCCTTATCATCAGATTGGCACTCATAGTGGTATAAGTAATCAGCTTATACTGCGGGCCGAAACGGCTGATAAGAATCGAAACAATCAACGGGCCTCCTGCCAACCCGAGTTTAACCGGTTGGGGAATTCCGGGAAACATAAACGGGATGCTACCCAGGATACATCCCAAGGCAATACCCAGAAAAATAGGAATCAGATTCGGATGATTCAGGCGTTTCATCGAATTACCCAATACCTTTTCTGCATGACTCACCGCCAACTCACTGCCGACAATCGTCACACGGTCTCCCATTTGTAATTGCAACTGGGGACTTGCCACCAGATCCACTCCCGAACGGTTGACGCGGGTGACACTGGCACCGAAATTATTACGAATCTTCAATTGCGCCAATGTCTTACCGTTCAGTTCGGGCTTGGTTATCAGAATTCGGCGTGAAATCAGTTCTTTGTTCAGCTGTTCCCATTCCACTTCGATCGGTTTGCCGAAAAACGCAGTGATCGCCTCTATATCTATCGGAGTCGCAATAACCAATATTTCATCACCCAGATGAAGCTCAGTATCGGAATTTACCAATTCCGACTCTTTCTTTCCGTTCAAATGCCGGATACGCGATACCACAAAATTACGGTTTACCAATGGACGTATATCCTTAATACGTTTACCGTGAAGAGCTTCATTACGGACCTCCAATGAAACAGGACGGACTGTCAACTCTTGTAAATGTCCCAGTCCCTGTTCGGCTTCGGCTTCCTCCTGCTTGGTATTAATACGGAAAAGGTATTTAAGGCCTAACAGCGACATGATGCATCCCACTACACCCAACGGATAGGCTACAGCATATCCCAAAGCAATCTCCGGTGCATCTATCCCGGTCAGGTCACTGTTGGCCTGTTGCGCAGCACCCAATCCGGGTGTGTTGGTCACCGCTCCCGATAAAATACCTACCATGGTGGTAATCGGTATTCCGGTTATAAAATGCAATGCAAGGGTAATGATGACTCCTGCAAAGACAACGATCATAGCCAACATATTGAGGGTGAATCCTCCTTTCTTAAAAGCGGAGAAGAATCCGGGCCCCACTTGCAATCCGATGGAATATACAAATAAGATAAGTCCGAACTCCTTCAGAAAGTGCAATAAATGCTCGTTCAGATTCAGATTAAAATGTCCGAAGACAATGCCGACAAACAAAATCCAGGTAACTCCCAGAGAGATGCCTGCTACTTTTATTTTACCCAGCATAATGCCAAACGCAATGACCACCGACAGGATAAGCACGGAATGTGCCACTCCTCCACCCCAAAGGTTGGGGTATCCCTCAAACAGGTTTCTTAAAAGTTCCATAGTATAATATAATTAGATTCGTTCAATACTTAGCTTTCCGGAAAATGTGTCGTCCTTCACGCTATGCGCAATGTCCTCCAAACATGAATGACATAAACAGTCTGTGTAATTTTCTTTAATATAAGCGTATTGGAATGCGTCCAGTTTCACACTTGCACAATGACACAACCTTATATTGTCATGCCGGCACTCAAAAGCAGCACCACAACGAGGACATACCTTTTTCATCGGCATACCACCTTTCCATCTTTTTTGAAGTTAATCTTTTTTCGTACTGCTTTCCTAATCCCACGAGTAAAAACAGCCTTTGATGAATGGCAGGTCTTCTGACTTACTCCATATCCTGAAGCCTTCCCGATGTTTCAAATCCGACACCAGTGGCAAAAGATATTTCCAAGATATATAAACGGAGCTTCACAGCAGCGGGACTGTTTGGGACTTACACCCAATTCCCTTTTAATCCGAATGACGAGAATCTTCATCCGAAACCAATTCGGGACAAAGATAAAGAAAAAAACAGAGCGGGGAAGAATAATCAATAAGAAATGTAAAATACAATCCCATTCAGCATCTTCCATCATTGACATTTTGACATTCTGTCATCTTGTATTTTCTATGTGGCTTGTAGCGCATTTTTCGGAGTCTGCCCCAGGCTTCTCCGGAAAAAGTGCCGTATTTACAATTCTCCAAAAACAAAAGAACATTCGTGAACATATCTTCTAAGCAAATTAAAATGTATCCACTGTATTTTGTAGCATAAAGCATATAAATAACTGATATTACAATCCAAACGATTAATCCATCCGAGCATCGAAACGGAGTCAACCAGCATAAGAAACAGAGCTTTTAGTGCCTCTTTTTAGAGTGTTAACCTCACCCGGATACAATCTTAACTTCCTCTGAACACAATGTTAACTTCTTCCGAATACGATGTTAACTTCGTACAAAGACAATATTAACTTCCTAAAGGCAAGAAATCGATTATTTCTGATCATCAAAAGCATATTTAATCATAAAACAGTCCGGATATCGTATACAAATGCCATATTTATACGGAGAACTTTTCTATTTCACACAGATAGAATTCTTACCTTGTTTTAAAAACGGAGCAAACACCTTCTTTCTGCCACAAATAAGCGACAAACTGCATCCTTTTGACTGAAAGACATCCGCCTTTCCCAATATAAAAGGCTTCACTTTTCCGATATACCTATAAATAAGTATATTCTTTAATTTATTTCTATATAAACTAATAAATGTATATCTTTGCCCCCGCTTAGGTGATGCAGTCGAAGCATTCCGTTCGATGCATAAAAGGGAATCCGGTGAGAATCCGGAACAGTGCCCGCTACTGTGATCCTTTTTTTGTAAATATTCAATATTTGCAAAGAAAAAAATGAAAAGCATTCTGCATATATACCACTGTCTAAACTGAAAAATTATGATGGGAAGGTAGCTTTTTAAAAAGGATAGTCAGGAAACCTGCCTAAGTAAATATAGTCAATAGTGTTATCTCGGGGTCAGGATAGCCTTTTATTAACTCTTTTCTACTTAACTTATGAATAAGAAAAGCTTAAACTCTTTTTTAAAAGAGAGTTTTTGTACTTTATGTAAGAACATGAAGTACAAAAAGTCATCCATTGTAGTAAATGACATTTTATTCAAAACTACTAATCTGTTTATCTTATGTTTTTTATTTATTACATGTTTTATAAGTTGCCAAGATGAACAACTTATTCTTGAATCACCGGTATCCACACGTTCAATTCCAACTCCTACTTTTGATTGGGAAAATGCAGATTGGATGCCAACACCAAGTGGGCAAAGTCGCATACCAAGTCCTTGGGTAGGACAAGGAAGCATTGCATCAATTTATGGTATGGATGTGATTAATGACAGGAAATCCTCAGATGGATGGGTATTATTATATAATACATTCGAAACCAAAGCTCCCGGTCCACTAGTTAATCCCTACTTTATACTTTATAATAAATACCGTGGAATCATGCGTATTTTTCTTTATACTACAACTCAATTTATCTCACCATCGACTTATCTTCAAGATGGGATTTCAATCATCTCTAATCATAAATCATCTCTACTCAATTTTATGGGAGAAGCCATAGTAGATGGAAGTAAAAACAAAGAAACTTACTCACAAATGCAACCAGCTCCAGATGACGGTTCACTTCCATTGGCATCTAACAAATGGTATATGATGCAATATGAATTAGCATATGATGAACAAATAGCACAATTACCTTATAACTCAATTCAGTTAAACTGGTATATGAATTATTATAATGTTGAAAAGATTGATCTAAATGGGGACTTCGTTGGAACAATTAAAAGTGCTATAGGTTCATCATCTGGGAATAACATTTTTTCAGGATTAGGAAATGTAGGCAAAGTAACAGGAACAGGTATCTTAGCAGGTATTGGAGATAATTTTTTATATAAAAACACCATAAATGAAGAGACTGGAGAGAATAAGTTAGGTTTGCCCAAAAGTATATTCAAATCTGCGGTAAAAGGTATTAAAAGTGCTATTTCCAAAAGTTCTAGTGATCTTCCTGGCGCCATTATAGGTGCCTTTAGTGCAATGTTTAGTAGTGGAAATGGAGAGAGTAAGTTAATCAACTTAAATATAGATGCTAAAATTACATTAGAAGGTACTGCTAAAAGTAGTGGTTCATTTCCTGGTAGTCCTATATCCTTTTGGATTCCAGGAACCTCTATACCATCTTCTGCAACAGGATATATACCTTATTATCAAGAATCATTAGGTGTATTTAATTTTATAGGAAAGCCCAAAATAGAAGTCACAGGGAAGGGAGAATACATTTACTATGATTATTTTGACGAAACTCCTGTTTGGGCTACATTAAACTTCCCCAAACTAGATCTTTCACAGTATATAAGAATTAATCCAACCTTAAAAAATATAGCAGATATACAAATAAGAGAAGCAAATTTTTTACTTGTTCCATATGTCGTTAAAGACTACTCAGATATGAATGTAGTATCAGTAACATGTGATAGTATAGGGGAAGGGTACATTAATACCTACACAACGAAATACTATGTAAACCCGACTGAAATCTTTTATAGATTTGAAGATGGTCCAAGTCCAGAATCAGCCTTTGATTTTTATGCTCGGATAATTCTTGATGTTAAGCCATATAATGGTAGTCCCACAATCACGATAGAAAAATTATTTTTATTAGAACAAGATTTTTCTAAAGTAAATGTAACAATGCGTAATTATCACTGATAATAATTCATAATATATATACAATAAAATGAGAAACAAAAGATGCTTACTGACCATTCTCTTGGGAGGATGTGCAGCGGTGGGTGCGTTTGCACAGCAACACGCAACAGGCAAAGACAAAGAGATGACTGTGGACCTGAACCCTGTAGTTGTGACAGGTACCGGTACACACCAAAGACTGAAAAACACACCGGCTCCGGTGGAAGTAGTAACTGCCAACGAAATAAAGAAAGCCGGTATCACAGACTTTCAGCAGGCAATGACCATGCTCGTTCCTTCCCTTTCATTCTCTACCAACTCAATGGGTTCTTACCTGATGATGAACGGCCTCTCCAACAAATATGTACTTATACTAATTAATGGCCGAAAACTGACAGGAGACATATCCAATAACATCGACCTTTCGCGCATCGACATGAGCCGCGTGAAACGCATCGAGGTGCTTGACGGCGCAGGTTCATCGCTTTATGGTTCTGATGCCATTGCAGGTGTAATCAACATCATCACCAATGAACCGAAAGAGCTGATGCAGGTGACTTCTACCACCCGATATGAAGATCATCGCCAACTGACACAAATGGTAAATGCGGACATCGCTACCGAAAAGTTCGGTTCGTATACCTCCTACAAACATGAACAAAGCGCAGGATGGAGAAACAGTGACTTAGCATACGTGACTGATAGTAAAACAGGAGCAGTATCAACTATTCCCACCGTATCGCCTACATCCAATGGTTTCCACTCAAATTTAGTGAATCAAAAGTTCACTTTCCAACCGACTGAGAAGCTCTCTTTCTATGCTAATGGAGGTTACTATTGGAAATTAACAGATCGCCCTGTATACGATAAAAGTATCGACGGAGGTTCTAAATATGATTTGCATTACGAATCATATAACTTCGGTGTAGGCGGACGCTATAAAATCAATAAGCGTTCTTCTATTCAGTTGGATTTGATGAATGACAACTACATGCAAAATTATAAATATACTGTGGCTGATGACAAAAGCAAGATTGCCATCGGAGACTATGCCAAAACTAAAGAACAACATTTCTATGACGCAGAGTTAAAAGGTATCTTCAATTTTGCCAGAAACAATATGACTGTAGTCGGAGTAGATTACCGTTCAGAAAGTCTGGACCGTCCCAGTGCAAAGGTAGACAAATCTGTGTATACAGCATCTGCTTATGCGCAACACGAAATTAAATTATGGAATTGTCTGACCGGTATTGCCGGTGTACGCTACGATTATCACGAACTAGCAGGAGGACGCTTCACTCCGAAAGTGGCTGTGATGTATTCAGTAGGTGCTTTCAATATTCGTGGTACTTACTCCACCGGTTACCGTGCCCCTGGTCTGGACGAACTTTATTATTATATGAATAAAGGCAAAACGATCACACAAGGTAATAAAGATTTGAAAGCGGAACACAGTAATTATTATTCTGTTAACTTGGAATACAATACAAACCGCTTAAATGTCTCTGTTACCGGTTATTTGAATTATATAGATGATATGATTAATTCTACTACATATAGACTTGTAGATCTTCCTAACGGTGAAGAGTTACGTGCTCAGGCCCAGAAAGAATTCAATCTGACAGACTCTGAAACAAAGGCATTAGCCAATTACAAACTTTATGGTAACCTCGACAAAGGTGTTGTCAGAGGTTTTGAAGTAAACGCAGCCACCAACCTCGGCGCAGGCTTCAGCCTGAACGGAAACTATGCTTACGCTTATGCACGTGGCAAGAGTGTGGACGGTATATGGGGTAACATAGACCGCTCGGTACGCCACACCGGAACCGTAGCAGGAAACTACACACATGCATGGAACGACTATATGCTGAACGTAAATATCAACGGTCGTTTCCAAAGCAAACGCTTCCACCCGGGACATAGCTACGGTGACGCTCCGGGCTATGGCGTATGGAACTTGAATGTGAAACACTCACTGACAGGTTTCCAACACTTGGGACTGGACTTCGGTATGGGCCTCGACAATATTTTCAACAAACGTGATACCCGTCCTAACGGTGTGAACTACGCACTCCTCTCTCCGGGACGTATGGCATATGTAAGTTTAACCCTTCGTTTTAAGAAATAAACAATGAAAACATATATTCTCTCTTTATTCTTGTTAGTTTCCCTCTTCTGCTCTGCGCACGAAGGGGGGAACTTCGTGGCCTCCGATATGCTGGCCGGCATGCAGCCGGGTGATAAAGCCGCCTTGCTTATGGTACACTTCGGCACTACCTATGATGACACCCGCACCAAGACGATCGATGCCATCAATGCGAAAGCCAAAGAAGCATTTCCGCAAATGGAAATGCGTGAAGCTTATACCTCACGTATCGTAATGCGCCGCCTCAAAGCTCGTGGCATTGAAAAACCTAATCCGCTGGAAGCGCTGCTGAAACTTCTCGGAGATGGCTATACACACGTCATTGTGCAAAGCACCAATATCATAGAAGGCGTTGAAATGGAATCATTGAGGCGTGATGTTGCTTCAGTAGCCCGTTTTTTTAAAGAGATCCGGGTAGGTAACCCGCTGCTCTATTCGGTAGAAGATGCTGAGGCAGTAGTAGATATCCTCGGTGCAAGCAAACCGGAAAAAGGAAGTGTAGTACTTGTGGGTCATGGAACCTACACTCCCAGTACCGCCACTTATGCAATGATCGACTACATGCTGAAAGCCAAAGGATTGAAAAACTTTCATGTAGGCACTATCGAGGGTTATCCTACTTTCGACACCATGCTTCAGCAACTCAAAGATAACAAAACGAAACAGGTTACGCTGGTTCCGTTCATGTTTGTGGCAGGTGATCACGCCAATAACGATATAGCCGTCGACTGGAAAGAAGCCCTTGAAAAAGAAGGTTTGAAAGTAGATGTACGTATGCAGGGGTTGGGCGAAATACCCGCCATCCAACAACTGTTTATCGATCATGCCCAATTTATGCTAAAGCATAAGATGGTGGATATAATGAAGAAAAAAGCCAAATATGCAAAAGACAAAGACGAATGAAAAGAATCATATTAGCTGCATTGGGGAGTGCTCTATTACTTCCCTCACAGGCACAACAGAAAAATAAAGAATATACTAACTTCAACGATTCTGTATTTTCAATCAACGAAGTAGTAGTGGCAACCAACTACAGACGCAAGACCGATGCTTTGAAACTGGATGTTCCGGCAAAGTTCATTCCTATTTCAACCAACTCCATTACTTCCGGAATGCTTGAGAAACGAAACATCCGGGATATACAGGAAGCCTCCCGCTTCCTTCCCGGTGTGCGCTTTCGTACCTCTTACGGAGCGTTTACCCAATTCTCAATCCGTGGATTCGATAATTCTGTAATCATGGTAGACGGGGTACGTGACGAACGCTCGTCTATTGACAACTCTTATCCGTTCATGGACTTATCGGCTGTGGAAAGCATCGAACTGTTAAAAGGTCCGGCTTCAGTACTCTACGGACAATCCGCTGTGGGTGGTGTCCTCAATATTGTCCGCAAGGCTCCTGTAAGCAAGCAAAGTGTCTATGCCCGCCTGGCTTATGGCAGTTACTATAACAAGCAGGCCACAATGGCTTTGGGCGGTAAACTGATAGGATCATTGAACTACCGTGCCAGCGTCAATTGGCAGGATCAGGAAGGATGGAGAAGCAATGCTACCAAACGTCTCTCCGGCTATCTGGCCTTAGGAGGGCATTTGACAGAAAATGACGAATTGGATATCCGTATCGGAGCTAACCGCGATTTCTATCCGACAGAAATCGGTTTACCTCCCACAATGTCTTATGACATCCTCTCAGCCACAGACGGCAGCAAATATCTGAGTAAGGGGGATGCCCTGCCCGGACTGAACAAGAAAGCCCGCTACAACAGTGAATCGGACTTTATGTACAACCGTGGTTTCAATGCTTCTGCCATGTATAAGCACACATTCAGCGAAGCTTTCAAATTGATGGAAAAATTGTCTTATACCTATGATGACATTGACTACTTCGGTACCGAATCACTGGACTACCTCACAAGCGACCGTCCCATCTATGATCATTATTACATGACCAAAGACAAGCAGGGCAATGATACCAAAAAGTATATCTGCCTGGACTCCATCTACTACAGTTACCCGCTACGCTTTTCACATATCGCTAAAACTGTGAACAATCAATTGGAGGCAAGTGGAAAGTTCTATACGGGAGACGTTGCACACAACTATTTGGGCGGTTATTCTTTTGTATCCTTGATGCGTGACTCTTATATGGCCTATGGCAATGGAAGCACCGGAGCCACCGGTCCCGGAACCACAGGACATGGCTCGGTATACAACCCTCACAGCATTGGTTGGATGGAAGCTCCTTTCAGATTTGTTACTGCACAGAAAACATTTACCCACGGATTTTATCTGCAAGACTTGGTGGAATTCAGTGATAAACTGAAAATGATGCTGGCCGGACGTTACGATCTTTTTATGTATAAGACTGCTAACCTGAACACCAGTGACGGAGGACGCCATTATGATAAACCGGATGACGATGCTTATAATAAAATAACCAATGGTGCCTTCACCTTCCGTGCCGGATTGGTATATCTGCCTATTGAAAAACTATCTGTTTACGGTTCATACGGTACTTACTTCAAGCCTATCCGCGCATTTTATGACGCTAACACCATTTATATCGACAAGGATGGAAAAGAGTTCACTCCCGTAAATGGTAAAGAGGTATTCAAGCCGGAGAAAGGTTTCCAGGTAGAAGTGGGTGCACGATACGAGATCACACGTACATTGCAGACTAATGTAAGTTTGTTCTATATCAATAAGGATAATATCCGCCAGACTCTTGCCAACAAAGGCGATATTTCCAACGGCGTAGAACTGGACAAGAAAGTTGTGGGACAAGTAGGCAGAATGGATTCCAAAGGATTCGATATTGACATTACCTGGAGTCCCATCTACAACTTGTCGATGAGCGCCGGATACGGATATACCGATGCAAAAGTACGCGATTTAGCCGATAACCCTTATATGCCGACCACTTCAAGCAAAGGCAAACAATATGCCTACATTCCTAAAAACACATTCTATGCTTTTGGCGCTTACACCGTATCCAAAGGCGTGTTAAAGGGACTGGGAGTAAACTTTTCTACCAGTTTTCAGGACAAAGTATACCGCAACTCGGATAATACGAGCTCGTTCGATGCTTACTGGCTGACCGACCTCGGTTTCTCTTATACATTAAAGAGCAATGTGCGCCTGGGAGTCAACATCAATAATCTGTTCAATAAAGAATACTGTAATCAGGCACTTGGTAATCAGTTAATACCAAGCATGCCTCGTAACTTCATGCTTTCCGCATCTTATACTTTATAATGATGATCACGAAATTCATGTATACCATTCACAGGGTACTGGGCACACTGCTCAGTATCCTGTTTTTAGTTTGGTTCCTATCGGCTTTTGTCATGATGTACCACGGATTTCCACGTGCATCACAAGCTGAAAAATTAGAAAAGCTGGAGCCTCTGTCTCCTTCTCTGCCTTCTGTCAGTGAAATTACTTCTCGCCTGCCCGAAGGAGAAAAAGTTAAGGGAATCCGTTTAGACCGATACCTCGGACAAACCATATTCCATATCCGTACGGACAAAGGTGAACACCATCTTCCGGCCGACTCCGTTCAGACACTTCCGGTTATAGACGGAAGCCGCATCCACCGGGTAGCCTCTCTATGGTGTAACGCACCGATAGACAGAATCGATACTTTGAACCGACTGGATCAATGGATACCCTTCGGCAGTCTGAAAAGAGAGTTTCCCATCTATAAATTTCACTTTGCCGACACAGAAAAGCACCAGCTATACATTGGTTCGCAAAGCGAAGAAGTCTTGCAGTTCACTACTCGTAACGAACGTTTCTGGGCATGGCTGGGAGCCATTCCTCATTGGGTTTATTTTACTTGGCTCCGCCAAGATGCCGCTTTATGGAGCATTACGGTAATCTGGTTATCCGGTATCGGATGCCTGATGACTATTGCCGGATTGTGGGTAGGTATGGATGTATGGCGTCGATCACGAAAGCAAAAAGGAAAATTCTCACCCTATCGTAAAAAGTGGTATCACTGGCATTATGTAACGGGAATTGTTTTTGGACTTTTTGTTCTGACATTCTGTTTCAGCGGTATGATGTCACTGGCAGAAGTGCCGGCATGGATCAGCAAACCGGTATTGGACAGGAACCCCACACGGGAAATAAAGAAGGGAGCACCCAAACCGGATCAGTATCTATTGGATTATCGGCAAATACTAACCGAATATCCGGACGTACGCCAGGTGGAATGGAGTAATTTCCGTTCAAAACCCTACTACATAGTAAAACGGAGTGAAGGAGATCTGTACATCGATGCCTCCGACTCTCTGCCCCATCCGTTGAATTTGGACGAAAAACAGGTGACTGACGCAGTAAGGACAATCCATGGGGACAGCATCCATCTGAAGGTCGAATTGATTGATAAATTCGAAACTTACTACCGCGACATGAGTAGGATGTATCGCGACCGCAGTTTATTACCGGTATGGAAAATCACAGTAGACGATCCCGACCACAGTTGTTATTACATTCATCCGGAAACAGCCACAGTCCGATACGTCAATAGCACTGCCCGTTGGAAATACTGGATGTATACCGCTTTGCACAGACTACGCATACAAGGACTGAACTCCTCTCCTACACTTCGTAAAAGTGTACTGTGGGTATTGCTGCTTGGCGGCACGGTTTGTTCATTAAGCGGAGTTGTACTCGGAGTGAGATATATCGAACGAAAATGCAGAAAGAAAACAAGAAGATAACAACAGGTGTAGCCTATGAACTCGAGAATGGAAAGATCATTTATGTCCCTGAATAAAGGGCAGAAAAAGGATTAATCCGTATCTTTGCCGTTCAAGCCGGTATAGGTATAGTTCAAGCCGGAAATGAATCCAAGAATTTCACTATAGATTATCATTATGAAACAATCCAAAATTATCGTAGCCGGCATTGGGCCGGGAAGCGAACAAGATATCACTCCTGCCGTGCTCGCCGCTGTACGCGAAGCAGATGTAGTGGTGGGATATAAATATTATTTCCGTTTTATACGTGATTTTGTCCGTCCGGACGCCGAGTGTATCGACACCGGGATGAAACGCGAACGTGCCCGCGCCGAACAGGCTTTCGAATATGCCGAACAAGGAAAGACCGTTTGTGTCATTAGCTCCGGAGATGCCGGTATCTATGGCATGACACCCTTGATTTACGAAATGAAACGCGAACGTCAGAGTAACGTAGAGATCATTGCCTTACCGGGAATCAGCGCTTTCCAGAAAGCGGCCTCACTACTTGGTGCACCGATCGGGCATGACTTCTGTGTCATCTCTCTATCAGACCTGATGACACCATGGGAACGTATCGAGCGCCGTATCCTCGCTGCAGCCCAGGCCGACTTTGTGACGGCTGTATACAATCCCAAGAGTGATGGGCGCTATTGGCAAATGTATCGTCTGCGCGAAATCTTTCTGCGCGAAGGACGCTCACCGGAAACCCCTGTAGGCTATGTTCGGCAGGCTGGTCGTGAAGAACAGGAAATACACATCACCACTCTCGCCGCATTCGATCCGGAAACTGTGGATATGTTTACGGTCGTTCTGATTGGTAACTCACAAACATATACATTTAACCAAAACATAATTACTCCACGGGGATACTATCGCGAAACACGCAGTGAAGCAACCGGTATCGGACAAGACATCATGATACGCAGTTTCCGCACCATCGAGACGGAATTGAAGAACCGTGATATTCCACTCGACCGGAAATGGGCCTTATTGCATGCTATCCATACGACAGCCGACTTCGAGATGGAACGTTTGCTTTACACTGATCCCAATGCTGTGACCTCTCTCTATGACGCTATCCGCACAGGAAATCTGCGGACTATTGTAACAGATGTAACGATGGCAGCTTCCGGCATCCGTAAAGGTGCATTGCAGCGTCTGGGTGTAGAAGTGAAATGTTACTTGAACGATGAAAGAGTAGCCGAAATGGCAACTTCAAAGGGGATCACCCGTACACAAGCGGGCATCCGCCTGGCTGTGGAAGAACATCCTGATGCACTCTTTGTCTTTGGTAATGCCCCCACAGCACTGATGGAACTTTGTGATCTGATCCGGAAAGAGAAAGCGCAACCGGCAGGTATTGTAGCCGCTCCCGTAGGGTTTGTCCATGTAGAAGAGTCAAAACACATGACAAAGCCCTTCACCCGCATCCCCAAACTGATTGTGGAAGGACGCAAAGGCGGAAGTAATCTGGCTGCCACCCTGGTAAATGCCATTCTTTGCTATCCCGATGCGGAACAACTCAGACCCGGAAGAGACGTATAGCAGACGACCGGTATACAGACGTTTTATTTATTAGAATCGTTCATTATATAAAAAGAATGAAGACCTCAGAAACAACCCGACCTACTCTTTCTTCTCTCCCTGTCGGGAAGAGAGCGGAAGAGGGTACACCCCATAACCTTTTCACCGTTATAGGTCTCGACGACAGTCCTTCGCCTTACCTTTCACCTTCCGTCAAGGCATTGATAGACCAAGGATGTGTCTTTTCAGGAGGAGCGCGCCATCACGACATTGTTGCCCCACTGCTCCCTGCCGGAGCAAAGTGGATCGACATCACCGTTCCTCTCGATCAGGTATTCGCCCGTTATGCAGGACATCCCCATATCATTGTCTTTGCTTCGGGTGACCCTATCTTTTTCGGCTTTGCCAACACGATCCGCCGACGTCTGCCCGATGCGGAGATTCGGCTCTATCCCTCTTTTAACTCTTTGCAAACGCTGGCACACCGATTAGTGATGCCCTACGATGATATGCGCACCATCTCCCTTACCGGACGCCCATGGCATGGATTTGATCGTGCATTGATAGAACGTACTCCCAAGATGGGAATCCTCACCGATCGCGAACATACGCCTGCTACCATTGCAAGCCGGATGCTGGACTATGGTTACAACGATTATACCATGTACATAGGTGAACATCTGGGACATCCGGCAAAAGAACTGATTCGCCGGATGACGCTTGAAGAGGCAGCCGCAGAAACATTTGAATATCCCAATTGCCTGATTTTAACTACAGGTGACGGACTGCAATCTGTAAACGGAGGAATACTCTCCCCTCGCTTCTTCGGCATCCCCGACGAAGCATTCGAACTGCTTGACGGACGTGCCCGGATGATCACCAAAGCTCCTATCCGCCTGCTCACCTTGAGTGCCTTGGAACTAAACCGACGGACTTCTTTCTGGGATATCGGCTTCTGCACCGGCTCCGTCTCTATCGAAGCCCGATTACAATTTCCCCATCTGCATGTCACATCTTTTGAGATCCGCCCCGAAGGCAAGCGACTGATGGAAATCAACAGCCGGCGTTTCGGTACTCCGGGCATTACCACCGTCATCGGTGACTTTCTTGAAACAGATACCGCCATTTATCCCTGTCCTGATGCAGTTTTTATCGGCGGACATGGCGGACGGCTGAAAGAAATCATATCCCGGGTCCGGCATAAGCTTCTTCCCGGAGCACGCATCGTTTTCAACTCCGTATCCGAAGAAAGTAAAACGCATTTCATCGAAGCCGCCAACGAATCCGGACTTTGTTTTCTCGGCGGAACAAGAGTCGCAATAAATGAATATAATCCAATAGAGATCCTGGTGGCTTCAGCTCCGGACTCTCCTTATCTATAAAAATATATGAAAACAGCCATTATTGTCATATCAGAAGCCGGCATAGCACTGGCCAAGACACTGGAACAGGAACTTCCCGAATCAGAGATCTTTTCTACCGGCACAGACACAGATTGCCACTCTATTTCCAATCTTCAGGAGGCCGTTCCTGAGATATTCCATAAATTCGATGCTATTATCTTCATTGGAGCTATGGGAATTTGTATCCGTGCCATTGCTCCCCATATTGAAGACAAGCATAAAGATCCCGCCGTTGTCTGTGTAGACAGCACAGGACGTTATGCTGTCTCTGTCCTGTCCGGACATATTGGTGGAGCCAACGGACTGACCCGGTATGTGGCAAGCATTCTGGGAGCCGAACCTGTGATTACCACCCGGAGTGACCGTACCGGTCTTTGGGCCCTCGATACTCTTGGCAAAAAATACGGTTGGCAAACAGTCCCGGCCGAATCATCGGATATGAATCATCTGATCACACTCTTTGTAGATTGCAAACCAACAGCTCTATTACTCGACATTCGCGACGAAGGCACAACACAGTTGGAACATACCTTGCCTCCTCACGTCGATGTATTCTACAAATTTGAGGATATGGATCTCCGGAAATATGACTTGCTCCTGCTTGTCACTCCATTCATTTACAACACCTCCGACACTCCGGCACTCTACTACGTCCCACCGGTATTGCATATGGGAGTCGGACTGGCCCGCGATGCCCATCCGGTGGATACCGTCATTACCCATCTGATGGATGTTGTGGTGCAAGCCAACATGATCCCTCTTGCCATACGTACCGTATCTTCCATTGAAGAAAAAAAAGACGAACCCGTGCTCAAACTACTTGCAGAGGCTTATCAGACCCGGCTTTACACCGCCAGTCAACTCAGCAAAATAGAGGTGCCCACTCCAAGTGAAGTGGTCAACAAGCACATGGGTACTCCCAGTGTATCCGAAGCCTCTGCCCTACTCTCTTCCGGAGGCGGTCCCTTACTCCTGCCCAAACAAAAAGGCGCTAACTTTACTGTAGCCATCGCCATGGACGCCGCCTCCGTACGTCAGGGGCACATCGAAATTGTCGGAGCCGGTCCCGGCGATCCGGAGCTGATCTCCGTACGCGGACGTCGCTTTCTCGAAGAAGCCGACCTGATACTTTATGCCGGCAGTCTCGTCCCCCGCGAACTGACAGAATGTGCCAAAGCCGGTGCTACCATACGCAGTTCGGCTTCCATGACTCTCGAAGAGCAATTTGCCTTGATGAAAGAGTTTTATGACCGTGGACAGTTGGTAGTCCGTCTGCATACAGGCGACCCTTGTATCTATGGTGCCATCCAGGAGCAAATGAATTTCTTCGACCAATATGGTATGCATTACCACATCACTCCGGGGATCTCTTCATTTCAGGCTGCCGCCGCTGCTCTCCAATCCCAATTCACCATTCCGGAGAGGGTACAGACCATCATCCTCACTCGCGGTGAAGGTCGTACACCGATGCCCGAGAAAGAGAAACTCAGCCTGCTGGCACGTTCGCAAAGCACCATGTGCATCTTCCTCAGCGCAGGCGTAGTCGATCAGGTTCAGCGAGAGCTCCTCGAGCACTATCCGCCCACTACACCTGTAGCTGCCTGTTATCATCTGACCTGGAAAGACGAACGCATCTTTCGCGGACAATTACAGGATTTAGCTAAGATCGTAAACGAAAACCATCTGACTCTGACTACCATGATTGTCGTAGGCGATGCCATCGATAATCGGGAAGGACTGTCACGACTATATTCTCACCAATTTAAACACTTATTCCGTAAATAATCATGATACTTATATTTGGAGGAACCACTGAAGGACGGGCTGCCGTCAATGTAATCGAAGAAGCCGGGAAACCTTATTATTACTCAACCAAAGGTGACGAACAGGATATCTACCTGCATCATGGCATACGCCTGAGCGGCGCCATGACCCGGAGAACCCTGAAAGCTTTCTGTCGCCAAAACGACATTCGCCTTTTGATAGATGCCGCCCACCCCTTTGCCGAAAAGCTGCATGATACAGTAACCGATGTTGCGCATGATCTCGGCATTCCCTGCATTCGATACGAACGCATTTACGACCGCTCTTACCTCAACCCGATTTTCGAAGACAACTGCGACCCTGATGATTTGCCTTTTAAATTTGAATATGACAATCGGGATCTGTTGCGCGAGTTGAAGAAAGAAAAAGAGGGTCACAGATTTCTTTTCCTGACAGGCGTCCAGTCCATCGCCCGATTCAAATCTTTATGGACCAAGAAGAAGTATGAATGTTACTTCCGTATTCTCGACCGTGACAGCTCCCGTGAAATAGCCCGTCAAGCCGGATTCCCGGAAGATCATCTGGTGTACTATCATCCCGAAACGGAGAATCTGCCCCAACTCCTGCAAGAACTGTCTCCCCAGGCAGTCGTCCTGAAAGAGAGTGGGAAGTCCGGAGGATTCACCGAAAAGAAAGACATGATCCTGGAATATGGGGCAACTCCTTACATCCTTCTCCATCCCGAATTAGAATATTACGATATAACAGTAGACGGAGTAAACAGTCTCCGCCGTACCCTTGAGAAAATGCTACCCGATTACTTCCCATTGCGTAGCGGACTCACTACCGGGAGTTGTGCCGCAGCCGCTGCCATAGCTGCTTTTCGAAAACTGAAAAATCCCATACTCGAGGATTTTAACCGGAATATCCATACCGTCCTTCCCAGTGGCGAAACGATTGAAATTCCTTGCCAATCCGTATCCGGAACATTCTCCGACGAGAAAATTGAAGTCAGCGCTACCGTCATCAAAGATGGAGGAGACGACCCCGATGTGACCAGTGGGCTGCCGATTGTAACCACTTTAACCCTGAACCTCGCAGAAGCGAAACAGGCTAATAACGCACCTGTACAAACTCCGGAAACATGGGAGTTCGTCTTCCATGGTGGCCCGGGTGTAGGAACAGTTACCCTGCCGGGACTCGGGCTCGAAGTAGGTGGTCCGGCCATTAACGCCACTCCCAGGCAAATGATTATCGACAATCTGAGGAATTGCATCCGGTACTACTATCGATACCTGCCAAACGTTCCCATCCATGTCACCATCTCAGTTCCCGGAGGTGAAGAAGTCGCCGCACGTACTTTCAACCCCCGGCTGGGTGTCGTAGGCGGAATCTCCATCATCGGTACCAGCGGTATTGTGAAACCCTTTTCTTCCGAAGCTTTCGTCCGTTCCATTCGTAAGGAGATGGAAGTGGCACGTGCTACAGGTGCTTGCCGCATTGTCATCAATTCGGGAGCCAAAAGCGAAAAATATATTCGCAATCTCTATCCGGAACTTCCGCCGCAGGCTTTTGTACACTATGGCAATTTCATAGGCGAAACGATCGGAATTGCAGCCGAACTCGGCATCTCGCGGCTGACCTTGGGAGTGATGATGGGTAAAGCTGTGAAACTGGCGGAAGGGCACCTCGACACACACAGCAAGAAAGTCACCATGAACAAGGAGTTCCTCAAAGAAATTGCCCGACGGTGTGGATGTACCCCCTCCAGCATAGAGGCAATCGACCATATCATTCTGGCACGTGAACTTTGGAACATCCTTCCTGAAACCGAACTGCAGGCTTTCTGTTCCCTGTTGATCGAACAATGCCACCGCCACTGCGATGTGCTACTCCCCAATGGAGAACTAACCATCCTTCTGATTACCGAAGAAGGAAAAATCATACAGTAAGTTCCTGTCTAAGTTAAATCGATCCTTTATGACCGATTTAACTTAGACTGACAAATAACCAAGAGCATACCCTGTTTTGAGGTTAATCCACTGAATGTTAGCAATCTCTATTTTTCAATTTCTATTATGATCCTTCCCATTCAATAAAATTTAAACCGAATACAATAAAAAAGCAATGTAATCCAAGCAGTAATACAAGGTTTATTGCATTTATAGAATATAATTATCAAAACATGAAGTTTAATAGAAAGGAAAAAACTTTTATTATGAAGAAAACTTATTTATGGACGGCCATGCTTTGCACGGCAATAGCATTTTCGGCATGCAAATCCAATAAAGCCGGACAGGACACCGCAAGCGAAGCAAAGACTGAAGAAGCAGTTATACCGGGAAGTGATAAAGACGAACACGGTTGCGTCGGCTCTGCCGGATACGTATGGAGTGAAGTGAAGAAAGATTGTATTCGTCCCTTCGAAGCAGGACTGAAAATCAGCGAAACCCAAAAAGACAACGCTACTTACGCCACTTACATCGTATTTGCTGCCGACTCTGTGCAAGCAGAACTCTACACACCCGAGTCTGAAGGAAGTATCCTGCTCGAACGTGCGGACAACCAATGGAAAAACGATACGATCAGCGTCAGTTGCAAGAACGGTCAATGGAGCATTTCTAAACAGAAATAAAAAAACACCTCGCCCCGAAAAAGCTGTCTCAAATTAGATAATCGCTAATTTACCGGCCGGTAACATCGTCATCTCAATTTTTCTTTGCAATGTAGAAGCCCAATCCGGGCGCATCCACTCTACGCAAAATAAGTCCATCCCGGTCAGACTAACCTCGACGGGCGAGGTTTACTGTTTGTATTTGCCCCGATGAATATTTCATCAGGACAAATACAAACTGTCTACAATCAGGATAATGCCGCAATCCCCGTTCCTATCAGATTGGCATTATCCATACTATTAATATGAACTTCGACATCTTCCAGTTCAAGCTCACGAAGAAGTTCCTGCAATTTCTCCATTACAAGGATATTATAGTTTTTATCTTTCCGACTTTCACTCCAGAAAAGACTGCCCTCGGCAATCAGACAAACCCGATGGATATCTCGATTATACGATTTCAGCAATGCGATTAATCCGGCAAGAGAGGCAGCGACGAGCCGGGCCGATCTGTTATAGATCCAATGGGCTACCTGAACATAGATATCTTTGTGTATATCAGGATAATTCATAATAGCAGTCAGTTTCCTTGCATCAAATTTCTCTTCAAATTCTTCCAAAGGGAAAGCTGCTTTCAGGATATCTCCCAGATACATACCGGATACCGCTTTCTCAAAACGCTGTTTACCCAAACTGTCAGAAGTTGCGTCAACAGTATCGTCCACCGCAGTCAGGAAGGGAGGATAAAAGTTTCCCGATTCCAGATTGACCGGAATCAAGCCTTGTACGTGACATTCCGGGTCCAACTTCGTTATCTTGTCAGACGGAATAAAAGTTGCCATATTTGTACCTGTCCCTACAATCAGGCCAATATAAGCATCATAGCTTTTGTCGGTAAGCCCGGCAAATAAACTGGCAATCGTGTCATTCAGCACTTTAACTCCTGTAAATCTGATTTTATTTTTTTCATTCAGGTAGTCGAGTAAGGGTTTCCCAACAAACTGTCCCACCATTTCCCGAATGTCTACCCCCTTGGTCCAACGAAGCAATCTTGCATCGCCTCCCGGTATCGATTCGGTCGGATAAGAAAAACAATAACCGATAGGCATTTCCTCTTCCCGCTTTATTTCAACAATCAGGTCGGCCAACTCTTTGAACAACTCTTCACGGGTATAACCGGGTGACTTCATAATCGACATATCCTTCTTCCAACCATTATTGGGATAGATGATTGGCTTTTCGGTTGAGAAATCGACAATTGCCACTCTATAGTTGGTACCTCCCAGGTCCAGAACCAAAGCCTTGCCTTTAACATCGGTCGCCTTAGGTAAAATAAAGGTAGGAATACATTGTATTTCAGCATTATTCTTATTTAATCCCTCTTCCACTTTCTCCCGGAATGCGTGTGCGATTCCCTTCAGTTGTTCATTGTCCAGTTTGAAAATATTCTTCTCCATGATATTAATTTTATGTATGGATTATCTTATATCTGTAAATAACAACTGAAGATGAATTTTGCTCAAAAGACAATTTGTTTTAATGCTTTCATCACAGAGTAGCACAGAGTGGACCCTACAAGATCGACTCTGTGTTACTGTGTGGTAATCAGTTCCTATTCCTGTACACAACGAGTGGTGTGCGCATCATAATCCTGCATTCCCACCGAGATTTTATTCGACCTAGCACTAACCGCCATGGTACCATTGTGTCCCATTGAATTGATATATCCGTCCGTACCCACATAATTCAACTGCGTAATATTAGGTGGATATCCTGTGAACCTTAAATAAGTGCGGTTATTCGTTGCGTCATACTTCAGTAACATTCCTCCATCTGACTTCGCAGTGGTTGGAATACTGGTATTATAATCAACCAGCACCTGTAGATCTGCTGCTTGCGGTACCCTCCAACCTGCCGGACAAGGATCGTGTACCGTTTTCGTAACATCCCATTTTACAGACTCATACTCTGTACACCACTGTCCATTATTGTTGTCATAGAACTGACTTCCGGAAATAGATACCGGATGCTGATAAGCATTCTGCAAAGTTGTTGCACCACTACTTATCGATCGCGGAACGATTGCCCGAATTCCATTCGCTTCGTAACGGTTCATGATATGCTTGGGAGGAGAAGTCGCACTCAGAGTAAACTTGTACACTTCCGGCATATTCTTCTCTGTCGTATAACTACTCGGGAACGGATCTTTACGTCCTTTCTGATAATGGAATCCGCTGGTACGTGATCTCTCCAGCGTTGTACCCGGAATGCTGACCGCCCCTTCATAAGCCCCCAGATTGCGATCCATCATGACGGTATTCGAAGTTCCCAATTTGAATTTTCTTTTGTTTTCCGGAGTCAACACCGTCTCTATCCCCGACGCATCCGGTCGGTAATCTGTCACCCAAACGTGCCAACTCCATAGAATATTACCCGTTCCATTAGCTCCATCATAGGCCGCTATCACGCCGCTTCCTCCCGAAGTATTGGCAGCTACCCGACAATAAATCAAACACTGTCCCAAGTCAGTAGCAGGACCGGTCAACGGACTGCCGTCCCTAGCTTTGATATCTACAATATTCGTATGGTCATTATCCGAATTAGCGATTCCCATCACCGCATCTCCCAAATCTCCATTCTCCTTGGTCTGCCAAAGCAAACGTACAGACCGGATTCCAACACTTCCGGCAGTACACCAACCTTTCAAAACAGTATTAGTTATGACGCTCTTTCCTTGCTGAAATGCGAACGGGTCAAAACAAAATGAACCGCCCGGTGACACCATAAAGCAATTGGCGGTAGCAACCAGATTGTCGTTATTCTCAGAAGCGGGAATCGGATCAATATACGTCACACGCTTATCAGTGGTAGGAATGCCTGTATGACTAAAGTCAACCGCATAACTATACTCCTTATTCTTGTATATATTGAAATCCGTTGAAGGTCCCGATCCGATATAAACCCGATAATCCAGTTTCTTCTTCACATCTGCATCGTTTACCGCCACAAAATTCAGAAAGCTGCTCCCTGTAGGGGCATTCGCTTTAATACGTAATAATTCCGAATTGGCAGCTGCTCTTTCTCCACGTACATTGGCAGGCATCCAACAGGAGTAACTCCCTTGAGCCGCATTGGCATCCGTTACAGGAACCTCAAGCGTAGTGAACTGCGACACCAACAACGGATACGTTCCGTCACTTTCCATTCCGTCCACTACCGAGTAGTTTAACGGGACACTCTGAATCAGAAGTTGTTTCAGTTTATAACCGCTCACGTTGTAATTCCAGTTCACCGTCAGTCGTGCAGCCAGGCGTTTCAGCAACAGGCGGGTATCATAACTGCCATCCGGACTCTGAATGACAGCCTTACCGTCAGTTCCCGTCACCACGTTTACATGTTCCAGATGGAGCACATAAGGCATGGCGTTGATAGCGTTTGCTGTCGAAGGATTGATCTTATTGATTACCTCAGAGCTTACCTCCACACTCTTTACACCCTCTGTACCATCCAGATTCTTATTAACCAAACTTCCTACCGCACCCCCATTTCCACGTGCCACCACCAGCAATTGACAGTCATTCATCACATTCAGCGTCACATCCAGATGGGTGCCGAGGTTTACAGTGCCATAGCTGTTACCAGCCTTATAATTCCCGTTTCTATCGTATTGAAGTATCTCCAGATTATACAGCTTATCGGGAACGGCCGGGACGCTACGGGTAACTGCGTCCACTGCCTGAGTTACATCAAAAGCGGCAGCACCTGTTTTTAACGGCGAGCCGTTGAGGCGAGCCGTTGAGGCGAGCCGTTGAGGCGCTTCATTATTTGAATCTTCGGCAAAGCCGAAGACCAGCGATACCGTCACCTCTTCACCTTCAGGAAAAGGAACAGCACTCTCCGGACGATCTTCACATCCGCTCAGTCCTCCAAGAAAGATCACTCCTTCCAAGAGCATTAACCATTTATTCTTCCAAATCTGTTTCATAAAACCACATCTTATTTAATTGTTCTATTTTTACCTGTCTTCTTTCTTTATGCAAAAGATACCATCATGTGATATCTCTGCCATCACAAATATTTTTTCATATCATCACTTTAACCTATCATCTCTTCATAGTCCGGAATAACAGAAAACAGATCGTCCCGCTTCGTGCATCTTCTGATACACGAAGCGGGACGGAAAACAAACACAAAAATAAATACTTCTAAAGGTAATCCTCAGCTCTTTTCTATTTCACGATCACCTCTTTCTATTTCACGATCAGCCATTCCCCCAGGTTGCGTTGTTCAGCATCAAAAGAGACACCGACCTTCACCGGTTACCTGCCGTCCGAGGTGTAAGGCAGCAGATAGCCCTTCTCGTCAATCTGGCGTAGAGCCTGTTCTGCGCTGCCGTCCAGTTTAAACTCAAAAACATATATATAGTCCGGAGTTTTCACCACAGCATCGGCACGCCCCCGCGCGGTACGCACCTCAGCGCCCGTAAACTGCCCCATCAGCTTGAACACAAGATAAAAAACAACCTGATAATGACGCTCCGTCTTGGCATTCAACTCGTAAGGGAAATCCGCGAAAAAGCAACGAAGACGCTCCAAAAAGGACTCCACATCACCACTCCTCAGCTCACGGACAAATTTAGCAATATAAAAAGCGGTATTCGTAAAGGCAACGGGGGTATAAAAGGGAGCAACGAAGTTGAGGAAACCATACTTGACCTCTTCATTGGGAAACCCGAGCGTATACAGCCCGAACTGAGAATCATATTTCTTGATGGTCAGATAACCGCTTTGGAAAATCATGGGAACGGGGTTGTGTATGTCGGCACGGTCATCGCTTAAGGAAGCGGAGTTGACCTCGATACCGTCCAGGTCGCGCAGGTCAAAATCAGTCTTACGCAACATATCGGCCAGGAAAGTAGGCGTACCGCTCGCAAACCAGGCATTCTCAAAAAGACCCGTCGAGAGCGTATTCAGCACACTGAAAGGATTGAACATCCCCTCCCAGTTGCGATAGTTGAAGTGATAACCGTCATATCGGCGGGTAAGCTTTTCCATCGTTTCCTCGTACGTCAGTCCGTTCGCACAGGCAAGAGACTGCAGTTCAGGAGCGAAGACGGCTTCTATCTCAGCACGGGTCATGCCGCACAGGGTAGTATAAGCCGGATGAAGGCTGATGTCCTGCAACTGGTTCAGATTACTGAAGATGCCCATCTGGGCAAACTTGGTCACTCCCGTGATAAAGACAAACTGCAAATAGGCGTCCGCATCCTTCAACACGGTATAGAATGCCATCAGCGTTTCACGAAAATCGTATTGCAACTCCGGATTGTCAAAAGAGCGCAGCATCGGCTTGTCGTATTCGTCAATCAGTACCACGACCCGTCGCCCCGTCTGTTCGTAAGCGCGACGGATCACAGTCATGAAACGGATGGAGTAGCTCCGGTTGATTTCCGTTACGCCATATGTACTCTCCCAAGACTGAAGCTGGCTTTCCAAAAAATTCACCAGACACTCTTTTCTGTCATATTTCTCTGCATTGAGATCCAGATGCAGCACCGGATAGGTGAACCAGTCCTGCTCCAATTCTCCGATGGCAAGACCCTCGAACAACTCCTTTTTTCCGAGGAAGTAAGCCTCCAAAGTAGAGAGCAGCAGACTCTTCCCAAACCTCCGGGGACGGCTCAGAAAGTAAGGTTTCCCCAGTTTCACGAGTCGGTAGACCAATTCCGTTTTATCCACATAGAGGTAACCCTCTGTACGGAGTTTCTCAAAACTTTGTATTCCAATCGGAAGTTTACGAGAGATCATAGAATCTACATTCATATCCACTTTATTTTTAGATCATCGCTATTATGCACAAAGATCGAAATTGTTTTCCGTTATTCCAGTATGTCAAAGATCGAAATTGATTCCTCTGTCAGTCCTTTTCCTGTATGCAACGCAAAGGAAGCATCGCACTCAAAGTCCCTTCATTATTAATTCCATTGATACCTCTCCGTTGATCAGATGCCGTAGAAACCAACTGTAAATGCTTCGCCTGATAAGTATTACCATTTTTAACACTATTACAGCACCATATAAAATCGAAATAGCCTATCTGGACAAACACTCTGTCAGCATAATATCCACACAACCGGAAATAGGTAGTCTTCGACTGGTCCGTCTCATCATAGCGCAATACAAAACCTTTATCGACTCCTTGCGTATTATAATTACTCATATTCATATTATTAGTCGAATATTTCGGCAACGTCCCACTATAATCCTTATCACTGAACAAAGAGTAATACTCCTCCGCCTTCGCTACCCGCCATCCCGCCGGACACGGATCATGCACAGTCTTAACGGTAGCCCAGGCACCGGATATCGAACTGGTGACATCATCTGTGAACCAATACTGGCTTCCCGACGGTTTATAGGCAGTCAAAGGATTCCGGTATGCCATCTGATAACCGGCTCGTCCGTTGTATGACGGATCGAATGATAAAAACTTCACCCCGTCCGACCCATATAAACTCATGATACCCACTATCGGTTCCGTTATCTTTGCCGGTAAATTCACCGTTTTAATCGGCTTATTCGAATAACTGCTCGGATACGGGTCTTTTCTCCCCCACTGATATTGAAATCCATGCGCTTTAAACTTCTCTACATCCAAAGTGGGAGCCTTTGCATACCCTGCCATCGCCCCCAAATCCCGGTCCATCATCGGCCGTTGATCCGAATGGTTGCCATACGTAAACTTCAGTTTTCTTTTAGTCAACGGTTCCTGCACATCCACATTACCCGTAGCGTCCGGATGATAGTCCGTCACCCACACATGCCAGCTCCACAGTATGTTATCACTACTATCATAAGCCGCAATCACACCGCTTCCACCCGTCGTGCCCGGAGCCACCCGGCAATAAATGCGGCATTGCCCCTTATCGGTAACGGGATTCTGTCCCACTGCCTTTCCGTCCGTACGCTTGATGTCTACAATGTTCGTATGGTCCTCAGCAGAGTTGACGATACCCATCACCGGCTCGCCGATGTCCCCGTCCTCTTTCGTCTGCCAGAGAAGTTTCACCTTAACGATGCCTCCCCCTTGGCACCAGCCCTTCAAGGTTTCATTCGTTTTCTCTGTTCCGTCACTCTGATAAGCCAACGGGTCGAAGCAGAAACCTCCACCGGGAGCCACCATAAAGCAATTGGCCGTCGGAACCGGATTGTCATTGTTCTCCGAAGCGGGCACGGGATCGATGTAGGTCACACGTTTGTCATTCGTCGGGATACCCGTATGGCTAAAACTCACCGCATAGCTGTACTCCGTATTATTGTTCAGGCTGAAATCCGAGGACGTTTTCCCGCCGATGTACACACGATAATCCAGTTTCTTTTTGGGATCCGTGGTATTCACGGCTACAAAGTTCAGAAAAGAGCTTCCCTTCGGCGCGTTCGCTTTCGTGCGTTGCAGATCGGAGTTTGCCGCAGGAGATTCGCCGCGTACATTGGCCGGGATCCAGCAAGAATAAGAATTGCCTTTACTCATATCGATCTCTACTGTATGAAACTGGTCCAGAATAGAGGGATAAGTGCCATTCGAGTCTGCTGTGGGAACCAGCGTATAGTTCAACGGGACGCTCTGCAACAGGACTTGTTTCAGTTCATAACCGCTCACGTTGTAGTTCCAGCTCACCGTCAGTCGTGCAGCCAGGCGTTTCAGCAACAGGCGGGTATCATAACTGCCCTCCGGACTCTGAATGACAGCCTTACCGTCAGTTCCCGTCACCACGTTTACATGTTCCAGATGGAGCACATAAGGCATGGCGTCGATAGCGTCCGCTGTCAAAGGATCGATCTGATTGATTATCGAAGCATCTATATCCATACTCTTTACCCCCTCTGTACCATCCAGATTCTTACCAACTAAAGTTTTTACCGCATCCTTGTTTCCACGTGCCACCACCAGCAATTGACAGTCATTCATCACATTCAGCGTCACATCCAGGTGGGTGCCGAGGTTTACATCACCATAACTTTTACCAGTCTTATAATTCCCGTTTCCATCGTATTGAAGTATCTCCAGATTATACAGCTTATCGGGAACGGCCGGGACGCTACGGGTAACTGCGTCCACTGCCTGAGTTACATCAAAAGCGGCAGCACCTGTTTTTAACGGCGAGCCGTTGAGGCGAGCCGTTGAGGCGAGCCGTTGAGGCGAGCCGTTGAGGCGAGCCGTTGAGGCGAGCCGTTGACCTCCTTCATTATTTGAATCTTCGGCAAAGCCGAAGACCAGCGATACCGTCACCTCTTCACCTTCAGGAAAAGGAACAGTACCCTCCGGACGATCTTCACATCCACTCAACCCTCCAAGAAGCGTCATGCCTCCCAAGAGCATTAACCATTTATTCTTCCAAGTCTGTTTCATATCATTATTATTCTTGTACACATCGAAACGGATAAGGCTCACCGATCATTCCCCAAGCATTATTCGGAGTACTCAATTCTCCTGCTGCTATTTTTGTATAATATATCCGGTAATTATTGCCATTCTTTGCTATCGTATTCGTTCCTTCGTATCCGGCTGCACTTCCATTAAATATCAATTTTCCATCGCTAAAGGATCGGTATGCCGTAACCGGAAACCAGGCTGTATTATCTTCTGTACGAAGAGAGGGCACACCATTCCCACCGGATACATTATACAGACGTCCACCCCGATCGTGTGTACTACCATTTTCCACAAACGTTCCATTCACATTAAACCAATATGCCTGGCTCGTGCCCCAGCCATTATACACTGTTTGATGGGGAATCTTCCATCCTGCCGGACAAGGGTCATAAAGAGTTTTAGAGTTATTATACAAATACTGATAGTCCGCAGTAGTTTCATTCAAACTATACCAAGAGCATTTGCTTTGGTTCTGATCGCTGCTCGAACCTGTTATAATATGGTCGGGATGTTCAATGACATATTGCAGCGTATTGCCATTTACTAATGTAATATCGGAGTAAGCGACCTTTCCCAGTTGTACCCCTCGTCCTTCTCCATCATAAATAACATTGAGTTCATTCGCCGTTCCGTCTGTCGACCCCAAGAACGGATCCTTGCGTCCCCAATAGTACAAATAGCCTATCCGCCTTGCAAATTCCAGCAATGAAGCATTCTCACCGGGAAATCCTCCGGCAGTCGCACACAGATTCCGGTCCATAATCACCTTCCCGACATGCATTCCACTGCTTTTGAAAGCCACAGTGGCATATTGATGCACGCTTCCGTTCTGTGTCAACTGTTGTGCCTGGGCATAAGTGACAGAGGAAGTAATCCCCTGCGGTACATAATCGGTTATCCAGAGATGCCAGCTCCATACTATTTTACTACCGGAATAGGCGGCAATCAAGGCATTTCCTCCTTTGCTCACCGGCACTTTGACGTGGATACGGGCTTTTTGCAAATCACCTCCGTCAGTGATACGCGCCAGATTCGAATGGTCGTCTCCACTGATGGCATACCCCATCACCAAATCGCCCGATGTAGCATCGTCTTTCGTCTGCCAGACCAACTTAACATCCGTTATTTTTTTGTTATCGGCCAGCGTCGAACCATCCGTCAGATGTGTATTCCAACCACTCAGCGGAACATTGTAACCATTCATCTTCGCTTCATGCTTATACGGATTAAAACAGATATTCGTACCGGGTTTCATCATGAAGCAGTTGGATGTCTCCACCAGATTGGTACTTTGCACCGGACTTTGATCCAGCAGTTGAATGCGTTTATCCGTCTGGTAAGCCGTCGATTTGACGGAAAGTTTCCAGGTGTAATCCTTGTTTTCATAGAGGTTGAAGTCCGTTGATTCCTGTCCGCCCAAGTAAGCACGATAATAGAGCCGTTCTTTCTTGACGGCATTGTCCACCACCAGTTCTACATACGATGCGGCGGTGGGGGCATTCTCTTTTGTACGGTAATAAGGTGAAGTGGCCTTCGCCGAAGTGCCGCGCACGTTGGCAGGTATCCACACGGTCTTCTTTCCCGCCGCCAACTCTGAGGCATTCGTCAGCCGATAGTAATCGATAAACTCAACTACTTCGGACGGATAGGTCATACCCCACTGCGTCTCCACCGGTGATGCAAGCAACCGGAAGGCTGCGGGGACCTGGCAAAGCTTCACCTCTTTCAGGGCATAGCCCGCGTTTTTCAGCGCAGCATCTATTTCCCAGTTCACCGTCAGCCGTGTTGCCAGCCGCCTGAGCAGCAGACGGGCGTCATAGCTCCCGTCCGGACTTTGAAGTTTACCATCGCTCGTCACGTTCACGCACGGCAGATGGAGCATATAAGGCATCTTGTTGATATCATCCTGCGTAAAACCTTCGGCGGGAATCGTCTTTTTGAAAAGATCGGCGTCCATCACCTGTTGTTGCACATTGGCGAGGCTGCCGCCGATACTCGGGGTCGTATTTCCTTTCCCGCAGACAATCACCACCAACTGGCAGTTCGTGGCCGGTGTCAATGTCACCAGGGTAGAGAAATCCGTTCCCGCAGTGATCTGCTCTTTGGATTGCACACTGCCCATCAGAGTCCCGTCAGCCTTATATTGCATCAAATAGAACTGGTACAGCGCATCCGGATGACTCGGTTCCGTTGCACGGGTCCGCACGGCAGGCACCGGCCGGGCAGTGAACGCACCGTCCTGCCCGGAATCACTCCCCCGTGTGTCGGCAGAGGCAGAAAGGTTATACCCGTCCTCTTCATCGGCAAAGCCGAAACACAGGGATACCTCCACGGGCTTTGTGTCCGCATCGACCGGCACGACATCCGCCCGCTCTTCACAAGCCGCCATGCCCAACAGGCAGACAAGCACCGGTAGCTTCCACAGATTTTTAGAAGTATGTTTCATATTGGTATGTTTGTTTTAAGTTCACCACAGATTACACAGATTTTCACTGATTAATTATTTATATTCCGATTAACTATTTATATTTCACTGATAATCAAGTTTAATCGAATCAAAGATTCGGTGTTGATCTGTGAAAATCGGTGTAATCTGTGGTGAATCAAGTTCATTTCTGTCTTTTATTTGAAAACTACATTGTTCACCGGAAGCACCTCCACAGCATCGAACATCACTACGTTGCCGTCCGTGATCGTCACACGCACATCGGCGCTGTTGGCGCCACTGACATTGACGGTGAGCTTATAAAGGTAATCTCTGCGGATGTTGTAGTCAGTCATCAGGTTGCCGCCCAAATGCAGGAGATAGTTCACGCCGATAGGCGCCGATGCTCCTGCATACTTATATTCACCCGACAGCTTGATGTACGTGCAGTAGTCCAATTTTCCGCCCGGCCCTTTATCCGGAATGCTCTTTTCCATAAACGAGGCGGCTGTTCCCATTCCCCGTAAGTTTTCCGGCATATAGAATTCGAAAGAAGAAGACGAAGCCCAATTAGTAGTGATCTCTGTTCCGTTTGTGGATGTGATAGCCGTAGAACCATCGTTATCCGCAGGATACTTATCTTTAATACTTCCGCCTCCCCGCGTATAGAGCGCCATGTGTGTGGGTACATTGTAGAGGGAGACGGACTTGACGACAAGGTTACTCGGATTCTTTGGGTCTGCCAGATCTCCCATTTTCTTCCAGGACAAGGAAATCGTGGCGTAAGCCCGCCGCAAGGGAACCACCAGCGGTATTACACCCGGTTTCTTGGGATCGGGCTTATATTCCAGCGGCCCCGATGTCAACAGGGACGGCTTGTTCCTATAACCGGAAAAGGGCACCGTTTTCGCCTTCAGTTCCGCTTCGGTTCCGGTGAAGCCGCTCAGGAACGACTGGTCCACATTGGCAATGACATAGAAGCGACTCTCCGCCTGGACGAAAGCAACATCATCATTCTTGGTGTTGACCTCAATCGTCTGATTGCTTCCCGGATTTCCAATCGTACCAAAAAAAGCTTTCTGCTTCAGCTTTGACACTCCGCTCTCGGTGGCGTATTGCAGCACCCAGATCGTGTTAACAGGAATATTGTTAATCTCTCCGCGCGTATCCACCGTCAGCTCCGGAGGCAGTTTCAGAACTAATCGAAGCTCCTCGGAAGTCTCTACGGATTCCTCGCTGCATCCCGCCAGCAAGCCGGAAACCGTCCATAGGCCGGAAACCGCCAGCAGGCAACCGAGTGCCCATTTGCCCGTCCATCGTCGTATGTATTGTCTTTTTGCCATTCTGTTTTGATCTGATTCTAAATATGATAATTGTATATGAATATGCCGGTTATTTTCCCATTTCATCCGAATTGAGCGTTACGGTCGATTCATATTCGCCTATCGCCAACGTCAAGTCGGCGGGGTCGAGTATGCCATAGAACGTCAGTGTGAAGTCGAACGTATAGGTCATGCCCGGCAGCAACACCTTCTGGATCTCCGCCGGATAAGTCTCGGTCAATGTCTTATCCCCATTATCTTTGTAACCTACCGTCAGGTTCACATCAAAAGAAATCATGGCCGATCCGTCTACCGGAAGCACCACAACCGGCGTACTGACTCGTGGAATGGTAACTGTTTGCCCTGTCGTATTATATGTGAATCCGGTGAAGGTCTGAGTAGTGGCAAATGTTTCATTCGCTACCGTCCCCCAGGCAGTACTGCCCAACGTGTAAGGCAACGACGCCCGGAGTCCTCCCATCTTGAAGGAGTTCACCACCAAGCTGGTAGGAGTAACCGGATGGGTTCCACTTTTTGCCGCCACACTCACTTTAATCTGTGCTCCCAAGCGTTTAAAGGGAGCCGGCAGCACTACGTCCATCATGTTTTCTCCCGTTTGGTTGGGTTGCACCACAATCCCTTTCAGGCTGGTGTACATAAAGTCTTTTCCGTTCGACACCTGAATCGTACCGTCCGTTTTCAGTTCGGGCACTTCCGTCGAAGAGTTGTACGATACCAGGTAAAGGTCGTACGTTCCGCGATACAGATAGAGTTTGCCCGTAGCCACTCCACTCTTTACCGTATATACTTTATGATCCAGCGGTTCCGTCGTCGTGGTAGACGCACCTGCGGGGAAAGCATAGATACAGAAAGTCTTTCCATCCTCCATATCCGTTGCCGCGTCGGCACGGGTCGAAGCCTCGTCCGCCTCCGCCCGGTAAAGAGAGAAGCGGAGCGATACCGGATCTCCCTCCTCCGTGCCGGGTTCCCCGGGAACCTGTTCCGAACATCCTGTCAGTCCCGGCGCTCCCAGCAAGCAAAGGCAACACCCTATCCAAAGTTTCAGTCTTTTATTCATCGTTTCTTGTTTTAGTTCACCACAGAGTACACAGAGTAACACGGAGTGGATCGTTTTCCACTAAATCCCGATACTCGTGTTCTGGTTCGCATCGTTCTTCCAGTCCTCTATCTGTACCGAGCTCAGCTTACCTCCCATTTTGTCCACCGTAATCAGATAGACATAATGCTTTCCCGCCTCCCACTGCGCTGTCACCGATTGGGTTTCAAACGCATGCGCTTTCGCGGCAGCTTCTCCGTCCACGCATACCTTGAGCCGGAACGAGAGCACCGTTTCTTCTTTCGCCATCGGCGCCACGAGGCAGGTCACGTTCGGTCCTTTCTGGTTTTCTTTCAGCTTCAACTCCACGCCACTCGCCTGCGCCAGTGTCAGTGTCGAAATATCCGACAGACTGTTCAGCAATCCGCTTTTCAGGTTCATCGTCCCGATGCCTGTCCGCAGACGGTTGGTTCCGCTCAGCACATCCACCTGTATCAGCTTTAGCGCTTCGGTGGCCGAAGCCGACTTCACGATACGGAAACTGACTTTGGCCAACGCGTGCTTCATCTTGAAGCTGACGGTTCTCGAGGAAAGTGTTGCCGTGACGGGGACTGTCTCCGACTTATCCGTACCCACACCGTAGAGATAATCGGCCTGCCCGGTAGCGAGAAAATCAGTCAATGACGACGGAAGGTTCACCGCCGTCGTATGTTCACCGTCACCGGACGCTTGGATGGCTGCGGGAGGATAATAGGCGTATAGCAAGGCATCACCCAAAGTGTTGTTAATGATCGTCTGCTTGTCCGGAGTCCAGACTCCTTCTTTCAAGGAGAATGTCATCAGTGGATTGTCTCCATACGCCTTGTGTGCGGTATTGGTGGCATACACGTCCACCTCGGTGATAGCGGTTGCTTCCGCACGGGTGACGCTCTCCTCTCCCTCCACTTCGATCCGCTGCAATTCCAGCGCGCCTTCATCGGTGGCGAATCCGTCGTCCGAGGCGCATGAAGCCGTCAGGCATATCCCCGCTCCGAGGGCAAGCGCCATGTAGAGGCGATTCCCCGGCTTCTTCATTCGATTGTATTTTTGTAGGTTCATATCTGTTTTCGTATCTGTTCTTCATTAAGTGGCGTTTCCCGCGTCTGTCTCCATTGTCTCTACGAATCGTTCTACGGTGATACCGTTCAGGATCAATTCATTGGTGGACGTAAAGTTATACTGGTAGTTGTATCCGGCCTTCAAGGTATGGGCCGCCTTATCGGTGTACTTCTTCTCCGTTTCGCCGCTGTCGCCGGCCTTCACCTTGATCGTAAACGTTCGGGAACCGGGCTTGACGATGGCCACATACGTATGCTGCAGAGCGGAAGTTCCCGCTGCCGAGGCGCTATAGGCATTGATCGTCTCCGATGTAGAGGCAGCATCGGTGGCAATCCCCGTACCCTCCAGGCTTGCCGTGCCGGGAAGCTTCTTGTCACTATCACTATTTCCATACTTCACCACCAGGGTCACCTTCGCCGCTTCCGGAGCGAACGAGAACGTAGCCTTATTGCCATCGAGTACTCCTGTAGCCGTCAGCCGGTTGCTTTTCCAGAAATTGGTGGCTGTGCGCTGATCGGTTAGAATCCGGGTAAACGCCGTAGGATACGAAGCCGTAAACGTTTCACCACCGGTGGTGGTAAGCGCTGTTTGTCCGCTTGCGGGTTGCCAGGTGCCGGTTGTGCCGGTGACCATCCGTTGGTAGTCGGCAGTTTTCGTGCCGTCCGTAATCCGGATGGTATCATTCGCTACAAATTCACTTTTATCATAATCACCGGCATGCGCATCCGTAGCACGGGTAGCGGGACTCCCCACCTCCGCCGATACTTCCAACGGACGGGGCAAAGCATCCTCTTGCGAGCAGGCGGCCAGCAGAACCGGGAAGAACAGGCAGAGAGCCGCCCCGGATACCGATAGGATTCTATTCTTTTTCTTTTTCATGGGGTTACATCAAACTAATATTACATCAACTAATATTACATCAACTAATATTACATCAAACTAAGTTACATCAACTTAAGGTTCCTGTATGCGAATCCCCGCTTTGCCACTCTTTGATCTCCTGACCGGTGGGAACCAGCACATCATTTTTCAGGGTGAGCGTATAGGTGTAGTGGCTGTTCGCCGCCCTTGCGCAAGTGAGGGTGACGTCATAGACCACACCGTTAGCATCCGTCACCGATACCTGTATCGACTGCAGGGAAGTAAGCGGGGCGATAATGCCATGCCAGGTATATTTCGCATCGCCTGTACCGCCGGGGTGATACAGGTAGACGGTTTCATCCTTGCTTGCTCCTCCGGAGTAAAGCCCCTTCCCGGTTACGGTCATACTCGTAAAATCCTTGGACAGTGTGTTCTTTCCCGAAAATTTCAGGGTCAGCTTCACGCCTTTGTGCACAAAGGCGCTTTCGCCTGTAAAGGAGAGGGTTCCGTCACGGCCGATCGTCACCTTCTCAGGGGTCTCCAGCAGATTGCTCAGGCGGTAGTCCTCACCTCCCGCCTTTCGCTGGTCGGCACGGATACCCGAGTATTCGATAGGGTAACTCGCCTGGTAGGTGGCTCCGGACTCAACGAGCAGCTCCGTACCCGTCACCGAAGGTTTCCACTCGCCCGTACTGCTGCCGGAAGAAGCGGCGTTCAATATATAGTCCACCGGAGTGGATGACGAGCCGTTCCGCGAGCGGATGATACGGATTTTGTCACCTGCGGCAAAGGTGCTGCGGTCGTAACCGTTGTCGGCTGCCACGGCACGGGTCCCGGCTGCCACGGCCGCCCGGGTCTCAGACTCCCGGCCTTCACCGGAAGCGCAGATCGCGGCGGACACCGTAAGCGGAGTCCCTTCGGGCAACGAAGGGGTCAGCGCATTGTCCGAACAGCCTGCGGTAAGCAGCAGGCAGCCTAAAACCGTTTGGTATAATCTATCTGTTTTCATACTGAATCATTCATTCTGAATCATTTGTCATTCTGAATCATTTGTCATTCTGAACCATTTATTGTTCTGAATCATTTGTTTCATTGCCAGCCGGGATCTACGTCACTGCTCTCCTCGGAAACTTCCGTCCACCCTTTTATATCGACAGGTTGCAGGCTGATTCCCCGTTCGCCGAGCGTCAAGGTATAGACGTAGCGGTATCCTTTCTGCCATGCCGGGTTGAAGGCATCGGTCGAGAGGGTAAGATCCCGTTCGGTAGCGTCCGAGCTTTGTTCACCCAGTGTCAGCGTCAACGTCACCTGCGTGCCCGAGGCCGCCCCGGTCTTCGGAGCCACCAGCCCGTAGGCCACTGTAACGGGGCCCGAGGTGCCGACCTGTTGCGGACGGGCCGATGGGGTAAAAGAGATTTCACCCACCGCGGCCAGTCCGGACAAAGCGCCATCCGTCAGGGACATCGTGCCGGCCGATCCGGATCCGGAAGCAGTCGTACAGTAGAAAGGAGTAGCGCTGCCCGCTGCCGTAAGCTTAATCTGCCTTACATAATCGTATGTCGGATCCGGGGTGCGGTCGTTCGCGTTCTGAATGCGGAACACGACTTGCGACAAGGCGTGTTGCAGATAGAGGGTCGGCGAAGGAGACAGGCTGTTGGCGGTAACCGCCGTAGCCGAACCTACGGTAGCGCTGCCGGAACCGTAAAGGTAATCGGCGGTAGAACAGTCGTAGGTATTTCCTCCGTCGAAGGTTTGCCCGGCAGGCACGCTGACGGGGAGAGCAGGCAAGACAGTACTGCTGCTGCCACCGCTGCCGCTACCACTGTTGCCTCCGCTACCACTGCCGCCATCACTCTTCAAGGCTGTCGTGGCGGGTGCCCAGGCATAGACCGTCGCTTGCGCGAGGCTGACGTAGGTAGAAGGAGTGCTCGTCCAATTGGTACCGGAGGGCGCTTTCGTGAAGGTCGCTCCCCCGGCGTTGCTGCCCGGATAGAGACTGCCGTCCGCAGCGGCGAGGTAGATGCCAATGGTGCTGATCCGGTCTGCACCCGTACCAACATCGTTGATCATGCTACGGGTGGAGGCGAGCGTGGCACCGGCATGAACACCGGGCTGCAAGAGGACGGCATCGCCGTCGGTGAGAACGGAGTTCTCACCGGAACAGGCTATGCAAAACAGGGATGCGGTCCCAAGGAGCAAAAGAATGAATACGTTCTTCATCTATTATCTTGTTGAGTTTTTCTTCTATCACTTTATATCCAGGTCAGTGCTTGACGCAACCGTTGTCCATTGTGTCACGGTCACACTCGAAATGACAAGTTCGGAACCACTGAGCTTGACGGTGTACAGGTAATTCTTTCCGGCCTCCCATGCACTGCCGCTACCAGGCAGGGCGACTTTATAATCCTGAGCATCAATCGTCAGCGTAGCTTCCACGGTCGACTTATCGACCGTGCTTTCAGGCAGGACGAGGATACTGGCTTTCCTGGCGCTATTTTTAGCGGTGGTTGCAGCAGAAGCATCGCTACTCGCTGCTTTGGGCAACTTATAGTTTGCTATATCACGTGTATAGGTCACTGCCGCCGGAGAGCTACCCACAGTGATCGTACCATCCTTAATTTTCATGGTAGGGCTAGCTCCATTATTTAATATAGTTGTACCTCCACTTTTATTGGCTAATACCAGTTTGGTGAATGCACCGGTATTTTTATAGGTATGATCCGCATATACCCGGAAGCTGACCATCGCAAGGGCATGCTTCATGGCGAGCGTCACCTTTCCGGTTTTATTCGTATCATCCTTTTTATAGCTGGCTTTCACCGCAGTACTCTGATCGGCATACATATAGTCCACCTCTCCGGAGGCTGCGAGGATCTTAGCGCTACCGGAGGAGTTACTCTCCGAATTGTCAGTGGAGTTAAAGTCGATCTTGGCGTTAGCGTCTCCGCTCTTCCCCGGAAATACAGAGATACTGATCGTGGAACTTTCCGTGTATTCGCCACTCGAATTGGTAGCCTTCAGCGCAGTACCGCTACTCTGAAATTCACCATTACTACCCGGTTGATACGCCGGATAATGCGCATAGATCGTAGCCTCTTCCGCCGAAAGATAGATTTTATCGGTCGCGCTATTACCCCATTTCGAAGAGCTGTAAGTGTACACCCCATAGTTATTCGTTGTCTTATTCGTCGTTTTGCTGTTGGCATACACCGCGATGCTTCCTAATGCATTCCCTACAGCCGATGCATCCGAGCCGGCATCTATCGCGCCGCGTGTCAACACCACCTGTGGCGACACCTGCAATTCCGCCACCCCGGTATCCTGTCCTTCGGGCAAGATGCTTTCACTGCATCCGACAGCCAACAGCAATGCCGGAAGAGCCATAAGCCAATGATATTTCGTTTGGTTAATCATCATGTTCGTTTTATCTTTTTTTAAATTCATGTATCTAATCCGCATCCAGAGTGCCGTCAACAGTCACCGGAGCCCACGCCTGCACCGTTACCGAAGTGATTCCCAGTTCATGGTCGCCGATGTTCAGCGTCACTACGTGTGACATGCCCGCCTGCAACGGATTTTTCCCGCTTGCGTTGGAATCACCGAACGTAAGCAACACATTATCGAATGTACCTATTGATGTTTCTACTTTCAGCGTATATGCGCTACTTCCACCTCCATTGCCGTTGCTTCCGCCGGCTTCCAACGGAGGGAGTAAAAGTTGCCCCACAGATACCGGAGTCTGGCCGGTCACTTCCGTTCCTTGCCCGGCTCCGTTGGTTCCGTTCTGCGTAAGATCCACCGTCAGTCCCTGGGGATGTTCGGTTGTGGTGGAGAATGTCACCTCTCCCGTAGCCAGCTTCAACGAAGCAAGCGGTTTCGCCTCCTTCACCGTGATACTCTTCACCCATACCGACACCCCGTTTTGAAGCGTCTTCTTCGCTTGAAAAGAGAGTTGCGTCAATTGATGGTCGAACACCAGTGAAGGAAAGTGCCCGTCCGCCCAGCGGTTTCCCTGTATCTGAGAAGCGTAAAGCAGATCGGTCTGCCCTGTGAGTACAAAGGAAACCGTACCGGCATAAGTGCCCGTTCCACTGCCCGAAGCGGCTTTATCCGGCTCGGCATAGGGGGCGTAGCTTACCAGATAGAGCCAAGCTCCCCAACGGGGATAAATGGGCGCTGCCTTACCGGCATTGCCCCAACTGACTTCACCGTTGATCCCGACAGTTCCTTTCCAGACACCCTCTTCGGCGGCAACCACCGGAGTGGTGTAGTCTCCCTCGGTTCGGGAAAATACCATGGCAGCCTCAAACTCCGCCTGAGGCTTACTGCCTGCCGAGACCGCCGCCCTCGACGATACATCGCCCTCCAGAGCGGAAAGCTCCACCGGAACCTCCTCCTCACCCATCAGCGAGGAACGGTCCGCGTCGGAGCAACCTGCCAGGAAAACTCCCGGCAGGCAGAAAAAGACAAAAAGCGAAATATGGCGTTTCATGATCATGGCAGACATTTTATGTGAATCAGTTCAGATCGGCATGGCCGGCTTCACCCGCTACCCAATCGGTTACAGTGGCAGTTACGGTCATCTTCGTAGCATCCGACGGAGTCAGAGGCTCGGTCACGTTCAGGGTGATCAGGTGTGACTTACCGGCCTCGGTAGACAGTTTTGTTGTATTATCCTGCTTTTTGATTGTCACATTACTGAAAGTGATATCAGTGCCTCCCACAGAGATCACCGCATCGATCACGACTTGGCCCGAAGCCTGGATCATCAACGGATTACCTACCCGCACAGCATCTGCACCCAGCGCCACACTGGAAATACCACCCACATTCATCACAGCGGCATCCGTCCACTTGCTCACACCGGCCTTACCCGAAGCCGGAGCTACATTGACCTCTGCGGGCACCTGCGCTTTCTGCACGCTGATTTTCTTTAAGCTGATGGTTTTATCGGTCCATTCGCCACCATTTTGAGCGGTGACCTTCATCTCAAAGTTGAGCTGGGTCGTCAGGTGCTTGAACGTAAGTTCAGGGTTACTTGCAGAACTGCTGCTACCGGCCTCCGCCGCGTCGGCGAGCATCACGTCCTGCTCCCCGTCTGTTTGGGGAATCGTCACCGTCGTACCGCTAACCGTTCCCGCAGGAGCCACAGCCGCCAGCCAAGACTTCGTGCTGGCAGTCGTATGGTAATAAAGAATCGGATTGAGTGACACCGTGGCCTTAGAACCCGCCTTGAAAGAGGCGGTGGAAACCGTGGCACGGGTTGTCAGTTTGTTCTGTCCGCCGTCTTCCGTCACTTCATTGGCAAGCACCGGAGAAAACTTAGTCCAATCAGCAGCCTGATCACCGTCAGCCACCAGCACCGTAGCCGTCACATCACTGCCTACGCCCACCGCCGCGCGGGTCTTCACCATGCCCTGCACGCTTTGCGACACTTGGATAGGAGTCGCGTTCACCGGATTCTCGGGCAAAAGGTCATTGTCATTGCTTGAGCAGCTTGCCAGCAAAAGGGCCATAGCCGCCACACTTAGTTTCGTTTTCATTGTTTTCTAAAAGTTTTATAGTTAATAAATATGTTTATTGTTCTGTTTCGGCAGACCGATTGTCCACCAGTTCCCCACTGCCGGAGTCGCCCTCCTGCCACCGTCCGACCGTAGCGACAGCTACAATCTCCACCGGATCGGGAATGACGGGATCGGGAAGTTCCACCCGGACGGTATAAGCCGTTCCGCCTTCCCCCTCCCCGCCTTCGAACCGTACGGGAAGGGCACGGTATTCGCGGTCGTGTGTCCGGTCATCGTCTACCGAAAGCACCAGGTCGATGGTCAGCGTAGCGGAAGGCTGCACCAGCACATAGCCCGGCAGCGTCAGCTTGTTGCCGTCAAACGGAAGGCCCTCCGCCTCTTCGCCCGCTTCATAAACGGGCACGCTCACCGTGCGCTCACCCGGCAAGAGCGACTCTTCGGCCAGGGAGAGGGTCACCTCGTCCGTCAGTCCGTTCAGATGGAGCGACCGCACACGGAGCGCCCCGGTATCTTCGGCCTCTACCGTGAGTGTAAAGATCAGTTGCGTCAGCAAGTGCCGATACAGGAGCGATTGGCTGTCGGACTCCCCGAAAGGAGCGGAAAGCGATCCGTTCTGTTCGCCCGTCAGCATCAGGTCTTCTTCTCCCGTCAGGCGGTAAGTCAGCCGCCCGTCAGCCGTCAGCGGTGCCGGAGGATAGTATCCCCGCAGATAGAGCGCCGAGCCGTCCGACGGATAGTAGCGTTCGGGCATCAGGCGGATCTCGTTGTCCGTGGCAATGCCGTCCCAGCTCCCGTCGTACTGTCCCGTACGTACACCGTAAGCGACACACACCGGGGTATCGCCGAAAACGTCCACCGTCGCACGGGTACGGATACCCGTAAAGAGACGGATGGGAACCGGCTCCGGTTCCGGACGCGGTTCGAGCGAGCGCTCCGTACACGAGAAGAGAAGCTGGGAAAGAAAGGCAGCTTTCAGTATGTATTTCAGTTTGAGTATCATATTCCCATTGTATTTCTAAAACCTATATCCCAGCCCCAGGTTGATCCCCGTCAGGCCCCAACGGACGAAGGAGGCCGGATGGTGATAGTATGCATGGGGAGGTTCGTTATCATAAGCCTTGGCGGACGAATGGAGGCATCCCCCGCGCACTCCCGCCTCGATGCCCCAATGACGGGACAGGGGGACATACACGCCTGCGGAGAGTCCCGCATGCCGGTAACGTCCGGTGCGGCTTCTGCCTGTGGCGTCCGTATCGCCTGCTGGCGAGGGACGGTAATCGAAATCGCCCGACTGACCGTAGACACCCAGATAGAACCAACGGTAACGCCCGTCACCTTTCAGCCACAAACGGGGCTCGAGGCTGTAGCCGGAGACGCCCCAGAAACGGTGATCGCGCCCGCCTTTCCAGTCTGAATACGCCGCAGAGGCCATCACAGACCAACGGCGGGCAAAGTGAAGCTCCAGCGCCAGATTGGGCCTGAAAGCTCCCAGGCGGCCTTCCGCCGTCAGCCCCGACCAGTCGGCAAGGTTCGTCTTCAGGGAGAAGACCATCCGACGCGGATTTTCTGCTCCCGACCCCGCAACCGTACCGGGATGACCGGCCGGACCGACCGGTACAAAAAGAATGGGGGGCGGGCACGGGCGGTTGTCCGGAGCAGATGGGACCGCAGGAGGCAAAAGCGGATATCGGGAGGCATACATGCCATAGTTGCGGCGGGCGGCGGATAAAGTATCCGCACCCGCAGGCTCGCGCAGGCAGACAATCACCACGTCGCGCTCTTCGCCGGGATAGCAAACGGCATGGTTGTGAGTCACGAAATACTCCTCTTTCATGCCCTTGCGGGTGATCAGTTCGGACTTCACACGGCTGCTACGCACATAGGCCAGCCAAAGATTATCGTGTACACTCCCGCCCGAAGTGCAATGGCCGTCTACATAGATACGCATCTTCCCGTCGGCGATAGGGCCACGGAAAGAAGAGACGGCGGCAAACAGGCGTTTCAGCTCGTGATTGTTGCCTTGATAGTCGGCATACAGAACGTCACGCCCCTGTACAAAACGGAACGTGTGCAACGAATCGCAGTCCGAAACCGCACGTGTGCCGACACCCCGACCGCAGACCGGTGCGGAGAGCAAAAGGATATATCCGAGCAGCAGTAAAATTCTGTTCATGGCGGCAATCTCTAAAAAACGGTTTACAAACAAAGTTCTGTCAAATGGATTTCGCTGAATATGCTGCGCATCATCTGGTTGACAACCCCCATACGGGAGGCCACCGACCCATAACGGCCATAGACACGCTGCTCGTCGACATCCGGAGAAACCGGACACACCCCCTCGTGCAGGATCAGCAACAAGGACAGCAGGTCGATGGAGCCCAAAGGCTTGCACAGTTCATAAGAAACGGGACTATCGGGAGATTCCGGACATATACAGCGAATCAGCCCTCCGCGCTCCAACAGGGGAAGGAGGACAGAAACATTCCGGAAAGCGCAATCGGAAGAAACAGGAGGAGAAGATATGCCGGCATCACGGTAATAGATGTAACGAAGCACCCTGATAGCCTCCTGGGTTAAAATTGTAAGCATAACTTTTTGTTTTGTTTGTGAAGACCGTTACTTTGTAGGTAACGGCATTTAACAAATATCTGAAACAGACAGCGTTCTAAACCGAATAATTAGATTTAAACAATAAAAGGCATCCGATGATGGCAATAAAATGTTCATCCACGTTAAATTACACCAACGTGGACAACCCTTCTTATTGCTTTTTTAAGAGAAAATAGGGAAAACTAATGCAAAGCATGCATCTTTTTTAAAATTAATTATCTTTTTATTGAAAAACTTGCCTTTTTATTTGTTTGTGTGAAAAATAATGTCCAATTTTGCAGCAATAAAGCGATGCCGTTACCTACAAAGTAACAGACCACCTACTCTACTGATTATAAGCGTAATACCCTCAATTCATTCTACCTTCAAACCGCATTCAGCACATAGTTGAGTATCTTCCTGTTTGTCCGGTCTACTTCCTTATCACCGAAAGGTTTCAGGTAAGTTTCCGTAACTTTCACCGAAGAGTGTCCCAGCCCACGGCTGATCACTCCCACGGGCGTCTCCTGATGAAAGGCAATCGTGGCCCACGTGTGACGCGCGGTGTATGAACTGAGCCTGCCGCCCAATCTCAAATCCACCGACACCCGTTCCAGCCGGCGGTTCAGGTTGCGCAGTTCACATTGATATTCCTGATAAGGAGTCAGCACCTTCTCCTGCCGACGTTTCCCGGTACGGGGTTGTCCCAGGATGGGCAGCAGGTAGCTCGGATGATCGTTCTCCGCCATCCTCCGGTTGATGATGTCCATCGCCTCACGGGGCACGGTAATGCTGACCTCCTGCCCCGTCTTATGCCGGCAGTAGGTCAGCACCCCCTTGTCAAGATTGCTCCTGCGCAGGTGTGCCAGATCGACAAACGGGATGCCCCGCAGCATAAACATCAGCACAAACCAGTCCACAGCCTTCGCCGAGGCCGATTCATCCGGACACCCCGACATGCGGATCATACGCCCCACCGTGCGGGCATCCACGGCACGCTTCACGTCGGAGCGCGTACCGGTGTATACCTTGTCGAAAAGCCCGGTCACATATCCCGGACGCCCCTTCATCCCCCGGTTGTAGCCCGCACGCAGGGCACGCATGTAAGTAGACACCGTGTTCCAGCTAAGCCCCCGGCCAAGCAGCAGAAATTCGTAATTCCCCAGAAATGCCGGGGTCACCTCTTCAAATCCTATCTCCTCCTTTCCCGCGCTCTCCCTGAGCAAACGCAGCATGTTGTGGTAAATGCGCCGGGCGGACTCACGGCCCTCTTCACGGAACCTTTCAATCTCCGAAATCATAAATACTGTTAATGTTTCATTCATCTTATTCATTGTTTTTAATTTACAATATCCCCTTAAATATAAATTGTACAGAAAGCCGGATAACCGAACCTATATCTTTACAAAATACATCTAAAGAGACTTTACGGAACAATCCTTGGGACGATATGCTGTACACTTTTTGTATATCTTTGCCGATCCTAACGTCGTTTTAACAAACATTGGCATCCAGCCATCCCATACAAACCTCAAAGTAAGATGAAAAAGAGCATCCAGGACCTGAAAGAGTCATTAAGAAAAAAGGAACAGAAACAACAAAGACTGCACGAACAAGAAGATAAGATAGAAAAAGACATCCGTGTGCTGCGATACCTGATAGAACGGGAGGAACAGGCCGCCTCTGCACAAGCCCCCCGGAAACGGAAAATCGCCCGAAAGCAGGTAAGCGACTTCTTCACCCGGATCGCCCTGTTTTACGAAGACCTGCAACGGCGCCTGGACCTGCGCATCACTTACCGCTGCTTCTGCCGCTGGCTCTGCACCCGCTACGAGTTCGAGTCACGCTACCGCGACCGCCACAAGTTGTCGCCTTGCACGGTACTGGGGTATTTTAAAAGGGAAAGAGGTGGGTAAGCTTCATCAGTCAACCTACATAGTGGGCAATGCTTATGGGTTGCTTAGTATATGCTACCATAGGTATATAAAAAAATAAGTTCCGCCCTGGTACGCATTGTAAAGAGGCGTGGCGGAAATTGTTGGTGCGAAGATACTGCTTTTTCATTTAAGAAATATTGTTCATCGCTTGCTGTTTTTCCAAGAGAGAACTTCACCCAAAGACGTTTTCATTTCCCTGTCCCCATTGTAGATGGCAAAGCATTGGTCGGGCGTAGCCCCTGATAACTTAGCCCATTTGGAGATACCCTTGAAAAAGTCCGGCGAATAGGTCGCCCCCGATTTTATTTCGTAAGCGTATTGTTTACCACCCTCGGTACGTAGTAAATCTATTTCGTTTCCGGTGCTGTCCCGCCAGAAAGTCAAATTAGGTTCCGCACCTTTATTATATGCCTCCTTGATAAATTCATTAATAACCAGATTTTCAAACAGACCGCCACGCAAAAAATGCGTCGAGATCTGTTCCGCATTTTGTATCTCTAATAAGGAGCAGGCCAACCCTGTATCATAGAAATAAAGTTTGGGCGTTTTTACTAATCGTTTGGCATAGTTGTTAAAATCCGGCCTTAGCAGATAGCAAATGTAACTCGCTTCTAATATCGAAATCCAAGCCGTTGCAGCTGTCACCGATATACCGCATTCATTAGCCAATGACGAAAGATTGAGCAGTTGTCCGATACGTCCGGCACATAATTTCAAAAAACGGATAAACTTGCTCAAATCTCCAATGTTTCGCATCAGGCGCACATCCCGTTCAACATACGTCTGGATATAGAACGGGTAATAATCATCCGGCTCTATATTTTTATCATAAATACGCGGATAAGCCCCTTTGAATATCTCTTCATCCACATTTTTGGGAAGAATACCGCCTTCTTTCATTTCACGATGAGAGAAAGGTAAGAGTTTGAGTATAGCTGTCCGGCCCGCCAATGACTGATTCACATTTTCCATTAATAGAAAATTATGTGATCCGGCCAATAAATACATCCCCTCACGATTCTCATTATCGGTGTAGGTTTGAATATACGAAAATAGCGAGGGAACATGTTGCACCTCGTCAATGATTGTCTTATCAGGATAGGTCGCAAGAAATCCTTTGGGATCGTCGGTTGCAAACAACCTCATGTCCGGGTCTTCGAGAGATACATATTTATAATCCGGAAAAGATGTTTTCAACAAAGTAGATTTACCCGACTGCCGAGGTCCCGTCAGGGTGACAATCGGATACTTGTTTGTCATCTCTAATAACTTCTGTTTTAATATCCTTTCTATCATAGCTACTTATTTATTGCAAATATAATATTAAAAAGTGAATTTGCAAACAGTAGTTCTGTTTTATCATTGTTAGTTCACACGGCTTTTTCATTTTATTTTTTTATAGGCGGAATTCAATAGCGATACAATGCTTATGTTGTCTTCTGCCTTTGTTTTTGCGATAGCAAAAACAAAGGCAGGATTGAATCAAGGATATGCCGTATATACCGCGGGGAAGAACTTATTGTCGACAGGGAAAAATGGATAGCAGTGCGGAGCGGCTTAGTTCAATTCAGGCAACAGCGTTGCCTATTTCCAAATATCTTCATTCTCCCAATTTGCAGGAAATCCCATTGCCCGGACATCAATTGAAGGGTAACGGTTTAATAAATCCTTAAACCTTGTCACAAACGAATGGTTAGGATTGATTATATCCAAAAGATACACAATCATGCTCAATATAAAATAGACCTGACGTGTGCCATTTGCCGGAAGCGTAACAAACGGCTTACGGGGTGAACGGGGCATCAGCGGACGGATGCTAAGCGCTTTATTCCACAAGCGGCAATGATGGGCGCAAATGTTACGTATATAAACGATGCTATGTAACCATGATGCAAAAACCGTGTCGGGCAATCCAAAATAATTTGCGATATTGCGTTTAGCCCTTCCGGGAAGCAAGTTGTTATACAGAATGGATAAAGTACCGAAAGATGTTATCTCCATAGTTATCCAACTTGGCGGAAAAGGATTGGAATACTTGGCTTTGAAAGCCGTTACAAACTCTTCATCGCTACGCTGGTACTCTTCATCTATCTTCGATAAAATCTTGGCATGACGTACCGGATTATTGAAAAGAGAAGAATCGGCAAACCAATAGCCATTATATTGTGAAGAGAGTATGTAGGCGACTTGTGTACGTACAGCCACTTCTATCTTTTCCAACTCCGTAATAATCAGCTTGCGGAGTTCACTATCGAACTTGTAGATAGTATATGCCGCCTCAAAAGTGCTAGCCGGCTTGAAGCGATGATTCTCTTTATCCGCCAACAATGGATACCAGTAACCGCTCAAACGGTAGTAGCTGATATTCTGTAACAAATGCAAAGCCTTGTTCTCGTCTGTAAAGGAAAGTCCACGCTGTTTGAGTAAAGCTATCTGATCCGAAAAAGATATGAGATGTTTAGGGTAAGGAATTTTAGTCATCGTAGTATAAAAATAAAAAGCTTACCCTGAGCGCGCTGATCTGACGGGAAGCGGGGTAAGCATGTTGCTGCAAAGATAAAACAATTCTCTTAAAATACAAAATAGTTGCCATATTTATTGTTTTTGATTCACGGCTCTTTCATTTAAGAAATATAGTTCATCGCTTGAAAAGCCTTATATTCGTGCGCAGCGATGCTGAAGCACCGCCTTAGGTGTTTCTTCTTATCGTTCATTTTATTTTTTAATCGTTACTAAATATCAGGATTCAACGATCCACTTTTCGATGTTTCGGGTTTGGGCACTGAAATTTACGCCAATCTTAAAAAGCTTACGGCCGTCAGTCGCAAAAGGTTGCGTATAATGCTTCCCGTTGATCTGTCGGAGAGCTTCTTCGGCAGTGCCATCCAACTTGAACTCCATCACATAAATGAATTTATCTGTTTTCAAAACGAGATCGACACGCCCTTCAGCGGTATGATATTCCACTTGCGTATAGAATCCCATTAGCTTAAAGACGATGAAAAGCACATTCTGATAGTGCAGTTCCCGATCACGAATCATTTCGTAAGGGGTATCCGCAAAGAAACTCTGCAGACGGCGGAAAAAAGAATCATAGTCCCCGGCACGAACCTCTTGTACGAACTTCTGAATTTCAAACGGGGCTTCTACTTTATTGGTGTCCGCATAATAAGGAAGCAGAAACTTCATGAACCCCTCCTCCACTTCGCGATTCGGGAATCCCAAACGGTAAATCCCGAATTCACGGTCATACCCCTTGATGGTGAGGTAACCGCTCTGATAAATTACGGGAATAGGATCGGTAGAGGAAGAGTCGATGCTGTTCAATACATCCGCATCGGTTTCCACATGCGCCATTTTATGAAGATCATAGTGATGTATCTGCAAGAGTTCTACCAGATAGGTAGGAGTACCCGTTTCAAACCAATAATTTCCAAATTTCATTTTATAGAACGTATTCAGCAGGCTGAAAGGATTGTAAATGCCGATCGAATCTTCCACAAAATGGTACCCGTCATAGCATGCCTTCAATTCACGGCACACCTCTTCATAACCCATCCTCTGCCTGTCGGCAAGTTCGTACAACTCTTGATCCAGATTGGTCCGTATTTCCTCCTCGGTGATGCCGCACAATGCCACGTAACGTTCGTCCATCGACAAATCGATCAGATTGTTCAAAGCACTGAACACACTCACTTTACCAAACTTGGTGACACCGGTCAGAAAAGCGAACCGGATGTATCCATACATTGTTTTGATAGCTCCATAAAAGGCTTGCAAGGTCTTGCGAAACTCTTTTTGCAATTCTTCATCCCCAATGGATTGCAGCATGGGCTTATCATATTCATCCACCAGAGATACTATTTTTTCTGTGTTTCGCATGTCATACTTGAAAAGCAACGCCGTGACAGTAAAAAAAGTTTTTCACTTCACACAAGAGAGATGTAATTTTGTCACGTAAATAAAAGCAACAATTATGAAAGAATTAAATTTTGACTGGCTGCTGAACGGAAGCTGCCTGCTGTCGGACGTGGCGATGGCATATTTCACAACCTGTGTTTATCCCCGCTCGGCAGGCAAACGGATGCGCGACGAGATAGAACGCTATCCGAACCTGTACGCCGAACTGCTGGAAGCAGGATACAAGCGTCCCAACACACTGTTGACGCCGCGCCAGATCTGTATCGTGATCCGTCACTGGGGAATGCCCGACACGGTGTACAAGTGGCTGCGCGAGCACCCCGCGGATCGGGTTCAAAAACTGTTCGCCGACCGCAAATTCGACTGATATATTTTATATATCTTTTGTTTATTATTTATTTATGTGCAGGTCTGCATGTTGGCGGCCTCTAAATTCATCCGCACAGAAAGCTGAGCAACAGCGCATTAGGAGTACTAAAGCATGTTGGTGTCCGTGTTGGTGGTTTAGAGGCTCCGGATGATGGAAACAGAGGCTCCGGAAAGGCCCGGACGAGGCTCGGTTTCACCCCCGCAGAGCGTGCACTGCCCTGCAGAGGACCCTGTGACTTTTTGCGCCGTAATGCGGCACTCTGCATCACTTTCTTGCATCACCGGCTGTCCGTGCTTAGCTTTGTCACACCGTTCGGGAAAGAGCGGTACACTCGATAACCTGTAAAATGAAATACTATGAACGCATCGACTGAAACAATTCTGAAAAAAGGATATATCCTGATCCCCAAATCCCTGATCGAAGATTTCCTCAAAGCCGGATTGGGCACAGAGGGCTATCTGGAAGCGTGGATACGCGTATTGGCGCTGGTCAACTATTCGGATACGGAGATCTGTGTGCAAGGCAACCGGATGATCTGCCGACGGGGAGAGACGGTATACACCTACAGCCACTGGGAAAAGGTGCTGGGATGGAGCCGCTATCGCACCCGCCACTTCTTCGAAACCCTGTTTAAATCCGGAATCATGGAGGCCGTGGAGAACTCCGCCGGAATCACCCTGCTACGGGTGATAGACTATGACCTCTGGACCGGACAGAAAAAGGCGGCCGCCACCCGGAGCAACCATGCCACGGAGGGTTTCGACGACTTCTGGGACCTCTACCACCGCATCACCCAAAAGGACAAGATAAACATAGCCCGTGCCCGGAAAGAATGGAAAAAACTGACGGCAACGGAGAAGAAACTGGCCTTGGAAAACATCGAGGAATATTATGCCCACCAAAAAGATATACGCTTCTGCAAACAGGCGGCCACGTATCTGGCGGATAAAGCGTTCCTGAATGAATATGAGTTTTAAACCCACCACAAATCCAAATCATTATGCTACAACCCCAAGCACCCGAACTCGAGGAAACCATCCTCGGAGCCTGCCTGATCGAAAAAGAAGGCATGGCACTGGTTGACGAACTGCTGAAACCGGAAATGTTTTATGTCACCCGTCATCAACTGATTTATGCCGCACTGCAGGCGATGTTTCACGCCGGTACGAACATCGACATCCTCACCGCCACCGAAGAGCTGCGCAAGCGCGGAAAGCTGGACGATGCCGGAGGGCCGTTCTACATCACCCAACTGAGCAGCCGGGTGGCAAGTTCGGCACATCTGGAATATCATGCGCGCATCGTGCACCAGAAGTACATCCGAAGAGAAATGATCGTGGGATTCAGCAAGCTGCTGACCCTCTCCGGCGATGAAACCATCGACCTGACAGACACGCTGGTGGATGCTCACAACCTGCTGGACAGGCTTGAAGGAGCCTGCGGACACAACCGGCAACTACGGGATATGGACACTCTGATGCAGGCCACCCTGGTGGAAGCGGAAGGGCGAATGCGGAAAAACAAGGACGGAGTGACCGGCATCCCTACCGGACTGACCGAACTGGACAAGATGACGGGCGGATGGCAAAACAATGACCTGATCACCATCGCCGCCCGGCCGGCAGTGGGGAAAACCGCCTTCGCGCTCCATCTGGCTAAAGCCGCAGCAGCGGCAGGACATCATACGGTGGTGTACAGCCTCGAGATGCAGGGCGAACGGTTGGGTGACCGATGGCTCCTGTCGGCAGGAGAGGTGGACCCGCACCTCTGGCGAAGCGGAAAAGTGTCGCAGGAAACATGGCTGCAAGCCCGGCAGACCGCAGGAGAACTGGCAAGACTGCCCATCTGCGTAGACGACAACCCGGATATGAGCATGGACCGGGTACGCTCGAGCGCACGGTTGCTGCAAAGCAAAGGCAAGTGCGACTTTATCATCATCGACTATCTGCAACTGTGCGACATGCGCACCGAACAGAACAACCGGAACCGGGAACAAGAGGTGGCACAGGCCAGCCGTAAAGCCAAGCTGCTGGCCAAGGAACTGCACATACCGGTCATCTTACTGAGCCAACTCAACCGCGGCTCCGAAAACAGGGCGTACGGACGCCTGGAATTGGCGGATCTGCGTGAGAGCGGCGCCATCGAGCAGGATTCCGACCTGGTGGTTCTGCTCTATCGCCCGGCACTGGCACACCTGGCAACGGACAAGCAGAGTGGATATCCGACAGAGGGGCTGGGGATAGCCATCATCGCCAAACACCGCAACGGCGAGACGGGCAATGTATACTTTGGACACAACAGGAGCATGACAAAAATCGGCGACTATGTGCCGCCGACGGAATGGATAAGGAGGAACGCGAAATAAAATGGAAAAGTCGGAGTCTACAGGCTCTCTATCTCTCCGGCGGACAATCCTGTCACCTGGCAGATGGTTTCGACCGGCAGGTTCAATGCCTTCATCCTCCGGGCATTCGCCTGCTTCTCTTCCATGCGGCCTTCGGCAAGACCTTCCTGGCGACCCTCGGCAAGACCTTCCTGACGGCCCTCGGCAAGACCTTCCTGGCGGCCCTCCTGACGACCTTCCTGGCGGCCCTCCATAGCTGCCGTACTCAATACATCATTCTGAATCATAATCGCATTGATATGTTCATCATAAGCCAATTGTTCTGCCTTATTCATGTTATAATAGACAAGTTTACGACGGGCTTCCTCCAGTCCCGGAGCCTTGGTGTCGGGATGGATCACACCTGTCTTGAGATATTCAATCCACTCCTCAAGGGGCGTGACAGCCACTTTGTTGAACTCGTTCACACGAATAAGGAAATACTCAGGAAAGATCTCGGCAGGCAATTTACGGACGATGGCGTTCTTCTCTTTGGTGCTCACCTCCAGAAGGTCGCCCGTGTGGACACCTACGAAAGAGTTCTGACCGTGGTAAAGGTAATCAGTACCACGACCGATATCAAAGTAGAGGATACTGATGGAATACACCTTCTTAACCTCAGAGTAGAGCTGACCCAACTCGATATGTTCCGTGATCGCCTTGGCAACACCGAAAAGAATACGTTCCAGATAATAAATCTCACGGGTATTCTGAACCTCCACAATAATGATCTCGTCTTTGCTGTTACGCGCCTTTATGTCGACACGGTTGAATTTATCCGTTTCATTCAACTGATTGCCTTCACTCTCCAGAATCTCGACAATACGGATGGGCTCACCCAGCAAAACGGTGAGAAAACCCTCCAACACACCGAAATTGGCCTTGTTACGCAACAGGCGTTTCACAGCCCAATCAAAACGAATATACCGGTCTTTCTGTTCCATCATATACGAATAATATCTATCCTACAAATATAAGCTTTAAAAAAGAACTATCCAAGCATACGGCGGAAGAAATAAAAGGAAGAAACGGATCGGAGAGTCGGGCAACAACGAAACAGAGCCTCTGTTTTCTTGACTATACGCCTATATATTCTTTCTATTTTATTTGACTTTGCCTATTTTATTTCGTATCTTTACGTAGTGATTGAGATAAGAAATTTATTAACCTAAACCTTAACTTTTTATCGTATGGAAGTATCAGTAGAGCGCTATCAGCGCAAAAAGTATGTCAATCAGGAGAGCTCTCCCGTGCTGTATTATATCCGCCAGAAGGCGGGAACAGCCAAAGTTGTGGATATCGACGCGCTGGCAGAAGACATCCAGACCAATTGCGCCCTGACAACGGGCGACGTGAAGCACACCATCGAGGCATTGGTGGAACAGTTGCGCAAGGTGCTGACCCAGGGAAACAAAGTGAAAATAGAGGGACTGGGCACCTTCCACATGACGCTGACCTGCCTGCCCGGCGAAACGGAAAAGGAATGCACGGTGAAGAATATCAAGAGGGTAAACGTACGCTTCATCCCCGACAAGGCGATGAAACTGGTGAACGCCAGCCGGAGCATGACCCGGAGCCCGAACAACGTAAACTTCGCGTTGGTATCGGCAGGCGCCCCGGAAGGAGGAGGCAGCGGAGGCGGAGATATTGTGGATGACCCGACGGCATAAATCCGCACCACAGGGTAGCACAGAGTCTCACAGAGAATATATATTTTAATTGGATATACTTTTTCAACAAAACTCCGTGTTACCCTGTGTCCTCTGTGGCAAAATCGTGAAACAACGAAACTTAATACAGCAAAAAACAATGAAGAAATTACAGAAAATACTGGAATGCATTCTGGCGTTCCTGATGTTTCTCCGCGGGGGGAACACCGAAAAATAGAACCGGAACTATGAGAGAAATCAATCTGATCGTGATTCACTGCTCCGCCACGAGAGAAGACCGCTGCTTCACGGAGTACGACCTGGAAGAATGCCACCGGAGGCGGGGATTCGACGGAGCAGGCTATCACTTCTACATCCGTAAGAACGGAAAAATAGTTACCACCCGACCGGTGGAACGAATCGGAGCGCATGCCAAGGGATTCAACGCACACTCCATAGGCATCTGCTATGAAGGAGGGCTGGACTGCAACGGGCGCCCCAAAGACACCCGGACAGAATGGCAAAAACATTCGATGCGGGTACTGGTAAAAGTGTTGCTGAAAGATTACCCGGGAAGCAAGGTATGCGGGCACCGTGACCTGAGTCCCGACCTGAACGGAAACGGAGAGATAGAACCGGAGGAATGGATCAAGGCATGTCCTTGCTTTGAGGTGAAAACGTTTTTTTAATCTGAAACCTAACACCCTTCATCAGCAATAAAAAGAGCCATATCAACTCTACTTTTGAGAATGATACGGCTCTTTTATGTTTATCAGTTACAATGACATATTGAACTCTATTTGACAACCCAAAGCATTCATAATCCGATAAAGAGTAGAAGTCCGTAGATCCGTTTGTCCACTTTCTACTCTTGAAATGTATGAACGGTTACTGCCGATACGTCGGGCAAGTTCAGCTTGTGTCACTTTAGCTTTTTTGCGAGCATCTTCTATAATTTTCCCGGTATAGAAAGCATACGCTTTCTCTTCTGCTTCGATGCGTGAGGGGGTTCCTATTTTACCGAATTTAGCATCAAGCACAGCATCATAGTCCACTAATTGATTGTTGTTTTCGTGCATAATATTCCTCCTTTATTTTAATTGCTTTTTCTATTTCAACCGTTGGGGTTTTCTGAGTTTTTTTCTGAAAACCGTTAAACAATACTACAATATGACCTTCATCAAAGATAAAGAATACACGATAAATATTTCCACCATACTCTGTACGAAGCTCAAATATTCCATCTTTTATGGACTTTACAAACTTCTTAGTCACTTTCTCTTGAGTTTTCAGCAGAAGCAATCCGTGTTGAATCTATCCTGTTCTTTCTCAGTTAAAGTTTCCATAAAGGCTTCAAAATAGCCTCCGTATGTACGTATCTTCCGTATCTGTTCCACAGAAAGAAAGCCCTGCACGAAAGAAAAAAACAGGCCGGGAAACTTGAAGAGTATTTGTTATCTTGAAGCAACGGTAAACAGTAAACAAAAAAAGGAAGCCGAATCAAATGATTCAGCTTCCTTTTTCTCTGAGCGGAAAACGAGACTCGAACTCGCGACCCTAACCTTGGCAAGGTTATGCTCTACCAACTGAGCTATTTCCGCAATGTAGTGCCCAGAACAGGACTCGAACCTGCATGCCTCTCGACACACGCACCTGAAACGTGCGCGTCTACCAATTCCGCCACCTGGGCATTGACTAATCAGAAACCTGCCGTTAAAAAAAATGGAGAGGAACAGATAACCGACGTTCTTGTTGAGCGGAAAACGAGACTCGAACTCGCGACCCTAACCTTGGCAAGGTTATGCTCTACCAACTGAGCTATTTCCGCAAAACAACTTTAATACAGAATGTGAAGAGAAGGAGACTCGAACTCCCACGACAGTAATGTCACTACCCCCTCAAAGTAGCGCGTCTACCAATTCCGCCACCTCTCCGATTCTTGATTAAAGCTTTGAACTATTCTCACCTTTGTGCCCAGAACAGGACTCGAACCTGCATGCCTCTCGACACACGCACCTGAAACGTGCGCGTCTACCAATTCCGCCACCTGGGCATTGACTAATCAGAAACCTGCCGTTAAAAAAAATGGAGAGGAACAGATAACCGACGTTCTTGTTGAGCGGAAAACGAGACTCGAACTCGCGACCCTAACCTTGGCAAGGTTATGCTCTACCAACTGAGCTATTTCCGCAAAACAACTTTAATACAGAATGTGAAGAGAAGGAGACTCGAACTCCCACGACAGTAATGTCACTACCCCCTCAAAGTAGCGCGTCTACCAATTCCGCCACCTCTCCGATTCTTGATTAAAGCTTTGAACTATTCTCACCTTTGTGCCCAGAACAGGACTCGAACCTGCATGCCTCTCGACACACGCACCTGAAACGTGCGCGTCTACCAATTCCGCCACCTGGGCAAAAGGTTTCCAACATTTCAAAGAGAGCGGAAAACGAGACTCGAACTCGCGACCCTAACCTTGGCAAGGTTATGCTCTACCAACTGAGCTATTTCCGCATTTGCAACCGTTGTTTCTCGATTGCGGTTGCAAAGGTAGGCATTTTCTTGATATCTGCAAGCATTCGGAACACTTTTTTCTCAAGAAAATGTGCATTGTATTTTTGACAAACGACAAATGTTTTGATTATCAACTCATTCTATCGCGATAATCTTCGTAGGAAAACTGCCTGAAGATTTCGGCTTTGCCATCCGCTGTCCACAGAGCAATGGCAGGATGGTGAATTCCATTAAACATATTCGTTTTTACCATTGTATAATGTATCATATCTTCAAAGACAATTCGTTCGCCTGCCTGCAGTTCATGGTCGAAACTCCAGGACCCCATATAATCTCCGCTCAGGCAGGAATTGCCCCCGAGACGATAGACAAACGGTCCCTCCTCTCCCATCACCGCTCCGCGAACGGCGGGCTGATAAGGCATTTCAAGACAGTCGGGCATGTGGCAGGTGAAGCTGACGTTGAGAATGGCCGTACGGATGCCGCGGCTTTCGACAATATCCACCACCTCGGAGGTGAGGACTCCGGTTTGCCAGGTGAAAGCCGAACCGGGCTCGAGGATGACACGCAAATGCGGATAGCGCTTTTTCAATCCTTGCAGCAAGCCGGTCAGGTGCCGGGTATCATAATCCTTGCGGGTCATCAGGTGGCCGCCGCCCAGGTTGAGCCACTTGATTTGAGAAAACCACGGCGAGAACTTCTCTTCAAGATGTTGCAAAGTGCGCTCAAGCTCAAACGAAGATGACTCGCAATGGCAATGACAATGGAAACCTTCGATCCCCTGCGGCAAACGGGCGGGCAACAGATCGGCAGTGATCCCGAAACGGGTGCCGGGAGCGCACGGGTTATAAAGTTCGGTCTCTACCTCCGAATACTCGGGATTAACACGGATGCCACAAGAGATGCCGCTGCCTTCGGCCACGGTCAGCGGATAGAAGCGGCTGAATTGAGACAGGGAATTGAACGTGATGTGGCTGCTGCAACGCATGATCTCCGGGAAGTCCGCCTCGGTATAGGCCGGGGAATAAGTATGCGCCTTACTGCCGAACTCTTCGAGCGCCAAACGGGCTTCGTAGACGGAACTGGCCGTGGAGTGTCCGATGTACTCCCTGAAAATGGGAAATGAACGCCACATGGCAAAAGACTTGAAAGCAAGGATGATTTCAACTCCGGCATCATCGGCTACACTCTTTATCAGGCTGAGGTTCTTTCTCAGCAGCTCCTCTTCCATGATATAACACGGAGAGGGGAATTGGGTAAAATCTATCATAATATGTTTATTCGGGTAGTGTTCGGGGTCACCACAGATTACACGGATTAACACAGATCTTTTTAGTTGAGTTCTCAACAAAGTTAATTCTTAATCTGTGAAAATCTGTGTAATCCGTGGTGCGTCTCCCACGAACATTTATTCTATTACTTTAAATCTGGCGAAACGCAGCAACAGCTGTTTATCGCCTGCATTACGGAAATGAATGGTAGCTTTGGCATTGTCGCCCGTACCTTCTACGCGGATCACCTCACCCAGGCCGAAGCGTTCGTGCTCGATGGTCTGTCCGGGCTGTACGCCCGCGACGCCGGCTCCGGAAGCCGACGATGGGGAGAGCGTAGTCCCACTTACCTTTTTCAAGTTACGGGGGACCGTCTGCGCGATGATCTGCGCCTTCGGCCGTTCGCGTTCCGGACGGTCGGCCGACGGACGGGCAGAGAAGCGCTCGGAAGACGAACGGCGCGAATACCCCTCTTCCATCTCGCGGCGGAAGCGGCCGGCCCCTTCGTCGATGCTCCGGCTTAAAGCGGCCTCCTGCGGAAGTTGCAGGAAACGGGTGTCGATGTCCCGCAAGAAACGGCTGGGGCTGCCGAACTCCATCTTACCGTAACGGAAACGGGTTTTGGCAAACGAGAGGAAACAGTGCTCTTCGGCACGGGTGATGGCTACATAGAACAAGCGTCGCTCCTCTTCCATCGCACGGGGTGAATCGCCCGCCATCCCGCTGGGGAAAAGATTCTCTTCCATCCCCACCACGAATACGTTGCGGAACTCCAGTCCTTTGGCGGAATGTACCGTCATCAGAGTCACCTTCTCGCCGTCTCCCTCCTTGTCGGAATCCTGATCGGTGAGCAGGGATACTTCGGAGAGAAAGTCGATCAGAGAAACGTTCGTGTTCCCCTCTTCCTGACGCATGGCACAAAAATCATTCATACCGTTCACCAGTTCCTCGATGTTTTCTTTCCGGCTGAGATTTTCGGGCGAATTGTCCTGGCAGACTTCATTGATGATGCCGGACTGACGGATGATTTCCGTACCTATTTCATAAGCATTCTTTACGGTCACATCTGCCATAAACTGCTCGATCAGCGCACGAAAATCCTGCAATTTGGTATGTGTGCCTTTATTGATGGAAAGCCCGTACGTAATAGGTTCGCAGAGTGCGGTCCAGAGGCTGACATTGTTATCGGTGGCGGCAGTAATAATCTTGCCCACCGTGGTATCGCCGATGCCGCGTGCCGGATAATTGATAATCCGCTTGAACGCCTCCTCGTCATTGGGGTTGACCACCAGGCGGAAGTAGGCTATGATATCTTTGATCTCCTTGCGCTGATAGAAAGAGAGGCCGCCGTAAATCTTATAAGGCATGCCCCGTTTGCGCAAAGCCTCTTCGAAGACACGGCTCTGGGCATTGGTACGATAAAGGATGGCGAAGTCGGAGTATTCATAATCGTGCTCGCGACGCAGTTGCGCTATTTTATTGGTCACAATGTCGCCTTCTTCCACATCACTGTAAGCCTGAAAGACCCCGATAGCCTCACCCCGTTCCTTCTCGGAGAACACCTCTTTGGGAATCTGCCGTTCGTTCTTTTTGATCAGGCTGTTGGCCGCACGGACAATGGTCTGGGTGGAACGGTAGTTCTGCTCCAGCTTGAAGACTTTGGTATCGGGATATATCTTGGTGAAATACAAAATATTGTCAATGTCCGCTCCCCTGAAGGAGTAGATGCTCTGCGCGTCGTCGCCCACCACGCATACACGCTGATTCTCCTTTGTCAGTTGCAGCACGATGCTGTGCTGTGCATAGTTGGTGTCCTGATACTCGTCGACAAGCACATAGCGGAACTGCTCGCGATAGCGTGCCAGCACGTCGGGAAAGTCGCGGAAAAGGATATAGGTATAGACCAGCAGATCGTCGAAATCCATTGCTCCGGCCTGCCGGCAACGCTCCCAGTAGCGGCTGTAGATATCCCGTATGGCAGGCATCTTTGCGGCAAGATCGCCCTCGTACGCCTCCTTGTTGGCTGCGTATCCCGAAGGAGACACCAGGTGGTTCTTCGCATTGGAGATGCGTGCCTGCACACTGCCGGGCTTATAGGTCTTCTCGTCAAGCCCCATCTCTTTGATGATGGAACGAATCAGGCTCTTGCTGTCCGCCGAATCGTAAATGGTGAACTGCGACGTAAAGCCGATATGGGACGCCTCGGCACGAAGAATACGGGAAAAAACCGAATGGAACGTACCCATCCAAAGGAATCGTGCACGCTGCTCGCCCACCTGCCGGGCAATACGCTCCTTCATTTCACGGGCAGCTTTGTTGGTGAAAGTCAGTGCCAGGATATTCCAGGGATTGTAACCGTTCTCGAGCAGATAGGCTATCTTATAAGTGAGCACACGCGTCTTTCCGGAACCGGCACCGGCGATGACCAGCGAAGGGCCATCACCGTAGAGCACCGCCGCACGCTGGCTTTCATTAAGTTCTTCGATATAGTCGGGCATAAAATTTATCTGTTAAATCTCTATTCACGGGCAAAGATAGAGGAAAGTTTGGACAACTCCGAACATTTGGGCCCTATATCCTGTTATATATTCAGAGAAATGAAATAAAAGATTTGAATTTATGAATACATTATTAATGTCTTTAATATTTACGACCATGACTTACGAAATGCCTAAACTTCCGTACGCAAACAATGCGCTGGAACCTGTAATCAGTCAGCAAACCATCGATTACCATTATGGTAAACATCTTCAAACATATGTAAACAATCTCAATAGCCTGGTTCCGGGCACCGAATATGAAGGAAAAACAGTAGAAGCCATCGTAGCCTCGGCTCCCGACGGAGCTATCTTCAATAATGCCGGACAGGTGCTGAACCATACTCTGTACTTCCTGCAATTTGCGCCGAAACCGGCAAAGAACGAACCGGCAGGCAAGTTGGGAGAAGCCATCAAACGCGACTTCGGCAGCTTTGAAAACTTCAAGAAAGAGTTCAACGCAGCTTCTGTAGGATTGTTCGGTTCGGGATGGGCATGGCTGTCCGTTGACAAAGACGGAAAGCTGCACATCACCAAAGAGCCCAACGGAAGCAATCCGGTACGCGCGGGACTGAAACCGTTACTGGGATTTGACGTATGGGAACATGCTTACTACCTCGACTATCAGAACCGTCGTGCCGACCACGTAAACAAACTGTGGGAGATCATCGACTGGGATGTCGTAGAAAAACGGCTGTAACCTAACTCTTTTCACCACGGAGTAACACAGAGTATCACAGAGCTTTTTTTTTGTTAATAATCAACAACCTAAAATCGCCTCTGTGTTACTCTGTGTTTTTTATGGTGAGTTTTGAGAAAGGGCAAAAACAAATTCCGCATGACTCCGCGATGAAATAATCCCCGATTTACTTTCTTCTTATTTTCTTTTTCACTTACTTTGCCTCCGTAAAGACAAAGGGGTGCCACCCGGTGGCTGAGATTATACCCTAAGAACCTGATGCAGTTAGTACTGCCGAAGGGATTGTGTATTTCTTCCGTTTTTTCTTTTTCCCGCACGCACCCCTCTTTGTATTTACTTTCATTTATCCCCAAACACACCTATACGAATATGAAAGTACAAGTGAACAACAAAGAAGTGGAAACAGCCGCAAGCACACTGGCCCAGCTTGCCACCCAACTGCAACTTCCCGAAAACGGTGTAGCCATCGCCGTCAACAACCGAATGATACCGCGTCCGCAATGGGACGGATTCGGGCTGCAAGAGAATGATAACCTGATTGTGATTAAAGCAGCCTGCGGAGGATAGCCTATGTTAAGCCTACAATTTATCACCCATCAAACAGAGAATTACTCCTATCTGGAATCGGCGCGCATGGCTCTCGAAGGGGGCTGTAAATGGATCCAACTGCGCATGAAAGAGGCATCGCCGGAAGAGGTGGAGGCAGTGGCACTGCAACTGAAACCTCTCTGTAAAGCTAAAGAAGCCATCCTGATTCTCGACGACCACGTAGAGCTGGCCAAAAAGCTGGAAGTGGACGGGGTGCACCTGGGCAAAAAAGACATGCCCATCGGCGAAGCCCGGCAGATACTGGGTGAAGCATTCATCATTGGCGGAACGGCCAACACCTTTGAAGACGTAAAGCTGCATCATGCCGCCGGAGCCGACTATCTGGGCATAGGCCCTTTCCGGTTTACCACCACTAAGAAAAATCTGAGCCCGGTACTGGGACTCGAAGGCTACACCTCCATACTGGCACAGATGAACGAGGCCGGTATCCGGATACCGGTAGTAGCCATCGGAGGGATCGTGGCGGAAGACATTCCGGCCATTATGGAAACGGGGGTGAACGGCATCGCCCTCTCCGGAGCAATCCTGCAAGCACCGGACCCGGTAGAAGAAACAAAAAGAATTCTAAACATATAAGGAAATGAACTGAATTCACCACAGATTACACAGATTAACACAGATGTCTTAATCTAATTTCCAATGAAATAAATTATCAATCTGTGAAAATCCGTGTAATCTGTGGTGAAATGAACTCAAAACAAGATCAGAAATGGAAAAGTTAATCATTGCGGGACGTGAATTCAACTCCCGCCTCTTCCTGGGAACAGGTAAATTCAGCTCAAACGAATGGATGGAACAGTCGATACTGGCATCGGGCACCGAAATGGTGACAGTGGCCATGAAACGTGTCGACATGGAGAGCACAGAAGACGACATGCTGAAACATATTGTACATCCGCACATTCAGTTGCTTCCCAACACATCGGGCGTACGCAATGCGGAGGAAGCGGTGTTTGCCGCACAAATGGCACGCGAGGCTTTCGGAACCAACTGGCTGAAACTGGAGATTCATCCCGACCCGCGCTATCTGCTGCCCGACTCGGTGGAGACCCTGAAAGCGACTGAAGAACTGGTGAAACTCGGATTCGTCGTGCTCCCCTATTGCCAGGCAGATCCGGTGCTATGCAAACAACTGGAAGAAGCGGGAGCCGCCACGGTAATGCCGCTGGGAGCACCTATCGGAACCAATAAAGGACTGCAAACCAAGGAGTTTCTACAAATCATTATCGAACAGGCCGGTATCCCGGTAGTGGTGGACGCCGGAATCGGAGCACCGAGCCATGCGGCGGAGGCTATGGAAATGGGTGCATCGGCATGCCTGGTAAACACAGCTATCGCCGTAGCCGGCAACCCGATAGAAATGGCAAAAGCCTTCAAGCAGGCAGTAGAAGCCGGACGGACGGCATACGAGGCCGGACTGGGTATGCAGGCCATAGGGTTCGTGGCGGAAGCAAGTTCACCACTGACGGCATTTTTAAACGAATAAAACAATAACCTCGCCTCCGGCCCCTCTCCCGTCGATCACTCTTCGGGAAAAGAATACGGGGCTGAGAGATCCTAATAACGAATGTATGGAACAAAGAATAAAATTTCCCCGCTCTGAGAAGGTATATCTGTCCGGCAAGCTATTCCCCGAAATCCGTGTAGGTATGCGAAAAGTAGAGCAAGTGCCCAGCACAACTTTCGAAGGAGAAAAGAAGGTGATCACTCCCAATCCGCATGTGTACATCTACGATACCAGCGGTCCTTTCAGTGACCCCGACATAGAAATCGACCTGAAAAAAGGCCTTCCGCGCCTGCGTGAAGAATGGATACTGAACAGAGGAGACGTGGAACAATTGCCCGAGATCAGTTCGGAATACGGACGCATGCGGCGGGATGACGGGAGCCTCGACCACCTCCGTTTTGAACATATCGCACTGCCCTACCGGGCCAAGGCCGGCCGGCATATCACCCAGATGGCGTATGCCAGACAGGGCATTGTCACTCCCGAAATGGAATATGTGGCTATCCGTGAGAATATGAACTGCGAAGAACTGGGCATCGAGACCCATATCACACCCGAATTCGTACGTCAGGAAATAGCCGAAGGACGGGCGGTGCTGCCTGCCAACATCAACCATCCCGAAGCCGAACCTATGATTATAGGCCGCAACTTCCTGGTGAAAATCAATACCAACATCGGCAACTCCGCCACTACCTCGAGCATAGACGAAGAGGTGGAGAAAGCAATGTGGAGCTGTAAATGGGGAGGAGACACATTGATGGATCTTTCGACCGGAGAGAACATACACGAAACGCGGGAATGGATCATCCGCAACTGTCCCGTTCCGGTGGGGACCGTACCTATCTACCAAGCTCTGGAAAAGGTAAACGGAAAGGTAGAGGACCTGAGCTGGGAACTGTATCGCGACACACTGATCGAGCAGTGTGAGCAGGGAGTGGACTACTTCACCATCCATGCGGGCATCCGCCGGCATAATGTGCACCTGGCGGAAAAACGCCTCTGCGGCATCGTATCCCGCGGCGGAAGTATCATGAGCAAATGGTGCCTGGTGCACGACCGGGAAAGCTTCCTTTACGAACACTTCGATGACATCTGCGACATCCTGGCACAATACGATGTCGCAGTGTCGCTCGGCGACGGCCTACGGCCCGGATCGACCCACGACGCCAATGATGAAGCGCAATTTGCCGAGCTCGACACAATGGGCGAACTGGTGGTGCGCGCCTGGGAGAAAAACGTACAGGCATTTATCGAAGGACCGGGACATGTGCCGATGCACAAGATACGCGAAAACATGGAACGCCAGATTGAAAAATGCCACAATGCCCCGTTCTATACGCTCGGCCCGCTGGTGACGGACATCGCTCCGGGATACGACCACATCACTTCGGCTATCGGAGCGGCACAAATAGGATGGCTGGGAACAGCCATGCTATGCTATGTGACCCCTAAAGAGCACCTAGCCCTGCCCGATAAAGAAGATGTACGCGTGGGAGTAATCACTTATAAAATAGCCGCCCATGCGGCCGATCTGGCCAAAGGACACCCGGGGGCACAGGTACGCGACAACGCACTGAGCAAAGCCCGGTACGAATTCCGGTGGAAAGACCAGTTCGATCTGTCGCTCGATCCGGAACGTGCATTCTCTTACTTCCATGCCGGACGGCATACCGACGGAGAGTATTGCACCATGTGCGGACCGAATTTCTGCGCGATGCGACTGAGCCGCGATCTGAAGAAAACTCAAAAACAAAAATAGGATGACTGCAACGGAAAGGACAGCGGAATACCGGAAAGCACTCGATGTGCCTATCTCCCAACTGGAGACAGACCGGATTGTAAAAGAAATCCTGGATCGACCGGAGAACTTCGCCAACATTTACCGGCTGACGTCGGACGATAAATTATTGGTGTCCTGGCGGGCCTTATGGATATGCGACAAACTGTGCAGGCAGAAGCCGGAGTGGCTGATCCCTTTCAGGGAAGAGCTGACCGGAAGGTTGATGTCCTGCGGGCACGATGGCTCGAAACGACTGCTTCTTTCCATACTCTACCATGCACCCGCAACGAAGGTGCCTTCCGTGGCTCTGCTCAACTTCTGCCTGGACGCCATGCTGTCGCCCCAAGAGAGTATCGGCGTGCAATCGCTCGCCATCCGAATGGCTTACCGCCTGTGCGAGCCCGAGCCGGAGTTGCTGTATGAGCTGCGTACCATACTGGAGAGTACAGAAACGGAAATGTATTCGACCGCCGTAAAATCGGCTGTACGGAACACATTGAAGAAGATTAACCAGAAGAATAAAAAGAAAAAATAAAATGTTTTCAGATGAATTAGAAAAGATTTCCTGGGAAGAGACGACTAAAGCCATCTATTCCAAAACTGACGCTGATGTGCGCCGCGCATTGTCGAAGGAACACTGCGATGTAAATGATTTTATGGCATTGATTTCGCCGGCTGCCGCTCCATATCTGGAGACGATGGCACGTCTCAGCCGGAAGTATACGATGGAACGCTTCGGAAAAACAATCTCGATGTTCGTGCCTCTCTATATTACAAATTCTTGTACAAACTCGTGTGTATACTGCGGCTTTAACCACAACAACCCGATGAAGCGCACCATCCTTACGGAAGAAGAGATGGTGAACGAGTACAAGGCGATCAAGAAGCTGGCCCCCTTTGAGAATCTGTTGCTGGTGACAGGCGAGAATCCTGCCAAAGCCGGAGTGGACTACATCGAACGTGCCCTCTTGCTGGCAAAGCCCTACTTTGCTAACCTTCAGATTGAAGTAATGCCACTTAAAGCAGAAGAATATGAACGACTTACACATGCAGGTCTGAACGGGGTCATCTGCTTTCAGGAGACGTATAACAAAGCCAATTACAACATCTACCACCCCCGCGGCATGAAGTCTAAATTCGAATGGAGAGTCAACGGATTCGACCGCATGGGACAGGCCGGAGTACACAAGATAGGAATGGGCGTACTGATCGGACTGGAGGAATGGAGAACGGATATCACCATGATGGCCTATCATCTCCGCTACTTGCAGAAGCATTATTGGAAAACGAAATATAGTGTCAACTTCCCCCGCATGCGCCCGTCGGAAAACGGAGGCTTCCAGCCCAATGTGGTGATGAACGACCGTGAGTTGGCACAAGTGACTTTTGCGATGCGCATCTTCGACCATGATGTAGACATCTCCTACTCTACCCGCGAAAGCGCAGCCTTCCGTAACCACATGGCTACGCTCGGAGTGACCACCATGAGTGCGGAAAGCAAAACGGAACCGGGAGGATACTTTACCTATCCGCAAGCACTGGAACAGTTTCACGTAAGCGACGAACGGAAAGCCGTGGAGGTGGATGCAGCACTACGGTCGCTGGGACGGATACCGGTATACAAAGACTGGGACACGGCGCTGACGCTACCCCAATGCTGATAACTGAAATAAAAGGGAATTTATGGAAAGATACAGCAGACAAACCATGCTTCCGGAAATAGGAGAAGCAGGACAGCTAAAGCTAAAAGCTGCCAAAGTACTGATTGTAGGCGTGGGAGGACTCGGTTCTCCCATTGCCCTCTATCTGGCCGGCGCTGGAGTGGGTACCATCGGGTTGGCAGATGACGACGAAGTGAGCCTCAGCAATCTGCAGAGGCAGATACTCTACACGGAGGAGGAAGTGGGCGACCTGAAGGCTATCTGTGCCTCCATGCGGATCAGCGCCCTCAACAGGGAGATAAAAGTGAATGCCTGTCCGGGAAGGCTAAGTAAAGAAAATGCACGTGATCTGATAGGCCAGTATGACATCATCGTGGACGGTTGCGATAACTTTGCAACCCGGTATCTGCTCAGCGATGTCTGTTCGGAGCTCGGGAAACCGTATGTATACGGTGCTATCTGCGGATTTGAAGGACAAGTGTCCGTCTTCAACTACGGAGAAGGAACTCAACGGAAAACTTATCGTGACCTCTACCCGGACGAAGAAGGAATGTTACACATGCCTCCTCCTCCCAAGGGGGTGGTCGGAGTGACACCGGCAGTAACGGGCAGTGTGGAAGCATGCGAAGTTCTCAAAATCATTTGTGGATTCGGAGAGGTCCTGGCAGGCAAACTATGGACAATTGACTTGCGGACATTGCAATCTAACATATTTTCACTATAAAGGTTGGTTTCTGATTAAGTTAATTAGTAACTTTGCTAAACTTAACAGTTTAACAAAAGAAATGAAACTTATCGTAGTAACGACGCCTACTTTCTTTGTAGAAGAAGATAAGATTATCACTGCTCTTTTTGAAGAGGGACTGGATATTCTGCATCTCAGAAAACCGGAAACACCGGCTATGTATTCAGAGCGCCTGTTGACACTGATTCCGGAGAAATACCACAAACGGATTGTCACGCACGAACACTTCTATCTGAAAGAAGAATTCAACCTGATGGGAATTCATCTGAATGCACGAAATCCCAAAGAACCGCATGACTATTCGGGACATATCAGTTGTTCGTGTCACTCGGTGGAGGAAGTGAAGAATAAAAAGCACTTTTATGATTATGTATTCATGAGCCCGGTTTATGACAGTATCTCGAAAGAGGGATATAACTCACCCTATACAGCCGAAGAACTGCGCCTGGCAGCCAAAGACAAGATCATTGACAACAAGGTGATGGCTTTGGGAGGTATTACGCCGGATAACATACTGGAAGTGAAAGATTTCGGATTCGGAGGTGCAGTAGTTTTAGGAGATTTATGGGGCAAATTCGACGCTTGCTCCGACCAGGATTACCTGGCAGTGATAGAACACTTCAAGAAGCTGAAAAGAATGGCGGACTGAACGAAACGACAACAGACAAAATAAAATAGGGTGATTCTCCTTGCGGAGGTCACCCTATTTCGTTGAAACCTATTTGATTAAAATTCGTAATGGAATCCGAATGTAAGGTCTTCACTGCTTGCGCTAAAGCCAAAACCGTTACCCATATAATCGTCCTTATATCCCAGGAAGCCACATTTGGCAACCAGGCTGAAATGCTGGTTCAACTTGATAGCGATACCCGGTTTCAGACCGATCTCGAAACCGTTTACAGCATCACCGCCATCTTTCACCTTAGTGGTAGCAAAACCAAATCCGCCATCGACAAACAGACGTACGATCTTGTTTTCATAATAAGAAAAACGTGCGTAAGGAGCAATGGCAAATGTGTTTGTCGAGATATGCTCCTTGTATTCATGGTTGAACTGAAGCTCAACGCCCAATGCCCATTGTTCGCTCAGGTTGTATCCGATCTCCGGAGCCAGTTTAAAGGAAGTGGTATTGGCATCATCATTACGCCACAAACCTACGGTACCTCCCATGTAAAGGTCTTGTGCCTTAACAGATAAAGTTGCAATAGCAACAAATAAAAACAATACAATCTTTTTCATCTTCTTAGTAGTTTTAATTAAATACACCTATTTTGAAAACAAACAAAAGAATAATTTCACTTTTGTTTCGGGGCGCAAAAGTATATCATATTCATTAATTAAACAACTATTTCGATCATTATTCACCGGAGAGCAAAATGAAAAAAGCCGCTTGTAATTGATTTACAGCGGCTTTTCTATTTAAATATTTACCGGTTTCCCTCAGAACTTATAACCTACGCTAATAGAAAGATTCAGATTCTTACCATTTACGTTGTCCATGACATCGACAAACCCGAACTGACCGTCAAGCCCTGCGATAATCTTGCCAAACTCCGCGGCAACACCGATACCAAGACCTACATCGCCACGTTTCAACAGACCGTCGTCACCAAAGGTATCGACTTCCAAGCGCCCTTTGCCCAGATCTACTTTGGAATTACCCGCGATACCGCAAGCAAAATAAGGACCTGCACTCAACACGATATTAGTATTATCGGCTACTTTGAAACGCGCAGCAGCCATAACCGGCAGTTCCAGATAAACAGCATTCACACTCAGTTCGTCCTTCTTGGCACCTTTGGAAGATACAAACAAAGAGGGTTGCAACGACCAGATTTCATTAAATCCATACTCCATGCCACCGCCTATCTTGAATCCTACTTTGGCATTCATGTCAAAATCACCGGTAAAGTTACTGATATTCATTCCCACCTTGGCATTCCAGCTCACTTGAGAAAAGCCCACAACCGAAACGAGAGCAAACAATACAAACACAAGATTTCTTTTCATAATTCTGTAATTTTAGTTTGTTAAAAATATAATAAGTAAGGTTTCATAAGATAAAGGAAATATTTTTATTTGAATTATACAAATATTCACTCTACATTTTAGGTTTCCGCCGGCTTTTCTCTCCTGTAGGCTCTGTCTGCACCATACAGATATATACAAAAAGGCGAGGCTACCCTCTTGGAGTAGCCTCGCACAAACCAGTTAATCTAAAGTTATTCTTCGATGGCTGCCTGCGCCGCTGCCAGACGTGCAATAGGCACACGGAACGGAGAACAGCTAACGTAATTCAAACCTACTTTATGGCAGAACTTAACAGATGAAGGCTCACCGCCATGTTCACCACAGATACCGCATTTCAGGTCCGGACGGATGGCACGGCCTTTTTCGGTTGCCATACGTACCAACTGGCCTACACCATTTTGGTCGAGTACCTGGAACGGATCTACTTTCAGAATCTTCTTCTCCAGATAAACCGGAAGGAAAGAAGCTATATCGTCACGAGAGTAACCGAAAGTCATCTGAGTCAAGTCGTTGGTTCCGAACGAGAAGAACTCGGCAGACGAAGCGATACGGTCGGCAGTCAGAGCCGCACGGGGAATTTCGATCATGGTTCCGACTTTGAAGTCGATGCGGTCTCCCACCTCTTCAAAGAGCTTGTCTGCTTCGGCACGAATCACACTTTCCTGCTGTTGGAACTCGTAAAGAATACCTGTCAGCGGCACCATAATTTCGGGATGTGTCTCTATTCCTTCTTTCTTCAGTTCAAGAGCGGCACCCAGAATGGCACGAGTCTGCATCTGTGTGATTTCGGGATACGTATTTCCCAAACGGCAACCACGGTGACCCAACATCGGGTTGTGTTCGCAGAGCGATTCGACACGCTGCTGGATATATTGCAGGCTTACTCCCATTGTATCGGCCATCTCCTGCTGTCCTTTCAGATCGTGAGGAACAAATTCATGCAAAGGAGGATCGAGCAGACGTACAGTCACCGGACAACCGGCCATTGCCTTGAAGATTCCCTTGAAGTCGGCTTGCTGATATGGCAAGATCTTGGCAAGAGCTTTGCGGCGTCCCTCAGCATTTTCTGCCAGAATCATCTCACGCATGGCTTTGATCTTTTCACCTTCGAAGAACATGTGTTCCGTACGGCAAAGACCGATACCTACCGCACCGAAATTACGGGCAACTTCGGCATCATGCGGTGTGTCAGCATTGGTACGAACCTGCAGACGGGTATATTTATCAGCCAACTTCATCAGATCGGCAAAGTCGCCTGACAGTTCGGCTGCTTTCGTTTCTACTTTACCCTGATAAACTTCACCGGTACTACCGTTCAAGGAGATGAAATCTCCCTCTTTCAGCAATACACCATCCACTTCCACTGTACGGGCCTTGTAGTCGATATTCAATGCACCGGCTCCCGAAACACAGCATTTACCCATACCACGGGCAACCACGGCTGCATGTGAGGTCATACCTCCACGGGCGGTCAGGATACCTTCGGCAACTGCCATACCGGCCAAATCTTCGGGTGAAGTCTCGATACGAACCATCACAACGCGTTTTCCGGCAGCATGCCATTCGGCTGCATCGTCAGCAAAGAATACGATCTGACCGGTAGCAGCACCCGGAGAAGCCGGCAAACCGCGAGTCAGCACTTTAGCCTGTTTCAAAGCAGACTTATCGAATACCGGGTGAAGTAATTCATCCAGTTTATTGGGTTCTACACGCATCAGCGCGGTCTTTTCGTCGATCATGCCCTGGCGGAGCAGGTCCATGGCGATTTTTACCATGGCAGCACCGGTACGTTTACCGTTACGTGTCTGAAGGAACCAAAGTTTGCCTTCCTGAACGGTGAACTCCATATCCTGCATGTCTTTGTAGTGATTTTCAAGCTTGGTCTGCAATTCATCCAACTGCTTGTAGATCTCCGGCATAGCCTCTTCCATAGAAGGATATTTTGATGCACGTTCCTCTTCACTCACACCGGCAAGCTGAGCCCAACGCTGGGAACCGATCTTAGTGATCTGCTGCGGAGTACGGATACCCGCCACCACGTCTTCACCTTGTGCATTGATCAGATATTCACCATTGAAGAGGTCCTCGCCCGTAGCGGCATCACGGGAGAAGCATACACCTGTAGCGGAAGTATCGCCCATGTTACCGAACACCATTGCCTGAACACTTACGGCAGTACCCCATTCATCGGGAATTCCTTCCATCTTACGGTACAGGATGGCACGTTCGTTCATCCATGAATTGAACACAGCGCAGATAGCTCCCCAAAGCTGTTCGTATGCACAAGTCGGGAAGTCCTTGCCTGTTTGTGCCTTTACGGCAGCTTTAAATTTCTTCACGAGTTCCTTGAGATCTTCCACCTCGAGCTCGTTGTCCAGCTTCACGCCTTTGGCATGTTTCACTTCTTCAATGATTGCCTCAAACGGATCCTGGTCTTCTTTGTTAACAGGTTTCATACCCAATACTACGTCACCGTACATCTGTACGAAACGGCGGTAAGAATCCCATGCAAAACGAGCGTTTCCGGTCTTACGGGTCAGACCTTCAACCACTTCATCATTCAGACCCAGGTTCAGGATCGTATCCATCATACCCGGCATGGATGCACGTGCACCCGAACGCACAGAAACCAGCAACGGATTCTCTACGTCACCAAATTTTGAACGCATCAGGTTCTCAATATTTGCAATAGCTTTTTCTACTTCTTCTTTCAGGAGAGATACGACCTTTTCCTGTCCCATCTCGTAATATTCGGTACAAACGTCAGTTGTAATTGTGAAGCCCGGAGGTACGGGGACACCGATCAGATTCATTTCGGCAAGGTTCGCACCTTTGCCCCCAAGTAAGTTTCGCATACCGGCCTTTCCTTCTGCCAGTCCATTACCAAAGGTATAAACTCTTTTTTTGTCCATAATACGATTTTAAAGTTATTAGTTGTGATTCTTTTCTGTTCGCAAATCTAAGGATATTTCGCAAACCAGAAAACTTTTATATGAAAAACTTTCTATCAAAATGCAATTTCGACATTGCAATCTGCATTATTTCACTTCATATAGAGAAATACGAAAAAAAATACCTACTTTTGCGAAAGATTTTATTAATATGGCGTAGAATGGTGATTTAATAGATTCACGCTTTATACTCAAAGAAATCATTTTAATATAATTCAAGGAGTACTGTGGCTAGAAAGAAAAAAGAACTTCCTCTGCTGGAGAAGGTGACAATAACGGATGTGGCTGCCGAAGGAAAAGCCATCGCAAAAGTAGATGACCTGGTCGTTTTTGTACCTTACGTAGTGCCGGGCGACGTGGTAGATTTGCAAGTAAAAAGAAAAAAGAATAAATACGCCGAAGCTGAAGCGGTGAAGTTTCACGAACTCTCACCGGTACGTGCCGTTCCTTTTTGCCAGCACTATGGCGTATGCGGCGGGTGTAAATGGCAGGTATTGCCCTACGCAGAACAAATCAAATACAAACAGAAACAGGTGGAAGACAACCTACGCCGTATCGGAAAGATCGAATTGCCGGAAATCTCTCCTATCCTGGGATCTGCTAAAACAGAGTTTTACCGGAACAAACTGGAGTTCACCTTCTCGAACAAACGCTGGCTGACAGCGGAAGAAGTGAAACAGGACGTCAAATATGACCAGATGAACGCGGTGGGATTCCACATTCCGGGAGCATTCGACAAGGTGCTCGCCATCGAAAAGTGCTGGTTGCAGGATGATATCTCTAACCGTATCCGCAATACGATCCGCGATTACGCCTACGAGCACAACTACTCTTTCATCAATCTCCGTTCGCAGGAAGGAATGCTCCGCAACATGATTGTACGTACCTCGAGTACCGGCGAACTGATGGTGATTCTGATTTGCAAGATAACGGAAGAGCATGAAATGGATCTCTTCAAGCAGTTATTGCAATATGTTGCCGACCAATTCCCGGAAATAACCTCTCTCCTATACATTATTAATAATAAATGTAACGACACGATCAATGACCTCGATGTACACGTATTCCGTGGCAATGATCACATCTTCGAGGAGATGGAGGGACTTCGTTTCAAGGTGGGACCGAAATCGTTCTATCAGACCAACTCGGAACAGGCATACAATCTTTATAAGGTGGCACGCGACTTTGCCGGACTGACAGGTGACGAACTGGTATATGACCTCTATACGGGTACCGGAACCATCGCCAACTTTGTGTCACGCCAGGCACGAAAAGTGATCGGCATCGAATATGTTCCCGAAGCCATAGAAGATGCAAAAGTGAATGCCGAGATCAATGGAATAGAGAACACCCTGTTCTTTGCCGGAGACATGAAGGATATCCTGACACAGGATTTCATCAATCAGTACGGGCGTCCGGATGTAATCATCACCGACCCTCCCCGGGCGGGAATGCATCAGGATGTGGTAGACGTAATCTTATTTGCCGAACCCAAACGGATCGTATATGTTAGTTGTAATCCGGCTACACAAGCGCGTGACCTCCAGTTGCTGGATGTCAAATATCGTGTGAAAGCAGTGCAACCGGTAGATATGTTCCCCCACACCCATCACGTGGAAAACGTAGTGCTGCTTGAACTTAAATAAAAAAATGAATATGAAGAGAATCAAACGAACTCCGGCCGAGAAGGCCCGTGCACAATATACCGGCTATCTGGTGAAAGAACCGATGGAATTAATGGATTTCCTTGCGGCCAAAATGCCCGATGCCAGCCGTACCAAGCTAAAGTCTCTGTTGAGCAAACGAATCGTGCTGGTTGACAATGTGATCACGACACAATTCAACTTTCCTCTGCAACCGGGCATGAAGGTGCTTATCAGCAAGGATAAGAACAAGAAAGAATTCCGCCATCCGCTACTGAAGATAGTTTACGAGGACGCCTATATCATCGTAGTGGAGAAAAAGGAAGGATTGCTTTCCGTTGGCACAGAGCGGCAGAAAGAACGTACTGCCCAGCATATTTTAAGCGAATATGTAGGTCGTTCGGGACGCGGAAACCGCATCTACGTGGTTCATCGCCTGGACCGGGATACTTCGGGATTAATGATGTTTGCCAAAGACGAAAAGACACAATACACGTTGCGTGACCATTGGCACGACATCGTGACGGACCGTCGCTATGTAGCGGTGGTTACCGGCGAGATGGAGAAAGACAGCGACACGGTAGTGTCCTGGCTGACAGACCGTACCTTGTACGTCAGCTCAAGCAGCTATGATGATGGCGGTTCCAAATCGATCACCCACTATCGCACCATCAAACGTGCCAATGGCTACTCACTGGTAGAATTGCGATTGGAAACCGGACGTAAGAATCAGATACGTGTACACATGCAGGATCTGGGGCATCCTCTGATCGGAGACGGACGTTATGGGATAGACGGTGGGCCCAATCCTCTCGGGCGCCTGGCTTTGCATGCTTTCAAACTTTGTTTCTATCATCCGGTGACAGATCAGCTAATGGAGTTTGAAACCCCTTACCCTCCTACATTCAAGAAGCTATTTCTGAAGAAATAATATAAATAGGGATGTATCAAAACTCGTATTTACCACAGATTACACAGATTTACACAGATAAATATTATTATTATCAGTAAATTAAAAATCGTTCTGTGTAAATCTGTGTAATCTGTGGTGAGTTATGAAACACCTTCATTTAATATTTGCCGGATATAAGTTTATTCCATTCTTAATTCAAAGTTAAATCCCCGGGCATCGTCCGAAAGATAAAAGGCACCGGTTATCCGATCTCCGTATATCCTTACGTCGTCCATATAAGAGATACCGTTCTTACCGTAATTCAATACTAAATTACGATTATAAGAATCTTCCCAATACCACTGAAAGCGAAACTGATCATACAAAAGACCGTCTGAAGCATAGAACTGGGTCTCCACTCCAAAACCGTCGTTCCCGAACTCAAAGGTACTGAACAGGGGTTCACCATTATGGGCATTCATCCCTACATCGCCGGTCCATGCCCGCCCGGTAATGACATATTCAATCTCTCCCTGATCGTCCTCGCAAGACGCGAACCCGACAGCGAGCATCAGTATCAGTAAAATCTTCCAATAGCCTTTCATTTCTTCCTATCTCCTTCTCTAATTAGTTTCTGTTATATTTTGAATCGACAAATACAACTACCTTTCCGTTCAGCTTCCCGGACATATTATGCTCACGTACCCACACGTTATCGAAATAAGTCACCCCGTTCACTCCATAGTCAAAAACAATACCTTCCATCGTATCGTCTATCCACGACCAGGTCAGATTATTGGTCTCCGTGCGGTAAGGCTGACTTTCATTTACATGATAATAGGCATAAGTCTCTGCCAGCCGGCCGTTATCATCAAACTTCAACGTATGCCGAACCCACTCGTCTACATCATTCTTCTCCGAATCATTCACCCAGGTTTTGCCACAGAGCTTTGCATTGCTATTTCGTAGATAATCATCTGAATAATACTTGTCACCACAAGAGCTTAGGCCTACTATAGCTACCAATAAGAATAGCGTTTTCATAAAATTCAATGTCTTCATAAGTGTCATTTGTCATTAAATTAATAATACACGGACAAATATAAGGATTGTTTTCTAATAAAAAGGAAATAGGATAAATAAAAACATTTCAGACAAACAAAAACCATACGATGTGCATCGAAAGTATTCCATGTGGCTTACTGTGAATTTCAAAAAGTAACTTTAAAAAAGAAATTGACTACAGATTGCTTTATTTACAGATAAATTGCTAACTCTATTCAGATACAAAAGTTATCGGATAGAACTTTTATTTAAAGCAAAATGAATAAAAAGAGAAATAACATGCAGTTTCAGTGCTGTCTGAAGATAAATATGCAAAAACACTCGGACGTTTATTAATATCGTTTAGGTCTTTTGTTAACTTCCTCCAAGTCTTTTATTAACTTCGTTCAAGTCTTTTGTCAACTTCGTCCAAGTCTTTTGTTAACTCCATGACAAGAGAAGAGATATATGGCTGCATAAAAGCACTTTTCCCATTTATTGGCACTGAGAGAAGCAACCGAAAGAAGATGGCAGATACATGCAAAATCGTTAAAACAGACAGCACTATAATATAAACAGAAACGATAAACGATCCATATCACAAGAAAACCGTATAATCGGCATCATCTTGAATCGCCCTAATGCTCCTATTTAGCGTTTTTTTCCGCAAGAGTGGATACGGAGCTTAAAGAATCAAATCTGAGCAGCATTAAAATACAAAATGACAAAATGACTAATTAGCCTTTATTACTTTTCTTCACCTCTGATTCCCCCGAAATTATCTTTCCTAAAATACCGCATTCCCCTTTTTATTCCCTACATTTGTACTACGAATAAAAAATCAAGATAGTAAAATGAAAAAATTTATCAAAGGAGTCCGGTTTACTCCTTCCAATTATCCGGATGAAATAGAAGATAAAATACAGAAATACAGAAAACAAGGTTATAAACTTCCTCCACGCAAGGTATTGCGCACACCGGAACAAATTGAAGGTATCCGTGAAAGTGCAAAGATCAACACAGCTCTGCTGAACCACATTGCAGAAAATATTCGTGAAGGAATGTCCACCGAAGAGATCGATCGTTTGGTCTACGATTTCACCACGTCCCATGGGGCTATTCCGGCTCCTCTAAACTATGAAGGATTTCCCAAAAGCGTCTGCACCAGCATCAACGATGTAGTGTGCCACGGAATCCCCAGTTCAACCGAAATTCTAAAAAGCGGAGATATTATCAACGTAGATGTTTCTACCATTTACAATGGTTATTTCTCTGACGCATCACGCATGTTTATGATCGGCGAAGTCAGCCCTGAAAAACAGAGATTGGTACAGGTCACTAAAGAATGTATGGAAATCGGCATAGCTGCCGCACAGCCTTGGGCCCGTTTAGGTGACGTAGGTGCGGCTATTCAGGAACATGCCGAAAAGAACGGTTATAGTGTGGTACGCGACTTATGCGGACATGGAGTGGGAATCAAATTCCATGAGGAACCCGACGTAGAGCACTTCGGACGCCGCGGTACTGGTATGTTGATTCTTCCGGGAATGACTTTTACCATCGAACCGATGATCAACATGGGAACGTATGAGGTCTTTGTCGACTCTGCTGATGACTGGACAGTCTGCACAGACGACGGATTGCCGTCTGCACAATGGGAAAATATGATTCTGATTACTGAAACCGGAAACGAAATATTGACTTATTAAATGGAACTGACTCTCCTCTTGATTATTGCAGCCTTACTGGTTGCCCTGCTTGTATTGACACTTACCCGCAACAATCGCGCACAAAGCGAAGAGATGCAACGGGCATTGCGCCAACAAATGCAGGAAAACCGGGAAGAGTTGAATCGCAGTATTCGCGAGTTACGCATGGAAATGACGCAAACCCTGAATCAGGGTTTGCAACAGCTGCAAGATGCCATGCATAAGAACATGATGACCACCGGAGAACTGCAACGCCAAAAGTTCGACGCAATGGCACGCCAGCAGGAAACGCTGATACAGTCCACCGAGAAGCGTCTGGACGACATGCGCGTGATGGTTGAAGAGAAATTACAAAAGACTCTCAACGAACGCATCGGACAATCTTTCGAGATAGTCCGTTCGCAACTTGAAAATGTGCAAAAGGGCCTGGGCGAAATGAAGTCGCTCGCACAAGACGTAGGCGGTCTCAAGAAGGTTCTGAGTAACGTGAAAATGCGCGGAACGTTCGGTGAGGTCCAGCTAGGCGCACTTCTGGAACAGATGATGAGTCCGGAACAGTATGAAGCGAATGTCAAGACCAAGAAAAGCGGAACCGAATTTGTGGAGTTCGCCATCAAACTTCCGGGAAAAGATGATGCCAACAGCACTGTTTATCTGCCAATCGACGCCAAATTCCCCAAAGATGTTTACGAACAATACTACGATGCTTTCGAAGCCGGAGATGCCGCATTGATGGAATCGTGCGGACGCCAACTGGAGACAACCATCAAAAAAATGGCGAAGGATATCCACGACAAGTATGTCGATCCTCCGTTTACAACGGACTTCGCTATCTTGTTTCTCCCCTTCGAAAGCATCTATGCAGAAGTGATCCGCCGGACAAGTTTAGTTGAAACGCTACAAAAGGATTACAAGATTGTAGTAACCGGACCGACTACTTTGGGAGCTATCCTGAACAGTTTGCAAATGGGATTCCGGACACTCGCCATACAGAAACGCACAGGCGAGGTATGGACCGTACTGGGAGCTGTAAAAACCGAATTCGGAAAATTCGGAGGACTGCTTGAGAAGGTCCAGAAGAATCTGCAAAGCGCAGGTGACCAGTTGGAAGAAGTGATGGGAAAACGTACGCGCGCCATCGAACGCAAACTCCGTCAGGTCGAAGAACTCCCCCACGAGGAAAGCCGGAGAATATTACCGATAGACGATGGCGGAGAAGATGACTGACCGATAAAAACAAAGAAGCATACAGCCATGGAAATAACACTTAAAAATCAGTTCATTACTTTGTGGAATACTTATTTTCCACAAGCCGGACTTCCGATAACATTCCAATACTCGGCAGATACACAAAATCTCCCGATAGTGGAAGCTCCGAAAGGACATCGGTGCATCATTGCACAGTTGACCCAGGTACAGCGTGGAAAAACTCTCTGCATGCAGGCGGATTCTGTGGGATGCCGGGGTGGAAAACGGTACACAAACTTCACGGACAAGATGTTTCCCGGATTCGAATGTTTCCTTTCACACAATGAACAGGGCGAAGGAGAACGATACAAGCAGACTCCAGAGCTGGCAGCTGCCGCTCTGGCACAGTTGCCTGCACTTCCTGTCAAGGGAGAAAACCTGATCTTCAAACGTTGGGATAAGCTGGAAGCGGAAGACATGCCGGAAGTTGTTATCTTTTTTGTATCTGCCGACATCCTCTCCGGTCTGTTCACATTGGCTTGTTTTGACAATGTAGCTCCTGATGCAGTGATCGCTCCCTTTGGTGCAGGCTGTGCTTCTATTATCTATCATCCGTACCGGGAACAACTGGACGGAACCAATCGGGCGGTATTGGGATCATTCGACCCTTCTGCACGCAAATGTATGAAACCCGATCTCTTGTCTTTTGCCATTCCGTTTAACAAGTTCAAGAGTATGGTGTCACAAATGGAAGAAAGTTTCCTAAAGACAGCAACGTGGGATGTAATCAAAAAGAGAATGAGTTCGTCATAATACTCCGGAAGTTCGCGGACAAACATCGCACCTTCCTTCCAGAATATCGCATGATTTCTATTAAAAGGTTCGGGATACCGCAAAGACAATAAATCATTTAGAACAAACAACTAACACTATTAGTTATTCGACTAACAGCATAAGTTATTTACCTAATTTTAGCAGGAGATTAGAAAACGGACCTTATTACAGGTGAAAGTTATCTTCTTTTGGGCAAGACCCAATACAAAACCAGGTATCCCAAGATACCCGCCATTACCGTACCGGATAAAACACCGAGTTTGGCCTGGTTCAATAATACAGGATGGGCGGAACCGAACGAAAGATTGGCGATGAAAAGCGATACCGTAAAGCCTATTCCACCCAGTAACGCCACTCCGGATATATTCTTCCAGTTCATCCCCAAAGGCATCGGAGTAAGACCGCTTTTGACAGCCAGCCAGGTAAAAGAATAAATCCCCAGAAATTTGCCTGCCAATAATCCCAAAGCAACCGCAAGGGTAACCCCGCCAATAACTTCACCTTCGCCACTAAACATCACACCTGCATTGACAAAAGCGAACAACGGAAGGACAAGATAATTCACTGCACCATGCAGGTTATCCTCAAGCGACTGAAGGGGACTGATGACACGGTCGGAAGCCGACTCAACCTCTTTCAGCTTGGCTATCTGTTGATTGGTCAGTACGATGTTGTTTGCTCCCATTTCGGGGAATGTACTGATAATGCGCCGGATACGCTCAATATATGTACCGACGTTCAACTGTGGTTTGGCCGGAATGACAAAGGCCAGAATAACACCGGAAATCGTACTATGGATACCCGATTGCAGGAAAAGATACCAGATAACCACACCGACAACTAAAAAGAAAATCTTATTGGTAGCTCCCTTCTTACCTATAAAATATAACAGAACGTAAAGCAGCGCCGCCCATAACAAATATTCATAAGCCACGTGTGAACTGTAGAAAATGGCAATCACCAATATACCGCCTATATCATCGACTACCGCAAACGCTGTAAGGAAGATTTTCAGACTCAACGGAACACGCTTGCCCAACAGGCTGAGCACTCCCAAAGAAAAGGCAATATCGGTTGCCATAGGGATAGCCAGTCCTTGCCCGCCTTCAGTGCCCGGAGCACAAACCATGGAATAGATGACAACAGGCACTACCATTCCGCCACATGCGGCAATGAATGGCAGTGCAGCTTTACGGAACGAGGAAAGCTCGCCTACCAGTAACTCTCGCTTAATCTCCAGTCCGACCATTAAGAAGAAAATCGTCATCAGACCGTCATTAATGAACTCAATCATCGTCAGATTGTGTCCCGCATGCGAAAGTAAATTAAAGCCTCCGATGCGAAAATGAAGTTCATGCGACAAAAACTCCTGATACACCGATGCTGCCGGAGAGTTAGCGATTACCGCAGCGGCAATCGCTGTGACAAACAATAAAATACTCGCCGTAATATTCATCGACGAGAAATCCTTCATCGAACGTAAAACTGTCATAAATAGGTATATATAATATTAGATTTAAGCAATTCTATGACACGGCTAAGTTGTATAGCTTCGCAATGCCAACTTCTTCACCCATAGTACAAAGATACCGGTCAGAATCAAATTCAATACAATGGTCAGCACTGAAATAACCAATGCAGGACCACCCAAGTTGTATCCGAGGGCAATAAAGATGACTCCGGCTCCTACTTCACCACGGGTAAACATACCGATAGAAAGCGCCAGGCGTTCGCTGAACTTCCTATCCCGGTAAAAGAACACAGGAAACAGCTTACCGATATTTGAAAGCAGTGAAACAATCAATACGTGAAGTGCTATCATTCCCCACGACATCATTTCCTGCGAACCTGTCACCGAATGGGTTCCGGCATGTGTCTCGGCAAAGTTCACCCCAATGAAATGCGGCATGCTCATACCTACCAAGAACATAAACAGGAACGAAACCCCTGTTGAAACTTTATGCTCGACAGGAGTATCTATTTCTTTGTGTTTCATGATCATACCCAGCACAAAAGCCGGCAACAACACCTCGATGTGAATACTCCCCTCTTCGCCATAGAGCTGCTTGCTAAAATAGTAAACGGCTTGGGTAGCAACAAATACAAGCACCGAATAGCCCATTATCGCTTTCCAGTCCTGACGCCAGTTATACCTTCCCAACTGTTTCCAACCCAATGAAAGCAATAAGAAGACAATAAAGACAACCACGATCAGCTGCCAGCGCAAACCAATCATCATTATCTGCAGGGGAATCATTAACAAAATGGTATCGAGGTCATCAAAAATTGCCAGGACCTGAATCTTTTTATAAATCCAACTTGATTTAAGTCCGATGGCGGCGAGCATCGTGAAAAGAATACCGGCCGATGTAGGAGCTGCGAAACGGCTTAACAGCAGATTCTCTTTCCAAGCCTCCCAACTGTTCCAGAATTCTGGCGGCAAAAGCACAAATACATAATAGATAGCAATCAGAAACCAAGGCATGGCGGCAGTAGCCATTGCAATGAAGTAGTCTCCGGCATAACTTCTCCAACGGGTCTTATCAACTTCAAACTCACGCCCTACGTTAATCATAATAAAACTCAGGCAGATGTAAAGAAGAATGTTAGATACAATTTTTACGGTAGCATATCCTTCACCTGCCAATAACGGCAAGTATTGTGATAGCAAAAGGCCAATAATCAAAAAGGCCGAAAAAGACAGAACTTTTCTCATTTTTATTGTTTATCGTTGTTTTAAAGGCAATTGCCAGGGAAAGCTCTGCGGACAGATGACAATTGCCTGGTATATTAGAAACTGGCTGCAACAAAATTTGTTCAGAAAGATTCCTGTTTTTTTATTACGTTGCAGCCTTTATTTCCTAATCCAGTTTAAGCACGGCAAGGAATGCCTTCTGCGGCACTTCCACATTACCGATCTGCTTCATACGTTTTTTTCCTTTTTTCTGCTTCTCAAGCAGCTTACGTTTACGGCTGATATCACCTCCGTAACATTTTGCCGTAACGTCTTTACGCACCGCTTTGATCGTTTCACGAGCTATAATCTTAGCACCGATAGCGGCCTGAATAGCTATTTCAAACTGTTGTCTCGGAATGAGTTCTTTCAACTTCTCACACATCCGACGCCCCATATCGTAAGCATTATCGAAATGAGTCAGGGTAGAAAGCGCATCAACCGATTCACCGTTTAACAAAATATCCAGTTTCACCAATTTGGACGGACGGAAACCATCCGGATGATAATCGAACGAAGCATAACCTTTCGAAATACTCTTCAGTCTGTCGTAGAAGTCGATCACAATTTCACCCAACGGCATATTGTAGAACAACTCGACGCGGTTTCCCGAGATATATTCCTGCTTCAACAATTCGCCCCGCTTACCGAGACAAAGCGTCATGATAGGTCCGATATAATCGGTCGTTGTAATAATAGAAGCTTTGATATAAGGCTCTTCTATATGGTCGATCATAGTCGGATCGGGCATACCGCCGGGGTTATGCACCTCCGTCATATTACCTTGTTTGTCGTAAATATGATAAGATACGTTAGGAACTGTGGTGATGACATTCATATCGAACTCACGATCCAGACGCTCCTGTACAATTTCCATGTGAAGCAATCCCAGGAAGCCACAACGGAAACCGAAGCCTAAGGCCAACGATGATTCCGGTTGGAACGTCAGTGAGGCATCATTCAGCTGCAACTTCTCAAGTGAAGCTCGCAGATCTTCAAATTCTTCGGCTTCGATGGGATAAACTCCGGCAAACACCATCGGTTTCACCTCTTCGAATCCCGCAATCGCTTTATCGCAAGGGCGGGCTACGTGAGTGATCGTATCTCCCACTTTCACCTCTTTCGAAGTCTTAATTCCCGAAATGATATAGCCTACATCTCCCGTCCGGAGTTCCTTGCGTGGAACCATTTCCATCTTCAACACTCCGATTTCGTCTGCAACATACTCTTTTCCGGTATTGAAGAACTTAACCTTATCACCAGCACGGATGACTCCGTTCGTTATCTTAAAATAAGCGATGATTCCACGGAATGAGTTGAATACGGAGTCGAATATCAAAGCTTGCAACGGCGCACTTTCATCACCTTGAGGATGAGGTATACGCTCGATGACCGCTGCCAGTATCTCTTCCACACCCATACCGGTCTTACCGGACGCACGGATAATTTCATCCCGCTTACATCCCAGCAGCTCTACGATCTCGTCTTCCACCTCTTCGGGCATGGCACTTGCCATGTCGCACTTGTTAATGATCGGAATGATTTCAAGATCGTGCTCAATAGCCATATAAAGATTCGAGATGGTCTGTGCCTGGACTCCTTGCGACGCATCCACAATGAGTAACGCACCTTCGCAGGCAGCTATCGAGCGGGATACTTCGTATGAAAAGTCAACATGCCCCGGAGTATCGATCAGGTTCAGAATATACTTCTCTCCCTTATAAGTGTACTCCATCTGTATGGCATGACTTTTAATCGTAATCCCCCTCTCCTTTTCCAGGTCCATATCATCAAGCATCTGCCCTTCTGTCACCTGAATGGTATTAGTGAACTCCAACAAACGGTCCGCCAATGTTGATTTACCATGGTCAATATGAGCAATGATGCAAAAATTTCTGATTTTATCCATCTGATACTATTATCTTAATTTAATTTGGTGCGCAAATATACACAAATGCCAGAACATAAAAAAATGCGCTGATAACATATCATAATGTATCAACGCATTTTTTTATTGGGGAAGTAATTCACTCCTTAGTTCAATGTAACGAAGAGTTCACCTTCGATTTCCTGAGTAGAGATCTTATCTTCTCTCAACAGCCATCCGAGGCCAAGGAACAAATCTTTATCCACCAATTTAGTTGCTTTCTTAATCTGCTTGGCAGTCAGTCCTTCTGTTCCATTCAGTGCATTCCAGATTTTACCTGCAATTTCACCTGCTTTTTCTTTCAACATTTGCTTTAGAAATTTTAGTTAGACATGAGTTAAAACCCGAACAATTCAGGTTTTATTTCGACTGCAAATATAGTTATAATTATGTTATATAACAGATTATTAGTAACTTTTTTCTCTTTTTTGTAATGAAAACATCAATTTGAAGACTATTTCTTCTCTTTTTCGAGATATTCTGCCCAAATTCTGGCTGCCTCCTCTACCATTTTCGAACAAGGTCTTTTGGCATAATACTGTTCTGTCCGGGCTTCCGGCTCGGACGACACCGGTGCTTTCTTCTTTAAGCCAAGCAGTTCGCCACAATTCAACGAACCATTCCGTTTCTTGAATTCGGCCGCAAGCTCTTGCACCAAAGCATAATTGGCAGCCTTTCCCTCACGATCGGCTCCGTCAATTGCCCCTTTCTCCAGTCCGGCAAGCAGAAACATGCCACAGGCAGCGCCACACGTTTCACGCATGCGCCCGATACCTCCGCCAAACGAAGCTGCCATACGCAGCGCCTGCTCTTCAGTAAATCCATACATATCGGCAAATGCAGCTACTACAGACTGCGAACAATTATAGCCGCTCTTGAAAAGCTCAGTAGCACGGCTTATCCTTTCTTCCTTTGTCATTTTATATTTTTTTATTTCTTGCAAAATTATTAAAAAAGTATCTTTGTCGGCAACTAATCAATGATTTTTATGGCAACAACCTTTGACATACAATTGCCACACTATCCACGTGGCTTCCATCTGATCACCTGTGACATCCTTTCTCTCCTTCCGGACCTGCCGGAAAACGGACTGCTGGTTGTGTTCATCAAGCATACCTCAGCAGGCATCACTATCAACGAAAATGCCGATCCGGACGTGCGTCATGACTTCAATACGTTTTTCAACAAACTCGTACCTGACGGTGCCCCTTATTTCGTCCACACCCTTGAAGGCCCGGACGATATGAGCGCACACATTAAGGCTTCACTAATCGGAACCTCAGTCAGTATCCCCATCCGGAATCACCGTCTGAACCTCGGAACCTGGCAAGGGATCTACTTGTGTGAATTCCGGGACGGGGGCGACAAACGCAAACTGAGTATTACCATTTTGGAGTAAATCAGCCGATCTCCAACGCCATCGGACAATGATCGGAGTGAACGGCGTTGTTCAGAATAACGGCTTCTTTCAGCAAAGAGCGTACCGGCTCGCTGACCATACAATAATCGATTCTCCACCCTTTGTTCTTGGCACGCGAATTGAAACGGTAACTCCACCAAGTATACTCTTGCTTTTGAGGATAAAGCGTACGGAAAGAATCAATGAAGCCCGCCGACAGGAAACGGGTCATCCATTCCCGTTCTTCGGGCAAGAAACCACTGTTGGTAGCATTACGAACCGGATCGTGAATATCGATCGGTTCATGGCAAATGTTATAATCCCCACAAAGAATCAGATTGGGACGTGATTTACGCAATTCCGTCACATACTTCTGGAATGCTTCCAGCCAGACCATCTTAAAAGCCTGGCGTTCGTCTCCGCTAGTGCCCGAAGGATGGTAAACGCTCACCACAGACAAATCACCAAAATCCGCACGAATAAAACGCCCTTCGTTATCATATTCTTCAATTCCCATGCCATATTCTATGTGATCGGGCTCTACTTTGGTCAAGATAGCTACTCCGCTATATCCTTTTTTCTGTGCTGAATAGAGATATGCTTTATATCCAAGTGCCTCAAAAGCCTCTGCCGGATATTGTTCGGGTTGCAGTTTGGTTTCCTGCAGACAAAGCACATCGGGATTTTCTTCGGCCAACCACTCGGGCAGCCCCTTGTTTACTGCGGCACGAAGTCCGTTCACATTATAAGTTATGATTTTCATCTTTTATATTTTACGAGAACAACAACATTATATTCAACACTGTCACTATCACGGCAATGGTATAAAGCACAAACGTGCTCCATTTACTATTGACATAATCGCCCATCACCTTACGCGAGGAGGTCAGACCGACCTGCAAAAAAACCGTAAACGGCAACTGGATACTCAGCACCATCTGAGAGATGATCAGACCCTTAAACGGATCGCCGATAAAGAAAATCAGCAGCAACGCAATGCCCAACGACAGGATAACCCCTACCTGAGAGTGACTATCCTTAATGTGGTATGATTCGCCAAAGATACCGGCGAAAATAGATCCGGCCGCCATCCCGCTGGTAATCGTAGACGAGATACCCGCCATAAGCAGGGCTAAAGCAAAAACAATAGCCGCATTACTTCCCAACAGGGGTTCGAGCAATGATTTCGCCTGCTGCAGCTCTTCAACCTGAATGCCACTTTTAAAGAAGGTAGCGGCTGCCAACAGAATCATGGCACTGTTGATGGCCCATCCTATAATCATTGAAAAGAGCGTATCAAACAATTCGTACTTCAACACTTTCTTTATGGACGCTGTATCCTGCTTATTGTATTCGTGGCTCTGAATCACCTCCGAATGCAGGAAAAGATTGTGAGGCATCACCACAGCACCCAGCACACTCATAATAATGAGCATGCTCCCCTTAGGTATAGCCGGCGTCACCCACCCTTCTACTGCCATAGGCCAGTCAATATCCACCAAAAAGAGTTCATAGATGAACGACAAGCCGATCACCGATACAAAAGCAATGATGGAGCGCTCTATTTTCTTATATGAATTTGTAAAAAGCATGATGGAAACAAAAACGGTAGTCAGAACGGCCCCCCAGACAATAGGAATGTCGAGCAACATTTCCAGCGCTATGGCCCCTCCCAGAATCTCGGCCAGTGATGTAGAGATGGAAGCAAGTACGGCCGTCCCCAGTATGGGACGCGATACCCACTTGGGCGTATACTGCGTTGCCGCCTCCGAAAGGCAAAGCCCTGTCACGATTCCCAAGTGAGCAACATTGTGTTGCAATATGATCAGCATGATGGTGGACAGCGTAACCACCCATAACAGTGAGTAACCAAATTCTGAACCTGCCGCAAAATTAGAAGCCCAATTGCCCGGATCAATAAAACCTACAGTAACCAATAAACCGGGACCAATATATCTGAAGACGTCCAAACCTCCCAGATAGCGTTTGTGGTCTTTACTTTTTAAATCTTTAAAAATATTTTTCATAAGGATGTCATGTCTCTTGTTTTTCTTCTAATTCATAAAATCTATCTACAAAGATAGTTATTAATAACAAGCGAGAACCTTGTTCGGTTCACTTTTAACAACTATCTTTGCCCAATATTCACACATTAAAAAGATTAAGCAAATGAAAAAAATTATTCTCGGAGCATGCGCTGTTCTTTTCACGCTTGCTTCTTGCCAACAGGCCAAACAAAAAGTTTTCGAACTGGCTGCCGAACAAGTAAACAAACAATGCCCCATCACTGTCGATGAAATGACAAGAATGGACAGCACCACTTATTCAGGTAAGGACAATACATTTACCTATTTCTATACCTTAAGCGGCCAGGCTGACGATCCTACCATGTCAGAACAACTGAAGAAATCATTGGAAGAAACCCTGCCGGAAACAATAAAGAACACTGAAGAGATGAAAGTGTACAGAGAATCGGATGTGACCATTAAATACATCTATCTGTCAGGCAAAACAAAGGAAGAGCTGATTCAAGTAACAGTTACTCCCGATATGTATAAATAAGAAATCGGTTTATATAAAAATAAGAGAGGCGGCAACTCAAAGTTGACCGCCTCTCTTATTTTTATATACAGCCTCTAAATGATGCTTACAGAAGCTTTGTTACTCCGTAACAGAGTCTGCGTTGACATCAAATACAGCCTTTATTTTTCTTAGAAACCCATCTCGTGCAAAGCACGGCATAGTTGGTCGGGACATGAAGTAGAGCGAGCCCCACACCGGATCCCTTCAAGCTTCGTAATGACATCCGACACAGACATTCCGGTCACCAGACGTGAAATTCCTTGCAGATTACCGTTACATCCACCCCAAAAAGCTACTTCCTTCACAATATTATTCTCCACCTCCAATTCGATGTTTGTACTGCAAGTACCCTGGGTTTTATAAACGTATTTCATTACTCTTCGCCTTCGTTATCTGCAGGCTTCATGTTAGTGTACACATTCTGTACATCCTCGTCTTCTTCCAGGCGTTCTACCATCTTATCAATGGTGGCACGTTGTTCCGGTGTCAGATCTTTTTCGTCATTCGGAATACGGGTAAACTCAGCACCTTTCACCTCGAAGCCATTCTCTTCAAGATATTTCTGAATCTGGGCAAACGACTTCGGATCACCGTAAAGCGTGATTTCATCTTCGTCTTCATCATACTCTTCCTCTACCCCGTAATCGATCAGTTCCAGAATCAGATCGTCCATATCCACGCCTTCTTTCTTTGTAATGGTGAACATTGACTTCCAGCTGAACATAAAATCAAGACTGCCTGAAGTACCCAGTGTTCCGCCAAACTTATTGAAAACGCTACGAACATTGGCAACAGTACGGGTTGTGTTATCTGTAGCCGTTTCTACAAATACCGCAATGCCGAAAGGACCATAACCTTCATAATTCATTTCCTTATAGTCCTTCTGGTCTTTACCCATGGCATTCTTGATAGCGCGTTCCACGTTATCCTTCGGCATGTTCTCACGTTTTGCAGTAGCGACAACTGCACGCAGATGCGGGTTGTTTTCGGGATCAGGACCGCCGGCTTTTACAGCGATAGCAATTTGTTTACCGATTCTCGTAAATGTACGGGCCATGTTGCCCCATCTTTTCAGCTTGGTAGCTTTTCTATATTCGAACGCTCTTCCCATTGGTTTAAAATATTTGCCTCACCCCGCTTCTAATTCAGAGAAGAAGCGGGCATGAGTTTTATTAATTATTTAATTGTTGTTTCTATATTATATGTTTATCTGAGTTTGGCTCCCAGTTTGTCTTCCAGGTTCTTCACCAGTTTCGACATGATCTTATCAATCATCTTATCGTTTAGAGTTTGGCTTTCATCCTGAAGCAAGAAGCTGACAGCATAAGATTTCTTTCCGGCTTCAAGATTCTTGCCTTCATAAACATCAAACAAAGAAACCTCTTTCAAGAGTTTCTTCTCTGTTTCATAAGCGATCTTTTCAATCTCGGCAAACTGTACCTTCTTATCCAGCAACAGAGCCAAGTCACGTTTCACAGCCGGGAACTTAGAAATCTCTTTATAGCTTACTTTCACTGAACGAATCGCTTTCATCAACTCTTTCCAGTTTAAGTCAGCGTAATAGACTTCATTATCAACATCAAAAGCTTTCAGCATCTTCTTGGTAACGACACCGAATGTAGCCAGTCTCTTGCCACCTTTAGTATTTACCGTCAAGGCCGTAGAATAAATATCATCACTCAGGTTGCCCACTACCAGAGAGTGCAAATCCAATCCTAAACGTTTGAAAATATTCTCCACATAAGCCTTCAATTCGTAGACAGAAGTGTTTTCATCTGCGTGTGCCCATGAATTTGATACCATTTTACCGGTCACCCACAGTCCCAAATGATAATCCTCTGAGTAAGGAGCCAAAACCTTCTCAGGATTCTTCTTCTCCGCGTCAAAGTGATAACAGTTACCGAATTCAAAGAATTTCAAATCCGCGTTCTTACGGTTAGCATTATGGGCAATGCTTTCCAATCCACCGAACAACAGTGTCTGTCGCATACAATTCAAATCTGCACTTAGCGGATTCAGCAACATAACCAGATTCTTGGAAGGATAGCTTTCCAAACCATCGTAATAAGCGGCACGAGTCAAAGAGTTATTCAGAATCTCGTTGAAACCACAACCTACCAACTGTTCAGCCACCAGGTTCTGCAACTTATTCGACTTGTCACAATCTCCTTTTGTAGTCAGGCTCGACTTCAGTGTCGATGGAATTTCCACATTATTATATCCGTAAATACGCAGGATATCTTCAATCACGTCGCAGTCACGCTGTACATCCACACGGTATGGAGGTACGGCCAATGTCAGCCCTTCGGCCGTCTCGTCCATGATTTTCATTTCAAGACTGGTAACAATGCTCTTTATCGTCTCTACCGGAATCACTTTACCAATCAGGCTGTGTACCTTCTCGTAAGTCAACTCGACAATAAAATCCTGTGCAGGAGCAGCACAGACATCTTTAATCTCCGAAGAAATGGTACCTCCGGCAAGTTCCTTTACCATCATAGCCGCCAATTTCAGGCAGTAGATCGTGATATTAGGATCAATACCTCTCTCAAAACGGAAAGAAGCATCTGTATTCAAGCCATGACGACGGGCCGTCTTACGCACCCATGTCGGATGGAAATATGCACTTTCGAGAAACACATCCGTTGTGGCCTCTGTAGAACCGGAATCAAGACCTCCGAAAACACCGGCAATACACATAGCGTCTTCTTTGTTACAGATCATCAGATCGCGTTCATTCAACTTACGTTCAACGCCATCCAGCGTGACAAACGTTGTGCCTTCCGGCATTGTTTTCACAATCACCTCGCCCCCTTTTATTTTGTTTGCGTCAAAGCAATGAAGCGGTTGCCCGAAAGCATGCACAATGTAATTTGTGATATCCACTACATTATTAATAGGACGCAAACCGATGATGCGAAGCTTATTTTGCAACCATTCCGGACTCTCTGTAACAGTAACCCCTTTCACAGTAACACCTGCATAACGTGGACATGCCTCACTGTTTTCTACAGTTACCTTGATGTCCAGATCATGATTTTCGACAGCAAAAGCATCGACAGACGGTCTGGTCAGTGCAGCCTGTTTGCCATTCTGTACCAGATAAGCATACAAGTCGCGTGCCACCCCATAGTGTGAACAAGCGTCAGCACGGTTCGGAGTAATATCTACTTCAAGTACATAGTCGCTCTTTACATTATAATAATCTTTCGCAAGAGTACCCGGAACGGCATCTTCCGGCAATACGATGATACCGTCATGTGAAGTTCCGATCCCGATTTCATCTTCAGCACATATCATACCGATCGACTCCACGCCGCGAATCTTTGATTTCTTAATAGTAAAACATTCGTCACCATCATAGAGCTTCGTGCCCAAAGTGGCAACAACGACTTTCTGTCCGGCAGCTACGTTTGGAGCTCCGCACACAATCTGAGTAGGTTCGCCGTTACCCAAATTTACGGTTGTGATGTGTAAATGGTCTGAATTGGGATGTTCCACGCAAGTCAGCACCTCGCCAATCACGAGACCTTCCAACCCGCCTTTAATCGTTTGAACTTCTTCTACTCCACCTGTTTCCAGTCCGATAGAAGTCAGCGCAGCCGCCACTTCATCGGGCGTCAGATCGAAATTGACATACTCTTTCAGCCAATTATAAGAGATATTCATATCATTAAGTTTTTTATGTTTTCAAAAGTGACCCGCAAAGTTAATAAGATTTTTTGGTTGATGGGGAATGAATGGTTATAAAAAAACTCCCGGTCAGCTTTAAAAAAGATGGCCGGGAGGCATTTTCTATCAGAGTCGATATCGTGATATCATTTCATAGCCGGATGCAAATGGAAATATTTCTTCATAAATAAGATATACACCATACTTAGTATGACAATTGTGCCCAATAAATAACAATAACCCCAACCGGGAGTTAACAGATAACCAACAATAATTATGGCTTGTGATGTCATGTAAATCAGTGAAACCACCACATGCGGGATCTCCAGTTCATTTGCCATCAACTGATATAAGTGTTTCCGATGTGGCAAACCAATATTTTCATGTAGCATAAGCCGATGGATAATAGTCAGCACACTATCTACTCCATAAACCACAAGCAAAATAATCCAACTGAAATTCTCTGTTCGAATTATTAGTTTACCTATCAGGAAAAGAATCACAAAGGCAATACTGACCGATCCCACATCCCCGGCAAAGCATTTGGCCTTCTTGCGAAAATTGAAAAAATTAAATACCAACACAGCACAAAGCATAGTGTATATCAGATCCTCCTCCACAAAACGGACAATTTGCACATTGATAAAAGCTAAAGCAAGTAATACAACCCAAGAATACCCTCCCGTAATGCCATTAATCCCATCCATAAAGTTATAAGCATTGATAATGCCTGTACATACAATCAAGGCAACAAGGATAGTCCACCAAGGCAGACTGAATAATCCCCATTGATAAAACATCAAGGCCATTGCAGTAAAATGAAAAACTAAACGCAATCCCTGAGAGGTAGAGCGAATGTCGTCCACAAAACTAATAAAGGTTATCAAAGTCAGAGCCAGCATAAACCAAGGATACTCAAACTGATTTGTCAGAAAATAAGCCAATGCACCCAAGTAGAAAATAATACCTCCACCCCGTAGCGTGATCCGGGTATGCGAACTCCGTTCGTTCGGTTTATCGATGATATTGCATTTATCAGCAATACGGAAATAAAAAAGTTCTGCCAGGAATAGCAGAACTAAGATTATCAGATAGTACATAAGTTATTCATTCTTGTCTATTAAATGAAACCAAAACTGAAGCCCTAAAAAGACTAAAGCTGCCAATCCGGTCAAAATGCCCATAATCCAAAGAAAAGTTTCCATCCACACTTTCTTCTATTCTATAAGAAAAGTCTCCAGTACATTCATGGGCTTCCACTTGAGTTCTCGTACAGCCTTTTCATTACTAAAGGTCAAAGAGCTTGTGATTTTACGAAGTTTCAATGAATTGATCGGAGCTTTTTCACCCAGGCAATCTCCAATGACAGCCATACTTTTAGCCAACCAATAAGGAATAGATATTGGTCTTTTTTTATTCAATTGCTTACATATCACCATCTCCAGTTCACGAAAACTCGGCTGGTAACTGTCACAAACATTATATATCCCACCCTTTTCTATTAACATAGGAAGAAGATTTGCAATATCCTGAACCATCAGAACACTTTTCCGGGCTTTTCCCCCGGCAATACTTAAGTACTTACCATTTCTAATCCCACGAATCATCGCTCCTAAATTTCCAGGAGGATTAGGTCCGGCAATCAATGAAGGACGAAGTATACTTAACTTTACATTATGCATAGCACACCACCCTTCCAAGTATTTCTCAGCCTTAATCTTACTCAAAGCATAAGGAGTGGTTCCATTTAAAGGATGCTCTTCCGTAATATTCTCACCCGAATCACAACCATAAACGGCAACGGTACTTATAAAAATGAAAGCTTTAGGAATACCACTATTCTCTAAAGCAGTACATAAGTTCTTGGTACCCTGAAGATTTACATCAAAAAAAAGTTGTTTCTCTTCTTCTGTTTTAGGAATAGAATGCGCTTTACCTGCAGCATGAAATACGACATCAAATGTACCTGTTAAATTAGGTATTTCCCAAGCAAGATTTACATTATAATTATCCTTTGAAGTGATTCCGACAGTTTCAATAACATATTTTTCTTCCAACAACGAATATATGTTATTCCCCAAGAACCCAGAAGCCCCTGTAAATAAAAGTTTCATAAATAAAGAAATTATTGAAAATATTGTTTCAATTTAGGCAATAGACGAAACAATGGATAAAAACGACTAACAGGTATATTATTCTTTTTAAAAGCATTAATACACTCTATATTACCTTTCCTGATGTTAGATAAATTTTTACTAGTCGTACCTCCTAAACGCATTCTGACCAAAGGCTCCGGAAGATAGTGCAATTTTATATGATACTTTTCTATTAAGCGGAGCATTAACTCAAAATCCGCTGCAAATTTAAAGTCTAAATCGAATGCCCCATACTTATGATATATTTCTTTCTTCACATAGAACGTGGGATGTGCAGGATGCCAGCCTTTGGCAAAACTCCTTTGTTCACCTGACACCCAATGACGCACAATCTTTGATATATCGTTTTGTGCAACATAATACAAATCAGCATAAACAGCATCAATCGTTTCATCCCTCTCAAAGCATTTTACCACTTTCTCTATCGCCGCAGGATCAGCCAACACATCATCTGAATTTATAATTCCAATCACATCTCCCGTAGCCATAGAAAATCCTTTATTCATAGCATCATAAAGTCCATCATCTTTTTCTGAAATCCATCGTAAACGTTCATTAAAATCATGTTCATATTGTTTTATCACCCCAACAGTATTGTCTGTTGATGCTCCATCAATTATTATGTATTCAATATATGGATAAGTTTGCTGTAATACAGAATTAATCGTGTCATATAGGGTATGTCTACTATTAAAAGTGACAGTAACTAAAGTCAATTTCTTCATTATACTTTTTTATTATTCCAAGCATATTTATATAAATCCATTGTTTCTTTATATGTTTTTTCCCAAGAAAAACGCTGTGCATTTATGAATCCTTTTTCTATTACTTGTTTTCGAATAAATGTGTCAGATAGCAAATTCAAGCATTTAGCAATATTCATAATAGACAAGTCATCTAATAATAACATAGTATCTCCGATGACTTCTTTTATTGAAGATTTATTATATGCAATCACTGGACATCCAGCTTTCTGAGCTTCCAATATTGGAATTCCAAATCCTTCATAAGAAGATAAATATAGTAATGCGTAAGCACCATTATATAATTTATTTAATTCTACATTAGGAATCTTTCCCACACATATATATTTCTCCCTATTCATTTTCTGCTCTATTTTTTTACGTTCCTTTTGAGTTAGATTAGATCCGACTATAACCAAATTATATCCATATTGCGCAGCAACCTCTACAACTAAATCAAAATTTTTATAATACTCCCGAGAACCTACAAATAATAAATAAGAAGAATACGGCAAAATAGGGCAAAAAGAATCAGCTCTCAATGGGAAGTATTCATCTGAGACCCCATTATATATAACTCTAATTTTATTTACATCAATAGGAAAGAATTTGATTAAATCATTTTTCGTACTTTCTGATATACATATCACAAAATCAGATTTCATAATTGCACGTTTTTTTTGCCAGCTATGAATAAGCCGACGAATACCTGAGTAAAAATATTCATATGTAAAATCATGTACAGTTGTAATATTAACAGCACTCTTGTCTTTTGAAAATCTATAATAAGAAGAATGAAATATATATTTTCCCTTTATTCCTAGTTTTAAAGAACAATAACGATCAAATCCATATTTCTCCTCCTTCAAAATACAAATCTGTTCAGAAGGTATAGAAAGTATTTTTCTAAAAATATTAGAAGGTATATCCTTTTTTTCGATAAAAAGCATATTTCTTACTTTATCCCTCAATAATCTGTAACATAATTCATACCACACAACAGATATCCCCCCAGCTTTCTGCAAGGAAAATATTATATTATCATAAATAATTTTCACTTGATTTTTATTTTTATAGCCAATAAATAATTAAAGAAACGATACCCTAAAACATATGTAATAAGTAGTGCATAAAATATTGAAGAGAAATCTCCACGACAAAAATCAAAGACAAAGCTATATAGCAAAAAATAATAAAACCCCAATCCATTATGTCCCTTTTTAATAATAAGCGTAAATATATACGCCAAAATAGACATCATGATAAAAGGTCCAATAATACCAAAATTCAGGTATGCCTCAGAGACCGGAGTATAAGCAAATCCCATATAATTGTCACCAAATGTTTTCTCAATGAACTCTCCTCCTAAAGTGGATGGTTTATTCGGATAGATAAAACGTGGAATAAGAATTTGTAATGGCAATATTATGTATGTCATTCCAAATCGTAGATTCCAACTATCATTTATTATATATGCAGTTGTTTGAATAGGATATACAAACTCATTAGAAGCCAAAACTATTTTAAAAGCATCAGACGCAGCCAAAGCTTTAACATTCTCGTCTCTGTAAATAGTTACATAAAAAGATAGGACAAATAAAACTAAAGCCAGTATTAAAAAAGAAATATTTATACGTTTCTTTTTATAAACCAAATAATAAGAACAAATAAAAAATAAAATAGTAGCTATTTCCCTTCGGTTACCTAATGATATTTGAAATATAAAATAAAAAAGAACGATTACTAAAAAATAGATTTTTTGAATATGTGTCAATTTTTTAAAGTAAAAGACTAATAAATTTATTACCAATACCACCAAGAAAGTAACAACAATCCATAATTGAGAAATCTTCTGTCCTAATTCAGTACGACTTGACATCTCTGAAAAATTAAAAATGGCAATACCAGATAATTTCATATAAATAAATGAAAAAGCAACTAAACAGAATAATGCTACAAGTATAAAAGTCACACCAGGTATCTTTGATTTCTGTGATATACTATTTTTTAATTGTATTGGACGGAGCATATTCACAAGATTAAATCCAAACAAACCAGAAGCATATAATAAAGTAACCTGAGGCATCAAATTTTCAAATAAGCTCAATAATCCGAACAATTCAACTAATGGAAGGAAAATAGAATATAAAGAATAAGTACATATAAAAAAGACTCTAATATCCTGGAAATAAAAACCACCATTTATTCTATGCAGCCAATATAGTCCTATTATCGATTGCGATAATAAAAACAAAATGGAAGCACATAAAAAAAATTCAAAACATATACAATATGCAATCGCTATACAAAAACAAAAAAAAATAAAATATACAGCTTTCATTTGATGACAATCCCTGCTAATAGCCCTAATAATTCCGCCAAATAATAGCGAAGATTGCTTCTTTTAAATATTAATAAATATGGAATATAAAATATAACTAAAAATAGTCTTTTGAAGTACTTCAGATATAGAGAATGTTTCAAACAGACTTTGGCAAAGCCACAACGATAATTAAAAACTCTCCTTATTTCTTGATTAGTGCAGTGAGAAGTGATTACTTGAGGATGATAAAATAGAACACAAGGGTCATAATATATCTCAACACCAGCTAATAGCATTCTATATACTATATCAAACCCTTCTTCAGCCCCGTGAAATGTGCCTATGCCCAATGATTCATCATAAAGAAAATCCTCCAAACATTTTTTATCAAAAAACATCGTAGCTTCAATAAATTTGTCTTCGAAAGAAGATAAACTTAGCAAACCAGGATTTACTGAAAATTTTTTAACTGAATCAACACCATTAACATCTATACATTTGCCACAAACAACATGATACATATTATTTTCAAGTAGGCCAACAGCATTTGTTATGGTATTAGAAGCGAACAAAGCATCATCATCGGGAAAACAAATATACTTTCCAACTGCACACTTCAGTCCAAAATTCTTAGCTTTTGACAATCCCCTAAAATCAACTTTAAAATGTTTAATTAAAAAGCCTTTCTGCGTAAACTCTCTTACTATAGGATCAAGTAAATTAGAAAAATTTTGATCAACAATAACAATTTCAAATGATAAATTTTCTATTTTAGACAATTCTATAGACTTTAAAAGTTCTCTCACTTCGGATACTCGTCCTAAAGTAGGAATTACAATAGACAATATCATCTTAACCTTTTATATAAAGTATAAATCCAACAATTTATTCTCCACAATTGAGAAGAATAGATAATACGCCAAAAGAATGGATAATTAGACAAAGATAACTTCATCAACAAGCAACGTATATGATCTTTACATCCTGAATGAAAATAATATGGTACACCTTGTCTTAAACAATAGTGACCAATATAGATATCTAGAGCAACATTCTCTTTCCTTAAACAATCAAATTTCTCTAAATACATCAACAAATGTTTATCCAAAGGACAAAGCACAGTACATGCTCTATTAGCTGCATCCATAACATAATATGCCAATACTTCATTTAAAAAAGCAGCCTTAAATTGAATATTAATACGAATCCACATATCCAGATCCTCCCCCATTTTTATCCTCTCATCAAACAAGCCAACTTTATCAAATACATACTTTCTTATTATTACCGAGGAAGAAGAAAAAAGGGTATGTTTATATGCATGAGAAAAATAGTTTTCTATTTCAACAGAACGATCCTTTATATAGAAATTAGGTGTAACAATCTTATCTCTATATCTGTAAGCCCATGCCGAACCATAAATACCAGCTTTTGGATACAAAGAGATTAATTCTGACATTTTCTGTAAATAAGTAGACTCCCAGATATCATCTCCATCAATAAAACAGATATATTCAAATTTAGCTTTACTAATTCCCAAATTACGAGCTGAAGAAACCCCTCCATTTTCTTTACAGTATATTGATAGGCGTTTGTCTTTTATATTTCTTACAAGATGAATGCTTTGATCTTTTGAACCATCATCAACTACAATTAGTTCAAAATCTATTAATGTCTGATTTAATACAGAAAGGATAGTTGATTCTATAGAACTTTCTTTATTGTATAGTGGAAGAATAATAGAAAACATAGACTTATTTTAACTTATGTTTATAATAAGAAATTGCATAGTAGACAAATAATTTACACAGCCTCATATCCATGATATTATTCAAATACAATTCTTTATAAATAAAAAAGCCTCTCCTTAGTTTTATTAATGATTCTTTTTTACTAGCAATTCCCCCTTTATGAATTCGATAAACCCCCATAATATCATTAAGTACAATTCCTTTTCCTCGCGTCAACAAATGATAAAAAAGATGCACATCCCTAGAATATTTATATCTATACATGGAAAATCTAGCTTCATTAAATTTTTCCTTCCTAATTACTGCTGTTAATGGTTGCGTCACCCAATGTTCAAAAAAAATCTTCCTAGTAATATATAAATGTTGATTATCTTTATAACACTCAGCAGCATATTCATTCTCCCATTTATTTTCTTCTTGATCGTAAATCTTAAAACGATGACAGCAGAATGAATAATCCAGATTATTTTCTAAAAAATCGACCTGTTTTTGCAACTTTAACGGATCTATCCAATAATCATCTCCTTCACACATTGCTATATATTTCCCCCTTGCCCGAGGCAGATTGTATACAATGTTTATATCCAATCCTTTGGAATACTGATTTTCAACCTGATAAATGGGCTTAATTATATCAGGATATTTAGCCTCGTATTCTTTAATTATTCCGGCTGTATCATCAGTAGAGGCATCATCATGAATTAAAACCTCAAAAGGAAAATTCGTTTTCTGTATTAAAAAGCCATCTAAACATTGCCGGATGTAAGATGAATGGTTATAAGTTATACAGAAAATGCTTACCAAAGGGGGAGTATCAATATTCTGCATATATTCGATTATATTGATCAAGCATTACATGATTCATCTCCTCTTTTGAATCAAACTTAAAAAATAAGAAAGCCAATGGTTCCGACATATAATCCTTAATATAATCTCCAGATCTCCAAAGGATACATTCATCAAATATATACTTTCTCAAATCATCAGGCACGACCAAGCTTTTCACCACACCATTTTGAGTTCCCATGATAGTTCTATAGGCCCAAAATCCATGTTGCTGGATATATACAGGGAAATGACTACAATCAAGACCACAATGTGTTCTTGCCTCCCAATAGTCCCAATTTATTCCTGTCAATTTCTCAGCAGGAATCATATACAGGTTACCAAGGATGCGCCTCATAGCCTCAATGATATATGGTTTACCATCTTTAATTCTATATTGCATTGATAGTATTCCATCTTTTAACCCCAAAATATTGACCATCTTTTCCGCTTCATTTATTAAATGATCTCTGACACAATCAAAATTATCAGCCGGATAAGTATCTATTTCCACACGATAAGGATTCACAAAAGAATATTCATTATTCGTACAATAGGCTACAACCTTCTTATTAAGAATGAAAGTACAACATGCGTGTTGTGAACCATCAATATAAGGTTCAATAACAATATGTTTAATTCTCGAGTGTTCGAAAGCATTTTTTATTGCACTTTTAGCTTCTTCATAGCAATCGGCTTTTGCTACTCCTCTACCTGCACTTAAATCTGTAGGTTTCACTATAATCGGATATTCAGCCTTATCAAGCCACTTCACCGCATCCTCTTCCTCAAAGAAATATTCTGATTGAGGGGTTGTTATACCGTATTCTCTAGCAAATTTCTTAAAACGATCTTTATGATGCATGATTAAAGTGTTTTCATAACTATCATGACCGGGAAGTCCCATTTCTTCCGCAACATAAGCAGCTGTAATCACCCCTATATCATTACAACAAGCACAAATGGCATCTATGTTTAATTTCCGAGAGAGAGCTAATACTTCCTCCTTACAAGAGTAATCCATCTGGATATATTGATTTACATACTTTTCACCAACTAAACCTGGACGATTGCCAATTGACACTACATAAAAGCCCATTTCTTTTAATGCCAAAATCAACCTTAAGTCATTATGGCTTGTATTTAAAATAAGTACCTTTTTCATTTCGTAAACTGTTTCAATTCATTGAATAACTCTAAAACTAAAGTTTCTGTTTTTTCCCAACCCAGACATGGATCTGTAATAGACTGTCCATACACATTTCCTCCAACCGGTTGGCATCCATCTTCAATATAACTTTCAATCATCAAGCCTTTTACCGAAGACAATAATCTGGAGTCACGTTTCATAGAAAGTAAAACATCTTTAGCAACATTTATTTGCTCTAAAAAATCCTTATTTGAATTACTATGGTTACAGTCTATTATAAAAGCAATATTTTCTAGGTTTCTTTGTTGGTACAAATCATAAATACGAATTAAATCATCATAATGATAATTTGTATTAGCCTTTCCATTCACATCTAAAAAGCCACGTAAAACAGCATGTGTACATACATTCCCATGTGAAATAACCTCCCAGCCATTATATATAAAATGGTGAGGATGTTGGGCTGTTACAATAGAATTCAACATTACAGAGATATCACCACTTACAGGATTTTTCATTCCTACTGGAACATTTAAGCCACTGGCAGTCAACCTATGTTGTTGATTTTCTACAGATCTTGCCCCAACCACGACATAGGACAATAAGTCTGATACATAACGGATAACTTCCGGATACAACATTTCATCCGCACCAAATAATCCGGTTTCTTCTATAACTTTTTTATGAAGCCTGCGAACAGCTAATAAACCTTCAACAATATCCTCCTCGCGATCTAAAAAAGGTTGATGCAACAAACCCTTATAACCATCTCCTATTGTTCTAGGTTTACTGGTATAAATCCTAGGAATAATCAATATCGTATCCTTAACCTCTTCTTGAAGTTTGGCCAAACGCTTCGCATAATCAAGTACAACATTTTCTCTATCGGCAGAACACGGACCAATTACCAAAATAAATTTATCCGATTTGCCTTCGAAAATATCCCTTATTTCTTTATCACGTAAAATTTTGCGTTTTGAATATTCTTTATTTAAAGGATATTTCAACATCACCTCCTGAGGCGTAGGTAATTTTTTTAAGAAATCCATAACATTCTTCTGTATGATTAATTATATAGTGTCTAATTCTACTTTACACCCCATTTCTGCTGACATATATGCTGCATAAATTATTCTAATGGTATCATATGCTAGATCGAATCCAGCCTTAGGATCTCTATCATAAAAAATAGCTTCCATAAAGTCACGCATTTCATCTGTATAACCTCTGATTATTTCATCTTCAAGAAAAGGCTTATTCCAACCGATTTTGGACGGTAACATCTCTGATATATACACATTATCTAAATTATCTTCATCTAGAAAATAAGTACTCATTAAATCTGACATAGTCAATGTACAATTTATGGCAGCGTCATTACAATATAACTCTACATAATTTTTACTTCCTCCCAACAAAGTATCAGTAGCTATAATGACAGCCCGCGAATCATCAGTAAAATTTAAAATTACAGTACCACAATCTTCAACATCGACAGGATTAGCCGCAATATGCCTATGTTCGTAATCAGATAAATTGGGGGTAATACGTCCCATATCAGCTATGACACTTTTTACCTTTATGTCAATACCATGTGCTTTAGCTTCTTGTTGTTTTAACCATAAAATAGCTGATAAAGGATGTGAACCTGTCCTTATGAAAGTACCTCCGCCCGTTTTATCCCATTCACCCGCAACTGGAGAACTAGAACCTTTAAGACTTTCTTCACCTTTTGCATATAAAATACGACTTTTCTTTGCTGTAATAATCTCCGCAGCTTTTAATACGGCTGGTGCATATACAAAATTTTCCGCATACATAAACTTCTTTCCTGATTTACGAATAATCTGGCGTAATCTTCTTATAGACTCAAGAAGTTGTAAATACATTACTTTTTTAGAAACATTGATCCCAATAGGATATTCATCTCCTGACATGCCGAAATAGCCTGTCAAAGGTTTTTCACAAATAACATGTTTCCCGGCCAACATGGCTCTTTCAATCATTTCTTCATGTACATATGGCGGGGTACAAATATCTATCACATCGATATCTGGATCAGTCAACAAGTCCTCAAAATCATAGGAGGTTTCTTCAAATCCATATATAGCTTTTGCAACTTCCAGCTGCTCTTTGCGTCGGGCCACAATCATTTTAAATCGGAGTGGAATACCCGTAAACCTTTTTAAAGCATTTATATGTAACTCTGTGGCACGCCCTGCACCAGCCATTCCTATACAGATTTCATTTTTCATATATACAAGTTTATAAATTTAAGACCTATTGCCTTCAAAAATTACTGATGTTATTCTATCAAGTCCACTAAAAGTCAAACTGTGATGCATGGGCAAACAAATCACACTGTTTGCTATCCTATTCGCAATGGGCAAATTATCCGGATGTGCGGATTCCAGTCCACGATAAGTGGAAAACTCACTTATTAACGGATAAAAATACCTTCTGCCGAGTACGTCATTCTCTTTCAACTTAAAGTAAAGCTCATCACGGGTCAGACCATATTCCTCAGCATTTATAAAAATAGGAAAATAAGAATAGTTGTGACGGACACCGGGCATATCCTCCATGAAACGGATACCGGGGATATCTTTCAAAGCATCACGATATTGAACGGCAACTTTACGACGAGCCTCAATGGCGGAATCAACTTGTTTCAAATTCAATAGTCCATAAGCGGAACGGACTTCATCCATCTTACCATTAATACCAGGGGCAACGATCGTCGTTTCACCGGCAAAGCCAAAATTCTTCAGATAATCAATACGTTTCTTGGTCTGTTCGTCGTGACAGACCAGAGCTCCACCTTCAATCGTATTATAGACCTTCGTAGCATGAAAACTCAGAGTGGACATATCACCGGATTCAAGTATTGACTTGCCGTTTACCTCCACACCAAATGCATGGGCAGCGTCATAAATGACCTTCAAACCATATTTATCCGCAATCTCTTGAATACGAACCGTGTCACAAGGTTTGCCATAAACATGCACAGGCATAATAGCAGTCGTCTTGGGAGTAATAGCGGCCTCTATTTTTTCAGGATCCAGGTTACAGGTTACAGGATCAATATCCACAAACACCGGCTTAATCCCGTTCCACCACAGAGAATGGGTAGTGGCAACAAAACTATAAGGAGTCGTAATCACTTCACCGGTTATACGTAATGCTTGTAAGGCACACATTAAAGGAAGTGTACCATTAGTAAAAAGACTAATATAAGGTACCTTTAAATACTCACATAAAGCCTGCTCCAACTTCTGATGATAATGACCATTATTAGTGAGCCATTTACGATCCCAGATATCCTCAAGATAAGGAATAAAGTCATCCAAGGAAGGAAGAAGTGGAGAAGTAACCGTGATTAGTTTTTCATCCATCTTAATATTATATTACTTTTTTTGAACACAAGAGAGTATGAGCTGTTTGATTTCAAGATATTCTTCCAGATTCAACTTTTCATATACAAGAAAAGACAACAAAAGACCTGAAAAGCATTGCAAGGGGAGCATGACATATAT